>Ga0137308_100023_pt1 | contig 231934 bp, 318 predicted proteins | sample Inofrocosms_June_FD_97181 | JGI IMG/M metagenome (GOLD analysis project Ga0137308, IMG submission 97181) | Mouse cecal microbial communities from Vienna, Austria - N-Acetylneuraminic and N-Acetylglucosamine D2O microcosms_June | ecosystem: Host-associated > Mammals > Digestive system > Large... | reverse complement strand
ATTATTTGGTCCATCTAAAGTCCTCCTTCGAAAAGCATCTTCAAGATACTTCACATTTGTTTTCCTCTATCGTATAACGCCTTTCACCAAAATACTATCCCTTTTGCAGAGAATTAGAGTGGAGAAGCGCTTTTTAATGATCTTGGTCTAAATATGTCCTCCGCTATTAATATGTTTCTGCGTTCTGCTATCAATCATAATGGCATTCCTTTCGAACTAAAACGTCCGATGCCAAACAGAATTACAAAAGCAGCCTTTGATGAATATGACGAAATGAAAAAGGATCCCGATAGCTATAAGCGTTATGATTCTTTTGATGAAATTTTAGACGAGGTATTTGATGATGCTTAAAATTGTTCCGTCCAATCAATTCAAGAAAGACTTAAAATTGGCTGAGAAATATCATGACCACAACACATTCAGATTTATTTTAATATCTCCCCCTTGACATCTCCCCTCCACAGTAGTATATTTATCTCAAGCAGATAAAGGGGAGTAGCCGAACACTACATGAACAGTGTATTTGAAAGCGTCACCCGATACCGAGAGGTATCCGTATCAAATGAGATGTGCAAGACTTTTATCGTGGCAGAGGTCATGGTAAGGGTCTTTTTTATATTTTGGACACACACTCTGCCGCAGTCAGGCAGATTTCGTAGAAAGGAGGTTGATAGATATGGGATGTCTGGGAAATTTACTCTGGTTTATCTTCGGAGGTTTTGTAAGCGGACTGAGCTGGGTACTCGCCGGTTGTCTCTGGAGCATTACCATCATTGGTATTCCCGTTGGGATGCAGTGTTTTAAGATGGCGGGGCTTAGCTTCTTTCCCTTTGGCAAAGAAGTCGTCTACGGCGGCGGGGCAGGTTCTTTCCTGCTCAATATCATATGGCTCATTGTCTCCGGATTCTGGCTTGCCGTAGAATCGGCAGCGATCGGCGCCCTGCTCTGTATTACGATTATCGGTATCCCCTTTGGTCTGCAGCAATTCAAACTCGCCAAGCTGGCCCTGATGCCATTTGGCACAACCGTGCGTTACTAACCAATATCCCGCGGCAGCCGCCGAGAATCCATGCGGCTCATCGCCCTACGGATACTGCGCACACCACTTAATAACAAAAAAGGAGAATCATTATGGAAAAACAACAATATGTATGTCCCAAATGCGGCAATATGCACTACGAAACCGATCAGTTTCAGGCAACCGGCGGGAATTTCGCCAAGGTATTCGATATCCAGAATAAGAAATTCGCCACCGTCACCTGCACACGCTGCGGCTACACCGAATTATACAAACGAATGAATTCCGATGGATGGGACATCATTGACTTCCTAATCGAATAACTTATAATATGGGCAATGTCTTTTCAGGCATTGCCTGTTCTCATCGGAGAAATCACATGTAATCTTCTCCGTCAGTTCCATCTCTACGCCTAATGTCTCTTTCACGAACTCCGCCGCCGCCTTCACCGCTGTAAATGAATTCCTCTTGCAGCATCTTGGTCCGCCAAGCCCGGCAATCGCACCGAGAGCCCTCGCTGTCATCTGATTAGACAGCTTCCAGGAATTCCCGGTAAGCGGGGTTGCCTTCGTGACGATACTCATGAATATCCCCGTACTGACTGCTGCCCCGCAGCATCCCCACAACCCGCAGGAACCGCCCGGGTACTCGCTTCCTCTCGCCTTCATCTCCTCAAGCGCTTCCTCGAACGCTTCCTGCCCCCCGCGATTCTCGAAGCCTCCGCCGTTCTTATACGCTGTAAGCAGCACTGCTCCCACCATCACGTGATGCTCCGGCCCATGCATATATATGTAGGGATCCTCCATCAACGACTGCATAAGGACAAGCGGATTCTTCTCTCCGCTTGTCCTGCATCCGTCCATGATCACCTGGATCCCTCTTCTTGCATGACAGTCGTCACATACATAGTGGCCGTCCTCACAGCTTGCATGGCTCTCAAATTCCTTATGACACATCACACATTCCATCTTCTGTGCCTTCTCATAATATACGATAGGCTTGCTGCATACCAGGCATGCGCCTATAGTTCTTGCCATATTCCTTCCTCCTTCACACTGGCTTCCGGCAATCCTAGACGGACTCCATCCTTCACCACTGCCTTCACCTTCAAATCTTCATCAAGCAGCACGATATTCCCCTTCTTACCCGGTGTAATAGAACCATATTCCTCATATACTCCAAGACACCTTGCCGGATTCATCGTGGCGCAGGCAACCGCCGTCTCAAGCGGAATCCCCATCTTCTGAACCGCCGTCTTCATACAGTCCATCAGGTTCGTCGCCGATCCTGCCAGAGCTCCATTGGAAGCAAGGACCGCCCTGTTGCCGCTGACATCCACATCCAGGCCGCCAAGGGTGTACCTTCCGTCCGGCATCCCAGTAGCACGCATGCTGTCGCTGATCAAGACGATCCGGTCCGCACCAAGCATCTTGAAGGTTGCACGCACCACAGATGGGTGAATATGCACTCCGTCACAGATCAGCTCTGCGTTCACATGAGCGCTGTCTGACACTGCGCCAACCACCCCCGGATTCCTGTGGGTGAATGCCGGCATAGCGTTATACAGATGCACCGCATGGTCCGCCCCCGCAGCGAAAGCCCTCATAGCCGTATCATAATCTGCGTTGGTATGGGCAAGAGAGATATGAACCTGATCCTTCATCCTGCAGATGAATTCTTCCGCATCCTCACTGCGCTCCGGCGCCACGCCGACGAATCGGACCAGCCCATCGGACGCCTTAAGGAAGCGCCTGCAGATCTCCTCATTGCAGGAAATGATGTTCCGTGCGTCCTGCGCACCCTTTTTCTCCTCGCTGATGAATGGCCCCTCCATGTTCACGCCGATCAGATCCGCCCCCAAAGCTCCGGCCTTCTGAGCTTCATTCTTATAATCTGCCGCAACTGACAGGATCTCCTCTAATTCATTTACCGGAAGCGTCATGGTTGCCGGCGCGATAGCCGTCACTCCGACAGACGCCTCATACTCTGCAATCCCTGCGATGGATTCCCTGGTACCGTCGCAGAAATCATATCCCTTACATCCATGAAAATGCAGATCGATCAGCCCCGGGATAGCATAGCACCCTTCCCCGTCAAGAACTTCTTCTGGATCATCCGGCGCTTCGCCCTCCGCGAATCTCCCGTCACGAATGACGACCTCCCCGCTGACAAATTCCTGGTTCTCTGTATAAACCTTTACATTCTTAATTACCATCTCTCATCCTCCTTTTCGCCTCGCCTTCGTTCGGCGGCATCTCGTCGGAAGGCTTCTTCAGAAATGCTTCGCATTTGCCTTCCTCCTCCATCAAGTGCACGCAAGGTATTGTCATGCAGGATCTCCCTGGCGAACTTATCCTGTTCCACAAAGTAGGAATAGATAATATCGATCATCACCAGAACCGGGAACTGCGGGGAGATCACATTCCCATGGTTCAGATGACGGAGCGACGGAAGGAGCACGATCTCGTCGCAGAATTCTTCAAAGATCCCTTTGTTCTTCGCTGTCAGAAGCACCGTCTTCGCCCCTCTCCTGTGAGCTTTCCTGAGCAGGTACAATACCTCTTCCTTCTCTCCGCTGATACTGATCCCGAACACCAGGCTCCCCTTATCCTGGAACACCGCCTGCATCCGCATCAGATCCGCGTCTTTGATCGAGTCGATATCCACGCCGATCCTCATAAAACGGAATTCCATCTCCTCCGCCGTAAGTCCGGAACTTCCCCTGCCGCACACGAAGACCCTTTTAGACTGGTTCAGATATCTTCCAATCCTGGCAACCTGCGCTTCATCCACCAGATTGTAGGTCTTGTTCAGAAGCTCCTGATATGCGTTCAGAACCATTCGCGTATTACCCGTCATAGATTCCTTCTTCTCGACAAAGGTCTCCTCATATTGGTATACGAATTCCCTGTACCCCCGATAGCCGCATTTCTTGGCAAACCGGGACAGAGACGCCTCCGACACATACAGAAGCTCCGAGATACATTTTGCGGAAAAATCCATTTTCTTTCGATTTCGTATGAAGAACTCAGCGATCGTCTTCTCCACCATCGTAAGATTATCATAATTCGATTCTATCATCGGCACTACAGATTTTACATAATATTCCATCTTAGATCACCTGTCATGTCTTCCAACAGCCTTAAAATGATAAAACGCACCCAGCATTCCGGCATCATTCCTGTGCTTTGCAAATGCGATTCTCGTGACGGAGGCTACGCTTGGGATCAGATACTTCTTCACTGCCTTCTGTATCCGTTCCTTGAGATAATCCTCCTGCGCCATGATACCTCCTCCCAATACAACAACCTCGGGATTGATCACATAACAGATATTGGCAATCCCCTGTCCAAGTACATCTGTCATCTCATCAATCGCCCTGATACAGAGCTCGTCCCCCTTCTTCGCCTCCTCAAATATATGATATCCGTTCCACACATCCGCCGTCTCGTTCTTCCACTCCGCCACCTTTCTCGAGAGAATGCTCGCCGCCCCCAAGGTCTGGAAATCACTTCCCGCTATATGCATATATCCGATCTCACAGGCACTATTGCTAAAACCATGAAATACCTTCCCATCCGCTATGATACAGCCGCCAATACCCGTTCCGACCGTCAGCATGAGCGACGGATCGGCCCCTTTTGACGCTCCCGACACCGATTCCGCAAGCCCCGCACAGTTCACGTCATTCTCAACCTCACAGGGAATCTCAAACCTGCGCTCCATCACCTCTTTGAAACAGGTTCCCGCATAATTCGGGATCAGCGACGCGGCGTGAAAGATCTCCCCCTTCCCGGTATCTACCATACCCGCCGTAGAGATGCAGATACCATCGATCTTCGCTGTCTCTCGATAACGGTCTACAATGCCGACTGCCTTGGACAGGATGGACGTTCCTCCCTTGTACGCCTCGGTCCGCATCTCGCTTCGGCAGATAAACTCTCCGGCATCATTCAATATCCCGTACTTGATCGCTGTCCCGCCTATATCTATACCTACATATCTTTCCATATCTGTACCCCTTTATTATATGATACCAACAACAAAAAGTCACTACTTGTCTATATCTTTACTTTGAATATCGCTTTCTTGATGTTCTCTTGTTTATCCGCTGCAACCGCCGTCCTATGGGCATCGGTTGGATAGCAGACCAGGAAATCCCCCGGCTTAAGGATCACGGAACCATTCTTCTCCCCGTCCATCGACAGAAAATCGTCTTTCGCTGCATATTCCTTCACATCCATATTCTGGATGAAATTCAGATCGATCCGCTCTGTCCCCTCAAGCATCAGATGTACGTCCAGATATTCTCTGTGCGCCTCCCAGAAACGATCCTCCGGCTTTACCGTCTCATATTCCACGATATTTACAAAGATCCTTTTTTCATCGATCTCATGACATCCCCTGTCATATGCGGACAGATTATTCTCCTTCGCATAATTGAAGCACTCGAATATTCCGTCTTCCATACATAAGTATTCTCTCAGATTCTGAATATTTCCGAATATCATCTTCTCCTCCTTCTCAATTCTTGTAGATCGTCGTATATGGAGCCGGTACGGAAGTATCTCCCTTTACTTTCCTGTAAATCACGCTTGCCGGAAGCCCCACAGCCAGAGATACCGCAATAGATATCAGGGAGTAAGACCAGATCGACACCGCCTCCGCAGGAACAAAATATTTGATAGCGACCATGACAATGGATGCCGCAATAAATGCCAGCGTCGCCCCAAAGGTATTGGCCGATTTCGTAAATGCCCCAAGAATGAAGGTTCCGATCAGGATTCCAAGTACCAGGCCCATGAATCCGTTAAACCATTCATATGCCGACTTCACTCCGCCGTTGGCAAGTACCATAGACACAACGATGGAGAAGATACCGACGATCAGGGAAACATACTGCCCGATCTTTGTCTGTATCTCGAAACTCAGCTCTTTCTTCGTGAGACGGGCCTGGATATCGAGCGTCCAGCTCGCCGCCACAGAATTAAGTCCTGTTGACAGGGTAGACTGTGACGCCGCATAGATCGCCGCAAGCAACAGTCCCGTGACGCCGATCGGAAGCTCGAATGCAATATAAGACGCGAAGATCTGATCCTGCGCCGCTGCCGGCGGAAGTATATTCTGCTTATAGAATACATACAGGCCCGTTCCGATCAGATAGAATACGGTTGCAATAAAGATAGACAGCGCTCCGTTCGTAAGCATCATCTTATTCAGCTTCTTCGTATCTGTCGTCGTCGTAAAACGCTGCACAATATCCTGGCTTGACACATAAGACCCCATCGTATTGAACCCTGCGCCTACGATCATGATGAATACACTGTCCTTCAAGATATTGATGTTGAATACAGGCTGGTCCGCGGCAAGGAATTTGTGCTCTGATCCCAATACATTAAATATAGTCCCGATTCCCCCGTCGATATGCGCCAGAAGGTACACCAGCGAGAAAGTAACTCCAATCAGCAGCACCGATCCCTGGATGAAGTCCGTCCAGAGTACGGATTTCAGACCGCCGGTATAAGAGTAGATGATTGCGATCACACCCATGATAATGATCAGCAGATTGACGCTGATGCCGGTAAGGCTTCCGAGCACCATACATGGAAGATACATGATGATCGACATACGCCCTACCTGGTAAATGATGAACATCACCGCTCCCAGCACACGGAGCCCTTTGCTTCCGAATCGAAGTTCCAGATAATGATATGCCGTATCAATACACAGCCTGCTGTAGATCGGAAGGAAGAACCGGATCGTCAGAGGGATCGCAAGCAGCATGCCAAGCTGGGCGAACCACATGATCCAGGTTCCGGCATAGGAATTACCTGCGAGAGACAGGAACGATATGGGGCTTAACAAGGTTGCAAATATGGATACGGAGGTTACCCACCACGGTACGGTTCCGTCACCTTTGAAATATTCTTTTCCCTTCATCTCTTTCTTCGCAAAATGCAGACCGGCAAACAATACCGCCGCCAGATATACTACCAAAATAACCAGATCAATTACTGTAAATCCCTGCATATCTTGTCCCCCTATACTTTCTGTCCGTCTACTGTATCCCGTATCATCTGCGCCGCTTCCTTGACGACCGCCTTATCACTTTCAATCAGGTTCGTCAGCGGTTCCCTCACTCCTCCAAGTTCAAGCCCTTCGTTGATCTTAAGTACAGCCTTGATGACGCCGTACATATTTCCATGGGCAGAACACAGCTTATAGATGATCTCATTGACCTTGTACTGAAGCTTCCTTGCCTTCTCAAGCTCACCTGCCTTCACATATTCTTCCAGTGTCAGAAATAATTCCGGCATTGCGCCGTAGGTGCCTCCGATACCGCCTTCTGCTCCGATCGCCAGGCCGCTGATAAACTGTTCGTCCGGTCCGTTGAAGATAATGTAGTCCTCCCCGCCTTCCTGCTTGAACATCTGGATATCCTGCACCGGCATGGAGGAATTCTTCACACCGATCACCCTGGGATTCTTCCTCATCTCTGCAAATAAATTCATCGTCAGCGCCACGCCTGCAAGCTGGGGGATATTATAGATCACAAAATCTGTATTCGGCGCCGCGGAACTGATATCGTTCCAGTATTTTGCAATTGCATGCTCCGGCAGACGGAAGTAGATCGGCGGAATCGCGGCGATCGCATCCACACCAAGGCTCTCTGCATGTCTGGCCAGCTCCATACTGTCTCTGGTATTGTTGCATGCAACATGGGCGATCACCGTAAGCCTGCCCTCGGCCGCCTTCATTACATTTTCCAGAATGAGCTTCCGATCTTCCACACTCTGGTAAATGCATTCTCCAGAAGAACCATTGACATAGACGCCTCTGACCCCTTTGTCTGCGAAATATCTGGTCAGCGCCTGTACTCCCCCCGGACTGATCTCCCCCTTCTCGTCATAACACGCATAAAATGCAGGAATTACTCCTTTGTATTTATTCAGATCTCTCATAGTTTCCTCTCCTTTTCTCTCTGGATAGTTCTTTCCTTACTTCTCAAGGCTTCTGGCAAATGCCCTCGTGATCAACTGGGGCCTTGTGATTGCCGAACCTACTACCACGCAATATGCCCCAAGCTCAATGACACGCTTCGCCTTCTTTGGAGTATCGATATTCCCCTCCGCGATTACCTTATGCTTCACCCGGGCTATAATCTCCCTTATGATCCTGAAATCATCCTCCTCTGCCTTGTCTCCCTGACTCTGTCTGGTATATCCGACCAGCGTTGTTCCGATAAAATCGAATCCCAATTCATCCGCATGAACCGCCTCCTCTATGGTCGAGCAATCTGCCATCAGAAGCTGGTCCGGATATTTCTCCCTGATCTGGCTGACAAACGCATCCAGAGTCAGGCCATTCGGCCGCAGCCTGTCCGTCGCATCCAATGCAATGATCTCCGGCCTTACCTCCATCAATTCGTCGATCTCCTTCATCGTCGGTGTGATATAGACCTCACAATTCTCATAGTCTCTCTTGACGATGCCGATCACAGGCAGGTCTACCTGCGACTGGATCTCCCGGATATCCTCTTTGGTGTTGGCGCGTATTCCTACGGCCCCTCCTTCTTTTGCCGCCAGCGCCATTCTTCCCATAATGAATGAAGAATGCAGCGGTTCGTCGGGCAGCGCCTGGCATGATACTACAAGCCTGCCCTCCAGATCTTCCACATTTTCCTGCATACTCTTACTCCTTTCTTCTCTTCTGCCGCTTTTCTTTGGTTCCTTATGCCTTGCATGTTCCTGTCTGCCACTCAGTATATCAGCAAGACTTTTATTTTCATATAGATTCAAACCGTTCCGAAAGTGCTTTCAATATTTTCAAAACAGAGCGTTCTCAGATTAAAATCCGGCATGATTTTTTAGTAATATTGCACAATATCAAGTTACTTCTTTCTATCTCTGAAAGTATTTGCACTTTGCAGGAAATCTATGCGGAATAAAAATGCACACAAAAACAGGGCGTGTCTGAAATTCATTCAAACACGCCCTGTTCTGTTCATATCTAATCAAAATATCTTAACCTTCTCCAGTTATACAGCAGAAACAGCACCGATCCAACGACAAGGATTCCTGCCAGAAGCTGCGAGACAGGGAATCCGTTCGGCAGCAGAAGCTGATCGGTCCTCAGCCTTTCGATCCAGAACCGTCCAAACCCGTATCCTGCCAAATACAGAAGAAAGATCTCTCCGTCAAATTGCTTATGTTTCCTGTAGATCAGCAGAAGGATCAAGATCAGAAGGCACCACAGCGATTCATAGAGAAACGTCGGATGCACCTGGATAAAAGACACGTCGTCCACCGTCTCCATATGCTTGCGCATCAGATCTGTAATGTCCGAACCCCTGACCGCGTCTACCGGAAGCCGCATGGCAAGAAGCCAGTCCGTATATTCTCCGAAGGCTTCCCTGTTAAAGAAATTCCCCCACCGGCCGATCATCTGCCCCGCCACAAGTCCCAGTCCTGCCGTATCCATAAGAAGCGGCGCAGAGAGATTCCTCCGCCTGGCAAACACTGTCACCGTAATGACCGCCGCGATCACTCCTCCGTATATCGCAAGCCCGCCCTGGCGGATATTGAAGACACTTAAGATATCTCTTTTATACATATCCCAGGAGAAGATCACATAGTAGATCCTTGCCCCGATGATCGAAAATATTACCGCATATATGGCAAGATCATAGTAGTCTTCCGGATTCTGCCCGGTACGCTTCGCCTCCATGGCCGCGATAAAGATCCCGGCCAGAATTCCGATCCCTATAACGATCCCGTAATATGCAATGTCAAAACCAAATATTGTGATGTGATCGCCTACCGACTTCAGATGAATCCCGATATGAGGGAAATCTATCATTCTGTGCATGATCCCATTCTCCCTCCCTATACATTAAAACGGAACAGCATGATGTCTCCGTCCTTCACTATGTAGTCTTTGCCTTCCAGCCTGATCAGCCCCTTCTCCTTCGCCGCAGTATGGCTCCCGCATTCCATCAGGTCATCGTAGGATACCACCTCCGCGCGGATGAAGCCCCGCTCGAAATCCGAATGGATCTTACCTGCCGCCTGAGGCGCCTTCGTACCTTCTGTAATGGTCCATGCACGTACCTCCGGCTCTCCCGCCGTCAGATAACTGATCAGCCCCAGCAGTCTGTAGCTTGCCTTGATCATCTTCTCGAGTCCGGATTCCGACAATCCCAGATCCTCAAGGAACATCTTCTTCTCATCTTCCTCAAGCTCCGCGATCTCCTGCTCGATCTGCGCGCACACTACGAACACCTCGCTCCGCTCCCCCTGCGCATATTCACGAACCGCCTGCACACCGCTGTTGGCCGCGCCGTCGTCCGCCAGATCGTCCTCCGCCACGTTCGCGGCATAGATCACCGGCTTATAGGTCAGCAGGTTATATCCTGTGAGCCATGCCTGCTCTTCTTCATCCTCAGCCCCTTCGAACGTCTTCGCAAGCCTGCCCTCTTCCAGATGCGCCTTGATCTTATTAAGAAGCGCAAGCTCCTTCGCCGCCGCCTTGTCATTTCTAGCCGACTTAGAAGTCTTGGCGATCCTTCTCTCCAGTATCTCCAGATCCGAGAAGATCAATTCAAGATTGATAGTTTCTATATCTCTAAGGGGATCGATACTCCCGTCCACGTGCACGATATTGCCGTCCTCAAAACACCGCACTACATGGACGATGGCATCCACTTCCCTGATATTCGCAAGAAACTGATTGCCAAGTCCTTCGCCCTTCGAAGCTCCCTTAACCAGTCCTGCGATATCTACGAATTCGATCGCCGCCGGTATGATCTTCTTCGTTTGATACATCCTGCCAAGCACGTCAAGCCTCTCATCTGGTACGGTTACGACTCCCACATTGGGATCGATCGTACAGAAAGGGTAATTCGCCGATTCTGCGCCTGCCTTCGTCAATGAATTAAATAATGTACTCTTACCGACATTGGGTAATCCTACTATGCCTAGTTTCATATATCTATATATCCTCCTTAAAAACCTTGATTTTACAGCATTTTTGAACATCATATATAATTTACTACACCAATTACTACACCACCGAATTATTCTACCCCATTTTCAGCATACTTTCAATCATTTCCATTTCTTTTTTCTTTTCATCATCTGTGATGTGTACATAGAGATTCATCGTAATACCGATATTGGCGTGTCCGAGAATCATCTGCAAGGTTTTTGGCTTCATGCCGCTTTCAATACACCTTGTGGCGAACGTATGCCGAAGAGTGTGCATAGAGAAATGTTCAATATCATTTTTCTCACATAACTTTTGCAGACAAGTATCATATGCGGAATTTTTTGTTGGCTCTCCATTCCTGTTTAAAAAAACAAATTCCGAGTGTTCAAGAGAAACCACTTTTAATTTAGAGTTCTTTTTCTTTTGCCTAAGCAAAATATCAACAGCTTCTCCTGTAAGTGGTATACACCGCTCCCCACTTTTGCTTTTCGGTTCTCCAATCCCCCACTCTCCTACAGAGTGCCGATACTCCATTGTTCGATTAACGTGTAGCATCCTGTTTTTTAAATCTACATCAGACCATTTTAATCCTATCATCTCGCCAGTTCTGAGCCCGGTTTGTAAAATAAAAGAGAACTGATTAAAATTGCTTGATTTTTCTGAGCACTTCAAGAATTTCTTTTGCTCTTCGATGGTGAGAACCCTCATCTTCTTCGATTCTTTCTTGCTGATGCTCCGCACATTGTCTTTCAATGGATGGCTTAAAATGATATCATTATCCAATGCACTGCGGAACAAAGCGCCGAGCGTTATCCTTGTCTGCTCAATTGTAGACTGCCGATAATCTTTCACCATCTTATCAAGAACAAGTTGACAGTGCATTGGTTTCACGTCTGAAAGAACCATATCGCCTATATATTTCTTGATATTTTTTTCGTATCTTTCGGTATAATTTCGTATTGTATTGGGGCGGATATTGTTTCCTTTTATGTGCTCAATCCAGTAGCGGAACCATGCGTCCACTGTCATATCCCCAGGCATGCAGACGTTGCTGTGCTTCAATCGAAAATCCTCGTCTGCAATCCACTTTCTACACTCTTGCAGCTTTTTAAAGTATTTTTGCCTTCTCTTCCCGGTATTATCCGTTATCCTTGCGGTATAAAGACCATCTTTACGCTGACTGATTCCAACGCCTAGCTCCTTCCCTTTTAAATCCTTTCCCATTCTATGTAAGCTCCTCCTTTAAAATCCTAAAGAAAAAGCCTTATACAGTATCCCTATAATACCATATAAGGCTATAAAAATCCATATATCTCCATATATTCCTATATTTCAATATTATCAGAAATATACTGCTCAAACTCCTTGCGCTTAATTAGCCTCTTTCTTCCTACGCTTATCACAAATGGACACCTTGGATTTCTTGTTAGCTCTTCCAACTTGTTAATCCCAATGTGACTATATTCGCTCGCTTCTTCTTTTGTAAGAGTGACTTTCTCCCATATCGGCACATTGAATTGTTTCTCCATATCCATCAACCCTCCCAACTTCTCCTTCACGATTTTAATCTTCCTGCTAACCGTAGATTCCGACGTATTCAGCTTATCCGCAATCTCCTTAATGGACTTCCCTTTAGACAGCATATCGAATACAATTTCTTCTTCATGTGTGAAGTTGATATGCTGTTTATAGTAGTCCAATTCACTTTTTGCGACAATGTTTCTTAGTTTCATGTTAAATTCCTTGCTTTACTTTTCTGACAATTCTTTTAATGCGACTTCGGCCTCTTCTTGTGTAAGGAAAATATACACTCCAATCTGACTACATACACTGCAATTCGACGTTCTTATCCATACACCGTCTTCTCCTACCGTTATATCCCCAACCGTATCTTCAAATACCGATGTTTTTTCTTTGTATTTCTCGCAATCATCAAAATCTTCATCTTCAAGCGGGCAATTATCCTCATAAGGGCAGTAATAACCAGTTGCTGTCCCTATTTCTCCGTTTGTGCCGTAAAGCGTTCCGTCAAGTCGTTTTGGTATGTGCTCACATTCCGTAAGAACATACACCGTATCCCCCACCGCACAAGGCAGCTTCAGCAGTTTGCCTTGTTCCTCTAAGTCCTCGTATTTCTTTAATTGATTATTCTCCACGCGCTCTATCAAGCAAAATGAGCTGATAAGTGCTAATTCATCACCATTTAATCCATTTTTGCTTTCCAGTTTGCGGAGAATATTAACCGCTTTATTACGTATAAGGTCATTTGAATACTTTGTCAATCTCTCCATCTTCATTCCTCCTGCCCATCCTCGCGCTCGTTCAATTCTTTCAACCACCGAACCTCACATCTAAACCTATACCATGCTAGGTATATTTTCTTAACAAACCTCGGCATACGGCAGATAAAGCGAAAATCTTCACCATCAAACCAACCGTCAAACCAAAATTCGCAACCCTCATCCCATTCACCCCAATAATCTTGCGATAGCCAGTACATAGGACATTTTTCGCAATAATCTCTCATAATTCCTCCTTATCCTACCGCATATGCATACCTGTGCTCCGCATAAATCCAATCAGACGGCTTCGCGCATTTGTACATATTCTTGAAATGCGGCACATATCCTTGAATCTCCTGTGGATTCTCATACTTAAATTCCTGCTGTTCCATGAATTTATCAATGGCATTCTCTTTCTTTTTCTTACCGTTCTTGCAAATATGGTGAAACGTCATAAATTCCTTGATATAGTACATATCCTCGCCCAAATCGCAATAGAAAGCTGTCATTGTCCTATTATCACATTTCCTCACATAAGAGCAAGCAACAATGTTTAACGGCTTTATATCCTCCGCAAGGATGATGTCTATGTGCGACCTCAAATACTCATATGCTTTATTTCTTGCATCCTCATAGTCCAAAAATGCCCTTTCCCCTATCTCGTCATTGTTTGTCACGTCATATGTTCCGCATTCTTTCCGAAGCCTGTAATATCTGCTATTACCGCATATCCAAGTTCTTTCGCCATCTACAATCATCTTCTCAACATCCGCTTTATCGACAATGTAGATTTCTTGTCCAGGTGTAAGAAGATACGGTATTTCCGTCTTTGACAGATTGACATAGGAGAATAAGTCTAATTGTTCGTACATTTCGTTTTGTCCTCTATTCTGCTTGCTAATACTGCGCAAATCTCATCCACAGAAGAAAAGTTATCCCTCAAATCCTGTGTAGGAACGTCTAATTCTTTTCCTAACTCATAAATAGTTTCCAACACTCCATCTGCAAAACTCGGTTCTTCTTTCTTCTCATAATTTGCACATGTGAAGATTTCCTCTGCAATATCCAAACCTTTCCGAACGCCCTCGTAGTATTTCTGTACTTTCGCCAGTGCTAAACGTTCTGCTTCGCCTTGGTATTTTCTGCTCCACTCGATATGTTCTAATGCCTTGTCTGTATCGACATTCTTTGCTTTATAATTCATAAATACCTCCTAAAATCTGATTTATAATATGGGTGAAATCTTTCCATATAAATTCAAAAGCCAACAAATAAAAAATCCGTTCATAAAACAGCTAACAAAAAGAAGCATAACTAACGCCCCGATTTTACATTTATCGTCCATATTCCTGCATATAAATTTTGAAATAGATACAAACAATACGCACAGTGTAACCGATATGGAAAGTGCAATAAAAATATTTATTATTAAATTCACGATTTCCTCCTAACCTACTTCTTCATCTAGCCACTCAATAAACTTGTCGCAATCCTCTAAAACATCTTCGGGAATATCGCAATCCCTTTTCCACAGCAAACCACCACATTCAAATTCATTATAGAGATACAGCTTATTCTCGTGAAAGCTGACCGTAATCCACAAACAATAAGCTCCATCGCTGAAAGTCCTTACATATCCGCTCTCACCTTGCGGGCCTCTGCCATAATCAAATCCCATTGCAATCAATTTTTCTGTTATGTCATTATTTTCAAAAATATCCTTAATTCTTCCCATTCCGCAACTCTCCTACTCCGAAATTTCTTCTTCTAAAATTGTTAGAAGTTCGTATGGATTAATATCTATCAATCTTTTGGCGAGTTTCAAGCAAGCATCTTCGTATTGACACTCGTCGCAATCCAGCTCTTTGCATTCATAAGCTAAATCCTTTACTTTCATACTTTCCTCGCCTCCTCAACTGCCCTCTTATCCACCTCAATGTTATGCTGATTCTTGTCATGCCCTTTCACCCAAAGAAACTGAATATCCTCAAATTTATCTTTCTCCGCAAGAATGGCGTTCCATAAGTCCACATTCTTCTTAATCTTGTAGTTTCCTTTTAAAGTCTCAACCACGTATTTGCTGTCCGAAAATATCTCAACTGGGATTGACTTATCCGTAATACTCCGCATTGATTCAAGAACTGCGGTCATTTCCATTTGATTATTTGTCTTTCCCTTATCACCGCCGGACTTCATCAACTCACGCCCTCGGTAAATCAGCTTGCACGCCCAACCGCAACCACTGTCGGGACTACCATTATTTAATGCTGAGCCGTCTGTGTATACTGTGATTTTATCCATAGGCTTACTCCTTTCTAACAATCGGCAAAAACTGGAATGTCCACGCTTCATCATAAATCGAAACTATATTTCCGTCTTCATTGATTGCCAAAATATCAATAAATTTCGGTTTCTCAACTGTCTTTCTGTTATGAAAATCCATGTCATTCGGCATACGGACATCCACTAAAGCTACTGCGTTAAGCACCTTATCTCTATGAACAACCTTAAATCTACTTAAATCTACATACATCATTATCCCCCCCCTAATGCTTATATTTTTCTTTGGGAAACACTCTTTCAAAGTCAATTCCATACCCGCTAAACACCTTCGTTACGTCAATACACACGCTATCTGATTGTATGTTTGCATTGAAATTTGCGTCATCAAATATTCCGTATCCAAAAATTTCAATCACACCATCCATAAACTCCTTGAACCAAATGAAATCAACCCAAATATAAAATTCTGTATCGCTTACCCATCCGAGTTCGGATATGAATGTTGTTTCGCATGGAAACATAATCAATTTGTATAATTCCAGTTCATAATTTTTATTCGACTCCATTTTTCCTCCTTAACTCCTCCGGGAACTCTTGTATAAGTGGTTTGCCCCATATATCTGCAAGACTGGATTTCATAAACAATGGAACACTTGTTTTCTCGCACTCTCTCGCGATATCCTCAATCCATTTTCTTTCTGGCACAACCTTGTTTTTTCTCCGTCCGGTTTCCGCACCTACGATTATCCATTTTGGAAGCGACTCTTGAATGATGTTCCCCATTTCTCCGAATGGTTCAAGAATAGGCTCAATGCTCAAAAACGTGTTCACACCCTCGCCCCAATAAAAAGGCATGCGTGAATCTGTGACAGATGAGCCGTACCACATATTTTCGCGTATTGGCAATCCGGTTTCACTATACGCCAAATCAACATATCGTTCAGGATTCTTTGTCAGAAACAGATAATTGTGTTGCGTCGCTTTTTCACAAGCCTTAAATACTTCCTCAATCCAACTATCCGGCACCCACTCACCGAACAAATCAGCCATAGAGCAGACAAAAATGTTTCTGTCTTTCTTGCCTATGTAGTCATTTAGACGGTATCGGTGGAATGTAGGCTGAAAATCATATGGATATGGTGCCTTCTCCCACTTCCCTTCCTGTTCCCCTCTCATAATCTGTAGTGGCTTATCGAGAACGTGAATAGCGGAATCGTCCTTGAAAAATGTATCATGGTATGCATCTCCGTCACTGTCAGTCCATCCACCGAATCTCTTTGCTATATTTCGTGCATAACAATATTCGCACCCATGCAGACAGCCAGTTACTGGAGACCAAGTAGAATCAAAAGTCTCTATTTTAGTTTTATCCATATCAATCACCATCCCTCCCTATCTTCTCCCCACAATGCCCACAAAACCTATCATGCGGATTCCGAAACTTCCCACATGTCGGACACGTCCATTCTTCCTCGTTCTGCCCTTTTGAGACTTCCTCAATATGATTGAGAAAACCTAACAGCAAGTGTTTTGTAAGCGGAACTTCCTTATGTGTTTTGTGTAATTCGCTAACCGAATCAATACAGCTCGTCCAATATCCCTCCCAGTTCTCCGGCAGATAATAGGACTGCACAAATCGGTAAAAATCTTGAAACATCAGCCATTCCGGGCAACCTTTGATGAATTTTCGTTCTGCCATTACAAAATCCTCCTTAATGGTTCTAATAGAATATCCAAAATCTGAAATAGAATCAGCGGAATCCAAGCGAATACGGTTAAGAATATTTCCTTTAATGCTTTCTTTGTAATTTTCCTGCGGTGAATAATCAAATCATGCAAAAGAAATTTACTTTCAAGATAAATGTGAATAACCCATTGATTATACCAGTGTCCGTTGACTGAAAATTTCTTTCCACATTTATTACAAGAAAATGAATATTTTGAAACTTCTGTGTACATAGAATCACTCCTTTAATAAATCTGAATTTTCATAAATATTCCCAATCACTTCAATCTTGCTTCCAAGACCAAATTCAAAATAAAGAAGTTGTGTCTTGCTTTGCAATCCGAATCTCGCAGTATCGCAAACCCAAACAACGGCAAAAAGTTCTTGCTGTCCGTCTATTTTGACTATATCTCTCTCATAAATTTCCTTTTTGTTTTTATCTTCAATTCCTATGTGTTGCATAACCTGAAATCTCTTGAATTCATCAATCCAACCATATTCATTTTCCATAGGCGAATTTAAGATTCTCTCAAAACTGGCAAAATCTGCTACCGTATTCATTCCGCTAATATCTTGGACGTCATAGTGCATTTTATTATTTTCTTTGTCCCATGCCCTAAACTTTATTTCTCTACTCATTCTATTCCTCCCATAGAATCTTCCGTCCACACTTCGGACAACATTTACATGTTCTCGTCAACCACTCGCCACATGAACTGCATTTATATACTTTCGTACCTTTCTTAAAAGTGATATGACCGATTTTCGTATCTTCATCTCTAACCATTACTTCCGGTTTCTTCGCTGTTGCCCTAGCAATTAACTCATGTATGCAATATACAATATCACACTCGTCATGAATTTCTTTCATATTTTGCAGGGTCTTTATTTCCTCCGCGGATACATTTATTAAGACTTGCATTGATTATCCTCCTCCAAATATTCACATTCATTTCCGCAATCCAAAGCGCAAACTGTTGTATCATGAAATCCACAATTCCAATGATTAAACTTTTCGTTATAATGTGCTTTAAACAAACATTCTTGTCCCTTTTGTTGGCATTTTATCTACTAATATTTTCATATATATCCCCTATTCATATATTCTCTCAATATAATCTCCACATCTCCTTAGCAACGCAGACGGAAATGAAAAATCTTTTGTATATCCTGTAAGTCCATTGTCTTTTATCTCAAAAGTTGTCCCTTCCCCAATTCTTAGTTGACAGCAGCGAACGCAATCGAACATATAAATTTCTTCAATGACACGATATTTACCGCACACCATTATATTTTCTCCTTTCCAAGCACCCACACCGATAAACTCCAAGCATATCAAATGTAGGTTTATTCTTACATCTCTTCCGCTTCACATCTTCCTCCGATAGCCAAACTTGATGAAGTCTGCACCAGTATGTAGGATTCTTGCAGATTTTATTGTCTAAACCCATGTAGGGATTTCTTTGGTCGGCGATTAAGTAGGTCGTTCTTCATTCTCCCATGAGATAGCCTGTCCGCACTCTCCGCAAAAGTTTTCATTCATATGCAACAGTCTATTGCAACAAGGGCATTGATAATAATTCACGGACTTACAAGGATGTATTTTCTTGTATTTCTTCGGTTCCTGTTTTTCCCTTGCCTCCCGGCATTCTTCGACTGTGCCGATATTTTTATATTCACGCAAATCATCAATTATTTTCAAATCAAGACAAGCAATTGAAAAATCCTTTTCCGAAATTCCTTTATAAAGCCTACATTCCTCAACCGTACCGATTTTCCGGTATTGCTGAATTTCTTCAAGTGCTTTCGCTGCAACTTTAAGAGCTTCAATCTCCACATAATCTCCCGCACCCAATTCAATTCCATCTTCAATTATGGTTTTTAAAGCTTCACTCTCAGTCATTCTTAATTTCCTCCAATGCTTTTAATTTCTTTTAACTGATTCACTACCTTACTTACATCACAGGCGGTTGGCAGTTCTTTGACCCTAAACAAAATATCTATTTGCGCATTGTGTTCCAAATAAGACGACTTCAATTCCATTTCCTTTTCAATTATTGCAACAACCTCACTTCTGCTTATTAAATCTCCACTCATTCCGATACCTCGCTTTCAAGCCATTCAATCTGCGATTTGTAAAGAGATAAATAACTGTTGTAATTGCTCTCAAAAATTCCTCGCTCAACATCATCATGAATCTTTTCTAAAAGCATTTTTACAGATTCAGTTTCAACAGGTTCTTCAAAACCTGTGATACTTGCTAATTTTTCATGATTCGTCATGCTTGCACCTCACTTTCTAACCATTTTTTCACGCATAAATAGCACATATCCATATCGGGGTTAGCGCATGAATTATGAAATTCCTTTCCCATGTATCTGCAAAGTGAATCTCCGTCTCCGATAGAGCAAATAAATTTACTAAGCTGAACATCATCCATACTCCTTATCTTATCCGCATTAGTCATCATTTCCTGCGGCTTTCCGCTCGTACAGCCGACAAGCATTATATCCTCCTTGTGACTGTGGCAACTATTTTTATAAGCGCAATTTTCACAATGCATAACTTACCTCCCACTACTCCCAAAACCATTACTTCCACGTTCCGTATCATCCAAGCTGTCAACCTCCACCATTTCAACCTCTGGAATCGGAAGAATGACAAGCTGCGTGATTTTATCTCCTTTTTCAAATACTTTTACAGCAGAACTTTGATTGTATAACTTCGCCACGATACCTCCCGTATAACCACTGTCAATAACTCCCTCGCTCAAAATTCCGCTCTTTACATTCAGACCACTTTTGGATTTTAGGAATCCTACATATCCATGCGGAATCTCTACGTGAACTCCGGTTGATATGATTCTGCTTGACTTCGCCGGAATAATTACCTTGCTTGGTGTTCTAAGGTCAAATCCTGCGTCTGCTTCGTGCGCTTTCTCTGGCATGTATGCGCCATCATCTAAAACTACATTTATTCTCATTTTCTATTCCTCGCTTTCTTTCTCGTGATTCTCTAAAAATTCCTTATCATCTCTGCCAACTCACGCATATTATCCCTTGCGATAATATCCCTCACGCTTTCCTCTGGGAATGGAATCTGATACGTGCGTTCTTTTATGCGGTTCGTTATCCGTTCGTCATATTTCAAGGACTCCAATGACGTATTGCTTGTGAAGATAGTGATTTTCTTATCTACATATCTGGCATTGATAATATGGTAAAACCTCTCTCTTATCCAATCTCTTTCTGAATTTTCCACACCGAAATCATCAATAATCAAAACCTTTGTGGTGTTCAAAAAGTCAAGCAACCGGCTTTCTGAATATTCTCTGTCTTGCTTATCCCAACTCGCTTTAATCTCATTCAAAATCTGCAAGGAAGTAGCGAATTTCACTTGAATCTGTTTATCATAAATCAGTTCGTTTGCTATACTGACTGCCATCCTTGTTTTTCCGCTACCCTTAACATTAGAATACAGATATAGCCCCATTCCTCGCTGTTTCGTGCCGTCAAAATTATGCAACCAATACTTTATCGCCTTAAGTGCCGAAACCGCTTTATTTCGGTTGCTTTGAGTCGAGTAGATGTCTGTATTGAAGCTGTCTATCCGCATATCTTTAAAATTTTCGGGGATGTTGGCAAATGATAGGCGGCTATTCATAATTAATTTTTGATAACAACCTTTCCGGCATGGCTTGCAGATTCCTTGACCGCCATCATCTATGTATTCGTATCCTGTGTCATGGCAATACGGACATCTGATGTCTTTGTTTTGAGTTTGATTCTTTGATGCAAATTCCTCACGAAGATGGTCTTGCATTTCATTCAGTACGTCTATCCCTACCACCTACTCTCAATTTCCAAATCACGTACTCGTCTACGTTCATTCTTGGCATTCATTTATCAGACATTTCTTGCTTCTTCTGCTCATATCTTTGTTTTGCGTAAGCTAATTTCTTTTCTCGGTTCCTTAGATAATACTGCCTCTGCCGCTCTTTTTCGTGCTCCATGTGTTTTTTTCTCCACTTCCGGCACTTTCTCGTATTCTTTTTAGTATTGTATTCAGACCGCTTTTTCTCTTTGATTTCCTCGCCATGTTCAGTATAATATTTTTGATTGTACTCATGCCGGTCACGGTACCTATTCTTCCTACGGGCGTATGCGGTCTGTCTTGCGTTGCGATATGCCTTGTCTGTCGGATGATGAAGTTTTCTACCGGTAGAATCCTCATGCAGAAAATAATCTCTATTGTTTGTCTCTGTGAAATCTTCAACCTCTAAGCGGTCATATCTGCAATCCTTATATGGACATTTGAAACAATCAGGATGCGTGCAGTTCTTTGGTTTTTGATTCATAATTAAATCCCTTTCATAAACACAATCCAATGTGTCTTGTTTCTCTTATTCCCAAATATGGGCTTACATGGAAACAGCTTAGATATTTCAGAAAGTTTAATCTGTTCCTCGTTCCATTTAAAAATCAGTACTCCATGCGTCTTTAATACCCTCATACACTCCGAAAATCCTTGTTTCAAATCCTCTCTCCATGTACCAGAAAGTTTTCCGTATTTCTTGGCCAACCATGAATTATCACCGGCTTTCAATAAGTGAGGTGGGTCAAACACAACCATGTGAAAGGATTTATCTTCAAATGGAATCTCTCTGAAATCTCCAATGATGTCCGGCTTGATTTCTAGCTTTCTGCCATCGCAAAGAGTATCTTCTAACTCCCTGCAATCCATGAAGCATACATTCGGATTGTTTTTGTTGAAATAGAACATCTTGCTTCCGCAACAAACATCTAAAATCGGTTTATCCATTCTTGTTTCTCCTTCAAAATCTCATCAACGCAGGCATTAAACCCATTATTCTATCCGTCATAGTATCCTTTTGGAAATTCCGTCTGTTCTCTTTTTCTCCGGCACATCTTTCAACGGGCACCAACCTGGTATTGATAACCCAAACACTGTATTAGAAGAATCTTTATTCTTAGTACATCTAAGCGTTCCATCCAACCTCCTGTCGGAAAATTCGTATTTAAGACAATTCTCTGGATTGTCCATTATCAACATAACTTTGCTCATTCTTCCACTCCTTTCTAATTGGGTAATTCGCACAATCTGTAATCGGATAATTGCACTTAATTTTCTTTCTTCTATGTTCCATTCTCATACTTGGAGCAAACCATGATTTTTCTGTGCGCACAAATCTCCTGCTCCTTTCAAATTTTATTCACCTATTAAATTCCTTAAATATTCTTCCTGTACATCATAGCAATGCTGTATAGCATTTTCTCTGCTCTTATTCCATTCAGAAATATCTTTTCCGTAACCCGCTATCTCAGTAACTTCCTTCTCCAACTCATACCGGCCACGCATATACGCTTTTTCAACCTCTCGATTTATGATTTGGTTAATGTCAATCATTTCACTCTCTTCTTTCTTTTCTTCCCGCTCCCCACAAACTTCCCTGATTTACTCGGTTTACCGCCGTAGATGAAGCAGTTGAAATTAGTTTTACTCATTCCAATTCAACCCCTTTCACCCCAACAAACAAACTTGGTGGTATCGGCAAAACTCCACTATACATCTCAATCGGTTTCCAAATATGCAGACAATACTTGATATTATTTACATATTCATTCTTTGGCGGGTGGTACTGTACGCAACATTCATCATCATTAAAAAACATATCTTTTAATTCGCACATTTCATCCCACGTAGGAGTACGTTTCTTTCCATCCATGCTGATGCGTTCCCAACCTCCTCCATAACTCCATATGACTGTCATTCCCCTTTGATTTCCCTTGACAAACTCACCCATGCCACCATCAAAACCAGTTCGGATAATGCGAAAGTCTTTTCTTTCTCCAAGTTCCTTATAAAGTTGTTTTAAATCTTTCATATGTTAATCACACCCTTCATTCCACCAACAATTTCTCTTATCAACCTTTTCTATCCTTATATTCGTATGGCCTTTCATCGCCATCCTGTCTCCCTCTGTCGGGCTTGTAAGCAGACGGTTTAACGTCTCTTTCGCTCGTTCCTCCGATGTTCCGCACGTCAGAATTAAACAGCCCTTATAATCTTTCGTATCACCTACAATGTTGTATTCCGTATCGTTCATATTTTCCTCCCACAAATGATTCCTACGATATTCCGTATAGATTCGCTAACCTGTGATTCAATATCTTTCTCCCTCAACACTCTCCTCATATCTTCCTCCGGCATATCCATGTATTCAAGTAGACGGTCATTCCAATCCTTCAACCGTTCGATTTCGGATTTCATATCATGAATTTGTGACAGTAATCCTCGAATCTGCATATCTTTTGACTGAATATCACATTTTAACTGCCGGATTACAGAACGGAACTTTGCACGTTCTTTATCGAATGCTAGGTCTTTTTTTGATTTGTTCATATTCCAATCCTTCCATTTGGAAGATGCACCTTTCTTCTTGTGCAAACTCCATGCATTTTCCTATAATTATTCGTCGTTCTCTTTCCGGCATTTTTTCTCATTATTCTAATGACTTTTCTTCCAATCCCTTTCCATCCATGAGAAGTCTTGATTTCCTTCACGTCATTTACCTCCTATCTGACGAACAAGAGGTAGATTGCACTTGCAATGATTCCTACAACATCAAAGAAGATAAGCGGAATGAGCGGATATCCACTTTTAGGTAGATATTCCTTATTAAAATTCATTTTAAATACTTCTTTCGGGTTTGTTTTTAACCACGCTTTCCGAAAATACATATATATTGCTGTTAACAAAACAAACAAAATTGTTAATTTCACTATCATCATTCCAAAATCCTCCTTAATATGGTTTCTCTCCCTTATATTCCTCGTGAAGCGGAAATTGCTTGTAAAATTCCTTTCCGTCTTCAAAGCTGTCAACTTGCTTTGCTTTAAGCTCGTACTCAAAGTTCTTGATTTCCTCCATCATTTTCAATCCAGAATACAAGAAATCTTTATAGAAATCTTCAACAGATTTGCATTTATCTCCCGTCCACCAGAACAATAGTTTTCCGTCTTTCAACACTGCGTTTGCGTAGATTCCATAGTTCGTTTCTTCCTCACCTCTTTCTTTCCCCACCACTCCATATCCTCATTAATCGGCTCAATGGTTATCTCTGTCCGGGGATTTTCTTTGTCGTACAGTACTCGGCTACCATCTGTTGAATAGACGATATTTCGATTGTCGTCTGCCAGTACGCCGTAATGGACGAGCATATCAAGCGTGCCGTTTATAAGGTTTGGCAAATCTACTCTGTGACGTGTTTTCATGTAATAAACCATCTTGATATTCACCGGCCAGTCAATACGCATATTTCGATATTCTCTTACATACGGAAAACAATCTTTCTCGTACTGCTCATATTGTTTGCTTGGAAGAATCTTGTGATATCTGCCAACATTGACTATCCGGCTACTGTTCTTCTTTGTTATTGGATTTCCTGCGATTGTAAATTGCATTTAATCACTCGCTTTCATTATTTAAAATCTCCATATCATATCCGCTCTTTATAAACCGTACCGTCTTTTCGTGATTACATTCGTTTCCGAGATATGTATAAATCAAATCCATATCATCCTCAGAAAAATCAGTTCCAAGATACCGATTTACTCCATCTCTAATGAATTTATGAAACTCCTTGTTTTTCCTATCCGAACCATAAGGACAGGTTTTATACGACGCTCTCGACAGCCATTCAAGTACCTTGCATTTAATGTCGAATTCCGTCTCGCAATTCATCAGATTAAAATAGGTGTTCGATTTCCTGTGTACGATGATTTCTCCTAAATGGTTGATGAAACTGTTTGGGAAACAGTCCATCAGTTTTTTAATTGTTTTCCAATCCATTCCGCTTATTCCTCCATCACAAATTCGCTATAATCAATGTTCTGATGCTTTTCGCACAATTTCTTATACTTATACATAACCTCTATGATTTCATCCGCACATTCAGCAACAAGCCTTAGCTCTTCGTCATTAAGTTCTTTTAATGACTTCTTAACTTTTGATTGTTCAACCCAACCGTCACTTCTCTTTGAAAATGTCACGCAATCAGCAACACACTTCGCTAAACTTCTTATTGTTGTAAAATTGTTGGATAAATATCTGTTTCTCCTTAGATGTACCTTGCCTATGGGTTTTCTATCCTCTCCGCATACGTTGTCGTAATACGGAAAGATATAGTCAAGCATGCTTGCATTTTTTAGTTTTGAAGCAATGTCGCATTTCTTTTTCGATTTTAAACGTTCAGCTTGCTCAATCTCTTTTATTTGGTGACGCAATTCTTCTTGTTGCTTCTTTAGTAATGCTATCTCGTCTTTTAATTTCTGTTTTTCATCCTCCATAGAATTAGCCTCACTTTCAAAATCTTCCAAGTGATGGAATACAACCAGGATATGGTTGGGTAATAAATGTAGGCAGTTTTAATAATGCAATCATTTTCAAATTTTCTTCTTTTACCCTGTTTAATTCCAAATCAATGTGAATTTTTAGTTTAATCTCGTCAGATGGTTCCTTATCCAAATCGTAATACTTTCTAAGAATTTCGTTTTCTTTTTTGACTTTATCTAATTCTCTCTGAATACAAGCCTTCTTCAATTCGATTTTGTCAGACTCATTTCTCAATGCCTTACTTCCGCTTCGTAACATTTCTACTTCTTCTTGAAGTTCAGCATTTCTTTTCTTTCTGTATTCTAAGTCATCTTTCATAGTCGTAATTTCCTTACGCAGAATACTCCTTGCCAAATCTTTTATAGAAAACATTTTCAACCTCACTTCCTCGCCAATTCCTATTCTAAATTCCAAGTTTATCCCTGATTCTCTTTAAACTCTCTGCAAAATCACTACATTGTTGACTGTTCGGTCGACTACAAATATTCTTCCATAAAGGACAATTTCCACAGTCAACCTCACATTCAATATAGTCACAAAGTTTTGTGAAAGCATTATAAAGTGTTAAAACATCTTTTTTCCAAATTCACTCATTTATTTATCCCTTTCCTCATCAATTCCTCATAACATTTCTTGAACTTCATGAAATCCTCTGCATTTCCACCATTATCAGGATGCGCTTGCTTCATAGCATATTTGACAGCTTGGACTGTGTTTGGTGGAATGCAGGTTTTTGTGTTATTTTCATACGCGTTCTTAAATCTCCGAAATCTTTGAAAATCCATTTGGAAATTTGCATACATTTTGGAATCTAGTAATATTTTCTGATTCAGCCTCTTTATTTCCGAATCAGCAATGTTTCTGTAAATATCAAATCTATTTTGCACTTCTTGCGCGTGAATTTCTCCAAGTTTCTTTTCCAATGCTATTTGCTTATTTTTCAGCATATTTGTGATGAACCACCCAATACCAAGAACGCAAATACTGAAAATCAATGTCGAAATTGGAACCATAATTTTACCTCAATTCCTCAAATACTCATCCAAACACTCCGTATAATCCACCACCATCCGTTCTTCTTTCCACCTATCCCAAAATTCAATCGTTTTCGCTTGCGGTCTTTCCTTTGCCAACTCAACCTTAATTTTAAGAGGAATCGGAACTGCATCACCGATAATCAGACAATCGCCGGGAGAAAACATGGTCGTAGTCTCAATGATTCCACTACTACCCTCTGCCATAACACATTTCATCATGGACTTGTCGTTCTCATTGTTCAGCTTCATCACAATATAGTTTGCACACTGCGCCATAATGGTTTTGTTTAGTTCAGACGGACGCTGCGACGCAACAAACAGAGTGATTCCAAACTTTCTACCCTCTTTAGCGATATTCTCAAAAATCTCCACCATGCGCCTTTGCGAAGCAGATAACTGGAAGTCTGTCGGAATATATACGTGTGCTTCATCACAGACAATCGTGATTGGTGTTGCGTCTTTTTTTGTAATCTGAACATTGTAAACCAACTTCGTAATCGCCCCGATAATGAGAATTGCGATATCGTGCGGCACTTCTGATAAGTCAATGTTTTTGACCGGCTTATCACCGCCCATAATGCGGTTAATAGCCTCAAATAAGTACGACTGTGGCTTGTCCTCAAAAAGAAATGCGTACCGGCTATCGCTGTAGAATGTCTCCATTGTATTGATAATCCCGGACAACTTTCCGTTGTAATCGCCTTTGACAACTTTTTCTTCACCTTTCTTATCGCCTGTCTTATAAATCTCCCCCGTTCCGACCATTTCTTCATTCATGCGCTTTAAAAGCGTCAGAATATCGATGAACCGATAACAGAGCGGTTTTGATTCATTTCCACCGCCACTGCAACAATGGTAGTAGGCTTTCCTCAGTGCTGACATTGCGACCGTTGCGCTTTCCTCTTTCAGTTTAAGTATATTTGCCACCATATCACCAAAGCCTAACAGCCATATCGGGAATGGGAAGTTTTCGCCGACCTTGATATTATCCACATAAGATAATCCACTGTATTCGCCGTGAACATCAAAAATAATCATATTGGTTCCGGGATTCTTTGCGGTTTCCTCAACAAACTTTGTGACCGTCTCGGATTTTCCGCTACCCGTATTCCCAACAATACAAGCGTGACGCTGATAGAACTTATTTCCGTTCACATATGCAGGCGCATCATATCCGGCGTATGTACCGATTTTAAAGCACTCGGTTTTCTTTGGATGCAACATCTTGGAAAATTCCTTGCTTGAAATCATTTCAGCTTCTACATTTGTTGATGGATAGCGGTCTATGGCATTTGTGAATTTACCGTTTGCAATACTTCCGATAATGGCGCACTCTATAGTTTTGGTCTGCGAAATATCAAACATTTCTAGCGCCATGTCATCTTCAATCGGCACATCTTCCTCCCGGCATTGTAGGCTTGAAATCATCGTCACCAAGTCTACTTCTCCATCAGAAATCTTTATCAGGTCGTTGATGTGGCAATTCGCAAAATCCTTGTCATCAGATTTGATTTGAATTGCGCTTTGTAAGATTTTAATGAGTTTCATTCTCTAACCTCCAATCATCCACCATATCTATAAGGCCGTATGTCTTTGCTACATCTTTCTTCAAACTCTCAATTTTGTTCTGATATTGCTCGATTTCATAATGAAGTTTTTCTTTGAAAATTTCTGAGACTTTCCATGTATCTTTTTCCGTCAGAATGAGCGTATCTCTGTTTCTTCCGGTAAGATTTCCTATTTCGTCTTTCATGACATAGCAACCGAAATAGAATCTCGGCAATCCATCTATGGGCTGATATGACCGACGCATTTCCTCAACCTCACATTCCTCAACCTCAATCCTCGGCTTTTCTCCGAGTGGTTTGGATAAGTGGTAAAAATAGAGTTTCATTTAATCATTCCTTTCTCACACCTCATTGATCAACTCTGCTAATTCCTGCCTTGCGCCCTCATCCAACTTACTTGAATATGCGTCATACCACCGCTGAAACCGTTCTTTGAGCGTCAGAGACTTTCCTGACGGGGCAGTAACTAATTCTTGGATTCTCTTTGATGTCTCATCTTTCAGCAGATTAGCAACCTTGTACGGCACGACTACAGGATTTCCACCATAAGCCTTCACTCTATCAACATCAGATTGCTCTCGCACGGGGATTGAATATGGCGTGGTATATTGCTTGTCGAATGATTCAATCATCCTCTTTTGAATCTCCTGTACGCCACCTAAATGCGTGTTAAAATCAAGATGGTACACATCGTCCGTACTTTCCTCAACCATATGCTTAACCCGCTCGAAATCAATTTTTCCTTGAAACATAGCTTCGGCAATCATCTTCGATGTAATATCCCCGGCGTTCCATGAATCACAGGTCTTTCGGTCACGCTCCAATGTGATGTATTTTGGCTTGAAATCATATCCATACTCCATATTCTCCGAACAACTGACCGCCAGTCCATTCACGAAAATCTTATTCTGCATTTCTTCATCGAGCAGAATATCTCCATATGTAGTCTCAATCTTTTCTAAACCGTCATAGAATCCAATCCACGTCTTGCACAAGCTGCTGTATTCATCTGCCGTCACATTCCCGACCTCAATTACAAGTCCAGTGTCGTTGGTCGGTACTTTCTCCACATAGAAAGCAAGAATTTTTTCAAGCCACTTCTCACTGTTCTTAAACCGAGAAGTCCATACCTCATTGCGTTCATTGTTGTAGATAGTAAATGTCTTTCCGAGGCGGTTTAGGACAAGTGCAGCGATCTTGTATCCTTCTCCAAACTGTCCTACTGTGTACTCATTGTCTGATTTACTGCTTCTTCCTAACAGGAGTGTATTGATTTTCAGCTTTGATTTCGTATTGGTTAATCGAAGTGTCTTTGACTTGTAATCATAATCAATGCTGAACTTATTGCTTTTATCAAGAATCTCTTGGTCTGTGCCATTTTGAATTAACTCCCGGATTGCGTCGTTGAATGTCCAGTCTGAAACATAATTTGGTGTTAAAGTTAATTCGTAGCAGTTTATGCCATTGCTCATTCCTATACCTCCATTACTTCAAAAGTCCTCTTATCTCTTCTATGTGTTTTCTTATTTGCTGTACTTTCTCGCAATCCAAATCATCTATGTAGCCTTCTACGGCATCGCTCAATACATTAACCGTATTCATCAGCTCGTCCTCTGCACGGTACTTCCTTAAAATAATTCCGTCAGAATCAGTAAATATCTCTATCGGAGTGCCATCTGCAATTCCGTAAATCCTCCTGATTTCCTTTGGTATTACAATTCTTCCTAAATCGTCAATTCTTCTTATAATTCCTGTTGCTTTCATTTGCCGTTCCTTTTCCTTGCTCTTTTCCTCAATTCCCTCTGCAATGCCTTGATTCTCGAAGCATTCCCTTTCTTGCCAAGCATTCTGTTAATAGCCCACTCTATTTCTTCATCAGTAGCCATGTGTAAATGACTGATAAAATTACCGTCCGTTAGCGGAACCGTGGTGATTCGCTTGATATTTTCGTTATCCATTTTTATTCCCTCCTAAGTCCGGACAGTTCCGCTCCTTCGGTGTTTATCCATTTTCCAAAATCACTTTCTCTATACCACATCTTTCTATATTTCACCCGTACCTGCTTAACTCGGACACCTTTCACAGAAATAATTTCCGTATGTTCTCTCACTCTTTTATAATCCCTCTTGTATGGACTTCCTTTTGTCGCCGTAATATCCACTTTATCTCCAACTTTAAATCCTTAAATTCCATATCTTCTCTCCATATCTCGTAAAATTATGCGCCTATATCTAATCTTCCTCGTCATAAATCCAAATCCCCAACTTCTCCCCAAGCCAATCCAACCCGGCTCTCGTCAGCCAATAGGTATAACCGCCATGCTGATTCTTTTCTTCGTCACGGCCGGCATATCCAGCTTGCACCATCAACTCCCAATCCTCAAAGTTCTTTCCTGTTGAATAGTAATTACGGTATGGGCGGTAGAATTTCTTTCCATGCCGGGTGTATGGTTTCTTGTGGTCAAGTCCGATACAGTGTTCGGCTAATTCAACACAGCGTTCATTCATTTTTTTCTTCTCCGTTTCCTTTAATCCACACCAATGTGGTTTCGGTATATCCTCTCCGATATTTGTCCTCATAACCTCTGTATAGCGTCCGTTTTTCTGAAACTCCACGTTGCATACATAGCCGTAAGTCCCCTCCGAATCATGCTGTCCGTCTACCTTATTTCTTTCTCTTCTGTCAATGTTTATTCCCCATGAGGGATGATTGTAATTGCACATTCCAAATGGACATTTATTGCAGAATTTTGGCATTTCCATAGGTACTGAATACATTCCTAATCCTCCACCACATACACATCTTCCGGCTCCAAGCCGTATGTATACATTAACTCTCCAAGAAAATCCTGGAAAGAAATCCCCATTTCATCTATCATCTTTATAAAGACTTCCACCGCCAAATCTAACTGAACCGCAGATACAACCTCGCAATCCTTTGAGTAGTCTGGCTTAAATTCTTTCTGTGTGACGTATTTCTTTCTCATACTTTCGCATTGAAATCGAATGTTTTTCAATTCATCAGCCACACGCTTATCAGTAACGTATGGCATGATGCAATCAATGCGGTCTGTGATTATTCTTGATTCTTGTTCTGTCATTTCAAATTTCCCTCCAATGTGTCGGGGTGTAATACACATATACTCCCGCAAAAGGAAGAAACCACAAATTTTTAATCCTTATTAGTTTCTGTACGTTTCTAACGCCTTTTTCATCGTGCAACTTAGTTTCTACAACTAAATTCTCAGGAGGTAATTTATCTAATACTTTTATCCACTTTCTCATAATCTACCCCTCCACCAATTCCATATAATTCCGTACTTTCAGTTCCCTTGTCATCTTGCACCAAGCGCATTTCTCGCAACGCTCCGGCTCTTCTAATCCCATTTTCACGTTGATAAAGTGCGGCATATTCTCTCCAATCTCCACAAATGCCTTGTCAAGTTCGCTGTCGGGTATTTGGAAGATGTTCAAATCCGGTACTTTCTCCTTTGTGGCTACGGCAAGGTAAAACGGTAATCGACCATATCCATTCGCCTCTGCCACCGCCTGATAAACCGTCCCTTGCAAATCGTATCTCCAATCCGGCAATCTCTCTGTCCGAGCAACGACTTTCAAATCGGTTATGCAGATTTTCGGAAGGAAACTGTCCATCTTGATTTTCCACTGCACACCGAACATTTCAGCGGTGAGGATTTTTTGCTTCTCACCGCTCATGTAGTTCATAAATTTAGGGCTACTCTCAATCTTGTTTATGATTTCGTAGGCGTGGCGGAACTCTGCTCGGAGTTGCCTTTTTAATGTGAACAACTCCGGGTGTTCGGTGATGAATTGCGGTAGAGTTCCCTCCATGTATCGGTCGATAAATGAACCTACAAGCATTGCTCTTGTCATGGGATGTTCGTACTCGCCCATGATTTTCGCCATCGACATAGCCTCGCACCGCATAAAATCCTTGTATTGGCTCACCGACCAGTAGGATTGATGGGCTTCTGTGCTGTAGTAATTTTTTTCATTCAGAATTAAATCGCTCATTTAATCCTCCCGAATCTACTCTAAAAGACTATTGATTTCAGATAAAGAAATCTCATTCCTCGCAACCTGCAATGCCTGTCCGTCTGTCAAGCCGTATTTGTCACGAAACGGAATAACCAAATCACACATAGCTTTCTTTGTCATGTGTCCGCTTGAAAGTAAATTGTTCCAATCTTCCTGTAACTTTGATACGTCTTTCATCTTATCCATTCTGATTTCCTCCTACTTCCCGTCCTCTTTCTTGTCCGCCTCTGGCTGGTCGAAAACGTCTTTGACTTCCGAAGATTCCTCTTTAATCCCCAAATCAAAATAATCATCACGTTTCGCCATTCCGTCTTTGAGCGACCGGTACACTTTTTTTAACCTAATAAGGTCTTGCATGGAAAAAGCTTCTGACTTACACCCGATGTACTTCTCAATAGCGTCCAATGGAACAGAAAATTCCTTATCAAATATAGCTGCCATTTCCTTTGTAATGTCTTTTACGGACTTTGTTTCGCCCTCTAGCAACGTCTTATTACACCTCTCAATTGCGTCCTCAATGATATCCCCTGGAATCACACCTAAAATACAGGCACGAACACGCCTTGCTCCTTGATTTGCCACCATTTCATAGATGTCTCTTGGGTCGGTCAGCTTCTTGTTTCCATTTTTTGTCCCTCGCACATGAGGAACGCTAAATATTTTCGTCTGTCTCGTGTTGGTTTCCAAATCCCATGCATAAGCCATGACTTGACTTTCTCCGGCTCTCTGCTCCAACTCGATAATTCCGAAATCAATATTCCCCCAGTTTTGTGCTAATGCTTCTGCGAGCCGGATAGATGGGCCGGTTACTTTCTGCCCTCCTCTCGGATATTCGTACATTGCCTGCTCTGCAAGACGTTTCCTACCGCACGCTCTCTCGATTCTCTGCCAACTCTGAATTTCATTTCTCGGAAATCTCTTAGCGATAACCATAGCCGCCTGTACTTCCTGTGTCTGTCTGCTTGATACCATTTCATGTGTAGCTGTACGTTCTACCGTAATTTCATTCATTTCATTCATAATGATTCCTCCCATTCGCTCAAATCTTCGTCAATTCCTTCGTTTTCCGCTTCTTCTTCGGAAATCTCTTCAAAACTTCCACTGTCATTTCTGCATTCCTCGTACCATTCGTCAAAATCTTCCTGTACATCCTTTTCTCCTACAGAATCGTCATATTTATACACTGCCGTTTCATCTGTACCCACATATCCTGCCGAATAATGAAATTTATAATATTTCGCCATGATTCCTCCTATTTCTTCTCATATTTCTCAATCACGCCTACCAACTCCCGCAATGCTTCAAGTGGTAGTTTCTGATAGCTGTAGTTGCGAAGAAAACCCCTCTTATGTGCAAACTCTCTTTCCTGTTTAATTCTCTCTATTTCTCCGTCTTTCGGAAGATGAATACTAACATAGTCATGCTTCTGTCTGCCAATTTTCTCTCCGTATTTGCTGAATCGCTCTGTACCACCGCCTAACTTTATGTCCATATAACCCTTTGGCGTTACTTTCACGACCTCGCAAATATCACTTCCCCATCTCGCCTGACGGATGACTTTATCTCCGACTTTTACATTTAATTCTTCCATGATTGCTCCCGTTTTCTTATATGCATATCTCTCCGTGTTTTCCCATGTGAACGATAAGTAATATCAAACACGCCTCCTGGCGGTTCAAATACTTGTGGAACTTCATTTGTATGTGTTATTGCGAGAGAACGTTCCCATGGTAATCCCATTGAAAAATCCTTTTTCACCCTCTTTGTCAGTTCTTTGACATCCATTTTCCCGTACCTCAAACTGCCTTGATGTGGGTTCGGTACATTGGTTAAATCCTCCATGTCGGGATTGATTTCTTCCTTGCTACACTCATTGTCAATCCGTCCGGCTCCATGCCTTGTAAGATATGGTCTTGTGACATAACAGACCTCAACATCTGCATTTGGGAATAACCTCAAAATCATTTCTCTTGGATTCTTTAACCCTGTATCGCTTGGTGTTAAATGCGGAAAGTATTCTGTATTGTTTTGGTCTAATAAAAGCCCTTGACTGCCCTCGAAAACAATGTTCTGATAATTTTCTAATGCGTTTGTATCGCCGCAAATTTTTACTACACCAGACATAAAATCTAAATCTTTAAGAAATTTATTCACCAGTCCATCAGAGTTTATGATTTCTTTCCACTCTTTACTTGGCTGAATTTTTAACTCATTAAATCGTTTTGGAAGATATATATTCCTTAACGCTTCAATAGACTCTCTTTTTCCTCCATCCGAAAGTCTTAGCAAATCTAACGCAGAATAACCATAATTATTCTTGTATCGCTTTATGGTTTCAAATATCCCCATTCCGCAACTTCCATGCCTGCCATCGGAACGGCTTTCTTCTAAAATCTGATTGATAATCATGTCAAACGGCGTTGTGATTCTACATAATGGATTAACATACACAGTAGGCTTATATCCCATCTTTTCCAGTTCTTCCCATTCCTGCCGGAATACCATAGGATTCAGAATAAATTCTTCCGCAAGATGCGTGTCTGCCCCTGCAAAAGTACCCGAACCGAAATGATGGAACACATGATGTAATCCCTCTGGTGTATCTACTGTATGCCCTCTTTGCGCCCCTCCGTTATGGCAGACTACAATACAGTTTTCGCCCCGCAGGGCGGATTGATGGCAGAAATAATCCGTCATCAAACCTTTTCCCTCGTCACCAAAGTTTGCCCCGATTACAACCTTGACATTTTTCTCTACCATGAAATCATCCCGCCTGCGCTCTCCGGCTTTCCAACTGTTTCTCCTACCGCATGTGTCACAATATCCACAATGGCATTTGCGATATTGTCCATGCTCACAGTCCGAAGATGGCCTTCATCAAGGAATTTCCCGAAAGATTCCTTAATTTCAGATTCATAGTATCTGAATGAAGTTTGCGAATCATTAACCGCAAGATGGTAAATATCAAACTTCCGGCTTGCTTCTTCGTACAAATCTTTTGTCTCGACATCACCTTGCAAATTATCGCCGGTCACATTGGAAAGCGAATTCTTTGGAAGATACGGGTTCAGCGGTTCATCCCCCATAGTGATAATGATTCCTTTCTTCCCACGATTCCAACAATCTAACTTTGTATGCCTAACCCCGAAGTACCACGCCGCAGTGTAGGATTCGTAGGCGTTTCCTCCACCGCCGCCCTCGAAGTAAATCTTGTCAAGCTGTTCTGCAATGCGGATATCTGATTCAAATTGGGATGCCTGTATCGGCGCGTCATCATATGCCAAGTCCCCGATTCCCATAATCAGAAATTCTACATCAGCAACTTTTTCATAAAGTCCTGTCATTACCACGTTTAGCTTCTTTGCGACCTCAACCGCCGCTCCACCCATACTGCCAGTAACATCAAGTGCTAAAATGACCGGTCTTGTGTTCGGGTGCTCCTCGGAATCGCAACACTCACGCATTTTCTTTTTTGGGTCTAACTCCGGCGCAATCCTTCTCTGCTTAAACATATCCTGTGCGTGGTAATCGCCGGAAATAGAACCGGCATTGTTTACGCTCATGCCTTTTATTCCTGTATAGCTTTCAAAACTTGCCCTTGTCCAACTTCCGCTACCCATATTATTCTTCCTCACTTTCTACGGATCCTTCCTCATCATCTTCTCCGTCAAAATCAAACATTCCCTCAAACATGTTTCCCATATTGCCACCCATCATCATAAATGGGAGCATTGCACTCATGCCAGATTCTCCGCTTACTCCTGCATTTCCGTTTCCTTTCATCATTTCCGACATCATCATATATTGCATGATTTTGTTCGTGCCTTTCTTTCCCTTAATCATGTCGCTACCAAACATGGAAACGATTTTCCCATAGAAGTACGTGTTTCCCATGAACACATGACGCTCTGGCAGAATGTTCTCTACCGTGGAATCTTCATAGTTGATAACGGTCAGCATATTCTTTTCTGACTTAATCACGCATTTTGGCTTCCCGGAAACAAGAATGATATCGCCAACTTCTGCCTTATTGGTCGGAATTACAAAGAAAAATTCCTCCCCGATATTAAACACAAAGCTATCGCAATTCGTTAGCCTGCCGGACTTCATATTGTAGCTTTTGTATCCGTTTGCAGTTTTAACGGCAATTCCTCCGCTCATTGACAGCCTGCACATTCCCGGAGACACTTTTCCAAACATTCCATTTAATACATTGTTCATCTAAAACTCCTCCTTTAAATTTGATATATGTAGAATTGAATTTCTACCTATTTAATACCCGCTTGAAATCATATCCTCAATTACCATCTGCTGAAATTCAGCATTCATCATCATTTCAGCTTCTTCCTGTTTTTCTTCCTTATACCTCATTTCCTCCCGGCAGTCGTCGCAAATCCCGTTAATAGTGTCTGCTGGATCACATAGACAGCCACAGATTCTACATGTCAGCATTTTTTAATCTCTCCATCACAAAATCCTCCCATAATTATTCTTCACACAACCCTTGCAGAGCTTTTCTCCGTCAACCTCGAACGCCCAATCCCCCTCCCACAGTTCGCACCCACAACCATCACATCGATCGACCGGGGAGGGTTCGGGCGGTGTGGTTTTCCATTCATCGTATCCAGATATGCGTTCCATAGCTTCTCCTTTTCCAATTCCGTAAGAACTTCTCTGACAATCCCCATCCAGTTAGAATCATCCTTAATCGGTATTACTTTCTCTGCAATTCCGATTTTCGCCCGGACAAGTCCGTTTCGTTCGTCATATTCCATATCATACAGATTTTCGAACTCCGGAAACTCACGAAGGAATCGAAACAGCTTGTCCATCACCAACGCTTTATCCACCCCTTACCATCCTTTCTATCAGCTCCCATATCACAGGCAGACATACCACCAATCCTATTAAGCACCCCAAAAGAAAGCTGATTATTTTATCTCTCATTTCTTTCCTTTCCAATTTGTGTAAACTGTGTATATAATAGCCATGGCTACCTCCACCAAAATCGTTGCTACTATTCCACAAACAAACGGATTAACATACATTTATCTCACCTCCTTCGGTCTGCATAACCGCTCAACTGTTGCAAAGAAATTTCCCTTACGGCTCTTGCAGTATTCTTTCAAAACTTTCTCTGCTATACTGTCATACAATCCGAATGGGAGAATTTCATCTTCGTCAATCTCTTCCTCGTATACACATTCTTTCTTGTGACCTGTGTCCCTTATAATTCTGCATACATGCACCCATTCGGTTTCAATCTGCGCATGGTCGGCTTTCCGCTTCTTGCAGATTTCAATAACTTGTTTTGGATTTTTAGAAATAGCCAGATGGCAATTATCATAACCAACCCGAATTTCGTTCAATGGACATGCACGACATCCTTTATGGACTTCGCAAATATCTCCTATCACTTCCAACACTTCTTTCGCTGTTAATTCTTCACTCATCAAAAACTCCTTTCTCATATCAACCACTTCATACCGTCCGTGATATTTCCTTTTATCTGCCCAAATCTTCTTTCTTGGATTGTCGCATTTAAAATCCCGGCAGATTTGCGGGCGAACCGGGTAAATAGTACATTTCTCACAATCCTTCGATTCGTCTAGGAATGGACAAGTCATATCAAACATTGGTTTCGCAGTTGGGACATTATGCTTCTGTTGTTTGATATGATGTTTCTTTATGTAACGATGGATTTCTTTTATTTCCTTGCTTGACATTGGAAGATAATTACTGCAACACTTCCCACATCCTATGCATTTCCCGTTCTCGGTAAAATCATAAACCCCATTTTTCATATCTTGGAATGCTTTCTGTATTGTTGTTACCATATGAGTTCCTTCCTATTAAATAGTCATCTGTGCATTGCAGTCACGAATCAGCAACATTGTATTCGTGCATGGTCTCCAAGATTTTGCGTACTCAATCGCCTGCTCATAGTCTTTCCTCGGAACATCATCACGAGAATTGACATTAAAACGGTTCTTTAAATCCCGGTTACATTCTGCAAATACCTTTCTGGATATTTCGTGGTATGCATTGGATTGATTTCCACCTAAAACATCAATCACCGTCTTATTGACCGTCCGTTCAAGAACTCTCTGCTGTCCATGGTCTATCGTCATGGTATCTTCAAGAGCTTTTATCCGCTCTTCGTGACCGTCAATCATGCCAAGTTGGACACGCATCATTTCCTCTGGTGTCATCCTCTTTTGCTGATAGGCTCCGGTCTTTCGGATAGATGGTATAACCTCCAATGCAAGCCAGTTCTGAAACTTTTCCGCAACTGCGTTACTTGCTTTCATACCGAGACGATAAAACAGGGGTTCTGGTAGGTAATCATCTTTCCCCCACTCGTGGGGGAAGCCGCATTCTGCACTAAAATCATTCATCCTCTCCCATCTGACAGAAATATATTTCTTTCCGTTTTTGCTTTGAATCTGTGTCCATCCGAATCCTCTTGCCGTATCTTCTGCGTTGACGGATACGCTCCCATCCTCGTTCAGCATAGTTCTAACTTCCAATCCCAACTCTTCGTTGTTAAATACCTGCAATTCATTCATTTCTCCCTTGCTCCTTTCTTTCTTATTTAATGCAAGGCTGACTTTGATTGCCTCATCCACCTTCTCCATTGTCTCCTCGCTCAGCCGACAGACAAAATTGCCAAACCTCTGCTTGTCCACCACACGAATCTGTTCAAGCAGTATGATTGTTGATGGATGCAATCTATCTTGAGAAGATATTTGAACATGAGTAGGCAATTGTTTTTTGTTTGGGTTGTCATCGGCGCAACAATGGTCGTTCCAGAATACGTGTTTCCAAAATCGTTCTGAATAATTACGCACGGTCGGCATCCGCCTTGCTCACTTCCGAAGTTTGAAGAAAGGTCGATATAATACACTTCTCCACGAACCATCTACCCTCTTGCCCTCTCTATATCTCTACGAACCTTAAAGGCATTTGCATTTGACAAAAGAATTGCTCTGTCCTCTTTTGGGAGCAAAAGAATTGTCGATAGAAATTCACGGATTTCTTCCTGCTCATCCTGCGGCACTGCCATTTTTAAAACATCATCCATTTTTTATCACCTCCATAAGTTGACTTTGTGAGTATAGTATATCTCTTCGAGAGTTATTTGTCAACAAAAATATTGACTTTGTGAGTTTCTTATGATATATTTTTTGTAGAAAGGAAGTGAGGATATGAAGAATAGAATCAAAGAAATAAGAAAGAAAAATAAATTAACGCAAGTTGAATTTGGAGAAAAAATTAGCGTAAAGGGAAATACGATAACTAATTACGAAAATGGACTAAGGACTCCGTCGGACGCCGTAATTCGTTCCATATGCAGAGAATTTAACGTCAACGAAGAGTGGCTTCGGAACGGAATTGGGAATATGGAAATTTCTTCTGACATTAAACTTTCATCCTATTTGGGAGAAATTTCAAACGGTGACGACGTTTTTATCAAAGATTTGATCGAGGTTTATATGGAGCTTGACGCAGATTCCAAAAAAGCCTTAAAAGTGATTGCCGGAAAAATGGCAGAAAAAATTATAGCCAGAGGAAAATAATCCCTCTGGCTATTTTTTAATGCAAAAATACTATTACAAAATAATAAATCTTCATTAAAGAAGTCTTGCTGTTAATCTTATTTATTACCTCAATAATGCTCTGTTTCCAAAAATTTTCATCTTTCATATGTATTCTCCTTCGATATTTTATTTCTCCCCGTAAAATATCCTCTTAACGACATACCACATTTTATCACATCTTCCCCGCGATTAATGTCGAACCGTGTCTATCGCATGCGACAAAACCCTGCATCTTCTAGGAGATATCTACCATAAAAATCCATTTCCCCTTATTTTCCTTGCTCCAACCCACCTCCAATATTTCGTCCCTACAATGGTTGATTTTACCATAAATGTGTAAGAAAATGCAGTCTGGCATTCTTCCATAGGATATACTATCATGGGGGATTTTACCCCCCCCCCTATTTTCCAATTATAAAAAATTCCTAATTTTCTCTTCCATATACCTACCTCCAATTAAGAACATTTGTTCTAGCTGATTTTATTTTAACACTTTCTCCTTTGCATTTCAAGTATACAACAAACGAATGTTCTATTTTCTCCACATCCATAAAAATGTTCCAATTTGAAACTAAACATATTTTGCTAAACTGGTGCAAGGAGTTACGTTCTATCATTTTTTCATTATTCTATTCTAATACGGGGAGTTCTACCTCCCCACCGTCATTTTGCTTAAATGTGTTCTAATCTTCTTGAATACATCATCTCTTCCTGCCAGATACCCAAGTTTGAACGATATTAATATCGCCCTTGTTTTTCCTATCCTCTCATAATCCGCAAGCATAAGGAGAGGTAAGAACGACTCCACTCCCATCTGATCTAACGCCCACTGGTTCGTCAACCCTTCTGTCTGCTTCTGAAAGTTGCTTGTGATTCTGTCTAAATCTCGTCTGTTAGGCTTCTTTGTGAACCACATGCTACTCACCGCCTTTCAGATTTAGGGATTGTTGAGCGTTTGCCATCTCTATCTTATCCTTGATATGGATAGGCGGCTTATATTCCTCAATGATTTTCAGTGCAACAGCAACATCCTTATGCTTAATCTGGTCATACCTCTTTATGTCGAACTGCCGGCGCAATTCAATCTGTATGTCAGCGAAAGCATATCCTCTCACGCTGTTATCATCATACGCATTGCTTTCCTTTCCGCCGAGAACTTCAATGGCTTTCTTCCTCAATGCGTTCTGAATATCTTTAGTGTCTGCATTGAATGCCGGAACATCTGCTTTGAACTTCGCCAAGTCCTCTCTGACCGATTTCACCTCTTCGGTTACTTCGTCTACCCTCTTATTCAACTCTACATTTCCTTGCGCTAAGAGCTGAATTTGTCCGGCTACGCTTGTTGGCGGTTCCTGCTTCGGGAGGAACGCTTCGGCTAGGATGTCTTTGGCTTTGAGTTGATAGTCCAGGAGTTTGTCGGCTAGGTCAGGGTTTTCCTTCTGTATTTTTGGTGTTATGCTGATTTTGGCAAGCCATATTGGTAGATAGTCGTTTTTTAAACAAAACACTTCTTTTTCACCGCCGCCTGTGGGTAGGACCAAATTCGATCCAGCTTTCTTTAACAGCAAATCTTTCTGTATATTTGTTATCTGCCGCTTCCATTGTCCTTCCGACATTCCCATTCCACGACACATCCATTTGACGCCTACCCATATTGTACCGCCGCTATCCATGGCCGCCATAACTGTGTTTCCCATGAGGTCAACGTCTTTTACTATCATTTCTTGCATAAAAATAGTACCTCCTACAATATTTTTGGTTGCAAGAGATACCCTCGTATGATATAATTCAATTCATACAAGGGTTGTCTCTTGTTGTTTGAGTAATCGTATCGCTTTGGTCGGTGGAACGGTTACTCCTTCTTTTTGGTTAATTCTTGATACACTAAATCAATACCCTTTCTAATTATGTCCGCCCTAGTCATTCCTGTTTGTTTAGCACAGAAATCTAACTTTTCACGCTCTCCATCAGTCAACCTTATTCTGGTATCATTTCGCTTAGGGTCTTTTGAGGGCGGTCTGCCATGCGCTGGCGACAATTTTACCATCTCCCTTCTTTATTTGGTAACACATTTATTATAAACGGTAACACATTTAATGTCAAGGAAAATCAATAAAATTATCAAAAATACTTTTTAGACAAATCTATAAATTCATCCAATGCGGAATACGCTTCTGAAACTCCTTTCATAAATTCTTTATTGTCTTTGTTTAACAACTGGTTTCTTGCGTCATTCATCCATAATGGTACGCCGATTTCTATTTCACCCGAATCTCCTTTGCCAAATAGCATTTCTTCTCCATCTTTGTTCTGTGCTATCGCTAATAAATTCTCGCATTGAATAGCAATGTGATATTCAAACGTCCCTTTGTAATCATCTTTGAGACGCGTATAAAAAGAAAAATACAAATTTGCCGCTCTTATGTAATTCTTGCAAACGCTTAAAATCTCAATAGCATTCCCTTTCTTTAAAGAAAATTGAACTATATCTTCGTTTATAAAATAATATTTCTCAAATATAGAACCTTCTGCTTTCTCTATTTGCCGTTCTCTGGAATTGTCTAATTTTCCACCGTTTTTATTTAAAAAGTCTCTATCCCACAAGACGACTCCGTTTTCATATGCCAGTTCTTTGGCAGATTGAGTAAAGTAATTGTTTGTTACAACTACCGCCGTATGGCAATGATAGAAGAATTTTCCTGCGAACACCTCTTGAACTGCCTTGTTTCCAACTGGTTTATCATACCTTTTGCACTGAAAAGCGTATTTCATGCCGTCCTTTTCTGCTATGATATCAACACCTTGGTCGCCGCTCCCCTTTGTAAGCTGAACATTTACAAATCCTATCTGTCGTAGAATCGTTGCAACATATACTTCAAAATCTTCTCCGGTCATATAATCGTACTGATTATTGTACATATCTATCCTGTTCAACACAGAAGATATCCCTTGTTGATTGTTGCTTTTAGAATTTGAAATATCGTCTTCCCGCACTTCTATTCCATCATTTAGCAATTCTTCAAATTCATTGCGGTTCATTAAAACTTTTCTCGGCGCAGTTCCTACTTCTTTCTCAACAACTCCAACTTCGCATAATTCGTCCATAATTCGAGCGGCACGATTAAATCCTATCTTAAATTCCCTTTGCAACATGCCGACAGACGCTTTATCTTTATCAATCACAAGTCTTCCGGCTTCGCTAAAATAATCATCTATATGGCTGATATAGGTTTTTCCGCTTACTCTTCTTTCTTTTACATCAAATGCATTTTCTTCTTTTTCTCTTTCCAACTGTCTTTCAAGTTCCTTAATCCTTCTGTTCTTATCTGAAATCTCAAAATTTTGCGCTGATATTACTTCATTCTTTCGCTGAATAGAATCCTTCAAATCGCTATCTGTTACGTAATTAGACTCCGTTTCCTTGCTTTCTTCTAATTTTTTCTGCTTGGAAATGTTATTCCGCACACCTAAGACAATAATTGCTATTATTATGAGTGCAACCGCTATAGGCAGAACATCAATTAAGAAAGCACATATCACAAATAACGCTATAACGCTTCCGCAACCATAACCTCCGTTTTTCTTCTTGCTCATCCTCTCATTCCTCTTTCGTCTGTTTTACCATATTCTACCATAAAATTAGAAGATTTTCGATAAAATATTAAAAGAGATAGCTTTATGCTACCTCCAAAATCTTCCTTATATAATCCACACCTTTCTGATACACAAGCGTCTTTATATTTATCCTCGTTTCACCGTCCGGCGTATGGTATTTTTGCTCTATCGTTCGAAAACAGCCATTATCTATATATCTTTGGTATGGAATATTGTCTTTCATCAACACGCCCTTTTCTCGAAGAATCTCAAATAATTTGTTCCTACCGATTCCGGGATAGCTCAGAACTTTTGCTACTTTCCCTATCTCTATCGCGTCTTTACTTCCGGCTACTGCATCGAAAAATTCCTCTTTCGGTTTCATACGCTCATTATCTTCCACAAGTAAAGCGTTCTGATTCTTCATTTTATCAATAGTTTTATGAGCGATTTCTAATGCCCTAGCCATTACCTGATCTGGAGAGTTCCACGCTTTCTCTAAGTCGATAAGATATTGTCGGCATTGTTTGCCTTTTTCGGTTTTACTCATAAGACATAAATGCTTTGCCATGTCAATAGATAAATCGTAATCATCAATCGTCTGTTTTCCTCCGTATTGATTGCCCTGTACATCCATGTCCGCCCCAACATAATCTACATTTTTTGTAAATTCTGAAAAGTTACTTTCTACCCATCTCGAAAATCTATACTTCACTTCCAGTTCTTTGTATAACTCCCTTGCCGATACTGTAGGATTTTCTCTTTCGTAATTCACCTTGATAATTTCATTCATACTCATACCGCCTTTCTGTACTGCCTTATTGTAAACAGCAAGGAAACGGTTAAGGCTTACCGCTTTCGTGTTGCAATCACTATCCTTGCTGAATTTACCATAAAAATATAATAAAAAAGAGCCACTGACCCCCACTCTTTATAGTGGTGCCGGCGGCTCCAGTGCTATCAAAAAATATAGCGAATATGCCCGGTTCGGACTGTACGGTTCTGCCGCCGGATGCGGTACTCTATACGCCGAACTTAGAGTGCAACGCTTTTGTTTCATGCGTTACAAGTCTAAAATGCCATTACTTCATTTAATTTTACAAATCTATCATACAGCCATATAAGTGTGGTTGTCAAGTCTTGTTTTCGATTTCTTTGTTTATGCTTTCTCAAAAAAGAGGAACCCTTTCGGATTCCTCTTAGTCAATATTCAGTTTTCATATACATTATTTTGTTATCAGAAACTTAAATTTTCCTCCAACCCAAACATTCTCTGTAAAATGCATTTCCATGCTGCTCCAATTAGCCGGAACCTCGTATCCTACCCAACCTTTCATTTTCTTCCCAGGCGCAACAGAGCCATCTAATTGATTACCCTGGTTTTCCATTAGAGCGTTTAAGGATAGGTTCGCCGCATAATCATCAGCATACGCTTCAAAACTTAGCATACTGCTTACTCCAAGTTCTTCATCAGAATTGTTTGCTATCTCAAATTCTACAAGAAGAAATACATTTCCTTCCGTTGGCATATTGAATTCAGAACCTGCGCTTTCCTGGTAGTTCGTCATGGTAACTTGCACGTCGTTCATTTCCGCCGTTTCTCCCATAGAAAACGTATCTTTATTTTGATTCTTAGTTTCTTCTGCCTTCCCACCATTATTTTTGGTGTCAACTTTCTTTGGGGCATCACTCAATAATGCGCCTGCGCCTATTCCTATCAGCATTAGAACTGCAAATGTAATAATAACCCATTTCAAGCACCCACCCTTTTGCTTATTCCTGCATACTGGGCAAACTTTTGCTCCTGTGGGCATATCACTCTTACAATGCTTACACTTCTTTGTTGGCGTCTTTTGGTTACCCGCGGTACCTTCTGATTGTTTAACAACTCCCTTCCTCTTAAACGCCGCGCCGCATTCCTTGCACTTCGCAATCTCTGGTGTTGTCTGCACTAACTCGCCACCGCATTTGGGGCATTTCGTAGCCATACTCATTCCTCCTTTGTGACCTTACTACCATATCTTACCATATTTTGTCGAATTTAAAAAGAAGAACCGCTGGGGTTCTTCTTTTGATTATCTCTTTTTTGCAAATGCGTCTAAAGCCTTATCTTCAAAATTATCTTTTCTATTAACAGATTTGAAGAATTTATAATTTTGAAATTCTTCTTTTAAACCATCATTTTGTTTTTTTAATTCTTCGACTTGTTCTTTTAGCCCCTGATTTTCCTTCTCTATTTCCTCGATTTTCGATACTTTATTTTGTAACTCTATATATTTTGATGGGAACTTTATTTTTTCCATATATAGCCAAATAAGAGTACCGAAAAGCATCACGAGAGCAACAAGCAAAGCGATGAAAACAAACCAATAATTCTTCGCCAATTCAGATTTCGAAAATTCTGATAAGAGCTCCCAAAAACCATCCATATCAATCATTCCTCTTCTGCATTTTCAACACATTTGCATAGCGTTTCTGCAAGTAACATTAAAGCCTCCTTGCTTAAATCCCAATATTTAAAAGCATACCTGAGTTTACTTATATACTCCGTGTCTATACAAAAACGTTTCTTTCCCTCATATTCTCTTTCAATATCCTCGCTCACCGCCGAAAGGACGATATACGCCGCAAATCCACAATTTATATTGAGATTATAATCTTTCCCTTCGTCAGAAGTAATCAAAAATGGCTTAAACTTCAAAAGCCAAAACGCTATAAGTGCGACCCTCCTCACTTCACTAAGATAAGTCTCTTCATGAAAAATTATGTAGTAATCCTCACGCTTGTCCACTCGGATAAATATTTCATTGATTAGCTTGAAATCGAATTCAACTTTTGATGTATCAATATCGTTATCTTCCGCATATTGTTTAAATGTCGAAATAAGCCCCTCAAAAAATTCTTTCTTTTTTTCATCCAGTGGGTCTTGATAAACATATATCGCGTTGCCCTCTTTCCCTTGTCTTTCCTTAATCACAACTTCTGTCTCCTAAACTTCCTCTAATAATTGGGTTTTGAGATATTCTCCTCGAACCCTTCATTATAAATTCACCAATGGTTTCTCCCTCCTTATGTACTTGATGATTTTTATAGACCTCGCCATTGAAACCTTTACATTCTCTGCTAAGTTCCGCAAATTCCTCCATAGGAATACCCAATGCTCTCTCAATCGTCATTGCTATTCCCCCTTCTTTTTCTACCTCGTCTTCTTGCCATTTTGAACCCTCCATTTTTTTCTGCCCCCTACTGTTTTGAAAGTTTTTCTCAATTATGCTATCACATAAGTCATGCAAAAAACGTCAAAACTGGGAAGACTACCTTTCTATTTCATTATATGATTATACATTATTTGACAGATTTTTCATATTCTCAAAATTAACAAAGTATAAAAAAATAATTGTGCATTATTGCAGAAAAATCACAATAAAATTTAGTGATTTTTACAAAATAACTGCATAAATTATTGGTAATTATTACCAAATGTTTAAAATCTATTTGTTTATTTTATATATTTATTTTTATTATCAATTATTTTATACGATTATTTCTCCATCACCAAATATCATCATCCATTTCAGTATGGTCTTCCCTGTCATAATGATTATAATAATGAAAACCATCCTCAATTCTTTTTCCGCAGTTGACACATATATCCCAATATCCCCACTCGTCGCTTTCTGTATCGGATGTTAAGCCTTTACGTCTTCCGCATGTGCAATATTGATTGATTTTCAATTTTTCCATCATAAATCCTCCTTCTTCGACCTTACCCATATTTTACCATTAATAAGGAAATTTGTCGAATAAAACAAAAAACCGCCATCCCAATGGTTTTACCCATCAAGACGGCGGTCATTTTTTTAACTATATAGGATATTTATAAAATCTCACATTTACAGTTTGCGTAACACCAGTATAGACAATCCAGATTTTAAACTGCTCTCTCCAATAAATATTGATGTTTGTAATCAAGGTATTGCTACTACCCGTTACTACCGGGACATAGTTTGCCGATTCCGGTGCACCTGGAATCTGAACGACATTATCGGCTATTGCATCCACCTCGCAATCTATATACCCCAAATCCTGCGCTGTTTCCTTCAGTTTGGATATACCTGTCTCTGCTGTTGCAACCCTTTCTGTTAGCGCGCCTAGATTCTGACCTCCGCCTTTTCCGGTATTGGCGAATTCTTCAAATTTTCCGTTGGTTACTTTTCCTACTGCGTTCATGATTCCTCCTTGTTGTTTATATTTTCAATAATATTTTTTAATAAATATTTTTACTTTTTATATGCAGAAACCAAATCGAAGATAATGTGACGTTGTCATATTATACGTTGTTGCATTATTTCCGTTAATTGCATAAATATATACATTTTTAAAATTATATTGCGCTCTTGTCCAGAATATTCCTGACCTACTAATATAACTGCTCCCTTCATATTTATTTCCCAAACCGGTTGATACTGTTATACCCACTTCTAACGGATCAAACAAAAAAAGCGACTGTTCAATTTCTCCAAAGCTTGAGGCAGTTAGATAATACTTTTTTACTTTTCTGATATTATTAGTGATATCAACACTTAGCACTCTGCTTCCATTTACCCCTAATTCTCCTACAAAAATCCTATATAGTTCAGAATTTGCCAAACTATTGCTATAAGTTATCGCCGTGCTATTGGTTCCGTTCCACTTACTACTCGGAACCTGCTTATTGCAAGCAAAAGTGATTCCTGCTTTCCCACTTCCATCAAACAGATCGTCATGATTAAACCCAATAATCACGCAATCGTCCTTTTTATCTCCCACTTTCCATAGTGTGGAAGCGGTCCCCTTTCTCGAAGCTTGCGAAATCATATCCCATGTGTTATTTTCCAAAACAGAATCAAACCCAATCGGTCTAGCTATCGCTTTATCCTTATCTGAAAACGTATAAATATTCTTTTCCGTGTACGGGAATAGCGTATAATAATAATCTCGGTCATTTTCCAAATTGCCGTCAACAAACGGTATTTCTGCATACTGATTTCGCACCTTGGAATCTACTGCAACCACTCCATCCTCTGTGCTTGTTGGATAATGTTCTGTGTTTCTCACTACCTTTGTTCCGTCGAATTGTGCAAGCGTTTCTCCATTAAAAACAATATCCTCTGGGTCTGTCCATTTGAGTTCTGCACTCCCTCTCTTGCCTTGTGCCTCTAATCCCGTTACTGCCGGTAAGGGAGTGCCGCCACTACCTACGTTTTCCATGAGATAATTAATCTGCTCTTGCACATTTCCCGTCAATCCATCCAAATATCCAAGCTGAGTTTTCGTTACTGAAGATGCGGAAACCTTACCATTCTCATCAGATATCAATACTTTATCCGTTGGTAAATCTTCATTCAAAATTGTTGTGACTGCGCCGTTAAATTCTATTGGAGTTGGCTCTGGTCTTTCCGCAAGTGTGTCAATCTGCGCTTGCAAATTTGATTTCACGCCCGATAAACTTTCAACCTCTTCAAATGTTACCGAAGAAGATGCGATATTCCCATTCTCGTCCGAGATGATTGCTTTGCCCGGAGATAAACGCTCAAAAACAGGTAAATCAGGGAGATTGTTCAAGTCGTTGTAGTTGTTTGAAAACGCAACAGTTTTCAAATCCGAAAACAGTTTTTTTGCTTTCCCCCAAAGTGTTTTTTCGGGTTCACCTGAATTGACATTTTCTCTTACTGTTGCTTCTTCAAACGTCACTGTAGCATCAGAGATATCAGATATGCCAGAAGAATTGATGCTATCAATCTGCTGTTGAATGTTTGATTTTGCGCCGGACAGATATTCTAACTCTTTGGTTGTCACAGAAGAAGATGCGATATTCCCATCAACATCCGAAACAAGAGCCTTTTCTGGGGTTAAGCTTCCTACTACCGTGTCGCCGCCAGAACTGCCACCATCTACATCTCTCAAAAATACCGTCATTCCGTCAGTAATCTCGCCAGACGCTATCTTGGCATTAAGTTCCTCTTCTGTACCAACAAAATCAGCATTAATTCCTTCCAAATCTTCTACGGTTGCAGCTCCGATATCTTCTGGTGTAATGTTTACAAGCCCTTGTCGATATAGGGTTTCTTTATCGCCTTTTACTCCTGATACAGATACCGGTGCAAGCACGTCCCACATATCATCCCCTGTCCGTATAACATTACTTCCTGCACCATAGTAAATACCGCTTCCATTCTTGAAACGTTCATCTGTGACGAAATCGTCGGATATATCAAACATATATTTCGGAATTTCATTATGCGGTAAGGCTAACTCTGCAAAAGTGATTGTTCCCATAGGGATAATCCCTTCTATCCCTTGCGCCACTCGCTTTACTTGTTCATAATAAAACTCTGCACAATCAGAATCATCATTTGGTCGCACCTCTCCTCCAGTGCCTTTTGCGTAGCTTTTCGCCCGCTTGGAGTAGTCCTCTGATAAGTCCGCACTGTTTGCCGAGTTTGTTGCGCTTTTTGATGCATTTAACGCGCTTTCAGAAGCATCCGTTGCCGAATTGGACGCTTCTGTTGCTTTCTGTTCGGCGTCGTCTTTGTGCTCTTTTGCGGTATCCATATATGTTTTTGCAGTATCTTTATACCCTTCCGTTGTGTCTCTCAAGCCTTCCATATAGACTTTTATTTCGTTCAAAGTTTGGGAGAATTCTTCTGCGATTTCATCTGTGATTTCCATAATCTGTTCTCGGAAATCCTCGTATGTACCCATGCGTTTTACAACACCAGGACGAAAACACATCCAAACGATTTGATTTTCGGTTTCCGGGTCTGTGGATACCGCCCATTCTTTTGGTTTCATTTTCCATGGGTCAAAATCAACTTTCAATCCACCTCTCATTTGGATTGCCATTGCTATTCCTCCTGACTCTCACTTTCGCTTTCTATTATGCTTTTCTGCAATTCCACGAAGCATCCCGCAAGCTGTTTGTCTTTTAAATCGTAAATGTCAAGCGTAATGCTTTTTAAAATATAAACCATAAACGCAGGATGTATGGAATTTGCATTCATACTTTTCAAAACATGTTCCTCAATTTCGCTTTTTACCATTTCAAGCATAACATCTATCGGTGTTTTAGTAACTTCGGTATGATTCCCAATATTGTTCTCGTTCATTTCGAATCGCCTCCTTAACTAAATCTTCAAACGGAAATGGCTCTATTCCTTCGTCGTTTCCCTCTTCATCTTCTTTTGCTAAATCACCCTCAAAATAAGTGTCTATAACTTCCTTGGATTCCCTAGTTTCCTCGGTTTCCTCGGTTTCTTCTGTAATCAATTCACCATTATTTTCCATTGCATATTCCTTCCGTTATGAATATATGATATTATCCGCCGCCGACACTATAATTCCGTCGACTACATGAAAAGTCCCCCATGCTCCGCCAGTGCTCGATAGGACTTTTATACGTCCGTTAAAAGGCGATGTTCCATTTATACCTACAAGGTTATTAATCTTTGCATTTTGCAGTTCGTAGTTGTGGAAATCAACATGTGAGTAGATATCGCAATCTACGTTATTCGGAATGTTGAACGAATTTCTAACCCTCAACGCATTTATGTACGAATTCTTTATCTCGTGATTTTCACAGTCTATGTTTTGCGACACATAGACACCCGCAGTTCCGTATCCTGAAAAAGCTTTGTACACGCAATTGATAGAATTTCCAAGTTGGACAAAATCAGCCTGAGTGTAAGCGTCAATTGCAATTCCGCAAATCGTGCCTTCTTCTTGTTTGCCCCCTATATATCCAAGGGTTTTTTGGTTCGTGTGTATAAACATTGTATCTCCCGAAATGGTCAAATCGTTGCCCGTTTTTCCTATGCGGAGTCCTTGCCCTCCCCAATATCCGTAATTTTCTCCACTCTGGTTTAGCATGTAAATCTTTCCGTTAATATCATTGCTTCCGCCCAGTGTAAGCGTCCCGCCTTGAATTCTATCTGCTGAAATATATCCAGTTTTGATGTAAGTGGCATTCATATACAGTTCTCCATTCTGCATATAAATACCCTTCAATGTGCCATTATTGGTCAGTTTGTTGAATATACTCGTTTGCGTCTGTGCGTCTACTGCCTTTTTGGCCGCTGTGTTTGCGTAAGTTTTTGCGTCCGCCAATGCGTCGTCCGCTTTATCTTGTGCTATGGAATCTATTGTTTCTCCAGAAGCAAGAGCAAACGAATCTGGGTATAACTCTACTCGCTTAGTGTCAAAATCCATATTTACCATGGTCTTGTTTCCTTTTTGGATTTTTAATGCACCTGTTTTAATCCAGTCCGCATTCACTCCGACTGCTGTCAAAATCCGCACGATTGTGTCTCCGTCAACAGTCATACCGGCATTGTAGGTTTCCCCGCCGTCCGTTGATACCCCCCACGCTTCGGCAGTCATTTTCCACACAATCATAGACTCTGAAAGCTTGGGCTTATCATGCATATAGAAGATTTTACTTCCGTTTGGTTGGGTTACCTCTGTAGTAAATAGCCCCGGGGAATTATCAATCCGAACTTTCAGTTCTTCCAGTGCTTTCTCCCGGTCAGTACGCTCTTTCTCTATATCTTTTCGGTAATCCACATAATTTTTTGTTTCAGCCGAAAATCTTGCCGCGCTGTTCCTTGCCGGATTCTGCGCGCTTGCCTTTGTGGTCTGATTGCTTCCGGTGCTGAATTTCGTGGATGTAATCGGAATCGGATAAACATTTTGTTTTCGGTCAATCAGAAACCCGACATCCCCGGCTTCTATCGTTGGGTCGCTAGAATGTGCAAAATCTCCTTTCCGGAACCGAAAGCCAATCAGTTGTTCTCCAAGCCATCCAACAATTGATTCTCCTGCTCCGCCTTTGATTAGTTCGTTATTTTCAACGCTGATTACATATCCATCCGTACCGCTTTGATATGTGGTGATTGCATCCTTATTATCTTCTTTGTTTTTCTCTGCTATCCGGACACCGGTAATCACTACATCATCTACAGATATGTCCATAGAATACAGGGAATAAATATAATGTGCGTTGTTTCTGTCTCCAAATTCTCCTCCGTCAGCCGCGTACCCTGTATTCCATGGGTTGAAACTCCCACCGTCAGCGTTGTCTCCTGTTTCGTAGACATTGGGATTTCCAGTATCAAACACTCCACCGTCTAATCCTTGTGTTTCAAGGACTGACTGGTCGTACCATTTGAGTTCGAGTCGACCAAGCGTATCGCACCGACAGAAGCACCCGGATATTTGAGCGCACCAAGAAATTACTTCTCGGAATGTAGTGGCTTTATCATCCGGTCGCGTTTGAACGATAAAATTGTCATGAGGGAAGTTGTAGGTCTGCAATGATACCCCGCACCTGTCGCAAGCATCACGAATAATCTGATTCAGCGTTGCCGGATATGATAGATTGGTTTCTGAATATTTTTTGTCAAATTTGCTCATGTAATCAAGGCAAGAGAGTGTGATAATCGAACCATTATATTTTGCTTCGTCTACAATAAACGTGCCTTTTCGGATTCTTTCTATCGTGTTGTCCGGCAGTTTTAATCCCACCCACGCAAAGACCGTTGCTCCGCCAAAATCATACTCTGAATATTTATCGTAGATATTATTAATAACAACTGTGCATTTATTTATAATTGCGCTCCCGATATCAAAAGAGCTGTCTTTTGACACTGCATCCTCAATCGTCAGACCGCCACCCCACAAATCATCATTTGTCAAATTCAGGATTTTTCCACCGCCGCTCAGAGTGATATCTACATATTCAAAATAGTCTCTATTATCATTGAACAACTCTTGTCTAAATGCGTTTGATACATTTATCATAACCATTTTACCTCTCTATAATATCGAAGCTAATTTTCTCCATCCGCTTATTCCCAACCCACCAAAAAAGGACAGGTGCTGACCTGTCCCCGACATAGAATGTGCGAGTTTGATACGCCCCCGCCATCATATCTGGATATCTGACATTGACATACTCTGGGTTAAACGCCTGGAGTATCCTTGCTGTGGTCTGCCAATCCTTCGCCACCCATGCAAGACTTATCTTGCGCTTTTGTCCTACGCGGTTCTTATGCATGATGGTATCGTCAGTTCTTCCGCTCTCTCCTGCGGATATATCCTGTAATCCCCATGAAAAAGTAGAAGGACAGGGCATTGCTACCCCGTCCACTGTTATCATGATTTCTTTTGCCATGTTTTGTTCACATCCTACTTGAATTAGGAGAGGCGAAGTGCTTTACTCCACGTATTTCTTCCTACAATAGCGTCCACCGCAAGACCATGGTCTCTCTGATATGCTTTGGTTGCCGCCTGTGTAGCCGCCCCATTCTTTCCGTCTGCGCCATAAGAACCGCAAGAATATCCATTCGCAATCAAGTATTCCTGCCATAACTTCGTGATATTCCCCGAGCTTCCCGGATTGAGCGTCGGACACCCAGCTAACGTATTTTTTCCAGGGATTCTATCTACTTTTTGTTTGCTGAATCCTTGTCTGTTACACTCGGCTTGAAGTCTCCCTACCCAATTACTAAAATTAAATCCAGTGTTTCCTACCGGGGCAGGCGCGGGTGTCGGCGTTGGTTTAGGTGATGGTGTTGGCGCACTAATATTTCCAGACACCCCAATTCCAAACGACGCAAGGATACCTCTTGCGATTTCGTCCATTTTATTATTGAAAATAGCTACATCATTTGCGTTAGAAATAAATCCGCACTCTAGCAACCTGTAGTTGTATCCTTTTGCTTTTGCTCTCTTCGGATTTGCTAGATTGTTTCTCGCAACAATCCTACTGCTTCTCCCTGGAAGTATACCTGCAATGAAATTCGCAAGCGCATTGTCATATGAATCCGCTTTTAACCCACTGCATATGATAACGTGACCACCTCTTGCAGAACTTGCTCCGCTATCCATGTGAAGTTCGATAATCGCCCAATCTTTCGGGATATTAAGTCTGCTTATTCCGTTGTCAGCATAATAGTCGCGGCTCATATCGCCAAGCGTCACATTTCCTCCTCCGAGTTGCCCAATTCTAGCTGCCAATGCGCGTACTCTTTCCGCTTCCGCGAATCCATTTCCTACCGCTCCGCTGTCTCCATGACCGTGTCCTGCGATTACATATAAATGCTTCATACTTTTTCTCCTTTTCTTAAAATAATGGATTTTTAGGTATACAAAAAGCCGTGGCGCAAAACCATGGCTTAATGCTTAATTTGTTCATTTTGTTACCCATATTGTGGTGTCGGATTCATACGATAATCAATGCTCTGCTGACCCCGTATCGCCGCTCTTGCGATTGCTTCGTCATTTTCCAACTTGACCGTAATGTTGATTGGCCGTTGGCTGTTTCCTGACAGGCTATCCGCATTGCTCATTAGAGCCATAGCAACCCCTTCCGCTACTGCATTTGCAAGTGTATCTTCGTTGATTCCGCCAGAATAATTATCCAATATGCTATCTGCAATCATCCCCATAGTTTTGTTTCTTTCCAACGGCAGGATTGCCTCTGGTCCTGCTTCTCCGATGCCTACTACGGACGGATTGTAAGCAAGTCCGCCAGTCTTGTACCAGTTTACCCCGAAATTAGGCGTGGAGTATGTGGAATCTCCCGCTCGGTGCTGTGTCCAGCTCGCTACACGGATATGAGGCGTCGGGATGTGTACGCTTTTTATTCCGTTTGCGAACGATATCGCCGCATTTTTCCCCGCTGTAAGCATATTGTTGTTAAGAGACGAGCCTATTCTATTCGGAATCTTATTGAACTCATTCACTACCCTTGCAAGCGTATTGGACGTAATATTCGGAAGTTTGTTCATTCCGTTTTGATAGGATGTTACGATACTGTTCATCGAATTGCTTATCGTGTTTTTTATAGCACTCATCTTCGACGATACAGTAGACTGCATCTTATTTAAAGCCTGAGAACATGTACTACCTATAGATTCCCACTTCGTCTTAAATATGTTGTAAATGCTTGCCATTGCAGTGTTTACATTATTTTTCATCGCATTCATCTTCGATGTTATCGTTGATTGAATTTTGTTTAAAGCTTGAGTTACGGCATTTCCTATCGCCGTCCATTTCGTCTGGAATATGCTTTGAATATTATTCATAGCACCGGAAATAACGCTTTTTACTGCGTTCATTTTGGATGATATCGTGCTTTGTATCGCATTCATCTTCGAAGTTACTATGCTTTGCATTTGCGACAACGCGCTTGAAGTCGCACTTTCCGATGATTTCCACCCAGAAGCATAAGCGTTCCCTATTGCTTTCATGGATGAGCTTACTGCATTCACCATATTTTTCATTTTTGCGTTTACATCTGCTAACATCCTTGTCGTCGCCACGACTGACATGCTTCCAATAGCTGTCCACGAACTCGAAAATGCACTGGTGATTTGTTGCATAGAGGTAACAATTGTAGCTTTCATGGCCGTCATTTTTGCTGCGACTGTTGAATTAATCTGTTCTATAGCCACAGAAGACACAGCCGTGACAGTATTCCATCCATTTGCAAATATACCGCCTATCTCTTGCATGGACATAGCAATTAATGCTTTTATAGACTGCATCATCATCATAACTTCTGATTGCGTCTGTCTAAGCACTCCGCCAGTAGCGCCAGCTATTGTTTGCCATCCAGTAAGAAATGTATTGGAAATCTGCGCCATCGAAGCACTGACAGTAGCATTTATGGAAGACATCACGCTTGCTACGGATGAAGCCATAGCGGATAAATTTCCGTTAAGGTTTTCTTTCGTATTGCCCCAAGTAGTAGCCGTGTTACTTTCTGCCTCTGAGTTTGCGCCAGATACTTTCCCAGTAATCGCTCCCCATATATCGCCGGCTTTTGTTTTCAAACTATCCCATATATTCCCAAGTCCACTACTAACAGTCTCCCATACATTTGACGCCGTCTCTTTGATTCCCTCAAACTTCTCCGAGATGCTTTCTTTTATATTTCCAAATATGGTCGACGCGTTTTCTTTTAAATTCTCCCATGTATTTCCGAGAAATTCCGTAACGTTACCCCATATTTCAGAGGTCTTTTCTTTCAATCCCTCCCATTTTTCAGCCACCCAATCTTTTACTTTTCCAGCAGCTTCTTTGATTTTATCCCAGTTCATGACAATTGCGACTACACCAGCCGCTATTCCTGCAATCAAAAGTCCTTGCGGACTAAATATCACAGAACCGATGCTACTAAGCACCGGACCGATTTTAGACACAAGCCCACTTGCCCCACTAAGAATTTTTGAGAATAATCCACTCTCCCCAGCAATCCGTTCTACTCCGCTACTAATTCCAGGAATAGCATCTGTTACACCTTTCGGGAGGAATCCTAGTTTTTCTGCAACTTTGGTTACGACATCTTTTGCTTTATCTATGATTGGGGAAAATTTAGAAGATAAATTCTTAACTCCTTCTACCACTTTTGGTATTGTTAGGTTGATTCCATCTGGAAGTAAACCGAATTTGTGTGCGAAGTCATTTGCTATTTCTAATGCTGTGTTTCCGAGTTTAACTCCCTTTGCCGCTAAAGCGATTCCTCCTATAACCTCAATTACTTTTCCTGATGTTGTTTCTCCTAATCCTGAAAGAACATCGCCAATAATTTTCCCGATTGATGCCGCTACTTTACCGAGTATTTCAAACCAAGGGATTCCATCTAGAAAATCTCCAATTCCTTGCCCAAACGCCACCCAGTCAGTGTTCATTGCTACCGTAAAGATTGTGTCTATCACGCCTTTTACAAATCCGCCAAACGTTTTCCCGGCTTCCTTCCAGTTGATTCCGGAAATCATGTTGTTAAGTCCGGTCGCAATGCTTAGGCCTGCTTCCTGCCACTTACCTTCCATTCCGTCCAAAAATTCTTTCAAAGTTTCGAACGCATGGTTGAATCCACCCGCAAGTGCAGTACCTATCTCTGGCATTTTTCCCAGAATTTTTCCGCCAAGTCCGGTAATTAAACCACCAAAAACATTTGTAATTATGCCGAACGCCTGCCCGATCATTTCAGCCCACGGTATATTTACCAAGAAATCTCCAATCAATCTCCCAAGGGCATTCCAATCGGTTCCCTGTGCTACTTGCAACATTGTGCCAAGCAAACTTGTGACGAAATTTCCCAGATTTTGCGCCGCTTCCACCGGTCGTATATTTGCTATAGAAGTATTTAAGAATGTCGATATTCCCTTACCAATATCATCCCACGGGATATTACTAGTGATATACTTTATCTTGTCAAATAACGTATTGAATACAGTCGCAAAGCTTTGCCCTAATTGTTCTGCGTGTGTCGTAAGGTAATTTATGAATCCCCCCAACGCTTCTCCAAATGTCGCTGAAACTAAGTCAAATGTCTGATTAAACAACTGCAACCATGGAACAGAGAATAATCCTTCCGCAACCTTGTACCCAAACTCACTCCAATGTGTGCGTTCTGCGGATTGATTCATGGCATGAAGAATGTCTAACGCAAGACCTCCAATTTCCTGCGCCGCCCTCGATAGGTCGATATTGTCTATAATGCTGTTGAATCCCTCAGATACGCCAATTGCAATCATTGACCATGTGTGATTGCTTGCCATCCTATTTCTGAAACTGCTTATGATCTCAATAATTCCATTAAATCCACCAGAAATGGTTTCTCCAATCTGCTTGAAGTTGATTCGTTCAAAGATTCCGTGAACCCCTTCCGCTAACGCATTTCCAACTTCTTCCCATCCAGTCGTGAGAGTTTTGGGGTCAATTCTCCACATATCCTCCACGAATCCCGAGGCTATTCGCCACGCTATCATAAAATAGTTTCCGATAGCGTTTCCAAGTCCGCGCCAGTCGATTTCATCTATCATTCCACGTAAGCCGACAGATAACTTTCTTCCGAGCTGTTCTAAGTCAATGCCACCGGGGCCAAACAATGCATTGAACGCCCGCGCAAGCAAGTTAATTCCCGCTCCAATCGTTCTTCCAAGCAAATCCCAGTCTAGCCATTTCGCAAAAGAATTAAAGACTTTAGCGAATGCTCTCAGTGCACTTTCTACCTTTGGTGTCAGAGCCTTGATTCCGTCATAAATCTTCTTTAAACCGGTATTTACCATTTCTGCAATGATTTTCCCAAGTTCTTCCCAATCATGTGCAAGAAACGCTTCTCTAAGTCTTCTCGCCCATTCATTGACCGGTTCGATTTCCTGTTTGTCGTACAGGTCATCAAACATGTTATCCATGTTTCCGATTCCAAGGTCATCTAACCCTAAATCCTTATCTTTGTCTTTTTTTCCTGTTACTTTGGACGTATCTAAATCATCTAAATCTTTATTTAATTGGTGAAGTTCGTCAAAGCCCAGTACAGATAGTGCTTTTTTTAATTTCTTCGCGCTGTTGGTGGCGGTGTCCATGCCATCTGCGGCATTTTCCATTCCGTCCTCTACGTCTTGTGCAGAATCGCCGATGCCAGAGAGGTCAGCGGTATAGTCCGTGACTCCCGCCATATCGTTGACAATTCCCCTTGCAGGTGCTTCTATCTTCTTTCCGAACAGCACATACATGAAATCTCTAAACTTCTTGGCGGCTTCTGTTAGCTTTCCCATGAATTTGTTGAGTAGTTTAATTGCAGGCAAGAGAGCTGCGATTAATCCTTGTCCTATGATTGCAGATATGGATTGGATATTAAGACGCAATAGCCTTAGTTGGTTGGCCCAGGTTCCGGCGGTACGTGCAAAATCGCCCTGTGCATCACCTGTCTTTGCTATGATATAGTTGTATCTCAGCGTTGTTTGCTCAGCCAACGTCATTTCTTTGTATGCTTTGTTAATTCCGTTTGCCATCGCATACGCTTCAAGGTTGGCTATATTCATGTTGATTCCAAGCTGTTTTAATGGTTCCGTTTCTCCCGAAATCCCCGCTCTTAATTTCCGGAATGCTTCATCCGTCTCGATATTGTAAAACGATGCCAAATCCCCAGCTAACCCCGCCAGAGCAATCGACATATCTGACGCCGCTCCTTGCGCCACCCCAGACGATTTCAGCATAGCCATCATGGTTCCAGAATATTGTTTTGCTGCCAGTTCAGACAATCCAAATTGAGAAGCCGCATTCTTAGCGAAGTCATACGCCTTTCCTGCCATACTGCCAAATGCGGCGTCTACGACGTTTTCAACTTCCGTAATATTGGAGCCGAGTTCAATAGCAGACTTTCCAAAATCCGCAACGCCTTTTACTGCCAACAGACTTCCGGCTGTTCTTACTAATCCACTAATACCAGAAGAAGCTCTTTGGATTCCGCTACTCTCTCCCCGTAATTTTGAGAAAGCATTCGTCATACTCCTTACAGAAGATGTGATTGCACTGGTAGCTTTTGAGGCGAGCTGCACAATATTGCTAAACATTTTTCCGATAGCAGATGATACTTTTTTAACTACAGAACCTAAATTTTGGAACCCTCTTCCAAGTTTTTTTATCGAACTAAGTGCAGATGATACGCCGCGTTTAATTGCACCAAACGCCTTGTCTATGGTTGATGCAACTGTTGTTAGTTTCTGCCATCCGCTAACATTTGGTCTTGTTTGGCTTACTTCTTTTATCTTCTTTCGTAATGCTTCCGACTTTTTGGATGTTGCAACAATCTGTTCTTGCAAGTTCCTAAATTTTGCACTGTCAGGATTAACTCCTTTCGACGCCCAATTATCCGATTTTACCGTTAGTTCATCTAACTTCTTTTCAGTTCGTTCAAATTCTGATTGAAGCTTTTTAAGATTATCTGTCCGTATATCGGGCATCTGTAAGTTTTCAAGATATTCTTCAAATTCATCAGCTGTCAGTTCTGAATCTTTGAAGCTCTTTTTGAGTTTATCCCCGACCCCCGAAACAGATTCCGTTGTTTTTTTTGCAGAATCTCCGATTTCTCCAAAATTATTTTCAATTCCGTTCAGAATACTTCCTGCGCCGCTCCCCAGTTTCTTGATAGCGTCATTGAAACTCTTAATTCCTTGCGCACTTTCTCCGAATACCGCTTTCATTGCGCCTGCATCATATCCTAGAGATTGCGCTGAAACCATTTTTGTTTTCGGTTGTTCAATCGTGGTTCTAGTTGACGGGCTTTCGTTTCTCTGGATTGCAAAACTTTTAGAAAGTTGCGAACTCTCTTTTTTAACTTTATCCATTTGAGAATTAAGGATTCCAAGTTTATTACTTGTAAGTGCAATATCCCTTTGTAGTTTTACGAACCCCCTGCTATCGAAATCCGTTCCCAAATCTCGCATTTCATCCTGTTTTTCATATAGTCGGTCAAGTGAATTTTCAAGATTGCTTATCGTCTTTTCAAGCTTTGCAGAATCCCCTTTAAAAGAGAAATCCGTCCCAACATCTTTGAATCGCTTTTGCAATTCATCTACGGTAGAATCGAAATCTTTCGTGTCAATATCCGCTTTTATATCTTTTAGTCCATCTGCAGACTTTTTTACTTTTTCTAATCCCTTTGTTGCGCTAGAGATGTTAGATAAGCCTTGCAAGGATTTTATGGCGGAACTTACATCTTTTAATCCGCGCAAAGAGTTTGATATATTCTTTAATCCGGCTGATATCGAATTAAGTTTGCTTGCTGATACTTTAGATGTAGCAGACGCAAGATGCTCCAACTGCTTTGCGGCCTTGTCTATGCTGTTGTCTACTTTTTTTGCCGAACTCTGCACTTCAATAGAAAGTTCATCAATCATTGCCATCTGCTCACCGCCCTTTATACTAAAAAGAACCCGCTTTCGCAGGTTCTTAAAACTTCTATGTTATCTTGGTTTCCGGCAGACCTCTCCGCCTGTCGTTCGCTATCCACTGTTCCATAGCAAGCAATTCTTTTTTCATCTCACGCTCGTCAATTTCTTCCTGCGTCAACATGGAATCTTCAAATGCTTGTGCAAGAACCGGGTTCTCAATGTACTTTGACTTTGCTTTCTTTCCGTTCAGAGCATGGTCTATCGCCACCATGACAGCGGAAAGAGTGTATTGCCCGGCGGCGTGCGCCATCCTGTCCTGAATCATCAACTGCTCTCTTAGCTTTTCTTGATAGCCTTTATAAAGACATTTGATGATATGCGGATTGAGCGTCCAAAACTCCCGCCATGAAATCCCAATATCATTTGCCCGCGGAAACCATTCATTCTCAAAGAACTCTCGTTGGGAATTGTAATGTGTTACTCTTCCCAATCCTCTTTCTTCTGTTCTGTCTTTGCTTCCTGTTTCTCCTCTGTCTCCACTTCTGCATCCTCCGTCTCTGCTGTCTTCTGGAGAGTGCGAAAAAAATCAGACTTCTCTAACTCTTCTGACATTACATCTGTAATGCTTTCAAATTTCTTGCCGCTGATAAGGTGTTTCTGCAACTCCGCACCGGCTCTCTCTGCATCAAGTCCGGCGCACAGTCCGAAATATGCCCGAATCAGAGACAGATTCTTTTTCTGCATATCATCAAGTGATACGCCCATATCCTCTAAATCGCATACTAAGTTAAAATCAAACTCTTTTCCTTTATACTGCTTTCCATTTACTTCAAATGTTTTCATAATATTTTCCTTTCCCTTTCAAAAAATGATTGTGTTATATGGGAAAGGGGCAGTCCGTAGACCGCCCCGATTCCTACCATAAGTTTTCGATTCCGGCTGCTTGTTCGTCCTCGCTATTCGTCGCAGCCTTTCGCCCACTGTTTGTGCGTCTTGACGAATAGCTTACGCCCCCACCGACGCTTTAGTTACGGTGAATGTGCCGTCCCCGTTGTCTGCAACACTATAATCATCCGTGCACTTAACCGCCGCTGTATTTGGTATAATGGTTACTGCCATTTCGAGAATTTCATCTACCCCTCCTACATCTGACGGGGTGGCGGATGCCTGCCCGACGTAAGCATACTTAGCAACTTCTCCTACGCCCTGTGTGCCATACAACTGCATAATATCAATACGGTTCTCTCCAAGGTCGTCAATGTTGTCAAGATACTCTTTTTCGAGGTTTCCGGTCACTTCCTTTGAATCCGACGTTTTGATGCCTTTCTCAAAAGTCTGCGCATCATCTTCAAGCGTGGTGCTCTCTACCGTGTTCGGCGCTGACACCGGGGCTGGTACTGATTTTGCTTTTACGAGAAGTTTGTATGTTCCCGAAAAGTCCGTTCCTTCTAGTGATGTGCCGGTATGTTCTTTGAAAATTACACGGCACAAATATGATGTTGATGCCATCTTTCATCTTCCTTTCTTTTCTGTTTTTTGAATAAAAAAATAAGAGCTTTTCAGCTCTTGTTTTCGTTTACTTTGTGTCTTTGCTTCCAAACATTCTCCGAACCCTCATACTACTCACGTAGTTGTTTCCTACGGTGCTTGATTCGGGAAATGCCACAATTGCAAATCCAATATCTTTAAATAGTAGTGCTACTTCCTCATTAACCGCCCTTGCTTCTTTCTTTGACTTATTTGTTGTCACATCACACTGCATGGTGAACCATACTCCGTTGATGTCCTTTCCCTCTAGCGTCCTGCCCTGTTCAGGACTTCCGCCGAGTTCTCTTAGGTATACAGTCGGATATTTAACAGTTGCGTCTTTTGGTAGGTCTGTCTGCGTGAAGAAAATGTTTGGATATCGGTCTTTCAGTTTCTTTAGTGCCCTTGTCTTGATTGTAGTGTATATGTCATTTTCAAGGTCAAACGCCCAATGGTTGTCCATTACTTTACTTCCTCGAACTTAATCTCTTGCGATTCCTTGCTGTCGTAGTGGAATTTTTGTCTTGTAATCTCATCATTTCTCACAAAGGCATTTCCGTTTTCGTCTTTCTCTTGAATGATTCCACTACAAATGACAGTTCTTTCTCCTGTAACTACATCCGCATGAAATAAGAAATCAGTCGCTTCACCTCTTACATGTTCGCCGTTTAAATAGAGAATTGTTCTGTCTCCGTCACTCACAATCATTATCTTTGGATTCTCAATTTCTGCGCTCGCCGCTTCATAGGTCTTGGCAAATATGTCCGGCTTACACGGATACAGTTCACCATCTATGCCTTGAATGATGTAATCCCCAACAGACGCATGATGAACACCCTCTAATGTTTTGATGAAGCACTTGTCCTTATCGTCAAAGTAAATTATTCCGTCATCGTAAGCATTTATCGCCCAATCCGGTGCGCCCTCACAGTTCTCTCCGATTTTCATAAAATTTTCTTTTAATTGAAATGCTTCAATTACTATTGGTTTCTTTCTGTACTTCATTTTCATCACCTACCCAAATACCTCTTTTGCTACATCTTTCACGCTCTCAATAATCTCTACGCTCGCCTTATACATTGGCATGGTCGCTTCGACACCATGCGTCGGCAACCACTTCTGTTGTTTTTCATCCCAGTAGAACCAGTAATCCTCATAAGCATGAATCTGTCCCGGAAACGAACCAACGCCCAAACCAAACTTATCAGCGTTAGGATTTGGAACGGGATTGTAATGGATTCCTGCTCCAAACTCGATTGCTAGCAAAGTATTGAACGGCGGATAATCTTCTGATTGTTTTATCTCTCCCGTAGCAATCAAAACAACTCTACTTATTCCGTCTGCATTCTTTACTTCAGTTCGCAAAGTGACGGTTTTCCCAAGCGGAGATTTATTGACTTGTCTCTCTGCAATCTCCACACCTTTCCGCGCCAACTTCTCCGTAAATATCTCTATCTTGCGGTTGAGGTCTTTCTTGTATTGTTCTAGGTCTTTGATTGCTTTTTTGATGGATTGTTCGGAAAGTTGGATTGAAATTTTCTTGCTCATAGCCACCGTCAATCATTTCCTTCAATTTGTTTGTAAAACCAATTTACCTGACCAAACGCCCTACTTGTAACTGGAAGGTCGTGCATGACAAAATCTTCCAGATAATATTTTGCTTCAACTTTACCTGTTTCCAATACTTTTATAAACAAATTTGCTATCGTATTTTCGGCACCGCCTTTCTGATTCCCGCTTGTTACAACTTCATAAATTGGTCTATATTCCGACGGAACTTGTATTAATATACCTGCGCTTTCAGGCGCCTTCCCATTTATATCCAAATGACACACCCCTGCGTTTTCATCTGCTATCAGCTTTAGTGCATCCGTGTTTATCAGATATTTACGTTGTGGTGTTTGGAAAGTAGTTTGGTATTTTATACAGTATAAAACTGACGTATTTGTTGGACGGGTAACAATTTCACCTACATTTGAAAGATTCGTATTCCTACTGCTATAATTGATTTCTGCAGTATTCGTCGCACGAAAAATTTTGTCCGCGTTATCCATTGAATTGTAGCCTGTCAACATGCCATTACCGCTCCCCACACTACCGTACTTCGCCAACGGAATTTTTGTCCCATCTTGATGTACTCCAATCTCTGCGCCACTTCCTGTGTTCCTTGTTGCTGTCCCGGTGCCTCTTAAAAACTCCCCACGCAAATCCGGCACTGCAAAAGTGCTTGTACCATTCCCACCGAAATATCCCGCATTTCCAAAGTTGTTATTAAAATGGTTTGACAATTCTGGATACTGCGAAATATTATAAACTGCGCCATTGCAGGCTAAATATCCAGACGGTGCATTTATCCCCATATAAGATATGATCGTCCCGACCGGCGCGCAGTCGCTTTGGATGTTAGGTGTTTTATTTAATAATTCATCAACCTCCGCTTTTGTATAATAATTGCTTAATTCGATATCACTTTGAATCGAACCAATTAACTCATACATGGAATTCTTAGGATTCCAGATCCATTCATCGTAATTGTTGCTTCCACCACCGTTATTGGGTGTTAGGTAAAACACTCCGGCTTCTCCGTTAATCGGAAGATCGGCAAAACTTTCCAAAACTTCAAAAGAAATCTGCGTCACATTCCCGATTGCGTCGATAATAGCCTTGGTGATTCCTAAGTCTTCTAAAGTTTTGTTTCCCTCCAACGTGATTCCGTTGATGGACGGCTGGCCTATCAACGAATTGTAGTCCCCGTCAAAGTTTGATGTGCCAGCGGATTGGATTTTCTGCAATAATTCATCCGTAAGGTCATTTGTTGATAGCCATTTTCCTTCTTCTTTCCTTACGAATTGTAAAAGAATTTGAGTCCATAAAACAGCTACTCCATTTCTGTCAAGTGGTTTGATATTCTCCATTACATCATCCTCTCATTTGCGCTATTGATAATTTCCATGATTTCAGAATCAGAAAGCGGCGATATTCCCAAATCTTCAAGGGATTTATCACCGCTTAATTCCACTCCATTTACGGATGGTTTGTTATTCAGCTTTTCATAATCGATTGTCCCTCCTGCGCCTTCCATAACCTCTTGCACTTCAAGGTCAATCGTTGGTGTTGCATTCTCCATTTCCAACACAGTCATGTAATTACACCCTCTTTCAGAATATCATCCATAAGCACAAGTCTCGGCTTGCTTGCGATTGCTAAATCATCGGTAGTCATTGCACGTAGTTGAACAGATACATATCCTTGGCTGAATGTAAGTGTGTCCTCTTGTGTTAGCGGAACGGATAAAATCGATTCGCTTTCAGCTATGATTCCGTCAACATTCATTTTTGTAACTTCCTTATTCCCTTGCTTGAGGGTGATGTATATAGAGTTTAATCTTGAGGTTTCGATTCCCTTCAGCTTTAGTTTGAGTGTTGGGGTTGTTCCTCTTACCATAATGCCACCTATAAAATATCCAACTCTTGAAATGCCTTGAAGATTTTCGGGGATTGAATAGCGAACCAATTTACAAGCTGTTCATTTGCACAGTAATCTTCAAGTCCGCTCTCAACAAAAAAAGCATGCATAACCTCATGGCGTGCAACCTCGTCATATCGAAGTTTCTTTAATTTATCGTTATCGTCATTCGTAAGCATATCCTCCGTCGGTCTTATGCTAATTCGTTTTGCATATTCTTCGTGAAGCCCGTCTAATTGCGTCTTATTAAGGTTGGTATCATCTTGAATTTCATATTCTGTCCCAAGAATATTAATTTTCCTGTTCTCCATTTTCTTCTCCCTTGCTCTCGTGATTCAAAACTTCCAAGTAGAACTCATCATGGTCTAATGCCTCTAGCATGGTTCCTTTCACGATATAATCTGCGCTATCTCCATCAACGATAGTCTTTGTCTCGTCCTTATACCGCACCTTGCTTCTTAACCATATCCGAGTACCGATTTTAAAGGGCAGTACGCCTTTATCCACCACGATTTGAGCGTGGTTGTCACTTGCGTCTGCCCCGGACGCTCGGATAATGACATTATCAAGTTTCCCGGCTATATTTGCTTTGAACTCGACAGGAAGGGAATATCCCGGTTCGTACTCTCCTGTCTCAACCGGGACTAATTCACCATCGACTTCGATGTACCGTATGTTTCCCTCATCGTCAGTTTCATAAATCGGTACGAGTTTTCCGGGGTTGGAGTAGAATTGCTTTTGCTTATTCTTATTGAGGGTGCGCATAATCTCAATCTCCCGTCTGTGGTACGACCGTATTATCTACTTCTTTCAAAATTTCAGATAATTTCCTGAAATAACATACCTGTGTAGGCTCGCCATATTTCTGATAAATAAGGCGATTTTTCTCTCCATCCTGATGTGTAATAAGAGATTCCAAGCAGTTCATTGTGTTTTGAACGCCGATGTTGTATGTTTTCATTTGCTCTTCATTCAGATTTTTGCTAACCGATTTTCTCATTTTTTCATTCAACATTTCCATAGTATTTAAAATGTCGATTTCTTCAACAACTAAGTTCTTAAATTCCATATTCTCTAGTCTTTTACCTCCGGCACTCCCTTAATCGAAGTCAAAAGAGAATAAATCGCCGCCACCGCCGATACAGATAACACATTAACCCAATTTACATCAATAACCGCCTGCCCGATTGTGAGCATAGACAATGCCGTCTGCGCCGCCGTTTTTCCTGCTCTGATTCCTGACGCCTTCCACCATTTCTTTGTTTTATCGCTCATGATTTACCTCCTACATGCCAAGACGAGTAAAGATGAACCCTACCACAATTCCTATTACTGCCGTCAAGATATATCCAACCGCCTTGCGCCACATCTCCCCGTCTCTTCCTTCTAAAGTTTCAAGCTTCTCCCCTTGCGAACGCAATTCTTCTGACATATTTTTCATATTTGTCGCAAGCTCTCTGACAGACATCGCCAAGTCGTTTATGTTCTGCACACTCTTTTCTAAGAGGTCAATTCTTCGGTTCTGCCTGTTATTTTCTGCGTCAATTCTCTTGACAAATTCTTCGTGCTCCGCTCGTGTTATTGGTGCATCCAACTTTCTTTCACCTCCACAAGAATATAATTTATCCGCCTACCCACCGCCTATTTAGCGGATGCCCTGCGGCTTTTGCCACGCACAATCTTCTATAAAACATTAAATTCTGCTCAACGGCAACACGCCGTTAAACAGCTCCTTTCTTTCACACCATGACCGAGAAATAGAGTTTTCTCCATGGCTTTCCTCAAATTCAGCTCCAATCTGGTTGTAATCGTAAAGCGCAAGATTTCGCATGTTTGGATAGAAATGGTATAAATCCCTCTCAATCTGTATATCAGAGTAATGAGAGGGATAATTTCTCGCTGTTTTCACTTCCCGGATTGCCCCCATGACTTTCTGCAATAAGGCTTTTGGCTGAAAGTTATCGGAATCTTCCAATTCTAACGTGAGGTCGGCAAGAAGCTCCTCCTGCAATCCTACGGTCATGCCGCTGTCAATGTTTTCCTTCCCCATGATGACACCTACAATCCAAAATGCTGTACCAACATCTTTTTCAATTCACTTCCGCTGATTTCATCCGGGTTATCAATTCCTACCTCTTTCGCAAGAATACGGAGAGAATCTACGGACATACGCTGAATCTCTGTTTTGGTATAGGGCGACTTATTCTCGTTTTCACTGTCCGCAACCTTTTTAATCAGCGGTGCTCTCTGCTTATTTTCACTTCCGGACAATTCTTTCAACCTTTCCTCGCTGACTTCAAATCCGTCACGCGGGAACGTATCCCCCACGTTGTACGGATAACTATTGTCCTGCAAGTCCTCAAAGTACCGGATTACTTCGTACATATAATCACTCCTTTACGCTCCTGCACTTACTGTTACTGCGCATGTTGCGGTTGCGGTTCCTGCTGTTGCTGTAATTGTTGCGTTTCCTGCCGCTACACCTGTCACAACGCCGTCTTTTACGGTCGCTTTCGTATCATCAGATGATGTCCATGTTACTGCGGTTCCTGCCGGAGATACGGTTGCATTCAGCTTTACGCTTCCATCTACCGGAACGGTTGCTGTAGTCTTATCAAGCGTTACTGTAGTCGTAACTGTGCCACCGATTGTACCTACAACCACACCATCAAGACGCTCTGCAAAAATCTTAATGCCGGACATTACCGTATCATTTACAGTCATTCGGTCGTAATCTGGGAACTCGTGAATGCCGATAAGTCCAGTTTCATCAGATGTAAATGTAAATGCTTTTTCCACTCCTGCTCCGTTAACCGGAATATAATAAGCCACAATATTACTCTTCGCTGTAGAGTAAATCTTTCCTTTCGGCACGGAACCATTGAGAATGACAGTACCTAATCCAAGGAAATCCTGCACGTACCGCATACCGAACGCATTCTGTACGGTAATCTGCGCTTTAGACAGATATGTAGCCACGTCAAGCGGATTCATAAAGAATACCATCTCAATCTCATTGTCCTCAAAGAGAATCTGTAACTGCCCCCAAGACTGTGCTAGTACTTCCTGAAAGTCTGCACCTGCCGCCTGACCTGTTCCTGTTGCCATAAAATCAAACAAATCCTTACGGATGTCCTTCTGCACATCTTTCAGCATTGCCGTGGTCGTTTTTCCTACCGCTTGGTCATAACCCTTGTCGGTGATAGATTCAACGCCTGTTGATTTTCTCCACTTTCTTACCGTAATTTTCCCAAAATCAATTGGAACGGTTTCATAGTGGGAAAGCGGAATAATCGCTCCTTCTTCCACATTTCCATCTTCAAGGATTCCTTGCGCCTTATATGCAGTCAATACAGTCCCTTCCTGCTTCGGAATCATTCTTGTAACGCCAAGTGCCTCCATCAGCTTTTTGATGTTGCTCGTAAACTGATAAACAAAGTCAATCTCCCTTGCTCTTGCAAGGTCTTCTTTTGTGATTAGGTTTTTCTCCGGTGACATATCAAGTGCCATAATAAAATTCCTCCCTTATTTCTGTTTAAATAAATGCTGGTTTCTTGCAATTGCCTGTACTCGCTCATCCGAGTCTTTAATTGCCAAAATTTCTTCCTTTGTCATGGAAGAATGTTCTCCCGTACCAAACTGTGGCTGCGGAATGGATTTCTGCCATTCTGCCCTTGCGGCTTTCAGTTTCATTTCTGAATGCTGACTTTGGATTTCAGACAACTTTTCCATATCCCCAGAAACCTCCGCTTCTGCCGCTTTCTCTGCTAAATCGGCAGGCATTCCCTGTACGGTCATATACCGCTTCATAGCTTCGTTTTTCTGCTTATACTGTTCAAGCTCAGAGACATAGGCTTTCTGCTCTTCATCCTCCATCTCCTTGTCCATCTTTGCTTTTTGCGCTTCGGTAAGGGTTTCCCGATACTGCTTTTTCAGCTCGCCATTTTGCTTTAAGGCCTTGTCGAGAGCCGCTTTATTGTCCGCATTTCTTGTTTCCAGTGTTGCGATTTTTGCCATCAACGCTTCAACAGTCACTTCCGGCTCGCTATTTTCTTCTTTTTTCTCTTCCGTCGGCTGATTGGTCGGCTTCTGCTCTTCTGCCTGCTGTCCTTCTGGTGCCTGGTTTTTGTTTTCTTCCATGATTTCTACCTCTGCTTTCTTTGTCTTTTTAAATTGCTTCTGTGCAATATGGTGTCTTTTTTTGGTCGGTCTTCTGTGACCGTCTGTGTTTTAACGTCTTCTCTGACGGCATATAAAAAGCACCCGGATTTCCGAGTGCTGATTGCTTATTTCAAATATTTAACTGTACATCTGCATCCTGCTATTTCTGTTGTTGATGCTCCCATTGACGTATCTTTTGGAAATTTCATTAAAGAGTCTCCAACTAAAAACGAACGGTCTATCGGAATCTCCACGCCGTCCACTTCCCTATGCGTTACTCTGACACGACTATCTCTTTCAGAAATCCATATCTTTTTCTTATATCCTTTCTTTAATGCATCCACATATTGGCCGTAATTTAGAGAAGTGTTCGCTTCGTTCTCTGCAAGAAGAATCGCCCGGTCTTTTGATGTGAAATACTTTTCGCCATCATGCCGCTTTGTAACATCTATCGTATCTTGCGAAAAATCTTTGATATAGTCTTTCATATTCTTATCTATTTTCATGTGTTCTGACACAATTTCAGAATACTTTGACTGCAACTGACTGATGATGTATTTTTCATTCATATACCCGTACTGACGCATAATAAGATACAATGCAAAGATAAATAACATCGTGTCCTCAAACCTTTCAGCGAACGAGATTCGTTTCTGAATTTCTTCTTCGGGCAAGTCCATTTCTCCAAAATATCGCTCATAACCAGAGTCCGTTATGTATTCTTCTGTTAAACTTTCCACTAAATCAACGGCGTTTAGTTCGTCAAATGATAATCTACTCATTTAACCAACTCCTGATTTGTCTCCATTCCTCCGATATTCGGGGAATTTCCCTCTTGGTCGGAATAATCCGAGAATGGTCTTTTTTCTTCTGATTCTGAATTATTGGACGTAGATGATGTTGATTTGAATACATTCGCTTCTTGATATCTTCTTACACCTTCTCCGCTTCTTACGGAAACTTGGTTCGGATCTGCAAATAACGGGGCGATTGTCAAGGTATCATCAAGGTCAAATCCCTTTGCCAGAAGAGCGCAAATAGCGTTTGTTTTAACTGTCAGCTCATAGGTTTTTTGTCTGTTTGTATTTGCTTGAATATCTGATACGGTCAGCTTCAGAAGTGGATTGTCCGGCTCAATAAACCTTGAATTTTTGATTGCTGCCAGTACAACTCTAACTTCTTCCATCTTGCAATCTTCCATGATATTCTGTTGTTTGCTTGCCGCCATTTCAGCGGCGCTCCACCCGGTAGCGTCAGACATTGCTACGCCTGTTGAGCCTCCAGAATTATCATTTCGCTGTGGGACATTCATTTTTTGTAGAATCAGCGCACGCCTTGTAACGATATTGTTTAACATGCCCGGATAATCATAGTTGATTGCCAATGCTTTAATAAATGGCGTCTTTCCGTCTCTCGTGGTCTGTGTCTGTACTAAATCTCCAGAACTCGGCTTTATAGTGACTTCTTCTTCTATTCCATCGCCATTTTTTACTACCTTTGTTTCAAAATCAACATCGTTCGAGTGCCATATCGCCTGTGTATTTTGGTCTACATCGTTCGTAAAGTCAGAAATCAGCAAGTTCAGATTATTCATTTCCGGCATTTGACGCTCAAACAACCCCATGCGGTCATAGCTTCTTATCCATTCCACAATCGGAATCATGTGAAGTGGATTTTCCTCTCCACTCCGTAAATCATGCCCCCATGTACTTTTCCCTCCCGGAACAACTTCTCCGTTTTGGATTTCTAACAGGTTCTTAATTTCATACCGTCTATCCTTGCTGTAGCAAGTGAAGAATCTGTTTCCATGCGAATCCTTCCTGTAAGTCACGCCAAGCATTGGACGGCGGTCTATATAGTAACTGGAACGTATGATAAACGCCGTTTGCGGTTCGAGAACTTCTAATTTGAAATAACTGTCTCCCTCTTGCCATTCCTCATTTGTAGAAATGTGCGTATATCCTAATGCCCCAATCTCTACATTATCTCCCAACTGTTGATTCTTCTTTTTAATCTTTTCTGCACGATATCCTCTATTTAGCAAAGAAATTCCTGCAATCACATCTTCCCTTGCTTCGTCCAATTCGTCTGTCTGTACAAGGGTCATTGGATTGCTCCACAGAAATCCAAGCCAAAACTCGGTCGCTTCATTTGCAATATTATCTGTACACCAGTTGTCGATATCGCTTCTATATGTCTTAGTCCGGATTCTTTCCTGTTCTCCACGCTCAAAACGGACTAATTCATCAATATCTGTAGCATTTGCTTCATGCCCCGGCAATGCTTTTCGCACAACATCAATCACGTTCTCGTATGTAATTTCTGGCACATCGGTATAAAGTATCTTTCTCCCCATCTGCATTAACATCACCTACTACTTATATTCCAAAGGTCATGCCAGAGCTACAATTCCGTTCCGGCAACTTTTTAACTTCCGTTTCTCCTGTTTTAATTCGATAAATAATCCGCTTCTGACATTTCTTGCATTTCCGTATTTGGTCTGTCGTCGACCTTCCGTCGTATACCCCAACTTTGTGCTTGCATTGCGGGCAATATATTGTTCTAGGAAAATATTTCATAAATCCCCTTTTCCCCAAAAGAAAAACGCCTTGCATGTGCAAGACGTTTCTCTAAGGATTGATTTAAAGGAATGAGAGTTTTCAAATTCTCGATTGTCGTTTCGTTCTTCGAGTTTATTTCGATTATTATTATATACTGTCAATTAATCGCTTGTATATATGAAATACTATGCAATATTATGCAAATCACTGCACGTTTTCGAGATAGTCTAAACCATACAGCTTTTCAAACTCTTGTAACGCCTTTCCGTGTATGCTAAACACCTTTCTTATGCTCCAATTTGTCTTTTTTGCAATTTCATCAAAAGTATTTTTCCCGACATATCTCATGCTCAATACATGGTAATAATCAATGTTATCTATTCCGTCTATTTGCTTTATGATATGATTTCTTTTGTCAGAAAAATCATCAACAAGATTACTTGCTTCTGTTTCCAAATCAACAATTTTTGAAACTACACTCCCTAATCTGTCTTTATCAGTGGAAGTCTGCACACGTTCTTCATCGTTAGATACGCCAACGCTGCAAGCCATTGTTTTAAGTTGATATATTTCAGACAACTTGTTCTGTATCATCTTTTCCAATCTTTCTATTTGAGATAAATAACCCTTTGTTGTCACCTTTTATTCCTCCTTAAATAGCTTTGTAAGTTTAAATACTCGCCCAAATATTGCTTATCCCATCTTGTATCTCTAAATCTTCCATCGAATTTTCTTTTATCCACTATAAACTCAATAATTTCTCTTAGATTTTTTATTATGTAGTTTGGCACATATGAAGCAGGTATTCTCACAATCTCATATTCTTCGCCTACGCTACTCATAATCGAGCGTTCTCTTATAAAATCTCTATCTTCGTCTGTATGAAATATTTCTCCGTCAATCTCAATTATTCGCTTCATATCCGGCAAAAAGAAGTCAACTCTATATTTTCCAATTTTATAGTTTGGGAAATATCTAATATGTTCTTTCTCTAATTGCAATGCAAAGCACGTTTCATCAGAACTTCCAAATTGAAATTTCTCTTTAATTATTTTTCTTGCTATGTTATCTCTTTCTTCTTCATAACTGCAATCTCTTCTGAGATGCTTTTTTACTGACTTTTCTATTTTTATTCTTGCACTATCAAGTTTCGTAATTTGTTTTAGCAGTTTTATTTTATAATCACATTCTTCACATATGTAAGAATCTTTCCTTGTTTCGTCTAAAACGGTTCCGCAAAATAAACATTCTCTATCCATATCAACGCTCCATTTTATCTTTCTTTTAAAAACATTTTACTATTTTAAAACCGGACATATCGGACAACTTATAATTCGATTTTATCAATTTTTATCATGACATATAGGACAACTTATATGCTTATTTTATAGAATATTGCCGTAACATGTGTAACTACTTTTCTTCCTGCAAATCAGAATATTGTGATAAAATTTCTTTCGTTATCATCATTCAACCTCCGTATTATCAAAATAATCTAAGTTCAAATCATATTTAGCCATAATCAGTGACTTCGCCATCTGTTCAAGCAACCCGTGTTCCATAACATCAACATATTTTCCCTCATATGAATCGCCGTTGTATATCCAGTTGTATTTGCAATGCAAGAGTTCATGTACAAGCACTTTTTCGGCGCAATACTTCATAATGCGGTCGCCATAATATTTTGGGTCTAAAATTCGTATCACGCAACATTTGTTTGTCATATCAAACTCATTTTCTCCACAGCAATTTTCATTTATAAAATTGCATGGTCCACATACTCTTGCTTTGATAATCCAATCTGTCAGAAATAGTTTTTCTTTCCACCATTTCAAACACTCCTTCAATTCTTCCTCTGAATTAAACACTTCTTTTATCTGCATAATCTTCTCCCCTCTATAAAAAGTTTTTCATAATCACTGCTTTTCTTATCGGTGCGCCGTAAATCATATCGCATAGTTGCGCTGTAGCGTCCGTTCCGTCATCATGTTTCACTTTTCCCTCGGTCTTAAATTTCAAAATCTCTTGAAAATATTTATTGTATTCTTTTGTTCTATGCCTTGAATCAACGAACCACAATCTCCTTATGTCCGGCGCATGGTTTTTGATTCTGTCCGCTTTTGCAATGTTATTCGGAGCCGGGTCATGCGTTGTATTTACAGGTGCATGTAATTCTTTCCATTCTTTTTCGCAAAGCTCCCGGTATCCTGATGTTGACTTAGTTTCCTCAAAATGCACTTCCGCCGTTTTCGGTCTCCATTTCTCCAAATGAAAGGCAATTCTTTTTGTAACCTCCGGCACAGTAACCTCTTTATCTCCGTCGTTATAAACTACGTCCACGATATAATGTCCGCTTGCGTACTGATAGCAGATAGGCATTGCCACATAGTCACCGCCGCCGTATGCCGGGTCAACCGCCGCAAAGATTCTGTCCGGCACTCCCTCCGGCAAATCTTTTTCAGGATTAAAGAAATTCATATTCTCCGTAGTAAATAATGCACCTAACCTCTCAATCGGGTCTTGCTGGTCTTGCGCATACCACGAAGCCATATCATCGTTTTCTTCAAATGACGCTCTCATCATCAGATAATCTTCCGTGGAATACCCCAAATCATATGGATAGTCGAAATTACTCTCGTCATTCTCATTGAGTGCCGGAATGATAATTGCCCGCCATCTACGATTCTTATACTCATCATTATTCTCTAAAAGCTCTCTTCGTCTGCCCTGAACGTCTCCTACCGCCCACCGAGTACCCATGTTGATTAGCTTTGCTTTTCTTTTCAGGCGTTTCATAAAGTTGTTATCAAACTTCCCCCATACGGTAGTCTGCCGGTCTGTGCTTAACGCTTCGTCAATACCGCTGAACAAATCATCTGCCACCGCAAGGCCGGAACAATCACAGGCTCCGTTCAGCGTTCCGTAAATACTTCGAGAAGTAAATGTAGGATATGTTTTTTTCCGCACAAGGTCTATTGTTAAGTCTTTTCCGTCGGTAATCAGTCTTTTTTCTACATTCTTTGGAAAGATTTCAGAATAGGTATATGTTGGGTCGGTCATAAGTTCGATAAGTCCATCGTAAAATCCACTTGTGATTTTGTCCGAATAAGCGGTATACAGATTTGACCTTTCGGGATTTCTCGAACCAAACCACAGAAATGCAAACTTTACTATCTGTGTCTTTCCTACTCTTGACGGACAATTAATAAAAAGTTCGTCCAACTTATCATCTGCAAGGTCTTGGATTCCTTGTGCCACCTGTCTTAATGGATTGATTCTAGGCTCATAAAATTTTTCTTCCTTTGGTCTATTCTTCTCCATGTACAGCATGAAACTTTCAAACAAATACGGCGCTTCAAACAACATCGTCTGCCAGTACAACTTGTGGTATTCATCGTCAAAATATTTCCACAGATAGTCGCACCATTTTTTAACAAACGAGGTTATCTCAAACGCAAATTCTTTTTCTTCCGGGTGGTCAACCATTATATAATTTGCAATATCGTAATAATCTTTTAGGAGTGACGGAGACGGACTATCTCCTATTTTTTGATTTTTTTCTTGAATTACTTTTCGATACGCCGACATTGGCGTATTAGATTTTTGAATCTGCATAGAAAAACGCCTCCTAACCTAAACATAAAATGTAAGTTAAGCGGCGTTCCGCTGTTGCCTGCCCACGCTTGGACATGACCTTGATATTTTATTTATTTTTCTTCTGATTTATTTTCTGACCACATTCCGTAGAATTGGAATCGCAAACATAATTGCAAGATTCTTTCTCAACACATTCTTCGCAACAAATGTATCTATTTTTCAGACAATCATATTCGCAAGCAAATGTATACTTTCCTCTTGGTTCTCTTCTGCACTCATAATTATTTTTTAGATTTGGATTAATGGAACACTTCTTGCATGATTCTGAATTTCCGCACCCAAGTGTAGAATTACCATTTTTATTTTGATGAATGCACAAGTAGCAATCCTGTTCTCCGTCATGTATCATCCAATATCTGTTTACCACATTTCTTACAAATGCGTCAAGGTCGATAAAATCATTTTTCCATGATTCGGAATCGTATTCATCATATCGTGTAGTAAATGAAAACTGTGGTCTGCTTTCATCATCAACCGAAACCCCATTCTCAAACTCAATCTGCGTCAGATTTAGTTCTTTGAACTCCGGTATCTCAAAAAGCAAGTCGTGAAGCCAATTATAAAACTTCTTTTCTTCGATATTGACGGTATAATACTCGTTATCGTTATTTGCCGTCTTCCGGAAAGAATCTCTGACTTTCTACATAATGATTTCCGCTTTTCTAGGTTGTCTGTTTGGCGCTTGGTCGAATAGTTGACCTCCTATCGCAAACATTAAACTTCTCTCGCTTATACAAATCGTTTCTGTTCTCATTTTGTTTTCCCTTCCCTTTTCTTTATTTCAGCCACCGATTCTCCGCATAATAAAATCCATACACGCAACCACATATGAGAAGAATCCATACTATCCAAAATATCACATTTCCTGCGCCGGACGTACACTTATCCAACGATTCATCAATCGTGCAATCCTTGTAAAACGGTGGATTATCTGAAATCGTCTTGTCCGCAAGATGCGTGTAGATTGTGCCGGTATGCTGTGTAGGTACTCCGTAATACTTAAATCTCACTTTGACGCGTTCGCCAGACTGCCAGCTATATACCTTACTGCCGTTTATGGTGTCTATGTATTCTTTTCCCGGAAGACTGATTTTCCCATATTCAAACTTCGCGCCAAGAAATTCTATCTCTTTCACACGCTTGGATTCTCGGTTCTCGGTCTCCCATTCATACCAAACTTTCTTTTTCTTATGTTCTTTACCGTTAGAATCTTTTTCTGTTACCCATTTCTCGTGACGCTCATACCGTTCTTCAATCTTTCCCACATACAGATATTCACCGCCGATTTCCTCATAGGTAACAGTATCTACCGGCTTTATATCGCCATAGACAAATGCATTGCCTACATTCGTCCTCATGCTATACTCAAAGAGTTCTTTATCTTCGATATGTGCCGCTTTTTGATATTCAGCGTTCTTCTCAATCTGATGTTCGGTTATTTTCCCGCTGATGATAAAACCGATTGTCAGCATGACTGCTATGATTGCGACGCTTGCTATGATTTCTCGTTTGGTTATTTCCATGAAATTTACCTCGCTACTCTAAAAATGCACTCACGATTTTATTTATCAAAATATGGATTATCAGTGCAATTACTGCACTACTAAATCTTATTTCATTGCAACAAGCCGTTATTGCTAAGATAATTAAAAATTGCACTTTATTCTTCCTCCCTAAACAATTTCTGTGGAGCGTCCACGGGTGCGTCATAATTTAACCGTTTCACTTTTTGCACTTCATACCCTGTCCATTCCAAGAACTTTCTCGCCGGAAATCCCTTCACATAGTTATTGTATTTCGTGACAGATTTGTTGTAATTCTCCCTATGCTGTGCAATCAGATTTTCAGTGACAGACAACTCATTCATCAACTCTTTGTAATTCTCATTGCTTTTCAGTTCTGGATATGCATATGTGACCGCCGCAATCGCTGTCTGTGCGTCCTCTACGTTATTCCCCTTGCTCATGCCGTCCGCAAGGCTTGTAAGCGTCTCTGATTCGTGCTTATCGTATTGTTTTACCGTATCGGCCAAGTTGTAGACCAAATCCACCCTGCGTTTCTCTTGTACTTTAATATCAGAATCCGCCTGCCCTATGGCTTCTTCTAGCCGGATTGCTTTGTTCTGTGCTGACTGTACGCCAAATACGCATAAACCGATAACTGCTAAGATTGATACTCCGATGATCGCCGATAATTTTAATTTGTCCATGATTCCCTCCTACTTAATCCTCTTTTCCTTGTGACTTGTGATTTTGATTCCCTCTTTGACCGGATAAAGACTGACCTTATATCCCTTTCTGATATATTCTGCCATCTTCTCCGACATCTCAATAATTATCTGCTGTTCGTTGTTTTTTACTTCCGCCATTATTCACCACCTCATACTACGTTATGGTAAATTCCTCATGTGGCTGTGAAACCACACAAGGATAAGATTACTTCTCTTTTACAACTGCGTCTGCGCCTTGCACTTCAACCCAGCCATGCTCTTTCCTTGCTTCTGCTTCGGTCATTCTAATGAGCTCGTCTGTAATGGACTGCGAAATAACTTTGTTTGCTTCTGCTTCTGCCTGCGCCTGTTTTACCTTAATGGATGCTTCGTTTTCTGCTTGAATGAGTTTTGTTTCAGCTTCGACTTTCACCCGTTCCTGCTCGGCTTCTGCCTGCTGTTTCTGCTGTAAGGCTGTCACACGGTTGTCGATAGCTTCTTTCAGCTTTTCGTCCGGGTGGACATCAATGATTGAAGCATCAAGCACTTCTACGCCGTATGCGTCATTAAACTCTTTGTTCAGATATTCCGTAATCTTATTGTTGATTTCAGAACGATTCCCGGAATAAATGTCCATCATGGTATAATCTGTGGTAACTTCGGATATCTTTGATTTCAGCACCGTTTTTACCCGGCTGTTAATGATGTCCTCGCCGTCCATACCTTTAAATTTCTTGTATGTATCGACAACGTCACCTTCGTTATACCGATAGGACATCTGAAAGCTGACCGCAATACTAGCGTCATCGGCGGTAGCGACCTTGAAAGAATCATCTTCCTCAGAACCCTCTCGCTTGTCCTTTGTGAGTATGAGCTGTTCGTTGCTTACGGTGAATTTCTTCACTTTCTCTGTCGGCTTTGTGATATGCCATCCCGGGTCAAGTGTATTGTCCTTGATTCCTCCACTCATACTGTAGATTACTCCTTTGTAACCGACCGGAACTCTGACTACATTAAAAATGCAGTACACGATTGCTCCAATTACGATTATCGCCGTTATAATCCCTCCGACAACTCCTGATTTTTTACTCTTCTTTTCTTCTTTTTCTTTGTCTTCTCTACTCATTTTCTTCTTTCTCCTTTCCATCTTCGTATTTTGTATTCAATCTTTCTTTTGTCTTATTCCATCTCTTTATCAATCTGTTGCCGAGCGGAACAAATATAAAAGAAAGAAGAAACCATAAACACACTGCTCCAATTCCTATCAAAATCCAAAATGATGGGTTCATTTCTTTTCTTCCTCCGTTTCTAAGAGTTTTTCTAATTTTTTGATTTTTTCATCGTATTCTTTGACTCCTTTTCTATTCTCGTAAGAATAATCCATACGAATCCCAATCAATACAGAAACACATATAATCAATGTAATTAGAACGCAAGCTGTTCCAAAACTCATTTCATATCCTCCTTACTCGCTCGCCTTAAAATTATAAACCGGCTTAATTATCTTCACTATCTCCACCGTATCTTGAATATTCGCTACAATCTCCGCAATCGGCTTGTATGCCATTGGAGATTCATCTATGGTGGATTGATTAACAGAAGTCGTATAAATTCCTTGCATGGACTTCTGAAATTCTTCCAAAGTGATATTTTCTTTCGCCTTACTCCGGCTCATAATCCGACCGGCTCCATGCGGTGCAGAACAATTCCATTCCTCATTCCCCTTTCCTATGCCGATGATACATCCATCACGCATATTGATAGGGATTAATACTTTCTCGCCTTTTCGCGCCGAAATAGCGCCCTTGCGGACAATGTTTGTATCGTGGTCTATGTAGTTGTGGATTGTTTGAAACTTTATCGTCTCTCTGTTGATAGGCCAATTCATGTAATATCCGATAATAGTCTCTATAGTTCTTCTGTTAAGTCTTGCAAACTCTTGGCATAGTTTCATATCATGCAGATACATTCCCCTGTGTTCGCCGGTCAGATAGCACAATTCCTTTGGAATATTCAGCTTGTCCGGTTGCCACTTCCTTTTCAGATTGGCAAGCCCTCTCTCGATATCCTTTTGTCTGCCGGTTCGCTTGTATTCTGCTATGAGTTCCTTGCTTTCCTCTGCAAGTTTACTCTCCCCTTGCATATCATCTATCGCCATCTGCTGATAGATTTCCGCCACCTGTTTTCCGAGATTTCTACTGCCGGTATGGATAACGAGGTATTTATTTCCGTCTGAATCTTCGTCTATTTCACAAAAATGATTCCCTGCGCCAAGTGTACCGAGACTGCATTTCAGCCATTCGACCTCTCGCAATCTATCCTTACAGTATAGTTGATCTATAATTTCCTCCGCAACTCCGTTCTCTTCCTCATGTACATTTCTACCACTCGGAACGTACTTTCTGATTACTCGGTCGAGTTCTGCGTAGTCAATGTCTATCTTTCCGAGTTCTACAGTTTCCATGCCACATCCAATATCTACGCCTACGATATTTGGAATGACTTTATCCCCTAAGTCTGCAGTGAATCCGATTACACAACCTTTCCCGGCGTGTACGTCCGGCATAATACGCGCTTTGCAATCTCTGAACGCCGGTTGTTTAATCAGCGTGTAGATTTGGTCTAACGCCTGTGGTTCTATGTTGTCTGTAAATATTTTTAAATCACTCATTCTTAATTCCCCTCTTTAAATCAATCTTCATTTCCCTTTTACACTTTGGGTTTTTACACTGATACAGAAGATTTTCTATCCTTGTATCTTCCTGTACCGGAAACTGCCTTTTTCCGCAATAAGGACAATGTATGTAATCTTTTCCATCTTTGAAATTACGCTGAATATATGCCCGACCATCTGATTCAATCGGCGGATTCATGAAGTCTTTCATTTTCCCGTCTGATATTTGTTCGATTATTTCCGTCATGCTCATTCCAATCCTCCGCTTAAGCACCTATACTCTTATTGACTAAACTTATCGTCTGCAAATTCTCTTTTCTCCCAATATTCGGCGGCATTGATATTTCGCAATCGCCCATCAGTCTTTCCTCTAAGTCCTCAATCAATCCCCTCTGAATATCTGACAATGCTTTTCGTTGTATTTTCTCTGCAAATTCATTAAACCTCATCCCTTAATCCTCTCCAAATATTCCCCATAAGATATATCTCCCCATTGGCTTATTGCATATAATAGTGGCACTGTAAAATGTGCTTTCCCATGTCTTGGTGGAATGGAATCTATAATCTCCGACAACTTCATCTGATTGGTGTATTCGATTATCTTCTCTGTTGGAATCCCAAACTCAGACATTGCCTGTTTGAAGTCCATTACACCCACCTATCCAACCTTTCATATATTTCATGCGGTATGTAAAGTATCGCCATTAAAATGTGTGCGGCAACCCATAATACACACCCTCTAGCAAAGAGAATAATCATCAGCACAGCGTACATCTTGCCTCTCCTAAACCATTCTGCCGGATTTCTTGTATGGTTCTCATACAAATCTAACTTTTCAAAGACTTTTCTTTCTAATTTTGTCATTGTTCTATCTCCTGCCTGTCTTCGCATTTACAATCGAGTTTACAAGCGTAAGGATATCCATATGGTCGCATAATAGAATGTATGCAACCATTGCATAAAGCACTTGGATTGTGTAACCCTTCCTTTTCTTTTCGTATCCTATCTTCTTTTTCCTCTTTCAGTGAATAGTAGTCTCTTTTTAACCCCTCTATCATTTCCTCTAATTCCCTTATCCTCTTATACGGTCTTAAAATCATTCCAATGTACCCTAAATCCTTTCTCCTTAAAATCCTCCACCTGTTTCCGTAAGTCCTCTCTGTCTTTCGGCTTCTCGTTCATCATAATTGCTAAACCCTCTTTTCCCACCGCATAGATTCCGACCGGCAGACAGCCTTTTACAACTTTCAGAAAGCCTTTGTACTGCCTTGCGGTCATTTCGTAGATTTTATTTGCCATCTGAACTGTCATAATTTTTCTTCACCCGCTTCTCTAATTCTTGATATTTTTTCTGCCATGTGTCACACGCACTTTTTAGCCTATTGATTATTGATGAATAATACTTATTCATTGCTGCAAACCCTTGATTATCCAAATCAACTTGCTCTTTTCTTAGTTCCTTTTCGTGTTCTTCCAAAGTGATATATTTTTCCCCATTTATTTCACGAATCCTATTCTCTATTTGTGCTCTCATTCTTCCATTCCTCGCACTTCTTTTCAAAATCTTCTTTTTTTATTGCAATCATCATTAAAAGCACAAACACAGAAAGAATATTTAGAACCGGAACAAAGAAAATAAAATAAGCTGACATCTTTTTATTAACACCGCCATACCCATTCTCTTTTATCTGATCTCTGCTTATCATGCGGAATCCTAAGAATGTCAGCAGGCATAATACCGATATTGAAAAATGTAATTTTAATAGCCACATAACTTTCTCTCCTTATAACCCATGGATATCTCTTAATCGCTGATATTTCTCCGTCATCACATCTAAGGCGGTGTGAAGCTGTGTTTTCTCGATGCAGTCGGATTGATGTCTGTCATTGAGTGCCTCTATCTTCTCTTTCATCTTCTCAACGCTTTCATACGGAAATATTTTATCCCTGCTTTCTCTCTTATCAGCTTCGAGCTTTTCGATTTCTTCACATAAACTGCGTTCGGCTTCTATTGATTCATCAAGTTTTGAATGTAATTCTTTTACTTTTCTTTTTAATGAATCGTTTTCGCCACGTAAGCTAATTATTTTCAAATGTTCTTCTGAATGAAGATGTTCCCCGACGTGTTCCTCGCAGTGATTTATATCCTCGTATGCTCGGACGATTTCAGATATCTTTTCATGCGAGTATTCTTTCGGTATTCCATTTATATCTACTGTGACTCCGTTTTGATTCCTGATGAAAACATCCCGGACGCTGATTTCTCCGTCAAGTGCTTCTACAGTGCACATAACTCCGCTTTCCCTAAGTTTTTGTGTCATCTCTGCTAAAAATCTAATCACTCCACCTTTGTTGCATTCCTCCATATAGTCATTGAACATATCGCAGATTTCATTAAACTCTTTCTTCCTGTCATTCCCTCTGATGTGCTTTTGGCAATACTCAATTCCAAATCTATGTACATCGTCTTGAATATTTTCCGTATCAACATTCAGAATTTCTTGCATTATCTTTGTGTTTTCGCAAGGAAAGAGGATTTTCTCTACCAATCCATTTTTAATATTTAATAACCCCTCTTTGACAGATAACTCGGATTCCAACTCGGCAATCGCAGCATTTTTCTGATTTAGAATTTCCTGTTGTGCTTGAATCATCTGTTTCAAGCCCTGTTTTCCCGTTTCTAATTCTCTCAACTGTTTTCTCAGTTCAGCATTCACTTTTTCAAATTCTTTGATTATATGTTCGTTTGTTTTCATTCTGATACCTCCACCATTCCATATCTTGGACTTGGCATATTTTTGAGAAATTCTCTTCTCAATTCCGTTCGTACCGCTTCATCATGTTTATGAAAATCCACATTCAAAGTATCTCTTATAGGACTTTTCTCATATTTCGCATATTCCCTTTCTGCGTAGCAACCATCTTCACTGGCACCCTCAATAAATCGTGGTTCAAATTCGCACGAACAACTTATGCCATTTATTCCCAATCTCGCAATCAAAGCAGATGTAAATTCTACTATTTTATCTCTATCACACTTCTCAAATGATTCCTTTATCATTTCAAACATTTTATCTTCGCTCATTCTGATACCTCTCATAATTTACGCCCGCACATAGGGCAAAAATGGATTTCCATACCACAAGCAGTCTTTTCACCGTTTGCATCCAATTCAGTAGTCAGACAACGGAATGTTTTTCCGCTTTTCTTGTATCCGATTCCAATATATGTTTCTACATCTCTTCTTCCATTTCCGATTTGAGACATTCTTAAAATAGGTTGCATTGCTTGGCAATATTTACACATTTCTTTCCCTCTCAAATCTTCTTGTATATACAGCAAAACTATTTTCAATAAAGCATTTAATCATGCTTATTAGTTCGTCAGCCTTTTCTTCTGATACGGTTTCATCAATGTTTAAATAATGTACCTTTCCTTCCTCGAAGCAAAATACCAACGTGTGCTTGTCCGAAACTTCTGCAAACTCTCCCGTCACAAGTAGATTTTCCGGAAAATCTTTTTCTTTTCCTCGTCTCACTCTATATCTATAATCCATTCTCGCTCTCCTTCACGTAATGCTTGCAATCCTTCGGGCACATCACAAGCGGATATTCTTCATACCTCATGCTCTTTTCACAACCACACGAATAATGTACTCCCATTGCTCCGGCACTCGCACCATAACAATACTTGCAGTCTTTTGGTTTAATTCCATGTAGCAAATCCGCTTTTATTTTCTTTGCAATATCGGACGCATAATCTTTTTGGCCTAACAGTTTAACCGACCTCTTAACTGCCCTCTTAGATAATCCGTATTTAAAATCAGTCCACACAAGTCTATCCATATACGGCTTCATATCAATGTTATCATCAAGGATAACAAACCTCTCCACCGCTTCTCCCGTCCATTCATTCAACCATTGATGAATTTCTGCGCCCCGGTATCCATGCGCTGTCTCCGGTGTCTTGGAGATTAATTTCAAGCCAAATTTATTGAGCTTGTCTATCAGAAGTTTGAAATCCTCGTCCGGTTTATCCCACCAACACCTCCAGTCGGAAGATAAGACATTTTCCGCACCTGTCTGGTCGACAATCTCTTTCAGAAGTTTTACTTTCTCTCCTAGATCATTTTCTTAACCAATTTCCCGCACTTCTTACATTTCAAAAGCAATGCAACGCAATCTAAGTATTCTACTCGATGTATCTCAGTCCAATCATGACAACAAAATAATTTTTCAAATATCCTCATTCCTCGCAATCCTCTCATTCAATATTTTCTTTTCTTCTTCATTCTCTGCTGTGATAATCGTTGTATATACAGCACATTTATAAATATCACATTTCTGTTCTTCAAGTCTTTTCACGCACCAATCGTCTCTATAATCCATTTCTATTGTGCATACTCCAAACGGACTTCTTAAATATTTTTCAAGATATTCTTTTTCAATTTCAACAATCCGTCTGTCGATTGCTTCAATTTGGTGTGTGACATAATCAGGGTATACATGTTCAATCTTCATTCCTCAAAAACCTCTCAAATGCTTTCCGGCATTTACCGCATAGGTGAATTTCTCTTGTTTTGCAATTGTAATATTCCGTAATCTCCATGCACAAAACTTTTTTCTCCATCAAATATTGGTCTGATATATATCCATAAGGCCCCTCTGCTGTCTCTGTTCTTAACGTAGTCATTTCTTCCCTTGTTTTTGGGTCGAAAATATCTTTGAATATTTTTCTTACTCCGACTGGATGATTTGAAAAAGCAATCATCTCACAGTCCTCTATTTTCCTCCCACATCTATCGCATGTATACCATTCTTTTTTCATACTTCATTGCTTTCCACCATCCTTAAAAGCTTTCTTTGTTTGGATTGTATAATTCTTGCAATATTTGAAAATGCATTTTACATTCTTCCAAAGCTGCTATTTCTGTATTTCCATATCCTAAAATTGTTGTAGAAATTCCATCATATCCAGCAACCGAATATTCACATTTCCAAATCGGTTCTTCTTTATCCATTTCCGTATAAGCATCTTTGCAGTTGCAAGAAATAATATATTTTTCATGTGCTTGTGACCATGGACTATTAAGCCAAACAGACCAGTATTCTAAATCTTCTCCTTTCAACATTTCGTTATTTTCTTTATAGAACGTTGCAAAATCTTCCGTATAATATTTTTCTTCTTCATGATACAAAAAGCTTCCTGCTTTGTATTTCATCTTCCACCCTCTATTCTTATCCCTGTCTCTTTCTCGCAAAGTTCAATCATCCCCTCGATATCTCCGGAAAAATCCTCCCAAATACGCTGTGATTCTAAAAACACCCGGTTTATCCTCTCATATCCGAATTTCTCTGAACGGCGAAGCGCAATCGCCATAGCAGCATAGATTTGCGGAACCATCTTGTCTGACGTTTCTTCAACATGGAGTTGACAGTTTCTGCTTGCAATTGCATTTAATTGGTTAATCAGGCGGTTATTCTTCCCCATAGTTAAATCCTCGTAAAAATCTCCATATCATAGTTATCTCTGATATAATCCACGCACTCACATAGCTTCCCTTTCAGAAATTCATCTTTCGCTATGTCCGGATGCAGAGTATAAAGCATACAGCTATTCTTTTTCCCAAATTTCTTAAACTGCGGATAATTAAATGTCATGGTGAATAGCGGTATGCGTGTAAGCGCTTTGGTTTTGTGCCGGATGTATAGATTGCATAGCTTCTTAATCATCTTCCATATTCTCCATCTCGAGCTGTTTTAATCTCCAGGAATCTTTACTCCAAGAGTCCCTGTATCCTTTCATACTCTCGTTGAGTTCTTCGCAACGTCTCTCGCATTTCTCTAACGTGTCATATTTCATAAGTTCTGTAATTGCAACCTCATTCTCTACACCGTTTGTGTATTTAATTTTTATGATTGAAACTTCATCAACCGCACAAGAAAATCCTAAACTCTCATACACCATAGGAACCGCAAAGAAGTTCGTTACGTATATATAGCATTTGTTATCTCTTTTCAAAAACTCTCTGCATTGCTTTATTTCTTCCGGCTCATTATCTTCTTCACATTTTTCTTTGAAATCGCATATTGCTTTCTTGTCATGCTCCGTAAAATCAAATGAGAGCGTCGGCGGTGAAGTGTTGATTCCATGTGCATACTTCGCAACATCATCTTCTGTGCGTGACGCATCGACAAGCGGAGGTTTCGGAAAAATAATTTGTGTTTTCACACCATGTTTCTTTAATCCATCTATAAAACAATGCGATATATGTTCCCACGCTTCCGCTCTTGATTTCTCCGCCCCTAACCGTGATTCTAGTTCGGCAATGCGTTGTTTTAATTTCTTTTTCTTCATCAATCTATTTCTCCGTAAAATAATTTAGAAAATCTTTCTGGCTCGTAATCTAAAATATATTTGCAGTATTTTCTTATTTGCATTTCTGAAAGAATTTCCTTTCCACTTTTCCCGCTATCTAAACACATAAACCCAAGTGGTGCGAGTTTATGATTTTTGATTAACAATGCAACAGCTTTTCTGTCGTGGCTATATTCCTCGTAAATTCTTTTTGTTAAATCGCAAAATACATTCGCCTGATACTCTAACTCTGATACTTTAAAATCGTAATATTTGAAATAATGCGAAAAATTCGGAAACTCTTCACATATATCTTTGACACTTATCGTTTTATTTCTTAGCAATCCTACGATACGTTCTTTTGAAAAATTTCCATTTGATGATAAGCGATGAAGCATTAGATAATCTGGTGACTTTATTTTGATTCGATTCCAATTATCGTCAACCACAACAAATCCCTCTTTTTTTACTTTACAAACCTTTCCATCTTTTGATTGATTCAATTTAACTGCCGCATCTATACAATCATTAAGACTTTTCAATGAATATTCTTTCGGCTTTTCAATCCCTACGCCAAAATTCTTTTCTTCCATACCTGTTGCATTATTTCTCGCTCCTATATGATAAAGGTGCGAATTTTCATATTTTACAACTACTTGTGTATCTGGGCTGACAAGTTCAAATATTAATGTGTAATCTTTTTTGATTGCAGGCAATCTTTCCGTCAAAACACCATAATTGTCAGATTCCTTAATCACATCAAGGAACGTCTTTTTTGTTAAACTGTTCGCAAGAGCTTCTTTTGCATTAATTGTAGAATTAGTAGAAAACTGCCATTCATCCACTGTCGGATTCCACCACATTTTTATAATAGAACCATCTATCTTCTCTTGCACCCGTGCTGTACTCCAATCAATATTGTCTGCATATGTTTCGTTATAATTCCCAAATTTGCGAAACGGCCAACAAGCCACTTCTAAAGTTTCTGTATTGATAATAATTCCTCTGGCTTCTTGTACTATTGGATTTGAAAAATCACTATTAATCCCATAATTAAAAATCGCATAGGGATATTCTTCTTTGATTGTTATTCCGTATTTGCTTTTTAAAATATCCTTCCAGTCAGCGTTTTGTTTTATGAAGCAACATATTTTTGAATTTTTGTTCATTATTCTACCTCACCATATAAAGTTCTATCGTTCTTTCGGAAATATTTGATTCTCTTGCCCGGTCTGGTGTCATAACAAAAACGCACCACCCGGAAGTTACAACAAATTCTCCCGGTCTATTCTCGTGCAGATATGTCTTAATTTTCTCTTGTAATATCTCCATAGCTTCATCAATGGCATTGTGTGAATATTCGTCCTCATACTCGTCCTCGTCCATGTATCGTCCAAACGCAAAACCGCTGTCATTCATATCTTTCAGAAATTGATTGTATTCATATTCGATTTCAAGTTGCATTTGCATGTTATTACCCCTCCGCATGATATTTACAGTAAGCAAGAAGATAATCTGCAATTTCTCTTACTTCCCGATGCTTTTCATATTCCCCTGTCTGCACAGGCACTTTCTCTCCGTCTATCTCCACATAACACAGCTTCCCGTTCATATCCCTTTCATAAATCGCATATTCTTCTCCCTGTTTAAAGTGATGCACAATCCAATCCGCCATTTTGATAGGCTCTCGAATAGATTCATCCGGGTACGCATTCATTGCCTGTATTTCGCAATGTAGTTCTGCATTTTCAGCAGTCAGTTCATCAATCTTTTTCTGATACTCACATACCGCCTTATCCCTCTCACACTTGGCGAATTCAAAGGATTTCTTGTATTTCTCAATTTCAGCGTCCTTTTCCCTAACCATATTGCTTAAATACTTATCAGTATTGTTAAAAAAGCTATTCTTAATCTTCTCGGATTCGAGTTCAGTTTTTAATTCTTCTATTTCAGCATCCTTTTCCTTGTCGTGGTCGGACAGGTCGAGTTGAATCCCTACAACGTCGGAGGTGATTATATGATTGCCAGTAACAACAGGCGTTTGGCATCGCTTTACCGTCAATGCGATGCCCGCATTTTCCAATTCTTCTTTCAGAAAATTCAAGAACACCGGCATGTCCAGCGCATGTTTCTGTTTTAAAATGTCATTTGTCATTTCGCCAATAAAACCATTAATATCCATCATCCCTCATTCCTTCTATAATCCGGATCTCTCCGCCTTAAATTTCGCCACTCTGTCAAGCATGATTTTCTTCGCCTGTTCTTCTGTGGTGCTTGTCGGAAGCGTGGCGACTACTTTGATATGTTTATCGCTTACAAAATCATATTCCTTGTAAAAACCAACACTATTGTAATCTTCAAATGTCAAATATAATTCCGAAAACCATGTTATTTCCCCGGTTTTTCCGTCTACACTCATCTCGAATTTTTTCTTGACTTCCTCTGCAGTGTCCACTACCATATCGTCCGTATCGTATTCCTCTATCTCGCAATACTCGCCGCACCTTGCATTCTCGTTCAGCAAAGCGCATTTCCTCTCTGCATCGTCTTTATCTAAAGATACTGCACAAATACCGTAGTCTGAATATTCTCCCCGTGTTATCACATATACTTTCATAGTCCACCTCCGCTAAAACTTGTCCACATCAATCCCAAGAAGCCCAAGCATACCGTATATTTCCCCATCATCCATCCCATTCCAATAACTCTCCCCATAATCTTCCCCGAATATTTCTCTCGCCTTTTCTATCCCAAGTCTTATCTTTTCTTTCTCGCTCAACGGTTCTTTCCGAACCCCTCCCGCACTTTCCGCTTTCGGCGAACTGGAATCCTCGTAATTTTCGTCAAGGAAGTCTATGTACCCGCTGTTAAAGAATGTACTGCCATTCTGCCAGTATTGCTTGTCCTTATCTTTGCTGTATGCACAATACCGCTGTATGGCTCGTGAGAGTTCGTCATAGCCTATGTCCAGTAGCTTTAACTTCTGTGTGTCAGAGACTTGACCCTTTCCAAGTTTCTTCGGGTAGAGTTTCCAAAGATTCTCAAAGAGTTCATTCGCTTCTTTCTTTCGGGATTGTCTTTTTGGTTTTGGTGGTTCACTCTCGCTCGCTCTTTCGGGAGAAAGAGAGTTATTATCAGTATTTTGTTTATCTTTTTTTGATTTATTAATACTTGATTTATCAGTATTTAATTGTAATGGATTTTCTATATGTTGATATTCAACACCTAGATTTTCTACCTCTTGTTTTTCTATATTCTGTTTTTCTTCTGGTTGAGGTTCTTCATATACCCCGTATTCATACTTTATTCTTCCATTATTTTCCTTAGTTGGGTATTGTTTTTTTACAATAACATAACGGCAATCCCTCAATTCGTTTAATGCAGACTTCACCGCTGTCTCATTTTCTTTGCATATGGCACACAATCCCGCAACAGAATAATTCCAATCGTCCGGTAATGAAAGCATCAAAGACAGCAACCCTTTAGCCTTAAGGCTTAAATTTTTATCTCTAAGATGAATGTTGCTCATCACCGTAAAATTTTTGTTTTTGTGTATTCTTATAACTGACATATACGCACCTCCACTATGCTATTCTCCATATTTATAAAAACAGCCGGCAGACAAGCTATGGAGTTACTTGCTTTTCAGGAGCGACCCTATCCGGCTGAATTTACCATAATTATTTAATTTTCCCTATGCGTTGAGTTTATCATGGAATTTTTCGTGACAGTCTTTGCATAAAACAATAAGGTCGCTGTCTGCAATGTCCATATCAAATTCTTTCCCATGGTTCTCATACGTTTTATGGTGTACGTTTAAAATCCCTTTTTCTCCACACAATTCACAACAATAATTTGCTTTCTTTAATTTGTAATTTCTTACACCGTCCCAAAATGGAGTTTTTAAAAAATCATGGTAATCCATTGATTTTATGCATTTTTCTACTTCGCTGTAATACGGTTGCATTGGAGCGTATCTCCTACGGTACTTCGGAGGCTCCATTATGCTATTTATTTTTGTATAAGGTTTCACATCCTTTTTAAAACTCCTGTTCGGAGATAAATACTGATTGATATAGTCATCTGTTAATCTTGCTTTTTCATCAAGTTGTTTTTGCTTCTCGTCTTCTTTTTCCTCTAAATAAGCAAGATAGCAGTCTTCACACAAATACTTTTTCATATCATCCGCATAACGGTTATAATCGTTCATTTTAATTCTTTTAACAATATCTAATACATCAGCTTTGTTTGCTTCTTTCGTTTGCAATTCTCCGCATTTCGGGCATTTAAAACAAATTCTGTAAAAAGAACTAAGATTAGATATTTCGCTTCTTGTGTATTGGTAGAACGCCTTATCTATGTTTGCCCTGCTTGCCATACTTAATATTCCTATGGTTTCTTCGTCAATTAAATCTCCGTATTTTATCAACCTATCATCTCTTCTTTTTTTCTCAAAAATATCTCTAATATATTCTTTGTCCATAACTGTTGCCTCCTTTACCTACATTCAACTACTTGTATGTATTATATCATTTTCTACTTGTAGTTGCAAGTGGTTTTAAAATATGTTATGATGTTCTCCACAAAGGAGGAATTTATATGGGTGATAATCGTGGTCTTAAAAATCGCATTGCAATATCTAACGCTGTAGACAAAGAATTGTATGCAAGGTTGAAGGAATACTCCGAAAAAACATCAGTTCCCGTCAGTAAGCTACTGGATAAAGCAATCTCAATGCTTCTTGAATCCGTTGATAAATAATCAGCGGATTTTTTTAAAAGAGACGGCAGAGGGAATCGAACCCTCGATAACAGATTTGCAGTCTGTTGCCTTTCCGCTTGGCTACGCCGCCTAATTTATCTTCCTGGCGCACTCTAATACGCCTATTTCGCCTGTTTTCTTTGATTACGGAGAATTTACCACATACAATCAAAAACGGCTTAAAAACGATTTTACGCTTCTTCAATTTCTCCAAACAGTTCCATATACTTCTCTGGCTCTTCTTTTCCCAAGAAACTCTTAATAGCATCTTGATTTACATTTGAAATCCTCATAAGAATATTGTTTACAAGAAACAACGTTCCTTTTCTGGTTCGCCATATTGAATGACCGGTGAAGTTAACATCGCAAATCTTTTCTGATTTTTCTGTATCATACAATTTTCCATTGATTATTTCTTTCATTCTTCCACCCTCAAAACGTCTGACAAATTAAGTAATATAAAATCATTTCCAATGGCAAGACTCCACGTCTCGCCACCGTTATCGCTGAAACAGGACACTAATCCAGATTCGTCCATCGAAAATCTCCATACCGATTTCGATTTATGAAGTTTCTTTTTGTTGTGTATATATAAATGATTTGGAGTAAGAGTGTAATGTATTCCCTTGGATTTCTTCACATATCCCTTCGCAAATTGCAGTAAAAAATCTTGGTACGACATTGCAAATTCCTCCTCAATCATTTTATCAAGCGCGCGGAAAACGCATTTTATAACGCGCCCTCCGCGCATATTTATTCGCAGCTATACTCATTTTTGTTTCGCCATATCCGCAATACCTGATAGTTTTGTGGGTTCATTAGGTTCATCATTTAATAATCAGTCATATTCTTTTCATTCGCCTACAAGGCAAATTATCTTCTTGCAGATATGGCTATCGCGGGACTTCATGCCTTGTCGGAATTGCATTGTATGAAAACCCTAACATATCAATACAACGTCCTAAAACCGATTTTACGGATTTCTCGGTTATGGCAATCCGTTCCACGAGCTGAAAAACAATTATTCCGTATGTTGTTATAATCATCAAAACTCCCTCGCTTTCCCGGTATTATCCAAATAGGAGCGGGGAGAATCGAACTCACCGACAATCCGCTTATAAGACGTATCTTCTACCACTGAATTACGCTCCCTTATGGAGGGCTACCGTTTTTACTTGCTCCATGAACCCTCTGAGTGCAAGGTTCTGTTAGTCAGAGGTACTCCGCTTTCGCCCTTCATGTATCATCACACCCTATCCGCTATGACCTTCACCATTGTCACGGTTATACGACGGCTATGCCACACTTTTCCCACTCAAGAATGTTCGCTTGCATGGATATGTACACTCTCCATGTTTACAAGGCACATACAACGACATTAACGCTGTGTGCGTGATTCGAACACGCAAGCCGAAAAATCGACCGATAGATTAGCAATCTACTCCAATACCAATTATGGGAACACGGCATATTCTATTGTTACCCACCACTTACCAGCCTTGCGTCAAACCAAAAGCCAATTACAATCACACTGAAACGTATCCCAAGGATTTGGTCAAACTTTGTTCTTTGAACATTACTCTTTCAGCTTTATACAAAATTAAACTTTGAATTTTGAACCTTAACCTTTGAGCTTTGTTCTTTGAGCTTTACAGCACCACACGCATATTTGCAGAATGCTCTTCCAACTGAGCTATAAATCCTCTCGGACTTAGGCGGAATCGAACCGCCGACAGTTCTGTTTGTTATGTTTGCGAATCCACACAGATTTCAAGTCTGCTGAACTCAAATATTATTCGTATTCGCCCATCGAATTTTGCAGATTTCTTTTTGTTTGCGTAAGACTGTATCTGCAAAAGTCTCATGGATTGTAGTTTATGGTTTTCGGTAAGCAGTGGATAATTTTCTTAATATTCTATTGTGATTTCCGTAACGGCGTTCGATACCGAGAGTGCCGCATCGATTTCAACCATGAAATCATTGATTTTCTTCTCTAACCATTCGATTTTCTCCTGCGCCTTAATCGGGTCGATAAGGTCGTAAGAATTACTTGTTAGGAAGTCTTTCTTTGTTTTCTCAAAGTCATCTGTGCTTGTCTTTCCCTCTTTACTGCCGTACAAGCCGATAACATACTTCTCCGCACGTTCCTCTAATTCCTTGCCGTTCTTCTCCGCAAGGGTTGACACCGCCTGTGCGTGCTGCATTTCAATTCTGTGCTTTAACAAATTGTAAAAATCCATACCGTGATTCTTCATCCAGATAGCTTCAGCAACGGTGTATTCATCCTCGCCGATTTTCACCTTTGTAGTGGCGTTAGAAAGCGTTACCGCCCGATTGATAGCCTCCTGACGCTTGATAAGGTCGGTCGCCTTATCCCATGCGCCCTGTAAGGTCTTTTTGTAGTCCTCGACCGGCAGTCCTTCGATTTTCTCGTTGGAATGTTTGCTCGCGTTGATGAACCGGCTTGTACTTATCAAACTGTTGATTCTGCTTTCGAGTGTTTTACGCTCTGCTAATGCTTTGTGGACGGTCATAGTCTCTTTTGTCATAACAATTCCTCCATATTTTTTAATCTTTAATTCTGCTTTGATTATCCGGCTCAAAACAGAAAGCCTTTACTGCTAGAAAGCTATAAGCAATCCAGTATTGGATAGGCAGGATTTGAACCTGCACGCCCTGACGGGCGACCACCACATTGTGGCGTACCTTGCCATTCAGTCACTATCTGTAAGCCATGGTTTATATGCAACCGCCACAGCCAAACGGCCTGAACCTTTTTTATACTTGGCAGATAGGCATATTGTTCAGTCTGTGAATTTTATCCTCCCGACCTCTTTACCCACCGATTTAGGTATCACAGAAAGGTGTAACCATGTCTCCATGAGAAGCAGACCTTATTCTGAACCCAAAACCACATAACCAACTATAAATAGTCAGCCTGCACCCACCGACTGTAAACAGTCAGCGGAAAGCTGATAGCAGGAATCGAACCTGCGCCTTGGACTTACATAGTACCTATTGCTGTTGTCAGCTACGGACTCGAACCGCTAACGCCATGTTCTGCCACTGAACTATATCGCCATAAACCCACAGAGACATCCGACCGCCTCTTAACAGCTCTTCGCTAGTGGGTGGATGTCTTCAAGAAATGAAGACATATCGAAAATTAAGTGATTGGCATATAATAAACAGAATTTCCACTGATAAATTCTACTTTTGCGGAAGAATCTGTTTTCGTTAATATGGTTCTCATATCTATATTTTTCAGTTCTTCCAATCCGGTTTTATCAAACTCAACATTATTCATAAGCAAGGTGTTTTCTCCAACATAAAACTTATGTATTTCCTGAAACACTTCCAATGCACGCTCTTCGGTATCGTATTCACCTAAAATAATATTTCGGTCTGATTCTGCAAAAACCCTTGTATCGTCCACACGGATTTCAACATTGTCAAAATTTACAGAACGATTTCTGTGCTGATTCATTATCCTCATTACTTCTCCTTAATTTAGCGGCGCAGGCGAGGTGCAATTTCCTACGCCGTCCGTGATACACACAATATTTATGTTAGACTTTTGTTTATAAGTTTCTTTTTTGCGCTACATACTGTGAATTATCATATATCTTGGCGGAGGTCTCGTCTTCCCCATTTGCTCTCTCCTTTGCAATTATGCAACAATCAGTTCTTTTGCATACGGCAATTTTTCAATCCATTTACAAAAATCTCTCCATTCGTCCAGTTTGTGGTTCTTTCTCGCATGATACATGTTTTTCAGAACCGCATAATTAAGCTGAATTGTCCGCTTTTGATTATATGATGATGGGAGAAGCTGAATAATCTGATACCAATACTTTTTGTCATTCGTAGAAACGTAAGCATCTCTGACTAAGTTTAGGTTTTCCACAATTAATTGCAGGGTTCTGTTCGATATATCATCCAAATGCTCATGACTGAAACCATCCAATACAAACTCTTTTTCGTGAATCTTGTGCATTGTGGAGCATGAATTGGAAACCGTTCCGACCTTGTATGTATCGTATTCCTTCCACCAGTATAGCGGTGCGACGATATCTGTTGTAACAGTGACAAATCTCATGAATTTCGCATGGTCTGCTCCTGATTTTGAAAGATTATTCATTAATTTCAAATCATTATCTCCGACTTTCACATTTCCATCAGAAAATATACTGTCAGACCTGCCCCAACTATTCATCGGGTTTCTCATTCCTCTTATGGCGGATTCCCATCCATATATTTCTGTTTTTTCAATTTTAATCATAATTTACCTCGAAATTTTCCTGCAAATCCATCATCTTGCTTATGTACCAATCCGATTTCTTCATATCCTCATCATAATTTCCTTTGTTTCCTGCTCTGTAGCGATATTTCCAAGCATTGCATTTGCAGAAGTCTATAACTGCATGTGCACCAAATACTGAAATCATTTCTTCGATACATTCATGTTCTCTGTAAGTATAATGTGGCGGGTGATTAATCTTCTCCATCTCTTTCCTCCCATGAATCGCATTTATGGTTAAACTCCGTCCAGTCGCTCAAAAATTCACTTTCGTCATTCACACATACGAATCCGTCATCTACATTCTCGAACTGATGATATTTGCATGTACCACAACATTTTTCTTTCACTTATTTTTGATCCTCCTAACAAAGTTTTACATTGCAATAATTCACAAACATTTCTTTCCCGCAATTCGGACATATAAGAGAGCATTTTCCGGTAACACTAGGACTTGGGCTTGTTTCTTTGCGTTTATACGTCACACTTGCAAAGCAATTCATGCAAGGTTCTGTAAATTCTTGCTCCATCAAATCTTCGCCGAACAATTTAAAAGTCGCCATCTTTATTCCTCCCCGCTTATCCTATTAACAATTTTCTCCGCTAGTTCGTTAGACCAACATTCTTCTGGTGTTTCACGTATTGCAGACTGAACGCTCACAACAAACGCTTTGTAAAATTCCTCATGCTTCAGAAGTTCATCTCTGATAACCCGGCAGGCAGTTTGTAAATCCGAATTGTTTTCTTTGGTGTCAAATATTGTTTCGTTTCCTACGCCCATGATGTACCCTCCGTTCCATTGGCAGATTGTGAAGTTTGCGCCAGTTATTCCGTTTAATCTTGTTGATATCCAATCCGCAAGCAAGAGCAAGAAATAAATCCGACCTTGTCGTTTCATCGACTGGAATAATTTCGGATACATCCACAGCGAACTCTTGACCGGATGCATTGACATATCCGCTCACATATTCTCTTTCTGGTTCCGCAGGATAAGCAATTGCCGGAACATCTGATAATTTCCCTAATTCTCGAATCACTCCGTTATCGCCCGCAATTCAAAGTAAAAGCTCACTCTTCTCATAACCTTTCGGCGGCATTTTTAACCCTCCGTTTAACATTTTTTTGATTTCAAAACTCCTTATAGCCAAAATAGAAAAACAACCATCTATAGTGGACATATCCAAGTCCCTGGTAATTCCTATCACATTTTGGAATCCACCACGGCTCCTTGAACGTGAATTGAAAGACGTACATGCGTTTTTTCTTCCAAAAAATCAAGCCAAATGTTGCCCATTTTCTGATTATCTTCATGTTGCACATCAAAAGAAATGATTGATAAATACTACACCGTCGTGTACCCGGTTGTTAATTGTGATAATATCCGAACCAAGCAATCCGATTCTGAAATTCTTCCTCATATTGCTGTTGCAGATAAGGCAACGTAGCTTTTCGGGATAATTCTTACATAGGTCTTGAAATTCTTCGTTTGTGGAGTTGGAAATGTCATAGCCGTGTTTTGTGTTAATTAGCTTTGAAATCATGATCTTTTACCTTTCCGTCGATAAATCGTATATACTCCGGCGGAATCTGATGCACAGAGCCATCCTCATATTCAACCATTGCTACTAATTCTGTTGTGTGCGATGGTTGCGCATACGCTCCATGACCGCAATTATCGTAATATCTATGGCGTTCGTACCAAAAATGGAATAACGCCTTAAACATTCTTTCTGATTCTCCAAAGAGCTCTCCATCCTCGTTTCTCGCTCGGATATATCTTTCCGTGACAATGCATGGTCTGAATTGCGATTCTTGATTTTGCATATACAACTCCTTTTTGATACAAAATTTAGAAAAATATGTGCTTATTCCATCAACTCGAATCTGTATTCCTGTGCTACATTCGGATACTTTTGATGGTCAACTTCTGATATAAACATTTCAAGCGGACGAATCCATACTTTTTCATCTTTTAAAGATTTATACACAGCGAACTGTTCCCCTGTCTCTGTATGAGTTGCTATATTTAACAATTCATAAATATTTCCTTTGAAGTAAAGATATTTTCTGCCAATTATTATTCTTCCCATGCTAATCATCCCTTTTTATTCTCGAAATTTTTAGAAAGTCAGTGTCCTCAACAGCTCAAATAATTCCTTGAAAGACTTCAATTCTTCTGCGCTCTCTAAGAGTTTGAATTTCACTCTCTCGTTAAATTCTTCCTCCATAGCGTCATTGAGGTAGTGTCCGAATCCCGGCAATGCTCCGATAAGTCCACTATATGCAGATACAGCGTAGATTTTATATCTTTCCGTTTCTACTGTTCTGTTTCGGTAATTTATCGTGCATGGGATGCCGTATATATGCATCTTTTGAGATAAGTCATCAAGGAAGTATTGAACTTCTGTTTCGTAATGGGTGAAATATAGAATATTGTCCATTTTATCTCCTTACACGTTCATGCAGTTATCAACCGCACGTTTTATTTCATTTCCGTCAACTGTGTACCGGCTTCCCTCAACTTCGATTTCAACAAGAGTTCCACGAAGCCAACTGTTATGAACTCTTATGTTTGGTTTTTTTTGGGGTTTGAATAATCTTGGATTTCGCAGGTTACTTTCATTGAGGATCACCGCCTTCTTCGGAGCGACCTTTATATTCAAGTGGTAGATGCCTCCATGCAATGACCCGGAACTTTGCGCCCCTATTTCCGCCATTCCATTTTCCGTCAATGGTATGTAATGTTTTTGTCTTTCTTTTTCCGTCCTCAAACTCCACTGTGACATTTACATCATCAGAAGTCTTTTCGAACATTGCGCCATTCCATTCGTTAGTACCTTTAAACTTGGCAAACATACTGTCGTGTTCTTTCAGAAGATTTTTCCATCACCACAATATATCCAGCTGCCGCAATCCTCTTCCAAGCACTCTATACATTCCAAATAATCCCTTGCCCATTCTGTTAAATCGGTTTCTCTCCCATATAGATTCTCTATTTCTTCCGCCATTTCTTGAATGAGCTTCTTTTCTGTTTCATTGCCTTTGATTTGCAGTTTCATATCATTTATTTTCGTTTCCAAACTTTCTACATATCTGTGACATCTTAAAGACTGCTCATTTACCGCCACCAGTTTTTTGGAGAGAGTTTCTATGGTGTCGGCGGCTTGCCTTAAAACCCTGTCTGTTCTTTTTATTCCAATTCCCCAATCACTATAATCTTTGGCTAATTTCCGAAGTTTCTTTACTTGCTCATCAGTTATGCTCATTGCACTATTCCTCCGTCCTATCTGTGAAAGTGATGTATTCTGGCAATGCCCTACATACCGTACCGTCATCAAATTCAACTATCCCTTGAGACTTGCCGTCAGCACCAATCCCCCATGTGTGAAAGAAACCCTCTCTCTCGTAGCTCTTCTGCCTTATTTTTGCCGTCGGGCACTCTTCGTTAAATGCTCTTGAAATTTCAACCTCTTGTGGAAAATACACAATGCAAGGTTTTAATTCCTCTTTTTTTCATTCCGAAGTCCTCACTTTCTAAATTCCTCTGCTAATATCTCGAAAATGGTAATTCCATGCAGTTAAATCATATCTTGAACAGAAACTTACTACTTTTCGGCATGTTATTCACATATTTCAAAACAAGCGGTTTTACATGTTCTGCAAACTGATTCATCGCTGACAGATATTTAATTTGGTCTGCCATATCCATATGTTCTATATTCAGTTTTGAGACAGAGTCTATTACTTCCATCATTTCTCGTTGCGTCATTGTGCTTTTTATCCTTTTGTACTCTAATTCGATTATTGATTTTATATATTATACTCTTATATGGTTAATCATTCAATAGTTTTGAGTATTATTCTTGATTTTTTTCTCAAATTTGATTATACTTAACGAAAAGGAGGTTCCTGTTATGGTATCTGACATTATCAAGGCAATCATGAAATCCAAAGGGTTAAATAATATCCAAATGGCTGAACTGCTTGGTATAAAGACTCAATCATTCTCAAACAAACTGTTCCGGGATAGTTACACGGTGGAAGAATTGATAAAAATTCTCGACATACTGGATTGCAAGTTAATTATTCAGCCAAACCCGGAAGTATCGTATACACTGTCGAACAAGGTTTCTACAAAGACTTATCCGTGAAAGGAGGGTCTTTTTTATTTTTCTAAAATCCTATTATTGTTCGAACTCTTTCGCCATTCAGCGTTATCTGTTTTGCGATTCAATGCATCTGATTTTCCATTTAGGGATTTTCCCTTTTCTGAAAAGTCCATCCGAGCGTTTAATGTATTCGACATCATTTGCTCCAGCATTCTTGTAAGCAATCTTTTCTACCCGTCCGTCCACATATTGAATTTCCCCAACCAATACACCGTTAAATAAACCATTCGCGCCAGTTGTTGCAACAACATCGACTGTATTTTTGATGTCGGTGATTCCTTTTGATAACAAATATCGTTTAAAAGCAGGTCTTGATTTCATAGATGTCTTGTTAGAGTAACCTAGAAGTTCGCAACATTTCTTGTTCCCAATCTCTCCATTAATGAACATATCAAATATTTTAGAATCCTTTTCCGCTGTGGCTTTTGGCTTTCTGCCAGAATTAGAAGAATCTACATAATGGCTCATATGTCTTCCGCAATGAGCTGCTTTATGACACTTGTGACACAAGGGAACAATATTAGACTCAACATCATTTCCTCCGAGGAATAATGGAACGATGTGATGATATTCTATTTCTTCTCTACTTCCGCAGTTGTAACAAATATGTACTTTGCTGTCTTTAACATCCCTGCTTACAGTTTGCCTCATAAAATACCTCTTTTTCTTTTGAAAAATATTTTCGCTACTCAGTGAGCCGGAACAGAAGCCATGTGTAGACCCCCGCTACCCTAATACCGGTTCGCAATTAAGGATTCATGTAAAACACAATTTCATAAATCTATACGACAAATGCGTATTCTATTTATAGATCGGCATAAATCACCGAATATGAGTATTAACAAAAATCAATGTCAATGATATATATTGCCCTGTTCATTCCCGCTCATTGAAATATTAAAATATATCAAGAATTATCTGTCGTCCCCGGCAATGCAGGCCGTTCCTTCGGCGCTTCTAGCCCTAATTCTTCCCGGCTTGCAAGCTGTTGCGTCTGCTTCTGCTCCTTTACGCCGGGCATGTTCCAGGTGTGGTATCTGTTCAATTTGGGTAGATACTTCATGGGGTTGTTGCGCCTGTCTTTCATCAAGCTAAACAATGATTGCTCGTTATCCTCCATGATTTTTTGTTGCAAGTCGAAACTCGCAGAGCTTGAATCTTTCCAGTTGTACAACGTCTGTTTATCTATCCCTGTCATATCCAAGAATCCCTTTTGGCTTATCTCTTGACAGTGATTATTACATAGTCTTTTATATATATACTGATACACATATATAACTTTATCTTTGTCGTATTGATTATATAAATTACTCTCTGTCTTTAATAATCTATTACAAGGCTTAAACAGTTTAATATACAGATCGTCTATAATGTCATCCCACATAGAGGGGAATATATCTCGTTCTTCTATGCCGTTCTCAATACAGTATTGTTTAACAATATCTTTAGCTATCGGCTCCATATCCTCCACGCTTGCGATAGTCTGTATATACTCCCCATCTGTCTGCATCCGTTCCACCTCCCATATCATCCAGTAAAATATAATAAAAAAGACGCAAACACTAAGATATATAATTAAATATATCTACAGTGTCGGCGTCTCAGTGCATCCCGTCTATCGGCATACCCTCTGGCGTGAGGGCTTATGTCCTTTGCGGTGCTATCGTGAGCAATTCCGGCGTTCTCACAGTGTTTCCTCTGGATGTGGCTCTGTGTGCCGGGCTTAAAGTGCAACGTCTACATTCGCGCGTTGCAGTTTAGCAATGCCTTGATTATTTGGTTTTAAATTATGGGTATATCATACAGCCATCGCGAGAGGTTGTCAACTCCTTAATTTTATCTTTATCCCTATATTATATATATTAATATACTACTATAGATAGAATAACAGTCTATTTATTATATATAAAAAGACACCCTTTACAGGATGTCTATAGTATAATCTATATATTATTCAGTCGCAAGCTCAAAGCCTGAGCCTTGGATAAATTCCCCGTTCTCGTCGCACTCGCAATACTATTGAGCATGCGTTTATCCCCTTCCTGCTATTCCCGTGGATGCATCAAACCCAGGAACCGGGTTTGAAAACGTCCAACCGTTAAAACAAAATTCTTCACGCCCTTCTCTGCAAAAAACATGGATTTCATCGCTACGAAAATCCATGGATTTATCATAGTGCGCATTCAGAAATTGCGCCTCAGAGTGGACTGCACAATATCAGAAAGCCACTCTTTAATGCTTTCAATAAATTCCACACCCTCAATGCTGATAAGTGGCTCCCCGTCGTTTCCTTCTCCGACTTCTTCGCCCGTGACGGAATACATAGGCTCTTCTAGGCGAGCGCACACGGAAAAGACTTGGCGCATATTCTCAAGCACTGGGAAACCATCTTGAGAGACGCGAAACACCGAAAGTCCAGGCTCAAATGCGTCAACAGGCACATACTCATATGCCTGTTCCATATCTCCGATGTCGACGCAAAAAGAAAAATTATCAACCTGATCGTTGGTCATCTTCAAAAAATTGATTGATTTCCCGGATTCCGGAATTTTTCCAAATCTCAAAAATTTCATTTTGCGCCGTTCTCCTGACAATACTGACCATAAAGTGCCTCCCATGCTTCGTGGTCAAGATCATCTTCGAGAGTATACGATGCTTCAAAAGGTTCCCGCTCCTCTCTTCCAAGGACGCTCTCCACTGACACTGCATACTGCTCTTCGCCGATCATCACCCAAACGTCCCGATCGTCATTCTGAACACCGTTTCCTTCCAACGCTTTCTCAATAAATTCCTTAAAATTCAGCATCTCTTTATCCTCCTGTGTTTCGCTTTCTGTATCCAATACAATTTCCAGATCATCCAGAATATACTTTCCGTTTTCTGGAGCGTTCTCATACTCTTCTTCCGTTCTAGCAAGCTCTACGCCTGCCATCTCGCAAATTTCCTCGTCGGTCATGGAATGATTTGTTAATACAATCCCTAAAATTTCACTGTCATACTTTACTAACCACTTCATTTTATTTGCCCTCCAAAATCTATTATACTATGGCCAATACAACCGCATTTTCGATGATTGCCTCTCCAATGTCATTCCCGCACTCGTATGAGTTACCGGCAATAAGTGTAACATTATCGCCCAGGTACATATTAGATTGTTCAAGAATTTCTTCTAAATCATCTGCATCTTCCAGTAATAAAGCACAGGTTCCGGGAAGCTCCCCGGCGTCCCATGCCTGCATATCCTCGTTATATTCTAATTTGGTTTCTTCTGGGTCTTCCGGGCAATCCTGCCACCATTGATGGCTATTCTCACAGATATCACCGACTTTATAAACCATATCATAGTCAACTCGGATACCATAGCAATTATATTCTTCTTTTTCAATGATTTTTCTTAATTCTTCGATTTTCATTTTCCAACCCTAAATCCTTGATTTATATTAACTTTCGTGTTATTCTGTTTTTACAGTTTGGGCGGCTTTTATTCGCCGCCCTTGCCGTGTTCCTGGCTGGTTATTCAGCCTTTTCTTTTTGACCCGGGAACTTGATTCCGAGTATTTCGGCCAATGCCTTTAATGCTTCTATCTCGGTACTCCCTTTTTCAGCTTCTCGGTTCAAAAACCTCTGCATTTCTTCTTTCGTCATACGTTCCATGTTTCTCCTTTCTCCCTTTCGGGTTATTGTCTTTTGGATTCCCTCTTGGCAATTATATAATAACATATTTTCGCCTACCTGTCAACACTAATTTTAGTGTTTAAAAATATTTTATCTTTTCTTCATCCGTAGGAACTATTTCTATTATATCAGACGGCTCTAATCTCAATATCAAGCATATTGTATTTAATGTGTCTACCGATATTCCATGTCCCTTTCGTATATGCTGCATTGTTCCCTCTGACATAATTTTATCTTTCCTCATTTTTGTACTGGTATATCCTCTATTCGATAGTTCTTTCAAAATATCAATTTTATATCGCCACATTTTTTTCATTTCCTTTCCTTTTGCTTTAATTATAATGCACAAATCAATAAAAATCAACTCCAAAAATAATTTTAAAAAAACTTTAATTTTAGTGTTGACAACCACTAAAATTAGTGTTATTATAATATCAACAAAGGAACACAAAACAAATTCAAATACAGGAGGAATTGGAATGAAAAAATTTAAGTTAAAGACAAAAGCGAACGGATTCACAATCAGTACTGTAAAAATCGAAAACGATTATGAAACATTAGTTTTTGATTCCAACTCCGATGAAATTTCCGAACTTCACGCCTCTTCCGAATTGGAAGCGACCCAGAATCATGAATCCATGATCCGGAAATATAGTGCATCCTCTCCCTTAATCATTACCGCTGGCGAATTAAAAGTAGGTTCGCAGATAGCAGAGACAGACGGGTTTTTATTTGAAGTGGTTGAGGTTGCAAAGGAAACAGAAAAGTCAATCACGGTTAGGATCTGTAGCAATTTTACGAGTTTTAAGCAATATTGGAAAACAAAACCGGATGGGACACAAGGCGGAGTTCTGAAAACATTCAGAAAATCAACAAAAGTTTACGGAATCATATAAGCCTGATCGGTGCACCGGGGTTCAACTCCCCGGCAGGCATTAAAAAATAAGAAAAGGAGATAAAGCAATGTTAGCAAACGAGAAAATTTACAACAATGAGGATTTAAAAGGAATGCTGAAAGAAAGCGAAATCAACGGCGATGAAATGCAGGGAAATTACTTTGCAATCGGCGACAATGGCAAGGCTTACCAAGCTTCATACGTCAACAAATATCTTCCAGGTGGAACATTCTTCTTCTGCATCCCGGCAAGCGTTAAAATTTTAGGATATGTACCGGCGTGAAAGAGGGAGGGGCGAAGAGTATGAACGAAAAATATATCGTAAAATTATTAAAGTGCGAAGGAATGACAAGCGGAGAAATAGAAAGCATCATCGAAGCACTTGCAAGCGGAGAACTAACAATTGAGCGCATAGAATCGCAGATGATAGAATCTGTTGAAGCTTGCATGATTTATAAATAGCGGACACGTTCCGCCGCTGTAATGCAGCCGAAGCCGGTTCCAAGCCCGGAAAATGCAGAGGACAGAAAAGCAGGAGAAAGGTAAAAGGCGGAAAATATGAAAAAAATCATTGCATGGTTAGAAGAAAACAAAATGGAATACAGCGTAAATAAATACGGAAATCTGCATTATTTTAACGATGGATTTTATGTAGAAGGCATACAGATAGCATTTTATTTTGACGGGATCGGGAATAAGACGGAAAACGAAAAACTTTTGACAGATTATATGAAGCGCAAAAAGTCATACAGCTGTCAGCGATCCCGCTTTGGAGCCGGACACACTTATAGAATTATGAGAGTTTTTGACGCGGCTAGATTAGAAAAACATGAAAAAGCCGTTGCGAATGCCGTAGAAAAATTCTGGCAAGAAGAACACGCAAGACGCACACAGGAAAAGAAAATGGCATAAAGGAAAGCCGGGGTTAATCCCCGGCACTATTCCCGGATAAATTCTATAAGGTCGCCGGGTTGGCAGTCTAACAAACCGCAAACGGTATTTAGTTCTGCCCATGACAGAAGTGTTTCTGTCCTCATTTTCTGCAATGTGGATTCTCCTAAAATCTTTTCTTTACGGAGCTTATACGTTGTATATCCTGCATTTTTCAACAATTCGAGGACGTTTGTTTTGTACTTTATAGCCATTTAAAAGCCTCCTTTTTCACTATCCGCATTATATCATGTTTATACACGAGTTTCAAGTGTATAAAATAAACAAAATGTACACAGTATTTTTGTGCATAATATCAATAGACATACACAAGTATTTTGTGTATAATATAATCAAGTTAAAGATAAAACCAAAAGAAAAGGAGATAAATATTATGAAGTATTTTAAGAGTGTAAAGAGTTTCGAGGATTTAAAGAACCAGTTTAAGAAATTAGCAAGGGAGAATCACCCAGATGCAGGCGGAAACGCTGAGACAATGAAAGAAATCAACTGCGAATATGACGCATTATTCCCAATCTGGAAAGACCGCCACAACGTAGCGGAGCCGAACAACCAGACGACAGAAACGGCAGAAGGCACGCGCCGGCAGTTCTATACAGAGTTCGGATGGGAAGGCAACAACCATGACTGGGATAGGTCATTAAAAGAAGTTGCTCAGATTGTCCGGGCATACGTTAAAGAAAAGTATCCAACTTATAAATTTAGTGTTCGCACAGAATATGCATCTATGTGTCAAGAACTGCATGTTGACCTTAAAGAAAGCCCGGTTGAGATTTACAAGTCTTATGAGGATATGACGGACGACGAAAAGTTAGAGGTATTACGTAAGTTAGAACGCAATTATATCTGGAATCCCACAAGTTGGACGGATGCAGAAATGAAAGAAGCATTTGAAAGCGCTTGGGAAAAAGAAGGAAACTTCTATAAATGCTTGAATGAGGTTGCAAAGTCTGTCATTAGTGACGTTGACGCTTTCGTCAAATCGTATAATTATGAGGACTGCGACGAAATGATCGACTACTTCCATGTAGATTTTTACTATTTCGGATGTGCTCAGAACAACGGACGGAATATAAAGATAGTTCCTAAGACTGCTAGAATCAAAAATAAGGCAACGAAACCGGCGAAGCCAAGGGAGAATACACCTAAGACGGAAAAAGCCCAGAAAATCGAAAATAAAGCAAGCTACACCTATAAAATCACTAAAGGCGAAGACACCCGGGACGGTTCCGAACTGTGGGTAGTGCGGATTGCGGAAACATTGGATAAATCCGCATACATCGAAGAAAACAAGCGCATGAAAGAGCGCGGAGGATACTATTCAAAATTCAAGAAAGGGTTTATTTTTAGATTTGACCCAACGAAAAAATTAACGGCATAGGCAGGCTAACGGCGCAAGGGCGCAAGCCCTTGTAAGCCTTTAAAACAAATTTAGGAGGATATAAAATCATGGTAAAATTTGAAAACGTAGCAAATTTAAAGAATTTTTGTAAAATGGTTGAAAATGGCGAATATGTCATTGAAAAACTCGATTGTGAAGAAGTCCGCATAACACACAATCTCTATTCATCAATGCCTTATATTTACAGGCTGAAAGAGATTGAAAACGGACTATATTTATTTTCATCTGAAAACGATACGCCGTTTAGCGTCCTGTTTCGCTCAAATTCAAACAATATTGAAATTTTAGAAGCAACAAAAGAGGAAAGAAAATATAAGGCGGATAAGTTTTTAAAAAGCTTTATGCAGATATGTATATTACCAAATTGCGCATTACTGACGTATGATTTATTTTAATTCCCACCGTCAAGCAGTCTGCCGGGCACAAATCCCGGCGGCAGTTCTCAAAATAAGGAAAGAAGAAGCAAAATGAAAATCAAAATTCCAAAAATCACATTAGACGCGTTCGAGATTTTCGGAAATGAAATTCTCGAAGCTGAACTTGGCCGGCAGGAAAACACCGCCAAAAGCGCATGGAGGGGCATATATAACGCCATTGCGGACGGCAGGCATAAAATAGCCTATTGGGACGATTACAGAGTGGAAAAGCCGGGATATACAAGCTTCATGCGGTATGCCCTTCATCACTCCACTAAAAAAGACGGATTCCTACAGCTTTCTGTTATGGAGATTAGGAACGGCGAAATGATCCCTACATCCGACAGCCAACACGAAAGCGCAGATGATTTTATAAGGCGTAGGGTGTGGACATTTGGGGTGTGCGAAGTTGAAGTATTATAGAAAAAGAGCGGCATCACTTCCGCCCCTTGTCGCGGGAGATTTGTAAGAGAAAAGAGCGGTGGAAAGTTCCGCTCTTTTCTCTTATTGCTGTTTGCTGATTTCTAAATCCTCTGCGGAGATTCCCAGCATTTGCAATTCCGCCCTTGCTATCTTCTCCTGATACTCCACTTCTTCTTGTCCATGCTTTTTGATTCGCTGAATATTTACATATTTCTCAATAGCCACTCGTTTCATTTCCTGCTCATTCATTTGTTCTAAAACCTCCATCTTCCTATTCTCCTTTCGGTTTATCAGATTTACTTGCCTCATCTGATAATACTATTATAAACTATATTTGGTTTATTATCAATACTCTAATTAAACTTTTTATGGTTTATTTTCTACATATTTTATTATGTTTCCCGGCTGCATATCCAATAATTCACAAAGTTGTTCCAATGTTTTTATTCCTATCATTTCCCCTTTCCTTAATTTCTGCATAGCAGACTGACTAATCACGTTTTCCCTTAATATCCTAGTGCTATTATACCCGGATTCTTTCAGTGTTTCTATAACATCTATCTTATATGCCAGCATACACAAACCTCCTTTACTCTATTTTAATTTGATACTGAAAAAAAGTCAAGAAAAATAATCCAAAAAAAGTTTAAAAAATTCTTGACATTAAACTAATATTGGTTTATACTAGACTTATCAAAGGAGCAAGAGAAGCCAACGAGAGAACGGAAGTAATCATCTTTTCCGAAAGCCGCAGGAAAGCAGGGGTGGATGGCGCGGGATGATGAAAACAAAGAGTATCGTGAATCTACACTGGGATGGTGAGGTGCTTGTTCCTATGATAAAAAATATGGAGGGAACCATTATGACAGAAAGAAGATTTTTTATACCAGATACAGCAAAAGATATTTTTGAGATAGAAAATTCCAGTCGTTTTTACTTTATTGGAGATTTTGACGGCGGAAAGATTTATCACGATACATTAAGCGAAAACCATGATTTGTACTATGTGGAATACAACTTAATGAGCAATAATGAAATGGAAAAATATCTTGAAATTGAAGATTACAAAATGATACTGCTGGAAGTGTTGATTTTGACACGGAAATAATGCGCCATAGGTTTTCCCATAAGAACATAAAAAAGGGTACTGGTACGCTTTGCAAAGAACTCGGAATCACAAAAGAAGAATACGACAATGCCTGTAGGAGAGCAATGGGAATTTGAATAACCACACCACCCACCCAGCGGGGTTGCGCCGGGAGAAAGAAGGGACTTTATGTCACATATGAATAGAATAGAAATTCAAGTAAGCAATGTAACGCCATCCCAATTTTTAGCATATGTCAAAAGAAAATGCCGCGAAAAGAATATCCCGACGGATTCCATACCAAGCACAAAAGAATTTGCAAATTTAAAAAATGCAAGTATGGGCGATCCGGCTAAAGGTCATGATGGATGGAGAGCTGATCATTGGCACACAAAACCTTATAGTTATCAGTTTTGCAGTATTGAAAAAGACAGATCGACGGGATTCAATGAGATTTGCGAATTTACATTTGATGATGATAAAAAAGGGCATGGATATTATTATTCTGTGGACTGGTAAAGAAACTATTGAATAATTCCGTCCGCTATGGTCGGAATTTAAGACGGTTCGATTCCGCCTAGCGGATTCAGCCTATCCCAATAGGCTATAAGGCACTCACTAACGTCCTGTACTCACCTACAGAGTCACGCAATTCGGACACCTACAAACCTTGTCACGCCTGGTGAAGTATCCGGTGCTTAATGGTTGTGCGATAACACCCGGCATACTGGCAGACTGAACCCTACAAGCTATAGGACGGGATATAGACGGGCGCAAGTCTTAATGTATGCGAAATTTCTAAGACCGGGGTATACATGGATATCCATAGATGGTAACATGTAATCAGAACATATTCAATATTAGAAAATGAACGGAGGGATTTTTGATGAAAGAATGGATTTATCAAGAGAACGGAAAATATTACAGAGAATTAACCGACTTGATCGGAGTCTCTGTTTTGAAAGAAGAAATCACAGAAGAAGAATATCTAAGCTACAAAGACTAAGCCTGCACGTGCAGGCTTTCACCTTTTCTTCCGTCTCTTAATCTTTCGCCTAATCCATTGAATTGCACCGGTATCTGGGTCAACTTTTGCGTACCAGTCACCGCGGATGATTTCGGCTCAACCTTATTTATCCGCATAGCCTGTCTCTTCGTGACAGATTTCGCCCCATGCGAATTGTAATCATGACCGCCCATATAACCTCATTTCTATGTGCATTTTCACAGTGTGACGTTAAACGGATTCAACACAGGGAAACCATATTTCCCGTCAAGCTCTGCACCGTAAATCAACGGTTCTTTCATAATGTCGTTTTCGGTGCTTATATGAGTATACATACATAGCCTCCATATAATGTCATTTTATCAAATTGGGGGGGGGGCAATATCAAGCTTTTAATTTTCGATTTAAGCGATTTTGTTCGTCAAACTCGTCGATAATCCGAATAAAATCAAAATTCGGAGCAAATACAACGCATATGCGGGGATAAAACTATTTACATCCTTAAGCATTCCAATCTTGTATAAATCAACCATTCGCAGATTAAGCTTGATGCAGAAGAATCACTCTTTGCTAATTCTTCAAGCAATTTCTTCTTATCCATGTTTGGATTGGTGCGCCGCACGTACTCAACCAAATCTTCTGTATTAAGCATAATATTCACCCCATTTCAGCCTTCCTAAAATATCGTCTGCCACATCGAATATATCCCGTCCATAAGTCGCTAGAAAATCCGCTATCTGTTCCTCAACATCTATCGGAATATACAGATTATTGACAAAAGAGAACACATGCACCAACTCATGACTTGTAACTTTATCAAGGAACTTTCCACGCAATAAATCCGACACATAGACCGTTTTAACGGAGCTATCTGTTACTCCTACTGTTCTCGAAAAATCCGACCTTAACAGATGTGGACTGCCCGGCGGAACCATGACATAATTCCATATTTCGTTTTTAACTCTAAATACCATATTCTCACCAACTTTCAGATAAAATAAAAGAAACTACCGACCGAATAGTGGCAGTAGTTTCTAAATTCTATAAGTTGTTGCACAAACAATAGTATTTAACTTCTTTTTCTCCTTTACACTCGTTATAACCGACTTTTCTTATTCTTCTTAATCCTATGTTATAATCACCGTCACAAGACTTCGTGTCCTTATCTGCAAACTCTTCTATTCTAATCCGGCGTTCTTCTTCGAGAGAAGTTATGTAATTCATGCACGGGTCTAAATCTTTGCCGTAATTTCTACAGCTCGCCCATCTGCACGTTGCACATGATTTCATCATTCATGGAACCCTCCTAAAATTTCCTCTGCTGTCCGTTCTTCAAATTCAGACCATCGAAATTCTTCTGTCGAAAAATCACTTTCATCAGAGGAATCATATGGCGAGATTTCGTCATCTTCGTATAATTCTTCTATAGCTTTTATTATCTTCTCTTTGTCTGTCATAAACTCAAATTCTTGCGGATTTTCTTTGATATAATCTATGACTTTTTTGAGAATCTTCATCAGATAACCAACATGTATAATGTACTGTTGCAACTGCTTCAATTTTAAACATTTGCTATCCCTCCAATTTACCAAACATATCATTAACCTTTTTTAATTTCCCAATTTTCCAACAAACTTTCCAGTGTTTGGTATGGACACCATGCTTTGCTCTTGGTATCATACAGGCATATGCAAGGGGTGTTTCTTCCACTCGCATATACGCTTTCTGTTTTTGATTTCAAATAATACAGTTTTCCATGTTTAAACCCCATTGAATCTTTACCTATAAACTTTCCTATTATCATTTATGCTCTCCAATCTGCGCTCTGACAAGCGTCTCCAAATGCTCCAACTCCGCAATCTCTGATTTAAGCTGCTGCATGATAAGTAAATCATTGATTGCATTTCTTTCAAAACAGCCGGAGCTTTTCTCATTATGCCACATCACGTCAAACTGTTGTTGTCTTTCAGATAACTCTGCTTTCTTTATGTTTATCCTTTCAGTGATTAAATCATACATTTTCTTCATTCCGCAGTTCCTTTCTATTTTTCGACTAAATCAAGCCAACTAACACTTACATGCTTTTGCTCCTTGTATCCGTCTTCCATATCGAAATCAACATCGCATTCTTCATCTGATTCCCAGGCATACCCAAGAAAAACTCCATATTGTTTTAATTTCTTGTGGTATACCCTATCTCCTTGTTTAAATTTTTTCTCCATTCATAAATCCTCCTACTTATAAGAAACTTTAATGTTATCAAACGCAAACCTCCACCACGGAATAGCTTTATATCCTCCAGCCTCTCTCCAATCCTCTTTCAAATCTTCAAGTTCTCCTGTTGACAAACAGCACTGCAAATACATGCCACATTCTTTCATTGCGTTTTCCCTTACTTTTTCATTATCCGTTATGATTTCATTGTTAAATTTAGCCACATTCATTCCTCCTACACCCAAACAAGTAATTTACCGTCTTTAAAATCCCACTTCTCCACCACGTCGTCTAATGCAATATATTCTTCTTTTAGAATCGTCTTTGCCATTTGTGTATACTTATTGGTGACGATTTCACACTCGATGTCATGCGATAAAGCTGTTAAAAAGTTCCGTAGCGTAAATTCACCGTACATGTTTAAATCTCCCTTGACTTTAAACTCCAAAAGTTCTAATACATATTCCGGCGGCTCACGCTTGCCTTGTTCCCACTTCCTTAATGTAGGAAGCGGAATATTGTATTTATCGCAAAAAAGTGGTTGGGATAGGTTTGTTAATGCTCTAATTTTTTGGATTTTCATACCAATATCAATTCCTTCTTTTTTATGGTATACCAGTTGCCTTCTTCGCTTAAAACAGGTATATTATCATCTTCCGAAAAGTCATCAAGGTTAAATGATGCTCTGTCTCCTATCATAACTAAAGGTGTTTTCCTCGGCTTCTGTTCCTTGCCTTTAAACCAGATTCCTGTTTCCATAAAATATCCTACAATTTTTGCCATATCGTATTCCCTCCTTTTTATATAGCCCATTGTATCATAACCCAATGCATTAGTCAAGCGGTATCCAATAAAATCCACAAACTACTACCACTATTCAACTGTCAAGGTACAATTAGAAAAAGGGGCATTTCTGCCCCGATTCCTACATTAGGATACTTTTTGCGCCCATGTACTGAACTTGGCCTTCAACATTGTCTTTTCCGATGGTGTCATGTTCGGCATGAGTTCTTTCACGTCCTCGTCAATGACCGCCAATACTTTTTCGAGATTTTTCAGATTTTCATCATTATCTTCTTTGGTATTGCCTTTATGCATTTCCTTTGATTCTTCATAACCTCTACGGGCGTTATCGTATCGAGAATTACTTCTTTTTCCTCGCCCGTCTCGACTTCCGCGCTCATATCCTTCGGAATACCCTCTCGTCTGCCCATCGGAATATCCCTCTTCGTAACCACGAACACTTCCCGAAGAACTTCCGCCGCTCATGTTACTAGATGCGCCACCTCTGCTACTTCCTCCGGATTTCGCTCCATAGGAACCGCCTGCCGGAGTGTAGTACATCCGATTCATATCTAAATCCATATCCCGCATTTCTTCCGGTGTCATGACGTCATACATCTCCGGGTACATATGCATATAAGGCATTTCTTCATACCCTCTTCTACCGCGCCTGCCGGAACTTCTCGGCATATAAGAGCCACTGCCTTTCGGGGCGAATCTTCCGGAAGATTTATAGCGGTAATTGTCGTAGAATCGTCTTTCTCCTTCATCCTCTCCGTATTCCTCTCGCATACGCTTATATTCGTCTTTGTGCTCTTCTTTTAACATGCGAAGCATGTGTTTCTCTTCTTCTTTTTCTTCTTTCTCGCATTCTTCCATCTGCTTGGCGACCCTAGCTTCTTTTTCGGCTTCGCAGAGGTCTTTTATCATATCCACAACGTCACCAATAGGATAATCGCCAACGAAAGACTTGTTTTCTTCGAGAGCAGATTTTGTACACTCTGTCAGCTTTTCAATCATTTCATGAATTCTTTTGATATGCATACCGCTCACCTCCTACGCTTCTCTTGTCACAATAAGGTTAGCGTTCTGCACATTGATTGCCTGTCCGGCCGTATTTTCAACTGCCACAGAAGCGCAGCACCCTCTAGGAACATCTACGTATGCCTGTGAAGACACGTTGAAATACTGATCTACTGCCGCCGGAGTTACCCGCATTCTTGTGCTCTGCAATGGTTCGCCCTCAATGGCGATAGCAAGAGAAATCTCTTCCGCTGTACCACCTGTTGGAATTGCAATATTCCCACTGAAATTCACAAGGAATCTTGCATTACACTGGTTTGTCAGCCCTCTAAGCGTTACAATCCCGGCACCTTCTCTGTGGACGATACACGGTTTACAGCTTTTTACCAACGTTTCTGTAAAAACTATGTTTTGACCTGCGTCTACATTTTGAATAGAATTTGCTACAAGTTCCATAAAATTATTCCTTCTTTCTTTTAATTTTTCTTCTTGGAGTTTCAATCGCCTTTTCGATACTCCAACCTCGTTTTAATCTATGGTGGATTAACTGATAATCAACACCGCATATTTCACATAATTCAGACAAAGGTTTTCCTTCTCCTTTATATGTATAAATCGTGTTGCTTCTCCTGTTCCTAGACTGTTCCTTATTGGTTATCCATCTGCAATTATCTGGCTCATAATTTCCGTCATTATCCACACGGTCTATGGTTAGGTCATCGCGATAACCATTCGCCATAGACCAGTTGTAGAAGTTCATAAAATCGTCTATCCATTCCTTGCAAACTTTAATACCACGACCACCGTATTTGCGATAGTCTTTATCTGTTTCGTTTAGACACCTTCCTTTTATTCCATGCCAAATACTATACAACCTCGTATTCTTCTTTCCGTGCGTGGTATTTTTCTTTGTCTGTTCAAAAAGCAATTCCTTGACGTAGCAACCACAACTTTTTGCTTTTCCTTCTTTCAACTGTGTGGTGCGAAGTTTTATGTAATTTCCACAATCACACTGGCATAGCCAAACTCTGCTATCTTTCTTCGCTCCATAACCCTCTCTTTCTTGTGATGGTATATATCTAATAACTTTAAGCCTTTCGAATCTTCTTCCGGTAAAATCCTCTTTTGGCTTTTTCATAAAGCGCCCTTCTTTCGCCGAACAATTTAATTAAACTTAATTAAATTATATCACTTTTCCTATTTGACTTCAACATGAAATTGTGTTAAACTTAATTAAATTCCAGAAAGGAAGTGCAACCATGCCAAAAGACAAGTTGAAAAACCGAGTAAGATTTTCTACCACGCTTGACAAAGAGGTTGAACGCAAGTTAAAGGACTACTCAAAGAAAACCATGATACCAATTAGCAAGATACTTGACATCGCCATATTGAAATACATTGGACAAAACGAAACTTAAAAGGGCAAACAATCAATTCTGAAAGCCTGCCCTCAATCTATATCGTAAAACTGCTTTAATCATTAGCAGACATATCATCCATCTGTGATAAGTTACTCAATATTTCCTTTTGATTTTCGATAATCTCGTCAATAAGAGCAAGAATATCTTTTATAGTGCTCATTAGCACCCACATCCATTGTTGCAGCCGCACCCGTTGTTAGCGTAGTTTACGGTTCCACAACAATTTGTCGGAAAAGTTACCGGCTGTGGCGGCTGAACAATATAAGCTGCCGTCGGACACTCTGCCCCGGTCTTCCTAAGGATTTCCGCCTTGTTAGCATCCATAGAAGCCATAAGAACGGCATTCTGATTTGCCTGTGAAGCAGAAAGTTCCAAACCGAAGATTCTCTGATTCTGCGCCGCAATCGTAGCGTCTTTAGCCGCAAGCTCCTGCTGACACATCTTGTCAAGGATTGCCCGGAATCCTGCATTATTGCTCTCAATGATATCACGGGTGTTGACGTTTGCCTGATTCGTGATAGCACATGTATCAGCCTGCATCTGATTCTGAATCTGCATCTGACCTACTCTGTTATCACAGCAACACTGCGCTAACTGAGAAGAAAGAGCGTTCTGCCCCTGAAGCATAGCTACTTGTGTAGCATTGAACCCTTGCTGCGTGGTGTAGCCAAGGTTGCAGATGGCATTATCTACGCCGTGGAATCCGTTAGATACAGCCATGCCAAGATTATTCATCTGTGCAAGGTTATCGTATCCGAGGTTGCAAATCCCCTGTTCGATTCCATTCAATTTGTTCATTACTCCCTGATTGTCAAATCCGCGCTGAATGGATGCTTCGATAGCATTTGTGTTTCCGTTTCCGCAACAGCCATTTCCGTTTCCTCCGAAACCAAAACCGCCGTTCATGAACATAAACGGAAGGAACATACCCATACCGCCCATGCCACCCATTCCCCAGCCATCGCCGAAGATGAGAGCCAAGATTGCAAGAGCAATCCAATCATTGCCCCATCCACCCATTCCGCCATTCATTCCGCCATATCCGGCAGGAGCTACAGGCATAGTGAAAGGTGTTGAGTTTCCACTGTTGAACATAATTAGTCCTCCTTATAAAGGTTTATTTCATAAAGAGGAACCGGTTTTTAACGTGCGCACAACCCCAATATGTCCAAGTTTCGGTCCAGTTAAAAATCTCTTATAAAATCAAGGTTTTCTTTTGCTTGAACCGATAAAATGACCGTTTCTCGGTCCGGTTAATCAAAACCCTAAAAACTGTTTTGCGTTCTTCTCGAAATCCGAATAGTTCTGCCCTTTTTGTCCAAACATGTTTTCCGCCATTCCGGTCAATCCTTCTGTATCGTTGTTATTCCGCATTTCCATCACATTTTTTACCATAGGGTTGGACATTGCCTGCGGATTATTTGCTATCTGGTCTAAAATCTCCGCTGGGTTCATCCCTCTCAATCTCTGCTGATACTGTTTCTGAAATTGTGGGTTCCCCATCATCTGCTGAATTTGCATTTGCTTATTCATCTGCTATCACCTCTTTTTTAGTCCTAGAACCGCTCGCTTTAGTCTTAGAATTAGTCATAGAACTTTCTAACCTGTCAAACCTCTCTGAAATCTCCTGTCTCAATGCCCTCACGTCTTCATTTAAGGCGTTAAAATCGGTTTGAGGTATATTTGTACCCTGTTCCGAATTTTCCGGCTGCACAGGGCGATATACAGCAGTCTGAATCGTTCCGTTAGCATTCCATGACTTAACGTAAATTTCTGACAAGTCCCCCTTTGGAAATACAGAATACGGGGAATTCATAGGAACATCGTTTGCAGTGATTTCTTCTAGTGCATTTACCACTCTCGGAATTATCGGTTGCGAAAACTGCTGAACCTGCGTTTGCATTTGACCTTGCATCATATTCTGATTCTGAATGTACGGAACACGCTGATTCTGCATTTGCATATTCGGCTGTCCGTACTGTTGATTGTAATATGGGTACTCGTACATGATTACCTCCTGTTAATCTCTGTTGCATATATCATTCAAGATTTCTTCCCGGCTCATATCTGGATTTTCTGAAATCCGACTCTCAATTGCGTCTTGAACCGCTCGAAGAACGCTCGATTTATAATCAAATGGAATGTTGTCTAATCGTTCATCCATATAGATTCTTTCTGTCAACTCGTCTGAAAACATGTTGTTTTCCTCCTTATGCATAAATTTTCGCATAAAAAAAGAGAAGAAACTTGTCAGAATCTTCTCAAAATCTTGTCACTGTATAAGGCTTATTCTATTTTATCTACTACACCATTACTACACCAATTTACTATTGGAATATATGGATTTATATTGAATTATATGTTAGTTAAAAATATGCAAAAACGCCGTAAATTCAATGTTTACAAGGTTTTAAAAGAATTGTATAAAAAACACATAAATTACTATGCCTAGTTTCATATTTATAAATTCCTCCCTGTACTCTATTCATCTTTTTCCTTATCAGACCCTTTAAGAATTGTCAGGCTGTCGATTTTTTGCAAGGCATCCTCTTTATCTTTGCTTCCGGCAACAATCATCCGAACCATTTCCATAATTGTCCTAAATTCTTCCCTTGTCATATCCTGCACTACCTCCGTTATAATTATAATTCTATCTTAGTCACGTGTCTGCATCAAGATCACTCTTCCGGAAGGAAAACTGATCACCGCTTCATCGGAACCCTCCGCAATCTCATTGCTGACGCAGAGACTGTTGCAAGGCTTCAGCGTATGATTCCTCAGAGGATACTTCGCGCCCTTAATATTGAATCCGAATATCTCGTCTCCCATAGGAAATACAGAGAAATACGTTCCGTAAGCCTCGCTCCTTCTTAAATGCGTCTCTCCCTCGCCGATTATGGATATTAGGTTCTGGCGGTCCATGATCTTCGCATCGACCCCGGCCTTGAACGGAATAGAAAGGCTCTGTATATTCGCCCACAGATGATCGATCCGACTGCCTGTGGCCCCTAGGATGATCATCTCCTTCGCCCCAAGTGTCATAGCAAGACGGATCGCAATCTCGGTATCGGAAGCATCCTTAACCGGATTGTACTCCCTTATGGGCACATTCGTCTCATTCTTGTAATAATCCTTGATCTTCTCTCTCGTGCTGTCAAAATCACCCACGATATAATCCGGCATGATCTGATGATAGTACAGGAACTCTACGCCCTTGTCCACCCCGATCACACATCTGTCCTTCTGCTGCTTAAGAACAGAAAGGGTCAGTTCTTCATCCAGTTCCCCGCCGCTGATAATTACACATCTTTTACTCATATTCTCTCAGTATCTCCATGAATTTTCTCGTATTCTCCGCCGTTCTGTCTCCAAATACCGCGGAGCCTGCAACGATCACATTTGCTCCCGCGTTAAGAACTTCCCGCACATTCGAACGGCCGATCCCGCCGTCCACCTCGATATCCGCCGATATCCCCTGTGCTTCCATCATGCCGCGTATCTTACGGATCTTATCCAATGATTCCGGGATAAACTTCTGCCCCCCGAAGCCTGGATGCACACTCATAACCAGGATCATGTCTATATCCTTAAGATAAGGCTCTACGGACTCTGCCGGAGTCTCCGGGCAGATGGACAAGCCTGTCTTCAGGCCGCACTCCCGGATCTTCCCAAGCGTCTCATCCACATCCGCACACGCCTCCAGATGAACCGTCACCAGATCTGCTCCGGCTTTCCTGAAATCTTCTATATAGCGGACCGGCTCCTGAACCATCAGATGAACATCCATCACCTGATCCGTCGCATCATGGATGGACGCCAATACAGGCATACCAAAGGAGATACTCGGCACAAACATCCCGTCCATCACATCATAATGCAGATACCTGGCGCCATTCTTCTCCGTCTCCTGAATCTCCCGGCCAAGAACCTTGAAATCAGCCGCCAGAATCGACGGGGCCAATATATAATCCATACTCAATACCTCCTCCTGTTCTTCAATTCCTCATACATCTCCGTATAATCCTTATAGCGGACAGGATGTATCTTCCCTTCCTCCACGGCTTGCTTCACCCTGCATCCCGGCTCGTGTATATGGTCACATCCCTGGAAACGGCACGTCCCCTCATACTGCGCGAATTCCGGGAAATGATATTTCAATTCTTCCTTCTCGAAAGCATTGACATACAGAGAACTGAATCCCGGAGTATCCATAATATAGGAATCTCCGTCAATGAGAAACAGCTCTGAATGCCGGGTCGTATGCTTTCCCCGTTCGATCTTCCGGCTGATCGCGCCCGTCTCCATATTCGCCTCAGGCGTCAGCACATTGATCAGCGACGACTTACCCACGCCCGACGGACCGGCAATTGCCGTCGTCCTGCCTTTAAGAGCCCGTCTGACTTCGTCAATATTCTCTTCCTCCCATGCGCTTACGAACATCAGCGGATAGCTGCTCTCCCTATAAACCTCCCGCAGTTCGCTGATCTGTGATCCGTCCGCAATATCCGTCTTATTAAAGCAGAGTATCACCGGCAAACCCTTACTCTCCATCATGACCAGGAAACGATCCAGAAGATTAAAATGCGGGGCAGGCTTAAGAACCGCGAAAACAACCAACGCCTGGTCTATATTCGCCACTGCCGGACGAATCAGTTCATTACTGCGCGGCAGAATACGGATTATGCTGCCCGTCTTCTCCTCTTCATCCAGCACCTCTATCTCTACATTATCGCCTACCAGCGGTTTGATCTTCTCCTTGCGGAAGATTCCCTTCGCTTTACATTCATAAACACCGGATTCTACCACATGTACGTAGTAGAATCCGGCAATCCCTTTCACGATCTTACCATGCATATATCAACCTACCCATCTGCTGCCGACACAAAACACCGTTAAAATCCGAAAATTCCCGGATCGATCGTCTGCGGCGGATCCTCCGGTTCCTCCGGATCTGTGCCTGAGTCTGAACCCTTAGGGCCCTGGCTTACTACAAGGCTTACGGAAGTACCTTCTTCCACACTGTTCCCTACTCCCGGACTGCAGCTGATCACATTGCCTGCCGCCACAGAATCACTATACTGGTAGGATACATTACCCACACTAAGGCCGGCGCTGCTAAGAAGCTGTCTTGCATTCTCCAGGGACGTATCCGTAACCGGAGGCACTTCTACCTTCTCGGCAGGTTTAGGTCCGTTGCTGACCGAGATCCCAACAGCCGTTCCGGGCGCAACCTTCTTGCCGCCGTCTACACTCTGGGCATACACCTGTCCTTCCGGAACGTCGTCATTATACTCATAACCCACAGAACCCACAACCAATCCTTCGGCAAGAATTGCACTCTGGGCATCCGCATCCATCATACCGATCAGGTTCGGAACCGTCTTCTTCTCCGTTCCCTTGCTGACCCGCATCACGATCTCGGTATCCTCCGTCGCCTCCGCATTGGCGGCCGGCGTCGTGCCGATCACATCTCCTTCTGCCACAGAATCACTATATTCGTACTGCGGCGTCGCTATCTTCTTGAAGCCTTCCTGCTGAAGCCGACTCCGGGCATCGTCCTCGCTCATCCCGCTGACATCCGGAACCTTGATCTTATCACCGACCAGAGCCGAGCTCACTACCACATGAACCGTCGTGTTCTTCTTCACCTTCTTACCGGCCTCTGTCTTCTGCTCACTCACAGTTCCGGCTTCATACTGCTTAGACTCTTTCCGTTCATCTACCTTGAATCCCAGACCGACTTCATTGAGCGCCTTCTTCGCCTCATCTTCCGTCTTGCCTACTACATTCGGCACCTTAACCTCGTCGTCCTTCGTCTTCTCATTCTTAAGCGTCGGACCAAACTTAAACAATCCCGCGGTCTTTCCTATGGTAAATATCACGATAAACAGGATAATGACGATCACCACTGCAGTCAGGATCTTCATCACCTTATTCATCCGCGGATTCACACCGCCCGAACCATGTCTGGAATCATATTCATCGAATTCATCGTCAAAATCATCATAATCTCGGTCATAGTCATCATCATAGCCGCGATCATCATAATCGTCGTCATAACCATGACCGTCGTATTCACCGTCGTCATATTCATCATATTCCCGGTCTCTGCCGAAATCACGGGAATCATATTCGTCGAAATCGTCTTCATCCTCGTAAGCATCGCCGATGATGTCCAACTCATCGCCCCTGATAATCACCGTATTCGCGTTACGCTGCGGCGGTATCGCCACAAAATCTCCGTCCGGATCCACCAGAGAACGCTTCATATCCTGGATCAGTTCATCCGTATTCCTGTATCTTCTCTCACTGTTCTTCTGCGTACATTTCAAAATAATCTGCTCTAAGCTGTACGGAATATCCGGCACCAGCTCCGACGGCGACATAATCTCCTCCTGCAGGTGCTTGATCGCCACCGACACCGTAGAATCTCCGTCAAAAGGCACCTGTCCGGTCACCATCTCGAACAAGGTGATACCTACCGAATAGATATCGCTTCTCTGGTCGCTGAACCCGCCTCTTGCCTGCTCCGGCGACGTGTAGTGTACAGACCCCATCGCATTAGAGCTGACCGTATTGGAGGTGGTCGCCTTGGCAATGCCGAAATCCGTCACCTTCACCTTGCCGTCCTTGGAAATGATGATATTCTGCGGCTTGATATCCCGGTGGATAATATCTGCCGCGTGGGCGACTCCAAGCCCCGTACACATCTGGATCGCAATACTGATCACTTCCTTGTGCGAGAGCCTCCCCTTCTTCTCTATATATTCCTTCAGCGTAATGCCCTCAACCAGCTCCATTACCATGTAATATAAGCCCCGGTCTTCTCCGACGTCATATACGTTCACGATATTAGGATGCATCAATCCTGCCGCCGCCTGAGCTTCTGAACGGAACTTACGTACAAAATTCTCATCCTCTTTGTATTCCTTCTTGAGAACCTTGATCGCCACATACCGGTTCAGCATACGGTCCTTGCCCTTATAGACGTCCGCCATGCCTCCTGCGCCGACCTTGCTCAGCACTTCATATCGTTTACCCAGCACTATACCATCTTTTACACTCATACACTCACCTCATCTGCAAGTGGCACTGCCATAACAACCCCTATGTTATCTCTCCCGCCGTTACTGTTCGCTTTCTCGATCAACATCTGCACCGCTTCCACGATATCACGGGAACCCCTTACAATATCAAACATATCTTCATCCTCTACCATATTACTCAGGCCGTCCGTACACATCAGTATCATATCGCCTTTCTTCAGCCGGTACTCATAGATGTCCGCTTCTACTCCTTCTTTGACTCCGATCGCCCTTGTAATGATGTTCTTATCCGGATGGTTCTTCGCTTCCTCGGCTTTGATCCCGCCAAGCCTGACCATCTCCTCCACGAGAGAATGGTCCTTGGATATCTGGCGTATCTTCTCATTGATCAGGTAGAGACGGCTGTCTCCCACGTTGGCAAAATACAGTGTATTGCCAACAACCGTTGCCACCACCAATGTCGTCCCCATACCTTCCAGCTTGATGTCCGCCGATGCAGCTTCGATCAATTTATCATTCGCAATACTGACAACATTGCGCAGAATCTCTTCCGGTTTGTTCAAGGGAGTATTCTCCAGTTCTTCCCGCAGGACTCCTACCGTATATTTGGACGCAAAATCCCCCGCCTTGTGACCGCCCATCCCGTCGGCTACCGCAAGAAGGTTCGGAAACGGCCCGATCGGCTTATCCGTCACATATACATAATCCTGGTTGACCTCACGCTTTCTTCCCACATCAGTCATTGCATATATCTTCATCTGTTTCTCCCTGTTTGCGGCCGTTCTCCCCGGCATAACGTCTGCGGAGCTGACCGCAGGCTCCGTCTATATCAGAGCCTCTTTCCCTTCTTATAGTAACATTAATTCCGTTTTTTTCAAGTTTATTTTTGAAATCAAGGGCACTTTCCCTGTCCGGCTTCCTGTAATCCCGCTCCCTGACAGGGTTCACCGGTATAAGATTCAGGTGACAATTCCGTTTCCTCAGAATGCCTGTAAGCTCTCTGATATCGTCCGGCTGATCGTTCACACCTGATACCAGGCTGTATTCAAATGTAATCCTTCTGCCCGTCTCCTGAAAATAATAATCGCACGCCTCAAGCACATCTGTCAATTCGTACTGTCCCGCCACCGGCATCAGTCTCTCCCTCTTCTCCTGGTTTGAACCGTGAAGAGACAACGCCAGCGTGATCTGCAGCCCTTCCGAAGCCAGCCTCCGCATATTGGGTACGATCCCGCAGGTGGAAGCGGTAATATTCCTCTGACTGATATTCAATCCATACTCATCGCTTACCATACGAACGAATTTGACAAAATTATCATAATTATCAAGCGGTTCTCCGGTTCCCATCACCACGATATTAGAGATTCGTTCCCCTGATATCGTCTGGATCTGGTAGATCTGCCTTAACATCTCCGACACAGTAAGATTCCGCTTAAGCCCGCCGATCGCCGATGCACAGAACCTGCAGCCCATACGGCAGCCCGCCTGTGAGGAGATGCATACGGAATTGCCATATGTATACCGCATCAGAACGCTCTCGATCATGTTGCCGTCCTCAAGTTCAAACAGGAACTTCTCTGTGGGATCCGCCTTGGAAATCTGATGCTCGGCCACCCGCATTCCGGCAATCTTATATTCTCCTTCGAGTCTGTCCCGCAACTGTCTGGACAGATTCGTCATCCCGGCGAAATCACCGATAAGCTTCACATGCAGCCATTCATAGATCTGCCTGCTGCGGAAGGACTTCTCGCCCATCCCAGTGATCTCGTCTTCCAATTCTCTATAATCATAAGAACAGATATCTTTTCTATCCATCACTTTCATCTATGTCCTATTCTGTCTTCCCGTCAGTTCCTGCGGAACATGGCAATATAGAATCCATCTCCGCCGTCTCTGCCCGGGAGCATCTGCTGTTCCCGGATCAAGCCAAATTCCGGGTTCTGCCGTACAAACCATCCGGCATTGTCTTCATTCTCTCCCCGATGTATCGTACAGGTACTATAGAGCAGCCTGCCGCCGCTCTTCACATATTCCTTCACTACAGATAATATCTCACGCTGAAGCGCTGTCAGCTCCTTCTGCTTCTCTGGCGTCATCTTATATTTCAAATCCGGTTTCCTGCCAAGCACGCCAAGCCCGGAACAAGGAAGATCCGCAATCACAATGTCCGCTTTCCCGACAGACGCCTCATCAAGGCGGCGCGCATCCATCCGCACCGTCTCAATATTCGAAAGTCCGCTCCGCATAATATTATCCTGCATGATCTGCACCTTGTAGTCTGTCAGATCCCTGGCCTCCACATGGCCTGTCCCGCGAAGCGCCTCCGCGAGATGGATCGCCTTGCCTCCCGGCGCCGCACAGACATCTATGATATAATCGCCGGCCTTAACGTCCGCCCAGCCGGCCACCTGCATAGAGCTGATATCCTGCACCTGATAATATCCCTTCCGGAAGCTTGGAAGCTTCATCAGGTAATCCAGGCCGCTAAGATGCAGCGCACAGGGCAGCGCGGTGTCTTCTGACGCACATACCCCTTCCTCCTTCAGAATTCCGACCAGTTCTTCCCTGGAGATCTTATCCGGATCAAAACGGACCGTCACCGGCTTCTCCTTCAAGAATTCCTCCGCCATCATACACGCAGTCTCTTCATCATATTCGTCCATCCACTGCCTTAAGATCCACTCCGGCATAGAATAGCGGACGGATAAACTCAAGAGACCTTCATTCCTGGCCGGATACGAAATATCTGCAAGGTTCCTGCTGATGCTGCGCAGCACGCCGTTGACAAATCCCTTAAGATTCCCGAACCCCTTCTTCACCGCCAGCTTCACGGCCTCATTACAGGCGGCAGAATCAGGAACACTATCCATGTACTTCAACTGGTATACCGCACTTCTGATGATCGTCCGGATCACCGGCTTCATCTTCCTGACCTTAACCTTGGAAAACTGGTCAATAATATAATCAAGTTCAATCATGCGTTCAAGCGTGCCATCTACCACCCTCGTGATAAACGCACGCTCTTTCTTATCCAAATACTGGTACTGGTCCAGAACATTCTTAAGAGCAATGTGGCTGTACTCACCGTCCCGTGTAATCTGGAGCAATATTTCAAGAATCAGTTCACGCCCGCTTACGGATGCCGCCATACCTCTCTCCTCCATCAACGTCTCCGGTTATTCGCGATCATTATGATACGGAGAAGCTGCAGGATGGATGAGATCGCACCGGCAACATAGGTAAGCGCCGCCGCAAACAGAACCTTCTTCGTCGCATTCACTTCGTCCTCGTAGAGCATCCCGCTCCCGCCCAGGATATGGATCGCACGGCTGGACGCGTTAAACTCGACAGGAAGCGTCACCAACTGGAAGATAACTGCCAGCGAAAACGCCAGTATACCCAGATTCAAAAATAATATCGAAGAACGGCTGTTAAAAATCAGGCCGATCGCAATCAAGATCCACGCGATAGAGCTTCCAAAATTCACAACCGGAACCAACGCACTCCGAACCTGCAGCGGTACATAACCCGTATCATGCTGGATCGCATGCCCGCACTCATGTGCAGCAACTCCAAGCGCCGCAACGGATGTAGAACCATATGTGGCGTCCGACAGCCGCAGCACCTTGGATCTGGGATCATAGTGATCCGTCAGATTCCCGCCTACATGCTCCACCCGCACATCATAGATCCCGGCACGCCGAAGGATCTGCTCCGCCGCGTCTCTCCCGGTAAGCCCGGAATGATTCCTGACCCGGGAATATCTATTGAAAGTAGAACGCATCTTAGCCGACGCCAACAGACAGATCGCCAGACCAATCACGACCAGAATATACGTAGGATCATAAAAACCATAAAACATAAATATACGCCTCCCAAACTATATCAATACCACATACAGAGTATTATATATGAAAAACAGGTAAAATACCTGTTTTTCATATAAATTTAACAATTCTTAACTTTTTCACCCCAGTTCACGCATGAGCCATTATTCTGCTAAGTTTGTGCTCGCACAAGGACTTAGCAGAATGGTGGCTCATGCAGGGAGCGCCTTCTTATGAGCAAAATTAGCCGCGCAGCGGCGAGAAAGCAGCTTTAGCTGCGGTTTTGCGAATGGCGCGGGTGAACGTCCGCAAGCCGCACAGCAGTTATCCAACTAAGTTTGTGCTTGCACAAGGATTTAGTTGGATGGCTGCTGATGCAGGGAGCGCCGCTTTATGAGCAAAAAGGAGTCGCGCAGCGGCGGATAGCAGCTTTAGCTGCGGTTTTGCGAATGGCGCGGGTGAACGTACACAAGCCGCACTGCGGCGGATAGCAGCTTTAGCTGCGGTTTTGCGAATGGCGCGGGTGAACGTCCGCAAGCCACACTGCTGTTATGAAAACAGCATCCCCACATCTACCTGATACCCTCTGAGGAACGCCCCCGCATCCATCCTCTTCTTCCCGGGTATCTGCAAGGAGCGTACCTTAAGGCTCCCTCTCCCCGTCTGCACGCAGAATCCGTCCCTCTCCACCCGGATCACCGTCCCAGGCTCCCTGCCTTCATCTATATCCGCCACATCCGCTTCCCAGATCTTCATGGTCCTGCCATTCCACTCTGTATAGGCGCTTGGCCATGGATTCAGTCCCCGGATCAAACACTCAATGGACTTCGCATCCTTGCTCCAGTCAATCCTGCCCATGCCCTTATCAAGCATCCGGGCATACTCTGTCGTGCTCTCCCCCTGCGGTTCCCGCACAACCGTTCCATCCTTAAGCGCCTCTAACGTCTGAACACAAAGTCCGGCTCCGGCTCTGGCGAGCTTATCATGAAGGCTTCCGCCAGTCTCCTTCTCATCAAGGACAATCTCTGTCTTCATCAGCATATCGCCGGTATCCAGGCCTTCATCCATCTGCATCGTCGTCACGCCGGACACCCTCTCGCCATTGATAACAGCCCACTGGATCGGCGCGGCCCCCCGATACTTCGGCAGCAGGGACGCATGGACATTCACACATCCATAGGGCGTCATCTCAAGAATCTCCTTTGGAAGGATCTGGCCAAATGCAATGACTACCATTATATCGGCATCGTATTTCCTCAATTCTTCGATACATTCCGGCGCCCTGACCCTCTTAGGCTGAAACACCGGGATCTGACGCTTAAAAGCAGCCTCCTTCACCGGCGGATACTGCACCTTCTCTCCTCTTCCCTTAGGCTTATCCGGCTGGGTAACCGCGAGTACGATCTCATGCCCCGCTTCTATCAGGGCCTCGAAGGTTCCCACCGAAAAATCCGGCGTACCCATGAATATAATCTTCATCTATTCTTCCTCCTCATAATCCACGTCACGCAACCCGCCTTCTACCAGATCTACATACATCTTCCCTTCCAGATGGTCAATCTCATGGCAAAGCGCCCTTGCAAGAAGCTCCTCGCCCTCGATCTCGATCACATCCATATCCTCGGTATAAGTCCTCACCTTCACGTAATCCGGCCTGGTCACCGTACCTGCCTTCCCCGGAACGCTTAAGCACCCCTCGTCCCCTGTCTGCTCTCCTGCTGTGCTTAAGATCTCCGGATTGATCAAAACCACCGGACCATCCCCAATATCCACCACCGCGATCCTCTTAAGGATTCCTACCTGAGGTGCGGCAAGGCCTACTCCCTGCGCCTCATACATGGTATCCAGCATATCGCTGATGAGAATCCTGTTCCTCAGCGTCATCTTCGTTACTTCTTTGCATTTCTTCGTGAGTACCTCATCTCCAAGCTCACGGATCTTCCTAATCGCCATAATCTGCTCTCCTCCCGGTCTTAATGATTACTAAAATATATTCATAGGATTAAAATCGAACTGAATCCTCATAGTCTTAAATCCCTCATTGATCTCTATATACTGCTCCATCCGGTTCTTCACCTCGATCAGCAGTTTATAATCGGCGCCTTTCAGATAAAGCACACGCCGATATACATCATTCACCTTCCCCACATAAGGGCTTGCAGGGCCAACAATCTGAAGCTGCCTGTTCTTATCAAGGCGCACCGCGAAATCCTTCAGATACCTTGCAGCCGTATCAAGCAGTTCCTCCAAAGGCCCGGTCATCAGGACTGCCAGCAATTGTTCCACCGGCGGATAGCCCATCAGCTCCCTGTACTTCATCTCGGCATCATAGAATCCCTCATAATCCTGCGCCGCGGCCATCTCAATACTATAATGCTCAGGGCTGTAAGTCTGTATCACGACCTCCCCCCTGCTCCTCCCGCGTCCGGCGCGCCCCGCCGCCTGGGTCAGTAATTGGAATGTCCTCTCACCTGCGCGGTAATCGTTAGAATACAGGGACATATCTGCCGCCAGGATCCCCACCAGTGTCACATTGGGGAAATCATGCCCCTTGACGATCATCTGTGTCCCGATCAGGATATCCGCCTCTTCACTGGCAAATGCTTCCAGTATCTTCTCATGTCCGTCCTTCATCCTGGTGGTATCCAGATCCATCCGCAGGATACGTGCGCCAGGAAACTGCCTTGCCGCCAACTCCTCAATCTGCTGTGTACCTGCCCGGAAACCGCCGATATACTGCGAACCGCAGGAGGGACAGACCGTAATCTGCGCTTCCTCATGACCGCAGTAATGGCAGACCAGCTTCCCGTTCCGATGCGACGACAACGATACATCGCAATGAGGACATTTTACTACATATCCGCAAGACCTGCAAGAAACAAATCCGGCATACCCCCTCCGGTTAAGAAAAAGCATGATCTGTTCATGCCTCTCAAGCCTCGCTTTTATCAGGTTTTTCAGGCGGTCGCTGATGATAGAACGATTCCCCGCCTTCATCTCCTTACGCATATCCACCACATAGACCGCCGGAAGTTCCCCTGCTCCAGCCCGTTTCCTCAATTCAAGGATCTGAAAACGTCCGTTCTTGCAGGCATAGAAGGACTCAAGCGACGGCGTCGCAGATCCCAGCACAACGCTGGCATCCTCCGTCCCGGCCCTTCTGATGGCCGTCTCTCTGGCATGGTACCTCGGCGCCTGCTCGCTCTTATAAGAAGTCTCGTGCTCCTCATCGATGACGATCAGCCCCAGACGAGGAAACGGGGTAAACAGCGCGGAACGCGGGCCGATCATCACATCCACCTCACCGGCCTTCACCCGCTCCATCTGATCGTAACGCTCCCCCTGCGACATTCTGGAATTGAGTATGGACACGCGGTCGCCGAACCGTCCGTAGAATCTCATGACCATCTGATATGTAAGTGCGATCTCCGGGATCAGGACGATCGCCTGTCTGCCCTCATCCAGCACTCTTGCAATCATCTCCATATAGACTTCTGTCTTCCCGCTTCCCGTCACACCATAGACCAGATAGGTCCTCCGGATTCCCTGACTATAGTCTTCCCAGAAACGATCGATCGCATGCTGCTGTTCCCTGGTATATTCCGGTATCTCCTTCCTACAGCTCTTATGCCGGACAGGGTTTCTAAGGACCTGCTCTGATTCCAAAGAGACGATCCCCTGCTCTTCCAGCGCCCTGACCACTGTCCGGGTCACGTTCAGCTTCTTCGTGACAAGCTCATATTCCTGCCTTGGCTCGTCTAAGAGCGCTGCAAGAAGCCTTGCCCTTGCCCTCTGGTTCAGATGCAGGTAATGCTCTAGCCGCTGTCTCCCCGCCTCCACATCCACACAGAGCCGGATATACCTCTTCTTACGCGCCTTCTCCTGCTTCTTGATGGGGATTACCGTCTTAAGCGCTTGTATCATCGTCCCGCCGTAATAATCCTTCATCCACGCCGCCAGATTCACAAGCCTTGACTCTATCGCAACACTGTCCTTCGCAATACACAGGACCTCCTTCATCTTCGCCACGTCGTACTCCGTGGTTTGGGAAAATCCCACCACATAGCCCTTCGTCTCCCGGTTGCTTCTTCCAAAAGGCACGATCACTTCCATACCAATCTGAAGCACCCCGTCCAGATCAGAAGGGATGCTGTATTGAAATATTTTATCCAGTTTCTCATGCGTAATGTCGATAATGATATCAGCGTACATGCATTTCCTCTAATACTTCCTTCACAAGGATACGATCGTCCATATCGTACTTCACACCCTTGATCTCCTGATACGTCTCATGCCCCTTCCCAGCCAGAACGATCACATCCCCCGGCCTGCCATGCTCGATGGAATAACGGATCGCTTCTTTCCTGTCACAGACCGCAATATATTCGCCGTCCGTCTTCTTGATTCCCGTGATAATATCATCGATAATATCCTGCGGCTCCTCAAAACGCGGATTATCCGAAGTAATGATCGTAAAATCAGACATACGCCCCGATACTTCTCCCATCTCATAGCGCCTGGTCTTCGAACGGTTGCCGCCGCACCCGAATATGGTCACGATCCGCTCCGGCTTATAGTCCCTGAGCGTATGAAGGAGACTCTCAAGGCTCATGGCATTGTGCGCATAGTCGATCATCATGGTGAACTCATCCGATACCTTCACCATCTCGATCCGCCCCCGCACCTTCGCCACCTTAAGCGCCTTCTGTATATTTTCCACAGGAACATCAAAATGCCTGCACACGGCAATCGCCGTCAGAGAATTGTATACGCTGAAATCTCCAGGTATATCAATCTCTACATCAAAATCCATCAGTCCGCTCACATGATACCTGACGCCCAGATACCCGGGCCTCGTAATATGCTCGATATCTACAGCGCGAAGATCTGCCTTCTCTGTAAATCCAAAAGTCTCAACCTTGCAGGTCGCACCCTTGAATACATCCTCATACCAGGGATCATCCACATTGGCAATCCCAAGGCGGCACTGGGTAAACAAAATTCCCTTGCACCGCTTGTAATCCTCGAAATCCTTATGCTCGTTCGGTCCGATATGGTCTTCCCCAAGGTTGGTGAAGATCCCGATCTCAAACATGATTCCTGCCGTGCGGTGAAGCATCAGCCCTTGCGAAGACACCTCCATTACCACACTGTCGCACCCCGCCTCAACCATTTCCGCAAAATACTTGTGGATAGTATAAGATTCCGGCGTCGTATTGTTCGCCGGGATAGACCTGCCGCCGATCAAAGCCTCGATGGTACCAATCAGCCCCACCTTATGTCCGACTCCCTCCAGGATAGACTTCACCATATAAGTGGTAGTGGTCTTCCCCTTCGTCCCTGTGATCCCGATGACCTTAAGCTTCTCGGCAGGATATCCAAAATAAGCTGCCGACATCAGCGCCAGCGCATACCGGGTATCCTCGACACGGATCACCGTCACATTCTCCGGGACATCTACATCCTTCTCCACTACAAGGGCCGCCGCCCCCTTCTCTGCCACGTCTCTGGCAAAAGCATGGCCGTCGGAAACCGCGCCGCTGATGCAGACAAACACGCTTCCTTCCGTTACCTTCCGCGAATCATTGATAAGCTCGGTAACATTGATCCCGTCGCTTCCCTGGCTGACTTCATATCTCAAACGTTCTAATAACTGAGTTAATCTCATGACTATACCGCCTCCTGGTTCCTATACCTATCTTTCAACATAGAATTTTACCATACTTCAAACTATTTTTCTACAATAGATGTATTTATTAAGTTACTACTCTCGATGCGTTACAGTTCGCAGACGATTAGTCTGTGAATTGTAACTTTATTAATGCATCCCTTCTGATTTTATGTTAAGATGTCCTTATTAATAAGTAGAAAATCCAGAAAAGAGGTACATGATTATGAAAGCATACGAACGATTATTGAAATACGCGGTAATCCGCACGCCAAGCGATGAGGACAGCACGACGGTTCCGTCCTCCGAATGCCAGTTTGACCTTGCCCGCCTGCTCGAAGAAGAGATGAAGGAACTGGGACTTACCGACGTTAGGCTCACCGACCAGTGCTATCTGTACGGCAAGCTGCCTGCAACCGCAGGGCTTGAAGACAAGCCCGCCATTGGGTTTATCGCCCACATGGACACCGTATCGGACTTCTGTGACCATGAGATCCGTCCCATGATCACAGAGAATTATGACGGGGAGGACTTAGCGCTTGGGGACAGCGGGCTGATCTTAAGCCCTGTCAATTTCCCGCACTTAAGAGACTTAAAGGGTCGTACCCTCATCACCACCGACGGCACCACAGTCCTTGGAGCAGATGACAAGGCTGGTATCGCCGAGATCCTTACCCTGGTGGAACGGATTCAGCAGGAACAGATTCCGCACGGGCCGCTCTGTATCGCGTTCACCCCGGACGAAGAAGTCGGAAGCGGGGCTTCACATTTTGATGTGGAATCATTCGGCGCAGATTATGCCTACACCATCGACGGCGACACGGAAGGCGAGATCCAGTACGAGAGCTTCAATGCCTGCAAAGCACAGTTCGACGTCAAGGGCTTCAACGTTCACCCAGGTTCTTCCAAGGATACCATGATCAATGCAAGCCTGGTCGCCATGGAGATCAATTCCCTCCTGCCAGGTATGGAGACGCCGCGGGGCACCGAAGACTATGAAGGTTTCTATCACCTCACAAGTATGTCGGGAGAATGCTCCGAAGCACATCTGAATTATATTGTCAGGGATCATAATAAGGAGTTCTTCGAGGCGAGAAAACGCACTCTTCGGTTGATCGAGAAGAATCTGAACGAGAAATGGGGCGCAGGAACGGTAACCCTTACGATTACGGAGCAGTATAAGAATATGGCCGAGATCATCACAGACTGCATGCATCTGGTAGACAACGCCAAGACCGCCTGTGAGAATGCCGGTGTTGCTCCGCTCATCCTCCCCATCCGCGGCGGCACGGACGGCAGCCAGTTAAGCTTCATGGGACTGCCGTGTCCGAATCTTGGAGCCGCCGGACACGCCTACCACGGACCTTATGAGCATATCACAGCAGAAGGAATGGACAAGGTTGTGGATATCATCGCGGAGCTGGTGAAGCTGTACACAATCGATACTATTATCAGATAAGAAGCACGTCCGCAGGAGCCAGGTGTGCATGCAGGCATGTCCGCCTGGCTCGTTGTCCGCTCTCTATCTCAGCATATCCAGGATCTCAGCCTTCGGCTTCGCACCCACTTCCCGCTTTACAGCTTCCCCGTTCTTGAACACCATCAGGGTCGGAATAGACATTACCCTATAATCCCTGGCAAGCTCCGGGTTCGCATCCACGTCCACCTTACAGATCTTCGCGTCCGTGACCTCTCCCGCGATCTCCTCGACCACTGGGCCTACCATCTGACATGGTCCGCACCAGGTTGCCCAGAAATCAACTAACACCGGTACATTAGATTCCAATACCTCTTCTTTAAAATTATCCTTGGTTAAATGTATTACTGCCATCTTTTTCTCCTTTTCTTCTATAATGATATTTGTATTATACCCTATTTCCCTTCCATTTTTATACTTATTTACGAAAATTTTAAAAAGTCGTATAATCTTTGTAACGAATTCGCAGGTCATGCGTCTAATGTGCAAGATAAAGGCAAGGAGGTGACGGAATGAAGCTTGATTTCGAAGAGATCTACCAGCGTTTTTTCAAAGATGTGTATCTATTCGTTCTCGCGATGAGCAAAGACCCGAACATTGCGGAAGAGATTACGCAGGAGACATTTTTCAAGGCCTTGAAGGAAATCAAGCATTTCCGCGGAAACTGTTCCGTCAAATCCTGGCTCTGCCAGATTGCCAAGAATCTCTACATCTCCTACACCCGCAAGAAGAAATCGGTGCACTCCGACCTATTGGAAGAAATGCCCGGTGAATCTGATGTGGAATCTATCTGCATCCAAAAGGACGAGGCATTGTCCATCTACAAGCTGCTGCACTGCCTGGACGATCCTTACAAAGAAGTATTTACCCTGCGGGTACTGGGAGACTTAAGCTTCAAAGAGATCGCCGAGATCTTCGATAAACAGGAGAACTGGGCGAGAGTCACATATCACAGAGCCCGCCTTAAGATACGGGAACTGATACAAACCTGAAAGGAGACGTTGATATGAGTAAAATATCCTGTGATGTTATCAAAGACCTGCTGCCCCTGTATAAAGACCGCGTGTGCAGCGAAAAGAGTATGGATCTGGTGGAGGAACATCTGCCGGAATGCGAAGATTGCCGCAAATATCTGGAAGCAATGGATGAAAAACTGCCGCCAATTAAGGATGAATTGCCATGTGACGCCAGAGATTTCAAGAAGATTGCCAACCGGCTGACTCTGGCAAGGATCATTCCTCTCTGTTCCTTCGCCCTGATCATCGCCATAATCATAATGTCCGTAATCACCAATACTCTGTATTGGAAAATACCTGGACTTGACAGCCGCGTCAAGGCAGAAGACGTCCGTGTCACAGAGCTGTATCTATTGGAGAACGGGAATCTCTACTTTACCCTGGAAAGCGATGTTCCGTTTAAGATTCCCGCCTATACGCCTGACGCACTGCCTTCCTCACCATCCCACGGAAAAGGTGAGGATAAGGTAGCCTTTGAGAAATGCTCTGCTTTTGCAAAAAATGTTCTGGAGACGCCCAGCTTTACCCAATGTTCATTTGCCGTGCCTCTCAAAGAACATGTGTATATGGAAGATCCGTCATTACCCGACGCAGAGTTCGTGATCCGCGAAACTCTCTCTATCTGTTATGAAGGGAAAGGAGACGGGAAGCTTGCCATATGGCAAGACGGACAGAAGATTGAAGCTGCGCCTAAGAAGGTTGAGGAGCGGGTGGCGCATGAGAAAGATCGGCTTGAGAACGGCGCCGGTGGGTATTCTGATGGATATGAAGTGCTGCCGGAGTATGAGGGTGGGATATTGAGCCTTTATTATTAGAAGCTAAAGGATGTTGCGAAGGGGGGGCCGGATGGTCACCCCTCGGCAAATTATTCTGAATGAAGTCCTTAATTTTATTATATCTGCTCCAACTCTAAATCGGAATACTTCCCTTGGCAACCAGACAGTTCAAACTTCATCTCCATTATATATAGCCCATTTCCACTGATAATATCCTCGTCCTCTTCTTCGTCTTCCCAAATACTATATCCATCTATATAAGCAGAAACTTCCAATATTCCCTCGATATATTCCATATCCTCTTCTTCTCTTACATCATATTCAATGATTCTTAGTTCATCTATATAATCTAATTCTGCACAATCTACATCTTCTTCTATTATCTCATATAACTCAGATTCATCTAATCGCCAGATACATTCCAAAGCATACTCTTCAATCTGATCAAAAAACTCACTGCTCAAAATATTTAGAACAATATTTTTATTATATTTCATTTAGAATATACCTCACTCTTCTAAAAACCTTAAATGTTTTTGCCGTTGGTAAGATAACACATCTTGATACAGCTGTGTTTTAACAAAATCCTCTTTTCGATAACTTACCAACAAGACATTCCTAACTCTGTCTTCGTTCATATTCGCTTTTCCGCTTTTCGACAACCGTCCAAGAAATGTACATATATCATGACCATTTGTAATATTCCATAGTGCCTGATCATCTACTGCATCTGCTTCCTGCTTGCACCTTACATATCTTTCCTGCTCTTTTGCCCTTAGAAATAGTTCTTCATCGTTTAATCTCTCACTGGCAAAATCAACCAAATCACCAAACCTTACATTCCTGAAATTTATTCCCAATTCTTCTGTCTCATTCTTTTTCCTTAATATACTATAAGCTGATAGCTGACGCATAGCGTTTATTAGAAAAAGCTCACATGTACTTTTCCCTTTATAATATATCTGGTGAAAACTTGTAGAAATGCAGCGATCCGCTAATAACATTAGCTCCAAACAACAGTGATCATACAGAAATATTCGTTGTGATAAGTCTCTTTCATTCACATAATCCCTATCCCTGATTCCAATAATATCATCTGATTCTTGTTCATCTTCCTCAAGAATCTCCTGCAAACCAGTTTTCCCTGCAAAAGATTCCATACATATCACATTTTCACAAAAGATTTTCTTAGCAAAAAGTACATCGTCAGATCCCTCAACAATAACAAAGCATTTTTCATTCCGTATATCTTCAGATCTCTCCAAACGAATTTCTTCAAGGATATCCTCTTTCGTCCTATTTTCTCTGATTGAGTCCATTCTTATACAATTCTCCTAAATCTATCTGAATGTTTCTGTTCCCGTTAATAATCTGCGGGGAATGTGTTGCAATCAATAATGTCAACTTTCTCAGCTCTGATATTTTCTTTAAGTCCTCGATAAACATTCTCTGCCAAGCAATATGCAAAGACATCTCCGGTTCATCAATCAGCAGAAAGCCACCGTCCGAATTCTCAAATAATAAATTATAAAATAATACAATTATTTCTTTTTCACCAGATGACAATCTTGATAAATGAATCGGTCGCCCTGATGTTTCATCAATAACAACCAGCCCGCGTGTATATGAAATCTCCATTCTCTTAAATCGAAATCTCCGGTTGACTATATTCTGAAATAATTCCAGTCTATCCAATATACCCTCAAATTCTCGATATTTACTGTCAAAATCTTCAAAATAAACCTTCAAAGCACGTGCATCTTCTCTTCGAAATTCCATATTTTTCAATTCCCGCATCCGAGTAAATCCATTATTATGTAATTTCTGAACACGAGTATGCATAAGTTGTAGGCTTTCATAAAAATCCTTCTCTGAAATCCCTTCTTTTTGAATAAAAAGTCTCTCCGGGAAAGTACTGTCCAGTTCATTTGCTTTTTGCGAATAATTCCCCTCTGCTTCCTGCATACATTTCTCAAGTTTATCCGGGATCTCTTCTGTAGACTCAATCCACTCTCTTTCTATACTCCTTTCACCAATATATCGTATTGATCTTCGGGTCCTATCACCCACTATTCTATGCTCACTGATAAAAAAGACATCTCCAAAAATATCCTTCATTATACTTAAAATCTCTCTATAATCCTCTTTCTCTTTTGAAAATTCTTCCATTTCTACATAGCTGACTAATTTCTTCTTGGCTATATCCATACCACGATTAAAATACCGGATATATTTCTGTTTAATCTTTTTACCGTTAAACAATACATAGTCATCTTTTGAAACAATTGTTAACCTTTTTCTTTCATCTTCCGCCGTTACTTCTATCGTGTCATAAATTGGTTCAAAAAAGAAATCTAAATCACTATTCCCTATTGCATAAATACAACGAATTATTGTCGTTTTCCCATATCCATTTGGTCCGGTCAAAATTGTTATCCCATTCTCTCTTATATGCAACTCATAATTAAAATGCCCAAAAAGCCCCGAAATACTGAATCTGGCCATAAAATCTCCTTTCATTATAACATTCTCTTATGATTGTATCACATAGCCGAAAAAAAGTAAGCAAAAATTTCATTGTTCGGATGTAAACCTAATGTATATTCATATTCGTTCACATAACCGGTCATTTTCTCACATGTTTTTCCCAATTATGTTGTTTTTATATGTTAGTTATGCTATAATAATGTCATATTTTAACATATTAAACAAAAGAAAGAGTGACGAAAAATGTACAGTGTTGAGAGAAAAGCCGAGATCATTAATATGCTCGAAAGTACAGGGGTTGTCGATATCAACAATCTTGCCGCAAAATTCGGTGTTTCCAAGGAAACCGTCCGCCGGGATCTGCGCGATCTTGAAGCCAATTCCATTATTCAACGCACTCACGGCGGCGCTGTTCTGGCCAAACAGCATAATAACACACAGAAATCTCACGAATATCCCATAGCTGTCCGCGGAATCCAACAGTTCAATGAGAAGAATGAGATCTGCCGCAAAGCCGCTTCATTTATTCAAGACGGTGATATTATTTTCGTGGACAATAGTTCTACTACTATGTATTTAAGCAAATATGTATCCAAAGACATTCAGGTGACATTTATCACGAATTCTATCAAATTTTTGCTGGAATGTGTACAGAACCCGAACCCAAATGTCTTCTTGATCTGCCTTGGCGGAATTTTCAACAATCACAACCTTTCCGTTTATGGCAACACTACTATTAAGAATGCCGCAGAATATTACCCTAATAAGGCTTTCCTGTCCTGCGCATCCATCAGCTCTCAGACGATGCTCGCCGATACGAGTATATACGAAATTGACACCAAACGTACAATGATCGAACGAGCCCAGGAGATCTATATCCTGGCAGATCATACTAAATTTAACAAAAACGGTCCCATCTTTTTGTCATCCATGGATTCTGTCAATTATTTAATTACAGACGAGCAGGCGGATTCCTCTTTGCTAAAGAACTTTGCTCATACGAATATCAACATTATCTCTGCCAATTCATAATTGCCTGATACAGTATTTACAAAAAGCCAGCCCCGCGGTATCGTCCCCGGGTTCTGGCTTTTACTTATGAGTTGAACTCCCCCTCATATGTCTCTATATATGCTCCCACCAAAGCGCTGCCCAAACCGCTTCCTCACTCAAAGCAGTCATAGTATGCATAAGATTCGGAGGTATCGCAATTACATCTCCAGCTTCCACCACTTCCTGTTCATCATCTACCGTTACCGTCAGCTGTCCGCTGTACACAATATAAATCTCATCCGTAGGATGCTTGTGAAGCTCCATAGTATTCCCTTTCGTCAGATAACCATATTGATGCCAGAATGGGCATTTTAGTTCTTCCGGTACAACCAGATCCGCTAAAATCGTATCTTGATGCGCATGATACGCAGTGTCCTTATCGAATCTTTTCACGACAATTTCTTCCCCAAATACTTTATCATTATCCATATGCGGCCACCAGAGTGCCGCCCACAAAAACGGCGCCTTGTCCTGATCTGTACACATCATAGTATGCCATACATTCGGCGGGATTGCGATCACATCTCCGGCACTTACCTGCTTATTCTTCCCGCCCACCGTCACATACCCGGTTCCCTCTAATACTATGTAGATCTCATCTGTTTCATGGGCATGTCCAGCCATCGTCTGATTATTCAGCAAATAACCATATGCATGTTTAAACGGCGCACTATAGCCTTCCGGCACCACGTCAGATGCAAGTATCGTTCCTTCATGAGACGCCCTGGCATTATTTGGATCAAATTTCTTCTTTATAATAGACATAATGTAATTTCCCTCCTGCAATCTCTATTTTATTTTATTCTAATGCTTCCCTCAGACATACCTATCCCTTCACTGCACCTGATGTCAGCCCTGAGATGATCCTCTTTTGGAGTATCAATACGATAATTGCCAGCGGTACTGTTACCGTCACAATAGCTGCGGCATTTTCCACCCATGGAATTGTATACTCTCCGCGGAACATCGTTATTCCAACCGGAATCGTCCTTGCTGTATCATCCGTATTGATCGTCAACGAAAACAGATATTCATTCCATGCCTGTATAAATATCAAAATAGCCGTTGTAAACATTCCCGGAATCGCCAACGGCAGAACAACCTTCGTAAAAGCCTGTATATTCGAGCATCCGTCAATCTTAGCCGCCTCCTCCAGTTCAAGTGGTATTGATTTGAAAAAGGTCGTCAGATACCACAATGACAGCGGTATCCCAAAAGTCATATATGGTATGACAAGTCCCCACCATGTATTTCTCAATCCAATATTACTGATAAACATATACATCGGCGATATCACAGCGATTGCCGGAAACATGGAAACACATAACGATAATCCCAGAATAAACGGTTTCCCTTTAAACCGCAGCCTTGCCAATGCATATGCCGCCAGAGACGTAACGGTAATACACAATACCATTGTAATCAGTGATATCCCCAGACTGTTCATGATATATCTCGCAAACGGCCGCTTTGTAAAAATAGTAACATAAGACGTATAATTAAGATCTGACAGATCCGGCAGCAGCGTCATAGACGATATATCCCTTTGATACCGTAGCGATGTCACAACCTGCCAATAGAAAGGAAACAGCATCACAACCAGAAACAGTGCGATAAACACATAAAATAACACTTTTTTTAATTTCGCATATTTCTTCTTCATACTCAGCTCTCCCTCTCTGTCTTAAACAAATCTGCCCCAAATACCTTCACATAGATCACACAGATAACTGCTAATACCACAAACATCACAACCGCGATCGCCGATCCCAGGCCAAAATTCATATTAGCAAACATAGTCTTATAAGCATACACCGATATCGTTTCTGTCGAATTAGAAGGTCCCCCGTTAGTCATGACTGATACCAGATCAAACACCTTAAAGGTATCCAGCGTTCTAAACACCAATGCAACAAGAATCGACGGCCTAAGCAAAGGCAGCGTAACTTTAAAGAACTGCTGTATCTTATTGGCTCCGTCAATCGTTGCCGCCTCATAAAGCCCCGCATCAATTGTCTGCAAACCTGCCAGAATCATCAGCCCCATATAAGGCGACGTTTTCCAGATATCTGCAAAAATAAGCCCAAACAGTGCTCCGGATTTTGTTGTCAAAATATCACTGGCCGAGGAAAATAACCCTATACTTTCAAACAGATTCGAAATAATACCATATTCTCCATCATACATAAAACGCCACATCAACGCCGATACCGCCGCGGGAATAGACCACGGAATCAAAATAGATGCCCTGACGATCCCTCTTCCAACAAACACTTTATTCATTAAGAGTCCCAGAAGAATACCGATACATAGTTCAAAAAATACCGCAAATACTACAAATATAAACGTATTCACCAGGGAGCGCCCCAATCGGTCATTAGAAAACAACACTTTATAATTATTGAAACCGACAAAATTCGGCTCTCTCAAAGAAGATTCCATATCCCGCGCGATCTCAATCGCGACATCTACATTCTCAACATCTTTATAAGGCTCTAACCGGGCAATCACATCATCAATATTGCTCTTCAACATTTCTGCCGATTGCTGTTCAATCTCTCTGACCGTCAATTCATCATTATTCAGCGATTTCATTGACAATACTGCGTCATAAACAACCTTATAACTGTCTGTCAGTTCTTCTCTGGCCAGCAGTTCCTCCTGCGTCTGATTGATGCTCTCTAATAAAGATTGTGCGACAGACGCTGCTTCTTTTTCTTCGCCTTCACTTACATACGCAAGCCTCTTGTTCAGCCTGAAGAACGTATCGGCATAATATTCAAGATCCAGATTGTGTGTTGTATATGTTTTGGATAATGAAGCATTGTTCAACCTTAAATCAAATGTACTTAAGTAAAATGTTCGGAGTACCGGAAATAATGCAACAGCAAATATGAGAATAAGCGCGGGTGCTGTCATCAGGTATCCTGTCAATGCCTCTCTCCTTGCGGCATTCATTACGAACCGTTTTTTCCTCACAATGGCACCTCCTCCGTCTGCGATCTCAATACGGCAGCCATTATGGCTACCGTATTGACTCGACGCATTGATTTACTGGTTATCAACAATAGCTTTCATTTCCGTATCCATCGTTTCAACAGCCTTCTTGGCATCCTCGGTTCCCGAAACCACCTTAGAGATCTCAATCTGCATGATTTCAGAGAGCTCTGTCCACACCGGGGAAACTGGTCTCGGAACACCGCTGTCTACCGCTTTCACAAGAAGTTCAAAAAACGGACGCTCTTCAACAATTTCCTCATCCTGATACAAATCCTGATTCAAAGGGGGCTGTGCTCCTGTAATCGCATTGATTTTCTGTCCTTCTACTCCTGCCTTGAACTTCACGAACTCCCATGCCTCTTCTACATGCTCCGTATTCTTATTGATCATAACTCCCCATCCGCCGATACATCCAAAAGAGCCCTCTGAGCCCGCCGGAAGCGCTGCAACGCCCACATTATCAACAACCTTAGAAGTCTCCGGATTCGTCACATTCGCATAAGCGCTCGGCCATCCTCTCATAAATAGAACATCTCCTGCTGAAAAGAGATCTATACATTCTGATTCCTTAAGGGTTGTCAGATTATCCGGAGAAGACGGTGCCAAAGCAATCTTGCTCATAGTCTCAAGCCCCTTTACCACACCATCATTATTGATAATAATATTCCCGTCGTCATCCACAACCTTACCGCCTTCGGATGCTATAAACTCCATCGCATTGCAGACAAGTCCTTCATACTGCGCTGCCTGCATCGCGTGACCATACTTTATCTTGCCTTCACTGGTATATTTCTCTGCCATCTCATATAATTCATCCCACGTTGCCGGAGGAGTCTCGACAAGATCCGTCCGATAGAACAATATTCCTGCATTTGTATGACATGGAATACCCCAGATCTGCCCTTTGAATGTATAAGCATCTACATAGCCGGGAACAAAGCTGCTCAGATCAAAACCATCTCTCTCAAGCAAAGTATCGATCGGCAATATATACCCTGCCTCTGCGAATTCTGCCGGCCATGTAACATTGCTGTCTATCACATCATAATCTGTACCGCCTGCAGCAAAGCTTGTCACATAAGCGTCATGCTGCGCACCCTGATCTGCCGGCATATCTACCCGCTGGATCTTGATATTCGGATGGCTTTCCTCAAAAGCTTCTATAATCTCTGTCGTCGCTCCGGTACTGTCCGTTCCGCCTGCATAGACAATTGTTACCACCTCATCCGAAGCTTCGCCCGAATCGCCCGCTTCCCCTTCTTCTTTGGAATCTGATGAACTCCCTGCATCACCTGACGATGAACTAGATTTGCTGCATGCCGCCATCGAAAATACCATTGCTCCGCTCAACATAACTGCCAATACTCTCCTGAATCTCTTAGACATAATCTTTCCTCCTCTTCTAGTCCTTATTAAATAATTTATCTTTTCTTCCTTCATACGGATTCTTGATGATCAGAGGCTTTAAGAACTCTGCTGTTTTCTCAACACCATCCATTCGGCTCATCGTAACATCCTCATGCTCGTAGCTCAGAGAACCCGTGTACCCTATCATAGACAGCTCTGTGATCAGCCGTTTCCATTCTACCTGACCCCATCCCGGAATTCTAAATCGGTATGTATGTTCCAATGCAGACATGTCACCATGCATCAGTGTTCCGCCCAACGCAATATTATGCTTTACCAGTTCTGCATCCTTAGCATGTACATGGAAGATTCTATCCTTCAGACTGTCAACCGCCAACGCCGGATCTATCATCAGGTAAATGATATTAGCCGGATCCAGATTATACCCCAGAGCAGGATGATAATCTACCAATTCCAAAGCACGTCTGGCCGTATGAATATCATAGACAAAACTGTTCGGATGGATCTCAATCGCGAACTTCACCCCATACTCCTGAAACTTATCCAGAATTGGTGTAAACCTCTCCGCAAATTGCTCTTCATACTCACTCCAGCCTTCTCCGTACGGGAAGAAGAAAAATCTCCCCCAGTTTTCAACACCCGGATAGCCAACAACAATCGGAGCCTCTAATGCATTCGCCGCCTGCGCCGTTCGAATCAGGCTTTCTGTCCCATGCATGATCTTCTCTTTTGCAGTTCCTTTGTAAATAAAATCCGTTTCTTTTCCCGGCGGTCCCATAATAAGGAATGAATCTGCATGATTACTGAGGGCCTGAATCTCCATTCCATATCCGGCAACCATTTTCTTCACTTCCGCTGCATGATTCCCTTTTATAATATCTTTTGTCTCCAATTGCCCATTTCCTTCATATGCGGGAATCTCCAACGTCTCATATCCGTATCCTGCAACCATCTTCACGACTTCTTCTAATGGTTTTTCAGTAAAATTCGCCGTAAAAAAGCCTAATTTCATTTCATTTTCACCTCTTTTCCTCATTCTATGTGTGAGATACCTTCAATGCTCCCTTCTCTTTCCTGGTCCGAACAAGTTCCGCATGCGCTTCCTTATCATATACACAACAACCGACTCTGCTCTGCTGTATCAGAAGCTCCAGACAACTGTCACACAACAGACAATAATGAATCTCATCTTCCCTCCCTTCTTCCAGTTTCTTCGGAAGATACGGATCAGCAAACGACTGCCTGCCAAGACCAATCATATCTGTCACATTGTTTTCAATGCACCAGGCGCCATAATTCAGAAGACTGCTCTCTTCCTCGGTCACCGCACACAATCCATTCTTCCCTTCCCTGAACGGAGAGAAGTTAGAACCGATTACTACTGTCTCCGGCTTCAATGCCTTCCTGAACTCCTTTGCCCAATACTGGTGCATATAAGCATAATACGGTATATGCTTGTCCACTTGCGTAAGGCTTATCGTGATTGACGGACTGCCTGCGGACTGGATGATGAAACTCGCGCCCCTTTCTTCCAGACCTTTGATCAGTTTAATTGGTTCTGTCAGATCCATGATCGGAGAGTGCGGCCCTTCCGTACCAAAACCTCCCGGAAACCCTTCCCACGCAGAAACCTTGGAACCAATCAAGAATTTTTCATCCGGAACAGCCTCTCTGATCCGTTCTATCAATTCAAAAGCAAAACGGCTTCTATTCTCCCAGCTTCCGCCATATTTCCAATCACGGTCATTATGCGGACGAATCATCTGACTTCCCAAATATCCATGACACAGTTTCATATCAATGCCATCTGCACCCGCTTTGTACGCAATCTTTGCCGCAGTCACATAGGAATCCATGATCTTCTCCACATCCGCTTCTGTCAGCAGCTCACCTCCATACCCCGGAAGCGGGTTCGGTGTTACTCTCTTCGAAAAATCTGGATTAGAGATTTCTCCCGAATGTGTTAACTGAAAAATAAATATTGTCTTTGGGTTTGCCTCATGAACCTTTCCCACAAATTCTGTCAATGCTTCCTGATTCTGTGGCATAATCGTCAACTGATTATCTCTTGCGCGGCTTTCTCTGGTGACAGTGATTGCTTCCAGCGAAACCATACCTGCTCCGCCCTTCGCCAAATCGCAATATCTCTGAAGTGTCGATGAAGACGGGTTTCCTGTCTCATCTTCCTTATTGCATTCCATTGGCTGAATAAAGAATCTATTCTGAGCTATCCTGTTTCCAATCTTTATCGGTTGTAATAACGTTTCTTTGCAACTCATTTTCATCCTCCTTAACTTCGACATATTTCTTTTGTTTTTTACTGTTTATGACTGTATATTACCACATATTCTATTACTTTACAATAATTTTTACACTATTTGTGAGTTTTTACCAATTTTTGACACATTATTTGTATATAACACACAAATTCAAAAACAAATATTGTTTTTTGACCGTTTTTGTGTTAATATTCGGTCAAGAAATGTTTTGTATCATAACTCAGAAAGGAGGATCCATATGATACATACCCTGACCCTAAATCCCGCTATTGATAAATTACTGTTTCTGGACAAATTTAAAAAAAATATAACAAATCGCCTGCGTTCTAACGATGATTCTCTAGGCGGAAAAGGCACTCACGTATCTGTCAATCTCAAATCTCTCGGCATCGACAACACCGCATTTGGGATATCATACGGTCAAACCGGCAGGAAAATCATCCACATGTTGTCCAAATCAGGCGTCAACGTTCAATTCATCCACAGAGATGAATCCGACAGCCGCATCAATTACATATTGATCGAAGACAATGGAGATTGTTCAACATTCGCATCAGGAGGAATTTATCTGGACAAAGAAACTATTGACGAATTAATCAACCGAATGCTCCCAGAACTTAAAGAGAACGATTCACTAATTCTGTCCGGAGACACCAGCAATTGTTTCGATCCTTGCGTATATAACTACATAATCAATAAACTCAAACCCCTCAGTCTCAGAATTTATTTTGATGCCAGCGGTCCTACTTTGAGGGAATGTTTGAACGAATTTCCCTTTTTGATCAAGCCAAACCTGGACGAGTTGTCACAGTTATGTGACCGTGAACTAAGAACGGATTCCGAGATTATTGACGCCATCTCTTCCCTGGATCGTTATCATATCAATATTGTTGCCGTTTCGCTTGGCGAGAATGGCTCCATAGTAAAATGTGCAGACAGCCTCTATCGGGCGATACCGCCGAAAGTAAAGGTCCTTAATACGATTGGCTGCGGTGATTGTTATCTATCCGGCATGATCTATGGCATAGAAAAAAAGTATGATATGGAACAGACCTTAAGATTCGCCACCGCAATTTCTGCTGCCACTGCCGAATCCGAGTCATCAGTTGGATTCAACCTGCAGCGTGCACAAGAATTGATGCCTATGGTCACTATTAAAAAAATATAAAAAACTAAAAAAGAAAGAAGGAACTAATCATGAGCAATCTGTCTTATTATGAAATGCGCAAAGAAATGTGCAAAGTAGCACAATTAATGTGGGAACGGCGCTTAACAAATGCCGCAGGCGGCAACTTTGCCGTAAGAGTAGACGAGAACCGAATCCTGATCTCTCCTTCCATGATGTCTGAAGAGAGACATTGTGAATTGGGACCCGAAGATTTCCTGCTGATCGACTATGATGAAAACATTCTGGAAGGAACCGGACGCCTGTCACGGGAAGGCTTGATGCATTGCCTGATCTTGAAGAATTTCAAGGAAATAGAATGCACCATTCATGCGCATCCCTTTTACTGCATGCCCTTTGTCGCACAGGCCAAACCGATTCCCAATGTCACCGAAGCTACCATGGGACGAGGATACGTCGGATGTATTGAATGGACGAAAGCATATTCTCCCGAACTGTCCCAGAATGTATACAATTATTTTGAGGAGCACAGAGAAACAGCAGAGAAAAAGCCGATCGGAGTAATCATGCCCCTGCATGGTGTAGTCGTATCTGGCCGCAGCATCTACTCGGCCTACAGCATGTTAGAAAGGATTGAATGCGATGCTTTCTGTACAATTACCAGGAACCTGATATAACATTGCGGAGGGGACGCCATGCATGTAGAAGAACGCTATAAAAAAATCATGATGCTATTACATGCTGACAAAAAAATCGAGATACGCGAACTTGCACATTCTTTCCAAGTGTCACGGGAAACAATCCGAAGGGATCTTAAGACCATGGAAATCCAGGGGAGACTGATACGTGTCCACGGCGGCGCCATGCTTCCGGAAAACGCCTCCCAGCCACCGGGTACATCAGAACTTCCTGTAAATATACGGGCGATCATCAATGTTGCTGAGAAAAAGATTATCTGCAAATATGCGGCAAAGCAAATACAAAACGAAGATACTATCTTCATTGATAACAGCACAACTTGTATTTACTTATACCAGTATATTCCAAAAGATATACAAGTCACTATATTAACAAATTCAGTCTCCTTTTTGGTAGAATGTGCAAAAGATCTCTCTTCCAGCCACACCATTGTTTTCCTCGGCGGAATATTAAAAAGCTCCAACCTGTCAGCATATGGCACATTAGCATTGCAAAATGCAAAACAATATTTTCCATGCAAAGCATTCATATCCTGTACAGGAATTGTTTCCGACGCACAGATTACAGATTCAGGTATTCAGGAAATAGATGTCAAAAAAACTCTTATGGAGAATTCTCAAGAAGTTTTCTTGCTGGCAGACCATACTAAATTTGCTCCTGTCGGCCAGATTCATCTTTGTAATTTTGCAGATATTGACCATCTTATCACAGACACGAAACCGGATATATCTTATCTTAGGTTATCAAAAGAGCTGATCGAGAAAATTATCGTCGCACAGGAGGAATGCTTATGAACATCATCGCTTTTGACCTGGGCGGAAGCAGCGGCAAAATATTCCTGGGGGAATATGCAGGAAAAAAACTGCGCATAAATCTTCTGCACCATTTTGATCACTCAGCCGTTTCCCTTGGCAGCCATCTTTTCTGGGATTTTTTACGAATTTATCAGGAACTATGTTACGGTATTTCTGCAGCAGTCAATGCAACAAATGATGACATTACTTCTCTTGGAATCGACAGCTATTGCAATGATTTTGCACTGATTACGCCTACAGGTGAATTACTGACACAAATGCATTGCTACCGTGACAGCCGGACTATGGAATTAAAAGAGCAAATATACGATGTTATGGACCCTAAACAGCTCTATTTCATTAATGGTAATCAGAATGCGCCTTTCAATACACTTATGCAGCTGGCAGCTATGAATCTTCAGGATGAAAATTACCTGCTGCAAAGTAACAAACTGCTCTTCCTTCCCGATCTTCTGATCTATTATCTGACCGGAAAAATGCAGACCGAATATACTCTTGCTTCGGTCAGCCAGATGTTTGATTCTAATATTCGGGATTGGAGCAGCAAGATCCTAAACCACTATGGAATACCTCAGAGGTTGTTTTCGGAAATCGTCTATCCAGGCACAGTCACTTCCTACACTGACAGCTTCACGAACCAGAAGCTTCACACGAAAGGATTCGCCGTTACTACAGTCTGTGAACACGATACAGCATCAGCATTTCTTGCCGCTGCAGATAATCCAGGCTGCGCTATTATAAGCTGCGGAACATGGGCTTTGGTCGGCTGCGAAACATCCGTTCCAGTCATCCAAGAATACGGATACCGCTACAACATCGCCAATGAGGGAGGATTTAGAGGTCATCACAGAATCCTGCGAAACGTCATGGGGACCTGGCTGATCCAGGAAATTCGTGCAGAACTTTGTTCTCCCAAGAGACAATATAGTTATTCGGATATGGAACAGGACGCAGCAGCAGCCGAACCCTTTCGTTATCTCATTGATGTAGATGACGAGATCTTCTATTCACCTGGAAATATGATCAGCAAGATACGATCCTATTGTCAAAAATATTATAACAGCTCTCCCGATACCTCGGGCGCGCTCATCCGCTGTATCTATGAAAGCCTGGCATTAAAATACCGTTGGAATCTGGAAAAGCTCCACACTCTGACAAACATTGATTTTCATGTAGTCAATATCCTGGGCGGCGGGTCTCAGAGCACTCTTATGTGCCAATTTACCGCCGATGCCACCGGACTTCCTGTTATCGCAGGTCCGGTCGAAGCGACCGCACTCGGCAACATGATTGTCCAATTGATCGCCTTAAAACAGATAAGCGGTATCTCGGAGGGACGGCAGCTTATCCGCAGCTCTGTAAAAACAACAGAATACCTGCCCCAGAACACTTATATCTGGAACAAACAGTACCTCCGCTTTAAAAACCAAATCGTCTCAATAGCAGAAAGGAGATCACTATGAAACATTTCAAAACAGGAATCATCGGAACTGGCTTTATCGGACAGGTCCATATCGAAACCCTGCGCAGGCTTGGAAATGTCGAGGTCACAGCGCTTGCCGACACTTTTAACGCAAAAGAAACCGCAGAAAAGCTTAACGTACCCCATTATTTTTCTGATTATAAAGAAATGATAGACATAATGAAACTGGATACGGTACACATCTGTACGCCAAACAATACACATTTCGAGATTGCTATGTATGCCATGGACCATAACGTCCATGTGATCTGCGAAAAACCGATGTGCATCACTATTGACGAGGCCAGTAAACTGACCGCCAAAGCCAAAGAAAAGAATCTGATCGGCGGCATTAATTTCCATAACCGCTTCTATCCGATGAACAACCATTTGAAAAATATTATCAAAGACGGAGAACTAGGAGAGATCTTCTCAATCACCGGTAATTACACTCAAGACTGGCTGCTCTATGATACCGATTATAGCTGGCGCCTGAACTCCAGCGAATCGGGTAATACCCGTGCCGTCGCTGATATCGGCTCTCACTGGATGGATCTCGCTGAATATGTGACAGGCCAGAAGATCATCGCCGTTAACGCAGACTTCTCAACCATACATGCAACGAGGAAAAAACCAAAAGGGATTGTACTTGCTTACTCTGAGAAAAATACTGATGAGAACGACTATGAAGACGTCAAGATCAACACTGAAGATAATGCAAACATACTCTTTAAATTCAGTAACGGAGCAAAGGGAAGTGCATTTTTCTCTCAGGTTATTGCCGGAAAGTCTGTAGACATCAATCTGCAGATCGGAGGCTACAAAAAATCTGCAGAATGGCACAGTATGAGCTGTAATAATCTGATCATAGGAAAACGAGACGCTTGCAGTGAATTCGTTGAAAAAGGACTTGGAACTGTCCATTCAAGTACGAAGCCATTAATCGCATATCCTTTCGGTCACGCAGAAGGCTTCCCGGATGCTTTTAAGCAAAGTTTCCGTGATATATATCATCATATTGAATATCCAGATAGTTCTCATGAACATGCGGATTTTGATGATGGGCTTCATGAAATGATTCTCTGCCAGAAAATATTTGAAAGCAATCAGAAGCAGGGATGGGTAGATGTTCCTTAAGACCGTTTCTTATATGGGGAGGATGAGGGCTGCCAGGTTTACCGGCAGCCCTCATCCTCCCCATATCTTCATTTGACCACATGTTGCTCCTCGTTATAATCGACTATTACATCACAGGGTATCCATACGCAATACTTTCACCCAGATCTATCCCGAATCCAATTATTACGCCAATTATTACCAGACAATTTACTGTCACTCCTCTCCCAAATGTGCTATACTAACTACAGAAAGGAATTTTTACCGCTATGAATTTGGAACTCTCATACAACCGACAAAATCTCATCTTCGAGAAAGAATACAACCTGAATACCAAACCTTTGGAGATCGATCTGCTTATTATAAAGAAAGAATCGAACTTTCCTATCAAGAATGAGATCGGACATCTCTTCAAAGGGCATAATAGCATTTGAACGCAAAGCTGACGATATCCCCGTATCTATAGTACGGGATTCCAAAGTTAGCACTAAAAAGAAAAATTCGACAGAGATATAGCTGACTCTGTACTCAACGTTATGTACTGTTATGGCTTCTCTCACAACGGCAGCCTCATCTGCGTAACCTGATACGCCCTCTTATACTGGCTGATAATATCCTCCATCCGATACGCGATCTGCCTCTCCTTGCATTCCCCTGCGAAATACTCCCACAGCTTCCGCGCCCTGGGACTGACACACTCATAAGCTCCCCCATACTTCTTCTGATAGGCTTCCGCCAGCCCTTCCCCGGGAAATAATTCATTCAGCTTCCGATAATACCAGTCTCTCTGATTCCCCCGCAGGGTCATGCCGAATGCAGGATAGATGAACTTCGCCCCAGACATTTGCGCCCACCTGACGATCTCCCCGATATTCTCCTGGTTATCCTCTATGAAGGGCAGCACCGGCATCAGCAGGATCCCTGTATAGAGCCCCGCCCCAGATAACTTCTCGATCATCTTGAACCGCTCCGCCGGACGTGAGACGTTCGGCTCGATCTTCGCCGCCAGTTCATCCTCTGCCGTTGTGATTGTAACCTTTATCAGCACCGGAGAATGCTCGGCGATACTTTGAAGGACGTCTATGTCCCGGGTAAGCAGCGTACTCTTCGTCGCAATAGCCGCTCCGAACCCGAACGCATCGCACAGTTCCAACGCGTGCCGGGATAACTCAAGCTCACGCTCGAAGGGATTATATGGGTCGCTCATAGCGCCCGTCCCCACCACGCCGCTTCTGGTCTTCCTGCGCAGATCATCCCGGATGATCTCCAGCGCCTTCTCCTTGGCGCGCACCTGATCGAAATTCTCCACTCCATAACAGTCCGAACGGCTGTCACAGTATATACAGCCATGGCAGCACCCCTTATAAATATTCATATTGTAATCAATCCCGAACCACTTTGCAGGAGCCTTCGTCTTCGTCACAATTGTTTTCGCAGAAATGTATTCCATCTAAAGCCTCTCCCTTCACCTGGCAGCCGGCAGCTCCATCGTCTCTCCGTCAAGCGCCGCATAGATCAGTCCGTCATGTCCATCGTACACAAGCTTCAGAGAGAAGAACGGCCTCTTCTCGGCCAATAGCCGGAAGAAGATCTTATCCCCCTCCCAGATGTTCAGCTCCTCCACCTTATCTATATCTACCCACTCAAGCTCTCCCTCGTCGCAGGGGACCGACTCTCCTTCGAATCCGTCCGCCGTAAATAATGACATATACTCCGTAACGCCATTTCCCGATACGAAGGTCACAAGTCCTCGATACTGATAGGATGTCAGTGTATAGCCTGTCTCTTCCCTCACCTCGCGCAGCAGACATTCCTCAGGGCTTTCGTCCGCCTCAAAATGACCGCCCACGCCGATCCATTTATCCTTATTCACATCGTTCTTTTTCACCGTTCTGTGCAGCATCAGGTATTTGCCGTCACGCTCTATATAGCACAGGGTACTTAATTTCGCCATATCTTTCACTCCTTGCCTTAACCTCCCAACAACTGCCGCAAGACCTTGATCTTCTCCCGGCCCACCGGAAGCACCTCTTTGTCGTAACCCTCCATCTTCACCGCGAAGCTGTTATTCCCCCACAGAAATAACTCCTTCACCTTCCCCAGGTTGATCAGATAGCTCTTCTGGCTTCTGAAAAATCCCATATCCTTAAGCCGCTTCTCAAAATCGCCGATGGTTTTCCCCTCATAGTATTCGTTCTTGTCAGTATGGATCATACAGCCGCGGTTGCAGGTCTCGATATAGACGATATTTCCCACCTCTTCATAAATGGTCTTTCCGTCCGTATTGATCGCGATCCGCTTCCTTGCCTCCGGCTTCACGTTCTCCTGTACCGAAGGATTCCCGAATCCGCACTTCCTCAGCATTTTCTCAAGACGTCTCTGGCCGAAGGGCTTCAGGATATAGTCGTCCACCTCTAGTTCAAACGCCTTCACGGCATACTCGGAATATGCCGTCACGAATATGATCTTCATCTCCGGCTGCATATTCTTCAATGCATTTACAAGAACGGTACCGTTAATGTCACCCAGATTGATATCCAGGAAAAATATATCGTATCTCTCCTCCCCCGCCATCTCAAGCGCCTGCGCTCCGTTCTCGCCTTCATCGACCTGCGCCTCCGGAAGAAGCTGCAATATCTGGTGCTTAAGCTCACTTCTGGCCGGTCTCTCATCGTCAACTACCGCAATCCTCATAGACCCTTCCTCCTCACAAAATGTAATTCCACACAGGTTCCCTGCCCGGAGCTTGTGATACGAAGTCCATGCTCTTCCCCATATGTACTCTTCATTCTCTTATGCACATTGCTAAGCCCGATACTGTTCCCGATCGCCTGACCGCTCCGAAGCTTCTCAAGGATATCGTCCCCGATTCCTTTTCCTTCATCCCTGATCTGTACCAGATACCCGTCTGCCGTCTCCCTCACGCAGATCGAGACAACTCGTTTGCCCTCCCTGTTCATACCATAGCGCACCGCATTCTCTACGATCGGCTGCAGGATCAAAGTCGGGATCCTGATATCCATGTACTCCGGGACATCATAGGTAACCACAAGCTTCTCCTCAAACCGCGCCTGCTCAAGCTCCAGATAGTCCCTCACATGATCCATCTCTTCCTCCATGGGCACCATATACGCATCATAATCCAGATTATAGCGGAAATAATTTGCAAGGATGATCAGAAGCTCCCTCGCCCTCTCCGGATCCTCCCGACACACACAGGACACGGTATTCAGCGCATTGAAGAGGAAATGAGGATTCACCTGGAACTGCAATGCCTTAAACTCTGCTTTCCGGCACATATCCTTCTGGCGCTCCAGCTCTGCAAGCGCGATCTGATAAGAGCTTAGGAGCACCAGATGAGAGAGCAGCTCCAGTTCACTCTGGCGGAATACCCACTGCTTCTTCACCCACACGATCAGACAGCCGATCGCCTGTTCCCGGATCACGATCGGCGCCGCCATCAGCGAATAATCCTTCATACACTCATACCACGTGCTGCTATGCGGTACCCGATACATCGTCTCAAGCTCCCGGGTCTCCATCGCCCTGACCCCGATATCCGGAATTCCCGCTTCCGGCTGGAGCTGTTCGGATGTTTCCCGCTGACAGTCCGCTATGATCTCATTCTTATTGGTAACCATAACTCCCGCCCAATCCGTCTCTTCCAGGATGATCCTCGCGAACCTCTCCATATTCTCCTGATTCTCAAGTCCCTGACGGAGCTGCGGAAGACATTTCTTCATCAGCTCCGACGCCTGCTGAAGCTGCCGGCTCCTCTCAAGATCCTGCTGGACGAACACATTGTTGAAGCTTGAGATGAATATCAGAATACCGACGGCATTCATCACGATCATCGGCACGGAGATCTCCAGTATGGTATTCAATGCCATCTGGACCGGCACGGTGAACCGAAGAAGCGACACCATATCACAGACTTCCGCAAAACAAGTCAGAAGAAACAGATCCTTGTATTTCCATTTGCCCCGCTGAAAATACGGATAGAATCCCCCTCCGAGAAGGCCGAATAACATCGTGGAGAATGCCGACGCCATGGCAAATGCCTGCGGAGAAGAGAAGAAATACACATAGACCGCGCCGATCAGGGATGCATAGAGCCCTACGATCGGCCCGCCGAGAAGCCCCGCCGTCATCGCACCGATCACCCGCGTATTCAAGCTGTAGGAACCGACATCTATCCCCGTATAAGTGGACAGCACTATCACTCCTCCAAATATAACGGACAGCAGGGTTTGGCTCTTGAAGCTCCTCTGCTCCTGCACGAGCAGATTCTGGATCAGACGGAACTTGGAGAGCAGGTTTGCAACCAGTACGAGAAGGCCGATATTAAGAATCAATTCAAACACCAGTGTATTCTCCTTCATGTGCTCTCCTCCCATCTTCTTAAAATAACTGTAGCATATTTCCCGAAGGGATACAACAAAAACTCTTCGAGGCCTCCGATAGATGTACCGAAGGCCCCGAAGAGATGTATGTATGTATGTTCAAAATGTGATCCGAAACCTTAATTAATAAGCAACTGTCTTCTTCTCGTTGTAGACGTCGCGGTCCAGCTCGCCAAGCTTGCTCGCCACCAAAAGGCCTACCATGACATCCACATCTACGTTCATCAATGTACGGAACATTCCCGCAAACCAGTCGATACCGATCAATACCGCGATGCTCTCAAGCGGAAGTCCCAGTGAAGAAGCAAGGAAGGTATACACGATAACAGAACCGCCGGGTACAGAGATGGTACCCATACACATCAGACAGGATAACAATATCGCCATACCCATCTGGTATACCGTCATCTCGATTCCGGTAGACTGTGCTATGAAGAAGATCGCCGCAACATAGCACTGGGCAGCGCCGCAGCTGTTCATGGACATCGTGATCGGTCCGGTAAAGTCTGCAACCTTGCGGCTGATACCAAATTTCGTAACCGCATCCTCCATCTTTGTTGGCAGACAGATCGCGCCGGAAGTGGTGGTAATGGCCATAATGGACATTTTCGCGAACTTCTTCGGCATCTTCGCGACATTTACCTTGCACAATGCCGCCGTAAGCGGTCCGAATATCAGGAACTGGATCGCATCGCCGATAAGGAGCAGCCCTAAGAACTTCAGCATCGGAATGATAACCTTCAGCCCTGTAGAGCCCGCAACATTAGCCAACAGGCAGAAGATACCGATCGGTGCGATATTCATGACCGTCTTGATAATATTCGTGATGACTGCGTTCAATCCCTGTACCCAGTCAACCATGACACGGTTGCCGCTCTGCTTCGTGTAGGCGCCCATCGCGATACCGAAGAACAATGCGAATACGATACACGGAACCATGGCTCCTTCTGACATAGAATTGATCACGTTCGTAGGTACGAATCCCAGTATCGTATCCTGCAGGGAAGCAGATTCCACCGTTGCATTCGCGATATCCTCCGCGCTGCCAAGAGCAATACCCACGCCCGGCTTAAAGAGCATGGACAGTATCACGCCAAAGCCCGCAGAGATCACGGTAAAGAAGATGATCCATTTGAATGTATGAAATCCCATCTTACCGACATCCTGACCGTCTCCGCTCCCTACTGCCGCCGCCACTGCGGACATAACGAGAAGCACTACCGACATCTGGATCAGTCGAAGGAATATGTCGCCGATAAATTTCAAATTAGCCGCCCACTCGCCGATGACCGCACCGAATGCAATACCTCCAAAGGTTGCAATCAGGATCTGTGTTGTAAGAGAAATCGAAAATCTTTTTTTCTTTTCTTCCATTTGTTACCCCATCCTCCATTTTCATTTTTTCGCACATTTTCTGAGATGGCCATCTCTCATTTCTGTACATATTTTACCTTTTTTCAGAAAATACGCAATAGTTTTTGTATGAAATGTAAGAATATATGTATGAAAAGTTGTAATTCCTAACCAGGCTGCACATCCTTCGGCAAATATGCTAGAATAGAGACATCACGCTATCGCAATCGGCGGCTGAAATGTGTATCAAGAGGAGAGATGTTAAGATGAATCGGACGATTGAGTATCTGGTAGACGAGACAGACGGCGGACTCAGAGTTGAGCAATTTCTCAGGCGGCGGGGATATTCCTGCCAGAATCTTACGGAGATCAAGCGGATGCCTGGGAGCGTTCTGGTGAACGGAATTCATTACTATATGAGACAGAAGCTTGCGGCAGGAGACCGGCTCCGTGTCTGCATCTGCGAGACGGAATGCTCCGGGAAGATTCCTCCCGTGAAGCTTCCTCTTGACATTGTATATGAGGACGAGGATATCATCGTGATCAACAAGCCTGCCGGTATGCCGATCCATCCTTCTCTCAATAACTACACGAATTCCATGGCAAATGCCCTGGCCTGGTACTACCAGGAGCAGGGCAAGCCCTTTATCTTCCGCTGCTGCAACCGTCTGGACCGAGACACCTCCGGCCTTACCGTCGTCGCGAAGCACTTGGTCAGCGGCAGTATCCTCTCCGATATGGTGCGCAGGCACACTATCCGCCGGGAGTATCTTGCCATCGTGCGCGGGCATGTATTTCCGCAATCCGGCACGATCGACGCTCCCCTTGCCCGCAAGCCCGGAACCATCATTGAACGGACGGTAGACTTCGAACATGGGGAGACGGCCGTCACCCATTATCGGGTCGTGGACGAACGAAACGGCCACAGCCTGATATCCCTGCGCCTGGAGACAGGACGGACTCACCAGATCCGGATACATATGAAGCATCTCGGATATCCGCTGATCGGAGACTACCTGTATAATCCTGATATGGAATATATGGACAGACAGGCGCTGCACTCACACCGGCTTGCATTCACACATCCGATCACAGGAAACGCTATGGAATTTACTGCTCCGCTTCCCGAGGATATGAGCGCCGTTCTGCAATGCGGCAGACAAAACATATCAGGAGATTTCCCGGCAGCCTTTGATCAATGACCGCAGCAGCATGATATGGTATTCCTCATCCTGGATGATCCTTGCCAGCACCGCATTCACATGGCAGTCTTCTATCACCCGCATATGCGCTTCGTACTGGCTGATCGCCGCCCTCTCCGCCTCTATATCCGCTGACAGCATCTTCTGTACATTTCCCGGGATATTCAAATATTCCGGCGTCCACATCCGCCGTCTCCCGTTCCTCATCTTCGCGGTGAAATCCACCTGGCCGCCAAGCAGACAGATCAGCTCTCCAAGCTTCTGCAGGTGCATCATCTCCGCCATTGCGATACCCAGAAGCGTCCTCGCCATCTGGCACATCTCATGGGACAGGCGGTTCTCGTTATTAATATACTGTGTAATGGCGGACATCTCTGATACAGCGCCGCAGTAATCCACACTGAGCAGATCTGCATAGGCGCGGTTCCTCTCTTGTACCTGTATCGGCGGATATGGCAAATCGACCATGATTGGCCTGCCGCCCGAGAAATTACATGTATTGACCAGCGGATTCTTCTTTTCTTCCATAAATCAATTACTCCCGAATCTGCCCCTTCCAGATAAGGAAAGGGACTATTTGCAATAGTATATTCGAGGGATGGAATTTGGTGCGCACAGGAACAATTACTATTCTTCTTTTTTCTTTTTCCAGATAAAGATTATCCCAAATCCCGCCGCAATTACAGTGGCTCCAATTACAATGACTAGTACAGCATTGCATTAATCTTCGAGTAATATGCACCTGCCTTTTGCGCCATCGCTTCGTTGTTGTCAGTCAACAATGCCACCGCATTGCCTCCTTCCTCCGCCTTGCGCTGACACAAAATTCAGTCACCTATTACTTCGAAATTAATGCAATGCTGTGCTAGCTTTTTCTGCTGCCACCACGGGCGGTAATATTTGATTGTGATCTTCCTAAAAGACATAAAGCGTTCCTTCCCTTACGGCTTCGTAAAGTAGGAACGCTTTAATCCGTAAAAGCAAAAACAGCAGGATATCCTCCCGCCGTTCTTTTTATATATATACTTTTTCTTCTCCTTCGAAATCTTTGTCACCAGTGAGCAATACATCAGCCTTCGCCGTAATCGCCGCTCTTAAAATGGGACGGTCATCTGCATCCCTGACCTGTGATTCCGACATATTTTCGTCTGTTGGGAGAGCCCGATAAAGGAACACCGTTTGCGCTCAATGCCGCAGAATATGAGGACATTCGTATCAATCAGAACCCTCATGCGTTTTCGTCCTCATTTCTCAATTCTTTTACAAGCGCCATAACATCATCATCAGATGTGAAACCGGCCCGCTCTGCTTCGCCTGCCATTTCCCCCTGGAGCATCTGCATGGCATAGACAGCCGAATTAACAATACGGACAGTACCGCCCTCCACAATAAAAGAAATACGGTCTCCGCTTGCCACGCCAAGCACTTCACGGACATCTTTTGGGATTGTGACCTGGCCTTTGGCCATGACCTTTGCGTTGTCAATAAAAGCATTTGCTAACATATCTTTCACCTCCCGAAATATGGAAAGTAGGGATTTCCCTACTTGTATTATATGCGACTGCCAAAGAAAAATCAAATGAAATTCATGGAATGGACTCGGCAAAATCCATCCTGGTTAGCTGTGGCGCTCGTATGGCTCCCTTTGACATCCGGGAGGTGCGGGAACTGATGGAGGGCAACAAACAGGAACTTGAAATTCAGCAGCCGAGCCAGTCCTTGCCGATGGATAATCAAGGGGCGACAGCCTAATAAGCTGCCGCCCCTATGAATTATAAAAATAACCATAAACTATGCACCGCCCTATGTGGGCCAGAATGGTTTTCGCCTATCTTTGTGATATAGCTGCCTGAGCCGCCGCCAGTCTTGCGATTGGTACACGGAACGGTGAGCAGGATACATAATCCAGACCAAGCTTATTGCAGAACTCTACAGAGCTTGGATCTCCGCCGTGCTCGCCGCAGATACCGATGTGAAGCTTCGGATTCGCCGGCTTACCTAACTTGATAGCGGTCTCCATCAGCTTACCAACACCTGTCTGGTCAAGCTTCGCAAACGGATCGTTCTCATAAATCTTAGCATCATAGTATCCCTCAAGGAACTTACCTGCATCATCACGTGAGAATCCGAATGTCATCTGTGTCAGGTCATTCGTACCGAAGCAGAAGAAATCAGCCTCAGTTGCGATCTCGTCAGCAGTAAGGGCCGCTCTTGGGATCTCAATCATCGTACCAACTTCATATTCAAGCTCGATACCTGCCGCCGCGATCTCTGCATCTGCAGTCTCAACAACGAACTTCTTAACATACTTAAGCTCTTTGATCTCACCGATCAACGGAATCATGATCTCCGGCTTAACCGTCCAATCCGGATGAGCCTTCTTCACATTGATAGCAGCACGGATAACAGCCTTGGTCTGCATCTTTGCGATCTCCGGATAAGTAACCGCAAGACGGCATCCGCGGTGACCCATCATAGGGTTGAACTCGTGCAGACCTTCGATCAGCGTCTTGATATCCTCTACGGACTTGCCCTGAGCGTCAGCAAGCTTCTTGATGTCCTCTTCCTCTGTAGGAACAAACTCATGAAGCGGCGGATCAAGGAAACGGATCGTAACCGGATTGCCTTCCAGTGCTGTATAGAGAGCCTCGAAGTCTCCCTGCTGATATGGCAGGATCTTCTCAAGCGCTGCTTCTCTCTCTTCTACAGTATCAGAACAGATCATCTCACGGAATGCAGCAATTCTGTCTTCCTCGAAGAACATATGCTCTGTACGGCAAAGACCGATACCCTCCGCGCCAAGCTCAACTGCCTTCTTAGCGTCTGCCGGTGTGTCTGCGTTGGTACGCACACCCAGTCTTCTGTACTTATCTGCCCATGTCATGATACGCTCGAATTCTCCGGCGATCTTAGCGTCAACGGTAGGAATAATTCCATCATAGATGTTACCTGTCGTACCATCGATAGAGATTGCATCTCCCTCGTGGAATTCCTTGCCGGCCAATGTAAACTTCTTGTTTTCCTCGTCCATAGCGATGTCGCCGCATCCGGATACACAGCATGTACCCATACCGCGCGCAACAACGGCTGCATGGCTTGTCATACCGCCGCGTACAGTCAGGATACCCTGTGAGGACTTCATACCTGTGATGTCCTCCGGTGATGTCTCAAGACGTACCAGAACAACCTTCTCGCCTCTTGCATGCCACTCTACAGCATCCTCTGCCGTAAATACAACCTTACCGCATGCAGCTCCCGGAGAAGCTCCAAGTCCCTTTCCGATCGGTGCAGCAGCCTTAAGCGCAGCAGCGTCAAACTGCGGATGAAGAAGTGTATCTAAGTTACGAGGATCAATCATAGCTACTGCCTCTTCCTCAGTCCTCATACCTTCGTCAACGAGGTCACATGCAATCTTAAGAGCAGCTTGAGCCGTTCTCTTACCGTTACGTGTCTGTAACATGAAGAGCTTACCGTGCTCTACTGTAAACTCCATATCCTGCATATCTCTGTAGTGCTTCTCAAGAGTCTCACATACCTTCTTGAACTGAACAAATGCTTCTGGGAATTTCTGTTCCATCTCGGAAATGTGCATAGGTGTGCGGACACCAGCAACTACGTCCTCGCCCTGTGCATTGGTCAGGAACTCGCCAAACAGGCCGTTCTCTCCTGTAGCAGGGTCACGGGTAAATGCAACACCTGTACCACAGTCGTCGCCCATGTTACCAAATGCCATAGACTGTACGTTAACGGCGGTTCCCCATGAATACGGGATATCGTTATCACGGCGGTAAACATTAGCTCTTGGGTTGTCCCATGAACGGAATACAGCCTTGATCGCGCCCATCAACTGCTCCTTCGGGTCTGTCGGGAAGTCCTGTCCGATCTTCTCCTTGTATTCTGCCTTAAACTGTCCTGCAAGCGCCTTCAGATCGTCTGCGGTAAGCTCAACATCCTGCTTAACGCCTTTCTCTTCTTTCATCTTGTCGATCAGTTCCTCGAAATACTTCTTGCCAACTTCCATAACTACGTCTGAGTACATCTGGATAAATCTTCTGTAACAGTCCCATGCCCAACGCGGATTGCCAGACTTCTCTGCCAATACCTCAACAACGTCCTCATTCAGGCCAAGGTTCAGGATCGTATCCATCATACCCGGCATAGATGCTCTTGCACCAGAACGTACGGAGACAAGAAGCGGATTCTCCTTATCACCGAACTTCTTCTCTGTGATAGCTTCCATCTTCGTAACAGCTTCCATGATCTGTTCCATGATCTCGTCATTGATCGTTCTTCCGTCTTCATAGTACTGTGTGCAGGCTTCGGTTGTGATCGTGAAACCCTGCGGCACCGGAAGGCCCAAGCTTGTCATCTCAGCAAGGTTCGCGCCCTTACCACCGAGAAGATTTCTCATGGTTGCGTTACCCTCTGTGAACATATAAACCCATTTTGCCATTTGTCATGACCTCCTAAAAACTATATATTTTTCTAAGTCGCACATAATATTTTACTGGTTTTACCAGTATTCGTCAAGTATTTCCAAATAGTTTCCAATTGATATTTTCAAACGGTTACTGCAAGAGATATTCTATAAACTTTGCAGCCGTCTCCGGATTCTGGCTGTTGACAGGAACCGCTACATAGATCTCATCATAAGTCGTCATCTCTTCTTTGCTCAGGATATTCTCATCCTTCAGGCGTACTCCGTCGTCAAGTATGGTATCACCGTTTCCGCCCGCCTCCTCACCCAGAAGCTCCTTCATATCGAGGAATCCATCGTGCCCGCTATAATCCTCATAGACACGCTCAGGGCAGACCAGCACGTCTATGGCGTCCGCTCCCATCAATGTCGTAAGCGCCGTCGTGCTCGTCATCTTGCCGCCGTCGTCCGGTATATTTGTCCGGATCTGCAAGACCCCGTCTTTTTCACTGATATCCGCGTACCGGGCAAATGATTCCTCAAGCCATTCTGCCTTCAAGTCATTGCCGCCGATCACGACTGCATTTAACAGAACCTTCGTGCGTATCCCCTTGTACATCGACACTCCGATACAGATCACCAGCACCAGGCACAGCGCCCCGGCAAACCATCCCTTATAGTACATCCACAGATATTCTATCTTCTGACCCAGGGTCATCGTTCCCCAGGTCTCTTTCACGATATACTCTTCCGTACTTTTCTCCGTGTTTTCTATCCTCATCCGTACCTCCCGGTTCTTACGCCGTAAATTCGTAACAGTTCAGATACCTTCACTGTTACAGGCATCCGGCCATTAACAATCGCTTCGCGATGAGCCGGATGCTTTCATGCTCTACTCTATGGTACGGTCAGCGCAGTGAATGCGCAGACCTGTCTGAACTGTTACGTAAATTCCGCCATCTTGACCGGACACCCGCCATGAGTTCTGGAATACTCTGCAGCCAGCGCACAGTAATGGCTCTCCAGAGACTTGTCAAGAGAGGTCACATAAGAACTCTCTTCCTTCTCGCCGCTGATCATATCCAGGAATTCCACCAGCATACGCTCATCTCCGCCTCCATGTCCCGAGAAATCCCCGGCAAGCTCTGCCACATTGACAGTCTCCACCGGCATCCTGCTGTCGAATCTCCGGATACTGATCTCACAGTTCTCGATCTTTCCCACCATATTCACACGTATCTCGCCTTTGGTGCCCATGAACCTGGCATACCTGGAGATCTCAGGCGTAAAGGCACACATGGTGAAGCTCATAGTCGTCCCGTCGGTCATCTTAAGATTCACCACCTGGTGATCTACCACGTCATTGTCACAGTGATATACACACCGGCCGTATCTTCCTTCCCGAAGCGCCTCCATGATCTTCTCCTCCGTCGGACCGGACGGCACCAACACTTCTAACGGCCACTTCCTGTTCCCCTTCCTGAAACCGGTCTCTTCGTTATCCAGGTAGATCTTCTCTGCATCGAAGGGACAGGTTTCCTTCACCTTGCAGCCGTCTAGGCATCGAAGAGTACAGCCGGCCGGTGCTTTTTCCTTCTTAAAGAGATACGTGTCCCCGTAAGAAGTCACCGACTCGCAGGTCTTCCCCGCAAGCCAGAGATACAGATCCATATCGTGGCAGCATTTCTGCAGGATCATGGGACTCGTCTCCTTCGAATTGGACCAGTTTCCGCGCACGAAGCTGTGCGCCTGATGATACCACCCCACATTCTCGGAAGCCATAATGGACACCACATCCCCGATCACACCCTCCTCCAGAAGCTCCTTCACCTTCTGGTAGATGGGCGTATAGCGGAGCACATGGCATACCACTACCTTCCGCCCGCAGCGCTTCGCCGCCTCGGCAAGTCTCTGACATTCCCGCACCTTTGGCGACACCGGCTTCTCGAGAAGGAGATGATACCCCTTCTCAAGCGCCGCTATGGCATGCCCTACATGCTGCCGGTCCTGTGTCGCGATAACCATGGCGTCGGCAAGCTTCTCTCTGGCAAGCATCTCCTCCGCACTGGAAAAACACGCTTCCCCCGGCAGACGGAATTCCTCTGCCGCAAGCGCAACCTTCTTCGGGTCGATATCCGCCGCCGCAACAATCTCCATCTTATCCGGATAAAGCATCCCGATCTTCCCATAATTATCTCTTCCCCGGTTCCCCAATCCGGCTATCGCAACCTTAATCGGCCCACTCATATCATATCCCTCTTCCTACATCTCAAGCAAAAATGCTTTGTAGCCTTTGTATGCTTCATATACATCTGCCTTGCTGGTCACTTCCCACGGTGCATGCATGCTCAATACCGGCACGCCGCTGTCGATGACTTCCATCCCGTAATTCGCCATAATATAGGCAATCGTTCCGCCTCCGCCGATGTCTACCTTGCCAAGCTCCGCGAACTGATACGCCACCTCGTAGTCTTCCATCGCTTTCCTGATCCGTGCCAGATATTCGGCGTTCGCATCATTGGAGCCGCCCTTGCCCCTGCTTCCGGTAAATTTATTAAATACCAGCCCCTTTCCAAAGAAGGCTGAACTGCGCTTCTCAAATGCCTCTGCGAACATGGGGTCATACGCCGCGCTTACATCAGAAGAAAGCATCCTTGAGTTCTGCAGCGCACGTCTTACCTTAAGCTCAGACTCGCTTCCCTCCAACGCGATCATTTCTGCGATCACATTCTCGAAGAAACGGGAATGCATACCGGTCGCCCCTACGCTTCCGATCTCTTCCTTGTCCACCAGGATACAGCAGGCTGTCTTCTCTACCTCTTCCACATCCAGGATCGCGAACAAAGATGTGAACGCACATACCCTGTCGTCCTGTCCATACGCCAGTATCATACTCCTGTCGATTCCACAGTCTCTTGCCCTTCCCGCCGGAACGATCTCAAGCTCCGCCGACGCGAAATCATCCTCTTCCATATTATAATATTCCTTGAGGATCCGCATCACATTAGACTTCACAGCCTCCTTCTCTTCTTTGTCCAGATCCTTGTCCTGCTCAAGCGGGCAGCTTCCAAAGAGGATATCAAGCTTCTCCCCCTCGATCACCTCATTGGCCTTCTTCTCCATCTGCTTCGCCGCAAGATGAACCAGCAGATCCGTGATGACAAACACCGGATCCTCATCCTTATCCCCGATATTCACCTCAACTACCGTTCCGTCCTTCTTCGCAATGACACCATGCAGCGCAAGCGGAATCGCAACCCACTGGTACTTCTTAATCCCGCCGTAATAATGCGTATCCAGATAAGCAAATTCATCACTCTCATATAACGGATTCTGCTTGATATCGATACGCGGAGAATCAATATGCGCCCCTAAGATGTTCATCCCTTCCTCTAGCGGCCGTTTCCCGATATGGAATACCGCAATGGCTTTGTCCATGCACACCGCATATACCTTATCCCCAGCCTTCAGCGGCTGTCCGGCCTTGAGAACCGATTCCAGAGACTTGTATCCCTTCTTCTCGATCCTGTCCACCGTAAGCTTCACACACTCACGCTCCGTCTTACCCGCATCCAGACACGCCTTATAATCATCGCTGATCCTCTCCAACTCCCTGCGTGCCGGTGCGGCATATGATTTCCAAATATTTTCCTTGCCCATATCCTGACTCCTCCTTAAATTTTTTCCTCTCCCTATTTCATCTCTTCTCTTACTTCCTTGAAGCACTTTACAATAAAGTCTATATCCTCTTTTGTATGGCTCGCACATACCTGTGTACGGATCCTTGCCTTCCCCTTCGGAACCACCGGATAAGAGAACGCCACCACATAGACTCCCTTCTCCATCATCCGCTTCGCAAATTCAGCCGCTGTCTTCTCATCATACAGCATCACCGGCACACACGGATGAGTTCCCTGAATGATATCGAATCCATTGTCCACCAGTTCCTTGCGGTAGTAGGCCGTTACTTCCTCCAGATGATCCCGAAGCTCGGTACTCTCATCCAGCATATCGAATAATTCGATACTAGCCCCTGCAATCGCCGGCGCCAGGGAATTAGAGAACAGGTACGGGCGGCTTCTCTGGCGCAGAAGGTCAATGATCTCTCTGCGGCCTGACGTATACCCGCCGGATGCTCCTCCGAGAGCTTTGCCCAGAGTTCCCGTGATAATATCCACACGCCCCTGTACACCGCAATGCTCCGGCGTCCCGCGCCCGGTCTTGCCTACGAATCCAACCGCATGACTGTCATCCACCATCACCAGCGCGTTGTACTGATCCGCCAGATCACATACGCCTTTCAGGTTGCAGATGATCCCGTCCATGGAAAACACACCGTCCGTCGCAATCAGCTTGATCCTTGCACCGGCCTCGTCCGCCTCTTTCAGCTTCGCCTCCAGATCGCCCATATCGTTATTCTTATAGCGGAATCTCTTTGCCTTGCACAGACGGACACCGTCAATAATAGACGCATGGTTCAGCTCATCACTGATCACAGCATCGTCTGCCGTCAGGATCGTCTCAAATAATCCTCCATTCGCATCAAAGCAGGAAGAATACAGGATTGTATCGTCTGTCCCAAGGAACTCGGATATCTTCTTCTCCAGCTTCTTGTGGATATCCTGTGTTCCGCATATAAACCGAACGGAAGCCACTCCATATCCCTTCTCATCATAGGTTCTCTTCGCCGCCTCGATCAGACGCGGATGATCGCCCAGTCCCAGATAATTATTCGCACACATGCAAAGAAGCTCTCTTCCGTCCTCCATCTTCACCCTTGCCCCCTGCGGAGAGACAAACGGAGCCTCGCCCTTGAACAGACCCGCTTCTTTGATCCCTTCTACTTCTTTGGTGTAAATACTCAAAATATCATTTTTACGTGCCATCTTAATATCATCTCCCTCTTACTCTATTCTTAATCATTCACATGCGCCCAATCAAGGATTACCTTGCCTGACTGTCCAGAAATCATCGCCTCAAAGCCCTTTTCATAATCCTTGATATCAAAATGATGTGTAATAATCGGGGAAATATCCAGTCCCGCCTGAATCATTGTAGACATCTTATACCAGGTATCCCACACCTTTCTTCCATATATTCCCCGGATATTCAGCCCGTTAAAGATCACCATCTCCAGATCCACAGTCGCGTTCGTTCTTTGAAGTCCAAGCAGCGCAATATTTCCGCCGTGTTTCATATTATGGATCATATCGTGCAGCCCTGCCTGTGACCCGGACATCTCAAGCCCCACGTCGAATCCTTCTGTCATACCGATATCCTTCATTACATCCGCAAGCTTCTCTTCCTTCAGATTCACCGTCCTTGTAGCTCCAAGCTTCTCGGCCAGCTCCAGCCTGCAAGGATTCATATCGGTCACGACAACATGTCTTGCCCCTGAAAACTTCGCGATTGCCGCCGCCATACATCCAATCGGTCCCGCTCCTGCAATCAGCACATCTTCCCCAAGCATCTCATAAGACAGCGCCGTATGGGTTGCATTCCCAAAGGGATCGAAGATCGCATACATCTCTTCCGGGATCGCCGGGTTACACGGCCATACATTGGAAGACGGGATCACAAGATATTCCGCAAATGCTCCGTTACGGTTCACACCTACACCCTTCGCATCCTTACAATTCTCCTTATGCCCCTCCAGACAGTTCCTGCATTTCCCACAGGTAATATGACCTTCACCGGATACCAGATACCCAGGCTTAAATCCTCTAACTCCGTTCCCTACATCAACAACTTCACCAACATACTCGTGTCCGGCCGTCAAGCCAATCGGGATTGTATGCTGCGCCCAGTCGTTCCACTGATAAATGTGCACATCCGTTCCGCAGATTGCCGTCTTCCTAATTTTGATCTTAACATCATTCGGCCCTACCTCCGGAACCGGTACTCGCTTCAACCACAGCCCTTCCTGGGGCTTCTCCTTCACCAACGCCCACATCAGTCCGTCGTTCTTCTCACTCAATACTATATTCCTCCTGTTCCTGCCGCCTGTCCGGCAGCATTCTATATGATGCCATTATAACACTCACCAACATTGTAAACAATGGATTTTAGAGTATAATTTAGGGACGCAGTAAATTACCATTCACCACGTCCCTATATAAAATATTACCATTCAAATTTTTTAGCAAAATACGCATCCAGATCTTCGATCTTCACTCTCTCCTGCTCCATGGAGTCACGGTCCCGAACCGTTACTGCACCGTCCTCCTCAGAATCGAAATCATAAGTCACACAGAACGGTGTTCCGATCTCATCCTGACGGCGGTAACGCTTGCCGATATTGCCGCGCTCATCATACTCGCAGTTATACTTCTTAGAGAGCTGTGCGTATACCTTCTCAGCCCCTTCATTCAGCTTCTTGGACAGCGGCAGTACGCCGATCTTAACCGGTGCAAGCGCCGGATGGAAGTGAAGGACTGTTCTCATATCGCCGCCCTCCAGCTCTTCCTCGTCATATGCGCTGCACAGGAACGCAAGCACCATACGGTCTGCTCCCAGTGACGGCTCGATTACATACGGAATGTATTTGATCTTCTTCTCGTCATCAAAATATGTCATATCCTGCTTGGAGGTATTCTGATGCTGCGTCAGGTCGAAATCCGTCCTGTCCGCGATCCCCCACAACTCGCCCCAGCCAAATGGGAATAAGAACTCAACGTCTGTCGTAGCCTTGCTGTAGTGGCTTAATTCTTCCGGTGAATGATCGCGGTAGCGAACCTCTTCTTCCTTAAGGCCCAGCGCTTTAAGCCAGTCAAGACAGAACTGCTTCCAATATGCAAACCACTCAAGGTCTGTATCCGGCTCGCAGAAGAACTCTAACTCCATCTGCTCGAACTCTCTGGTACGGAAGGTAAAGTTACCGGGCGTGATCTCATTACGGAAGGACTTACCAACCTGGCAGATACCAAACGGGATCTTCTTCCTTGAGGTACGCTGTACATTCTTGAAATTAACGAAGATACCCTGAGCAGTCTCCGGACGCAAATACACGATGCTCTTAGCATCCTCTGTAACTCCCTGGAAAGTCTTGAACATCAGGTTAAATTCCCGGATCTCTGTGAAATTATGCTTGCCGCAGGTCGGGCATGGAATCTCATGCTCCCTGATATAAGCCTCCATCTGCTCATGGCTCCATCCGTCAATGCTGTCTCCGATATCTATGTTATTCTCATGGGCATAATCTTCGATCATCTTGTCCGCACGAAAACGCTCATGGCACTCTTTACAGTCCATAAGAGGATCACTGAATCCACCCAGATGTCCGCTTGCCACCCAGGTCTGAGGATTCATCAGGATCGCACAGTCCACACCTACATTATACGGGGACTCCTGCACGAACTTCTGCCACCACGCCCTCTTAACGTTATTCTTCAATTCCACTCCAAGGTTACCGTAATCCCATGTATTGGCAAGCCCGCCATAGATCTCAGACCCTGGATAAACGAACCCCCTGGTTTTCGCCAATGCTACGATCTTGTCCATAGTCTTTTCTACCATATCTCTTCCTCACCTTCTTCTATGATTTTCTTATTATACCGTCAACCCCTCGTCTTTTCAAGTATTATTGCATAATTGTTTCCAGGATTTCCAGTGATTTAAAATGTTTTCCAAGATACCTGGCAAGATAATCCGTCACGAGTTTCCCCAATTCCTCTAAGACCTCTTCCTTCACTACGAAGGTATAGAGCTTCTCAACCGGCGACGAGATAATGTATTGAAGCGTATATAACGTAGATGTCAGCAGCGTCCTGCCGTCCGTACATTTCTCCCTGCAACGGCCGCATATAAGACCGCCCCGTTCTACACTAAACACCTGTCCCTGCTCTGCTGACCTGCAGCAGACGCACTCGAATACCTGCGGCCCTTCGCCGTTGACCGCGATCACCTTGAGCTCATATATGTACCGGATCAGCCTGTTGGGGATCCTGGGGTTCACCAGCGCCCGCATGGTCTGGTACAGAAGCTTAAGAAGCGCCGTCTCATCATTGGCCTCCCTGGCATAATAATTGGCAAGCTCCATAAAGTAGAATCCGTAATACGCACCCTCCACATCCAGCCGAAGCTCCTGAAAATAATTGGAAATAGAGGCCGACACCAATGTATATGATGTCCGCCCCTCATAAACGGTAAATTCCCCGAAAGAAAACGGGCTCGTCACTCCCACCAGCGCGCTGTTGGGCTTCCTCGCCCCCCTCGCAAATGCCGCGATCTTCCCTCTCTCCTTCGTAAGGACAACTATGCGTCTGTCGTATTCACCAACCGGTGTCGCTGCAAGCACCATGCCGGTTACTGTAATCTGATTCACCGCTTTCACCGCTTTCATAGTAGTCTATGACCTGTTTGCAGATTGCCATCCCTTTATAATACAGATAATCCTTGATCTTCCCTGATTCAAGAAACCGCTTCCAGTAATCTTCTTCCATGATGTCACCTCATCCCTGACAAATATCTTTACAAGATTAGGGTGTCCCGGAAGCACATTATTTTATTCTTCTTCCCGATATCCAAAATTTTTCATCAGGAATTCACTGTCCCGCCAATCCTTCTTCACTTTGACCCAAAGCTTGAGATTTACCTGCATTTCCAGCATTCTTTCAATCTCATACCTGGCGGTGCTGCCGATCTTTTTCAACATATTTCCTTGTTTGCCAATAATTATCCCCTTGTGCGAATCCCGCTCGCAGATGATCGTCGCGTCGATATGCATGACTTTATTATTCGTCTTCATGCGGTCGATCGCCACCGCAATCCCGTGAGGGATCTCATCCTCCAGACAGTGAAGCGCCTTCTCCCGGATCAGCTCCGCCACGATCTGACGCTCCGGCTGGTCCGTAACGGTCTCTTCATCATAGAACTGCGGCCCATAGGGAAGATACTTCATCACGACCTTAAGTAATTCATCCGTATTATCCCCGTTTCTCGCGGAGACCGGAACGATCTCCGCAAAATCATAGATATCCTTGTAAGCCGCGATCGACGGAAATACTTCCTCCCGCTTCACACTGTCAATCTTGTTGATCACAAGCACCACCGGGGTCTTCACCTTCTTAAGCTGCTTCGCGATATGCTGCTCGCCGGCTCCTATGAAGGTAGTCGGTTCTACAAGCCACAGCACCACATCCACCTCGTTCAAGGTCCGCTCGGCAACATTTACCATATATTCCCCAAGCTTATTCTTCGCCTTGTGGATCCCCGGTGTATCCACGAACACGATCTGTCCCTCTTCAAGGGTCAGCACCGTCTGGATCCGGTTGCGGGTGGTCTGCGGCTTATTGGACGTGATCGCGATCTTCTGGCCGATCAGATAATTCATAAGGGTGGATTTCCCCACGTTGGGACGGCCGATCAAAGTTACAAAACCAGATTTATAATCCTTTTTCATTCTTTCTCCTGTTCTATTTTTGCGCATGTTCCGTAACAGTACACTAGAATCTTGTCACCGTCCCGAACATATCTCTATTCTCTTCTATCTTCTCCTCGCTGCCGATCACACAGAACTGATCCGCCTTAAGCACGGCCTTTGCCACGCGTGCAAGCGCACGGATATCCTCCTGCCCTGCGTCCAATATCTGACTTCTCTCCTCCCGGATCATATCGGCGCTCACCTTATTCATATAGAGGTTCATGGAACGTTCGCCCTTGATCGCCGGAGTCATAGGCTGATCGATATTGCTCATGGTTCCGATGATATACTTCGTCATATCGCGCTCGCTGACGGTAAAGTTCTCAAGATAATCCACGACGCCTTCATACACCTCCACCGTCCGGCTAAGGTTCGGATCGCGGTAAGATACAAAATACCCCTCCCCGATCCTGTTGAAGTTACTCATACAGCCGTATGCCCCGCCTTTGACACGGATATTCTGCCACAGGTAATCATAGCTTAAGATCACCTTCAAGATCTGCAGCGCGCCGGTGTAGGAAGCTCCATGGTCGATGAAGTTCCCGGTCCTTGCCACATACTGCACCTTGGACGCCGTCTTGAAGCCCTCGTTCTTCTTCTCGCAGTGGATGACACAAGCTTCTTCTTCTGTCTTCCCCTGATACAGGCGGTTCTTCATCTCCCCGATAAACCCTTCTATCCCCTCAAGGCCTTCTCTTGAGGCCGTATAGCTGATCATCATATTGTCCGGGCAAAACAACTGCTTCGCCAGACCTTCAAGGACCTCTGTCAGATGCTCTTTTTCTTCGTCAAAGTTCTCCTCGATACGCGAAACCGTCTGATAGAACTCTATACCGTTGGTCATATCCTTAAGCTTCGCAGACGGGGAAGCATAGGACATCGCGCGCAGGGCGGCCGTGGTATGGCCGGATGACTGGAACCGCATCAGAAGCCTTGATTTGAGCATTGCAAGTATCTCCTTCAGTCTCTTCGTATCCGACAGCCTGGACGCCGTGAGGATCTCGCTCATCATGGCAAATACGACCGAGAGCTTCCCGTACAGTGACTTCCCTTTGATCTCGAATGTAGCCTTGAACGCTTTCTCCCGGATATTGGTCACATCCGTGTACAGCTCCAGAGACGTCCCGATCCCGCCGGTATGCATATTGATCTCATTAAACAGCTCTCCGTAGCCGTAATTCTCCGTGTCAATGATCCCCAGCGCCGACTGCAGGATCCCCACATAGGGAAGCAGCTCCTCTCTGACCCCGGAGATGTCAAAGAGCACGCTCACATAGCCGATCCCGTTGGTCTCGATCTCATGGAAGATCACCGGAACGTCTGCAAGCCTAAGCTCCTCGTTCACGATCGGCTCGATCTCCCTTGAAATGTCCTCTCTTCTGAGCACCGGAATCCGCTCTAAGTCCTCTTCCTTCTCAGGTTCGGACTGGTATTCCTCCAAAGCGGCGGTCTTCTTCACCAGCTCTTCCACCTCGTCCGCCGTCAGGCTTGCCTTGTAAGCCTGAAGCTTCGCGTCAAGCTCCGCGTCCATCCTTGCCGTGCGTCCCTTCTCAGGATTGACGACCACAACCGCGCCGTGCGTATTATCCAGAATATACTTCTGAATCAGCTCTTCATAATATCCGGTTCCCACCTGCTTTTTCAGAAATTCGAATGTATCAAGAGCTTCCACATGGATGAACGGCTTCTCTTCATCATAGAGCCAGCTGTCCATCATCTGCAGACCATACATCAGCCCCTTGGGATAATTGCCGAAGTCGGCCTCGCGGTAACGGAATTCATGATAATTAAGCCCCGCTTCCAGAGCCTTCCTGTCGATCCCGTTCTTCACAATATCAGACAGCACCGACTCGATCAGCTCTACAAATTCCTGCTTCTGCTCCTCATTGGCATTCTTCGAGATCACAGAGAAGATCGGCTGATAGATCCCGTTATCATAAGAGCCCATGATATCCTTCCCGATCCCCGCATCCGTAAGAGCCTTCTTAAGCGGCGCCCCCGGTGCAGACAGCAACGCGTAATCCAAGATCTGGAACGCCAGATACAGCTCCTTATCAAGACTGGTGCTGATCACCTTATTGTAGGAAAGATAGGTATTATCAACCTCCGATTCCTCGCTTGCTATCGAGTAGGCGAACGTCTTCTCCAGCATTTCCCCAAAAGGCTTCTGATACCGGATCTCGGAATCCACCGTCCTGGCGTCAAAGGCGCTTAGATACTCCCTGTCAAGCCACGCAAGCTTCTCCTCCATATCCATATCCCCGTACAGGTAAATGTAGCTGTTGGACGGATGATAGTATTGCCTGTGAAAATCTAAAAACTGCTCATAGGTAAGGTTCGGGATCGCCTCGGGATCGCCTCCCGATTCATTGGCATAGGAGGTATCCGGGAACAGCGTGTTAAGAATCACCCGGTCGAGCACACCCTCCGGAGAAGAGAACGCTCCCTTCATCTCATTATAGACAACGCCGTTATATTGGAGCTTGTCCTTAGCAGAATCCAGCTTATAGCTCCACCCCTCCTGGCGGAAGATCTCCTCGTGGGCATAGATATTCGGATAGAGAACCGCATCCATATACACATGCATCAGGTTTTGGAAATCCTTGTCATTGCAGCTTGCCACCGGATATACCGTCTTATCAGGATAGGTCATGGCATTCAAAAAGGTATTAAGAGATCCCTTCACCAGCTCAACGAACGGATCCTTGGCCGGAAAATTCTTAGAACCGCATAAGACGGAGTGTTCCATGATATGCGGAACTCCCGTGCTGTCTCCCGGCGGGGTGCGGAACCCGATACTGAACACCTTGTTATTGTCATCCTTCTCTATCAAAAGAACCCTGGCCCTGCTCTTCTTGTGACGGAGCAAATATCCCTTCGCCTGGATTCCGGTCAAATCCTCTTCCTTCAATATCTCATACGTCTTCAAGTCTCTGATACTCATCTGCTATTCTCATTCTCCTTTCGATTTACGTTTGCGATACGTTCTACTACACATTCTATCCAATTTTTCATTAGTCTACAAGAGAAATCTCCCGTGCCGCGGAAATTTTTCAAGGAAAAATACCCTCCCGGCCATCTAATAAGTGTAAAATAAAAAGAAAGGTCCGGAACTTTCAGAAAGGAGCACTATGGATATACTTGTTCGACAGGCAAAAAAACACGACAAAGACGCTTTCAGTCAATTAATGAAGCTTCATACCCCCAGTATGTACAAGATAGCAAAAGCAATACTAAAAAACGATGAGGACACCGCCGACGCCATCCAGGAAACTGCCCTGACATGCTGGGAGAAGATCGGAACATTGAAAAAGGATAAATACTTTAAAACATGGCTGATACGGATCCTCATCAACCATTGTAATCAGATATACAGACAAAGAAGCCGCATGATCTCAGAAGTCGTTCTGCCGGAAGCAGGAAGCGCCGAAGACAGCTATGCGGCCGTAGAGTGGAAGGAATTCCTCCAATGCCTGGATGAGAAATACCGCACCGTCACGATCCTGTATTATGTGGAAGGCTTCAAGATCCGGGAGATCGCCCAGATCCTTGATATAAATGAGAAGACGGTAAGCGGCCGTCTTGCAACGGCCCGCGACCGAATGGAGAAGCAGTATGCAAAAGAGAAACCGCCGGCAGTCATCTATAAGCTGACCGGAAAAAATATGAAGCAGAAGGAGATGTATTATGACAAGGCTTGAAGATATGATGAACAAAATCGGCAGCGATAACAAAGTGCCGAATCGTATATGGGAAAAATTAGACTATGCACTTGACACTCTCCCGGATCATGAAAAAGATCACGCACCGGGCAATAAAACCTTCAAATATGCCGCAGCAGCCGCGGCATTGACCATGGCAGCCGGCATTACGCTGTGTTACTCTAATCCCGCACTGGCGGCTAAGATTCCGTTTATCGGGAAGATATTCGAAGAAGTAGAGCATGAGATCCCATTTTCAGGAGATTACAGCGAGAAAGCCGGGATTCTCGCAGAGACGGCCGGCAAGGACGAAGACGGGAACCCCATAGCGGCTCCCGGCATCGAAGTATCCGACGGGGGAATCACGGTTACCGCCTCAGAGATATACTGCGACGGACTGTCCGTGTTCCTGACCGCACAGATCGAAGCAGAACAGGGCGGCCTTCTGAATATACCGGGACATTATATCGGCGACGGGGACGGCACGGCTGCCATGATGTATCTCAGAGGCGAATGGAATCTCTCCGAAGACAGCGAGCCGAACACCCTGTCGAATGATAACCTGGAGGGCAAAGTAATCGACGACCACACCTTTGTAGGCATGCTGAAACTCAACCTGCCGGATTATAAGTCTGAGAACGGGGAACTAAGCCTGCGCCTGTCCAGTATCGGATGGGATGATACGACGATGGCGGATGCGGAAGATATCTCAGAATCGCACCGGATCGACGGGCAGTGGGACTTTGATATTCCATTCAGTATAGACACGGAATCGGTCAAAGAATATCCTGTCAATAAGGAAGGGAACGGCTATACCCTTAAGAAGGTATTCGTCTCTCCGTATCAGGTCGTGTCCTATGTGGATGTCCCTTCCGTCAAACGAGAAGTCACACGGGAAGAATACGAAGAAGTGATGGCGGAAAAGACAGGCGGAACCGAAGATCCCGGCATAAGCTACGAAGAATACGCCATGCAGGCCGGACAGACGTATCCGTTCTGGAGCACCGTCATCTGCAATCAGGACGGACAACTGCTCTTCTCCAATCCCGCCGGAAACGGCAAGACCGTAGCCGCCGTGGACGGCAAGAAGATATCTGCACTGCACATCTTTGTATTTGACGATATGGACGCCGACCTTGAAATCGAAAAAAGCCGTTTGGATAATGAGAACGGCGCCGTCGACCTTGCGAAGGCGCGCGAGAAAGCCGTGATTGCAGCAGAGGTTCCGATCGATTAGCAGAACGTCTGCAAAAACGGGGCTGCCGTGAGTATTCTCCGGCAGCCCCTTATAATAATATTTTTACTATTCTGCAGTAATCTTCTGAATCATAATCAGCGTTCCAACCATCAGAACGATTCCGATCGGAAGACAGATAAGCGCATTCTTCACAAATCCGGCGATCAGATAGGTTACAAATGATACCGCCGCAACCGTAACCGCATATGGCAGCTGTGTTGTCACATGGTTAACGTGATTACACTGTGCGCCCGCGGACGCCATGATCGTGGTATCAGAGATCGGCGAGCAGTGATCGCCGCACACCGCACCCGCCATACATGCGGAGATGGACATGATCATCATCGTCTCATTAGTTCCCGCAAATACATTTACAACAATCGGGATCAATATTCCGAAGGTTCCCCATGATGTACCCGTTGCAAACGCAAGGAAACAGCCAACCAGGAAAATGATCGCCGGAAGCAGATTCACCAGCCCGTCTGACGCAGATTCCATCACACCGGCCACATACTCTGCCGCGCCGAGGCTGTCCGTCATCGCCTTCAGTGTCCATGCAAATGTCAGGATCAGTATCGCCGGAACCATGGCCTTGAACCCGTCAGGAACACACGCCATGGATTCACTGAACTTAAGCACCTTCCTTACCGCATAGAACACGATCGTAATTACGAGTGCAAAGAAGCTTCCAAGCATCAGGCCTACGGACGCGTCACTGTTGGAAAATGCTTCCACAAATCCGGCGCCTCCGAAGAATCCGCCTGTATAGATCATCCCGATCACACAGCAGACGATCAGCACAACGATCGGAAATACCAGATCGACCACCGTTCCCTTACTCTCGTCTACGTCTTCCTCCGCATTGGCATACGGTCTGTCCGGAGTCGTATAGAGATCGCCGCTCAACGCATTCGTCTCATGCAGCTTCATCGGGCCGTAATCAATCTTCATAATAACGATCGTCACCATCATCACGATCGTCAGTATCGCATAATAGTTAAACGGAATCGCACGGATGAATATAGAAAAACCATCCTCACCCTCTACGAACCCGGTCACTGCCGCCGCCCAGGAAGAGATCGGCGCGATAATACATATCGGAGCCGCCGTTGCGTCGATCAGATAAGACAGCTTCGCCCGGGAAATGTTATGCTTATCCGTCACCGGACGCATCACGCTTCCCACCGTCAGACAGTTAAAATAATCGTCAATAAAGATCAGCACACCCAAGAGGATCGTCGCAAGCTGCGCGCCTGCACGGCTCTTAATGTGTACGCTCGCCCAGCGTCCGAATGCCGCGGAACCGCCCGCCTTGTTCATCAGGCAGACCATGACTCCGAGCACTACCAAAAATACCAGAATACCTACATTGTAGCTGTCCGACAGCACGCCCACGATACCGTCCTGGAATACATGGGTGATCGTAGTCTCAAACGTAAAGCCTGAATAGAACAGCCCTCCGATCAGGATTCCGACAAATAACGAGCTATACACTTCCTTCGTGACCAACGCCAGCGCAATCGCCACCACCGGAGGTATCAGCGCCCAGAATGATGCATACATCTTCGGCACATACTCTGCTTCCTCTGCCGCAAACACCGTTATAGAACTGCAGGCAAGAATACACAGAAGCGTAAATACACTTAAGATTACTCTTTTCTTTCCTTTCATTGTTAAAACTTCCTCTCTTTCCCTTCTTAGAATCCGCACAGAATACCTCTGTACCGTTCCCCGCATTTACTGCATATAAAAAGCCATGAACAACACTTTACCGGGCGCGTTCATGGCATAACAATACCTATTGCTCTGTATAATCTTATACCTATGATAGCGCTCCACTGATGTGACAGTCCGCAGCATATTCTGCCTGCGTCCCAGGAGTGCAGTCTGGGATCTCCAAAGAACGGTTAACTGCCGTTCCTTATCTTACACTCCTTCGGCGGTCTCCCCTTTCTGCCAAAACAGTCTCCCAAACTATCGCTTTGACATACTGATGAAACCCGCGCCTCTATCAAGTCCGTTTATTCACATAGTGCATTTATATCACTTTTCGACAGGCTTGTCAATCATTTTCCTGCATTTTGTCGATGCCCGCTTCTGAAAAAAGGCAATGCCGTAACAAAGGATCTGCTCATAGCCATACAAACCCTCTGCATATTTTCTTCGGATAATCTGACCAATCGCTTCGCCGCAATCCGATTCCATATCTGACTCACAGCCGGACCGCTTAGCTTCTATGATGATCGCTCTGCGATGATCATCATCCTTCAATATAATGTCCGGCCTGCCAAGCCCCTTCTCCTTATTGGATTCAACCTCATACCCCAGCCCCACGAATGCACCTGCAAGAAAAGCATGATAATAATCTTCATGATAGTCATTATAGCTAATGGTCTTCCACAAAAGGTCCGATATTATCCTTGACGCGCCTTTCTCATCGCCGTTCCACAGCGCATCCATCATAGACCGCTGTACGCTGTTGTCTATCGTATTTTTAAAATACGCCACGACCGTTTCCTCAAAAATAGAAGCGATCTCCCTGTTCGGTATCTTAAGGCTTACCGTCTCTCCGTCCTCCGCGGCATCTGATTTCGTAAGATAGCCTGTCATCAGAATCACACTCCACAGATTGTCCTCCGAAGAATGGAGCGTGTCATAAGTCAGTTTATCAGAAATCGTCTGAACGATCGTACCGCCGTTCATAAGAGTCTCAAATTTGCTTTTTACTCTGAAATCTGTCCTCCTGACAAAGGTCAAAAGGATTCCGTTATGGCTGGTAAATTTCCAATAATTCTTAGGCTTCGCATCCTTCCTCTTTCTCAAGGCCGACACATAATTCATTACATCCCACGGACAATATACATCACTGTTCCCAAACACATATCCGTCGTACCATTCTTTTATTACGCCTGCTTTATCCAGCCTGTCAGCAGCCGACAACAACTTGGCCACCTCATATTCCAGGAAGCCAAAATATCCTGAAAACTCCTCATCCAATACGGAGTAGGATACGAAATTATTGGTGCCGGTAAAAATACTCTCTTTTGCTATATGAAGACATCCCGTAATAACAGCAAACTTAAGATATTCATTATCCTTTAAGGCTGTCCCCATTATGCCCCTGATCACATCGAGCATAGCTGAATAGAACTTGTTCTTTGCCGTATCCTTCTCGCTCGCCTTCGCCAGCGGAACGTCATATTCATCAATAAGCAGGATCACTTCCCTGCCATACACAGCCTGCATCATGCGCATAATCGTTTTTAAAGAATTCTTCACATCAGCCCGGGTTCCGGTCTGCGCTTTCAATCTCAAAAAGATATCTCTGTCATCGCGGTCAACGGATGCTCGCTCCGCCAGATCCGAATACTCCTTACAGACATCCGCTAATCTGGCTTTGAGCATATCATATGCATCGTTAAAGCTTTCCGCTTCAATATCCTTAAATGAAACAAAAAGAACCGGATACTGATTCATCCATTCATTACAGAATTCTCTATGCCCAGCGATCTTAAGCCCTGCAAATATCTCTTCGCTGTCCTTTTCTATATTAAAAAAATTCTCCATCATGCTCATCATGAGTGTTTTCCCAAATCTGCGGGGTCTGGTAAATAAAGTCACTTTATTGTCTGTATCATATACAAGTTCATGTATGATCTCAGTTTTATCTACATAATAGTTACCCGAATTACGCAAGTCTGCAAAGTCTGACTTGCCGACGCCAATCTTAAACTCCATGTAAGATTCTCCCTTCATCAGTCTGGAATATTTGACGGAACCATACAGAGCACTATGACCTGTATGGATTTACTCTATCATAAGAACTGTAAAATATCAATCTGTATAAAAGTCAGCACTTGATTCTGTTTCCCCAAAAGGATATACTGAATACAACACCGCCGGGGATCTGATAAGCATCACATCTAACCGGGGTTTTGAGAATAGCAGAAGGAGGATATATACATGGGACTTTACCTGAACAGCAGACGCCCAAGGAATAATTATCTTGAGATTGTAAGATCAGATTATTTTACAGATAAAACTATGATGCTCAAAGAACTGTTCCCCCTTCTGGGAAACGGTGACATTGTATGCTCTCAAAGCGACGAACAGACTGGACAAAGCAGCAAATATATCTGTATTACAAGACCCAGACGTTTTGGAAAAACGGTTGCGGCAAGCATGATCGCTGCATTTTTCGAAAAAGGATTTGACAGCCGCAAAATTTTTGGCGGCTTAGAGATAAGTACATGCAGACAGTATGAGGAACACTTGAATCAACATAATGTGATCTACATCACTCTTAGCGAATGCCCTGACGAATGCAGTACCTACCGTCAATATATTTCCCGTATCAAGAGACGGATCATGAACGACTTAGCTCATGAGTTCCCGAATGCTTGCATTGATACCGAAGATGCACTGTGGGATGTTTTCAACAATATCTATGAATTAGAAAGAGAAGTAAAATTCATCTTTGTTCTGGATGAATGGGATTTTGTATTTCACAGAGATTTCCTGACGGAGAATGATAAGCATGAGTATCTCAGCTTCTTAAGTAATCTCCTCAAAGATCAGCCCTATGTGGAACTGGCTTATATGACAGGAATTCTCCCAATTGCCAAGTATTCCAGCGGTTCAGAATTGAATATGTTCCTGGAATACACCATGGCGACTGAAGAAAAATACTGTGAATACTTCGGATTCACAGAGATAGAAGTAGATGCCCTGTATCAAAAATATATTACCCGTACCAGGAATGCAAGGGTTACCCGCGAAGGGCTGAGACTGTGGTACGATGGTTATCACACCAGGGCTGGGAGACATATATACAATCCCCGTTCCGTTACTGCGGCGCTGACAAATAATAATCTTGGAAATTACTGGACAAGTTCCGGCCCGTATGATGAGATCTTCTATTACATCAGCAAGAATATCGATGATGTCCGAGACGCACTTGTACTCATGATATCCAAAGAAGCCGTACCCGCAAAGGTTCGGGAATATGCCGCAGTTTCCATGAATCTCACAACAAAAGAAGAAATCCTCTCCGCAATGGTCGTTTACGGTTTTTTAACCAGTGAAAATGGCAAGGTATTTATTCCGAATAAGGAATTGATGGATCAATTCGAGACCATGCTGTTAAAAGAACCTTCCTTAGGGTATGTTCACCGTCTGGCGAAAGAATCCGACCGAATGCTCCTCGCTACTCTTGCGGGAGATACTGATACAATGCTTGAAATACTGGAATACGCCCATAATACAGAAATCCCGCTTCTTAGCTACAATAACGAAACTGACCTGACAGCGGTTGTAAATCTGATATACCTCTCCGCACGGGATACTTATAGGATCGAAAGAGAAGACAAAGCCGGCATCGGTTATGCAGATTTTATCTTCTATCCTAAGAATCCAAAAGACGACTGCATCATAATAGAACTGAAGGTGAACCATACACCCGCCGAGGCGATCCAACAGATCAAAGATCGGGGATATGCCCTTAGATTCAGCGGAAAGCTGGCAGAAAAAAATGAATATACCGGACGGATCCTTGCAGTAGGAATCACCTATGACAAAGCAATAAAAACTCATGACTGTAAGATAGAAGTTCTAAAAACTTTCTAAGAAGGTTATTTCTTCCACTCATATGTCAAAAACAGAGCCGCGCCTACTGCGCAGCTCTGTCCTTCAGCGGATCATCTGATCTCCTGATCTTCCGGCTTATTGATCGAAACACTCCATATCAACATCACTTAAAATTCGATCCCGCGCCCCAACGCATCCTTAAGGTAGGTGTTCACTTCCTCCAGCTTCCGGATCATCTCCATCTTCTCCTCCCAGTCTTCCCCTTCCATCTCTTTATTCACCAAACGCTGCTGAATATTCTTGATTTCTTTGATCATTTCTTCTGTCATAATAATTCCTCCCTATGATCTGCCGATTTCTTACAAGAATATTTTAACACATAATCTGCCTCTAATGTATCGAAAATTTACTCCAAACCTCATTTTCCACCCCTATTTCGGATGAAACGAACCGTTCTCCGCCTGTTCTGCTATAATCCTTCAAGGCCGCATAGACATATTTCGCCCCAATGAGGATGACCGGCGCATTCACAAATACAAGCGCAATATTGATAAAGTCCGTAACATTCCAGAGATTATCTAACTCCTGTCCCGAGAGAACGCACAATACACCGATCGGAACAAATATCAGAGACCCGAGCGCGCGGACCAGGTTGGTACATTTTGCGGATTTCGTAATCCTTGTTCCGGCGATAACCGCAAAAGACACAAGCCCCAGTAAGGTAGTGAATGCAAACAACGCATAACAGATACAGACGATAAACGCTACTATGGAATCGCCTGCCGTTCCCGGCACTAGAGCCTGGGTAGACTGAAGAAATACATCAATAGTAGAAGACTTCAGGGCTTCCCAGTCATAGGCTGCATTGTCCCAAAGGTGCGCCCCGCATACCACATATCCGGTAAGCGTACAGATAACGATCGTATCCAGAAAAACGCCGATCGCCTGTATAAATCCCTGTGAACAAGGATGATCCTGTTCCGCAACTGCCGCCGACATCGTAATCGTACCCTGGCCGGCCTCATTCGAAAGCAGCCCTCTCTTAATACCCTGGGACAGCACGACGCCGAATCCTCCGCCAAAAACTGCCTGCGGTTTAAACGCGCCGATAACGATCGCCTGCATAAACGACGGAAAATACTGGATGTTAAGGATAACCAGGATGAGAATGATTCCGCCGTAGATCACTGCCATTACCGGAACCATCTTATCTGTGATAGCGGTAACTCTCTTTATCCCTCCGAAGACTACCCCGGCAATACCCACGATCAGAATCACAGCAATTACATAATACAGCGGAGAAGTTCTGTTGGTTTCAGCCCCGGTCAATGTCTCCACCGCTTTTCCTGTAGCTGTAAATACATGGAAGGTCTGAATCGGAATACTCGACATCGCATAAGCGATAAACGCCACGGCTAACAAGACTCCTACGCCTTTCTTATTCCCCAATAGCTTCTGCCCGTAATAGGGAAGGCCTCCCACATATTCGTCCCCGTCTTTTTCTTTGAAAATCTGCGACAGCGTAGCTTCGATGAATGAACTCGCCATCCCGAATAACGCGGATATCCACATCCAGAATATAGCTCCCGGGCCGCCGACTGCCACGGCTCCCGTTACTCCCGTCAGATTGCCGGGTCCTACGCGCATCGCCGTACTTAACAGAAACGAAGCCAACGGGCTTACACCCACGTCGCCTTTCTTTTTCTTCGTCAGGCTCTTCATTCCCGCCTTAAAAAACCGGAACTGAACGCCTCTTGTCTTCCATGTGAAGAAGATTCCCATCCCAACCAGCAATATAATGGCAAACGGGAAATTGCCTATAACAGGAATTCCCGAATACCATTCAAGATTCGTCGGGAAGCTCCACAAAAAGTCTGTAACCGGAGCCATTGCGATAAACCAGCTGTCTACTATATCAAATATTTTCTGCATATTATATCTCCTCTTATCCTCTTACTCTACATTCCTTTACCGTTATCTCATTCTGTTTTCCATGCAATGATCATAGATCTCTCTGCCTGTTGCGAACCACACGTCCTCATGCCCTGTCATAAACTGCAGAAATTCCCTTATCAGCGCTGTCCGTCCCGGGCTTCCTGCCGTCTGCGGATCTAACTGCATGGTATAGCAGAGGTTGTGATGATAGTGTCCTGTGAATTCATCCTTCCAGTTGGAGAGGACATTGCTGTAATTAGCGATACGCCCCTGTCCGGCCGGGAACGCCGGCCTGTAGTTGAAAGCGAAATACGGAAGATCAAAATTAGCCCACTGCATCGGGATCTGAAGTATCTCGTCCCCCTCTTCGCTGACCTTCATAAAATACGGTCTGTCGTCGTCAAATAGATCGCTTGAATATACCATCCCGCATTCTCTTGCAATATTAAGGGTCTCAAGCATCAGGTCTCCGAGCGGCGCACGGAACCCTTCCGGTTTCTTTCCGCATGCTTCTTCAATAGCCTTTGCCGCCTTGACGATCCGTTCTCTCTGCTCGCCATAGCTAAGAAGAGAAAAGTTCTCATACTCATACCCGTGGCAGGCGATCTCATGCCCTCTGTCCACTACCTCTTTGACCGCTTTCGGATAGACTTCTGCCGTCCTTCCCGGCACGAAGAACGCAGCCTTGATCTGAAATTCATCGAACAGGTCAAGAAGTCTCGGAAGCCCGTGGGTCATCCCGTACTGCCCAAGAGAAAGGGTCTTCGGCATATCTGCAGCCTTCTCATCCAGAGAGAGCCAGAAAAACTCTGCCGAAAGATTCACCGTTATAAATGCCGCGCACTTTTTGCCTTCCGGCAGTTTCATACCTTTTGCGTACATATTCTATGCCTCCTTTCCTCCGCCGTCAGGCGTATTCCTTCTGCTTTTCGGTTCATGATTCTGCTGATTCTTCCTCGGATATGCCTGTTTCCAATATTTTGCGATCTCCCTGCCGGTCGCTATCCATACGTCCTCATGCGACGTTATTTCCCTAAGAACCTCTTCCAGTACAAGAATCCTTCCCGGCGCTCCCGATATCTGGGGATGCATCAGGAATACGATACAAAGCCCCATATCATAATAGCCCCTGAATTCACGGATATCGTTATCCTGCACATTCCTGTAGCAGCTGATCCGGTCAAGGCCTGACGGCTCCGCCGGATATACGCTGTACGCCTGCGCCACATAATCGTCCAGTTCCCATTTGGAAGGGATTTCAACCAGGTCTGACTCCTCTCCATCAAGAACCGTATAATACGGCTTGTCATCACCGCGCATGGAACTGGAATAGGCGAATCCCATCTCCGACAAGATATACGGAGTACGCACATGCCAGTCTCCCGACGGGGTACGGAAGCCTTCCGGTTCCTTTCCCGTAATCTCCTTGATGATCCGCTGGGTTTTCCCGATAATCTCCCTCTGCTCTTCTACCGTCTTCTCCACAAATCGCTCATGGGTATATCCATGATTCCCGATCTCATGCCCGGCATCCGCGATCCTGCGAACCACTTCCCGGTTATGCTCTGCTACGAAGCCCGGTACATAGAATGTCGCCTTCACCTTGTACTTGTCCAGCAGGTCAAGTATCATATCCACACAGCGGTTCGGCCCGTACTGCCCGATAGAACGGGCGCGTATCAGCTTCCCGGCGTTCGGCTCGTCCGCCGACATGTTCCGCCAGATAACGTCCCCGTCCAGATCAAAACTGAACATGACCGCGCTTCTCTTGCCTTCCGGCCACTTTACTCTCTCCATCATATCGCTCCTCTCTGCTCATACGTCTGATTCTCTTTTCTTATAACTTAGATGCTTAGTCACTTAGTCTCTAAGCTATTTATAAACTACACCCGTTGATCCGTCAATATCTTTTGTCATTTTCAACTTATTGTTTCAGACAATCGATCGAATCCTGAAGATGTTCATACATCAGCCTTCCGGCACGCTCTTTGTCCCTGTCTCGGATCGCCTGAATGATCCGGCGGTGTGACTCCAGCTCTTCTTCACCGGAAACCTTCTCCAAAATATCGGAAAATTTCCCGTACATCATATCGAAAATCGCGTTTAACACGATTTCCAACGTCTGCGTCATGAACACGCTGCCCGTCTTCGCAGCGTATAATTTGTGCAGCTTGAACTCTCCCTCTGTCCTTCCCGTCTCCTGAAAATGCTTTTCAAGCGCTCTGTATGCATTCTCCAGGTCTTCGATATCCCTTTCCGAAGCATTGCGGATGATCAGCTCCACCCCTCTCACTTCAAGAGGCTGCCGAACCTCATAAGCCTCTATCATGGAACAGCGCTCAAGATTCTTGCTGAGACTGTCTGTACTCCCAATTAGCTGCGACTGCTTCCTTAAGAACCTTCCCTTCCCCTGATGCGATACAATGACTCCTCTGCTCTCCAATACGCGGAAGGCTTCCCTCAGCACGTTCCTGCTGACATCAAGCTGTTCCATCAGCTCCCGCTCCGGCGGCATCTTGTCGCCGGGCTTTAGATGCTCGTCATCGATCATCTGATACAGGTCTTTTACCACTTCTTCATACAGCAGCGTTCTCGCTGCCCTGTTCCCAATCCCCATCTTCAATCTCCAGTCCCATCTCTCATCTGCAGCCCGTACACCACATGGCTGAGCACATACTGTCCGCCGTTGACAGCCGTACACCCATACATTTTTATATGACCATTATACCTTCTTACTGCTCATCCTACAAGTCCATCCTATGACCGATCCCTCCCCCAAAAAAAGAAAGGCTGTTATATAACAGCCTTGTCTGTATCGTATTTATTTTACCGCGCCGGCAACCACGCCTCCGATAATCTGCTTCTGGAGTACCACATACAGAATCAGGATCGGCACGACGCACAGCAGAAGTCCTGCCATAATGGTTCCGTAATCCGCCGAATAGGTCCCGTAGAAGCTATAGGTAGACAACGGCAGAGTCAGTAGCTTCTTATCCGTCAGCACCAGAGACGGAAGCAGGAAATCATTCCAGAATGCCAGTGAATTCAGAATCACCATCGTGGATATGATCGGCTTCAAGAGCGGAAGCACGATCTTAAAAAATGTCTGGGAATGGGTACAGCCGTCAATATACGCGGCCTCCTCAAGCGCCATGGGCACATTGCCTTTGATAAACCCATGGAACATGAACACAGACATCGCCATCGAGAATCCGGTATGCATAAATATCAAAGTAAGCCTGTGGTTCAATATATTCAGCGTTCCGCCGTAGATACTGACAAGCGGGATCATGATCGCCTGGAAAGGAATGATCATGGACGCTACCATAAGGGCAAATGTAAGCTTCGAGATCCCGTTATTGTGACGAACAATATAGTATGCAAGCATTGCCGCAAACAGCGTCACAAGTACCGTTGCCGATACGGTCACAAGCAGCGAATTCTTAAAAGCATTGATGAAATCCATCTGTGTAAATGCCTTAACAAAATTATCAAAGGACAGTCCCTTTATAGTGAACAGCCATGAAAACGGACTCTTAATGATATCTCTCTTCTGCTTCAGAGAATTGATCACTACCATGATAAACGGGAACATATATGCTATGAAGATAATGACCAGCCCCGCCATTGCAAGCGCATTCATCACTTTTCTCTTCGTACCGCCGACTGTTGTCTGTTTCATTATGCTTCCACCTCCTGTTTCTTCGTTAAGTAAACTTGAAGACCGCTGATCACCGCAACGATGATAAACAGGATCAGCGCCTCCGCCTGGCCTACGCCGAACTGCCTTGACGTGAACGCCTTCTCATACACATGCATCGCCGCCATCTCCGTTGTTCCATAAGGCGCGCCCGCGGTCAATGACAGGTTCACATCATATACCATGAACGCACGAGACAGGGTCAGGAACAGGCAGATCGTGATCGAAGACATCATAAGCGGCATGATAATATTCTTAAGCTTGACGAAGCCTGACGCCCCGTCGATGCTTGCCGCCTCCATCACATCCTCGCTCAGTCCCATGAAGCCCGCCACATAGATCAGGATCATATAACCGGACAGCTGCCACACAGATACGACCACCAGCGCGATGAAAGCATTGGTCGGATCAGACAGCCAGGAGACCTCGAACAGCTTCCAGCCCGTACTCTCTCCGATATTTACAAACACTCTGGAAAATACAAACTGCCAGATATATCCAAGCACGATACCGCCGATCAGGTTCGGTGTAAAGAAGCCTGCACGGAAGAAATTCTGTCCCTTGATCCCTCTTGTAAGAAGATAGGCAATGCCAAACGCAAGTACATTTACGATCAATACCACGAAGATCACATACTTGAAGGTAAGGAGCAGCGACGTCCAGAATTGCCCGTCCTGCATCACACCGCCGAAATTCTTAAGGCCGATAAAATTCTTAACCTTCGATACACCGTTCCAGTCTGTAAGTGTCAGATAGACACCATATACAAAGGGTATAATGACAACTGCAAAGAAGCAAAACATCCCTGGCAATGCAAACATGCAGAAATCCTTCCCGTTATTTTTTGATCTCATATTCCGCTCCTCCTATTCCTGCTCATCCCAGTATTCCTGAATAGACTCTGTAAGCTCTTCCCTGTCGCTTCTATCCACAAGGTACTTCTGCATTGCCGCTCCTAATACCGCCCAATGATCGTTCGGCACGATCGCGGATGCATTGAATGCCTTTCCTTCATGGACCTTCTGGTATATGTCCGCGCTCAGCGGATCGCTTGGTTCATATGGGTTATTCTGAAACGGCGGGATGATATTGCAGGTCTTAACAAGCATCTGCTGTCCGATCTCGCTGAACACGATCCAGTTCAAGAATTCCTTCGCAGCCTTCTGCTCCTTCTCTGTCGCGATCTGCCCGTCCAGCATCACCTGCTTGGACGGAGACGCCTGGATCTGCTGATTCACAAAATCATCCTCGTCATCGTTCAGGAAATACGGCAGGAATCCATATTCATCCTCTTCTTCGGCGCCGGCCTCTGAGATGTTCGGCCATGCCCAGTTCCCGTTGAACCAGAATGCAGTCTTACCGTCCGCCAGGTCGATCGCCATCTCATCGTAGTCCGCCCCGAGAGGATCTCCCTTCGCCACGTTGTATTTCTTCAATATGTCGAATGTATCAAGGAACTCTGACAGCCTGTCATAGGATGCAAGGTCAAGCTTACCCGCTTTGATCTTCTCGATCACTTCCTGCGCTCCTTCGCTGGTTCCCTCGTATGTCTCATAGATATACTGAAGCTGATGGGCGCCGAGCGACCAGTCTTCCTTCGCCATAGATACCGGCTTCTCCATCCCTGCGTCCACCAGACGGTCAAGAAGCTTCAAGAAATCCGCCTGGGTCGTAACGGAATCAGCGTCAAAGCTCTCGCCAAGCATCTCCTCGATCACCGCCTTGTTGTAAATGATGCCTCTTCCTTCGATACAAAGCGGAAAACTATATACCTTGCCGTTCACCTCAGTAATATATCCTTCCGCTTCCTCAACCCACGGTTCCTCCGTAAGATCCGCCGCCTTCTCTTCGGCAAGTGCGATCACGTCCGTCGTGTCCAGAATCGACGCTGTCGGAGGCGTCCCGGAATTATAGAGGCTTACCACCTTCGTATACGGAGAATCGCCGTCCGTAACCGGCATTACTTCTACATGGACGCCGGATTTCTTCTCATACTCGGCTCCCATCTTCTCCAATGCCACCTGGATCTCAGCCTTGGAATTCAGAAGCGTGATATTGGTTCCGCTTAAGGACGAATCGTACTCGAATGTATCCACCGACGTATCGATCGGCACTTCCTTCTCCTCCTCGTTGGGATCGTCCGGATCGCTGGCGAACCCAAAGCGGCAGCCCGTCAGCATGGTCGTCAGCAGTACCGCCGCCAGCACCGGCGGGACTGCCTTTGTCACCAATTTCTTTCTCATGACTCATTCCTCCTGTTTTGTAATATTTGCCTTGAATAACCGGTAAAGTAACCGGTTATTTTATGTGTATAATATCATTATTATATACATCCGTCAATTGTCAAAATCAACTTTGTGAATTCCATCCAAATCCAATATTTTAAAATTGTATATCTTCCACAAAACCGGTTACTTAACCGATTATTGATTGTCTGTTTCACTGGCTTTTGATATACTAGTGTATTATGATACGGTTGAAAAATACCAGAAAGGTTATTGTTATATCAGACATTATGAGACACAAAAAGAATGTTACATTCAACGATATCGCCAAGTACACCCATTTCTCCAAGACTACGATCTCACGGTATTTCAACAATCCGGATTCGCTGACCCTTGAAAATCAGGAAATTATTGCGAAGGCTCTTGTGGATCTCGATTATAAAGAAAATAAAGTCGCACGTATTCTCGCCAACGGGAAGACCGAATTTATCGGCATTATCATCCCGAATCTGTTCTTCCACTATTATTCCGAGATGCTAGACCAGATCCTTGCCACGTACGAAACCTTCGGCTACAAATTCCTTGTCTTTATCGGAAACGGACAGGAGGAAACGGAGCGCAACTATATAAAGGAACTGCTCGCTTACAAGATCGAAGGACTGATTATCTTAAGCCATACCATTCCTTCCAGAGAATTGTCAGAGCTTGGAATCCCTATCGTGACGATCGAGCGCGAGGACAGATATGTATGCAGTGTGAATACCGACAACTACATGGGCGGCTACCAGGCAGCCAGCCTTCTGGCCAGGCATCGCTGCGATGTCATCATTCATATCAATTACATTAAGGCAACCGTCCATTCCGAGATCCCTGCTTACGGACGTATAGAAGGATTTCTTGACTGCTGCAAAGAACACAGCATCCGGCACGAGATGATCCTGAAGGAGATGGATGATACTTACGAATCCACCTCGCGCTATCTGTCAGATGTTCTGGAAAATATTGCCGGGAAATACCAGGGCCTTAAAAAAGGATTGTTCGTATCCAACGATACGCACGCAAACGTCCTGGTCAATCTGCTCGTGAGAAGGCACGGGAAGCTTCCTGATGATTTTCTTCTGGTGGGCTTCGACAATTCGCCGATCTCCCGGGAAGCAGTCATTCCCATCAGTACGGTCGGACAGCAGGTTGATAAGATTGCCTCTGAGGCGGTCAGTCTCTTGGTGGAACAGATGAATGAACGCAAAAAGAGGCGCCCCATTCCGCTTGAGGCGCCGATCCATAAGGTGATTCCACCTATACTTTTCAGACGGGAGACTACCGAGAGGTAGCCTCCCGTCCGGCTTATCTCAGTCCCATGATCCGGAACTCTTCCGCTTCCTTCCCAATCTGGCAGAGCAGCCGCTTCATACCTTCCTCCTTCACATTGCCGTCAAGACTCATGGTAATCTGCTGTCTTCCGTTCTTAATCTCCAACTGCATCCCGCAGATTCCTACCCGGTTCAGCTTCGCCATATTCACGAAAAGATTCAGATCGCTGTTCTCTAAGCTGCAGCTAAAACCGATCTCCACATTTCCATGGTCCGCATCTGCCGAAAGCCCCGCCTTATCAAGCGCATCTGCTATAACCTGCTCCTGCAGACTGCCTAACAGACCATATTCATATCTCCTGCAGACACTCATGAGATGCTTAAGGAATGTTACATACTCCTCACGGATCCCGGCGTACACGTCCGAAGAACGCCGTTCGATGACCGCACGCTCCCGTTCCGGCACATACACATCCCCGCCCAAGACAGCCTTCACCTCTGCCACATGCTTTGCGCATTCCATCCTTCTGATAAATAACGGCTTGATTGCACTGTCAATGGAATCAATCTCTACACGGATTTCCTCTAAAGTCATATCTCTTATACTCCTTATCGAATAGCGCTCTACATATTCATCCGCGCAACAACCTCTGCCGCTCTCAGGCTTCCTGCCACGCCGCCGATCCCGGTCTCGCGCAGGCTTACATCCATCTTATCTCCGACTTCCTTCATCGCATCGATCACCTGATCCACAGGGATCTGACTCTCTATCCCGGCCAACGCCATATCTGCCGCCGCGATTGCGTTGAACGCTCCTCCAACATTTCTCTTCACGCACGGAACTTCTACCAGACCGCCCACCGGATCACAGACCAGCCCCATCAGATTCTTAAGCGCCATCGCACAGGCATGGCCGATCTGGGGCGTACTCCCGCCCTTAACATGACAGATGGCAGACGCCGCCATCCCGGAACCGGAACCCACCTCGGCCTGACATCCGCCCGATGCGCCCGCAAGGTATGCGCGGTTCGCAATGATCTGCCCGATTCCCGCCGCAACATACAGCGCTTCGATCATCTTCTCTTCCGGGACGTCATACTCTCTGTAATAGGTCACAAGAACCGCAGGCATCACTCCGCAGGCTCCCGCCGTCGGCGCCGCAACGATCCTCTTCATGCAGGCATTGTTACATCCCATCTTAAGCGCATTGCTCATGACCTTCGCCATAAAATCACCGCACAGGGTATCGCCTGCCGCCCGGTATGCATCGACCAATCCTCCCTCTTTTCCCACCATCCGGCTTCTGGACATAAGTTCCGGGTCATAGGCGTCCAGGCCGTCCAGCATCGCCTGCCACATGCGCTTCATCTCTTTCCAGGAATCCGCTTCCGTCACACCGCGCTCATCCGCATCCTCAAGCTGTACCGCCTTCCAGAATTCGATTCCTTCCTTCTCGCACCTTGTCTGTGCTTCTTCCATTGATTGATATGACATATATTCTATATCCTTTCTCTCTTCTCTACATTATTGACGAAGTCTAATTAATTAGCCAGCAGAAACTTCACTCTGATGATTCCCTTCTTGCTCTCCAAATCCTCCATGGCCTCTCTGGGCACGATCTGATCCGTCTCAACCACCATGACCGCATAGCCGCCCCGCTTATCGCGGAACACCTGCATCGTGGCGATATTGATCTGTGCATCACTGAGCGCCGCCGCTACCTCCTTGATCCTTCCCGGCTCGTCCACATTACGGATGATCAGAGTATTACTCTCTCCGCTGAAATTCACATCAATCCCATCCAGCTTGCAGACCCGGATCCTTCCGCCCCCGATGGAATACGCCTGGATCTTCATGGTATTCACCCCTTCGGCTTCCATGATGATCTGCGCCGTGTTCGGATGCGCTTCCTTGATCTCCTTTGGCTCAATGGTGAATTCCATCCCCTCTTCCTTTGCTATCCCGAAGCTGTCTGGTATCCTCATATCGTCCGGTTTCATTCCCAGAAGCCCCGCGATCAGCGCCTTATCCGTTCCGTGTCCTTTTCCCGTCGCCGCAAATGATCCGTGCAGATATACGGCTGCCTTCTCCGGCTGTCTTCCGAAGAGCTGTCTGGCGATCATTCCGATCCTTGCTGCTCCCGCCGTATGAGAACTGGAAGGGCCTACCATAACAGGTCCTAAAATGTCAAATATACTTCCCATTCTTCTTTTCCTCTTTCTTCTTCATAGTTTGACATGTATCTTCTTCTATTATACTTGCAGCATCAATTGTTGACAATCTTCAAAACATAACTTTTTATTATTTTTTATATCCATCCGCCGTCCCTCCGCATACAATGCAGTAACTACTATTAATATGACAGAGGGACGATTATTATGTATATGATTCTACCTTGTATCCTATTTCTGCTCATCATCTGCTCCTTTCTGATGATATGGCGCAGGAAATGCATCACCCGGAAAATCTGCTGTATGCCTATCCCCGAGAAGCTTAAGAAATTAAATGAGCTTACGCATCCTTTCGGCTTCGAATATCTTCTGTCACAGGACATCTTTACCTCCTGCGAAGATGCCTGGCAGAGAGACTTAGGCTACTGCTGGTTCTACGACCGCCATGCCGCTGCCTTTGGCATGGTGCTCGACTGTGAAACCATTTACTTTGATTACGAAGGCTGTACCTGGCTCATTGAATTATGGAAGGGACAATACGGTATCAATATCGGAGCCGAGATTGGGATCTATCGTGCTGACTCTCTTGTCCCCAGAAACCAGAGACATTCCACGCTGTTCCACACTGTACCGGATGAAGCTCTGCCGTTCTTCGAATATACTCTGTACCGCGGGGATACTCCCCTCTACAGGATTGCTAAGCGTCATTGGTGGCTGACCGGATTCCGTATGGGCGAATACAGCGAACCCGGCGATCTCTTCTTAAGAGTCTCCATCACCTTCCCTTCAACAGAAATGCAGGTCGCATTCGTCAAAGGCCTGATCGGCCGCAATTATACGCCTGAAGAGATCTGCATCCACCGTCAGGAGGTTTCTTTCAACCTCACTGTGCCGCACACCAGACAGCCCCGGAAAAAACGCCCCGTCCGTGCCGCTTACTCCCAATGGAAGAACCGGATATTCCTCAGGCTGTACTGCCATGTTACCAAACATTTCTGCCTGACATTGGATAAATTACTGTATCTGTATGAGTATCTGCCGTTTGCATTCCGCCATATGCTGCACATTCGTTCGTCCCGCCGGACACGCCGTCTTAAGTTCCGGCAAGGCAGACACCTCCGCCGCAAGAAATCTGGGAGAGGACGCAGACATGTCTGCTGACAGCCGGTTAAACGCCGCCTTCGCACATGCTCCCACCTTTCCCCTCTGCCGCTCCTCCCGCTATGTCCTGTTCAGCGATTGCCACAGAGGCTGCGGCACCAATAACGATAATTTTCTGAAAAACCAAAACCTGTACTTTGCGGCTCTACAGCACTATTATAACCGCGGTTTTACCTATATCGAGCTTGGCGACGGCGATGAGCTTTGGGAGAACCGCTCATTTGAAGCAATAAAAGGAATCCATAACAATACCTTCTGGCTGCTGTCACGTTTCTATCAAGAAGACCGGCTGATCATGCTGTACGGGAATCACGATATCGTCAAACGTAAGAAAGCTTTCGTCCATCGCTCCTGCTCTTCCTACCTCTGCAGCACCAGCCAGGAACGAGAACTGTTCCCCGGTATCATCTTCTATTCCGGGGCAATCCTCAAGAATACAGACTGGGGCAGGGACGTCTACCTGACCCATGGCCACCAGGCCGACTTCTTCAACAGCGTCCTGTGGCGCACGTCCCGTTTCCTGGTTCGATATATCTGGAAACCTTTGGAATCTACTGGTTTCCTGGATCCTACCAGCGCCGCGAAGAATAACACGAAAAAAAAGAAGGTGGAACGTACCCTGACCGGATGGGCCGGAAAGAATGACTGCATCCTGGTCACAGGACATACGCACCGCCCGATGCTGGACGAATCCGTCTCCTACTGTAATTCCGGGAGCTGCGTGCATCCGCGGTGCATTACTTGCATAGAGATCGAACAGCTTAAGATGTCGCTGGTCAAATGGACTCTTGGGACACATCCGGACCGGACCCTCTATGTGGCGCGTGAGGTCCTGGCCGGTCCGTTCTATCTGAGATAAGAATGATCGACGGATGTATCATATCAGCCCCGTACTTCTCAACAGATAGAGCCATCCGGTCAATGTAAATGCACTGAATAAGGTCGTCAGCATCACGACACTGGAAGACAGCACTCCTTCATGCCCCATGTTCTTCGCCATCACGAAACAAGTTACCGTAGTGGCCGAACCAAGCATAACCAGGATCGCCACCAGCTCTTCCTCCCGGAACCCCAGCCTTACCGCAGCCGGTAGAAATACCGCGCAAAACCCGATCAGCTTGATAAATGCCGCAGTAACCGCAGGCTTCACCCTGGCAAATGCTTTGCGAAGATCGAAAGCCGCTCCCATTGCCATCAATCCCATCGGCGTCGTCACTCCTCCGACACTCGATATCATCTTCCCCATGATCTGCGGCATGGGGAGACGCAGCGCCGACCACAAAAGACCCGCCGCAATCCCGATAATAATCGGATTCGCCGCGACTCCTCTCAGCGTCGTCTTCAACACATCCCGGTCAATGCCCCTCTGCCCCGGCTTGAAAAGCGAGAGGACAAGCACCGCCATCACATTATACAGCGGAACGCTCCCTATGATCATAAGCGGCGCCATCCCCGCTGTCCCGTAGATATTCTGGATAAACGCAATCCCAAGGATCGCCGCACTGCTTCGGTAAGACGCCTGAATGAATTCACCCTGTATAGATCTGTCCTTCCACAGAAATGATATGCCCGCCGACACTGCTATGCTGATCACCGTCACTCCAAAGCAGAACATTACAAACTTCATATTCCACACTCTGGCAAAATCTACCGCAGCCAGATCTCCGAACAAAAGGACGGGCAGCGGCACCCGGAACACGAACCGATTCATCTTCGATGCAAATTCGTCGTCCATCCATCCGATCTCATGCAGCACATATCCAAGAACCATCATCAAGAATATTGGAACCGTCGCGTTCAGGCTGAATATTAAATTCTCCACTATGATCATCCCTTCCTGTAGTCTAATGTCTGCATTATATCCGTCAACTGCAGAACGGCATAACTCCTCATACGGCTGTGTGCATCACGTAATATACTTGCGTATCCTTGCATACGCATGGTAAAGCTCCTCATAGGTCACCCGGCAGTTTGCCGGACTCGTAGACGGCAGTATAACCGCCTCTATCCCCGTCTTCGGATAACAATAGCGCTTATATAACTGCCCCGCCTTCGTTCCCGTCGTATAGACCGCCCGGATATCAGCCTTCTCCAGTATCCGGCTTAGATCATTGGGCACCGGATTGCGGATACTGCTGTCATCCGCGCCTTCTATCTCACACCCCGCCAGTACATCCCACACTGCGATCTTATTGCGCAGCGCAAATGCGATCTTATCCTCCCGCGTAACCGGCAGTTCTTCCCCGCACACATCCGATACCACCTTCCAGAAGCGGTTGCGCGGATGACCGTAATAGAAGCCCGTCTCCCGCGACTTGGGCGAAGGCATGGTGCCCAGCATGAGGATGCGCGATTCTTCGTTAAATATTGGAGTAAAATTATGTGTTACTTTCATCATAATGAATTGTTCTCCGTCTTGCCGAATAGATTCTTGAAAATATTCCATGATCTGTTTTGTAAATATACGGCGAATCTCGATATTAGGAATCACTCATCGGACGGAATCCCCCTGCGGCCTGTCCTGCTGCGTCAGGTAACCTGACGTAAGTCAAACACGGATGAATCCCGTCTTATCGACATAATAGAAATTGTCTCTCTTGAAGCCTTTAAGAAACTCAATTCCTATCGGTAGCTTCTTCATCATACTGCCAATGTCCTCCTTGTGGACAGTATAACAACTTTGGAATGTAGATTCAATGGAAAAATTCTTTATCAATTTACACCAATGGCGCCAGCGCCTCGCGCAGCACCTCAATCTTACAGGTATGCTCTTTGCTCTTTTTATCATAAGCAATTCCTACCCCCAGGACTCTCCCTGTATATTGAGGTATTCCGCCAATCATTTTTCCGAAGTTCAAGGCGTATCGCCTGTCCTTAATCTGCTGTATTGCCTCATCTGCTGTATGATCCACTTTCAGTTCCAGAATAATCCCATCTGCTCTGTGATCGATCTCCGGATAGAAAATAAAATCTACATAACCGATTCCAGCCTTATCTTCCCGCTCGATACGGTACGAATCACGTGCGGCCAGATAGATCAGGTTCACTATAGCCGTCAGTTCCGTCTCATTATTGTAGTTCAATAACGGATTCTCTGTGTTATGTGCAAATTCTAATATGGAACACATCGTCGCCGTATCACTTCTAAGTGTTGCCTGCAGCATCTTCTCCGATTCTCGTGCAAGTTGATGCACATAACCCAGAGAAGGCTGCTTTTGCAGCATATCGTCAAATCTTTCCATCAGTTCACGGTTCGGAATCCTGACACATCCCTTCTCAAAGCTCAAGAATCCATAAACGGTCATTGCCGAGAAGATCTCGTCCTTGCTGGTAAGATTCATAGCAGTTGCAGCATATTCGCGGACATTTGCCCGGACAGGAATCCCTGACACCATCAGGGCTAGGCTGTCACGTACCGCATCCGTATTATGGTCGATATAATAATATATCTCATCATATGGTCCGGAACTGATCCAGTAATTTCCCAGATTATTATTCGTCAAAGCCGCGATAATAGAACGCGGATTATAAATGTGGCTTCCTGATTTCGCAGAATAACCGTCATACCACATTTTCAGGTCGCTGCGCGTGATCTTCGGATTCCTTTGATTGAGCAGAAATTTGTCAAAGAGCTGATCAACCTCGGATTCTGTAAATCCGAATATATCGCCAAACATCTCCTCTGACGCCATCGTGTATTCCAGAAACATATTCAGCTCAGACCCGCTGGAATACTTGGCAATCGGAAGGATCCCTGTCATATATGCAAGATCCACATATGGCTGATCCTTCAGCAGATTGCTCAGAAAGTCAATGTATTCCATCCTATCTTCATCTGTCACAAAATGTCGATGAAAAATAAAATCCCATTCGTCCAGAACAAAAATAAAACGCGTCTCCGGCTCCGCCTGATACACCCTCTTCAGCGCATCCCATACCGCATCATCCTGTCTTATCCTGACATGCGGATAAATCTCCGTCAGATCCTCGATCAGGTTCTGCTCAATACGGCTGATATACTGCTCATAACTATTACACCGTCTTGGAAGGCGGTTGAAAGAAATAGCGATAACCGGATGTTGATTGATATGTCCTTTATAAAATGGGGAATCCGCTATCTGCAGATTCGCGAAGATATCTTCCGCATCATATCCCCTGGAGAAGAAAGCGCCGATCATATTGGCCATAACCGACTTCCCAAAACGCCGGGGCCTTGTAATGCAGATATATTTTTCAGTAGTTCCTATTCTTGGGATAATCTCACTGATCATCCCTGATTTATCTACAAAATATGGACTTTTGTAAACTTCTGTAAAGGCAGTTAATGGCTCTGCACTGTTCAGATAATTTCCCATGAAACAGTCCTCCCTCTGGTTAGTGTGATAAAGTTACGATTCCTGGTATTGACAGTATAGCAACTTTGAGGGGTGGGTTCAATGAGAAATCTATTTTTAGAATCACAATCCACAGTAACGGTTACTTTTCACGGAGCAGGGAAATCGGACACGATGCATGGAACCCCATATTGCATTGCCTGCGTCACTACTACCGGCATCGGATCGTCTCTGGACGGACATACCAGCAAATCCAATGTTGCAAAATAACATCCAAGTTTCCTCTGCGACATTTCTCCGATATATTTTATCTCAGGATTATTCCTCAATACTTCATCTAGGTCTATAACCGGTTCAAGATATTTCCCGACAATTTCAAAGGACACACCTTCCTTCTTCCACTCTGGTATGTTTTTCACTGCCGTCACAAAAATATCCTGTGCTTTTCTTGGATAAATCAATCCTATAATACCTACTCTAAATGCACGATCTCTGTTTTGCTTCTCTGACAGGTTATCCGGCAGACAATATAACATTTTTTCAACTGACAACTGTCTGTAATACCTCCGAAAACATTCTATTACCCGTTTCCCGCCTGCATAATAATGAACATTATCCTGATAACTAATGGGAAATCATGGAAATCCTTATCATTTGATTCATGTATCCACCACACAATCGGAACCTCTGTATGGACAATCCTCCTTACCACATCCGCGATTCCTATCGTCCCTACAATGACAAATTCCATCTCTCTAACCAGTTCGGCAAACTGATTCCCGCCATATAACATATTAATCTGCGGAATATAATCAATATCATTTTCTCTTAATTCTTCTACCAGTTCACCTTCAAGCAAAGCAGACATTCATGGTCTATACTCCATCTTCTTCAAAATGCGGGCGACATGCATAAGTACGACCGACACTCCGTTCCTTGTCAGTTCATGACAAATAAAAAGGTGCATGGACTGTAGATGATACTTTCCATGCACCTTTTTCGTTGATTTCTGCAATTTTTTATGAATTATTTCCCCTGTTTACCTCAAATCCATACACCACTTCACAATTCTTCTTGAAACATGCGATTGCATACTTATGAATTGTCTGCATCCCATCCTGTTTCAAGACTTCGGCATATCCATTCCTCTCACTCTGCCGCATCGCTTCCTCACAGGCCTGACCGTACTTACCACCCTCGGCATACTTAACCTCAATCACGCATCCCGTCTTCTCCATCGAAATCTCCAATCTGATATCCGTATATCCTATTCCTGATTCCGCGTTCGATACAACAATCCAACTTCCCTCTGCCCGTAACAGACCAAGCACCATCCCATGGAAGAAGTTTTCTTTCATTTCCTTTCTAACATACGTATCCCGGATACTGATCGACATCGCCAGGAACTCGTTAAACAACCTCTGTTATGAATCCCATTCACAGGCTTCTCCTTGTCCGTCAAATACCCTGTTGCAAAAAGCACACTCCAAAGATAAGTCTGACGAACCTCCTGATCTTCACTGTCAAAATCTGTATAAGTCAGTTCCGGAACCAGAACCTTCTCCACCGCCTCCCCAGAAATCAACGTCTCTATCTGACTCCTCGTCGTTTCCGTCGCATCAACAAGAATATCCTGGATGATCGCGTTACTGCTGCTGTTCTCCCAATGAGTCTCCATCGGAGCATCCGCTCTTACCCGAAATTTGTCGCACTGATTGATTACATCCATGGGCAATATACATCTATCTCTCCAAATCGATAACCATCATACCACTCATTTATTGCGCCAAAGGCCTTCTCTGCCCCATAGTAAGAAAGCATATCTTTTACTTCTTGATCCGTAAAGCCAAAGTATTCTGCAAATTCTACATCGGACATGGTTCTGACTTTGAAATTGTTCAATCCTGTAAAAATACTCTCTTTTGCAATCCTCAATCATCCCGTAATTACCGCAAAATAAACGTTGGGATTCGTCTTGATTACCTTGCTGAATAACGAACGGATCAGTCTCACCATCTCCGGATAGAATCCATCCTGATACGCCTTATCTAAGGGTACATCATATTCATCTATCAAAACAATTACCGGAATCCCATAATGTTTACAAAGCAACTCCGTCAGAATTCTCAGACTCCTATGCAGGTTACCCGGGTATTCACCAGATCACGGATGAATCCCGTCTTATCGACATAGTAGAAATTGTCTCTCTTGAAATCTTTAAAAAACTCAATTCCTATCGGTAGCTTCTTCATCATACTGCCAATGTCCTCCTTGTGGACAGTATAACAATTTTGGAATGTAGATTCAATGGGAAAATTCTTTGCCAGGAAACTTTACCCTTCAGCATATTCTATCATACAGCTTTTCTTATAACACGCAATCCCATATCTATGAACCACATGCATTCCATCCTGCCGCAAGATTTCCGCATACCTGCCTTCCTCAATCTGTCTCATCGCCTTGTCACATGCCAAGTTATACTTTCCATCCTCTGCATATTTCACCTCGATTACACAGCCCACCTTCGTTGCCGGAACTTCTAATCTAATATCTGTATATCCAATCCCTGATTCTACATTAGACCTGACATTCCAGTTCCCTTCTGCCTGCAAAATTCCCAACAACATCCCATGGTAAATGTTTTCTTTCATATCCTTTCTCACATAAGTATCCCTAATGCTGATAGATTCAGACATAAAAGCATTCAATAACCGCTGTACTTCCTTATAATCTCCCGTTTCCAAAGCCTTGCAGAAACTTTTCCACCTGGATATATCACTTGTAATCTTTACCTTAAACCAAGATCGGATTCGCTTCTCATATATTCCCCGTACTTCCAGGTTCGGAATTACAAGCTTATGGACCCCATGCTCAGGCTTCCCAGCATCTGTCAGATAACCTGTTGCATAGAGTACGCTCCAAAGATATGTCTGTCTCACATCCTGGTCTTTATTGTCAAGATCTGTATAGGTCAATTCCGGAATCAAGGCTTTCTCCACCCTTTCCCCAGAAATCAAGGATTCTATCTGACTTTTCGTAGTTTCGGTCGCGTTCTCAAGTATATTCTGCACAATCGTATTACTGCTGCTATTTTCCCAATGCGCCTCCATCTGTGCATCCCCTGCTTCGAGAAACTTATCACACTGATTCAGCACATCCCATGGGCAATATATATCTATCTGCCCGAAACGATATCCGTCATACCACTCCTTCATCATCTCAAACTTATCTTCCAGCCCATAATAACAGAGCAGTTCCCGAACCTCATGCGTTGTAAAACCAAAATATTCCGCATAACGAACATCCGATATCGTCCTTACCTTGAAATTATTTAACCCAGTAAAAATACTCTCCCTCGCGATCCGCAGACACCCCGTTATAACTGCGAAATGTAAATTCTTATTCGTCTTAAAAACCTGACTGAACAAAGCCCGAATCAGCCTGGTCATCTCTTCATAGAAACCGTCCTGGTATGCTTTATCCAACGGAACATCATACTCATCGATCAAAACAATTACGGGGATTCCGTAATATTTATAAAGAAGCTGCGTTAAAAGCCGCAGGCTGCTATGAAGAACGAATGCTTTTTCGAAATCTCCCTTTATGATATGAATCAGTTTATCCTTCTCATATTGATCTAATTTATCACTCTCTAACAAAAAACCGAACCGGCCGGCCTCTTCGCTGATCACACTTCCCAGCATATCATATGCAATCTGGAAATCTGTTCCTTCCACATCTTTCAGGCTTATGGAAATGACCGGATATTTTCCCATGTACTGCTCACAAAGTTCTGTTTCTCTTGAAATCTCCAACCCTTCGAACAGGGCCTTATCCGTTCCGATCTCAAAAAAGGTCTTCAACATATCCATATTCAGGCTCTTCCCAAACCGCCTGGGTCTTGTAAACAGATTAACGCTTCCTCGTGTTCCCAACAGATCCCGGATAAGACCGGTTTTGTCAACATAATAAAAATTCTCCTTTTTAAATCTGTCAAAAAATTCAATCCCAATCGGAAGTTTCTTCATTTCCATACCATCTAAGACCCCCTATCATCCTTTATTTACCTCCAATCCATACACCACCTCACAGCTCTTCTTGTAACATGCGATTGCATACTTATGAATCGTCTGCATCTCATCCTGTTTCAGGACTTCGGCATATCCGTTCATCTCAATCTGCCGCATCGCTTTAGACTCTTCACAAACCGCCTGAGTCTAGTACATCATTGCATTAATTCTTGAGTAATAAGCACTTGCTATCCATGCCATCTGCACGCCTTCGAACCTAGTACACCGTCGGTTCGTAAACGCACAGCTGACACGAATATCAAGCACTATTACTTCAATATTAATGCAATAATGTACTAGTAAAAAGATTGACACTTCCTCTACTATGCCAATGTCCTCCTTGTAGACAGTATAACAATTTGGGGATGTAGATTCAATGGAAAAATTCTGGATTGTACTCTCTTTACCCAGAATACTTCGTTCCCTTTTTTTCATCACCATAAGCCTCCTACTATCTGTATCGCCCACAACACATCAATCTACCCAAGACGGACGCCCCTATTATGACAAGATACACGGCAAGCCCGGCATCCATGAAGTAGACCTTTAGCGTTTTGATCTTTCCTGCCATCCAGTACTCTCTGGTCAACGATTCTTTTCATCTCCAGAAGGCAAGTCTCCCTTTTTCATGTGAAAAAATAAACTTTCATTGTATATTTCCTCTCCGCGTATTATAATAAGGAAGCACACTAATATGTGCAGCAACAACCGTACTAATCACAAAGGGCGGCACCTGCGTGAGAAGGCGCACAGATTCCGATTCAAGAATGATCAAATATAAGGGCAGGGATATTCTGCCCTTTTCGAACCTGACGCCTGTACGTGTCAGGTCTTTTTTTACCCTGATACCACGGATAACACAATCAACGATCAACTTTCGATCGCTGACGAGACATGAGGTGATATATGAGAAGCGCTGACAACTTCACGATGCCAGATAACCTGAAGCATCTGATTGACAAATTAAACGACACCCGGCAACTGACGAAAGACGAATGGATCCGCCTGATCACCGGGCGCACCCCTGATCTCGCAGAGTATCTCTTCACTCTGGCAAGAGAAGAACGGCACCTCCATTACGGGCATGACGTCTATATCCGCGGACTGATCGAATTCACCAATTACTGCCGGAACGATTGTCTCTACTGCGGCATCCGCAAGAGCAATTCCCATGCCAGACGCTACCGGCTCTCGGAAGAAGACATTCTCTCCTGCTGCAAGGCCGGATATGAATTGGGATTCCGTACCTTCGTACTGCAGGGCGGAGAGGATGCTTATTATACAGATGAGAAAATAGTCTGTCTGATCCGGCATATCAAATCTCTCTACCCGGATTGTGCCGTCACACTTTCCATCGGAGAGAGAGCCGCAGACGGCTACCGCCGGTTCTTCGACGCCGGAGCAGACCGGTATCTTCTGCGGCACGAGACTTATAACGCAGAACACTATTCCCGTCTCCATCCGCCGTCCCTCACCGCAGCCCACAGACAGGAATGTCTGTGGAACCTTAAGGAGATCGGTTATCAGGCAGGAACCGGGTTCATGGTGGGATCTCCATATCAGACCCCGGAGCATCTGGCTGAAGACATGCTGTTTATCAACGAACTGAATCCGCAGATGGTCGGCATCGGACCGTTTATCTCACACCATGACACGCCATTTGCAGACCAGGAATCCGGCACCCTGGAACTGACATTGTTCATGCTGGGGCTTCTAAGGCTCATGCTGCCGAAAGTCCTGCTGCCGGCAACCACGGCCCTTGGGACTATACATCCAAGAGGACGTGAACTTGGTATCCTTGCCGGAGCCAATGTGGTCATGCCGAACTTGTCTCCAACCGATGTCCGTAAGGATTATCTGCTGTATGACAACAAGCTCTGTACCGGAGATGAGGCTGCCGAGTGCAGGAAATGTCTGGAAGAACGCATGGAATCTATCGGATATCATGTAGTCACTGCCCGGGGCGACTCCCTGAATATAGAATCAATACAGAACATTGCACAATAGCCCGATTCAAAAAACATGCAGCCGCACAGGCTGAAAATATAAGAATACCAGGAGGAATTGAATAATGTATGATGTAAACTCAAAAAACCCGGAAGAATTTATCAACCACGAGGAGATTCTCGATACCCTTGCCTACGCGGACGAGAACAAGAATAATACCGCACTCATCGAATCTCTGATCGAGAAAGCAGCGCTCAGAAAGGGCTTATCCCACCGGGAAGCATCCGTCCTCCTCGCCTGCGAGGACGATGCGATGAACCAGAAGATTTTCCGCCTTGCCGAGCAGATCAAGAAGGATTTCTACGGCAACCGGATCGTTCTTTTTGCACCGCTGTATCTGTCCAACTACTGTATCAACGGATGCACCTACTGTCCTTATCACATGAAAAATAAGCACATTGCCAGGAAGAAACTGACCCAGGAAGAGATCAAGCGAGAAGTCATCGCCCTGCAGGATATGGGTCACAAACGCCTTGCCTTAGAAGCCGGCGAAGACCCGGTGCATAACACCATGGACTACTATCTGGACTGCATCAATACCATTTACAGCATCAAGCATAAGAACGGTGCGATCCGCCGGGTAAATATCAACATTGCCGCCACGACCGTCGATAACTACCGCCTGCTGAAAGAAGCCGGGATCGGCACATACATCTTGTTCCAGGAGACTTATCACAAGGAAAGCTATCTTACGCTTCATCCGACCGGCCCGAAACACGATTATGATTACCACACCACCGCCATGGACCGCGCCATGGAAGGCGGGATTGATGATGTGGGTGTGGGCGTCCTCTTCGGTCTGGACAAATACCGCTATGAATTTGCCGGACTTCTGATGCATGCCGAACACTTGGAGGCGGCATTCGGCGTCGGTCCGCACACCATCAGCGTACCGCGCCTGCGCAATGCCGATGATATCGACGCAAGCTCATTTTCCAATGGAATCGACGACGATACCTTTGCCAAGATCGTGGCATGTATCCGGATCGCGGTACCTTACACCGGCATGATCATTTCCACGCGCGAGAGCCAGAAGACGAGAGAACGCGTCCTTCACCTCGGCATTTCCCAGATCAGCGGCGGCTCTAAGACCAGCGTGGGCGGATACTGCGAACCGGAGCCAGAGGATGAGAAATCCGAGCAATTTGACGTGATCGACAACCGTACTCTGGACGAGGTTGTGCGGTGGCTGATGGAGATGGACTACCTTCCAAGCTTCTGCACCGCATGCTACCGGGAAGGCCGGACCGGCGACCGTTTCATGTCACTTTGCAAGAGCAGACAGATCCAGAACTGCTGCCATCCCAATGCACTGATGACCCTGGAAGAATATCTGATGGATTATGCGTCTCCCGCCACGAAAGCGATCGGAGATAAGCTGATCGACAGGGAAGTCTTAAATGTACCGAACGAGAAAGCTCGTGCAGTTGTACTTGAGAATCTGAAACTGATACGGGAGAATAACAGGAGGGATTTCCGGTTCTAATATATTAAATGAAAGGAGACTCTATCCCATGAGTTTGAACAATACCCCCTCTGCCGAGCGTCTGCACATCGGCATCTTCGGCAGGCGCAACGCCGGGAAATCCAGCGTCATCAATGCCCTGACCGGCCAGAATCTTGCCATCGTTTCTGATATCAAGGGAACGACCACTGATCCGGTCCTTAAGGCCATGGAACTGCTGCCCCTTGGCCCGGTGGTGATGATCGATACGCCCGGTCTTGACGATACGGGAGATCTTGGCGCACTCCGGATCCAGAAGGCATATCAGGTGCTAAATAAAACGGATATTGCAATCCTTGTGGCAGACGGAACGATCGGCATGACAGCGGAAGATCGTTCCATACTGGAGCGGATCAAAGCGAAATCCATTCCCTATGTTATCGTTATGAACAAGGCAGACCTCACTCCTAGCAGGAAAACATCCGTGACCGGCAGCCTTGAATCCGATGTCTCTGCCGCAGCGGCGCTTCCTTCTGCGGCAGGTCTTACGGAGGATTCCGTGCTGTGGGTCAGCGCCGCAGACCAAACCAATATCCACGAATTAAAAGAGCGGATCGCCTCCCTGGTTCCCGCCGAGGACAGCCGACTTCGGATCGTCGGCGACCTGATCCGTCCGTCTGATCTCGTGGTTCTGGTGATTCCCATTGACAAGGCTGCGCCCAAAGGCCGCCTGATCCTGCCGCAGCAGCAGACCATCCGGGATATTCTGGAAGCAGGGGCAGTCTCCATCGTCACAAGAGATACGGAGCTTCGGCAGACTTTGGATGCTCTTGGGCAGAAGCCTGCCCTGGTCATCACCGACAGCCAGGCCTTCGAGCAGGTTGCACGCGATGTCCCTGACGATATCCCGCTGACCTCATTTTCCATTCTATTTGCAAGATATAAGGGGAATCTTAAGTCCGTCGTAGATGGCGCCCGGACGCTTAGTCTCCTGGAAAACGGCGATACCATACTGATCTCAGAAGGGTGCACCCACCACAGACAGTGCGAAGATATCGGCACCGTAAAGCTACCGAACTGGGTCCGCAAATATACCGGGAAAGAAGTGAATTTTGAATTCACAAGCGGGACGGAATTCCCGTCAGAGCTTGGGAAATACCGCCTCATCATACACTGCGGGGGCTGTACGCTGAACGAGCGGGAGATGAAGTATCGCCTGAAATGCGCTGCGGATGCTGATATACCGATGACAAACTACGGCACGGCGATCGCCTATATGAAAGGGATCCTGGAACGCAGTATTGCTGTATTCCAGGATCTTGATTAGGCTTTCTTCTGTTTTGTCATGGTCTTCACTCCGTCTACTGCCAGGATCACCGCCAGTATGATCAGAAGCGCCGCGATAACCGCACGCACACAGCACCAGGTCACGCCTTCCCCTCCTGCCTGGATTCCAGCGAAATTCGTCTTCAGCGTGAATCCAAGAGAGGTGATCGTGACGATAAGCATGAATGTCATCGGGAACAGGAACATCTTATTATTCTTTCCTGCCTTCCCAAGCCAGGTCGCCACCGCCAAGAGACCTAAGGCAGCAAGGAGCTGGTTCGCCGCACCGAACAACGGCCAGATATTGGCATAACCCGTAATCCCAAGCCCGATACCAAGAACCACCGTGATCAATGTTGCCACAAATGGATTGGTCATCACCTTCTTATATCCTGTCACATCCTTATAGGTCTCGCCTGGCTCCAGCCAGAATTCCTGGAACATGTATCTTGCCAGACGAGTCGCCGTGTCCAGGGACGTCAGGCAGAAGACCGACACAGTAAGCACGAGCAGCGTATACGCGATTTCTTCCGCTCCTGCCAGACCCGGAATCGTACCAATCATCTTCGAGATACCGGTCGCAAATACAACTGTAGGCGTCACCGTCTCTCCGGATGCATAATTTGCCCAGATATACCCGACTGCACACAGGGAAATGATAGCCAGTGCACACTCGATCAGCATACCGCCGTATGCGATCGGCTGTGCATCTTTCTCATTATTCAACTGCTTCGCTGTCGTACCGGATCCGACCAGTGAGTGGAATCCTGAGATCGCACCGCAGGCTATCGTCACAAATAATGCCGGGAACATATATCCCAGAGAAGCCCCTGTAGGCGCCAGCGTGTCTTTAAATCCTGCAAAAGCCGGGATATCCATATAAGCGCCGCCTGTGAATCCGCAGCCGATGATCCCTACTACGGCTACGATCATCATAAAATACAACAAGAATGAACTAAGATAGTCTCTTGGCTGCAACAGGATCCATACCGGCGCTACCGATGCAGCAAGGATATAGATTCCCACGATGATCATCCAGGCTGTATTGCTCAGATACAGCGGATGCCAGTTTAGGCCGATCACCATACAGACCACGATCGCCGCAACCCCGATCACGGTAGAAACCGCAAGCCCGGCATTCCGCCGATATACCAGAAACCCAAAAGCGATCGCTATGATGATAAATAGAATAGAAATCATCGCTGTCGTAGCATTTGCCGCGCTTGCCGCATAATCCACCGCACCGCTTTCTGTATAGGCCGCCATAAATGTATTTGCCACGATCGAACCAAATGCCGCCACTACCAGGATCAACGTCAGATAAGAGAAGATAATGAAGAGCTTCTTCGCCTTCGAACCCATGGTACTGGCGATCACCTCGCCGATCGACTGTCCCTTGTTGCGGATGGACGCAAACAGCGCGCCGAAATCATGCACCGCACCAAAGAAAATGCCGCCGATCAATACCCACAAAAATACCGGAACCCATCCGAATACCGCAGCCTGGATCGGCCCGTTTATCGGTCCCGCGCCTGCGATCGATGAGAAGTGGTGCCCCATCAGCACCGGAGCCTTCGCCGGAACATAATCTACACCGTCTTCCTCCGTATGGGACGGCGTCTCCCTGGACGGATCGATCCCCCATTGCTTTGCAAGCCATTTTCCATAAGTAAGATATGCAATGATAAGAATCGCAATGCCCGCAATTAATACTAATACACCATTCATACGTCATTCCTCCTTAGTTTTTATGCTATCAAGCCGGACCTTTGCCGACTTTTTATAGCCCTTCACAAGTTCTCTCGCCGCCCGGTTCCCAAGCAGCTTATGATTCTTCAGGTCGAATACCAGGATTCTTGCCTCACTGTATCCCCGAATCGACATCTTATAATTCCTCACATACCGGAAGGAACGGATTCTTCTTGCGGCTTCCTCCGACACCCCATTTTCACAGATATAGATCATGGTCATGTAGGTGTACATGTGATTCTCCGGCGGCCATTTCTCACCATGCCGGACAAGCTCTGGCTCGATGTAATCTGTAACCTGTCTGCCGAATAAATCTACTGTCTCCGCTGCCAGTTCCATTCTATTGATACGAAAAAAGACATGCTCAAAACATTCCGCCCGCCACAACTCTGCGCTCTTAACAAGGACGTACCGGGCATTGGCAGCACGGAAGCTGGCATATGCCTCATAGATATCCCCATTGATATCGCAGGCTCTCTCTACATCGTAGCTGGCTTGAAATGATTCAAGCAATGTCTCTAATAGATCTTCACCTGTCATATTCAATTGTTCTCCTCATTCCATAACAGCGCGGTGCGGCTGTAGTGGTAATACTTTGTCTTTCAAACCTTCTATATATTACCACTTTCCGGGATGAAATGCAAGAGTTTTTAGAGTGTACTCTGTTTTTTTTACTCGCTGTCTTCAGAAATGAAATCAATGACAATCACATCCCTTGCAGCCGTCTCCGTATATGCTTGTTCCTTATGCATAAAGTTGATAATATCATTTTTGCTCATCTTCCCAAACTTCTCTATAACAATATCCAGAATTTTCCTATCGTCATCTGATAGAGCGGGGTACTCACACTCACCTTTCAACGAAAAATGGCAAGCATTTGTCTCTCCCATATCTACTTCCTCGCACGGAACATCCTTCAGATCAATAATTGAATTATGGCCTACCGGCACTGCTCCCCTCGGCAATGCCTGATACACCAGACCTGTTATCGCAAAACCTCTGACCTTATACGACAAAGCATCTGCATACCACATCAATTTCATAAGTTTCACTTTATAAAGATTTGTAATCTCTGCAGATGCAGCAAAATAGCGTATCACATCAACAACTTTATCTAATGAGAGTTTGGTGTTCCCATGAAAAAGCCGATTATCATGGAATCTTGCATTTCTACCTGTAGAATGACATTTAAGGAACGAATAAACACCTTTGAATAACTGCTTATAGGAAGGGTACTTGGTAAAGGTTAATGTTAAGATGAATTGAAATAAAACTGGAGCAAATCTGTTTCTATTATACAGATTTGCTCCAGTTTTGTATAGATACGCACTATCCCCCTGTGCACAGTATTCTTAGCTATAACTTATCTATTCTCATCAATGTAGTTGGAAAAAATAATATTTCTATCTAAAATAGTTCTCTCCTTTTCGTACAAATCGCCATCAGCATAGCAGACATCAAAATCATTACAATAAAGAGTACTGCATTTGCCGCATCTCCGGTCTTTGGGGATGTCACCGTTTTTCCATTGGAATCATTCTGACTCCCTTGATCCTTTGACGGGTTGTTCTGACCACCTGTCTGGTTATCATTTCCCGGTTGATTTCCAGAAATATCTCCCTGATTACCCTGGTTTCCCTGGTTATCATTCTTATCGGAAAAACTTGGTCTGCTCGTTCCGGATGAAGTTGTTCTGTCACTATATGCTAATGCATATGGTGAGAAAGAATCCGTCTCAAATGAAATAACCCAATCCTGCACTTCTGACTTCAATACTTCTGATTTCTTTGTCTCATTGTTGTAATGAAAAACCTTATAAGTACGCCCGCTTTTGCGGATAGCTTCCGGTATCTGGAGATTGATGGTAATCTTTTGGTCTAATTTACCGATAGATATATTCTCCAATCCCGGCACCTTCTGTCCATTTTGCAGTACATCTGCCGAAATATTGATGTCATAATACTGTCCTATGATTTCTCTATTTCCTAACCCTGCCTGGAATCCGTCCTTTACTTCTTGCTCTACCGCCGAAACTTCCTGAGCTGTAAGATTCAATTTTGAAGATACCGTATAATTATCTCCCAACTTTCCGAATTCTTCCGCATATTCTTCTTTTATATGTGCGAGAGCATTGTTCTCTATCACTGAACCTGATTCTTCCGAAACGCTGATCTGGTCAGAACCGACATTAAACTCGGTCTTCTTGTCTCCCAAATCTTCTAGTTTCAGATCATAATCAGTAATATCTATCTTCCATGCACTGTCTCCATACACTCCATACTCCGGATCATAAACTTCTATACTGCTAAGATCCACACTTTCACCGGCACTGGTCAAAGCAGTTACGTTTATCGTTATATCGCCCGTTTGCGGATAGTCCTTCAGATCTTCTCCTGCCTGCACCCATACCTTAGCGCTTTCTTTGATGCCATATTTGATATCGTCTTTGCTCAGTGTCAGAGTACCTGTCTCCATATCGTATGTAAAGTGGTCCTTTCCAACAGAAATGTTATGATAGTACTTATCACCTGCCAACAACTGCTGCCATGCAAAAAATTCCACCTCACTGATTGACTGCAAAGCATAAGAACCTGTTCCATTCGTGAAAGAAAATGTAATGTCCTGGCTCCCGTCAAACTTTGCTGTCTTTTGCTCCGCTTTCCACTTCTGACTGTCCTGTTCAGCCGGAACCGTTAGTGTTCTTCCCCCACTCCCGCTGATCCAATTTCCGTCCTGCTTTTTGTAAAATTCTATTTCTACTGCATACTCCCCTTCCTTTAAGTCAGTAACCGAGAATATTGCTATATTATCTTCTAATGTTGCTTCAAAAGACTGATTTGTGCCATCCATTATCACCGTCATTGTTGCCGCCAAATCTCCCGCTGCATAATCACCCAGTGTAACCGGAATCTTCACAACTCCGTTCTCACACCAAAAATCTATTCCCTCCACACTCGGAGGTGTTTTCACATTATCCGGCACGACCACAACATCTGTTGGTTCACTCGGTGTAGGAGTCACTAACTCTCCCGCAAAAGCCGTCTGAGCCGCAGTGCATACCAATGCACTGCTTAAGATCAACGTTTTGAAATATTTTCCAAATTTACTTCTTTTTTTCATCGCATTCCATTCTCCATTTCTTTTAGTTATATTCTTTTTTTCTATGCGCATATACAAGCGTTCCCGCCGCTGCTATGCACAATAAAGACCATAGATATACCATAGCCCCATCGCCTGTTTTCGCACTTTTTCTCACGCTTCCATCTGCAACCGATGTGTTTCCATTCCGATCAGTCCCTGTCGGCATCAGATTATTCGGTACATCAGCCTGAGACATTTCCTGTTCTGACATCACCAACAGATAATTAGAAGCATGGCTGAATATCAGGCTCACATCTCCATCTGCATTAATCTTCCCGGCATTGGTAAATACCATCTTCCCAGCGCTGTCGTGATAATACAGATTCCCGTACTTACCTGCATGCTCTGTACCTACGCCTATGGTCAATGTCGCCTTGAATCCAAAATTTCCTTCGTGCACAAGAGTGATCTGCATACACGGATTGTCACCCGCAAGCGCTCTCACCGTCGTACTTGGAATGTGGTCTGTATTCTTAATGACTCTAAGATCGATATCCTGCAGATTCGCAGCTATGATATCTTTACCATTAATCGTCCAGCTATATCCTTCCATTATCAAAGTTATCGATACGTCTTTTCCTCTTGCCGCCTCTAACACTTCTTTGGAAATGACCGTTTTGTTTCCCATATTTACCTTGATATTCTCACCCTGTTCTGCATTATTCACTGCTCTGACAATGGAATCAACCACATGATCCGGAAGCTTAGAATCCGGCGTCTCACCTGGTTTATTGTCTGAACCGGAGGTTGACCCGTTGGATGGTTTAGAGGGCTTACTCGGATTTGTAGTTGAGGCTGTCTCTGCCTTCCCCCAAAATGTCATATGCTTATCGACAACAAATGTCTTATCCGGCGCAGCATCGGCGTCCCAAGTCACTTCCCCAAAACCTTCAAACGTTGTCAGAGCCGTAACCGTCTCGCCTTTTTCCGCCACCTGGCAAAAGATGATCCCTTCATCATTACTGCCCAACAGCCTGGAACCATTGATAATATAACGTACCAAACAATTCTCATAGACCGCGTTCATAATGTACTCTTCACCATTCTGTGCCGTTCCGAAATCACCCAGATATGCATAAGAATCCCACTCCTTAAACCGTAAGCCATTATAGACCGTCGGAGCTTCTGAAGCATTCAACTGCTTTATCACATCCTCTTGTTTGGTTCCCTTTGTCACCGTGTATACTTCACTGCCCCGGTGAGATCTTCCCTCCTGATCATAATAATCACGATAAATCTCTAATGCAATGATCCCTTCGAAATCTGCTATCAAAAAGGCGCCCCGGTTTCCAGAGACAATTTCATTTTTGTCATAAAGCTCTTCATCATCACATTCCCAACCGCTAAACGGATAATCCTTCATAAGATCATTTGGTATAAATTCATGTGCGGTCTTCATAAGTTCTCCATAAGTTGTCCCATACTCATAAACAATCGGATTCGAATCTGTATTACTCCACTCACCATTATTATTCGGATATTTATAGGAAACTTCAAAGATCCCCTTGTCATATTTTGCATATACATTAAAATACGGCTCTACAATCTCTGAATCCTCTGTAATCTCTGTACCGTCCATGTTCATCCATCCAACCTGGGTTACCCCCGGGTAGCTTGAACCCATATCAGGAAATGTCACTCCAATCTCCTTCAAGCTCTGTCGGCGTTGTACATTCTTCTTGGTAACTGTAGCGATTGAATGATACTTACCGTTTTCGTCCAATGCCATAAAACGAATCTCCGCGTCAAATTCTGGATTTACAAAAGTGTCCCCATTAAACACTCGTATATAAAGCGGATAACCTGCTTCATAAGTGTATGAACTGTCGTCTGTCTCGTCATCAAAAGCACTTCCGATGAAAATTTCACTGACATACCATTCATAGGGATACAGATCGTCCGTTGGAAGTGTTCCATGATAACAGTTATCATCCTCATTCCATTCCAGTTCCACTCTCTGTTCACTGGTTTCTATATCAGAAGCTGCAGCTTTAAAATATACTGCTCCCCACCTTGGTAACTCAATCCCTTCACCGGCTTTCACACCAACGATAATATTAATATCCTCTCCCGGCTTTACATTCTCTCCTACTTTATCCATATTGACGGATGTAATCCGAAAATTATCCTTTGCAAAATCCGCATCATCCACCTTCAGAGTAAAAGTATAATCTTCTTTATTATCCATAATCACCGAAATAGTCTCTGTAAAATCTCCGCGCACTACATAGACATCCTGCAAAGTTAAAGCATATTCCCCGCCGGAAAAATTATCATTATATCCATATGAACCAGATAATCTGTCAAACACACTATGAGAAACTCCCGAATCTGATGCTGAAAGCTCTACCTCAAAATATCTTCCTCTTCCGCCAGTTCCGAACCGAAGCCACATACTTTCTTCCTCGATTGGCTCCTGAAGTTCAAGTCTCATAGACATTTCCGCAAAAGCAGAGAAGTCCACCGTTTGTCCATTCTGCAAAAAGTCAAAAGACTTCACAAGAATAGCATCACTCTCTGATTCCTCTACATCAACCCAATATCCTTCCGGATCATCATCAAAGTTATACGCAGATGATTGATTGCCATGTTCGTCAATGGCCATAATACTGCTGATCGATAACCGCCCTGATGTCTTGCCGTCAAGCTTATATTTGCAGATGTATTCTTTCTCGTTGCTGCCTTTGCTCCACTCCATAGTTTGATAAACTCCAGAACCTTCCACTGTTACATTTGCCTGGATATCCTTAATAGCAGAAGCATCATATACGAATACAGATAATGAAATCTCCGCATCTTTCGCCACCATAGTATGATTCTGCTCAAACACAACCTTTTCGATCACAGGAGCGTCTGACTCGAAATTTCCTGTCCTCTCATTTGGTTGTTCTGAATTTGGCATTTCCAGAGTATTTTCATCTAACTCATTATCTTCCAAGGTCTTTCCATCTGAACCCTCTTCTCCTAGCTGTTCATCCTTCGTATTAACTACCTTCCCTTCATTCTCCGCTTCATCTGCATGACTGTTGAACGGCTGAACCATCGAAACTAACAGAGCCAGCATCAAAGCAAAAACTAGTCTCTTTTTCACGTGTTTCCCGCGCACTCGCATTTTCTCTTCTCCTTTTACTTTATATTTTGCACACCACCAATACAAATAGCTAAACTTATAGCTATTATCATCTTATTATACCCCTTTTCTAATCATCACACAATACTAATAATTAAATATTTAGTTATTAGTTTCTGTAATTATAGTACATACTTACAATATAATGGTTCAAAAGCAGGTGAAAAAGATGGCCATTGATTACAAGCTCTTAGGAGAACGGATCAAGACACAACGTCTGTCCAAAGGAACTACTCAAGAACATTTTGCAGAACATATGAACGTATCTGTTGGATATATCAGTCAGATGGAACGAGGAATTACGAAGATCAGCCTGGAACGGCTGGCAGCTATCTCGGAGTATCTGAATTGTGACATGACTCTTCTATTAGAGGGCGTTAATTCTGATAACGATAAATATCTGACAAAGGATTTTGACACACTTTATCGTCAGCTATCCTCATCTGAGAAAAAAATGCTGGCGCTACTTTTAAAAGAATATATTGAAAATCGCTGACAAAATCCAGACTTGTAAAAAACAATGCCCTTGTATATAATAAAAGTAGGGAATTCCTATTTCCCTACTTTTTATTTTGGAGGTGATTAATTTAATGGAAACAACATTTGTAAATGACGCAAGAGTTATGGCAAAAGGACAAGTGACTATTCCAAAGAATGTACGCGCGGCACTTGGAATTGAGACTGGCGACCGTGTTACTTTTATCGTTGATGGTTCGAACGTTCGTGTGGTTAATTCCGCTGTGTATGCTTTGATGCGATTCCAGGAACATATGAAGGGCGAAGCTGAGAAGGCAGGTTTTTTGAATGAAGATGACGTTGCTGACTGGATTACCGCTTCCCGCCGCGAGGACAATACACAATGACTGTGATGATTGATACTAATATATTTATTTCAGCTGCTTTATTTCCAAATGGCCGTGCCGCTGCTGCTCTTCTAAAAGCACTCACGCCACCATACCAACCGCTGACTTGCGACTATGTAGTAGAAACTGCACCGCAAATTTCAAGAGAAATTTGCGAATCGAATGACTGAGCTGGAAGCTTTCCTATACTCTGCGTTACCAATCATTCACGTAGTTCCAACCCCTTTAGAAATTTGTGAATCTGAGAACAAGATACGGGATCCAAAAGACAGGCCCATTCTGCGTGCAGCCTTATCTTCCAATGTTGATTTATTTCTTACCGGCGACAAGGATTTTTTAGAATCATCTGTAACTGATCCGCGTATTATCGGTGTATCTGATTTCCTTGCTCTGTAAATGACAGATTTACAAAGTAACTCTGCAAAAGAGGCTGCGAACAGCCGCACGAAACGACTCTTCACAGCCTCTATATCTACTTAAAATAATCCCTTCACCGTAGGATAGATCTTCTTAAACTTCTGATATCTCTCCTCATACTTCGCAACCAGCTCCGGATCCGGCTCTACCGTATCCACAACCTTCACAACCTTCTTCGCGATCGTCTCCACATCCGGATACTCTCCGCATCCGACCGCCGCAAGCATGGCGCCGCCAAGGGCAGGCCCTTCCTCGCTCTCGATCACATCCACCTTAAGGTTCATGATATTCGCAAGGATCTTCTTCCACAGCGGGCTCTTCGCCCCGCCGCCGCAGATCTTCGTGCGCTCAATCTTGATGCCAAGGCTCTTCGCTACTTCCAAGGAATCCCGAAGTCCGAAGGTTACGCCCTCCAACACGGCCTGGGTCATATCCTCCCTAGTCGTATCCATGGACATCCCGATGAACATCGCCCTTGCGTCTGGATTATTGTGCGGAGAACGCTCTCCCATCAGATACGGAAGATAGAAGACCTGATTCTCTCCAAGCTTCGTGATATTCGCCTGCTCCGCCGCGAAATCATTGGTCTTCAGGATATCCTCATTCCACCATTTGTTACAGGATGCCGCGCTTAACATACAGCCCATCAGATGATAGTGTCCGTCTGAATGTGCAAAGGAATGCAGAGCGTTATTCTGGTCTACGCCGAATGTCTTGCTTGAGATAAATATCGTCCCGGACGTACCCAGGGAAATATTACACATCCCGTCGCCGACTGTACCCGTTCCAACTGCCGCCGCCGCATTGTCTCCCGCTCCCGCGATCACCTTCACACCGGCCGATAAGCCAAGCTCTTCGGCGATCTCCGGTTTCAGGGTTCCGACTACCTCATAGCTCTCATAGAGCTTCGGAAGCTGCTCCTTGGTAATGCCGCAGATCTCCATCATTTCCTTAGACCAGCAGCGGTTCTTCACATCCATAAGAAGCATGCCGGACGCATCCGATACGTCTGTACAGAACGATCCGGACAGGCAATACGCCAGATAATCCTTCGGCAGCATGATCTTGCAGATCTTAGCGAAATTCTCCGGCTCGTGCTTCTTCATCCAGAGGATCTTCGGAGCCGTGAATCCGGCAAATGCAATATTCGCCGTGTACTCGGACAGCTTATCCTTGCCGATCTCCTGGTTCAGATAATCCGTCTCCTCCCCGGTCCTTCCGTCATTCCACAGAATTGCCGGGCGGATCACGTGATCCTCCTTATCAAGCGCCACCAGTCCATGCATCTGACCGCCGAAGCTAATCCCTGCAACCTGGCTCTTATCGCACTCGCTGACCAGTTCCCTGATCCCTTCCATGGACTGCTCGAACCAATCCTCAGGCTTCTGCTCAGACCAGCCCGGATGAGGGAAATACAACGGATATTCCTTAGATACGATCTTCCGGATCTTACCTTCACTATCCATTAACAACAATTTTACCGCAGATGTTCCCAAATCTACTCCTATATATAACATTCTTATTACCTCCAAGGATTCTCAGTCGGATATCTCACGCCTGCAGGCTGATTGTAACCAATCTCCTCTACCGGTACTCCGATATACTTGAATACCTCGAAGAGCGCCTTGCCGTGATGTCCGAATGCAACCGCGCCGTGATGCGGATATCCTCCCTCGATCAACACATGGCGGTAGAATCTTCCCATCTCCGGAATCGCGAATACGCCGATACCTCCGAATGACCGGGTAGCAACCGGAAGAACTTCACCGTGCGCAATGTATGCGCGGAGCTTGTTATCCGCTGTGCTCTGCAGACGGTAGAACGTGATATCTCCGGGAACGATATCTCCCTCCAGCGTCCCTTGCGTTACTTCCTCAGGCAGCGCTCTTGCCATGATCATCTGATACTTCATCTCACAGAAGGACAGCTTCTTAGATGCAGTATTGCCGCAGTGGAAGCCCATGAAAGTATCCTGCTGTGTATAATTATATTTGCCCTTAATATCCTCCTCGTACATATCCTTAGGTACAGAGTTGTTGATATCAAGAAGCGTCACTGTGTCATTGCTTACTACCGTTCCGATAAATTCACTCAAAGCTCCGTAGATATCCACCTCACAGGATACCGGAATTCCCTGCGCAGTCAGACGGCTGTTGACATAACACGGAACGAAACCAAACTGTGTCTGGAACGCCGGCCAGCACTTTCCTGCAAGTGCAACGTATTTGCGGTATCCCCTGTGCGCCTCGATCCAATCCTTCAACGTCAGTTCATACTGGGCAAGCTTTTCAAGAATCTCCGGCTTCTTGTTGCCTGCTCCGAGCTCTTCTTCCATCTCCTTTACGATCGCCGGAATCCTCTCGTCTCCAGCATGCTTGTTAAATGCTTCAAACAGATCAAGCTCTGAATTCTCCTCGATCTCAACTCCCAGGTTATAGAGCTGCTTGATCGGTGCGTTACATGCAAGGAAATTCAATGGCCTTGGTCCGAAGCTGATAATCTTAAGCTCGCTTAATCCAATAATCGCTCTTGCGATCGGCGCGAACTCGTGAATCATATCCGCACATTCCTCTGCATCTCCAACCGGATATTCCGGGATATATGCCTTGATATTGCGAAGCTGCAGGTTGTAGCTTGCGTTCAGCATACCGCAGTATGCGTCGCCGCGGCCCTGAACCAGATTGTCGCCGCGCTCCTCTGCTGCCGCAATAAACATCTTCGGTCCTTCGAAATGCTTTGCCAGCAGAGTCTCTGAGATCTCCGGTCCAAAGTTGCCAAGATATACGACCAATGCGTTGCATCCTGCCGCCTTGATATCCTCTAATGCCTGTACCATATGGATCTCGCTCTCTACGATACAAACCGGACATTCATAGATTCCTTCCTGTCCGTATTTCTCCGTATAAGCTTTCATCAGGTTCGCCCTTCTCGTTACAGACAGGCTCTCCGGGAAACAGTCGCGGCTTACCGCCACTACACCGATCTTCAATTCTGGCATGTTGTTCATAATTATCGTTCCTCCTTAAATTAAATATGTTAAATTAATATGTTTCTTGTGTCCCGCATATATTCCTGCAGACCGTCTTATAATGTTATATTCTCACCCTTCAGCCCGCAGAATGCACCCGCAATCTTCGCATCCTCATGGGCGATCAGCCACTTGTTCTTAGCCGTGATCAGCTTATCCTCTCCGTCTTTACGCGGCTCAAAATCAAGCTCCAGATTCGTATCCTTCGGCAGTACGATCACACAACGAAACCCTTCTTCCCCTGCGCTGCAAGGCGCGTAATGAAGCGTCGTCGCATACAATTCTACCGCCGTCCCCGCCGGCATATAGAACGCCTCGATCTTCGCGGTATCATAAGTATAATCCGCCTCGATATCCTGCTGCCTTCCAAGCAGAAGGATCAGATCGCTCTGTGCAATATCCACTTCCGAAGAACGATGATACTCTACCGCATTAAGCTTCTTATTGTTCCCGTTGCAGTACCCGACCTGAATAGGCAGTCCGCCGTATGCACGCACCGCAAGCTCCTTCGCCGCCGGCACTGCTTCTAACGCTTCTGCAGAAGGCACATAGACCACATCATCCATCGGACAAGGCTGCTGCTCCATCACCTTAAGCAGTTCAGAGAAATCATACCCTTCAAGGACCTTCCCATATGCACGAAAAGCAGCATCCGTTACTTTCTGAATCTCCATATCTTTCTCTCCTTCATCATGTTACTGGTTTACAAATTAGTTAATGTCATTTTATCAACTTTTTTACATGCATACAACTCAATAATTAGCCCTTTTATAGCATATTTTTGTCTTTTTCTAAAATTCAATGATTAGGTGCACCGTCAAAGACCTCTGATAAATCCAAATTTATTATGTCCCCAAGGTTTTTCTGTACTCGCTCGGCAGCATCCCATATCTCTTCCTGAATGCCTTCGCAAATGCCCTGCTGTTGGGGAATCCATTGCCATATGCAATCTCTCCGATCGGCATCCTTGTGTTCATAAGCTCTTTCACCGCATGCTCCAACCGGATATTATCCAGATATATCTTATAATTGGTCTTGGCGTATTTCTGAAACATCCTGGACAAATAAGTCGGTGAATATCCGAAATTCTCTGCCAGGCTCTCCAGGGAGATATCTTCCCTGTAATGCTCCTTCATATAAGCCGTGATCACCGACAGCCGGTCCAGCTTCCGGTTATTCCGGATCACTTCCTCATTCACATCCGTCTTACGGTACTTCGTCACAAGGATATACACCAGCATATAGAACTGGCTCTGCACCTTCAGCTCATAGCCACATGGTTTCTCCACATATGTGCGGTACATTTCCCGGATCAGATGCATCACCTCTTCATCCTGAAGCCTGGAACTATGGGAAAAATAGATGAATTTCTCATCCGTGTAATATTTCCTGAATGTAGTAAGGGGTATCTGCAGCACTACCGTCTGATTCTCCCTTGGCGAGAAAATGGAATGAATCTCATTGGAATTCACCAGCATGAATTCCCCTGGTTTCAATGGATAGCGCACCTCATTGACATAAAATTCCAACTCTCCCTCAAAGAGGGCAAAGATCTCGACCGATCTGTGCCAGTGCTTTTCACGGATATAATTGCCGTCCTTCCCCTCGAACAGGAACATCTTGAACGGGATATCATCATTTGGCATAATAATCTCATGAGAATACCCTCTGCTTATATCTTTCTGTTGCTTCATATCTATGATTCCTTCTCTGAACCTGCACTCCCCAAACTGCTGTAAACTCACAGCCACTCCGTAGCTCCCACGACGCCGACTGCCCTTGCGCCGCACTCATTGGCGTATTGCACGCACTCCCGCAAGGCACGCCCTTCTGACAATGCATATAGGAAACCTGCCACGAAGCTGTCCCCTGCTCCTGTCGTGTCGATACACTCGGCTCCCGTCTTCGCCGGCACCATATAGGACTCCTTGCGGTTCCTCACAAGGCATCCTTTCCCGCCGCACTTGACGATCACATTTCCCACTCCCGTTGCAAGCAATGCCTCTGCCGCCTCCGCCGCAGTTCCTTTCCCGGTAACTAACATCGCTTCTTCTTCATTCGGCAGCAGATAATCAATATACGCAAATGCTTCCGCCATCTCTTCTGCCGTCTCACCCCTCTTGCATTTCGTCATATCCGCACATATGATCTTATCCTGCTTCTTCGCCTGCGCGAAAATCTTCCGAAGTTCTTTTGCCCCAATCTGAGGAAATACGAAGATGCTGGCAAAGCAGACAATCTTCGCACTCTCAGGAAAGGGCATATGAATATCTTCAAGACAGAGCTTCCGCAGGCTTCCCTTGTCATTTGTCAGGAAATTACGTCTGCCGTCCCTCTCCACAAGCACCACATTGATCCCTGTTGCAAGTTCCTCCCTCCGGCATCCTGCCGCAAGCTCAATTCCTTCCCTCTCGCAATGCCTGAGAATATAATCTCCGGTATGATCATTCCCAAGTACCGTCTCAAGCCGCACCCGTTTCCCCAGACGGGCAAGCACGGTCGCCTCATTCAGTGCGTCCGCTCCCACTGACATACGGATATCCTCAGCCCCGTAAGATCCCGTATGGAATACCTCCTCACTTGCCGGACGGACTAATACGTCTACAATCGCCGCCCCTATAATGATAATCTCTGATTGCTTCATTTCTGTCATCTGCCCTTCCTCCTTATGCCGTCTTGCTTATATCATACACCCATTAAAGCGACATCTCAAGAATATAGAGATGAATTGCAGCCAGGAGCAGCCCCCTTGGGGAAACCAACAGTAACTTGAAATAAATCACACACCGAGCTATAATATAAACGTCAAATAGTGTATCAGGTGCACAGCCCTGTCTGAACTGTTACCATAATTTCACAAGTACGGAGACCAACATAATGAAAATAAAACGATCCCTGATAGTTCTGATCATCCTCTTCTTATCTGCGGGCGGGTACACTGCGCTATGTTTCTTTGCCGATACGGACCGCATGCTGCCTAAGACCACGGTAAATGATACCGATATCAGCAATATGACCTTAACAGAAGCCGCCGATACCTTGAAAAAAGAAGCTGCAATCCGAAGCAAGGATTCTATATTTACCATCTCTTATAACGGCAGCGATTACGCTCTGTCAGCCGGAACCGCCCTGGAATTAGACTATAACGCAACAGCCAAAAAAGCTTTAGAGAAGAGTCAGACAGGGTTTCTTACCAGGGGTATAACATGGATCCGCTCATATCTAAGCGGCAATCCCAATCCACATCCTGTCATCAAAGAAGACCCGGAAGCATTTCACAACGCACTGAAAGACAGCGGTCTTCTCGATGCTGTTCTCTCTGACCAGGAAACCTATAAGATCACCAATGATCAACTTCTCATTACCGCCGGTTTACCGAAGAAAGTGGATGAAGAGAAACTGATCTCCGATCTTATCCCCGCAATCCAGGCGGAAGAATACTGGCGGGTAACAGAATGCCCCATGACCTCTGATGAAACTCAGTATACAGATATCTATTGGGAGAATATTTATAAGGAAATTCATACGGAAGCCGTCAATGCCACCCTGGATCCTGAGCATGATCACAAACTGGCGGACTCCGTGACCGGTGTTGATTTTGATATAGAAAACGCCAAAAAGGCTCTGGCTAAGGCTAACGACGGCGAGACGGTTGCCATTGACCTGATATATACAGAACCTGAGATCACGACTCAAGACTTAAAAGACCATCTGTTTGCAGATACCCTTGGGACCTACACTACCAAGGTATCCGGACCCTCCAACCGGCTTACCAATGTGCGTCTGGCCTCTGAGAAATGCAATAACGCTATTCTCCTTGCCGGTGATACCTTCTCATTCAACAAAGCTGTCGGAGAACAGACCGCGGCCGCCGGATTTAAAACAGCCGACGCCATCTTAGACGGCGAGATCATTCAGGCTTACGGGGGCGGAATCTGTCAGGTATCTTCTACCATCTTCGCCGCTTCGCTCTACGCTGGCTTAGACATCGAAGAACGGTGGAATCACGATTATGTCTCCAGCTATATCGGTGCGGGACTGGATTCCGCTGTCGCCTGGGATGCCCTTGACCTGCTGATAGGCAATCCTTCCCCCTATCCGGTGAAGATTGTTGTGGATTACTCCGGGGATAACCTGACTGTCACTGTATTAGGTACTCGGACAGACGATTCCTTGATCGAAGTACAGACTGAAACACTGGAGAGCTCTTCTGAGGAACTCTTAGAAGTGGCGACTTATCGGAATGTGTATACAGAGGCTAAGAGCCAAATGTTTCATGAAAAGATCGGGATAAGTTCATATATAAAATAAATTAGAGCCTTAGGAGGAATATTATGAGTTTATTAAACTTATTCAACAAAAAAACAAAAGAACGGCCGTCTCCAAAAACCAACGAAGCAAACACGGCAGACAAATTCGGGATTTACTCTGGTATGCGGGTAGAAGTAACAACGGATACCGGCCAGATACTTTTTGTGGCAAAGCTGATGGAACTGCACGGAAAAAAAGCTGAACTGCATCAGTATTCTGAAATAGAACTTCCTGAGCAGGAAGAACCCCGCCATGTCAAAATCCGCGGATATAACGACCATAACCGAAAAGCTGTCCACATGGAAGGAATGATCACTCCCCTTCCCAAACATATATGGCAGATCGAGGAATTAACGGTAATCCGAACCGCAAACGACCGCGCCTTCTTTCGGCTGGACACGAATCTTGACGCCACCATTACCATGTTCAGCGGGCTGGCAATGGGAGAACGCCCCTGTACATTGCTGAATATCAGCGTCGGCGGAGCCTGTGTCAGTTCAGAATACGAATACCATGAAGGAGAGAAATTCTTACTGAAAGTAAAACTGATAGAAGACCGTCCAGAGTCTGCGATGTTCTGTCAGGTACTGCGTGTTATAGAAAAAGACAGACAAAAATACGAATATGGATGTCAATTCTTAGAACTTACGGAAGAAGATCAGGGGAAGATCATGCAAAATATATTTGAAGTCCAGCGCAAACAGCGGGCGCGAACCTAGTACACCGAATAATAAGTAACCAACCATATAACTTGCCTGATTTTCCATCTGCGTCGTTGTCGTCAATCGGCGTAGCGCCCACTACGCCTCATTCCTCCGCCTTGCATATGAAAAATCATTCTGCGTTATATGGCTAGGAACTTATTTTTCGGTGTACTAGTTATCAATAATTTGAACTGCAGCCGGACAGGCGCCGGCTGATGACCTCCCCCGTTGCTCCGTCGGGAAAATTCATTACTGCCAGGTATTTTTACATCATCGTATCGTCTCTAAGAACCTCCGCCAGACTAATCTTACGCACATTCCGCCATGCCAGATAGTATGCCAGAGCCACAGAGCCTAAAATAGCCAGCATAAATATAATAATCGGAATGATTGGGGCCTCGTCCATAAATCTCCCCACATCCATATAACTTTTCTGCAGCATATATCCTACTGCAATGATCACAAGCGGAATGCTGATCAGGACCGGCCTTCCGGCTATCACCAGCGCTTCTATGCAAAACATTTTTTTGAATTCCTTCGGCGTCAGCCCAACGGACATATATCTGGCAAATTCCCTTTTCCTTTGACGTACAAACCCCAATGTATTGGAAAATACATTGCCAATGCCAATGATAGCAAGCAAAACGCAAAAGCTGCCGAATAGTGTCATCATTCCCTGTATCTCCTTATTATTTGTTTCATATTCCCGGATACGGTTTTCATATTCTATGGTATATTTCCCGCTGACAAGCTGTTTCATCTCATCCTGCAGCGTATCTAACTCTTCCAACGTCACATTTTCTCTGCCCCTGGCACAGATATAACTGTCTTCTTCTGCTCCTCCTATCTGCCCTTTTATCTCCCTCCATAAGGATACCGGGATAAAATGCACCAGTTCATAATAATCCAGCGTTGCATATGATTCCCTTAAAACAGGAGGGGTTTCCGTATAAGACAGCACCGGTATCTCTGCTGTCATTTCTTCATTATCTCTCTGTTTGAGAGTGCTTGCAGCCCTTTCCTCTCTGATATAAGGCACAAAATCAGGATGCCTGAAATCAGGATTGGTCACATCACGGATCTGGTTTAATATCACCGCCCCATCCAGCCGCGGAGGGATTCCTATCTGTTCACAATATGCACAAAAACTGTTATCGTCCAGTATCACAATCGGCACATTTACCAGCCACCCTCCAGAAACCTTCGTTACATAATCGCCGGAAGCATGAGAGAATCCGTCAAAGGATTTCATTTCTTCGCTCATTTCTTCCTCTGTGACGATTCTCCTGGCTGATGCTTTCTGATATACGATGGCGCTTTCTATCCCATCCAGATTCTGAACCGCCTCTGTTTCCTCAAAATCCTCCACTTCCGTATCTTTTACAGTAACCATTACATCCCATACTTCCTGATACCTTTCAAAATAGGTTTCTCTTGTGCTGATTCCAGAAAGAGAAAAGAAACACTGCATGGCAGAAAATGCCATAAATGAAAATATGAGGGATAAGGAAGCCGTCCGCAAAGCTTTTCTCTGCGCTTTTAATGCATTGCCAGCCAGCTCTCCCTCCACCCCAAAGATCAGCATAAGCAGATGCGGAGCCCTCCTCTTCAACTGTAATTCATCGGTATTCTTAATCGCCTCAAGCGGTGTCAGCCTGCTTAACTTTCTGGCTGGCAGCCATGCGGAGATCCATATGGTTATGACGGTTACGAGCAATGTCAGCACCAGAACCAACGGATGATAGCCGAAAACTGATTTATGCCGGCCATCAATATCGCTGCCCAACACAGCATTTGTCATATGCACAAGTCCCATACTTCCTGCTATGCCTAACAGGTCTCCAACAAGAACCGGGGCCGCGCATAGAGCAGCCGCTTCCTGTAAAAGACACGCGCGAATCTGCTTGGGCGTAGCGCCAATGCTTGAGAAAATACCAAACTGATGGATTCTTGCGTTCATGGATACCGCAAAAGAATTATGGATAACGATAATCAGCGACAACGACGCCGTTAACACTATCACTATAAACATGGGGAACAACAGCCGGGGGGCGGTATCACCTGGCCCGCGAATCAGATACATTGCCAGAAGTTCATAGTTATAGTTAATTCTTTCCGGCAAGACCCCAACTTGTTTCGCAATGCGGGAAGTGTCGGAAAACACATATTTCATATCATCAAAATAAATATCTACCGTAGCTTCCGCTCCTTCATATCCTTCTCTATTTGCCACTGCATCCCTTACATTGGCAAAATTTTTTATGGTCTCTATATCCTCCTCCGCTAGTTTCCCAACGATCCGGCTCTGCCAGCTGCCTTCTTCCCGTTCAATCCTCTCAACCTCATATTTCCATGAATTATAAAACAAGCTGCACAATAAAGATAAAAGCAGGGATGAAATAAATGCCGCTATCATAACAGATACGCCGGATGAACGGTTGTTTTTTATATAACCCAATGAATAATCTTTCCACATATTACGTTGCTGCCACGCGTTTAGGGACAGCGTTTTCACCTCCTCTCGTCACTGATAATACGTCCGTCTTCAACCGTAATAATCCGTTCCGCCTCCAAGGCCACATTTTCATCATGGGTTATCAATAAAATTGTCTGTTCCAGATTACGGTTGGAAAGCTTTAACATATCAATAATTTCTTTTGAATTTTTTTTGTCCAGATTTCCAGTTGGCTCGTCCGCCAGAAGCAGCGCCGGACGATAAATCAGTGAACGTGCAATCGCCGCCCGTTGCTGCTGGCCGCCGGATAACTGGCTTGGCAAAGCATCAAGCTTCTCAGCAATGCCCAGAGTACGGATAACCTTCTCAAAATATTCCTGATTTGGCTTTTTCTTGTCAAGGGCAAGAGGCATGAGGATATTCTTCCGCACTGTGAGAGTAGGAATCAGGTTATAAAACTGGTATACAAGTCCTACTTTCCTGCGCCGGAAAATTGCTGCCTGTGTTTGGTTTAGTTTTAAAAGATCCGTTCCGTCTATGATAACCTTCCCGTCCGTAGGCTTATCCACACTGCCGAGAATATGCAGCAGAGTAGACTTACCAGAGCCGGATGCTCCGACAATTGCCGCAAATTCCCCTTTGCCAACAGACAGATCAATCCCATCCAGTGCTGTTACTTGATTGCCGCCGGAACCATATACCTTTCTGACGCCCTCACATTTCAAAATTTCCATTCTGTACTTCTCCTTTCTTCTGCATATCTCTGCAATTTCCATGACTGCCGCACCGACAAGGTACTCTCCATTAACAGTATAGCAAACGAAAGTTACAACTCAGTGACCATAAAAACGAATCTCAAAAAATGCGCCGGCATCCGGCTTATTCTTTGCCCGTATGGTTCCATTCTGGCGTTCGACAATTTCTTTTGACAGGGACAATCCTATTCCAATACCACTTGCCCCTGCATTCTGTCCGCGATAAAATCGCTCAAAGAGATGCGGAATATCCTCTTTTGCAAATCCCTCCCCCTCATCCCATATCAGAATTTCTGTATATAGTGGATTCTGTGCGTAGGAACAATGGATGGTTCCCCCTTGATTATGCTCCATGCAATTTTTCATTACATTCATTATTGCCTCCATGGTCCAATCCAAATCAACAATAACAAGCATCTCACCCAGTTCTGATATATCTATGGAAGTGCCAGAACTGACAAACAGTTCCTGCAGGTTATCTGCTGCAAGGACAAGAAGAGTAAAGACATCTACCTCATCCTTTTGTAAAAGCAATGTTCCTGCATCAAGCCGTGATAAGACCAGCAGGGCTTCCTCCAAATGAGTCAGCCGCAAGAGCTGTTTCTCTACCTGTTCCAAATATCTACTTTCAGGCTCTTGCTTCACCATCTGGACAGACAGGGAAATAGCAGTAATCGGGGTTTTAATCTGATGTGCAATATTGGCCAGATTCTCTGCGAAATCATTCCTTGCCTGCACCGCAGATTCCTTCGCCTGATAGAGAAATGTCACTGTTTTATATATCTCATCTTCCAGTTTAGAAAAATCATCCTCCCCAGACGTGGAGAGAATGACCGCTTTTCCAATATTCACCTGTTCCAGATACTCCGCTAACGCCCAAATACGTGCTGTTTCTATTTTATTCCGATATGAATAAGTAAAAAAATAAAGTAAAAGTCCCAGCATAAAACCCGTTATTACAAATAAAACATTTTTTTCATAAGTGAAATCCGAAAAATCAGATATATGATATCCCAATTCAGATAAAACATCATCTTCCATGGCATCGTCAGGAATTCCCTCTGTATATGCTTTTAATGCCGCAGCAATCATTTTTTTCGCCTCAGGCACCTGCTCCGCCACTTCACCGCATACTGCATTTAACAAGTCAAACTGAAGCCGGCTGCAATGGCGAGAGACCAACAAGGCAGAGACAGCAGCGGCAATCAGACTGACAGATAATACAAATCCAAGTGTAACTAACATATTCTTTTTTCCGCTCATATGTCATCCTCCATGCGGTATCCTACACTTCTGACCGTTTTTATACATCTCGGCTGGTAAAGCTTATCCCTCAGCCGTTTCATGGTAACCGTCAGGGTATTATTGTTCACATAGTTTCCATTTACATCCCATACCTGCTCTAGTAATTTTTCCCTGGTAATCGTTCTCCCCTTATTTTGCATCAAATACAAAAGCAACTGATATTCCGCTGCGCTTAGCGATATTTCCTCAGAATGGCAGGAAACTGTATGGCGGTTTTGGTCAATAATAATACCGGCACAGGAAAGATATTGGTCCGCTGCATTTCCTATTCTGCGCCGCAGCGCCTGAATCCTTGAATACAATACCTCTAATTCAAATGGCTTCACTACATAATCGTCCGCACCGTTTTTAAACCCCGAAACAATATCCGCACTGTCTCCGCGAACAGTAAGAAATATAATAGGCAATTCCTTCCAATTACTGCGAATCCACTGACATAAACTGTCTCCATGCCCATCCGGCATATTCCAGTCCAGCAAGACAAAGGCCGGAACATGGTCTCTTAATATCTGTCTTGCCCGTGCAAGCGTCGCACAAATCGTTACCTTAAAATTCTTTTGCTCCAGATATTCTTTTACAGCAGATGCAATATTAGGGTCATCTTCGATATAATATAAATCAACCATAGCAGATTTCCACCTTTTCTGTTTATATTCGTTGGATTGGCTAATAATGTCCAATAAGATGTATTTCACCCACGGCAACACTACCTGTTCGCTTAGGAAGTTTGCTATTATAAGTAAACATCTTATATATTATAGCAAATATAAATGACAGTTTAATGACTAATCTTTAACTTCTTGTCCACAATCATTGTATGTAAAAGCAGCTCATCAAATCCTGTCTGATACTTTTATAATACAATCAGCACATTAAATGCCTTGTGGTATCTCTGAATGTCTCCACAATTATTTGTGATTTCTGACCGATATTATAAGGATGCAACTCTTGATAAAATAAATTTCTCCTCAATCGCCTATCTCGTTGCTATATACATGAAACGGATGAAGCGATCCGTCCCCCTGTTCCTGTCCAAATATTTCCAGTGTAGTTGCCTTTGGCGTAGCAGTAAACGCAAAAAAGGATAAATTCTTATGTTTGCCTTAGGTGAAGTGGTAAACTAAAACTGGACACAGGGATGCAAAAACTGGACACAATGATATAATCTATATACAAAGGTAATATCATCCGTGGACGGCTATCTTCACCTTTACCGTGCCGAAAAAGGACTTCCGCCCAGAACACGCGGGAAGAAAGCCGGGAATGTCACGCCTTGCGGTTGGCAAACGAATTAGAAATTAATGTGAATGAGATATGCGCCGCCAGTCCATTTTCCAGCGCTATTACCGAAGAAGAAATATATCCCACGCTCCCCGATGGACTAAATGGCGCTCTTGACGGAAACCGGGTAAAGGTATATCTGAAAAA
>Ga0137308_100022_pt1 | contig 232975 bp, 185 predicted proteins | sample Inofrocosms_June_FD_97181 | JGI IMG/M metagenome (GOLD analysis project Ga0137308, IMG submission 97181) | Mouse cecal microbial communities from Vienna, Austria - N-Acetylneuraminic and N-Acetylglucosamine D2O microcosms_June | ecosystem: Host-associated > Mammals > Digestive system > Large... | reverse complement strand
TAGATTTCAATTCTTAAGATTTATGGAAGGTTTTGTTAATAAATCGCGAGAGGACTGGTCATGGAATTTGAAAAGTGATATAGTAGACATAACGTAATGTTTAACAGTTAACAGGATACATACAGGGCATGGTCCCGGGTGTATGACAGATAGAGAGAAAGGCCGGGTTTTGAGAATGGATAACAGAGAGAACAGGAATCTGCGAAAAAGAAGATATAACACGAATGTGGTGCTGCTGGCGGTGATGATCGGTTTTTGTATTCTGGCCATCATAGAGATCATTTATGGACAGGTACAGATCAAAATGCAGAAGGAGCGGCTGGCGCTGGAGCAGGAGAACCATCAGACGGTACAGGAGCTGAAGGCGGAGTGGGATCAGCTGAAAGGGGATCCGAGCGTGGGGACGGAGGTTCCGGCCACGGCAGGCGAGGAACAGACAGGCAGCGGCGAGACGGAGAAAACGCTGACCAGTACGGAGCAGACACAGAACGGCACGTCCGCCCAGACAGACCAGAGCGCAGCCCAGAATGCGGCTCAGCCGCAGGTTACGGTGTCGCAGAACAGCCCGCAGGAGAAGCAGTATGATATGCAGATCGTCTTTATGGGAGACAGTATTCTGGACAATGAGCGGGAAGACCATGGTGTGGCGTCACTGATCTCTGATGGCTGCAATGCCAGAGTCTATAACATGTCCATCGGTGGAACGACCGCGGCGGTCATGCCGGGCGAGCAGCTGGGCTTCGACCAATGGGAGTCCAGAAGCCTTTTGGGACTGGTTCATGCGATCCGCGGAGAGATCAAGCCGGATATTTTTGAAGGGTATCGGGCCGGCGAGATTTTGAAGGAATGCGATTTCAGTAAGACGGATTATTTTGTGATCGAATACGGTATCAATGATTTCCTGTCGCAGAAGATCCCGCAGAGTAAGTATCTGGCAGACGGCAGTACGCTGAATGTACTGGATTCCAACACCTTTTCGGGAGCGCTGCAGACAGCGGTGACCCTGCTGCAGGACAGATTCCCGAATGCCAAGATCCTGCTCGTTTCTCCTCATTACTGTCAGTTCTTCGACGCAGATAAATTTATAGGAGACGCCTACAGTCTGAACCATGGGTACGGAACTCTGGTGGAGTTTTCCAGATGCGTGGGGTATGTGTATGAACAGAATAAGAAAAACAACGTTCTGATCTACAATGCCATGGAAGAGAGCGGGATCGACGGATATAACGCAGATAAATATCTGGAGGACGGCATACATCTGACGACGGAAGGCCGGATCCAGTATGCGGATTATCTGATCCGGATCATCAAAGGGGATTTCTATCCGCAGGAATAACGTGTTTTTTTTGATAAAGTGGGTACAATGGCCTGCCACATACGGCAGGCCATTATTGCGCGGCTGCGGTGGAATATGGTATGATATGGAAGGTTACAATTTCGGGAAGGTTTGGAGGAAGAGATGAAAGAACTGGAATACCCTTTTGACAGTGAATATATTTTGAAGAAATCGAAGAAGATCAGACGACAGCTTTTAGAGTCCGGGGCGGGTTTTCTGGATAAAAAGATCGCGGTGCTCGGCGGCAGCACGACCCATGATATCATCAGGGTGTTGGAGGTGTTTCTGCTGCAGCAGGGCATCCGCCCGCAGTTCTATGAGTCGGAGTATGCGCAGTACTGGCAGGATGTGATGTTTGATAACCCGGAGCTGGAGGCGTTTCACCCGGACCTGATCTTTATCCATACGAGCGGCCGGAACGTGACGGCATATCCGGCGTTGACGGACTCTGCGGAGCAGATCGATGCGCTGCTGGAAGAGCAGTATGAGCATTTTCGCGTCATGTGGGAGAAGATCGCGGACAAGTATCAGTGTCCGGTGATACAGAATAATTTCGAGTATCCCTTTTACCGGGTGCTGGGCAATCAGGAAGCTGTGTATCGGCAGGGGCGGATCAGCTTCTTAAACGGACTGAATGAGAAGTTCTATCAGTATGCGAGAGAGCACACCGGTTTTTACATTCATGATATCAATTATATGGCGGCGGCCTATGGGCTGGACAGGTGGGCCGATCCGTTTTACTGGCATATGTACAAATATGCTCTCTGTATGCAGGCCATTCCGGAGTTTGCTTTTAATCTGTCCAATATTATCAAGGCCGTTTTCGGCAAAAATAAAAAGTCGCTGGTGCTTGATCTGGACAATACGCTCTGGGGCGGCATCGTGGGGGACGACGGCGTGGAGAATCTGGAGATCGGACAGGAAACCCCGATGGGACAGGTCTATGCGGAGTTTCAGCATTACCTCAAGGCGCAGAAAGAGATCGGCGTGATGCTCAACGTCAACTCCAAGAATGAGCAGGAGAATGCCATGGCGGGACTGGAGCATCCGGAGGGCATCTTAAAACCCGATGATTTTATTGTGATCAAGGCGAACTGGGAGCCGAAGAGCAGGAATATCGCAGCGATCGCCGAAGAACTGAATATACTGCCTGACAGTCTGGTGTTTGTGGATGACAACCCGGCGGAGCGGGAGATCGTGGCGGCGCAGGTGTCCGGCGTGGCGGTGCCTGATATCGGCACGCCGGAGCAGTATATCCGCAGGCTTGATCATGCCGGATATTTTGAAGTGACAGACCTGTCGGAAGACGACCGGAAGCGCAATGAGATGTACAAGGCCAATATGGCCAGACAGAGACAGCAGATGAATTTCGGCGATTACGGGGAGTATCTTCGCTCGCTGGCGATGAAAGGGACGATCAGGGCTTTTGAACCGATGTATATGGCGCGGATCGCCCAGCTTACCAATAAGAGCAATCAGTTTAACCTGACCACAAGACGTTACACGCAGGGCGATATCGAACGGTTTGCAAATGATGACACTTATGTCACAAGATATGGCAAGCTGGAAGACAAGTTTGGTGACAATGGTGTCGTTTCTGTCGTGATCGGGCGCAAAGGAAGCATGGAGGAGACTGCAGGCCCTGCAGACAGGCCGGTATTGCATCTCGAATTGTGGCTGATGAGCTGTCGCGTCCTGAAGCGGGACATGGAGCTTGCCATGATGGACAGCGTGGTGGAAGCCTGTCAGGCGTGCGGCATCCATACGATCCTGGGGTATTATTATCCAACGGCCAAGAACGGGATGGTAAAAGAGTTCTACGGGATGCTGGGATTTACGAAGCTCCGGGAGGACGAAGGCGGCAGCAGTGTATGGCAGTTTGATATTCCGGAGGCATATGAGCGGAAGAATAAAGTGATCACAGTGTAAGGTCAGCGTATAATTTTTATTGTCAAATCACCGGAAAAATATTATAGTACTAATTGAGAAGTACAGTATATATAGTAAACGAAATTTCTAATGTCGTTAACTATAAATGAGTTTTGGCGGTTTGGCAGGAAATCAGAACAGGAAACGGAGAGAAAGACATGAGCAGAGAAGAAGTATTTGAGAAGTTAAATGAGGTTTTCAGGGACGTATTCGATGATGAGGAGATCACCGTGACGGATGCGACGACGGCGGACGATATTGAGGACTGGGATTCTCTGGAGCACATCAATCTGCTGGCGGCTGTGGAGCAGGAGTTTGGCATGAAGTTCAATATGGGCCAGGTGGTGTCCATGAAGAACGTAGGCGAAATGGCGGATATCATCATCAGCCAGATCGGATAAAGCGGCTATGGCGGATAGACTGATCGGCAGAGTGCAGGGATTTTATAAGCGTCTGGAGAAACTCGACGGCAGGGCGGAAGCGCTCCTGGTGTGGGGTTTCTTTTCGGTGCTCGTATTCGGTGTGGTGCTGGGGATGGGGACGCTCACTTCCGGTTTCCATCTGGTGGATGACTGGGAGTTTGCCAAGTATGTGGACTGGATGACACTGGAAGGCAGAAGCGTTGCGGACTGCCTGCGGGAAGCGGTGGGCTACGATTTGACCATGCGGTTTCGGCCGCTGTATTATATCAACCGCGTGTTGATGGCGGCGGTGTTTGGCATTAATCTGACAGCGATGTCAGTAATCAAGGCGGCGGAGATCGTGGCGGCCTTTGTGCTGCTCTATTACTGCGCAAGGCGCATGCGCTGCAATATGGTCTATGCGGCGCTCTTTTCCCTGACGGTGCTGACAGGATACCAGTCGGCGGTCTGGTGGAAGCTGGGGCCGCAGGAGTCCTACGATATCATGATGTTTGCGCTGGGCTTCTGGTTGATGCTCAAGTGGCTGCGGACAGGCAGGCGGTGGTATGCCGCTGCCAGTGTGGGCGCTTTCTTCCTGATGTCAATCTACAAGGAGCCTTTTATCCTGCTGCTGCCGTTTGTGGGGCTGTATGTATTGTATGAAGAGATGATGGGTAAGAAGGTGACGCTGTCTGCGCTGTGGGCGGCGATCAGGCGCAGGCTTCCCTTTCTTATGGCCCTCGGCCTTATGTTTGCGGCGGAGATGTTTTTGATCGTATTTGTGATCGGCACCAACAATTACTCCTATGTGGGCCTGGATGAGAGTGTCACGCTGGAACAGTATGCACAGGCGTGGGCGCTGGCGGCGCATACGGACCTGAAATGGTATGTGCGGTTCGGGTGGCTGTTCATCCTGCTCTTTCTGACTTACTGGGAGCATGTGAAAAAGCTGGGCTGGGAGATGCTGTTGGCGCTTTCGATCATCCTGCCGCAGTGTGTCAGCTATAGTAAGACTGCCATGACGGAGCGTTATCTGCTTCCGGCAGTGCTGGGATTTGCTTTTTTCTTCGTGATCGTGGGCTGCAATTTCCGGCCGCTGAGCGGTAAGAGAAGGATCGCGTATGTGCTGTGCCTGTTTCTGATGCTGGCGGCCCACGGCAGAGTGGTGCTGCGGGAAGCGGCTTATTTCACTTACCGGGGCGAGAGTATCCGCACCATGATGGATTCGACGCTTGCACTGGTAAAGGGAACGGATAAAAAGGTGCTGTCCTGTTTTGCCCCGAATCTGGAAGGCAACAGGACGATGTATTACTGGTTTCGCCTGCAGGGATATGACGAAGTTTTCTACTGGGAAGAAGAGGAGAACAGGATAAACCGCTCGTTTGGTCCCAGAGAGGACGAACAGGCGGCGTTTGAGGAGATTGATGTGATCGTGATGTACAACCGGGAGGACCGCCACTGGTGCTATGAGCCGAGTCTGGATCTGAGCGGTTTCACCGAGAAGGTGTGCGGGACGATCACCATGTATGTCAGAGAGTGACGAAAAAAGTCAGGATTGTCGGCCGAAGGGCGGCAGGAAAGGCTCAGCGGATGAGCTCGATCATGCCGATGTCGGCGTTTGTCAAAAACACGACGTCGCGGCCGCTCAGCGCGGGTGCGGGGGTCGGCGTGTCGATGGCGATAAACCCTCCTGCGGTCAGTTCTGCGAAGGCCGCGTCAAAGTCCTCAGTCTGGTAGCAGATATGATAGGGGCTGTTCTTGTACTTCTTCATCAGGCCGGAGACCACGGAGTCTTCGGCGGCCGGGGATACCAGTTCAATGCGGCAGCCGTCCTTGACAAGGAAGCAGATGTTGACTTTGCGGAAAGAATCATAGACGATGTCCTGTTCCATCCGGTAACCGAGTGCGAGGAAAGTCCGGGTGGCTTTTTCTATTTTTTTGACTAAATATCCGATATGGTGTACACTTAAGGCTGACATGGGCGCCTCCTTTCGGCTGTTTCATACAATAAAATTTTAACATAAAAAACGGAAATGTAAATTGAAAAGGTGATTTTACGTAAAATGAAAGATTTTTATTTGAAAAACAGAGACTTCATCATGGAGGTGATCCACTTCGGCATGGTGGGGGTGATCAATACACTGATGGGCTGGGTCATCATGGCGGTGCTCTATAACCTGATCCATCTGAATTACTGGCTGTCCAGCGGGATTTCCTATTTTATCGGGAGCGTTTTCTCGTATCATGCCAATGCCAGGCTGACGTTTAAGGTGGAAAACAAGGACAAGTGGCTGCCCTGGCGGTTTGCGGTCAATATCATCGTCTGCTATCTGGCGGCATTCAGTGTGGCACAGCCGCTGGTGAGGAAGGTGCTGGCGTCACAGCCGCAGGTGATCGTGGATAACGTGGCCATGTTCCTTGGCATGTGCATGTTTATCGTGTTGAACTTTTTCGGGCAGAAGCTGTTTGTATTCCGGAAAACGAAGAAGCATCAGGCCGGCATGTAAAGCGCCTGAAGGCGGATGCAGGGCAGAAGCCGAAATTCTGCCCGCGCTCTCAGTGCAAAGCGGTTCGGAATGGAGGAAAAGATGAAGGATCTGACGCAGCGCAAATGGTTTGTGTGGCTGACTGCATACTGGTTTCTGTTCCCGGTGGCGGGTTTTCTTCTGCTGGCGGCGGGTGTGTTTTTCGGGTACGGGGAGCGCAGTTATATAGCGGTTCACGACAATATGGATCTGTTTCTGGCCCAGTTTCAGATGCTGAAAAATACCAACAGCTTTCTGGCCCATGGGGTGGAGATCCCGTTTCTGGGCGGGATCAGCAGGGATAATCTGCCTTCCGAGATGTCGTTGTATACGGTGCTGTATATGTTTTTTCCTACGTATACGGCGTATGTGCTCGGTATTTTGGGCAAAATACTGCTGGGGATGTTTTCTTTCCGCCTGTTGGCGGGTGAACTTTTTGCTGATAAGTATGTCATATACAGGCCGGTCATATATATGACGGGATTTGTATATGGGATTGTGTGGTTTTTTCCGGCCTTTGGATTTGCGTTCGCATCTATTCCGCTCTGTGTCTATTTGCTGATCAAGGTCTATAGAGACGGCGGGAAAAGGTGGTATCTGGCGCTGTTTGTGTATCCGCTTGTGTCCTATTTTTCCTACCACGGGCTTTTTATTCTGGGATATCTGGTCATTGCCATCGTGTGGTTGTCGGTACGGGACAGGAAGCCGGCCTGGCGGCTTATGGCGGCGCTTGTGGTGCTGGCGGCCGGCTATGTGGGATGCGAGTACCGGCTGTTCGGGCAGATGCTTCTTGGCGGGGAGGAGACGATCCGTTCCAGCATTGTCAACGCGGATCTGTCCTTTGCACAGATCCTGCAGGAGATCGGGACGGTCTGGAAGGATGGGATCTTTCATGCGGACGGGGTACACGCAAAAGTGGTACTGCCTGTCTGTGTGATATATTTTCTGCTTTTAAACGGCAGGTATCTGTATCAAAGACAGTGGAAGAAGATATTTCACGATCCCTTTAATTTTGTGATGGCCTTTCTTTTGTTTAACAGTGTGGTTTACGGGTTGTATGATTGCGGGTCGCTGCGCAGGCTGGTGGAGGCGCTTGTGCCGCCGCTGGAGGGATGGCAGTTTAACAGGACGATCTTTTTCAATCCTTTTCTCTGGTACGGAGCGCTGTTTCTTGTACTGATCAGGCTCTATGACAGGGGAATCTGGACGATGTGGCTTGCAAACGGCATTGTCTGTGCCGCAGCGCTGGCGGTCATCTTGACGCCGAACAGATATAACGATCTGTATTTTACATGTTATAATAGGGCCTATGAGCATTTCCACGGGACGGAAGTGGACGAACTGGATTATGAGCAATTCTACGCGCAGGCGCTTTTTGAGGAGATCAAGGAAGCGATCGATTATCAGGGTGAGTGGTCGGCGGCTTACGGCCTTCATCCTGCAGTGCTTGAATATAACGGGATCGCCACGCTGGACGGTTATCTGGGATTTTACAGCCAGCAGTACAAGGAGGATTTCCGCAGGATCATCGCGCCGGCGCTGGAGCGGGTGGAGCAGACGCGGATTTACTACGACGACTGGGGCGCCAGAGCTTATCTGTATTCAGGAACGGATTTAAGCATTGTCCAGGCGACGAAGACGGTGTATGCGACGGACAATGATATTTATATAGATGTGGATGCATTCCGGGAACTGGGCGGAGTGTATATCTTTTCCCGGCTGGAGCTGACCAATGCTGCGGAAGCGGGACTGGTGCCGGTGGACAGCTTCACGGCCCGGGATGGGAGCTGTACGGTTTATGTGTACAGGGCGCATAAGTAAGAAAGCGGGAAATAAACATGGAAGTGTATATCTGCATTAAAAATTTCGGCAAGATTAAAGAAGCAAGAGTGAATATCAGTCATTTTACTGTATTTGTTGGTAACAATAACAGTGGAAAAACACAACTGATGGAGTTGATATATGCTATTGTAAAGCATGTGTCGGCACTTGGGCCGGATATTATGACTCCTCAGATCGGTGATATTGATGCTTTTTCAATAGGCGATAAGGAGATCAGACATTTAAACGAATGGGTAAATGAATATTTGTCACGACATATACAGAAGATCATTGAAGATACATTTAATGCGCCTATACCGATCGATGAGGTATCAGTAGAATTTCTGGGAAATGAAAGCAGCTATGAAATATACTTCCTTACAGATAAAACAATAGAATATCTGTTGGCAAAAGGCCTGATCAACCAGGAAGAGTTAATGGAAATGCTTTTGAATAAGGAAAGGTATTATAATGCACTGGTCTTAAAGAAAACTGCTCAGAATGTGGAGAACTTTAAGTCGAGTACAGGATTTTCTAACAGTATTCCGATTGAAACTGCGAGGAAAATAGAAACAGGCGCTATACTGTCAGGGATCATGGGGGGGGCGGTTCCCCGGTCTCATCAAATGTCTTGTTTCTCCCGGCATCGCGTATGGGTTTAATGCTGCTGTATAAACACTATTTTGGAAGTGCAGGCCGGGATAAAGAAGAAATGATCCGTGATAGAAATCAGAATTCAAAAGGTATTACAAAACCGGTATTAGATTTTCTGTCATTTCTATTAAAATACAGTTATACGGAACGTGTTGCAAAACAGAATGAGGCATTAACAGATTTTATATTTCAGCATCTGATCGACGGCAGGATCAGCGAAAAGGGCGAAGCGACTGTGTATACGCCGAATGATCAGAACAGGGAAATTCCTATTTTTGTGGCATCCTCTATGGTCAATGAAGTAGTGCCGGTAGTGAAAGCGCTGACAGACTCCGACAAGATAGATTTTATATTCTATGATGAGGTGGAGACCAGTATGCACCCGCTCAAACAGATTGAGATGGTAAAGCTGCTGAACCGCCTTAATAACAAAGGATTTCGGTTGATCGTCAGCACACATAGTGATACTATGGCGACCAAGATCAATAATCTGCTGTTGTTGTCTCATGGAGAACTCGATTTTGAGTCGGTCAAAGAAGAACTGAAAAAAAACAAAATCCTGATAGAACAGGATGATCTGCTGAACTCGGACGATATACACGTGTACCAGTTTGTGAATGACATGCAGGGAAAAAGCATCGTAGAAGAGTTGGAATTTAAAAAGGTTCCATGTACGGGATATGATTTCAGTCTGTTCAATGACAGTACGATGAATTTGTTTGAAGAAGCGAAGATAGCCATGAGGATAGATGATGAAAATTAAAGGAGATACGATCAAGGATAACAAAAGGCTGCTTTCAGGCCGCTTATACAATTTCAGAAGAATCGGATGGCAGATTTTTGTATTATTTAAATGCCGTCTGTTTGTAATATTTATGCATGAGCTGACGGTATGGAATAAAGAGGAAAAAGGCGCAGAAGAAGTCGCGCGGAAACGGAGTAAATTATGTCAATAAGAGTACACAATTTTGCAGGCGTGTTGGGGTGGAATGCCAGAAAGTATCTGCCCAGATTATCCAGTGAAAGCTATCTGAAGCTGCAGTTTGTGGCGAGAAGGCGGCAGCAGAAGAAATATATCGACTATTTCTACAGCCAGAAGGAGACGCCGCATCCGGTGGTGGTCAACCTGGAGACGGTGAACCGCTGCAACAGTACGTGCGAGTTCTGTACCGCCAATATCAACGCGGAGAAGCGCCCCTATATGAAGATTGATGAGAATCTGTATTATTCCATTATCGACCAGCTGCGCGACTGGGGTTACAAAGGGCATCTGACGCTGTACGGCAACAATGAACCGTGGCTGGACAAGCGTATTGTGGAATTTCACAAATATGCCAGAAAGCAGCTGCCGGAGGCCTTTATCTTCATGTCCACCAACGGGCTTTTGCTGGATGTGGATAAGGTAAAAGCGATCGTGCCTCATCTGGATCAGCTGATCATCAACAACTACTGCCTGAACATGAAGATGCATGACAATGTTCAGGTCATCTATGAATATGTAAAAGCGCATCCGCAGGAGTTCAAAGGGGTGGATATCCTGATCCAGATCCGGTATCTGAAAGAGGTGTTGACGAACCGGGCCGGCAGCGCGCCGAACAAGCAGTCCAAAGGGAAGGTGATCAAGGAGACGTGCCTGATGCCTTATACAGATATGTGGATCATGCCAAACGGCAAAATGGGTATCTGCTGCTGCGATAATTTCGAGACGACGGAGCTGGCGGATCTGAATAGGGTTTCCCTGCAGGAAGGGTGGAACAGCGCCAAATACCGGGAACTGCGGGATGCGGTGAAGGACGGGCGGCAGAACTATCCGTTCTGTAAATACTGTGACTTCATAGACGCCGGACTGCGTATGGATGCGGTGAACGATGTGTTGAAACATCATGATAAGATGCATGGGGCGCGTCAGTCCATGTTTCGGAAATGAGATTTTGAATGACGGATTGGATGGGGAAATCGTATGAAAAGAAAAAAGTGGACAGGGGCGGCACTGTGTGTTGTGCTGGTGTTGCTGACGGCCTGCGGCGTTGCCGGACAGACAGCCGAAAATGACGCTGCGGATATGGCTATGGAAACCGGAGATGCTAATGAAACGGAGGAAACGGCCGAAACCGGGCCGGTTGACAGCGACGTGAACAGGACAGAGAGCGCAGGTGCTGCCGACAGCAGCGGCCAGACGGGAGTGGCGGGTGGTCAGCCGGGTGACGGTACGGGGCAATCGGAGACGGACGCTGTGGCTGACGGAGAAGAACAGACAGCGGAAGAAAGTGCGGATGCAGCGGCCGGAGCCCCGGAGGAACCAGAGACAGGGATGAAGCTTTCGATTTTGGGAGACAGTATTTCTACTTTCAAAGGATGGATTCCGGAAGGAAACCTTGTTTTCTACCCGGAAAATGGCGCGGTGAAGGACGTAGCGCAGACCTGGTGGAAGATCGTGCTGGATGAGTTGGGGCTTACGCTGTGTGCGAATGGTTCCAGTTCCGGCAGTGCAAGTTTCGGATATTCGCAGGAGGCAGATCCGATGTATGGCTGCAGCGATTACAGGATTTCCCAGCTGGCGGGAGCAGACGGGGAGGCACCGGATATCATCATCGTCTATATGGGAACCAATGATGTGCTGATGAGCGCAGCGATCGGGGATAATGACGGACTGCAGGCTGTCGGGGAAGGATTGGTGGGGAGTTTAAGCGACGGCTATACCATGATCCTGGATAAGATAAAAAGGCAGTATCCGCAGGCGCAGGTCTATTGCTGTACGCTGTTGCCGATGGGAGACTGGGGGACTACAGAAGCGCAGCCATTCGTCCCGTTTGTCAATGGACAGAATGTAACATCGGAGGCGTATTCTGAGCGGATCCGTCTGATCGCCGGGAACAGAGGTCTGCCGATCATAGATTTGGAAAAGTGTGGCATCACCATAGATAATATGGTGGAAATGACCGCAGACGGTGTCCACCCTACAGCGGAGGGGATGCGCCTGATCGCCGATGCGGTCAAGAAGTGTCTGACAGAATAAACAGGATAATCAGGATAAACAGGATACAACCGGAGCTGCTCCGGCGTATTTTGGAAAGAACTTTGTGAAAAAAGTAATCTTTTCGGGATACGCCGGAGTTTTTTATTAAGGAATCTTTCTTAAGGAAACTCTGTTAAGGAAACAGAAAGGCTTTTTAAGAATATCTTAATAAAAACTTGAAGAAAACCGGAAGTTTTTATCGTTATGATAGATATAGTAAACGAAAGTTCTCATGTCGTTAACTATAGAAAGAAAAACAGTGAAAGTTTACGATGCAAAGATGAATACAATACTATGGAGGTAAGCTATGAAGTACATAACATTTACGGTTCCCTGTTACAATTCACAGGATTATATGGAGAGGTGCATCGATTCTCTGCTCCCCGGCGGAGAGGACGTGGAGATCATTATTGTAAATGACGGTTCCACAGATGCCACGGCACAGATCGCAGACGATTATGCGGCGCGGTATCCGGGTATCGTCAGGGCGGTCCACAAGAAGAACGGCGGTCATGGGTCCGGCGTCAACAAGGGGCTGGAGCTGGCGACAGGGGCCTATTTTAAGGTGGTGGATTCGGATGACTGGCTGGACGAGACGGCATATGCCAGACTGCTTGCGAGGATCAGGGGATTTTGTGTGAGAAAAGAAACCCGTCTGATCAGTGAGGTGCCGGATCTGTTTGTATGCAATTATATTTACGACCATCTGGAAGAAGGAACGAGCCGTGTCATGAAGTACGGCAATGTTTTCCCGACAGAGGAAATGTGTGACTGGAACGATATCGGAAGATTTCATGCATCGCAGTATCTGATCATGCATGCGCTGGTCTTCCGGACAGAGGTGCTGCGCCGCAGCGGGGTGGTTTTGCCGGAACACACTTTTTACGTGGACAATATTTTTGCTTATCAGCCGCTGCCGTTCGTTGGGCATATTTTTTATATGAACATCGACCTGTATCATTACTACATCGGCAGGGAAGACCAGTCCGTCAATGAAAAGGTGCTGATGAGCCGGATCGACCAGCAGATCCTGGTGACGGAGATCGTTTCCAAGTGTGTTGATCTGAATGAAGTGAGAGAGATCTATCCGAAACTGGCGGAATATATGTGCCGGAATATCTCGATCATGATGGCGATCTCTTCGATCCATCTGCTTCTGATCGATTCCCGGGAGGCCTACAGTAAGCGCAGACAGCTCTGGAAGGGCATTAAGGAAGAGAACAGCAGGCTGTATTTCCGCTTGAAATATACGACGCTGAGCGGACTTACCTACCTGCCGGGCAAGGTGGGCGGCATGCTGACGAAGAGCGGCTATCGGGCGGCAAGGAAGATCTATCAATTCCAATAAAGGAACATGTTCGGAAGAATGCCAAAAGCAGGCATTCTTCCCGGGCTGAGAAGGAGCGGGAGGAAGGCCGGGAGACAAGAGGTGAATGAGGTAAGGGTATGGAACATATTTATATTGCGATGGTGGATACGCCGGGGATTTTTGCGGCGGTGATACGGGGATTCTTGAAGCAGAGATATATTCATGTGGTGATCGGGCTGGATGCCGAACTGCAGGAGGCGTACAGTTTCGGGCGGCGCAATCCGCGTATTCCGTTTTTTGCGGGATTCGAGAGGGAGGATAAGGAGAAGATCCTGCGGGCTTTTCCGACGGCGGCGTACAGGGTCTGCGAGCTGGCGTGCAGCAGGGAGCAGAAGGAGGAGATCCGGGAGAGGCTGCGGCAGGATTATAAGAAGAGACTGCGGTATCATTATGCGGTGCCGGGCCTGCCGTTCATTGCGCTCGGGCGCCCCTTTTATCTGAAAAATCAATATACCTGTTCTTCTTATATCGCGCGGCTTCTGGAGGAGCATCAGATCCGGATTTCGGAAAAGCATTTTTCGCTGGTGACGCCGAAGGACTTTTATCTGTATCCGTATCAAAGAGTGGTCTTTGAGGGAAGTCTGGCCGGCTTTATGGGTGCCGGCGCAGTCGCGGCAGCAGGTGCGGAGGCTGCGTCCGGAACGTGGAAGGACAAAGGCAGGGAGAGAAGGATGCCAAAACCATACGGGACGGGAGCGTCGGAAAGGGTGGTGGCATATGGAAGTTAGCCGGAATCGGATAAAAGGGATTGCCATAAACCGGAAAAGAGTCCTGGAGGGGGCTTTTTTCCTGCTCGTGATGGTGTTGTCCTTCTATACGATCTTTCATGGACAGGATATGGAGCAGATCCGCCACGCGCTGGGCAGGCTGTCGCCGCTTTCTCTGTGCGCGGCCATGGCTGTGGCGCTGTTTTTTGTCAGTGCGGAGGGGATCATGATCTATTATCTGCTGCGTTCTCTGAACGGGCGCAGCAGTCTTGGCAGGTGCATCTGCTATTCCTTCATCGGGTTTTTCTACTCGGGCATCACGCCTTCTGCTACGGGCGGACAGCCGATGCAGCTCTATTATATGAGCAGGGATGACAACCGCCTGTCGGAATCCTCGGTGGTGCTGATGACGGTAGCGCTGATCTATAAGCTGGTGCTGGTGTTGATCGGCATAGCGGCGCTGGTATTCTGGCAGAAACCGCTGCGGGTCTATCTGGAGGAATATTTTCCGCTCTTTTTGCTGGGGCTGGCATTGAATACGCTGCTGGTAGCCATTCTGCTGGCGGTGATGCTGGCGCCGGCGACCATGAAAAGAATCATTTCCGGAATCGAAGGGCTGCTTGTGCGTGTGAGGATTTTGCCGGAGTCCGGGACAAGACAGGAGAAGACAGCGCAGTTTATAGACGGTTACCAGGGGGCGGTGCGTTTTCTGCTGGCGCATAAGGGCAAAGTGCTTGCAGTATGCCTTTTTACGTTTGTACAGCGGGCCAGCGTTTTTGTACTGACCTGGATCATCTATCTCGGTTTTTCGCTGGAGGGAAAGGACGGGCTGACGATCATGCTGCTGCAGGCATCCGTCTACATTGCCGTGGACATGCTGCCGGTGCCGGGCGCGCAGGGAATCACGGAAGTTATGTACAGAGGGGTGTTTGGCGGGATCTTTACGGGGGAATATCTGATGCCGTCGCTGTATGTGACGCGGGGGATCAATTTCTATTTTGTGCTGGTGGTCAGTCTGGCGGTGGTGGTGCTGAACCACCTGTATGTGCGTCGCAGAAAAGGCGGCGGGCTTTACACAGATCGCCCTTTTTGATATAATAAAGCCACCGTAAGCATGGCACATAGAAAGTGGGTGATCATATGCCGAACAGTGCGGAGACAATTGAGAATCTGGCACGGAAACTTGAACGGGTACGAATTTTGAACGATCTGAGAGAGTGCAGGACGCTTGAAGATTACCAGGAATTGACAAAGAAGTATGAACTGTTGTGCAAAAATGATAAGGAATGAGAAAATACCTTCCGCGGGAAAGCCGAAGTCCTGGATTTCCCGCGGAAGGTATTTTTAAAGTTGTTTTAAGGGCAGCCGGTTCAGGACTTCGCCTCGTGGTAAACCTTCTCCGTGTTGACGTTCCATATATTATCTTTGGACTTGACGCCGTTTACGATGTTCTTCACGGTCTCGAAGGAGGTGACCATGGAGTGGTCGATGTTGTTGTAGCGGTGCTGGCCGTTACGTCCGACACAGTAGAGGTTGTCGATGGTCTTTAAGTAATCCACAAGGGTGTCGATGTCCTTGTAGGTGTCGAAATAGGCCGGATAAGCCTTCTTGACACGTTCTACGTGGGAATCCATCACATCGGCCGGCGAGTCGATCAGGCCCATGCGGACGATCTCGTCTACTGCAAACCGGGTGAAATCTTCATCCGGCATATTCCAGTACTTATCGCCCTCGAAACAGAAGTATTCCAGACCGATCCAGACGGTGTGTTCCAGATCCCGGATCATATAGGGGGACCAGTTGTTGTAGATCTGGAAACGCCCCAGCATGACATCGCGGTCATGCACATAGACCCAGCAGTCAGGAACGATATTGCCGATGGTCTTTAGTTTCGTTTTATTTTTCAGGTTCAGCTTCGGCAGCAGGAGGCCGACGGTCATATAATCACGGTAGGGCAGGCCGGCGGCAATTCTGGCCGGTTCTGCGGGCACGTCGTTCATGCCGCCCACCAGATCCTTGACAGGCATGGAGGAGATGAAGATATCGCCTTCCACGGTGATCTCCCGGCCGTCTCTGCGGTAGGTCAGGGAAGTGATATGGTTATTGGCATCTTTGTGCAGTCCGGTCACGAGACAGCCGGTGAGGATCGTGCCGCCCATCTTCCGGATCTCATCCGCAGTCACGTCCCACAGCTGCCCGGGCCCCAGCTTCGGATAACTGAATTCCTCGATCAGGGACGTCTCCACCGCCCGGTTCTTCCGGCCGGGTATCATCTTGGAGAAGATATCCTTTACGATGGCAGCGATCGACAGGCCCTTGGCGCGCTGGGCGCCCCAGTCCGGCGCGATCTCGCGGGGATGGCGTCCCCAGAGATTCTCGGTGTAGTATTCAAAAAACATGGAATACAGTTTGCGGCCAAAGCGGTTGATATAGAAATCTTCCAGAGAATCTTCCCTGCGCTTGTGGATCACGGAAGCAAGATAACTGCAGCCCGCCTGGATCGTATTGATAAATCCCATATTGATAAAGGTTTCCGGCTTAAAGGATATGGGATAATCAAAAAATTTCTGTTTAAAATAAATACGGGAAACCCGGTGGCGCCGCAGCATCACCCGGTCTTCCTTCTCCGGATCCGGGCCGCCGGGGGTAAGCGTCATCTCGCGGTGCAGTACGATATCGTCATAAGTCGGCGCACCCTGCAGGGGGAGCATGTTGTTCCACCATGCATTTACCTCGGGCACCTTGGAGAAAAAGCGGTGGCCGCCCATATCCATGCGGTTGCCCTTATAGTTGACGGTCTTGGAGATACCGCCCATGGACTCACTCTCTTCCAGGACGGTAACCTCGTGATCGCTGCTTTGTTTTAATAATTCGTAAGCGGCTGTCAGTCCTGCGGGACCGGCGCCAATGACGTACACTTTTTTCATGGAATACCTCACATTGTATGAAAAATTTCCGGCCGGTGCAGAAAATACGCAGACCTGGAAAAAATTATTATTTAAGTTTACCATATTCAGGAATGATTGTACAGCGACACCTTGCCCCGTTTCCTGTGAAATGATATACTGGTATAGCTTAAGAGCATTTTTGCGGGTTATACCAGGGTGCAGTACAACGTGTAAGTGAATGGAGAGTTGGCAGATGATTCAGATAGCAGGTATCCTTTTTTGGCTTGTCATCATACCGTTTTGTATCGGGCTTCTTCCGGCCGGTTTCATGCCGGAAGATGAGAGGAAGCCGGGCATTGTCCTTCTGGCGGGCTATTTTACCATGTGGGCGGTGTTCGGATTGGTGACGATTCCGGTGGTAGTATTTGTAAGATACGATAATTTTATTTTGGCTTCCCGCTGCTTTATGGCCCTTGCCATTTTGGGCGCGGCCGCAGGCGTGTGGCTTACGTACCGCCGCAGGCGTTTCGGCAGGCTGCGGGAGTGGATGTCCTTTGCGGACTGTATCAGGGAAATGTCTGTGGCGGAGCGGATCGAATGGCTGCTGTTTTTGCTGCTGCTGGGATTTCAGCTGTATAAGGCGGTGGCTTATGCCTCTTTTGACGGGGACGATGCCTATTATGTGGCGGCGTCGCTGATCGCGCAGCAGGCGGACACCATGTACACGATCCTGCCTTTGACGGGGCGGCATACGGGACTGGATATCCGGCACGCACTGGCAGTCTTTCCTATGTGGGTCGCTTTTGTGGCGCAGAAAAGTCATATCCATGCCACGATCCTGTCCCATACCATTATGCCGCTGGTACTGATTCCCCTTACTTATCTTGTATATTATGAAATAGGCAGGCTCCTCTTTGGCAGGCCGGACAGGCAGGCGAAGGCGGAAGGAAGCGGTGAGAATCTGTCGCTTTTTATGATATTGATGGCGGTGTTTCAGATATTCGGCAATGTGTCGATCTATACGAACGAAACCTTTTTCCTGACCAGGACCTGGCAGGGCAAGGCCGTGGCGGGCAGTCTGGTGATCCCTGCGCTGCTGTGGCTGTTTCTGTTGTTATACAGCGGCCGGAAGAAGGGGGCTGCGGCAGAGCGCGCAGGGATTTGGCTGCTGCTTGTCTGCGTCAATATCACGGCCGGCATCTGCAGTTCGATCGCCGTCTTTCTGGTGTCCATTCTGATGGCTGTGGCGGCGTTTTGTCTGGCCATTGTGGAGCGGGATTATAAAGTGCTGTTCAAAATGGGAGCGGCATGTATCCCGAACGCGTTCTATGTACTGACCTATCTGATCGTCGGATACGGTTATCTATTCAAACAGTAGCGGGAGACTGGCAGCGGTTTCCTATAAAGAAAGGGTAGAGAAAAGCATCTATGTGGGGCATTTTTTTAGAGAGTGTTGTGATTTTTAAAAATTATATGGGATTTCACCAGCACAGATATCTGGCGTTCCTCTATCTGGGGATTCTGCTGTATCTGTGGTTTGCGGAGAAGGACAGGCACCGGCGGGCGGTATTTGTCTATGCGCCGACATTGCTTTTGGTGATGTTTTTCTGTCCGCTGTTCCGTAAGCTGTTTGTGCGGCTGCTGGACGATTCCGAGACTTACTACAGGCTGCTGTGGCTGCTGCAGATGAGTCTGGTCAGCGCCTACGGCGTGATCAGGCTGTGCGCCGCTCACCGCAGGATCGGGACGGCGCTTGCTTGCCTGCTGATCCTGTTTGGCGGCGACTATGTGTATGACAGCGAACATATTTCGAAGGCGGAGAATGCCTACCATCTTCCGCAGGAGACGGTGGATATCGCAGAGATGATCGAGCCGCAGGAAGGGCGGATCACGGTGCTTGTGCCGGCAGACCTGATCTATTATATCCGGCAGTACAGCTCGAACATCGAACTGCCTTACGGGCGGGAGATGCTGATCTCGAGATGGGCCTACCATCATCCCATGTATGAGGCGATGGAAGAGGCGGAGGTGATCGAGACGGAGACTTTCGTGGAGCTGGCACGGGAATATCCCTGCGCCTACATCATCCTGAAAGAGGACAGGGAGACGACGGAGCCGCTGACGGCATACGGCTATGAAGTGTACGGGCAGGTAGACGAGTTTGTGATCTATCGGGATTTGGAGACCGGTATGGAGTGAAGCGATGTTATTTAATTCCTATATTTTTGTATTTTTGTTTTTCCCCATATGTCTGGCCGGTTATTATGGTCTGCTGCACCTGCAGAAAAAGGAGGCTGCCGGGATTTTTCTGACAGCTATGTCATTTTGGTTCTACGGCTATTTCAATGTTTCCTATCTGCTGATCATGGTCTGCAGCATCGCGGGGAATTACCTGTTTCACAGGCTTTTGTCGCGCAGGCAGTCAAAAGCGCTGGTGACAGCGGCAGTGGCGGCCAACTTGGGCGTGCTGTTCTATTTCAAGTATTTCGATTTTTTCCTGTCTACCGTCAATACGGTGTTTGGCACGTCGGCGGCGCTGCGGGGGATTCTGCTGCCGCTGGGGATCAGCTTTTTCACCTTCCAGCAGATTTCCTTTGTTGTGGACACGTACCAGGGAGAGGTGAAGGACTGTCCTTTCGTCGCATATGCGCTGTTTGTGTCCTTCTTTCCGCAGCTGATCGCGGGGCCGATCGTCAATCATTCCGAGATGCTGCCGCAGTTTCACAGTCTGGGGAAGAAACCGGTGCAGTGGGAGAAGATTGCCGGGGGTTTTGGCCTTTTTATCCTCGGGCTGGCGAAAAAGGTGCTGCTGGCGGACACTTTCGGGGCGGGCGTGGATTTCGGCTATGCCGGCCTGTCGGCGCTTGGCCGGGCGGATGCGGTAGTGGTCATTCTGAGCTATGCGCTGCAGCTGTATTTTGATTTCAGCGGATACTGCGACATGGCCAGGGGGATCGGCAGGATGCTTGGAATCGAGATCCCGGTCAACTTCGATTCGCCTTACAAGGCCGTTAACATCATTGATTTCTGGAAACGATGGCATATTACGCTGAACCGTTTTTTTACGAAATACGTGTATATTCCGCTGGGCGGCAACCGCAGAGGGCCGGCCAGAATGTACTTGAATCTGCTTGTCGTCTTCCTCTTAAGCGGTCTCTGGCACGGCGCCGGGTGGCACTATCTTGTGTGGGGCGCCATGCACGGCGTCCTCTATGTGGCGACCAGATTCTGGCAGAAATACAGGGCGGGCAGAGGCGGCATGCGGCGTGAAGCAAAACATAGATTTATGACGATTGTGTCACAAATATCGGTATTTCTGTATGTGGCAGTGGCGTGGGTGTATTTCCGGGCGGAGAGTGTTGCCCAGGCCAACCGGATGCTGATTACGGCGATTCGGGGGCCGGTGCAGAAGCTCTCCATGGAGCTGGCGGACTGTTTCAGGCTGGACGAGTTCTGGTATGTGTTAAAGGTACTGCATCTGGACAATATGGCCTACAGCAGATATATCCTGATGTGGCTGCTGCTGGCGGCGGGGCTGTATCTGTCCATGGTCGGCAAAAATGCGGCCGGGCGGGTGGAGCGCCTGCGCTTCGGGGCCGGCTCCGCGGTGGTGCTTGCGGTTTTGACGCTCTGGTGTGTGCTGACTTTCTCCGAGGTGAGCACGTTCCTGTATTTCAACTTCTGATTTTGAGCGGATTTTTGAGAAAGGCTTTGTTGCGATGAATCGATACAAGAAATGGCTTCTTTCCATACTGGGCATCGTCCTTGCAGGCCTGGTGTCTGTGGGGGCGCTGGTAGTCTGGGTGGATCCTTTTTTTCAATATCATGAACCGCTGCCGGATTTTCCTTATCTGGTGGATAACCAGCTGAGCCAGAACCCGGGAATGGCGAAAAATATGGATTACGACAGTGTGATCCTGGGTTCTTCGATGACGGTGAATTTCAATACGAACTGGTTCGGAGAACTGCTGGGGCTTGATACGGTCAAGCTCAATTACAGCGGCGCCTATCCGAAGGATCAGTCCAATATCATGCAGATCATTTTTGACAGCGGCAACCAGGTAAAGGCGGTCTTTCTGGGCGTGGATGTGATGACTTATACCGGCGGGGTGGAAGAGACGAAGTACCCCATACCGACTTACCTGTATGACAAAAATCTGCTGAACGATGTGCAGTATCTTTTCAATAAAGATGTGCTGCTGAATTACATCCTGCGGCCGCTGGCGGATCCGGATAAGACCGACCTCGCCACGGTCTATCAGAGCTGGTGGACGGATGAATATTATAATATCCAGTGGGTGATGCACAATTACGAACAGCCGGAAGCGGTGGAGACAGAGACGCCGGCAGATGCCTATCTGGAGAGCGTGGCCGCAAATCTGGAGGTGAACATCTGTCCGTATATTGAGCGCAATCCGGATACGGTCTTCTACATCTTCTTCCCGCCCTACAGTATTCTGTACTGGAACGATGTGATAAGGGAGAATCATCTGGAGGCGACCATGGCGGAATATCAGCATATTGCGGATACGATGCTGGCCTATGAGAATGTGAGAGTCTTTTTCTTCCCCGATCAGGAAGCGATCGTGACGGATCTGAATAACTATGCGGATTACAGCCACTATCACAGGGATATCAACTATTATATGACAGAATGCTTTGCAAACGGGGAATGTGAAGTAAAAGACAGCGCTGATATGGCGCAGGCGCTTCGTGAGATGCGCGGTGTGATCGAGCGGTTTGATTTCGAAGAATTGTTTTCTGTGGAATATTGAGGGCAGACGCCGGGGAGGTTTATTCCCCGGCGGTTTTTTCTTTCGGAAAGATGCATTCCGCGAATCTGGTTGCCAGCAGTTCGCGTCCGGCATCGTTGAAGTGAATATAATCTGTCATATAGTCCAGATAGTTGTCCTCATTGATGGAGCCGTAGAAATTATCAATAAAAGAAACGCCCAGTTCACTGGTGGTATCCAGTTCCTTCTGCAGATAATGGCTTAATGTGCCGTTGCCGAGATCTACCCGGTCGCCGTTCTCGAAGTTGCCCTCCTCATTGACGTTGTGGCAGAAGGTGTGGGACATCACCACAATGCGGATGTGGGGCCAGGCTTCCTGGATCGCCTGTATGCCTGACCGGAGAGCGCCTGTGTAAGTCTGCGGATTATCCGGATGATTCGGATCCTCACAGGGCCGCCTGTTGATATAGTCGCTGCCGTCGTACATGATGCAGATCATATCCAGACTGTTCATATCGATCGACTCCAGCGTGCTGACGGTCTGGGGAAAAGCCTGGTCGAAGCTGTAGGAGGCCGCCGTGCTCAGCAGGTCGAAATTGCCTGACGCCAGGCTCTTCGCCACGTTGACGAAGGCAAAGGCATCCAGAATATAGCCGTCGTTGTAATCTTCAAACTGGACGGCCATGGTAGTGCCCGTAAAGGAACCGTTATAGACGGTGGCGCCTGTTTTGGCGGCGATCTGCTCCGCCAGGCCGCCCGATCCCTGATCCAGGGAAAAAGGATCGTCGCCGAGACACAGAATCGTGGTTACACCGTCGTCCTCGCGGCCTTCCAGCTTGTCCGGTGCCAGCGGAATGATATAGTCCATCGCCTCCGTGTCGAAATCGGTGGTCTGCCGGTTCGGGTCATAGTCGGAAGGGACTCCTTTGTTCCATATATAGAGTTTGACGGCGCAGAAAATTATGATCAATACGATGACAGCCAGAAGAATGAGATGGATATTCAACCGGAACTGTTTCTCCTGCTTCACCGGCGCCTTTTGGGGTCTGTCTTTTTCTTTGTTCTGATTCATGGTTTTTACCTCTTTCTTATTTCTTATAACACTCTCAAAAGAGTTTGTTTTGTGCGTTTATATTGTCAGTTTACTATGAAATATTATAAAAATCCATGTTTTCTGTTTTTTTTAATAAAATCTTATATTTTTCGCTTACATAACGAAAAGGAGCGCTGCCAGAACCGAAGGGGTTCTGGCAGCGCTCCCGGACTGGTCGCCTGAACTGACTGCATAGTAAGATTATAGGATCAATTCAAGATCTGAAAATGTTTCTCGTTCAAATTTATATCCAGACTTTTGGCAGGTGAAAGCCTGTCTGTCCTGTCTTTTAACGGATAGGTGAGAAGCGTAGTCTGAGGCACTTGAGCCTGCAGTTCTTTGTACCATTTGCTGTATTTGTACATTCGGTATGTAGTGCTCAATGTCTGTAATTGTTCTTCGTCTGCACAGCAGTTACAGAACCGGATTCTTTCTTCCTGATTCATGGTGACGTAATCCATATAAGAGATTTTCAATTCGAGAAACACTTTATGACATTTTGGACATTGCTGCTTATGTCCGTTCAACATATAGACCCGGTGACAACTTTTGCAGTAGTGCATATACATCATAATCAAACTTCCCTTCTATTAGAGTAAAATAAACATGGTGAATGTGGTAAATATTGAAGCTGTATGTTGAAATTGTAAGGCTGTACTTGTATTGTGTCAGTTATGGTAGATAAAGTCAAGCGGATATACCGTAAAAATGTGCATTTTTGGGTGTAAACTATCGCGGATTTCAATAACATTATGTAAATCTCTTCTTTTTTCCGGCAAAAAAGACAGAAAGCCAAAAAATCTTGAATAGCATGAGGTTTTATGCTATAATGTTACAGATTTGTTAACAAAAAAGTTTACATAAGATGGATATCTTTTTGCTTCACAGGAAGACGTGTGAGGTACATTTTTGTTGTTAAAATCCGGTTATGGAGGTAATGATGCAGAGAAGAAAAAATAACAGAAAGAGTAACGGCAAGAAGACGGCACGGAAGACAAATCGCAGAGATATTTTTGCAGAAGATTTTTTCCGGGAGGAAGACGGGGACTTTGATGAGGAAGACATGGACAATGTGACAGACGATACACTGGAGTTTCTGAGTCTTGATGATGAGATGATAGAAGACTATAACCGTGCGCACAAACGCAAAGAATCCGGCCGGAAGGCTTCCGCGTCCAAAGCCTCCGGAAAAGGCAAAGTATACGAAGAGATTGAAGAAATATATGAAGACGAAGAAGAGTATGCTGCTGTGTACGAGGATGAAGAGGACGACGGGTACGACGGCGAAGAGTACGAAGAGGAAGAGGACGACGGGTACGGCGACGAAACGTATGCGGAGGAAGACGGCGCGTATGGTGAATATGAGGCGTATGCGGAGGATGATGACGAAGACGGCGGATATGAAGCCTATGAGGATGAGGAAGACGACAGGTACGACGAAGAAGCGTACGACGAGGAAGATGACAGGTACGATGAAGAAGCGTACGACGAGGAAGATGACAGGTACGACGAAGAAGCGTACGACGAGGAAGATGACAGGTACGACGAAGAAGCGTACGACGAGGAAGATGACGGGTACGGCGAAGAAGCGTACGACGAGGAAATTGACGGGTACGACGAAGAGTACGACGACGAAGACGACGGGTATGACGAAGAGTACGATGAGGAAGATGAAGAGTACGACGACGAAGATGATGAGTACGAGTATGGCGAGTACGATGACGACGAAGACTATGAGTATGACGAGGAAGAGCGGGACGGCGTTATTGTACGCATAAGAGATTTCATGACGCATATGAGTACACTGGACGTGGTTGTGGCGATGCTGGGTATCGTCGTGCTGGCAGGTGTTTTTCTCAGCGGTGGATTGTATCTCAATGCCAGATCTGTAGCCAGACAGGTAGACGCTTTTGCGTCGGTGGGAGAAGAGCTGGCAGGTATTTCCGTGATCGGGGAGAGCGGTCTGGTCGCTGTGTCGGAGTCGGCAAAGCTGTCCAATATGATCGATCTCGAGGAAGAGACTCCGGAAGAAGAAGTGCAGGAGGAGATACAGGAGGATCAGAAGAAAGGCGTGGAAGTTACACTCAATCTGACCTCGATCCAGTCCGACTTAAAAGTCAAATTTGTAAATAAGGCCACCGGCAAGCTGATCGGCGGCGTGCCTTTTGAAGTAGAGGTTTCCGGTAAAAAGTCGTTCGAGATGAAGGATGACGATAAGGACGGTATTATTTACCAGACCGGTATAGCTGCCGGAGATTATAGTGTAAAGATCAAACCTTTTGCAGATAATAAGTATGCGGACTATAAACTGCCGTCTTCGGCCGGCAGCGTTACGGTCAAGGATACCATCACCTATAAGAAAGTAGATGTGGTGGATGAGGTCAAGACTGAGGCGGAGGTCAACGCGGCAGCGGAGGACACCGCCCAGCAGAATACAGTCGTGGAGTCTGCCCTGAAGGATACGGTGGAGTGGGTGGAATCTACCAGGACACCTGTCGGCGAGGAAAAGGCGACTTATACAGAAGTGAATAAGAAGGATATACCCGATCCGTGGAAGATTGCCGGTATGGGCGGCACATTCATGAAGATGGTGAATGACGGAGTGCAGCCGACTACCGAAGGTGTTGATACACCGGGTGAAGGTGACGGTAGTACGTCTGGCGGCGACGGCAGTGGTGATGGCAACGGTGGTACGTCTGGCGACGGCAGTGGTGATGGCAACGGTGGTATGTCTGGCGATGGCAGTGGTGACGGCAACGGTGGTACGCCTGGCGATGGCAGCAGCGGTGACGGTAACGGTGGTACGCCTGGTGATGGCAGCAGCGGTGACGGTAATGGTGGAAGCAGTGGAGGAAACGGCACGACGGATCCGAAACCTTCTGTGACAATTTCTTTAGATACTACCAGTTTTACCCTGAAAAAGAATGATACCAGGACTTTGACGGCCAAGATAGAGAACACAAGCTCTGCACCTGCATGGGCATCCAGTAACAGCGCGGTTGCTGAAGTGGGGAATGATGGTACAGTAAAGGCTGTTGCGGTCGGTACGGCAACGATTACGGCTACGGTGGACGGTGCCAGTGCATCCTGCACAGTCACAGTTACAGAGGATCCGAAGCCCTCCGCGACAATCTCTCTGGATACCCAAGCCATCACCCTGAAAAAAGGGGAAAGCAGGGTTTTAAAGGCGACTGTAAGTACGGGTGCCACACCCGCATGGATGTCCGGGAACAAGAACGTGGCGACCGTTGATATGAACGGTACCGTAACGGCTGTGGCAGCCGGTAGTACCACGATCACGGCTACGGCAGAAGGGGTTTCGGCATCCTGTACGGTTACGGTCACGGACGAACAGGCCGCATTCAGCCTGAATCCGGCAAGCCTGGAACTGAAAAAAGGCGAAGCGAAGGATATCGCCGTAGTCTCCAATGTACAGATCAAGTCGGTGGCATGGGGGACGGACAACCCGGCTTCCGTAACGGTCAGCGGCACCGGACAAAACGGGGCGACCGGGCGGGTGACCGGCGTGAAAGAAGGAAATGCGACGCTGACGGTCAGCATTACCACAACAGATAACAAAGAGACCAAACTGTACTGCAAGGTGGCAGTTAAGGGCGACTATACGAAGGTTACGGTCACCGGAGCCGCGCAGCTGGCGATCGGGAAGACGACTACGCTTACGGCGGTGACGGAACCGAAGGACGGCAAGATCACATGGACCAGCAGCAACGACAAGATCGCCAAAGTGGATGACAAGGGTGTTGTGACCGGCGTGGCGGAAGGCCAGGTGGAGATCAAGGCGGCCTGCACGGATAACACGGCGGTATATGCAGTCCATAAGCTGGCAGTTAAGAAGACCGTGGCAGACGGTACGACCAAGCTGAAAGACAAGGACGGCAACCAGATGTACTATCTGGACGCTTCCGGCGCATACAAGGAAGCGACCTATGACGATTACAGCAAGTATGAGAAGTTCTATAAGATGGACAAGCAGGCGTCGGCCTACAAGTATACGGGATGGCAGACCATTGACGGCAGCGTATTCTTTTTCGACAAAGAGGGTAACTTCGTGACAGGTGAGCAGGTCATCCAGGGCGCCAAGTATAATTTCGGCAGCGACGGTAAGATGGCAACCGGCTCGGGCAGCATGGGAATCGACGTTTCCAAGTGGAACGGCAATATTGACTGGAACGCGGTAAAAAATTCCGGGGTTTCCTACGCGATCATCCGCTGCGGTTACAGAGGCTCTTCCACGGGAGCGCTGATCGAAGATCCGAAATTCCGCAGCAATATCAAGGGCGCCAAGGCGGCGGGACTGAAAGTGGGCGTGTACTTCTTCAGCCAGGCAGTCAATGAGGTGGAAGCAGTCGAAGAGGCGTCCATGGCGTTGTCGCTGGCCAGCGGATACGGCCTTAATTACCCGATTTTCCTGGACGTGGAATCCAGCGGCGGCCGCGGGGACGGCATCAGCAAAGAGACGAGGACTGCAGTTTGTAAGGCTTTCTGCAGTACCGTACAGAACTCCGGCGTATCCGCAGGGATCTATGCGAACAAGACATGGTTTACGGAGAAGATCAATACAGGCAGCCTGACAGGCTATAAGATCTGGCTGGCGCAGTATGCCAGCGCGCCTACCTATACGGCGACCAGATACGACATGTGGCAGTACTCTTCCAAGGGTAAGGTCAGCGGTATCAATGGCAATGTGGATATGAATATCAGTTATCTGAACTATTAAGGGTTGCATTTTAGGGTAGAGTGGCGGTATCATTAGGAAAGAGATTTTTTGAGAAGACGGAGGAAACTTATGAGAACTTATCTCGTTACAGGAGGAGCCGGCTTTATCGGATCCAATTATATTCATTATATGTTCCGCAAATACGGCGGGGAAATCCGGATCATCAATGTGGATGCCCTGACCTATGCGGGCAATCTGGAGAACCTGAAAGAATTCGAAGGGTGGGATAATTATACGTTCGTGAAGGCGGATATCTGTGACAAGGAGGCGATCGCAGCCATTTTTGCAGAGAATGAGATTGACCGGGTGGTACACTTTGCGGCGGAGTCCCATGTGGACAGGAGCATTAAGAACCCGGAGGTGTTCGTGCAGACCAACGTGCTGGGTACGGCGGTGATGTTAAACTGTGCAAAGGCCGCGTGGGAGCTGCCCGACGGCAGTTACAGGGCGGACAAGAAGTTTTTGCATGTGTCCACGGATGAAGTGTACGGTTCTCTGGAGGAGGACGGCGGCTATTTCTATGAGACGACGCCTTATGCGCCTCACAGCCCTTATTCGGCCAGCAAGGCGGGCGCGGATATGCTGGTGAAAGCCTATATGGACACCTATCATTTTCCGGCGAATATCACCAACTGTTCCAACAACTACGGCGCTTATCAGTTCCCGGAGAAGCTGATCCCGCTGATCATCAACAATGCGCTGCAGGGGAAGAAGCTGCCGGTATACGGCGACGGTAAGAATGTGCGCGACTGGCTCTATGTGGAGGATCATGCCAAGGCCATCGACATGGTGCAGGAGAAGGGCAGGCTGTTTGAGACGTACAATGTAGGCGGCCACAACGAGAAGCAGAATATCGAGATCATCAAGATCATCATTAAGACACTGCAGGAGATGCTGGCGGAGGATGACCCGCGCCGGGCGCTTGTCAGCGAAGACCTGATCACTTATGTGGAGGACCGCAAAGGCCATGACAGAAGATATGCCATTGCGCCGGACAAGATCAAAGAAGAGATCGGCTGGGAGCCGGAGACGATGTTCGAGGAAGGAATCCGCCGCACGATCGAGTGGTTCTTTGAGAACGAAGACTGGATGAAGAATGTCACAAGCGGCGACTACCAGAAGTATTACACAGACATGTATAAAATGTAAAAGGAAATCATAAAGGGATCGGGTGACTTTCATGAAGGGAATTATTCTTGCGGGCGGCTCGGGCACAAGGCTGTATCCGTTGACAAAGGCAGTCTCCAAACAGATTATGCCTATTTACGATAAACCGATGATCTACTATCCGTTGTCCATACTTATGCTGGCAGGGATCAGGGAGATCCTGATCATATCCACACCGAGAGACCTTCCGTCCTTTCGGGAACTGTTCGGAACGGGCGAACAGCTCGGCCTGCGGATGGAATATGCCGTGCAGGAACACCCGAGAGGACTGGCGGACGCTTTTATCATCGGGGCGGATTTTATCGGGGATGACAGGGTGGCGCTCGTGCTGGGGGATAATATTTTCTATGGGCAGAGCTTTTCCAGGGTGCTTCGCGAGGTGGCTTCCAGAGAAAAAGGGGCGACGATCTTCGGCTACTATGTGCGGGATCCCAGAGAGTACGGCGTGGTGGAGTTTGACGAGAACGGCAGGGCGCTTTCCATAGAGGAGAAGCCTGCACAGCCGAAGAGCAATTATGCCGTGCCGGGGCTTTATTTCTATGACAATGATGTGGTCAGTATCGCGGCCAATGTGAAGCCTTCTGCGCGCGGGGAGATCGAGATCACGAGTATCAACAACGAATATCTGCGCCGGGGTGACCTGCGCGTGGAGACTCTGGGGCGCGGCTTTGCCTGGCTGGATACGGGCAATCATGATTCCCTGCTGGATGCGGCGGATTTTGTGGCTGCTTTTCAGAAGCGGCAGGGGCTTTATATTTCCTGTATCGAGGAGATCGCCTATAAGAGAGGCTTCATATCGAAGGAACAGCTGCTTAAGCTGGCGGAGCCGCTGATGAAGACGAATTACGGACAGTATATGATTGAGGTTGCAAATGGACTTTAGAAAAATCAGAAGAATGCTGTTTATCATGATCTTCCTGTTTCTGCTTCTGGTCGGTGTGATCGCGGCAGCGAATCTGGATCAGGTGAAACAGAAACTCGGTCTTGGCGGGCAGGGAGGAACGGAAGAGGAGACAGAAGAGGCGCAGGCCGACAGAGGCGACGGACAGAGAGGGGATGATCTGTCTGCTTTTCTGCGGGACGAAACCTTTTTTGATCCGGAGGTGAAGTTTAAGAGCATTGAGACTTATTCCGGCAGGACCGTATCCCTGATGATGAGTTCCGTGGCGAAGGATCTGCGGATCATGATCGTGGACAGTGTGGGGCAGCTGGTGACCGGCACCCCTTTTCAGGTGACGGTACAGGGCGCCGGGAAATATACGGACAGTGACGAGGACGGTATCATCTATATCGACAACCTGCGTGCCGGGGAGTACAGCGTCTCACTGGAGGAAGCAGAAGGTTACCGGGTGCCGAACACGATCACGTCGATTCAGGTCAAACAGGAAATCGAATACCGTGTGCTGGACGATATCGAGTATCTGATCCTGACAGAGGATGAGATTGACGCGGATAAGGAAGACAAGGAAGTAAAAGGCGCGGAGGAAGACGCCGACGGCAGTGAGAATACGGATCTGCTGGCTGCAAAAGGCAGTGAGAAGATCGGTATAGACGTTTCGAAATGGAATAAGACGATCGACTGGGAGGACGTGAAAGACGCAGGTGTGGAGTTTGCGATCATCCGCTGCGGCTACCGGGGTGCGTCAAGCGGGGCGCTGATTCTGGATCCGATGTATGAGCGGAATATCAAAGGGGCGATCGATGCGGACATTCCGGTGGGTGTCTACTTCTTTACACAGGCAATCGACGAAGTGGAGGCCGTGGAAGAAGCCAGTATGGTGATCAGCCTGATCGAGAAGTATGACGTGGATTATCCGGTCTTTCTGGACAGTGAGAGTGCGGGCGGTTCGGGACGTGCGGACTGGCTGGAGGCGGATGAGAGGACGAAGGTACATAAGGCCTTTCTGGAAACGATCTCTGCGGCAGGGTATGAGACCGGTGTTTACGGTTCCAGGAACTGGCTCAACGAGCAGGTTAACATGAAAGATCTGTCAGACTATAAGACCTGGCTGGCCGAGTATGCAGAGGTTCCTCAGTACGACGCGTATTATCATATGTGGCAGTATACCTCCAAAGGTACGGTGGACGGTATTGATACGGATGTGGATCTGAATCTTAGCTATATGAATATTGACACGTCCATCAACCATGCAAAAGGTGCGGAAGGCTATTCCGGTGTGATCGACGGTGACAGCGGGAATGTGCCGGTGGGCAGTGATGACGAATAAAAGCAGGGAAGAGCGAACAGAAATCAGGAACGGGAAGGACAGGAACATGGGTAAGATAACGGTAGAGACATGCGGGATAGAAGGGCTTAAGGTGATCACGCCGACTGTTTTCGGAGATGCCAGAGGCTACTTTATGGAGACCTATAATTATAATGATTTCAAGGAGGCGGGGATTGATCAGGTTTTTGTGCAGGACAACCAGTCGGCTTCCGTGAAGAATGTGCTCCGGGGGCTGCATTTCCAGATTCAGTATCCGCAGGATAAGCTGGTGCGTGTAGTGAGCGGGGAGGTCTTCGATGTGGCCGTAGATCTGCGGCCGGGTTCGGCGACTTATGGCAAGTGGTTCGGCGTGGTGCTCTCGGCGGAGAATAAGAAACAGTTTTTTATCCCTAAGAATTTTGCGCACGGTTTCTTCGTGTTGTCCGATTATGCGGAATTTACGTATAAGTGTACGGATTTTTACCATCCAAACGATGAGGGCGGCATTATATGGAACGATCCCAAGATTGGTATCGACTGGCCGATCCCGGCAGGAACACAGTTGATTATGTCCGAAAAAGATACGAAATGGGAAGGCCTTGCGGCATACACAGAGAAGTATCGCAGATCGTAGACGGCCGGCAGCCGGATCGGACGGACAGCAGAAAATCTAAGAACAGTAATTCAGGAAAGCAGGAACGTGGAAAAGACAGAATATACGAATCATTCCGATAAAAAAATAAAGACACCCAAAAAGTCCGCAGGAGTTGCCGTTTTCTGGGGACTTGGTGTGATTTTGGCGGCAGTGCTCGTGCATCATCACAATCCGCTGGCGGATCAGGTGACAGAGCAGATGAAAAAAGTCAGCGGTTGCGTGCTGATCACTTTTACATGCATTATTTTTACGATCTACTATGAAAGGATCCTGACGATCCCGGCAGAGCTTTTTCAGAGCAGGAAGATGATCTGGAAGCTGGCGAAGAACGATTTCAAGAACAGATATGCCGGCTCCTATCTGGGGATCATCTGGGCGACGGCGCAGCCCATCGTCACGGTAGTCATGTACTGGATCGTCTTCGATAAAGTGTTCGATACGAGAAGCCAGATGGTGGCCAGCGGGCTGGAAGTACCTTATGTGCTCTATCTGACGGCCGGTCTGGTGCCCTGGTTCTATTTCAGTGAGGCGATCACACAGGGAACGATGGCGCTTTTGGAGTACAATTATCTGGTGAAGAAAGTGGTGTTCAATGTCAGCATCCTGCCGATCATCAAGGTGATTTCGGCTACGTTCATTCATGTCTTTTTTATGGTGGTGCTGTTGTGTGTTTCGGTCGGATACGGATATTATCCTAATGTCTATACGCTGCAGCTGCTCTACTACAGCTTCTGTATGTTTCTTCTGGTGCTGGGCATGAGTTATCTGACCTGCGCGCTGGTGGTGTTTATCAGGGATCTGCAGCAGGTCATCTCCATCGCCCTGCAGATCGGTATGTGGGCGACACCGATCCTCTGGAGTATTTCGATGTTAAAAACGGATAATATGAAGATGCTCTTCAAACTCAATCCGCTCGTCTATATCGTCAACGGTTACAGAAGCGCGATCTATGAGGAAGTATGGTTCTGGGAGCACTTTTATTCTTCCACGTATTTCTGGATTTTTACCATCAGCCTGTTCTGTATCGGGACGCTCATTTTCAGGCGGATGCGGGCACATTTTGCGGATGTTTTGTAATTACAGGAAACGATATAGGGGTAACGATGGATAAGATAGCGATTCAGGTGACGGATGTCGAAAAAATCTATAAATTATATGATAAACCCTCGGACCGGCTGCGGGAGGCGCTGGGAATCGGGCGCGGAAAACATCATAAGGAGCATCACGCCCTGAAAGGGATCAATATGACGATCCGGCAGGGGGAATGTGTGGGGATCATCGGCACCAATGGTTCCGGGAAATCCACGATCCTGAAGATCATAACGGGTGTTCTGAATCCGACCAGAGGAAACGTGGAGGTCAACGGACGTATTTCCGCGCTGCTGGAGCTGGGCGCCGGATTTAACAGTGAATATAACGGGATAGAGAATGTCTACTTAAACGGCACCATGATCGGTTTCAGCGAGAAGGAGATTGACGAGAAACTGGAGTCGATCCTGGAGTTTGCAGATATCGGGGACTATGTGTATCAGCCGGTAAAAACCTATTCCAGCGGTATGTTTGTGCGCCTGGCTTTTGCGGTGGCGATCAATATCGATCCGGAAATTCTGATCGTGGATGAAGCGCTGTCCGTAGGGGACGTCTTTTTTCAGGCGAAATGCTATCATAAATTTGAAGAGTTTAAAGAGATGGGCAAGACAATCGTCTTCGTCAGCCATGATCTGAGCAGCATCAGCAAGTATTGTGACAGGGTGATCCTGCTGAATCAGGGCACCAAGCTGGGTGAGGGATCGGCGAAGGAGATGATCGATACCTATAAACAGGTGCTGGTGGGACAGTACGTGCCGCCGGAGAATGAACAGGGGCGGCTGCTTGACGACGAACAGATCCGGAGTGCGGCGAAGATTAAGAAAAGCGGACAGAGTCAGGCAGGAGAACCGGAAAAAGGTGCCGGACAGGATGCCGGGACGTCTGGCGGGAAAGGCATATTAGGAGATTCGGCGTCCGGCGGGGATGACCCGGCAGGAAGTTCGGCGTCCGGCGGGATTGCCGAGAATCCGGAACTTCTGGAATATGGTTCTAAGAAGGCCGTGATCAAGGAATACTATATCAGTGACGACAAGGGAACGGTTACCTCGGCGATCCTGAAAGGGAATCAGTTTACGATTCATATGAAGGTGCAGATGATGGAGGATCTGCATGCGCCTATATTCGCCTTTACGATCAAGAATGTACGCGGAACAGAGATTACGGGTACAAATACGATGTTTGAGAAGGCGTTTCTGGAGCCGGTGCAGGCGGGAGAGACATATGAGATTGCCTTTAGCCAGGAGATGAATCTGCAGGGAGGAGAATATCTGCTCTCTCTGGGCGTGACCGGATATGAGGAAGACGAGTTTACGGTGTACCACAGGCTGTATGATGTGCTGAATGTGACGGTGATTTCGGATAAGAATACCGTCGGGTTTTATGATATGAATTCGCGGATTGAGGTTAAGAGGGTGTAAGGACGGCGCTGTGGTGACAGACGGACGCATAGACAACAGACGGTTCCGGCTGGAATTGGCGAAGACATTGATGGTTGGGGATGGAAGAGGATGGCAGAGGGTAAGATAGAGGAGATTGGTAAGATCAGGCTGGATCTGACGCATTATCCCGGAGAGGATCTTTATTGCGACGGGGATGTGGAGGATGAGCTGCTAAAGATTACGCGTGATTATGCCGAGGTGGAGTATCAGCGGATCATCGAGGAGCGCAGGAGCTGGCCGGTGTTGTATCATTTGTCGGGGCTGCGGGAGAATATCGTGGAGTGGCTGCCGATTGGCCGCAATGACAAGGTGCTGGAGATCGGGGCGGGCTGCGGTGCGATCACGGGGGCTTTGTCACGTAAGGCCGGGGAAGTGACCTGCATCGATCTGTCCGGGAAGCGGAGCAGAATCAATGCATACCGCCATATGGAGGCCGGCAATGTAACGATTCATGTAGGAAATTTTCAGGATGTTGAGCCGGATCTGCCCTGTGATTATGACTATATCTGCCTGATCGGGGTATTTGAGTATGCGCAGGCCTATATTGAATCCGGGAAGCCTTACGAGAGCTTTTTGAATATTATCAAGAAGCATTTGAAGCCGGAAGGACATATCGCCATCGCCATAGAGAATAAATTCGGACTGAAATACTGGGCCGGGTGCAGGGAAGACCATCTGGGGACGTATTTTTCAGGGCTTGAGAATTATCCGGACGGCGGTGTGGTGAGGACGTTTACGCGGGACGGACTGCTTGGCATCGCAAAGCAGTGCGGTTTCGGACAGGCGCAGATGTATTATCCCTATCCGGATTACAAATTCATGACCTGTCTTTTTTCGGACGAAAGGCTGCCGAAGGTGGGCGAGCTGTCGTCAAATCTGCAGAACTTTGACAGAGACAGGCTGCTACTGTTTGATGAGAAGAAGGTATTCGATACGATCATACAGGAGGGACAGTTCCCGCTGTTCTCCAATTCTTATATGCTGCTGCTGGGGCCCAGGCTGGATGTGCAGTATGTGAAGTATTCCAACGACAGGAAGGCGGAATTTCGCATTAAGACCGTGCAGCGGGCGGATGCGCAGGAGAAAACGGGGAAGATCATAGAAAAGCATCCGTTATCGAAAGAGGCATGGAAACACATCGAGCATACGGCGGAGGTTTACAGGAAGCTGACGGAGCGGTATATGGGCGGCGGCCTGGCCGTTAACCGGTGCTGTCTGGAGCGGACAGGGGCGGATAACAGCCCGCTGCTGCGTCTGGAGTATGTGGAGGGCAGGAGACTGGAAGAGCTGTTGGACGACTGTCTGGAGCGGAATGACATAGATGGATTCCAGAGGCTGTTTGGGGAGTATTTGGAGCGGATTTCTTACGGAAAAGAAGTGAAGATATCAAATTATGATTTGATATTTGCAAATCTTATCATTCCGGAAGATGCTGAGGATAAAAACAACAAGTGGAATGTTATAGATTATGAGTGGAGTTTTGAGAGAGATATTGATATAAAGGAGATTGCGTTCCGGGCGGTCTACTGCTATCTGTTGGAGAATGAGAAACGAAATAAATTAAATCTTGATTTAGTGATGGAAAAGCTGGATGTCACGCAGGCGGATGCAGAGCAGTACCGGAGACAGGAGATGGCTTTTCAGCAGTACGTGACCGGCAAATATCTTTCTATGGGACAGATCCGGGAAGCGATTGGCAATCCTGTCTATACGGTGGAAGATTTTCTGCGGGGACAGGAGAAGGCGGATGACAGAGACCGGATACAGATCTATGAGGATACCGGCAGTGGGTTTCAGGAAGAACAGTCGTTTTTCCTGGATGACGCGGCGGAGGAGCAGGTATATGTCACACCGGAGGGGATGACGGAGCTTTCGGTAGTGATCGCGGGCGGCAGGAGTGCGCTGCGGATCGACCCGTGCAGTGACTTCTGTATGGTGTATCTTAAGGAATTGAAGTGGAACGGCACCGGCCTGTCCGTGAAGGGCCGGCAGGTACAGGTTAACGGCTTCAAGGCAGGGGAGAATACTTATGTCTTTCCGACCAGGGATCCGAATATCACGGTTTCGCTGTCAGGCCTGCCGGAGGGAGAGCGTAATCTGCTGCAGGTGGTGATGGCCGTGACGAGATTGCCGGAGGAGACGGCAAAGCATATGCAGAAAAGGGGACTGTTTTAGCGTATGAGCAGAGGAGCAGAGCAGTATAACTGGGCCGCTTATTATGCGGCGGTTTATGAGAAGGCGCGCAAAGAGAATATCGTGCTGGCAGAGAGGATTGCCGACGCGGAGAGAAGACAGGCCGATCTGCAGGATAACCTGGACCGGATCTGTGCGACGCCGTTTTGGAAGATGACGGTGCCTTTCCGGCGGTTTCATGACAAGATCAGGGAGCGTCTGCAGCAGCATAGGGATAAGGACAGGTGTTCTGAGAAGAACGCCTGTCTTCTGCGTTATACGAAAGAGGTACAGCGGCAGAAACAGCCCTATCAGGAGTGGCTTCGTCAGGAGACAGAAGAAAATAGCGGCCGATATGAAAAAAGGGCCGGAGACAGTCTGGCCGTCAGCGGATGGCAGGCGATACGGGTGCCGGAATCCGAGATCATGCTGCTCACATACGGCGGAGGCCTGCTTTCCCCGGCTGTTTTCGAGAAAATTAAATCTTACTTTAACGAAAAGAAAGCATGTGTTATAGCCTATACGGACGAGGATTTTTACTGGGAGGAACTCTCACAGCGCATGCAGCCCTGGTTCAAGCCGTGCTATTCACCGGATACCCTGTTATCTTACAATTACTGGGGACATCTGGTGGCGGTACGGGAGAAGCTGCTGACGGAAGTGCTGAAGGAAGAAGGGGTGCGTAATCTGGCATATGAGAATATGCACGGCCGGAATGCGGAGGGAGTGGATTCACCGGAGGTCAGGTTCTATAATCTGTGTCTGTATCTGGAAGAGGCGGTGATCCGGCACTGCGAGATGAAGGGAACGCCTGTTGCGGAAAGTATCTGCCATATTCCGGGAGTGTTTTTTCACAGGCCCTATGAGCCGGAGGCCAGAGAGCGGGAGAAGATCGCTGCGTGCGAGAGCATGGCGGAGAGGTTTCTTTTGGCGGAACAGTGTCTTTGCCGGGAGCTGGACGAAGGGCTTTATCTGACGGGTGCAGGGGCGGAATATGTGGCGGTACGGGAGGCTGCGCTGTACAGGCGCGGCAGAAGAGGCAGTCTGCAGGTGGGGCCGGAGCCGGATATTTACCATATCGTCTATGATACTTCGATATCCGGCCGGGATCGCTGTGCCCGCGCCCAGAGCGCCGAGGGGCATATCCACCCCCATCCTCTTGTGTCCGTGGTGATTCCCTCCAAAGATCATCCGGAAGTGCTGGAACAATGCCTGCGGTCTTTTCGTAAGAAGACGCTTTATGACTGCTATGAATGGATCGTGGTGGACAACGGCAGCAGCAGGGAAAACCGTGACCGGATAAAGAAGCTGCAGAAGGAATATAAGTTCCTTTATTTATATGAAGAAATGCCTTTTAACTTTTCTAAAATGTGCAATATGGGCGTGGCGCGGGCACATGGGGACATGATCCTGCTGTTGAACGACGATATTGAGATCATCGAGAAAAACTGGCTGGAACGCATGGTGGGGCAGGCGCTTCTGCCGCATGTGGGCGCGGTGGGAGCCAGGCTGTGGTATGCGGGCGGCAGGCTGATCCAGCATGTGGGCATCACGAATCTGCAGATCGGCCCGTCTCATAAGCTGGTGACTTTTCAGGACGATCAGGATTATTATTACGGCCGCAGCCGTGTGGCTTATGATATGATCGGTGTGACGGCGGCCTGCCTGATGGTGACGAAGAAAAAGTACGAGGAAGTGGGCGGACTGGACGAAACCATGGCGGTTTCCTACAATGACGTGGACTTTTGTTTTAAACTATGGGAGGCCGGCTATTACAATGTACTGCGCAACGATGTGGTGCTCTATCATCACGAATCCTTAAGCCGCGGACTGGATGAGCATGACGAGAATAAGTGGGAGAGACTGCTGACGGAGAAGCGAAATCTATATGCCAGACATCCGCAGCTGGACGGCAAAGATCCTTTTTATCATGAAGCGCTTATTGACAACGCCTCTGATTACAGGTGTAATTATAAGTTTCCTTACGAGGATCCGCTGCATACGGTGGGGGTGAAGCCGCTACAGGAAGCGGAGCTGCGGGGGATCAGGGAAGAGCGGCTTAAGCTGATGGTGGACCGGGCCGAGATGCAGCACAAGATTCACGAGGAGGAGCCGGATATCGTCTGGATCATGGGCTGGTGCTATGTGCCCGGGGAGGATAACGCCCTTTATGATAAAAAGATGCTGCTGCGGCGGGCGGACGGCCCCGGCTATGTGGCAGTGCCTGCGGACTGGCATCGTAAGGATGTGGTGGAGAGCCTGCGGGGAGAGGAACATATCGAACTGGCAGGATTCGTACTGCGGGTTCTGAAAAAGGATCTGGAGGCCGGAAGCTATCGGATCGGAATGCTTTGTACGAATCAGGTGACGGGGGAAAAGGCGTTATCATGGAGTGAGAAGGAGATAACGGTGTAATGCCGGAGGCCGTGCGGCGGCATGGTTCAGTGACAGACTGGTGAGCGGATGATGTCCGGAAAGGAAACATTACAATATGGAACAAAAGGAACAGGCCAGGATGACGGAGGAAGAGGCCCTGCGGTTTTACCGGGAAGCTTATATGCGGGAACAGAAGAAGAACCGTTTCTTAAGCGGCCGGCTGGCGGACGAGGAATATAAGAACAGGGAGCTGGAGAAGAAGCTGGCGGATATTAAGGGGACGCTTCTGTGGCGTCTGTCCAAGCCGCTGCGGAGCCTTGTGCACTGGGTACACCGCACGAAGGAGCGGGTGAACCGGTACGGGGATCTGAAAGGGATCCTGCGCAAGTTAAATGCCAAGGGAATCGAACGGAAGGCGCGGACACAGCATGGAACGGCCAGTTTTCCGAGCGTGGAGGAGGCCGGACGACAGCGGCAGACGAAATTTGACAGAAGTGTCAGGTTTAGTATTTTAATGCCGCTGTACAATACACCGGAGAAATTCTTAAGGCAGGCCGTGGAGTCTGTAACGGCTCAGACGTATCCGGGATGGGAGCTGTGCCTGGCGGACGGTTCCGACGCAGAACATGATGAGGTAGGGCGGATCTGTAAGGAATATGCGGCGAAAGATGCACGGATACGATATCGGAAACTGGTTAAGAACGAGGGGATTTCCGGCAATACCAATGCCTGTCTGGATATGGCTACCGGTGATTACATTGCCCTGTTTGACCACGACGATGTGCTGCATCCCAGTGTGCTTTATGAGTATATGAAGGTGATCTGTGAAAAGGGAGCCGATTATATTTACTGTGATGAGTCTACTTTTCAGGGCAATAAGACCATCGACGACATGATCACCCTGCATTTTAAACCGGATTTTGCGCCGGATAATCTGCGGGCGAATAATTACATCTGTCATTTCAGCGCTTTTGACAGAAAACTGCTGGAATGTATGCCCCTGTTCCGCTCGGAATTCGACGGCAGTCAGGACCACGACATGATCCTGCGGCTGACCGCGAAGGCCAGATGTGTGGTTCATGTGCCGAAGCTGCTCTATTACTGGCGCTCTCATGCGGGCAGCGTGGCGTCGGATATAAGTGCAAAGAGTTACGCGATCGAGGCGGCCAGAGGCGCGGTGGCGGCCAGCTTAAGACAGCAGGGATTCGACAATTTCGAGATCACCTCAACCAGGGCCTTTGAGACTATTTTCCGGATCAAGTATGAGATTCTGGGAAATCCGATGGTGAGTATCGTGATCGCCAACAAGGATCATCTGGAGGATCTGCAGCGGTGCATCACTTCGATCATGGACAAGAGTACCTATGACAATTATGAGATCATCGTGGTGGAGAACAACAGCACCAGCGACGAGATCTATGAATATTATAAGAAGATACAGGAACATGCCAATATCAGGGTGATCACTTACGAGGGTGAGTTTAACTATTCAAGGATCAATAACCTGGGGGCAGCGCAGGCGCAGGGCGAGTATATCCTGCTGCTCAACAACGACACGAAGGTGATCACGCTGGACTGGATCGAAGAGCTGCTCATGTATGCGCAGCGCAAAGATGTGGGCGCGGTGGGCGCGAAGCTCTACTATGAGGACAAGACGATCCAGCACGCGGGCGTGGTGCTGGGCCTGGGCGCACACAGGACGGCGGGACACAGTCATTACCGTGTCAGCAGCAACAATCTGGGTTATATGGGAAGACTCTGCTATGCGCAGAACGTGATGGCGGTGACAGGCGCCTGCCTGATGATGAAAAAGGCGCTGTTTACAGAGCTTGGCGGGCTGGACGAGAGCTTTGCCGTCTCCCTGAACGATGTGGATCTGTGCGTGAGGGCATGGAAGGCCGGTTATGTCAATGTGTTTACGCCTTTTGCGGAGCTGTACCATTTCGAGTCTATTTCCCGCGGTCTGGATAATACCGGGGAGAAAGCCGCGCGGTATGACAGGGAGTCGGAGGCATTCCGGACGAAGTGGAAGGAAGTGCTGGAGACGGGAGATCCGTATTATAATGTGAACTTCTCGCTGGATCGGAGTGATTTTGCGTTGAAGATTTAAAGAGACAGGGCCGGGATGCGCTTCGGGAGATGGAGCATTCCGGCCCTGTCTGCACAGGGGCAACAGGGGCTATTGTCTGCCCGACATTGGAAGTGCAATATCAATTTGCTGCGGGATAGATTTCCAAAAGAGGTTTACTGATAGAACAACCTTGTGTTAGAATATAGATGTTGATTTATTTGTGTAGGAGCGTAAAAACAAGAACGGGAACGCTTCGGAAATGGAGGAAAACATGGGATATCAGGAACAGTTTAATTTTTGGGTGGAGGACTCTTATTTCGACGATGCGACGAAGCAGGAGCTTCTGGCGATCAGGAATGACGAGAAGGAGATTGAAGAGCGTTTTTACAAGGATCTTGAGTTCGGAACAGGCGGTCTGCGCGGTGTGATCGGCGCGGGCACGAACCGCATGAACATCTATACGGTTCGGAAAGCGACCCAGGGACTTGCGAATTACATAAAGAAACAGGGCGGCGAAGAGAAGGGTGTTGCGATCGCTTACGATTCCAGAAGGATGTCTCCCGAATTTGCGGACGAGGCTGCTCTTTGTCTGGCGGCCAACGGGATCAGGGCTTATGTGTTTGATGCGCTGCGTCCCACACCGGAACTGTCCTTTGCACTGCGGGAGCTGGGCTGTATCTCCGGTATCGTGATTACGGCCAGTCATAACCCGCCGGAGTACAACGGTTACAAGTGTTATTGGGAGGATGGCGCGCAGGTTGCAGCTCCCAGAGACAAGGAGATCATCACGGAAGTGAACAATGTGACCGACTACCATGCGGTGAAGACGATGGACAAGGAGGAGGCGAAGAAAGCCGGCCTCTATGTGGTGATCGGCAAAGAGATCGACGACAAGTACATGGTTGAGTTGAAGAAGCAGATCATCCATCCGGAAGTGATCCAGGAGATGGCTGAGGATATGAAGATCGTTTACTCTCCGTTCAACGGCACAGGTAATGTACCGGTGAGAAGAATCCTTTCCGAGCTTGGCTTCAAGAATGTGTTCGTAGTGCCCGAGCAGGAGATGCCGGATCCCGACTTTACCACCCTGGATTATCCGAATCCGGAAGATCCCAAGGCATTTACACTGGCGCTCAAGCTGGCGAAGGAGAAGAATGCAGATATCGTGCTGGCGACAGACCCGGATGCGGACAGACTGGGTATCTACGCACTGGATACGAAGTCCGGCGAGTATGTGCCTTTTACCGGTAATATGTCCGGTATGCTGATTGCGGAGTATATCTTAAGAGAGCGGACGGCTACCGGTAAGATGCCTGAGAATCCGGCTCTCGTAACCACCATCGTGACCACCAATATGGCCCGTGCCATTGCTGATGATTATAAAGTGAAGTTTATCGAAGTGCTGACAGGCTTTAAATATATCGGTGAGCAGATCAAGCTGTTTGAGCAGAACGGTTCCAACAACTACGTATTCGGTCTGGAGGAGAGCTACGGCTGTCTGGCGGGCACCCATGCGAGAGATAAGGATGCCATCGTTGCGGTTATGTGCCTGTGCGAGATGGCGGCATGGTGCAAGAAGAACGGTAAGACCGTATGGGATCAGATGATCACCTTGTATGAGAAGTACGGCTACTTCAAAGAGAGCCAGTATGCGATCACCATGAAGGGAATCGACGGCGCGAAGCAGATTGCAGAGATCATGGATAAACTCAGGAACGATCCGCCGAAGAATTTCGGAGAGCTGAAGGTGAAGGAGTTCAGAGATTACAATACAGGTAAGACACTGAATCTGGAGACCGGTGAGGCCGGCGAGACGGGTCTGCCGCAGTCTAATGTGCTGTATTTCGATCTGACCAATGATTCCTGGTGCTGTGCACGTCCGTCCGGCACGGAGCCCAAGATCAAGTTCTATATGGGCGTGAAGGGAACAAGCCTGGAAGATGCGCAGGCGAGGCTGGATAAGCTGACGGAAGATTTGAAGGCATATCTGTAATAAACGGATAAACTGTTATTATAGTAAACGAAATTTCTAATGTCGTTTACTATAGAAAGAAGAGTACCGTCGCCCTGCGAAATGCAGGGCGACGGTTGTTTCAAGAGGGCATGGCTATGGGAAAAGGGATATGCAGTATAAACAATTTGAAGAAAACCGTGCGTTATTTGAAAAAGAACGGCATCAGTCATGCTTATTATGCGGCCAAAGAGCGGATCGAGGAGGAGAAAAAGGAGCATTATCATTATGCGGAGCCTTCCGGGACCGTGCTGGAAGCACAGCGCAGGGAGTCGGCGACCTGTCAGTATCTGTTCAGCATTGTGGTGCCGGCTTATGAGACGAAAGAGGAATTCCTGCGGGAGATGATCGATTCCGTGCGCAGGCAGAGCTACGCAAAATGGGAGCTTGTGATCGTGGATGCGGGCAGCAGCGACGCGGTGGAGCGGATCGTGGAGCAGATTCTTACGGAGACAGAAGAGACGCGCATCAGATACAGGCATCTGCGGGACAATAAAGGGATCGCCGGAAACACGAATGAAGGAATCGGAATGGCGACAGGGGATTACATCGCGCTGCTGGACCACGACGATTTCCTGACGCCGGATGCCCTGTATCATATGGCGCAGGCAGTGCAGGATAAGAAGCGGCAGGGGACGATGCCGGCACTGCTTTATTCAGACGAAGATAAATATGAAAACAGCGGGCGTTATTATACGGATCTGCATAGAAAATGCGGATTTAATCTGGATTTGATCTTATCCAATAACTATATATGCCACTTTACGGCAGTGGAAGCAAATCTGATGAAAAGCCTGTATTTACGCGGGAAATACGACGGCGCCCAGGACTATGACCTGGTGCTGCGGGTGGTGGATTCCCTGTGGAAACGTGTACCGGTATCGGCGTTGGAAAATTTTGTAGTGCATATACCGAAGGTGCTCTATCACTGGCGCGTTCATGAGGAATCCACGGCAGGGAATACGGCCAGCAAGACTTATGCCTACGAGGCAGGGAAAGAGGCGCTGGCGGATTTCTGTGCCGGCCGGGGCTGGGATGTGGAAGTGGCGCACAGCCTGCATCTTGGCTTCTATGAGATCAGTTACCGGCCGGCGCTGATGAAGGTCAGGACGGAGGTGGGGATCGTGGGCGGCAGGCTGTTAGACAGGCAGCGCCGGATCTGTGCGGGAGCCTATCGGGAAGACGGGGCCTGTATGTATGAGGGACTGCATAAGGAATACAGCGGCGGCAGGACACACCGCGCGGTGTTGAAGCAGGATGTGCCGGCGGTGGATATCCGCTGTATGCAGGTTGGCTCTGCACTTCGGCCGGTGTTTGAGGAGATCACGGGACTGCCCTACCGGGAGAAGACCATCCGCTGCAAGAGTCGAAGCGGCGAAGCAGAGCGGCAGATTGCGGATGTTTCTGGACTTTGCTGTGACGAGGCCGGGTATCGTAAGCTGAGTATGGAACTTGGCAGGGCAGCCCGGCAGATGGGATATCTGGTTTTGTGGGATCCTGCGATAACATGCGAAATGAATAAATGCTAAATCAGGATTAGATATAGAAGGAAATGATAAGCGGATGCGGAATGGAAGCCGAAAACAGTGAATCGTGCTGATATTGCGGGATTGAGGGCCAATGGAAGAAAACACAAAGAAAATAAGATCGACTGTTATTATCCCAAATTATAACGGGATTAAATATATGGAGAACTGTCTGCGTTCTCTGGCGGGAGAGCCGGCACACGTCATTGTGGTGGACAATGGCTCGACAGACGGCAGCAGAGAGCTGGTGCGGGAGAAATTTCCGGAGACGGAGCTTCTGTGCCTGGACAGAAATTACGGTTTCTGTAAGGCAGTAAACTGCGGTATCGACAGGAGCAGGACAACGTATGTTATCCTGCTGAACAACGATACCGAGGTGGAGACCGGCTTCGTGGCGGCGTTGGAGCGGGCGCTGGATGAGGACGGTCTTGTCTTCTCCGGGGCGGCGCAGATGCGGAATCTTAGACAGACGGAGCTGATCGACGATGCGGGGGATTATTACTGTGCTCTCGGCTGGGCCTTTGCCAGAGGTAAGGACAGGCCGGCGGCCGGATACCAAAAAGGATGCCGGATCTTTTCATCCTGCGGGGGAGCGGCGATCTTTCGCAGAAGTGTGCTCAAGCGGCTTGGCGGTCTGGATGAGAATCATTTTGCCTATCTGGAGGATATCGACCTGGGGTATCGCGCCAGGATTCACGGATATGTGAATATCTATGTTCCGCAGGCGGTCGTCTATCACGCAGGCAGCGGGGCTTCCGGCTCTCGATACAATAAATTTAAAGTGGATTTAACGTCGAAAAACAGTGTATATCTGATCTATAAAAATATGCCGTTATTGCAGATTCTCCTGAATCTGCCCCTGCTGTCTGCCGGGTTTGCGGTCAAAACACTGTTCTTTCTTCGAAAGGGACTCGGCGCGGATTATGTGCGGGGGCTGTGCAAAGGATTCAGGCTGTGCGTTTCCGCGGAAGGGAGGCGGCACAGGGTTCCCTTTCAGCGAAAGAATCTCCGCCATTATATCGTGATCCAGCTGGAATTGTGGCGTAACATTTGTTATAGATTTCTGTAACGGATTCCATAACAGAGAAGCCGAAGGATGAACTGTTACGGATTTCTTGTTGCGTTTATATAACGGCTTGTGCTTTTTGTTGAAATAATGTAATATTAAATCTATATATTCTGTGAGATTTTACGGTACAAAACGTCAGCTTTTTTCAGACGATGCAGTGCGGTAAAGAAAACTATATTCAGAAATGCAGGACATAATGGAACATGATCAAAGATAACCAGAAATACTTTAACAGACTGCACTTAGTGTTGGACGCTGTGGTGGTAGCGGCGTCCTATATGCTGGCCTGGTATTTGAAGTTTGCCAGTCCTTTTTCCAACAGCGACCCCAGTGTTGGGGCACTTTCCATGGGCACCTATTTTGAGATGCTGATCGTGATCGTGCCCGGCTGTCTGATGCTCTATTACGCTTTTAACCTGTATACGGCGAAGCGCGCGACAGTCCATAAGTATGAGATCCTCAATATCTTTCAGGCCAACACTGTGGGCCTGATCATCCTGATGGCCGGCTGGTATATGGTTTCCCAGATTCATTTTTCCCGGTTGATGATGGGCTATTTCTATGTGCTCAACATCATATTCACGACCCTGGGCCGGTCTCTGATCCGCATTCTGCTGCAGTATTTCCGTGAAAAAGGCTATAATCTCAAATATATCCTGCTGGTGGGGTATTCCCGTGCGGCGGAGGAATATATCAACCGCATCAACGGCAACCCGCAGTGGGGATATGTGGTGAGAGGGATTCTGGACGACAGCGTGCCGAGCGGGACGCTGTACAAGGGGGTCAAGGTGCTGGGCCGCATCGGGAATCTGTCCTATATCCTGCCCCAGAGTAAGCTGGATGAGATCGCGATAACCCTTTCCCTGAAAGATTATGACCATCTGGAACAAATTGTGGACATGTGCGAGAAATCGGGTGTTCACACGAAGTTTATCCCGGATTACAACAGTCTGTTTCCGAGCAGGCCCTACACGGAAGATCTGATGGGGCTGCCCGTGATCAATATACGTCATGTGCCTTTGTCCAATACGCTCAACTGGATCGCCAAACGGATTGTGGATGTGATCACGGCGCTGGCGGGGCTTGTGGTTTCTTCGCCGGTCATGCTGGCGGCGGCCATAGCGGTAGGCTGTACTTCGAGAGGCCCTGTTATTTTCAAGCAGGAGCGGATCGGCCTGCACAATAAGCCTTTTCGGATGTATAAATTCAGGACGATGGAAGTGCAGAAGCCATCCAGGGAAGCCCAGGGGTGGACGACTAAGAACGATCCCCGCGTGACCAGAGTAGGCAGATTCCTGCGGCGGACAAGCATTGATGAACTGCCGCAGCTGTTCAATATCCTGATGGGCGACATGAGCGTGGTTGGGCCAAGGCCTGAGAGGCCGCAGTTTGTTGAGAAGTTTAAAGAAGAGATTCCGCGGTATATGGTGAAGCACCAGGTGAGGCCGGGGCTTACCGGCTGGGCGCAGATCAATGGCTACCGGGGCGACACCTCCATCAAAAGGCGCATCGAGTACGATATTTTCTATATTGAGAACTGGACCATGTCCTTTGATATTAAGATCATGTTTTTAACGATCTTTAAAGGCTTTATAAATAAAAACGCTTATTAGTGAAATACTAATCCGAAGATAAATTCTTAAGATTTTCGGAAAAATAAATTATTTTATTGCAAATTCAGGAAGATGCCGTATAATATTAGACGTGCTTACGCTATGGCTTGCTTTTTGTTGTAGTTTGTGAGAGAATATTTGCTGGAAGTTTTTTGTAGAACGGTAATATGAGCATGCAAAAGGAAAAATCGATCGTGTTAAGGAGTACATTGTATGGCTAAATACAGAGATGAAGATTATGAATATGAAGAGGAGCGGATAGCGCCGAAGAAGAAATCTTCCGGGTCCGGATCCGGTTCGGGCAGCAGGAGCGGTAAGAAAAGCGGCAGCAAGAAGTCCTCGGGGAGTTCTTCCTCATCCGCCCGTAAGGGATCTGGTAAGAAATCTTCCGGCAAGAAGAGCAGCAAGAAGGCACAGGCTAAGAAACAGCGCAGAAGGATCATTATTTTTATTGTAGAGATCATCATCCTGATCATCGCGGTATTCGTCCTGTACAGCGTTATGTCGGGGACGAAGAGCGGTAAGCTCGATCTGAATGAAGATGATATCATCATTAATGAGCAGGTCGTGGAGGCACAGGAGACGACGATGAAGGGCTTCAGGAACATCGCGTTGTTCGGTGTGGATTCCACCACGGGTGCATTGACGAAGAATACGCGAAGCGATACGGTCATGATCGCTTCCATCAATCAGGATACGGGAGAATGCAAACTGGTATCCGTATATCGTGATACGTATCTGAATCTGAGCAACGACTCTTACAACAAGTGTAATGCGGCGTATGCGAAGGGTGGTCCCGAGATGGCGATCAGTATGCTCAATCTCAACCTTGACCTGAATATTACGGATTTCGTTACCGTCGGCTTTGCCGGTCTGACAGATACGGTCGATGCCCTGGGCGGTGTCAGCATTGAAGTGGACGATGTAGAGATCAGCCATTTGAACAACTACCAGCTGTGTATCGCCGAGGATCTGAAACGTACCTATACGCCGGTCAAATCCGCAGGAAGGCAGATGCTGGACGGCCTGCAGGCTACGGGTTACTGCCGTATCCGTTATACGGCCGGTGACGATTTCAGGCGTGCAGAGAGACAGCGTGAAGTGCTCAGCGCGATAGCGGATCAGGCCAAGAAGGCATCTGTAACGCAGCTGACAGAGACAGCGAACGCAGTGTTCAATGAGGTATATACTTCACTGGATCTGACGGAGATCATTGAGCTTTTGGGGAATGTCAATTCCTATTATATTTCAGACACGTCAGGATTCCCGCAGGAGTCAAACCGTGTGAATGCGAGGATCGGTTCCAAGGGTGACTGTGTCATTCCGCTCAGTCTGGAAGACAATGTCAGGTGGCTGCATCAGTTCCTGTTTGATGACAGCAGCTATGAGCCTTCCGATGATGTGAAGCGATGCAGTGAACAGATTTATAACGAGACAAACGGATATATCAAAAAATAAGCAGAGCAAAGAGGCCGGTCTTATACAGAGCGGCCTCTTTTGGCGCGGAAAGCGGAAATAAAACAGGTAGGGCAACGGAGGAGAACAGTGTGGAAAAGGCAGATATCATCATCCCTGTCTACAAGCCGGACGGCAAATTCCTGACATTGATCGAGAAGCTGGGGAAGCAGAGTGTTTTGCCGAACCGGATCATCATCATGAATACAGAGCAGAAATATTATGACCGTCTGATCTACGGGACGTCTTTTCAGAAAGAGCACCGGGATATGGTCGTAAAACATTTATCAAGACGGGAATTTGATCACGGCAGGACAAGAAACCGTGGTGTGCAGTATTCGGATACGGACTTCTTTATCATGATGACGCAGGATGCCGTTCCGGCTGACGAATATCTGGTGGAAAGACTTTTAGAGCAGTTGGGCAATGAGAATGTGGCGGTGGCCTATGCCAGACAGCTGGCGGACGGGGACAGCAGCGAGATTGAGAAATATACACGGAATTTCAATTATCCGGAGCAGTCGAAGATTAAGACGAAGGCGGACCTTGAGACACTGGGCATCAAGACATTTTTCTGCTCCAATGTGTGCGCCGCGTATAACAGGAAAATTTTCGATGAATTAGGTGGTTTTGTAAAACATACAATATTTAACGAAGATATGATCTATGCCGCCAGGGCGGTGGAAGCCGGTTACGGGATCGCGTATACGGCGGAGGCCAGGGTGGTCCACTCTCATGATTATTCGAACAGGGAGCAGTTCCAGCGGAATTTTGACCTGGGGGTTTCCCAGGCGCAGCATCCGGAGGTCTTCGCGGCTTATCCTTCGGAATCGGAGGGGATCCGTCTTGTACGACAGTTGATCAGACACCTTCGCGAGAGCGGCCACAGGAGTCAGATCCCGCATGTGATGATGCAGAGCGGAGCCAGGTACATAGGATATCAGCTTGGCCGGCATTACCGTGCGCTGCCGGATAAAATGGTGGTCAGGATGTCAAATAACAAGGAGTACTGGGGTTAAGGAAGGTGTGCAGCAGTTTCCGGGACAGGAGGATTTAGAGTATGTGTGGAATTGTGGGCTATATCGGAACGAAACAGGCGGCGCCGATCATTCTGGACGGGTTGTCCAGGCTGGAGTACCGTGGATATGATTCGGCGGGGATGGCGATCTATGACGGGGAGAAGATCAATATCACCAAATCCGTGGGCAGATTGAAGATTCTGGAGAACCTGACCCATGACGGGGAGACGATGCAGGGCATCTGCGGGATCGGGCACACGAGATGGGCCACCCACGGCGTGCCCAGTAATGTGAATGCGCATCCGCATTTTAACTCGGAAGGAACGATCACGGTGGTGCATAACGGCATCATCGAGAATTATATCCAGCTCAGGCAGATGCTGACGGAAAAGGGCTATCAGTTTGTCTCCGAGACGGATACGGAAGTGCTGGCGCACCTGCTGGACTATTATGATAAAGGCAATCCGATGGAGACGATCACGAAGGTACTGCACCGCGTGGAGGGCTCCTATGCGCTGGGCATCCTGTTCGCGGACTGCCCGGATCAGATCTTTGCGGCGAGGAAGGACTCGCCGCTGGTGGTGGGACAGAACAGGGACGGATGTTTTATCGCGTCCGATGTGCCGGCAATCTTAAAATACACGCGGAAAATATATTACGTGGACAATCAGGAAATCGTGCGGCTGCGCGCGGATCATATGCATTTCTATACGGTGGACGAGGAGGAGATCCACAAGGAACCCGTGACCATCGACTGGGATGCGAACGCGGCGGAGAAGGCCGGTTATGAGCATTTTATGTTAAAAGAGATGTATGAGCAGCCAAAGACCGTAACGGACACGCTTTTGCCCAGGATCAAGGATCATGATATCGTAATCGAAGAGCTGAACATGACCGATGAAGAGCTTAGGGGCATACGCAAGATCCATATCGTGGCCTGCGGGTCGGCCTATCATGCGGGCATGACGGGCAAGTATGTGATCGAGGGGCTGGCCCGCATTCCGGTGGAAGTGGATCTGGCATCCGAGTTCCGCTACCGCAATCCGATCCTGGAAGAAGGCGGCATGGTGGTGGTGATCAGCCAGTCCGGTGAGACGGCGGATACGCTGGCAGCGCTGCGGGAAGCCAGAGCACGCGGGTTCAAGGTGCTGGGCATCGTCAATGTGGTGGGCAGTTCCATAGCCAGAGAGGCGGACAATGTGATGTATACCTGGGCCGGGCCGGAGATCGCGGTGGCCACCACCAAGGCTTACAGTGCACAGCTGGTGGCGCTTTATCTGCTGGCCATGAAGCTGGGCCGGGTGCGGGGGCAGATCCGGGATCAGGAATTTGCGTCCATGCTCGGAGACCTGCGGTGTCTGCCGGATCAGATCGAACTTTTGCTGAATAACAAATTGAAGATACAGAAATTTGCCAACCGGTACATAGGCGCCAAGGATGTGTTCTTTATCGGGCGGGGGATCGATCATGCGATCTCGTTGGAAGGCTCCCTGAAACTGAAGGAAATCTCCTACATACATTCCGAGGCTTATGCGGCCGGTGAATTGAAGCACGGCACGATCTCCCTGATCGAGGAGGGAACGCTGGTGGCGGCGGTGTCCACACAGCCGGAGCTGTACGCGAAGACTATCAGCAACATGGTGGAAGTAAAAGCCAGAGGCGCATTCGTGCTGGCAGTTACCTGTGAGGAGAACAAAGAGATCGAGAAGGCGGCGGACTATGTGATCTATATTCCGAAGACCAATCCTTTCTTCGCCAATTCGCTGGCGATCATACCACTGCAGCTGTTCGGGTATTATGTGGCCGTCGGCAAAGGGTGTGATGTGGATAAGCCCAGGAATCTCGCGAAATCGGTGACAGTTGAGTAAAACACAATTTTTATAAAATTTTGTCACAGTTTGAACACAATTAGCAGATATACTGTCCTCAGAAACAGAGAAAAGAACGGTGCAGGCAGTGCCGGCCGAAAGAAATATACAGCAAAGAAAGGGGCAGGAATTATGTTTGATAATCATTTTAGTGACAAAAACACAAGCGCACAGGATACGATGCAGGGACAGAGCCAGAGTGCAGGGACACAGAGCCAGACAGTGCACGGCCAGAGCACAGGTACACAGAACCAGACAGCATACAGCCAGGGGGCGCAGAATCCGAACAGTGCATCCCGGTATCAGAACGGCTACGGCGGTTACGGTGGAAGCTACTCCCAGAACACAGGGCAAAATTTTTACGGGACGAACCAGTCGGGGTATTACCAAGGCGCCGGCGGTGCAAACGGCACGAATGGAAGTTACCAGTATGGCAATACGTATCCGCACTATGCGGGTGTGGAGCAGGGAAAGCACAAAGATAAGAAAAAGAAAGAAAAGAAGCCGAACAGTTTCTTAAAGAAGGCGGCGGTCTGTCTTTCCCTGGGGCTTCTTTTCGGTATCTTTGCAGGGACCGGGATGTTCGCGGTACAGGCCGTGACAGGAGCAGTGATCGGTAATAAAACAGTGGAGGTCACGGAGAGCGACCGGGTCATTCTGGAAGACGAAGATGAGGGCAATACAGCCGGAACCCAGACGGACGATACGGCAAAAGCCGGGGGAAAGACGGTGCAGAGCGGTATTCGTGAAACGGACAATATCAGCACGATCGTTGCGGATGTGTCCCAGGTGGTAAAAGAAGTTATGCCGGCCATCGTGTCCATCAACAATCATTATACCGAGAAAATGTCATATTTCGGGCAGACGATGACGAGCGAAGCGGATGCCAGCGGCTCCGGCATTATAGTCGGGCAGAACGATACGGAGCTTTTGATCGTGTCCAACTATCACGTGATCGCGGACTCGGATGAGCTGACGGTACAGTTTGTGGAAGGCAGCGAGGCCAGGGCTTCGATCAAGGGAACAGACCCGGATATGGATCTGGCGGTGATCGCGGTTCCGATCGGCGATGTCAACAGCAGCACGCTGCAGGAGATCGCGGTGGCTACGCTGGGCAACTCTGATACGCTGACGGTAGGCGAGCCGGCGATCGCTATCGGTAATTCTCTGGGATACGGACAGTCGGTAACGACCGGTGTGATCAGTGCACTGAACAGAAGTATTCAGCTTTCGGACGGCACGGACGGTACTTTTATACAGACAGATGCGGCAATCAACCCGGGTAACTCCGGCGGTGCGCTTTTGAACATGAAGGGCGAAGTGGTCGGCATCAATTCCAATAAAATCGGCGGCAGCGCCGTGGAAGGCATGGGATACGCGATTCCTATCTCGGCGGCAAGCCCGATCATTGCAGAACTGATGCTGAAGGAGACGAAGAATAAAGTAGCCGAGGAAGAAAGAGGCTATCTGGGTATTTCCGGTATCAGTGTTACACAGGAAGTATCGGCGGCATACGGTATGCCGGAAGGCGTATATATCTCTCAGGTGTATGAGAATACGGCGGCAGCGGCAGCAGGGCTGCGCAAGGGTGATATTATCGTAGAGTTTGGCGGAGACAAGATTTCGTCAATGGATATCCTGCAGAAGGAACTGGAATTCTATGCCAAAGGCGATGTAGTGGACGTCACGGTCATGTCACCGGGTGTAGGCGGCTACGAGAGCAGGACGGTAGAACTGACGCTGGGAAACAAAGCGCAGTAAGGACAGCATAACGAAAGTGCAGGACAGAGAAAGACGGCCGGACGGCTGTCCTCCTCTGCTCTGTGCTTTTTTGTCTGTACTTTAGAAATTGTTTACTTGTGAGGAATGGGGTTTTATACTATGATAGAAGCAGATGCCGGTTTTTCACCTGTCCGGTAATACTATAAAACGGACATCGGTATGCATGGTAAAGACACTGTTGGAATGAGAATGGGAACAGATGAAAGATAGACGGGAGCGGATATGAGAGACGACAGATTTGACGGAGCGGATGAGAACAAAGATTCACGGTCGTGGGATTTCCGGGAGCTTGAGGACGGCGAAGCGCTGCGGGAGAGCCTGCGCCGGCAGAGGAGTGAACGGAAGGAAGAAAGCACACAGAATAAGCAGGACGGGCAGGAAAGACAATCTGCACCTGCACAGGCCGAAAGCGCTGCGGGAAAAGAAACGGCGGCAGCAGAGCAGGACACGCGAAAGAATGGGCAGGATCCGGACCAGACGGAGGAGAAAGAAGAGCTGGCGGTGAGCAGTTATGCAGAAGACGGAGCGGAAACGGAGAAGAATAAAGAGGATGATCCGGGCAGGGAATATGAAGATGTCTGTTTTATCTGCCGCCGGCCGGAGAGCAGGACGGGTAAGATGTTCCGGCTGCCGAATCATATCTGCGTCTGTGACGACTGTATGCACAAGACCATGGATACGGTCAGCCAGTTTGACTATCAGGGGATGTTGAATCATCCTGCCATGACCGACTTCAACAACGGTAAAGGTTTTCCGAAGATCAGTTTCGTCAATCTGGCGGATCTGCAGGGAGACGGCGGCATCCCCAATAAGCAGAAACTCAAAAAAAAGAAGAAAGATGCAAAACCGGAGATTGATATCCGGAATATCATGCCGCCTCATAAGATCAAGGCCAAGCTGGATGAGTATGTGGTGGGGCAGGAGTACGCCAAGAAGGTCATGTCCGTGGCGGTCTACAATCACTATAAGCGTGTTGCCACGGGCATGATGGAAGAGATTGAGATCGAGAAATCCAACATGCTGATGATCGGGCCTACAGGGTGCGGCAAGACGTACCTTGTAAAAACGCTGGCCAGGCTTCTGGATGTGCCGCTGGCTATCACGGATGCCACTTCTTTGACGGAGGCGGGCTATATCGGTGACGATATCGAGAGCGTGGTCTCCAAACTTCTGGCGGCGGCCGAGAATGATGTGGAGCGGGCGGAGCATGGCATTATTTTCATAGACGAGATCGATAAGATCGCCAAGAAGAAAAATACCAACTCCCGGGATGTCAGCGGGGAATCCGTGCAGCAGGGGATGCTGAAACTGCTGGAAGGCGCCGAGGTGGAGGTGCCGGTGGGCGCCAATTCCAAAAATGCCATGGTGCCGCTTGCCACGGTCAATACGAAGAACATCCTGTTTATCTGCGGCGGCGCTTTTCCTGACCTGGAAGAGATCATCAAGCAGCGATTGAACAAGAAGACTTCCATCGGTTATGGGGCGGAACTTCGGGACAAATACGATAAAGAGAAGAATATCCTGAGCAGGGTCACGGTGGAGGATATCAAGAAATTCGGGATGATTCCCGAGTTTATCGGACGCCTGCCGGTAATCTTTACCCTGGAAGGGCTGGGGAAGGAAATGCTGGTCAAGATCCTGAATGAGCCGAGGAATGCGATCCTGAAGCAGTATCAGAAGCTGCTGGAGCTGGACGAGGTGAAGCTGGAATTTGAGCAGGGAGCGCTGGAGGCGATCGCGGACAGGGCCATGGAGAAGGATACCGGCGCCCGGGCTCTGCGTGCGATCATCGAGGAATTCATGCTGGATATCATGTATGAAGTGCCGAAGGACGACAACATCGGCCGGGTGATCATCACCAGAGAATATATCGAAGGAACCGGCGGACCGATCATTGATATCCGCAGCAGTTCTGCGGAACATCCTGACAGACTGCTGGTCACGGGACAAATGCCGCAGGCATAGTATAAGGCATAGCATAACAGGAAAGTTGATAAGCGTTTTAGAAGATGACTTGCAGGGAAAAGATTTTATCAAACGACTATGCCGACCTGATCACGGATTATGTGGTTGCGGAGGAGCTGTCGGGTACATCTCCGATCGACTTCTGCTTTCACGGTATCGACGACGGTTACGGTGTGGCGAATGTCAGGCGCAGCATGTTTCCGCCGATGTCGATCGGCTATTACGGATATTCGGCGATTCCGGTACTGTATGGGCTGATGCAGACGGGGGAGATTGTTTTTGATCCGGAGAATCTGGCACAGACAGGCAGCATCCGGGTGCAGAATCCGCCGCTGTCCCTGCAGGGGGCCGGTGTGGTGCTGGGATTTATCGACACGGGTATCCGCTACGAACTGGACGTGTTCCGCAGGGAAGACGGCAGCAGCCGTATCATGGCGCTGTGGGATCAGACGATTCAGGACGGGGAGCCGCCGGAAGGTTTTCTGTATGGTACGGAGTATACCAGAGCACAGATCGACCGGGCGCTGCAGACGGAAGAACCGACGCTTCTCGTACCCTCTGCCGATACCAACGGACATGGCACACAGATGGCTTCCGTGGCTGCGGGCAGTATTCTGGATCAGGGGCTGACTTTTCGTGGGGCAGCGCCGCAGACGGATATTGCAGTGGTCAAGTTAAAACCTGCCAAGCAGTATCTGCGGGACTATTATCTGGTGGCCGACGGGGTGCCGGCTTATCAGGAGAATGATGTGATGGAGGCGGTCAGGTATCTGGAGCGGATGGCGATCGCACTGCACCGGCCGGTGGTCATTGTACTGGGCATCGGCACCAATCTGGGCAGTCACAACGGCACTTCGCCGCTGGCCTCTTATCTGAACAGCGTAGCGAGACGCAGAAGCCGGGCAGTGGTGGTCTGCGGAGGCAACGAAGGTGACAAAGAACATCATTACGAACATACCGTACCGGATACGGTGGAGATCCGCGTGCCGGAGAATACGAAAGGGTTCTGTATGGAACTGTGGGGCACGCTTCCGGATATCTACACAGTCAGATTGCGGTCTCCGGGCGGGGAGACGTCCCCGGAGATTGATTTCAGAAGCAGGGAAGACCGGGTGATCGATTTTATTTTTGAAAGTACCGTGGTCACGGTGAGCAACCTGATCGTGGAGCGGGATGCGGGAGAGCAGCTCGTCTTTTTCCGGTTTGAGGATCCTACGCCGGGCATCTGGAATCTGCAGGTGTATTTGATGGAAGGGCAGAAAGGGACGGGAACCTTCCATATCTGGCTGCCGATCACGGAGTTTATGGAACAAAACGTGACCTTTCTGGCGCCAAGCCCGGATGTGACCCTGACCGAGCCTTCCAATGCGGAGCGCATCATCACCATATCCGCTTATAACGGGCTCACCGGCAGCTGGTTTACGGAATCCGGGCGGGGATTTACCAAGATCGGTGTGATCAAGCCGGATCTGGCGGCGCCCGGCGTGCAGGTGCCAACAGTCCTGGGACCGGTGACTGGATCCAGCATGTCGGCAGCCCTGGCGGCAGGCTGCGTGGCCCAGTTCATGGAATGGGCGGTGGTGGAGGGCAATACGCCGACGGTGGAGAGCAGAGGCATCAAGAGCTTCCTCATAAGAGGGGCTGACCGGTCGGAGAATATCGTGTATCCGGATAATCGGTGGGGATTTGGGAAGATTGACATCAACGGCACTTTTGAGACGTTGGCGAGGCTTTAGGGTGTTATAATAAGAGCGGGAGAAATTGAACTTGTAACATCATATGTTCTTGACTTTGAAAATAGTAATAACAGGTCGATACAAAAAATGATGGCTATTGAAAAGTTTATGAAAGAATATGCCACAGTATATGTCAGCAATAAAAATGAGAAAGACATTTCGAATTTAGCTAAAGCAATCATGGAAACTGGAATAAAAGAAAAAGATGCATATCACGTGGCATGCGCTGTTATGGCTGAATGCGATTATTTTGTGACTACAGATGACAGACTATTAAAATTCCAGTCTGAAAAAATTAAGCTGGTAACGCCAGGAGAGTTTATCAGAAGAATGGAGGCAGATAAATAATGGGAAATGTGGTAGAAATATTAGATCAGGGCTTTGCATGTCTTGTAGATCATCTGGGAGTTATTGAGGCGGAGTATTTTATTTCCCTTATAAAAAGGGATGATTTTGACTATACATTATGGCAGAGGGAATATTTTGATAAAATGGAATCTGGCGAGTTTGCTGCAAAGGCATCTGCCTATGCTGACAGCCATCCATTTACAGGAAAAGCGCAGATATTGTAGTAACTAAAAAGTAATTTGGCAGATTAAGAAAAGTCAAAAACAAGCCATTATAAGAGTGCAGAATTTGGACATATGGTAATTGTTCCGAACGGCAGGCAGCCCCGAAAGCACAACAGATGACATGGAAAGGGAAAAGTATGACGAATCGTGAGAAAGCAAGAAAACAGGCGCAGGCATTGGTGAGTCAGATGACGGTGGAAGAGAAGGCTTCCCAGCTTCGCTATGACGCTCCGGCAATCGAGCGGCTGGGTATTCCGGCCTATAACTGGTGGGGAGAAGCGCTGCATGGTGTGGCGCGGGAAGGCGTGGCTACCAGTTTCCCGCAGGCGATAGGCATGGCGGCGACTTTTGACGAGGAGCTTCTCAGAGAAGCAGGAGACGTGGCGGCCACGGAAGGGCGCGCGAAGTACAATGCCTATGCGGCGGAGAACGACAGGGATATCTATAAGGGGCTGACGTTCTGGTCGCCGAATGTGAATATTTTCAGGGATCCCAGATGGGGAAGAGGACAGGAGACATACGGAGAGGATCCGTACCTGACGTCCAGAATGGGTGTCGCCTATGTGAAAGGACTGCAGGGAGACGGTGCGGTAATGAAAGCAGCAGCCTGCGCGAAACACTTTGCGGTGCATTCCGGACCGGAGGCCCTGCGGCACGAGTTTAATGCCGTGGCCTCAAAGAAAGATATGGAAGAGACCTATCTCCCTGCTTTCCGGGCCTGCGTGCAGGAGGGCGGTGTGGAAGCCGTGATGGGCGCCTATAACCGGACCAACGGCGAACCCTGCTGCGGCAGCAGGACGCTGATCAGGGATATCCTGCGCGGAGAATGGGGATTTGAGGGCCATTTCGTGTCCGACTGCTGGGCGATACGGGATTTTCATGAGAACCATATGGTGACCCATTCGGCGGAGGAGTCGGCGGCGCTGGCGCTGCACAACGGCTGTGACATCAACTGCGGTGTGACTTATCTCCATCTGTTAAAAGCGCTGCAGGATGGTCTGGTGACCGAGGAGGAGATCACGGAAGCGGCAGTGCGGGCCTTTACTGCACGGTATCTTCTGGGATTGTTTGACGGAAGCGAGTTCGACGAGATCCCTTATGAAAAGGTAGAGTGCCGGGAACATCTGATGGTGGCAGAAAGGCTTACGAGGGAGTCGGTGGTGCTGTTGAAGAATGACGGTGTGCTGCCGCTTGCGAAGAAAGAAGGACAGACGATCGGTGTGATCGGGCCCAATGCCAACAGCAGAGAGGCGCTGATCGGAAATTATCACGGTACCTCATCCAGATATATTACCGTTCTGGAAGGCATTCAGGACTATGTGGGCGACTGCGGCAGGGTGCTGTATTCCGAAGGCTGTCATCTGTTCCAGGACCGGGTGGAAAACCTGGCCCGGGAGGACGACCGGATCGCGGAGGCAGTTACGGTTGCCAGACACAGCGATGTGGTGGTGCTCTGCGTGGGCTTAAATGAGACGCTGGAGGGTGAAGAGGGAGATACCGGCAACAGTTATGCATCCGGTGACAAGGAAGACCTGAGACTGCCGAAACCCCAGAGGAAGCTGATGGATGCCGTGCTTGCCGTAGGGAAGCCGGTGGTTCTGTGCCTGATGGCGGGCAGTGCGATAGATCTTTGTGTGGCGCAGGAATCGGCGGCGGCCGTTGTGCAGCTGTGGTATCCCGGCGCCAGAGGCGGCAGGGCGGTGGCAGACATTCTCTTTGGAGTATGTTCTCCTTCGGGTAAGCTGCCGGTGACTTTCTACCGTTCTCTGGAAGGGATGCCGGACTTCGAAGACTACTCGATGCAGGGAAGGACTTACCGCTATATGACGCAGGAGGCTTTGTATCCGTTCGGCTACGGGCTGACATACGGGGATGTGCGTGTGGAGCGGGCAGAGGTTGTCTCCCGGAAAGAGGATTCGCGGGATATGATACTGCGTGTGGAACTGGTGAATGAGGGCAGCTGTCCGACGCAGGATGTGGTGCAGATTTATGTGAAAGATACGGAGTCGGCAGATGCCACGCCAAATCCGTGTCTGTGCGCTTTCAAACGGGTTATGCTGCAGGCAGGAGAACGGTTAAGTGTTGAGGTCTGCGTGCCGGGAGAGGCATTCCGGGTGGTCAATGAAGCGGGAGAACGTGTCTGGGGCAGCGGGAAATACAGACTTTACGCAGGCACCGGCCAGCCGGACCGGAGGACGGAGGAGCTTACAGGGAAGAAAAGCGTGGAGATTGATGTGGTGTTGCAGGAATTTGACGCTGAGCTCGAGTGATGAAAATTTTTTAAGACTATTTTATGCGGTGGGCAATTTTCTACGTTGCCCGCCCTGTTTTGGTAATTCATATTATTTGATTTGGATAAAATAATCGTTGCCAAGAATGATGATAGAAACAAAAAAATGATTTAAGTTAAAAAGAGCAAAAGAAGGATTGATGAGTAACGACAAAAACGTTACAATAAATACGGAAGGAGATGAGTTTATATGGAAAAGACAGCAACGTTGAATTTAAGAGTAAACCCTGCTGTAAAACAACGGGCAGAAGCTGTATTAACGAGATTAGGTATTCCTATGTCAACAGCTATAGATATGTATCTTAATCAAATATCTCTGACAGGAGGAATACCATTTGCTGTTACTTTACCTAATACGCCTTCTGTACTCAATGCGGATTTGATGACAGCGGAGGAAATCCATGCAAAGCTGCAGGAAGGTTATGATGATCTGCGGGCCGGCAAGGTGCAGAATGCAGCTTCAGCATTCAAGAAGTTCAGGGAGAATAATCAGGTATGAAGCAATATACAGTACGCATTACTGATAAGGCGCTGGCTGATATGGAAGAAATCTATCATTATATTGCGATACAACTTCAAGCACCGGAAAATGCAATGGGACAATATAATCGGATCGCAGAAGCCATTGAGGGGCTGCGTGTATTTCCTGAAAGAGTAAAACCCATGGAGTCCGAGCCGGAACGGTTTATGGGATTACGGCAATTAGTGATGGATAATTACCCGGTTTTTTATGTTATAAAAGACATGGAGGTTATAGTGACAAGAGTTCTATATAGTGCCATGGATATAAGCAGGAGATTGCTGGAAGGTAAAGTCACAGAGAAAAGATAAAGGTATACTACGCAGATGAGTAACAATAAAAAACATACATTTTTTCATATACATCACAAACAGGGAGGCCATGCGCAGAACATCGATCTGACCGAAGGCGCTATCGTTAAGAAGATCATTCAGTTTGCGATACCGCTTTTTCTCGGGCAGCTGCTGCAGCAGTTTTACAATATGGCGGATGCCTGGGTAGTGGGTAATTTTGCGGACAATAACAATTTCGCGGCGGTCAGTTCCGGGGGCAGCCTGACTTTTCTGATCATCGGATTCTTTAACGGGATCGCGGTGGGCGGCGGGGTCATCATCTCGCGGTACTATGGCGCCAGGGATTATAAAAGCGTGCAGAAGGCGATCCATTCCAACTTCCTGTTCGGCGTGGTATCCTCCGTGCTGGCCACAGTGGCGGGACTGCTCTTTATACCGACGCTGCTTACGTGGATGAAGACGCCGGCGGAGGTGATGCCTCATTCACTGTTGTATTTCCGCATTTATTTTGCCGGCGTGGCGACGGTAATTCTCTATAACATCTGCATGTCCATCATGCAGGCGCTGGGAGACAGTCTGCATCCGCTGTATTATCTGATCTTTTCCTCGCTGGTGAACGTGGCGCTGGATCTGCTTTTTGTGGCGGTGTTCCACTGGGGTGCAGGCGGCGCGGCAGTGGCCACGGTGATCGCTCAGGGGCTGAGTGTGTTGCTGTGTCTGGTGCGGATGTGCCGGGAGAAGGATGAGACCGTGCGCCTGGACCTGAAACGGCTGTTTGGCTCTCTGCACCCGCGGAAAGGAGCTGTATTTGGTGGTGAATCGCTTTTCCACAAGGATATTTTGCTGCAGGCAATCGGACAGGGGCTGCCTACCGGGATTCAGAATTCGGTGATCAGTATCGGTAATATCGTGATCCAGAGCAATGTCAATGCTTTCGGGGCTTATGCGATCTCGGGACATGGGGCCTATGCCAAGATCGAGGGCTTTGTCTTTTTGCCGATCATGAGTGTATCCATGGTGCTGCCTACCTTTATCAGCCAGAATCTGGGCGCAGGGAAACAGGACCGGGCCAAAAAGGGCGCGGCCTTCGGTATTCTGTCGGGAATGGTGCTTGCGGAGCTGGTGGGTGTGGTAATTTATCTGTGGGCGCCTTATGCGTTGCGGTTTTTCGTGAATTCGCAGGATGCGGTGGAGTACGGTGTTATTCACGCCAGAACGGTGGCGCCGTTTTTCTTCCTGCTGGCGTTTTCGCACTGCGTGGCCGGCATTATGCGCGGGTGCGGTAAGGCATTCGTGCCGATGATCACAATGCTGTTGTTCTGGTGTGGCGTGCGTATTGTGTATGTGACGCTGGCAGTGCAGGTGTTCCCGGTGTTTAAGACCATCTCCTGGGCGTATCCGCTGACCTGGTCGCTGAGTTCGATCTTGTTGTTGATCGTGCTGTTGAAACTGAACTGGGGGAGCAGCGCAGGGCGGAAGACGGCGTCATGATTGTGCGGACCGGGTAAGACGAGCTGTGTTTACAGGCATCAGATTTGTTGTGTAGGGATGCATGTGTGATTGTCAAACAGGCATTGGAGGGGGATATATGATTTTATATCATGGCAGCAATGTGATTGTCGACCAACCTGAACTGGTTCAGCAAAATCGGTTTCTGGATTTTGGTTTTGGCTTTTATACCGCAACGAACAAGAGCCAGGCGGTCAGCTTTGCTGATAAGGTCACAAAGCGCCGGAGAATGGGCCAAAGAGCGGTCAGCATTTACAAGATTGATGAGGCAACTGCCTTTTCAGAATGTTCGATTCTTCGCTTTGATAAACCGGATGAAGCATGGCTGGACTTCGTATCAAATCAGCGCTCCGGTAATTATGCGGGTGAAGTATGCGATTTTATCTTTGGGCCTGTGGCCAATGATGATGTGTACAGGACATTAACACTCTATACCGCTGGTATCCTGACGAAAGAGCAGACATTGGAACAGCTTAAAATCAGGAAGCTGTATGATCAGTTGGTATTGACTTCGGAGAAGGCATTGTCTTATCTGCACTTTATTGGTACAGTACCGGAGGAGGAATTTTGATGGCAGATAAAAAATTTGAAGCAACTTTGACCCTGCTTGTTCCGCAGGTTATCAATTTGATTTGTGAAAATTATCCGTTGGATGAAATGGCGGCATCAAGAGAGTTTTATGAATCAAAAGTCTATTCCCTGCTGGAGCAGGAGGAAACAAAGCTATGGCATTTCAGCCCCCTTACTTTGTTCAATATGTTTGATGAGGAAAAAGCGACAGGGGATTTTCGTATGCCAGAGGAGACGTAACTATGAGCAGACAAGGTGAGTTTCTCATTTACTGTGTGGAAATCTATAAAAACGCCAGACATTTGACGGGCAAACAGGTGGCCGGACTTTTCACCCGCTATCAAATATGGGAGTATGTGTATTCCTGCTTTGAGGCTCTGCATACTACGGGAGCCAACTATATCGTAGAGGACATAGATCTTTATATTGCGGCAAGACAGCCGTCCGTGGACTGACTCTGATCGAATAATGCTGCCTGCAAAACCTGCCAAATTTCCCTGCGGCTATTGTCTCAAGGCTATGATTGTATGGAAAGTACCCGAAGCATTATCATAATACATTTGTAAATTTCCATGATATTGTTTCACAACTTTTTTTATGCTTTTGATTCCGAATCCGTGTCTGGCGTTGTCTGACTTATGAGATAGTGGAAGTCCGTCTTTATCATATATGGGAGCGTTTTGACAGGAATTTATTATTACAATAACGATAAAAGGAGAATTTTCCTTTTTCCGTACCGTAAGCTCAATAAAAGAATCAGGGATATTTTCTGCTGCATCTATCGCATTATCCAATAAGTTGCAGAATAATGATGTTAAATCGTGCTGGTAAATAGTCCGCACGGTGCCGCTTCTGATATCGGCATGGAAAATAATATGTTTATGATCGCATCGCCGTTGATAGCGGCAGAGGATTGCGTTCAGCATTTCGTTATCGCAGATTTTGGAGGCTTCCTTCAGGTCAGAAGCTTCCAGGAGTTGACGGATATAGGCATTTATTTGATCCTGATCACCTTTTTCATTCAGCAGTTTAATGGATTGAAGGTGTTTTTTTATGTCGTGGATCAGGATGCTTTGATTTTCGTTCTGTGATAGCAGCAGTTCATAATATTCGGCGGAATCGGACTCTTTCTGCAGCGATAATTGCAGTTCGGTGAATTCTCTGCTTTTTCTCTGATTGTACTGGTTGATCGCAAATACGAACAGGTTCGTCATAATAGGAAAAACAGAGCAGATTGTCAACATAAAATCGACAGGCGGGGCAAAAGACGATGCTTCGCCAATCGCGAGGAAGGTAAACATAATAGAAACAGAGGAAACAGGGATTGGCATTAAAAGAAGTTCGGGATGAAGGTATTGTCTCTGTTGCGCCTTTTTTGTTTTGAGAAAATAAATAAACGAGTAAATGAGCGCAAAATAGACAATTTTGCTGAAAGCTGCATAAAAAACCAGTCCATTGCCTGTTTCCAAAGGAAAATGCGGAAAGAATCCAGATATAATTCTAAAGACGGTAAATTCAGATATCTCCCGAATTGCCGTAAGTACAGCAGAATGGAAAAATGCCGGTAACATCTTAAGCTGAAACATGGTATAAAGAATGATCATGTTAAACGCAAAAAAGCCGATGACATTGATCCATGCCTGTCCGGGCAGGGAAAGAAGAAACAATATGGTATAAGAAATGCTTATGAACGCCAGCCTTATTTTACCGCTGTATGAGGGGATAAAAAGACTGGATGTGTATTGCCACAATATCACGGCCTCTGTAAAAAGGCTGAAAAGACTAAAAGGAAGCAGTGCGATACGTTCCATAGATTTCACCTCATACTTTCCAGATACAGCAGATAAGCATTTTTAAAGGCACTGTATTTTCTACGGGTCAGGTAAGCGGTAATTTGCTGGTCTGATAAATGTATGGTGGAATGATCGAAGTCCACTACATGTTCGAAATTAACAATAAAACTGCGGTGCGTCTGAAAGAAGCTGTTTTCAGGGAGCTGTTTCAGCCAGTGATCCATCGTATGAATCGAGTTGAAATCCTGCAGGGTAGTATGTACGATCACTTTGCGCCCCTGAGCCTCTATGGCGATGATCTGCGAGGTGAGAAGCGAGTATACCCCCTGTTTGGTTTCCACAGGGATTTTGGCAGTGATGGAATTGTAACAAATCAGGGCATCCTTCATATTACGGAAAAGACGCTGTTTGTCCAAAGGTTTGGAGAGATAGCGGAACACGTCAAAGCGCATTGCATCGTCTAAATATTCACTATAAGAGGTGATAACAAAGATCAGGACATTTTTGTTTGCCTTTTTTAATTCATTTCCTACATAGATCCCGTTCATACCGGGCATCTCGATATCCAGAAAAACAATATCTTTTTCTTCCTGATCCGCCAATAAAGATTCACCGCAGGTAAAGGAAACCAACCGTGGACATTTTAAATGGTTTGATTTAAAGTAAGATTCGATATATCTCTGTAATTGCTCAATCATCAGCGTGTCATCGTCACAAATCAGAATACGCATGTTCCACCTGGCCCTCTATTCTCTGCTGTCTGCCTATATCTTATCACATAGAATTCCCAAATGCAAAAATCGAATTGACCAAAAACAGATGTTAAATGTCGTTTGAGGCAAAAAGGGTTGAATCCGTGACGGAAATAAAGATAATAGGAAACAGATTTTGATCATATGACAAAGTGAGGGTGAGCACATGGCAAAGAAATCAGTTACAATCGTTATTATCTTGACTGCATTATTTAATCTCTTTTTTTTCCTGCGGATCAATAACAGTTCGGCAGAAAAATTATTAATGGATAAGGCCGTCATATATTTTCATTTTCATCTTTATACGGATGACAGGGTTGAATCGAAGGATGCATTTTTAGAAAAGATCAGAGATTTTTCAGCAGAAAACAGGGTGGAGATAGCGCAATACAGTTTTTGGAGTTCCGATAAGATAGATATCTATTCTACGATGGGAGATAACTATAGAGAAATACTATCTTTACCGGACTTTATTTTTAACAGAGATATAAAAGTACATGATTTTGAAGAGCTTTTAGATGTCGGATTTAAAAATGTATTATATGTGGATGCAGATGATATGAATCTCATCGAAGACTTGGCTGAACAGCTCAAAGATTATTGTGAAGTTGATTATGTGGAAACAGGATTTGAAAATCCTATCGTTTCATTGGATGCTTCTTTTTTTTCAATCATTTGTTTTTTTATTCTGACGCTTATTTTGATTATGTTTTTCTATTATTCGGTCAGCCAGAGAGCATATTTTATTCATCATTTATGGGGGTATACTGATGCGCAGATCTATTGTGCTTTGAATAAGCCTTTGTATAAGGCAATGCTTTTAACTATGGTTTTGAGTAATTTAGTCATGGGTGGAATTGTATACAAATTTGCTTTTTCCAGTCTGCTGTTTGAAGTATATATGACGATGTTAAAATTGAACATAGTGGTTGTTTTCATTACAGCTATGTTGTCGATTCCTTTGTTTCGGTTATTGTGTACTGTGACAGATCATAATAGCAGAAGAAAAGGATTGACGAAAATAATGGTCATATCTTATTTTTCAAGAATTTTACTGCTTCTATTGCTTATTTTTTCGTGTGAACGATTTTTTTACCAGAATGCGAAATTAAAGGAAAAGTTAGATGGCCTGTCGTTATGGGAAAATACCAGGAATCTTTTTAACGTATATGAATCGTATTATCTGGATAACCTTGTGGCGGAGGATATACTTGATGATAAAGTTTTCAGGATATATCAGGAATTGAGCGATCTGGATAAAGTATTTATTATGAAAACACTTAATTTTGAACGGCCGGGTACAGAAAATTTTGCTGCAAAAGACCCGGAAGATATTGAGTATAGTTATAAAATAAATGTAGAAAAAACAGAAGATTTATATACCCCTTATGGGAAAAATATAACAGTGGATAAAAATTATTTAAAGAGGCATACGATCAGGTCGATAGACGGAAAAAATGTGATCGATCTGATAGATCAAAAGGATAATGTTCTGAATCTATTAGTGCCTTTAAAATTTAAGGAATATGAAAACACGATAGAAGAGTCCTTTAAAGAGTGGTTTCATTTTTACAAAATGGAAGTTACCAATATATATAAAGAAGCCAGAGGGCAGGATGAAATCGAAATAGATATAGATGATCTGGAAATTAATATGATCTATATAGAAAACAGTCAGAATCTTTTTACCTATAACTGCTACAGCGGAGATCAGTTTAACAGAATAGAAGATTCGATCATTACCGTATATACAGGAAATGTCGATCCTTCTTTTCTGGCTGTATGCTTCGGGAGGTATATCTTTTTAGAAGCTGATGATGAATACAGCGCGCTGAAAGAGATCAGGGCTGTATCGCAAAAGTATAATGTCACTGAATTAAATAAGGTCGCATCAGTCTATGACCAAAAGGGGGAAGAGATCAGAATTGCAGAAGCCGATAGAAACAAGCTGATCTTAAATATGATATTGATGGTTTTGCTTTTGGTGATGTTTATGACCGCGATAGTATATGCCTGTTATAAAGCCTTTTTTCCGACGATCACGATAAAATATTTACACGGACACAGTTTCCGGCAAATATATGGGCGTTTGATCTTATTCAATTTGTTTGTGAATGTATTTGCGTTATTTCTGGTGGGAATCGTTTCTAAAAAAATATCATTTTATATGATCATACTTTGTGTTGCGATGTCGGTTGTGGATTATTGCCTTTCCAGGATCATATGCAGGTGTTTGCGCGTAAAAGGTGAGATGCAGTTCATAAAAGGCCAGGAATTTTGTTAATGATGGCCAGAATTTTAAGTTGCGTAAAGCGAAAGGAAAGCGTATAGAAATGGTACAATTATTAAATATCACGAAACAGTTTGATCAAAAAACTGTCTTATCAGATCTGTCTTTGTCTGTAAACAGGAATGAATTTGTCTGTATTACAGGAGAAAGTGGCGTTGGGAAAACAACGCTGTTAAACTTGATTGGGTTACTTGAAAAACCGGACCGTGGAGAACTGATCTTAAATGGTAAAAAGCAGTTTACGAAAAGAGATCTGCTGAAACTCAGAAGGAATTTTTTTGGGTATGTATTTCAGGATTATCTACTGCTTCCTGAGAAAACTGTTGAAGAAAACATCTGTATATCGAGATGGGAACGCAGAAAAACAGACAGGAAAGAGCTTGAGGAGGTTATGGCAAAAGTAGGGCTGGACCTCAGCTGTTTAAACAAAAAAGTTTGCCATTTAAGCGGCGGGGAGCAACAAAAAGCGGCAATCGCAAGGATGATGTTAAAGCAATATGAACTGGTACTGGCTGATGAGCCGACCGGAAATCTGGATCAAAAAAATAAAATGGATGTGATAGAGATACTGAGAGAGATTAAAAAGGCCGGAAAAACGATTATTTGTGTCACGCATGACCAGGAAGTGGCAGCTGCAGCAGACAGAGTCATAAACTTAGTCAGGCCGCTTTACACTTGATATTACCTGATAGATTGCATATAATGAACTTAGCCAGTACAGCTAACGCTGCTGGCTGAGTTTATTATATTGAAAAAGGAGAAATACATGGCAATCATAGGATTTTCACTGATGGCAATGGTGATCTTCTTTCTTGACCTGCTGATCAAGGATCATATCGAGCGGTCGAGAAAGGAAGGAGAGGAGAGGGCGGTCTGCGGCGGCCGGCTTCTGATCCGCAGATATCATAATAAAGGCGCGATGCTGGATGCAGGAGAGCGAAGAAGCGATCTGGTGGCAGCGCTTTCGGTGGCTTTGACGCTGGGGCTGACGGTGCTTTTCGTGCTGACCTTTTCCTGTAAGGGGAGTAAGACTCTTAAGGCGGGACTGGCTCTTCTGCTGGGCGGGGCCTACAGCAATACCTATGACCGTCTGGTACGGAAATACGTGGTGGATTATGTGAGTTTTCCGGTAAAAAATGAGAAGATCAGGAATGTTGTGTTCAACATTTCCGATTTCTGTATTATGATCGGGGCGCTTTTGATGGTGCTGGGAAGCGGAGAGAAGTAGCAGGTCTGAGAGAAACAAAGGGGTACGCAGAATGAAAAAATACAACATGCTCACAGATAAACCGGGCAGGTCACTGTTCTTCTTTGCCCTGCCCATGATACTGGGCAATCTGTTCCAGCAGTTCTATACTACGGTGGATTCCATCATCGTGGGACAGTTTGTGGGGGAGGATGCGCTGGCGGCCGTGGGGGCGTCCTATTCGCTGACCACGGTGTTTATCATGATCGCCATCGGCGGCGGGATCGGCGCCAGCGTGATCACTTCCCAGTATCTGGGCGCGGGGCTGTACCGGAAGATGAAAACATCGGTTTCCACGGCGCTGATCACGTTTCTTGTACTCAGCCTGGTGTTAAGTGTGATCGGGCTTTTGGGAAACCGGGCGATCCTTATCGGGCTGAACACGCCCGGCAATATCCTCTCCGATGCCGTACTCTATCTGGAGATTTATTTTCTGGGGCTTCCTTTTTTATTTATGTACAATATTCTGTCTTCCATATTCAACGCTCTTGGCAATTCCAGGACGCCTCTTTACCTGCTTATTTTTTCTTCGCTGCTTAATATCGGGATGGATCTTGTGATGGTGCAGATTTTCCATCTGGGCGTGGCGGGTGTTGCCATCGCGACGGTGATCGCGCAGGGACTTTCCGCGGTGATCTCCTTCTGTCTGCTGCTGCGGCTTCTTGGAACTTACAGGGATGAGACGAATACGAAAACTGTGAATGCGGGGGAAGGGAAAGCGGAAGCAGACGGTACAGAAGCGAACGGTACAGAAGTGAACGGTACAGAAGCGCGGAAGGCGCAAGAGACGGATGCAGGGAAAAGAAAGCTCTACGATTTCGCCATGCTGGGCAATATGATCAAGGTTGCGATTCCCTCCATGGTACAGCAGTCCATTGTCTCCATCGGTATGCTTCTTGTTCAGTCCGTGGTAAACGGCTTTGGTTCTTCGGTGCTGGCGGGTTACACGGCGGGTATGCGGATCGAATCGATCTGTATCGTGCCGATGATCGCTACGGGGAATGCGGTGTCCACTTTTACGGCCCAGAATCTGGGTGCGGGACAACCGGAGAGAGTGCGCAAAGGATATGTGGCGGGCGTGCGGATGGTGGCATCCTTTGCGGTGCTGATATGTCTGATCCTCACAGCCTTCCATGGGCCGATCATCAATGCCTTTCTGGAGGAAGGAAGCGATGCGGCGGCCTTTGCTACGGGAAATGATTACCTGACTTTTATCGCCTTTTTCTTCGTCTGTATCGGCATGAAGGCCATTACGGACGGGGTGCTTCGGGGCGCAGGAGATGTGGTGGTCTTCACCCTTGCCAATCTGATCAATCTCGGCATCCGGGTATCTTTTGCCTTCGGCTTTGCCGGCGTGATCGGTGTGGAGGCCGTCTGGTTTGCGGTCCCCATGGGCTGGACCACCAATTTTGTGATCTCCTTTATCCGCTATCTGTCAGGGAAGTGGAGCCAGAAGAAGCTGATCAAAGTATAGCGCGGTCTCAGGGTGTAATGACCGTTCCGTTTTTTCCTTTCAGGGCTTCGGTCACCGTGCCAAGTGAAGTAATCAGGACGCGGCCGGCAGGATTTTTCTCCAGATAGGCGATGGCTGCCTCGATCTTCGGCAGCATGGTGCCGGCTTCGAACTGGTTCTGTGTCATAAGCGCTCTGGCCTGCGCTGTGGTCATGGAGGAGAGGGCTTCCTGGTCCGGTGTGCCGAAATGCCGATAGACGCAGGGTACGCCGGTGAGGATGATCAACTCGTCGGCCTGCAGTTCGCCCGCCAGTTTGCCGGCAATGGCGTCCTTCTCGATCACTGCGGAAGCGCCCTGCAGGGCATGGCTCTGTTCGATGACCGGAATACCGCCGCCGCCGCAGGCGATCACTATCTGACCGGCATCCGACAGCGTGCGGATGGCGTCAATCTCCACAATATCAATGGGCTTCGGCGCTGCCACCACACGGCGGAATCCTTTGCCGGGCTTCTCTACTACATAATTCCCCTTCTTGACTTCAATCTCGGCGTCTTCCGCGGACATATAGCGGCCGATCACTTTAGTCGGCTCGTAGAAGGCCTCGTCGTAAGGATCCACAGTCACCTGCGTCAGGATCGTGCTGACGGGCCTGGAGATACCGCGGCCAAGCAATTCCGCGCGCAGGGCGTTCTGGATGTCATATCCCACATATCCCTGACTCATGGCGGAGCAGACGCACATCGGCGCGGGGGTATAGTCGATATAGACCCGGCGCAGCTCGGTCATGGCCTTGTGGATCATGCTGACCTGGGGGCCGTTGCTGTGGGTGATGGTAAGCTGATAACCGGCCTCCACCAGATCGGCCAGTGCTCCGGCGGTGATCTTTACGGCATCACGCTGTTCTAAAGTTGTGTATCCGAGTGCTTCGTGTCCCAGTGAGACGACGGCTTTCTTTTTGCTCATAATATCCTCCGTATATGTGTTTCAAATGTCTTTGCAGCAGTTTCAAATGTTTCGGCATCGGTTCACAGATTCTCCCGGATGCGGATATCGATATTGACATAATCATTCTCCACGGCCGGAAGTTCCCCCGTAGTCAGATAGGTAAAAAGGATAGACAGGGGTTTATGTCCCTGCACAAAGGGCTGCTGGCAGATGGTAGCCGCTATCAGGCCGTTTTCCAGAAATTCGCGGGTGGTGTCCACCATGTCGTTGGTGATGACGGTGATCTGTGCGGCGCGCCCCGAATCCATCACGGCGCGGCAGCCGCCGTAAACGCCGCCGGCGGTAAAGTACAGTGCATTGATCTCCGGATGTCTGCGCAGCATATCTGCGGTCAGATCATAACTGCGGGACTCGTCGTCACTGTTGTTGACAGTCTCCACGATCTGAATGCCACCGTAGGTTTCGGTCACATGACGGAAGCCTGCTATACGCTCGGTATGACACAGCACATTCATGGAGCCTGATATGATGCCCACATGCACACTGCCATCGGCCGCGCCGCCTGTCATCAGATGCATCAGGCCGCCGGCCGTCTCGCCGGAACGGTAGAAGTGGCAGCCCACGTAGGCGAGCCGTCTGGCATTCTCGATATCGGTATTTAAGGTTACGACCGGAATCCCCCGGTCGTGCAGGGCGTCGATTTTCTCACGGACGGCATTGTCATTGTAAGGAGAAATAGCCAGTCCGCTGATTTCCTCGGCCACCAGCTCGTCGATGGCCTCCAGCTGTCGGTTCAGGTCGTACTCTGTCTGTCTGATCAGGACGGAACAGTTGTAGCCTTCCAGTTCCTCCGCCTTGTCGCGGACACCGGCCAGGATATCATCATAGAAAACGGTATCCCGTCCCAACAAAACAACGCCCAGCTTCAGATTTTTCTTCTGGGCGGCGAGAACGATGCCGGCTTTGTTGGGCTTATAGTCCAGCGCCTGAACGATTTCCAGTATTTTTCTTTCTGTCTGCGGGTTGACGGAGCCGCGGTGGTTCAGCACCCGGTCCACCGTGCCGCGGGATACGCCGGCCAGGTCGGCGATTTCTTTGAGCGTTGCCATAACGGGAATCCTTTCCGAATTCGATTACGCATACAGCGTAGCATAACGGGGTAAGCAAGTCAATCCCTGTACTGATGGGGATTCTCTTGATGGCTTGGACTGGGCGGATTTCGTAACAGGAAAACAGGAGAAGGAACTGTTATGATAGGACTAATAACCAAATTTAGCGCACTTATTTTGTGTATATTTCCGAAATTTACAGAAATCATTATATGGACTTGATTTTCTTACTGACTAATATTATTATGAAGATATCAAATACGTGCACGTGCACGGTCGGCGCTGCGGACATAGGACGGCCGCCGGACCGGGCAGGATACTGTGAGGAATCTGACGCTGTGGAGCGGTTGCAGCATCAGCCGGCAGAAGGCGCGAAGGAACAGTAAATGAATCATGAGGAAACAGGAGGGTTACCATGCTGTATATTGGGGTGGATTTAGGAACCAGTGCCGTGAAGCTTCTTTTGATGGAGGGCAGCGGTAAGATTGTGAATATCGTGTCGAAGGAGTATCCGTTATTCTTTCCGCATCCGGGCTGGTCGGAGCAGAAGCCTGAGGACTGGTATGAGCAGAGTATGGCAGGCATCAAGGAGCTGATCGCCGATGTGGATAAGAGTCAGATCGCGGGTATCAGCTTCGGCGGACAGATGCACGGACTGGTAATTTTGGACGAGAATGATCAGGTGATCAGGCCGGCTATTCTGTGGAACGACGGCAGGACCGCGGAGGAATGCGATTATCTGAATAACGTGATCGGTAAGGACAAACTTTCGGCTTACACGGCGAACATTTCCTTTACCGGCTTTACCGCGCCGAAGGTACTCTGGGTGAAAAATAAAGAGCCGGAGAATTTTGCAAAGATCAAGAAGATCATGCTGCCGAAGGACTACATCGCTTATAAGTTGACCGGCGTTCATTGCACGGACGTGTCGGATGCGTCCGGTATGTTGCTGTTTGATGTGAAAAACCGCTGCTGGTCAAAGGAAATGTGCGAGATCTGCGGCGTAAAAGAAGAGCAGCTGGCGAAGATCTTCGAGAGTTATGAGACGGTGGGAACAGTGCTTCCGGAGATCGCAGAAGAACTTGGCATTCCTGCGACGGTGAAGGTGGCAGCCGGCGGCGGCGATAATGCTGCTGCGGCAGTGGGCACAGGCACCGTGGGTGACGGTATGTGTAATATTTCGCTGGGTACCAGCGGCACCATCTTTATCTCTTCGGATAAGTTTGGCGTAGACAAATTCAATGCGCTGCACGCGTTTGCCCATGCGGATGGTCATTATCATCTGATGGGGTGTATGCTGAGTGCGGCTTCCTGTAATAAATGGTGGATGGATGACATCATCGGCACTACGGATTATGGTACGGAGCAGAAGGATATCACGGATGACAAGTTGGGTGAGAACCATGTGTACTTCCTGCCTTATCTGATGGGAGAGCGTTCTCCGCATAACAATCCCAATGCCAGAGGCACTTTTATCGGCATGACCATGGATACCACCAGAGCGGATATGACACAGGCGGTTCTGGAGGGTGTTGCTTTTGCACTGCGTGACTCTCTGGAAGTTGCCAGATCTCTGGGCGTTAAGATCGAGCGGACGAAGATCTGCGGCGGTGGTGCCAGGAGTCCTCTGTGGAAAAAGATGATCGCCAACATCATGAACCTGAAAGTGGACGTGATCGAAAGCGAGGAAGGCCCGGCCATGGGCGGCGCCATGCTGGCAGCAGTGGCCTGCGGCGAGTATGCGAACGTGGAAGAAGCGGCGGCCAGGATCGTAAAGGTAGTGGATACGGTAGAGCCGGATGCGGCGCTTGTGGAGAGATATGAGGCGCGGTATCAGCAGTTTAAGCAGATCTATCCGGCTTGTAAGGAGCTGTTCGATATCATTCAGTAACGGTTTTTGCAGATTTGTGTCTGTACTGTCCGGGCGGAGTGAGACGAAACCGGCATGGAATGCGGAGATAGTGCATGATAAAAAGTACATCATAAAAAGCACACCATATAAAGAGTGCATCGTGGCAGAAAAGAGGCAGGGCAGTAGATGATAGACAGAAAAGAAAGGAGAGGGTTACAAATGGAGATCAAAAAGATCACAGACGAGGCGTTCCGTAAATACGGAAGAGTCGTACAGGGATATGACTTCGGGCCGCTTATGGAGGCGCTGAAAAAGACGCCGGATTTCGAAGGTGTGGCATATGAGCCGTCCATTCCGGAACTGGAGGCTACCACGACAGCGGCAGAGCTGCAGAAGAAGACGTTCGGAGAACTGCCCATTCAGGCAGGCTACTGCAACGGCGTAAACTATAAGCTGAATGCAGCCGAATACCACAGAAGTTCGGAGATCAACGTGGCGGCTACGGACGCTGTATTGATCCTCGGTATGCAGCAGGATATCACGGATGACTTCACCTATGATACGGCGAAGATGGAGGCATTCCTTGTACCGGCGGGGACGGCGGTGGAGATCTATGCGACCACACTGCACTATGCACCCTGCAGCGTAGGCGACAATCAGTTCAAGGTAGGAATCGTACTGCCGGCAGGCACCAACTGTCCGCTTACAGAGGCGCACGACGGATGGGAAGATAAGCTGATCACCGCGAAGAACAAATGGCTGATCGGACACGCAGAAGGCGGTCTGGACGCCGGAGCGCATATCGGTCTTGTGGGCAAGAATCTGGATATCCGCGAATAGTACCGGCGGCGTTTCGTATTCGTGCAGCATGGCATACCGTCAGAAGGCGGCGGGAAGTTTTGCCAGGAAGTATAACAAAGTAACCAAACCGGTCAACCCGGTAAAAGGAGGATAAAGAACATGAACAATTTACCGAAAGTCAAAATTGGTATTGTAGCTGTAAGCCGTGACTGTTTCCCGGCATCTCTTGCAGTGAACAGAAGAGAAGCCCTGGTAAAAGCATATCAGGCAAAATATGATGCGGCCGACATCTATGAGTGTCCTGTCTGCATCATCGAGAGCGAGATCGATATGGTGAACGCTCTGAAGGACATTAAAGACAACGGATGTAACGCACTCTGCGTATATCTGGGCAACTTCGGTCCGGAGATTTCCGAGACACTGCTGGCGAAGCATTTCGATGGCCCGAAGATGTTCGTAGCTGCTGCCGAGGAGTCTCAGGACAATCTGATCCAGGGCCGCGGCGATGCGTACTGCGGTATGCTGAATGCAAGCTACAACCTGAAGCTGCGCAACGTGAAGGCTTATATCCCGGAATATCCGGTAGGCGACGCAGAGGACTGTGCGGATATGATTCACGAGTTCGTGCCGATCGCACGGGCGATCGTTGGTCTGTCCAGCTTAAAGATCATTTCCTTCGGTCCCAGACCGCTTAACTTCCTGGCTTGTAACGCACCGATCAAGCAGCTGTACAACCTGGGCGTGGAGATCGAAGAGAACTCCGAGCTGGATCTGTTCGAGGCGTTCAACAAGCATGAAGGCGATCCTCGTATCCCGGAGATCGTGAAGGAGATGGAAGCGGAGCTTGGCGAAGGCAACAACAAGCCTGCGATCCTGCCTAAGCTGGCACAGTATGAGCTGACACTGCTTGACTGGGTTGAGCAGCACAGGGGCTATCGTGAGTATGTTGCGATTGCCGGAAAATGCTGGCCTGCATTCCAGACACAGTTCGGATTCGTTCCCTGCTACGTGAACAGCCGCCTGACAGGAAGAGGCATTCCGGTATCCTGCGAAGTGGATATCTACGGCGCTCTGAGCGAGTTCATCGGTACGGCAGTCAGCGACGACATCGTGACACTGCTTGATATCAACAACACCGTTCCGAAGGATATGTACAAAGAGTCGATCGAAGGCAAGTTCGATTACAAGTTTACGGATACCTTCATGGGATTCCACTGCGGCAATACCTGCTCCAAGAAGCTGTCCAAGTGCAGCATGGAGTATCAGATGATCATGGCAAGAGCGCTGCCTGAGGAAGTGACACAGGGTACGCTGGAAGGTGATATCGTTCCCGGTAATATTACATTCTATCGTCTGCAGAGCTCCGCAGATAACATCCTGCGCGCTTATGTGGCAGAGGGCGAGGTGCTGCCTGTAGCTACCAAGTCCTTCGGCGGTATCGGCGTATTCGCGATCCCGGAGATGGGAAGATTCTATCGTCATGTGCTGATCGAGAAGAATTACCCGCACCACGGCGCAGTTGCATTCGGTCATTTCGGCAAAGCGCTGTATGAAGTATTCAAGTATATCGGCGTTGATGTGAGCGAGATCGGTTACAACCAGCCGAAGAGCCTGCCTTACCCGACAGAGAATCCTTTCGCATAAATTGAGAAAAAGATAGATTTTTCCTGCGGTGTGAAAGACTGTGGAAAGCAGGTCATAGAAGTATAGAAGTAAGGAACAGTAAAATGCAGTAAGAAGCAGTTATAATGGCTGCCGCACGGATATCGTTGGTGCGGCAGCTGTTTTTGTTGTAAAAATGTGATAAGTTACACATAATAGTTAATAAAAATGTGAAAATATCACGTTTTTTATCAATAATAGTGTGATGCAGGTTGATTTTGATACATACTATGTCTATAATAAAAACAGAAGAATTCGCAGGTCGAGCAGGAATGGGGGATTCGTATGGAGCGACATATCATGAAGCAACTGTTAAACTGGAAAAATTCTCCTTATCGGAAACCACTTATTTTAAAGGGCGTACGACAGGTAGGGAAGACATGGATCTTAAAAGAGTTTGGCAGGCAGTTTTATGAGAACACTGCTTATTTTAACTTTGATGAAAATGAAGAGTACCGGCAATTTTTTGAAACGACAAAGGATGTGAACCGGATTCTGCAAAATCTCATGCTGGTCAGTGGCCAGAAAATTCTGCCGGAAAAAACGCTTATTGTTTTTGATGAGGTCCAGGACTGTCCTAACGTGATCAACACCATGAAATATTTTTGTGAGAATGCGCCGGAGTATCATGTAACCTGTGCAGGCTCGTTGCTTGGGATTGCGCCGGCCCGGCCTTCTTCTTTTCCCGTAGGTAAAGTGAATTTTATGCAGATAGACCCGATGACTTTTATGGAATTTCTGATTGCTAACGGGGATGAAAATTTAGCTGTTTATCTGGACAGTATAGAAACATTGGAACCGATACCGGACGCCTTTTTTAATCCTTTGTATGAGAAACTGAAAATGTACTATGTGACCGGAGGTATGCCGGAATCTGTGCGAATGTGGACGGAGGCACGTGATGTTGCCGTTATGCAGGAAGCGTTGGCGGATATTATCGGCGCATATGAACGGGATTTTGCCAAGCATCCGGGGGTCAGCGAGTTTCCGAAAATATCAATGATCTGGAAATCCATTCCGTCCCAGCTTGCCCGGGAAAATAAGAAGTTTATTTATAAGGCTGTCAAGGAAGGAGCAAGAGCGAGAGAATACGAGGATGCACTGCAATGGCTTGTGGATGCAAGGCTGGTGTATAAAATATATCGCAGCAGTGCGCCGGGCCTTCCTGTTTCTGCTTATGACGATCTGTCAGCTTTTAAGATTTATCTTGTAGATGTGGGTATACTTCGGCGCCTGGCGATGCTTGCACCGACGGCCTTTGGCGAGGGAAATCGACTGTTTACGGAGTTTAAGGGGGCATTGACTGAAAATTATGTTCTGCAGGAACTCGCGACACAGTTTGAAGTTGTGCCGCGGTATTGGAGTAAAAGTAATCCCCCCTATGAGGTTGATTTTCTGCTGCAGAGAGAGAATGATATTTTCCCGGTGGAAGTGAAAGCCGAAACAAATACAAACAGCAGAAGTCTCAGAAAATTCAAGGAACTGTACGGGGACAGAGTGAAGCTGCGTATTCGATTTTCTCTGGATAATCTGAAATTAAATAATGATGTGCTGAATATTCCTCTTTTTATGGCCGGTCATACGGATCGCCTGATCGGTCTTGCTCTGGAGCGTTGAATTTGTTGCAACAAGAATTTGTACCGCTTCGATATAGAGGGAAGGAGGGCAGATTATTACAGGCCGAAGATACGTCTTGTGCGTATCCTCGGCCTGTCTGTAAGGAATTCAAGATTACATTACCGTATCCAGCACCGAACCGGTTCCTGCCGCATTGTAGCCGCCCTGACTGGTGTAAGTCTGACCGTTCAGGGAATTGCCCTGGGTTGCATAGCGGTAGATCTGGTTGAGGCGATCCGTCATCTTTTCACCGAAGGAGTATGCGCCGCTGAACAGACTCTTCACGGTGCTCATGTCGGCTTCCATGAATTTCTCCTCGTCGATAGACAGTGACTTGTCGGAATTAATGGTAACGCCCAATCTGGAGAAAGCGCTCTTGTTGCTGCTGACAAGGCTCTTTAAAAGATCGGCCTGTTTGATGACATTGGAATTCTTACTGTCGGCCGTATCTTCCAAAAGTTCATTGTAATCTTTGACCAGAGTGGAGAACACATCGAATACACTGTCCTTGTTATCGTCGTTGATAATCATGGCTCCCAGTTTCTCAACAGACTTGTAAAGTGCGCTTGCGGAAGCTGCCGAAGCCGCGTCTTTGGCAGTCGTGGAAGTAACCTTGTCGGAACTGTCTGTCTTGTCACCGGAAGAAACACTGCCCGTGCTGCCGGCATATTTGGCTTTGGCAGAAGTAACCGCTTCGCCTTCCCCGGCCTTACGGTAGATCGTGCTGGCTCTGTCAGCCGCTTTGTCCGCGAAAGAGCCGATGCCCTTAAACAGAGTGGTCAGCGTAGGCACGTTGGTGGATCCCGTCTTCTCATTCACCTTCTTGAAGGTGTCCTCGTCGATGGACAACGTGCGGTCTGCATTCATTGTAATACCGACTTTGGAAAATAACTTGTAATTCTGATACGTATAATCGTTCAGAGCGTCCGCCTGTGCCTTGACGGCACTGTTATTGCTCTTGGATGCCGCTTTCATCATGGAATTATAATCTTTGACAAAAGCCGAAACCTTGTCATACAGCTCGTCGATATTGTCCGCGCTGTAATCAAGAGCATTCATGCCTGTGGCTGTCTCATAGAATTTCCTTGCTGCGCTGGCGGATGCAGCGTCCTTCTCTTTCGTCTTGGAACCGCTCTTGGAACCATCTTCCTCTTCTTCGGCATCTTTAACCTTGGCGTAGTAGGATTTCATCATCTTGCCGTAGCTGCCGTTCTTGATGGAAGCGTAATCCGATAATAAAGACGCACCGCCTACTTCACCGGCCCCGGCGCCTCCGCCCAACAGAGCGGAATACGTGTCGTTAAGACCTGAATTTAAACCATTTAAACCAATTCCCATAGCAATCGCCCTCCATGTGTCGCAGGAAACAACCTGCAAAATTTGACTTCCCTGTCTTTTTCCGAATAAAAATTGTGGTCATAATTATGTCATTATGCCATCAAGATAGAACTGTTTTGAGAAAATACGCTTACTACATAAAATGACGCTTCTCTATATATTATCTCGGCATTTATGCCTTTTTGTAAAGGGGAAAATGCAAAATTTCCCAGCCGTTTTATGACATTTTTGGGGACATTTACAACAGTCTTGGCATGGTCGGGGCAGCAGCCGACAGGGCTGGATGAATTTGCTGCAGGTATTGCGGTGATCAGTCCAGTTTCAGGTCGTTTTCCCGGATCCAGCCGATCCTGCGCAGGAAGTTACATACAAGCAGAGAGAGAACGGCGGGCAGTACGAAGCTGACAAGGAGCAGCCCGATCCAGTCAAAGGCCGTGATGGCAGCTTTGCTTCCGGCGGCGATGTCGCTGATCCAGCCCGTGTAGACGCCGATCTGGCCCACCAGACCGCAGGTGCCCATGCCGGAGGAGACGGGCGTGCCGTTCATCTGCAGCTTAAAGATGCAGGTGGCGACAGGGCCTGTGACGGCGGAAGCGATGATGGGCGGAATCCAGATCCGCGGGTTTTTTACGATATTGCCCATCTGCAGCATGGAGGTTCCCAGTCCCTGGGAGATCAGGCCGCCCCATTTATTTTCCCGGAAGCTCATCACCGCAAAGCCTACCATATTGGCACAGCAGCCTGCCACGGCGGCTCCGCCTGCCAGTCCGGTGAGGGAGAGGGCGGCGCAGATGGCTGCGGAGGAGATGGGGAGGGTCAGTGCGACGCCCACCAGTACAGAGACGATGATCCCCATCAGGAAAGGCTGTAAGTCGGTGGCCCACATGATCAGCTGTCCCAGAGAGCTGGCCGCGGCGCCGATACCGGGGGCCAGCAGCGTGGAGAGCGCAACTCCGGTGAAGATGGTCACGAAAGGCGTGACGAGAATATCGACTTTCGTCTCCTTAGAGACTACTTTGCCGCACTCCGACGCCAGAATGGCGATGATCAGAACCGCCAGCGGGCCGCCGGCACCTCCCAGCTCATTGGCTGCGCCGCCTACGGCTGCCAGAGAGAAGAGCACAAGCGGCGGGGCCTGCAGGGCAAAGCCGATGGAGATCGCCATGGCCGGGCCGGCTACGGCGGCCGCATAGGTGCCGATGGTCACCAGATATGCCAGTCCGGTCTGCTGCCCCAGCGTCTTGATGATGGTGCCGATCAGGAGAGAGCAGAACAAACCCTGTGCCATGGCGCCCAGACAGTCCACACCGTAACGTTTAAAGGAGAAGATGATGTTTTTGCGTTGCAGAAATGCTTTCATGGTCGTTTGATTCCTTTCCGGGAAATTTGCGCTGCCGGCTTGATCTGGTCAACCGTGATTTCGTAAAAAGGGAAATCATAGTGTAAACAGCAGCGGTTTTAATGTAAAGTCAACTGTCTTGTCAGTAAAGATTATATATTATTGTAGTGACTTGCGGGGAAATGTCAAGAGGGGATTGTGAGCAGGATTTCTCCAATGTTATAATTGGGGATCGTGTGATTAAGTTTATTCGGCCAAACTTGACATTGCCAGAAATTTTGAAAAACGGTATGATACAATCAGGTATCATAACTTTCCGGGGAAGCATATTCCAGACTGTATCAGGCAGACTATATTTGGGATGGGTATTTTTGACAAACATCCGGACAGTTCGTGGAAAGATGCAGGGCTATCATGAAGAGGAGAAAAGAAAGATGGATGAACTTGCTGTATGGCTGCAAGAGCATGAAGCACAGATGATAGAAGATATTGGCGAGCTGGTGGGCATCGAGAGTGTGGCGGACGAAAACGGCTTTGTGGCGGAGTGTGGTTTCCCGGTCTGCTGCGGAGAGAAGGGAATCTGCCGCGTGGAACTGGAGACGGAAGCGGTACTGGGGTAAGAAGATGGAGATCGAAGGCGCGGGCGTGAGCGGTCATGCTGCCGCTCCGGAGGGGACAGTGAATGCGGTGGGCGTTCTGGCAGACAGGATGCCGATGGAGCTGCTGGAAGAGAAGGAACGGCGCGCGGTGCTTTTTCTCAAGGAGGCAGCGTCAGACGGCTATGGAGAAGGTCTGGGAATTGCCTGTGCGGATGCGCTTTCCGGGCGGCTGACCTGTAATGCGGGAGTCGTAAAACTCAGGGAAGGCCGGATCATCCTGGTACTGGATATCCGCTATCCGGTCACAATGGAAAGCAGCCGGTTTATGACAAAGCTGCAGGAGAAGGCAAAACAGGCGGGATACCGCATCACGGCGGTGCAGGATTCCGTTCCCTGTTACCGGGATAAAGAAGATCCGCTGGTCACTGTATTGATGAATGCCTGGACACAGGAGACGGGACAGAAGGGAGAGCCCTTTGTCATGGGAGGCGGAACTTATGCCAGACATATTCCCAATGCGGTGGCCTTCGGGCCGGGCATGAGCCGGGACTATACGGCGGCAGGCCTGCCGGAAGGGCATGGAAACTGCCATTGTGCCGACGAGGCCGAGTCTGTGGAAAATCTCAAATGCGCGGTGCGTATCTATGTGCGGGCCCTGCTCGGGCTGGACCGGTGGCTTGGAGAGCAATAGGAAAATAGAAAGTAACAGGTTGAGAGAAAGGAATGGATATTGCGATGAAAATGTTAAAGATCAATGACAGTTTGCCGGAGGTATCGGCGATCGGATTAGGCTGTATGAGACTGGCGGGGCTGGAGGATGAAAAGGCAGTCGGCTCCCTGATCGATGTCTGTATGGAAGAGGGAATCAATTTCTTCGACCATGCGGATATCTATGCGGACGGGGAGGCGGAAGCGGTGTTCGGCAAAGCGCTTGCGGGCAGAGACAGGGAGAAGATGGTGATCCAGACGAAATGTGCCATCCGTCCCGGGTGCTGCTATGATTTTTCAGGAGATCATATTTTGTCATCCGTGGATGCCAGCCTGAAAAGACTGGGAACGGAATATATCGACGTCCTGCTGCTTCACCGCCCGGATGCCCTGATGGAGCCGGAGGAAGTGGCGGATGCTTTCCGGCAGTTAAAGAAGGCGGGCAAAGTCAGAAGTTTCGGTGTGAGCAATCATAATCCGATGCAGATCGAGCTGTTGAACAGCTGTCTGGACGAACCGGTCTGCGTGGATCAGATCCAGTTTTCCATCGCACACTGTCCTTCCATTGACGCCGGCCTGAATGTGAACATTCATAACGATGCCGGATGTGTCAGGGAGGGCAGCGTGATCGAATACTGCCGTCTGAAAAAGATCAGGCTGCAGGCCTGGTCGCCTTTCCAGTACGGCATGTTTGAGGGGGTATTTATCGGGAATGAGAAGTTTCCTGCCCTCAATAAGGTGCTGGACAGGCTGGCGGCAAAGTATAATGTGACGTCGAATGCGATAGCCACTGCCTGGATTCTGCGTCATCCGGCCGGGATCCAGACCATCGTCGGAAGCGTGAATGCAGGGCGCATCCGGGAGATCTGCAAAGCAGGTGAGGCGGCGCTGACCAGGGAAGAGTGGTACGAATTGTATCTGGCGGCAGGAAAACAGCTGCCGTAGAGCGCAGGGTGGTGTATGGAAAGAGGAGCAGGACAGTATGGAGGATAAGATCTATCAAAGTTATCTGGAAATATTGCAGGAGGAACTGGTGCCGGCGCTGGGCTGTACGGAACCGATTGCGCTGGCCTATGCGGCGGCCAGCGCCCGGGAAGTATTCGGGGGTATGCCCGGGCATATGGATGTCTTCTGCAGCGGGAATATCATTAAGAATGTCAAAAATGTGACCGTACCCAATTCCGGCGGTATGCATGGCATCGAGGCGGCCGCCGTGCTTGGCGCAGTGGGAGGCAGAGCGGACCGGAAGCTGGAGGTGCTGGAGGCAGTGACAGAACAGGACAGAGAGCAGGTGAGAGATCTGCTTGACCGGAAATTCTGTACCTGCCATCTGCAGAAAGGCGTGGAAAATCTTTATATCCGGGTGGAAATGACGGGGGAAGGCCATCATGCCGCAGTTACCATATCCGGAAAGCATACCCATATCGAGCGGGTGGAGAAGGACGGAGAGATCCTTTTTGCAGAGGAACAAACAGAAGCGGAGGCGCAGAAGCAGAAGCCGGATAAAAGACAGCTTCTGAATGTCAGGGATATCCTGCAGTTTGCCGACGAGGTACGGTTGGAGGATGTGGAAGAGGTGATCGGCCGGCAGGTGGAGATGAATACCGCCATTTCCGAGGAAGGCCTGCGGAATCATTACGGCGCGGAAGTGGGAAGGACTTTGCTGTCGGCCTACGGGGACGATATCAAAGTCAGGGCCAGAGCCAAAGCGGCGGCCGGTTCGGATGCCAGGATGAACGGCTGCTCCATGCCTGTGATCATCAATTCCGGCAGCGGCAATCAGGGGATGACCTGTTCTTTGCCGGTGATCGAGTTCGCGAAGGAGTGGCAGGTGTCCAGAGAGCGGATGTACCGGGCGCTGGTCGTGAGCAATCTGGTCGCCATTCACCAGAAGAAATATATCGGCAGCCTGTCCGCTTACTGCGGTGCGGTGAGCGCCGCCTGCGGGGCCGGAGCAGCCATCACCTATCTGTACGGCGGGGACTACGAAGCGGTGTCCAATACCATAACCAATACGATCGCCAACATGGGCGGGGTGGTCTGCGACGGCGCAAAATCATCCTGCGCGGCGAAGATCGCGTCGGCGGTGGATGCGGCGATCATGGCGCATATGCTGGAGAATGCGGATCACTGCTTCCGGCCGGGAGAGGGCCTGGTGCGGGAGAATGTGGAGGATACGATCAAAAGTATGGGCTATGTGGGCAGGGTCGGTATGAAAGATACGGATGTGACGATCTTAAATCTGATGATCGGGGAGAAACCGGCTTCCTTTTAGCGTTTGTAATTAGTCGGTCTTTGCAGTATAATATAACAAAGAGGGCTGAACATGAAATTGAATGATATTATTACTATTTTAAAACAGGTTTATAATAAATATGACAATATCCGGTTGGGTGTAGCCGGTTCCTATGCGAATGGCAATGAGAAATCATCCAGTGACATAGATGTTGTAATAGACGGCGATTCCATGCGGGTTGATATTATGGAATATATCAAGAGCCTGTTTGATATCACGGTTGATGTGTTATGGGTGGATCTGATGAAACAGGAAGATGATGAGTTAGACAGATTTGCAGTGGAAAACGGTTTGCCGGTCAATCAATATTCAGCATACAAGACAGTGATGCAGGAAGTCAGGTGGATATGACAAAATCCTATAAAAAGGATATCCAGTTGTTGATGTCAATCTTACAGAGGCAGAATGACATGAAAGAAGTGATCAAGCGTTTCGGATGCAGTCAGAATAATTTAGAACAGGATAAGATGGCTTTTGATCTATGCGCTTTTTATATGGCACAGATCGGAGAAGCGGCTAAATTGCTGACAGACGATACTCAGAATTCTCTGACCTGTATTAATGCCGGCATATTGAAAGCATTTAGAAATATGATAGACCACACCTACGAAAAAGTTAACAAAAAATACTTGAAGGCATATATTTTCAATATGATCGAACCAAAGGCTGTAATGGAGATCAGAAACAGAATCAATTACTGTAACGAAAATGCAGAGGACGGTTGATCACAGACATGTAAGATACATCAATAAATTAATCGTAATGGATAAGCTGCCCTGCATATATTTTAGTAACAACAATATGCAGGGTATCATTATGCACAAAAAGGGCAAAAGTTGGAACGACAAGATGAAACTGGCCATGTGCGAGCTGGAGAGGAAGATACAGGGAGAATCGGCGTATCATGATAGAAGAAAAGAGACATGGCCAGGGCAGGAGCAGGTAGAAGCCTGGACGGCGGAAAGACAGCGCCAGCGGGGGTGCGGGCAGTACTGCAGCTGCACGGCGCAGGAGATTCCTGTCACCAAGGAGGAAAAGAAACGGCAGAATTTTATCAAAAGCGTCTGCGTGCAGGTAGCCAAGTCGGCGGCCTTTGCACTGGCGACCATCGCCCTGATCCAGGGCGTGAGCAGGCATCTGCCGGATTCCATCACGGTCAGCAGTTCCGTGGGCGGAAGGGAGCTTCCCATCTACTGTGTGGAGACGGATAAGAAGCAGGTGGCACTCAGTTTTGATGCGGCCTGGGGGAATGGCAGGTGAATGGAACGGGACAGTATTTCGGTCCGGTTACATTCATATGAGAAAGGATTGTACCGATGGAAAGGAATTTGGAACTGTATGAAAAGAAAATACTTAAAGATAAAGAATTCCCGATCCAGTTACTTGTAAATAAATGGAACAGCAAAGGAAAATATTTTGGTGCGCACTGGCATGAACAGATCGAACTGCACTATGTGGTGCGTGGGCGGACGGTGATCAGGCTGGAGCAGGAGGAGATGGATGCCGGGGAAGGCGCGCTTGTGATAGCCAACAGCAATGTTCTGCACGAAGGATATAACAGAGACGGTGAGATGGAAGTGCTGGTGGTGATCTTTGACATGGAGGACTTTTCCAGGGAATTTGCGGACAAGAATATCATCTTTTGTCCGATGATTTCCGGCGACGCGGAAATTTCCAGAATCATGTTCCATATTTATGAGGAATATCAAAGGAAAGAAATTGGCTATCAACTGGTCTGCAAAGGGGAGCTTTTAAAGCTTGTTACATATCTGGCGCGCAACAAAGCGATTGAAATGCTCTCGGAAGAAGGCGTTTTAAAACGGCGTAAAAAGCTGGAACGTCTTAACAGAGTTTATCAGTATATTGAGATGCATTATGCGGAAGTGATAACCAACTGCGAGCTGGCGGAACTGGTACATTTGAGTGAGGGGCGGTTTTATCATATCTTTAAGGAGAGTGCAGGGGTGGCTCCCCAACAGTATATCAATGAGATCCGGCTCAATAAGGCAATGAAACTTCTTAAGCAGGATGCGATCACGGCCACGGAAGCAGCGGAGGCTGTGGGCTTTTTGGATTATAATAACTTCGGGCGTATGTTTCGCAGGTATTTTGGTTGTACGCCTCTGGAAGCGCGCAGACAGGCGCACGTCAGTGAAAAGACACAGCGTAAATAACAGGCCTTAATAAAACAGCAGAATCGTATGAGTTTTTCAGCAGGAGAAAGCTATCTTTCTTCTGCTGTCTTTTTTTATAATAGTCACAATTTCAACGGAGCGAAAATATAAATTTTCGTAATACGAAACAGGTACGTTGGTAATAAGTCACAATTTAAAGGAGGAAAAAGAAGTGAAATTAGGGACTTTTACGGTAGTGCTGGGCGACAAATCTTTGGACGAAGCATGTAGCTTTTTAGCAGCAAACGGCGTGCAGATGGTGGAAATTGGATGCGGCGGATTCCCGGGGAAAGCGCATTGTGATGCGGCCGCTCTTCTGGCGGACGAGAAGAAGCAGAAGGAATTTCTGGACACGATCCACAAACATAATCTGGAGATCAGCGCATTGAGCAGCCATGGCAATATGGTGCATCCGAATCCGGAAATCGCAAAGAAGTTTGATGACGATCTGACCAACGCGATTTTGCTGGCGGAGAAGCTGGGTGTGCCTGTGGTAAACACATTTTCAGGCTGTCCCGGAGGAAGCCCGCAGGATACCATGCCCAACTGGGTGACATGCCCCTGGCCGGAAGATTTTACGGAAGTTTTGGATTACCAGTGGAATGAAGTGCTGATTCCTTACTGGAAGAAGAAGGTGGCTTTTGCAAAAGAGCATGGCATACATAAAATTGCACTGGAACTGCATCCGGGCTTCTGCGTTTATAATACGAGGACTCTGCTGCGCTTAAGGGAAGCGGTAGGACCGGAGATCGGTGCCAATTTTGACCCCAGCCACTTAATCTGGCAGGGCATGGATCCCTGTGTATGTATCCGTGAACTTGGCAAAGCGGGGGCACTGTTCCATTTCCACGCAAAAGATACGAAGATCGACCCCGTCAATACGGCAGTTAACGGTGTGCTGGATACGACGCACTATGGCAATGAGATTGAGCGTTCCTGGATTTTCAGATCCGTAGGATACGGCCACGGAGAGGAATTCTGGAAAGCGATCGCTTCAGAGCTGAGACTGGCGGGTTATGATTACGCTGTCAGCATTGAGCATGAGGACAGTCTGATGTCCGGCAGGGAAGGGCTGCTTAAGGCAATCGAATGTCTGAAAAATGTACTCATTTTCGAAGAGAGAGGAAGTATGTACTGGGCATGAAAAAGCATTATTTAGCGATGGTCGGCTTCGGCGGAATGGCCGGCTGGCATTATGACTTGATTGAAAAAATAGAGAATCTGTCAGTGGCGGGTATCTGGGATATCAGGGAAGAGAGACGGGAATACGCGCGTTCCAGACAGATTCCTGTATATGGCAGTCTGGAAGAACTCTTAGCGGATGAAAAGGTGGATATTGTGCTGGCAGCGACGCCGAACGATGTGCATAAAAGTATTGCCATCGCAGCGATGAAGGCCGGAAAGAATGTGGTCAGTGAGAAACCGGTCACACTGTGTTCGGCGGATCTGCAGGAGATGATCGAGGCTTCCAGGGAATGCGGCCGGTTCCTGACGGTACACCAGAACCGCCGTTGGGATGAGGATTTCCTGACTGTAAAGAAATTGCTGGCGGAGGGAACGCTGGGGGAAGTGTACCGGTTGGAATCGAGAGTACACGGTTCCCGCGGAATCCCGGGGGACTGGCGTCAGGAGAAAGAGCATGGCGGCGGCATGGTGCTGGATTGGGGCGTGCATCTTCTGGACCAGGCGCTTATGATGTTTCCGGGGACAGCGCTTGAGACGATCTATGCAACGGTTACGAATGTGACCAATCAGCTGGTGGACGATGGATTTACGGCAGATCTGGGATTTGCCAACGGCGTGCACATGATCGTGGAAGTAGGGACGAGCAATTTTATCAACCTTCCCCGCTGGTATGTGCTGGGCAGAGACGGCACGGCAATGATCAAGGATTGGGGAGAAAATTTAAAAATCGTGCGGGCCTGCGGAACGGACGAAGAGGATGTGGTTCCGGTAAGAACGGCGGCCGGTCTGACAAAGACGATGGCGCCGCGGCGTGATGACAGCATCTTTACGGAAGAGCGCCCGGAAGAAAAGAGCGATATCTGCGATTTCTACAGAAATGTGATGGCGGTATTGGAAGGCGGGGAAGAGAGCCTGATCAAGTTGGAGGAAGTGGCGCGTGTTATGCGCGTGATGGAAGCGATATTCGAATCTTCCGAGAAGAAACAGGTCGTACAGTTTGAAGTGTAGAACAAATAATGGAAGGAGCAATTTGCTATGAAATTACCAGTTGCGGCACAGGTATACTCTGTGCGTGAGCAGGCGGAGGCGGATTTTGGCGGGACGATGCAGCAGCTTGCAGACATGGGATATGACGGCGTGGAGCTGGCAGGATTATACGGGAAATCCGCCGGGGAAATTCGTGCCTGTCTGGATCAGGCAGGACTGCAGGCGATCAGCGCCCATGTACCGATGAGCGATTTTGAAGGGGATTTGGACAAAACGGTGCAGGACTATAAGGAGATCGGCTGTCAATATGTGGCGATTCCCTACCTGGACAAAGAAAGATGGTACGGCGGCAGCCGGTTTCAGGATACCCTTGATATGATCGCAAAGATAGCCGGGAAATGCCGGGAAGCGGGCATGGAACTGCTTTACCACAACCATAATTTTGAGTTCGAAAAGACGGCGGAGGGCGGATATCAGCTGGATGCCTTCTATGACGCGATTCCCGCAGAACAGTTGAAGACAGAACTTGATCTGTGCTGGGTAAAAGCGGGCGGAGCAGACCCTGTCAGCTGTCTGCAGAAGTACAGCGGACGCTGCCCGATCGTACATGTGAAGGATTTTATCCGCAAGGACGGCGAAGTCGTGCTGGTGGCAGTGGGAGACGGAGAGGTCGGTGTGGAAAAGGTGGTGCCCGCCGCCGTGGAATGCGAAGCCAGATGGCTGGTGATCGAACAGGATACGCACACCTTTGGCACGCCCATGGAAAATATGGAGAAGAGCCTGAAATGCGTAAAAGCGAAATGAGATCAGGTAACGTAAAATAAAACAAGCCCTGTAAGGAGGACAGTATCATGAAAATTTTAAATGTTGGTGTTGTGGGATGCGGCGGCATTGCAAACAATAAGCATCTGCCCGCTATGAAGAGAACCGGTTGTTACAATATCGTCGCTTTCTGCGATCTGGTTGAAGAACGCGCCGAGAAGGCAAAGAAAGAGTTCGGCACGGAGGACGCCCGTGTTTATACGGATTATGAGGAACTCATCAAGGAGGATCTGGATGCGGTATATGTGCTGACGCCCAACAGCAGTCACGCTCCTGTTGCGATCGCGGCGATGAAGGCCGGCAAGCATGTTATGTGTGAAAAGCCTATGGCAAAAACGTTTGCGGAAGCACAGGAAATGGTGAAGACGGCGAAAGAGACGGGAAAAATTTTGACAATAGGGTATCAGAACCGTTACAGAAGTGATTCCCAGTATCTGAAAAAAGCCTGCGCGAACGGCGACCTGGGCGAGGTTTATTACGCAAAAGCACATGCGATCCGCAGAAGAGCGGTTCCTACATGGGGCGTATTTCTGGATGCGGAAAAGCAGGGCGGCGGTCCGCTGATCGACATCGGCACACATGCACTGGATCTGACACTCTGGATGATGGATAACTATGAACCGGAATCCGTAACGGGTTCTGTGTTCCGTAAGCTGGCCGACCAGAAGGATACCGGAAACGCATGGGGAGACTGGGATCCGGAAGTGTTTACGGTGGAAGACTCTGCTTTTGGCTTTATTAAAATGAAAAACGGCGCGGCCATTCATCTGGAGGCGGCATGGGCGTTAAACAGCCTGGAAGTGGATGAGGCGAAGACGACCCTCTGCGGAACGAAGGCGGGAGCCGATATGAAAGACGGGCTGCGTATCAACCGTGTACAGTACGGCAAACAGTGCGTGGAGAAACCGGCATTGGGCGCAGGCGGCGTTGCCTTTTATGACGGAGCGGCCGAAAGGCCGGAAGACGAGGAACAGAAGATCTTCTATGATGCCATCGTGAATGGGAAACCGTTAACCGTATTGCCGGAACAGGCGATGGTAGTGACACAGATACTGGAAGCAATTTATGAGTCTGCAAAGACAGGGAAGACAATTTACTTTGACTAAACGGTGAACAGAGTAGAAAAGAGGGAAAATGAAATTAGGGATTATTTCCTGGATTCGGGAAGAGGATTTTATAAAAGTAAAGGACAAGGGACTTTCCTTTGTGGAACTGGATGTAAACGACCGTGCGGAGGAGTTTTTGGCCCATGTGGACGAGGTGAAAGAATACAGTGAGCGGTATGAGCTGCCTGTCCAGGCTGTGGGACGCTGGGGAAGCGGACGGATCTGTAAGGACGGCATCTGTGAGGAGGAACTTGCTTTGGAATGCCGTCTGATCGAAGCGGCGGCCAGTCTGGGATGCACCATTTATATTACGGGCTGTAATTATGTGGAGGAACTCTCCTATTATGAAAACTGCCAGCTTGCAATTTCTTATTTTGAAAAGCTGATCGCTTTTGGAAAGCAGAAGAGCGTGAGGATTGCAACTTATAATTGCAGGTGGAACAACTTTGTCTGTGATGCCATGGCCTACACGGTCATTCATGGGTACTTGAAAGATTTGTATATTAAGTATGATACCTCTCACTGCATTTACGCAGGAGGAGACTACCTGCAGGAGGCCAGAGACTGGGGAGGACGGTTCATTCACGTCCATATCAAAGGGGCGCTTTTGATCGATGGAAAGCGTTTTGACGACCCGCCTGCCGGGATGGATATGACAAATTGGGGTGCATTCTTCTCCGTGCTGTATGAGAAAGGATATGAAGAGGGGTTGAGTATCGAACCGCATTCCGCAACATGGCACGGTGAACTGGGCGATAAGGGTGTGGACTATACGATTGCGTACATCAGAAAACTGATGCTTTTGTAAACTGCAAAAAGTTTGACCAGTTTCTTATTTGAGAAGATATTTAAGAAGATAACATGTAAGGGCAGAGCCGGTAAGTCTGTGAATGAAGTCACAGTTTACCGGCTTTGCTTTTGCCTCCGGGCGGGGTTGTTGACCGGGCGTGCTCTGCATATATATAGTAGAAAGAAGACTGACATGGAGTAAAAACAGTAAAATGTCAAAACCGGATCAAAATTATACGGTGATCAGAGAGTATAAGAACCTGTACGACATGGAAGAACTGATAAGGCGCATTATTCGAACACACATCGGGAGGATACAGGAGGGGAAAGAGAAAGCAGAAGGGGCAGAAAGCAGGGAGTAGCCATGGGAAACAGGAAGGAGCAAACGCGGACGAAAGAAGATGCAAAGTTAAATACGGCGTTGTATATCCGTCTTTCCAGAGAAGACGGGGATAAAGCCGAGAGCTTAAGCGTTGCAAATCAGCGTATGCAGCTTATGGAATTTATGGAAAGGCAGAGTGACCTGCGCCTGCACGATGTCTATGTGGACGACGGACATACGGGAACAAACTTTGAACGTCCGGCTTTTAAGCGGATGATTGAAGACATCGAGGCCGGGAACGTGCAGTGCGTTCTTGTCAAAGACCTGTCCAGGCTTGGCAGGAATCTGCCGGAAGTCTCAAAGTACACGGGCGAATATTTTCCGCACAAAAGAGTACGCTTTATCGCTGTCAATGATCTGATAGACCGGAACTATCTGGAGATTGATCCGGATGGAGATATGATGATGGATTTTAAAAATATGTGCAACGGGTTTTATCCGAGAGATATCTCCAAAAAGGTACGTTCCACTTTCCGCAGCAAACAGAACAGCGGCCAGTTTATCGGCGCTTTTGCCAGTTTTGGCTATGTGAAGTCGGCGGAGGATCACAACAGGCTGGAAATTGACCCCTGCGCCGCGGATATCGTGAAGAGGATTTTTGCCATGTACATAAAAGGGCACGGGCAAAATACGATCGCGAAGATTCTGAATGAGGAAGGTGTACCATGCCCGTCGGAGTATAAAAGGCAGTGCGGGCTGAACTACCACAACGGCAACAGGCTGGGCACTACTGCTTACTGGACGTATTCGACAGTGAGAAATATTTTGCGGAATGAAATATATACCGGCAGCATGGTGCAGAATAAAAGTTTCAGACAGATGTGTAAGAAAAATGCGGTCAGCCTGCCGAGGGAAAAGTGGATCGTCGTCGAAAACACCCATGCGCCTGTGATCGACAGGGAAACGTGGGATAAGGTGCAGGATCTTCTGCAAAGAAATACGAGGCAGACCGGTCTTACGGACAATGTCCATCTGTTTGCCGGCTATCTGAGATGCGGGGACTGTGGGCGCGCCATGGTTAAGATCAGGCGCAGAGGCGAAACATATTTTAACTGTGGCAGCTATAACCGCTATGGCAGGAAAATCTGCACGATTCATAACATTACCGGGCGGAAACTGGAAGAGATTGTGCTGCAGGACCTGAATCTGATGATCCGGTCGGTGCAGGATATAGAGCGGCTGGTCACGGAAGAAAATCAGAGACAGCGTAAGACGCGCCTCAGTTCTCTGGGCGACAGCTCCGGCTATCAGACACAAATCAGGCGCCTTAGGCAGAAGAAAGAGCGTACGTACGAAGATTATGCCGACGGGCTGATCACGAAGGACGAGTACCGACAGTACAGGGACAAATACGAACAGCAGATAGAAGCCGCCAGTGCAATGCTGGCTAAGATCGGCGAAGTTAAAGAGCAGCCGCCTGAAAACGGCCCGTGGATTGAAAGGCTGCTGCAGTACCGGGAATTGTCTCATCTTGACAGGAATATCGTTGTGGAAATGGTCTCTATGATTTACATTTATGAAGACAATACCGTGAAGATCGTCTATAACTTTTCCGATAAAGTGGAGGCGTTACGGAACGGTAAGATGCCAGAGAATAGTAAGATGCCAGAAACGGTCCATCAACAGTCCATCTTCCTGGGGGAATGAAGACACGGGACGCATTCTGGAAACGCTCAAGAAACATAATGTGAAGGTGACCTTCTTCATGACCGGGGGCTGGGTGGAAAGCTATCCGGATGATGTGAAGGCGATTCTGGCAGCAGGTCATGATCTCGGCAATCACAGCGAGAACCATAAAAACATGTCACAGCTCTCCGACGAACAGTGTCAGGAAGAACTGATGAAGGTACATACCAGGGTGCAGGAACTGACAGGGTATGAGATGTTTCTTTTCCGGCCGCCCTACGGTGATTATGACAATCATGTCATAACCAATACCCATAAATGCAACTATTATCCGATCCAGTGGTCCATTGATTCTCTCGACTGGAAAGACTACGGGGCCGACGATATTGTCAAACGCGTGGTGGAATCCGATAAATTGAAAAACGGATCGATCATTTTAATGCATAACGGAGCCAAATACACGGCTGACGCGCTGGAAGCCGTGATCACGGGACTGCAGGATAAAGGGTATGAACTGGTGCCGATCTCACAACTGATCTACAGGGATAAGTACCATATGAAAGCGGACGGGACACAGGTGTCCGGGGAATGAAAATGACTGATGAAGCTGAAAAATCCGCATTGTTAAAATGCGGATTTTTTTGTATACTTGTTATTGGGTCAAACGATTTAGGCATACTGCGGTGCCGGTCCGGAGCGCTGGAAATGAGGACATCAAAGCATGAAAACGATTTTAAAATACATGAAACCGTACAATACCTACATATTGTTTACGCTGCTTTTGAAATTCGGAGCGTCCATGATGGATCTTTTGATCCCTTCTCTGCTGGCAAAGATCATAGACGATATCGTGCCGCTCGGGGAGGTGCGTCTGATCTTCTGGTGGGGCGGGGTGATGATCCTGTGTGCGGTCATTTCCGTGACCACCAATGTGCGGGCAAACCGTATGGCGGAGATTTCGGCAGGCGGGATGACGAGACAGCTTAGGCACGATCTTTTTGAGAAGATCACATATCTGAGTGCCAGACAGATGAACGAGTTTACGGTGTCTTCGGCAGTATCCAGACTGACTTCCGATACCTACAATGTGAACCGGATGATGGCAAGGATGCAGCGGCTGGGAGTGCGGGGGCCGATCCTTCTGACCGGCGGTATTCTGATCACGGTGACGATGGAACCGAAGCTGGCGTCGGTACTGATCGCTTCGCTGCCTTTTATCGCTGTGATTGTGTGGGTCGTCACGAAGCTGAGCATTCCCGTATATACCGGGCAGCAGAGGGTGCTGGACGGGCTGGTGCGGGTTCTGCAGGAGAATATCACCGGTGTGCGGGTGATCAGGGCGCTTTCCCGGACAGACTATGAGCGGGAGCGGTATGACGGCGTCAATGAAGAACTGGCCAGGATCGAGCAGAAGGCGGGCAGGATATCTTCCGCCAGCGGTCCGGCGACGACCCTTGTGCTGAATCTGGGGCTGACGGCGGTGATCATAACCGGCGCTTATCTGGTGCAGAAGGGGGAGACGGGGCCGGGGGCAATCATCGCCTTCCTGAGTTATTTTATTTTGATCCTGAATGCCATGCTGGGCATTACGAGGATCTTTGTCATGTGCTCCAAAGGGATGGCTTCACTGGGGCGGATCAGCGAGGTGCTGGAGGCTCCGGAAGAGATGCAGGTGCAGATCAGATCAGAAGAATCGGACAAGGCCATTGCAGGGGTATCGGAGGAAAGCATTCCCCTGGTGGAGTTTCGCGATGTGAGTTTTTCTTATAACGGGAAGGGAGATCATCTGTCCCATATCAGTTTTACCCTGAAAAAAGGGGAAAGTCTGGGGATCATCGGCGCCACCGGCAGCGGCAAGAGCACCATTGTGAATCTGCTTCTGCGGTTTTATGATGTGGACAGCGGAAGTATTTGGATCGGCGGCAGGCGGATCGACACCATTCCCTATCCGGAACTGCGGGCGATGTTTGGGGTGGTGTTTCAGAATGATTATCTGATGGCGTCGTCCGTGGAGGAGAACATAGACTTTTTCCGGGGGTTTGACGGTGCGCAGGTCAGGGAGGCGGCGCAGTATGCCCAGGCGGAGGCTTTTATCCGGGAAAAAGAGGGGGAGATGGATGCCCGGATCGCGGTGCGCGGCAATAACCTGAGCGGCGGCCAGAAGCAGCGGATCATGATTGCACGGGCGTTGGCGGCAAAGCCAAAGATTCTGATTCTGGATGACGCCTCCTCGGCATTGGATTATAAGACGGATGCAAAGCTGCGCAAGGAGCTGGGAAAGCATTTTCGGAATACGACGACGATCAACATTGCCCAGCGTATCAGCTCCATTCAGGGGGCGGATCACATCCTGGTACTTGAGGACGGCAGATGCATCGGTTACGGTACCCATGGGGAGCTTCTGCAGAACTGTGCGGCATATCAGATGATCTATGAGCTGCAGATGGGGCAGAGGGAGGAGGCATCGGGCGATGAAAGGTAAGAAGAAATATCTGCTGCTTCGGCTATGGCGTTATCTGAGCCGCTACCATCTGCTGATCGCGGCGGGCGTGGCGCTGATGTTTTCATCCAATGTGCTGGCACTTCTGGGACCGAGGCTTTCCGGACGTGCAATCGACGCCATCGGCATACGGGCAGGCGGCGTGGACTTTGAGAAAGTATTTTATTATACGGGCTGGATGGCAGTCCTCTATGTGATCTCGGCCGTTTTATCCTATCTGTTGTCTTTGCTGACGATTTATCTGACGAGGCGGATTATTTACCAGATGCGGAAAGACGTGTTTGAGAACCTGTCCCGGCTGCCGGTGTCCTTTTTTGACGAGTATTCCACGGGTGATATCATCAGCGTCGTCACCTACGATATTGATACGGTGAACCAGTCGCTTTCCAACGATTTCCTGCAGATTTTACAGAGCGTGATCACGGTGCTCTTTTCTCTGGTGATGATGCTGTCCATCGCACCGATGATGGTGCTGATCTTCGTGGTGACGATCCCTGTTTCCATGATGCTGACGAAGTTTATCATCAGCCATTCCCGGCCGCTTTTCCGGATTCGGTCGAAGAAGCCCAGTCTGCTTTTGCGGCGGCGGAGCGGGTATTCCGGCTGATGGACGAGCTGCCGGAGCGGCCGGACGGGGAGAAGGCGCGGGTGCTGGAGGAGGTTTACGGGGATGTGATCCTGCGGGATGTTTCTTTCGGCTATCAGCCGGAGCAGCAGATCCTGAAGGAATTTAACCTGCATGCGAAAGCGGGACAGCAGATTGCCATAGTGGGGCCTACCGGTGCAGGAAAAACGACGGTCATCAACCTTTTGATGCGGTTCTATGACATCAGCAAGGGCTGTATCCTGCTGGACGGACAGGACGCCTACGATATCAAAAGGGACAGTCTGCGCGGCGCCTACACCATGGTACTGCAGGACGCATGGCTTTTCCACGGGACAATCTATGAAAATCTTGTCTACGGCAGGGAAAATATCACCATGGAAGAGGTGGAAAAGGCGGCCAGAGCGGCCATGATCTACTCCTATATCAAAAAGCTGCCGGAAGGCTTCCAGACGCAGCTTTCTGACAACGGGGTGCATATCTCCAAGGGGCAGAGACAGCTTCTGACCATCGCAAGAGCCATGCTTTCCGATGCCCGGATGCTGATTCTGGATGAGGCTACTTCCAATGTGGATACCCGCACGGAGATGCAGATTCAGAAGGCCATGCGCAGCCTGATGGCGGACAAGACCTGCTTCGTGATCGCCCACAGGCTTTCCACGATCCGACATGCGGATCTGATCCTGGTGGTAAAAGACGGCCGCATCGCCGAGCAGGGCAGCCACGAGGAACTGATGAGGAAACGCGGGGAGTATTTCCAGATGCAGCAGGCCCAGTTTGAAGGGGCATTTGAGTAAAGAACAGGCAGCCTTTAGCGGCTGCCCAAAACAGTTAGAAACAGATTTCGGATCGAATCTTTTGGGAAGTTTCCCAGTTCCGGCAGGCGGTCGTTGTTGATCAGCCCACCACCCATGGAGGCGTGTCCTCCGCCGCTTCCCACATCTTTTAAGGCTTCGTGGAGCAGATTGCCGGCGTGGATGTCCGGATCCTCCGACCGAACGGACAGCTTGACGCCGTCTGCGCGGAAAGAAAACACGATCGCTACTTCCACCTCGATCAGAGAGAGGATGAAATCTGACAGGATTGCGATCAGTGCATCCGGGCAGGAAAAGGGGATGCAGGAGAAACCGGTCTTATCATAAATTTCTATATTTTCGATCGCCGCACCGTAGGCTTTCAGATCGGAAAATTCCATGTTGTTTCTCTCTAAATCGGACAGCTTCTCCTGGTCACAGTGGGGGAACAGGAAGGCGAACATCTGGATGTCGAATTCCGTCACGCCTCTGGTGAACTGGAGGGTGTCCATTTTCAATCCATAGAGCAGCGCAGTGGCCGTATCCTTGTCCGGTACATTGCCGGAAAGCGCGTAATATTCTGCGATCAGGGAAGAGCAGGCGCCGGTGATGCGGATATCCTGATAATGGTATGTCATGGGAACGAAGGTGGGATGATGGTCGATACAGGCCACTTCGTCGCCGATGAAATCCGTCACGTTTCCGCCATGCTTCTGGGTATCCACGTAGATGATCGGGTCCGTTTCCAGCATGTCGGCGCGCAGTTTTTCATAGGGTGACATCTGAATCTGGAACGCATCCAGCATCTTGGAGGCGCTCAGCTTGTCGATGCGCCCGTCATAGCATAGCCGGGACTCCACCCCGTACAGCGCCAGCAGCTTTTGCAGGCCATAGGCGGAGGCAATCGCGTCAGGGTCGGGGAAATTATGGGTCTGGATGTAGACGGGATGGTTTCGGCACAGGGCCACCAGATCGTTTAGTTTGTTCATAGTTGGGAATCTCCTTTGTGTATTTTTCCAATGTGTAATCCTCTTTTAACAACAAATTACGATTTGTATGGATATATTATAACACTTATATTATAGCACCCGGATATGGAATTTTCCTATCATTTTCCTACATTTATATTTCTTTGTGAAACAGCTATTTTGTTGAAAAACGGCGCTTTTTGTTATACACTTAGTGTGAAATGAGGATGAGGGGGCATGGGAAATGAAATGTATCAAGTGCGGCCGGGAGATTGATAACGGCGTTGTGTTCTGTCCGTATTGCGGCGAAAAGACTGCCGGGAAGGAGGTTTCGGCGGGAGAGTCCGGGCCGATCTATACGGCCGAAGTGAAAGGGTTGATGAAATCCGGTCATCTGGCGGTATACCGTGACAGGACGGAACTTATCACGAGCAGCGTGCAGAAGGCGGTATACGATTATTCTGCGCTGGTGGCAGTAAAAAAGGGGCTGGACCGGATCCAGTTCATAACGGAAGACGGGCGGACGGAGTCCTGCGTTGTGAGCAGGAAAAATATTCATGAGGCTTTTCTGTATATTGAGAAAGCGGTGCAGCCTTATATCGAAGAGCGGAAAAGGCGGCTGATGGCGGAGGGGATCCGGTATTCTCTTGTTGTCGGTATGGGATTGACCGGCGGGATCCTCAACCTCAGGGACGACCGGGCGGAATTTCGGTCGAAGTCCGGGCAGGTTGAGATCGTGTGCTATCAGGATGTACGGGCACTGGGACGGTCTGCGGGCATACTGGAATTTGCGCTGACCAACGGTGCTTCGCGGTCTTATACGGTGGACCGGGAAATCTGGGAGGAAGTTCTGGATTTTGTGGAACAGGCGATCGCGCCTCATGTGGAGAAGAGAACCGTCGGGTTTGACACGTCCTTTGGTATAGACGAGCGGATCGAGATCAACGAAGAGCGGGGCGTGTTTCATTTTATCAGACAGGGTGGCAGCGTGATCTCGGAAGAATACGCCATGGAAGACATGGTAAAATGTGAGTGGCAGGAAGAAAATCTGGATAATGTGCTGGGCGGTGTCCTGTCCGGCGGCATGGCGCTTTTGAGCAGCGCGGCGAAGGCAGCAGGCGCCCAGAGTACGGCGAATGCGGAAGACAGGATCGGCCATGTGGGGGTGGCGCTGACACTCCACAGCGGTCAGAGAAAATGGGTTGAGAGCCTGCGGTTCGGAGATTTTCCGCTGGGCATGACCAGATCCAACAGGAAATATGACAGATATGTCGCCGAAGTATCCGGGTTTATGGAATATCTGGGCAGCCGGTATCCGGACTGTGAACTGGCGATGCCTGTTTTACCCGAGCCGGAGGAAAGGGAGACCGAGTTGTCTGTTGACGGGGCAGACAGTGAAGACGGTGCAGGCGGTGTGACCGGAAGTGCCGGGAGCGGTGAGAAAGCCGGTTTGGCAGAAGGCGCCGGGGTGTCCGGCACGGCGGCGGTGCAGGAACAGCTCGGCATCAAGAAGTATATCGAGGGCGTGTCAGGCTTTATCAGTGAATGTGCGACACCGATGACGATCGTAATCCAGGGAAGCTGGGGAAGCGGCAGGAACAGTATTCTGCAGATGTTATCCGAAAGCCTGGAAGAGGGGTATCGGGGGAATCAGTTCTGGTTCCATGCCGGGCAGTTTTCCCGTTCCGTATCGGCAGAGCAGTTGCCCCTGCAGGTGGGCAATAAGCTGATCAGCCAGCTTGGCGGTACAGGCGGCGGTGCGGCGAAAGACCGTATGATCAAGGTCACAAAGGGGCTGATCAATATCACGTCCGGTTTTATCTCCCAGGGCAGTACGGACGGACAGAATTTTACGGATGCACTGTTTCAGGACGGTCCGGCGGATTCTCTGGAAAAGGCTGTCAGAAACTTTTCGGAGCTGATTCAAAAGAAGGGCGGCGATAAGGGCAAGGTCATCATCTTTGTGGATGGTCTGGACAGGCTTGCGCCTGCCGATGGCGTGGAACTGCTGGAAGCCATGCGGGATTTCTTCGACTGCGAAGGGTGTGTGTTCGTGGTCGCGGCAGACTACAGTTCGGTGATTCGCGGGGCGGTGGAACGGTACGGACAGGATTTTGATGAGAAAAAGGGGAAGAGCTTTTTTGACAGGCTGTTTCAGGTATCGTTCCGTGTGCCGACGTCAGGTTTTCAGATACAGAATTATGTGCAGGACAGGCTGGAGCATATCGGCATCTGTGCAGAAGAGACAGAACTGGAGTTTTATGTGGAATTGATCCGCCGTTCCGTGGGCAGCGATCCGAAGATCATGGACCGCCTGTTCAACTCCTTCCTGTTGCTTAAGAAAATGGCGGCGGAAGAGTTATATGAGATACGGGAAAGACGTTTGATGCTGTTTGCTTTGCTGTGCATGCAGACGTGCTTCCGCGCTGTCTATGAATTGATCGTGCAGATGAAGGATAAGGTGACGCCGGATTTCCTCTCAGGGCTTTGTGCAGGGCAGGAGGATGTGCTGTCCGGTTCTCTGCGCGGGGCTGAGGAAAAGGCAAAATTCCTTGAGTTTATTGGGATTTTCCACGATATCATAGATAAGGACCGGCAGTGCGGCATATCCGAGGCGGAGTGCGGCGTGTTTGCGCAGGTGCTGGAAGTTTCGGGCATCACGTCCAAATAAAGGGAGTTTCGGGCAGTCACAGGGAAGGGAAGTATTGAGAACTCAGCGTATATTTGGTGCAGCGGCGATTCGAAGAACTGAATTGACACTGCCATATCTATAATGATAGAATGGGGAACGACAACGAAATTGACATGGGAAAGCGAGACTTTGTGGAAATTTTCACAGACGGATATGCTGCAGATCCGGAGCATATCCGTCGGAAATATTCGAAATCAGAATCGCACAAAGTGGGTACGCAAAGATAAGAATGGAGGACATGTATGCCACGCAGAACAGATATTCATAAGGTGCTGATCATCGGTTCAGGCCCGATCATCATCGGGCAGGCCTGTGAGTTCGATTACTCGGGAACACAGGCTTGTAAAGCGCTCCGCAAATTAGGGTACGAGATCGTGCTGGTGAATTCCAATCCGGCCACCATCATGACGGATCCGGAGACAGCGGATGTGACTTATATTGAGCCGCTCAATGTAGAACGGCTGGAACAGATCATTGCAAAAGAACGCCCCGACGCATTGCTTCCGAATCTGGGAGGCCAGTCCGGGCTTAATTTGTGTGCGGAATTACATAAGGCGGGCGTCCTGGAGAAATACAATGTAAAGGTCATCGGGGTGCAGGTGGATGCCATCGAGCGGGGCGAGGACCGCATCGAGTTCAAGAAGACCATGAACGCGCTGGGTATCGAGATGGCCCGCAGTGAGGTGGCTTACTCCGTGGAGGAGGCGCTGTCCATCGCCGAGAAGCTGGGGTATCCGGTGGTGCTGCGTCCGGCCTACACCATGGGCGGAGCCGGTGGCGGCCTCGTCTATAACAGGGAAGAGCTGCAGGTGGTTTGTGCCAGAGGCTTACAGGCCAGCCTGGTGGGACAGGTTCTGGTGGAGGAGTCGATCCTCGGCTGGGAAGAGCTGGAGCTGGAAGTGGTGCGGGATGCGGACAACAATATCATCACCGTATGCTTTATCGAGAATATCGATCCGCTGGGAGTTCACACCGGCGATTCCTTCTGTTCCGCCCCCATGCTGACCATTTCGGAAGAGTGCCAGAGGCGGCTGCAGGAGCAGGCTTACAAGATCGTGGAATCGGTGCAGGTGATCGGCGGCACCAATGTGCAGTTTGCCCATGATCCGGTGTCGGACCGGATCATCGTGATCGAGATCAATCCCCGTACATCCCGTTCTTCCGCACTGGCAAGCAAGGCTACGGGCTTCCCCATCGCCCTGGTGTCGTCCATGCTGGCGGCGGGCCTGACGCTGAAAGACATCCCCTGTGGAAAATACGGCACGCTGGATAAATATGTGCCTGACGGCGACTATGTGGTGATCAAGTTTGCCCGCTGGGCATTCGAGAAATTCAAAGGCGTGGAGGACAGGCTGGGCACCCAGATGCGCGCTGTGGGCGAGGTCATGAGTATCGGTAAAACCTACAAGGAGGCTTTCCAGAAGGCCATCCGTTCTCTGGAGACGGGACGTTATGGTCTGGGCCATGCGAAGGATTTTGACACCCTGTCGAAGGAAGAGCTGTTAAGACGGCTGATCACTCCTTCCAGCGAGCGGCATTTCCTGATATATGAAGCGCTCAGAAAAGGTGCGACGGTGGAGGAGATCCACGAGATCACGAAGGTAAAGGCATATTTTATCGAGCAGATGAAGGAACTGGTGGAGGAAGAGGAAGCGGTTTTGCAGTATAAGGGCAGGACAGGTACGCAGCAGCTGCCGGATGAAATGCTGATCACGGCCAAAAAGGACGGCTTTTCCGATAAGTATTTAAGCCAGCTGCTGGAGATTCCGGAGGAGGATATCAGGAACCGCCGGCTGGCATTGGGTGTGGAAGAAGCCTGGGAGGGTGTGCATGTGAGCGGCACACAGAACAGCGCTTACTTCTATTCTACGTACAATGCGCCGGATCGGAACCCGATCAGCGAAGACAAGCCGAAGATCATGATCCTGGGCGGCGGTCCCAACCGGATCGGCCAGGGCATCGAGTTCGACTACTGCTGCGTTCATGCGGCCATGGCTTTGAAAAAGCTGGGCTTTGAGACGATTATCGTCAACTGTAACCCGGAGACGGTGTCCACCGACTATGACACCTCGGACAAGCTGTATTTCGAGCCGTTGACTTTAGAAGATGTGTTGAGTATCTATAACAAAGAGAAACCGCTTGGCGTGATCGCCCAGTTCGGCGGACAGACACCGCTTAACCTTGCTTCCGAGCTGGAAAAGAACGGCGTGAAGATACTGGGTACGCCGCCGGCAGTGATCGATCTGGCGGAGGATCGCGACCAGTTCCGCGCCATGATGGAGAAGCTGGAGATTCCCATGCCGGAGTCGGGGATGGCCACCACGGTGGAGGAAGCGCTTGCCATTGCGGCAGGGATAGGATATCCGGTGATGGTGCGTCCTTCCTATGTGCTGGGCGGCAGAGGCATGGAAGTGGTCTACGACGACGAAAGCCTGACGGAATATATGAATGCTGCGGTAGGCGTGACGCCCGACCGTCCGATTCTGATCGACAGGTTCTTAAATCACGCGCTGGAGTGCGAGGCGGATGCCATCAGCGACGGTACCCACGCTTTTGTGCCCGCTGTGATGGAGCATATCGAGCTTGCCGGGATTCATTCCGGCGATTCGGCCTGCATCATTCCTTCCGTGCATATCCCGGAGGAGAGCGTGGAGACCATCAAGGAGTATACGAGAAAGATTGCGGAGGAGATGCATGTCAAAGGATTGATGAATATGCAGTATGCCATCGAGAACGGTAAGGTTTTCGTGCTGGAAGCCAATCCCAGAGCTTCCCGTACCGTGCCGCTGGTGTCCAAGGTCTGCAATATCCGCATGGTGCCGCTGGCGACGGACATTATCACGGCGGAGCTGACAGGACGGCCGTCGCCGATCCGGGATCTGAAGGAGCAGGCGATTCCCAATTACGGGGTAAAAGAGGCGGTCTTCCCCTTCAATATGTTCCCGGAGGTGGATCCGATCCTGGGGCCGGAGATGCGTTCTACCGGAGAGGTGCTGGGGCTTTCCCGGTCCTATGGAGAAGCATTTTTCAAGGCGCAGGAAGCGGTGCAGTCGAAACTGCCTTTGGAGGGCAGAGTGCTGATTTCCGTCAACAAGAAGGATAAGGATGAGGTGGTGGAAGTGGCCGGAAGCCTGGCGCAGGACGGTTTTGAGATCGTGGCCACGGAAGGCACGTATAATCTGATCACGGCGGCAGGGATTCCGGCCACGAAGGCGAAGAAGCTCTACGAGGGACGTCCCAACGTGGGGGATATGATCACCAACGGCGATTTCGACCTGATTATCAATTCGCCTGTGGGCAAGGACAGCGTGCATGACGACAGCTATCTGCGCAAGGCCGCGATCAAGGCGAAAGCGCCCTATATCACTACGGTGGCGGCGGCAAAAGTGACGGCGGAAGGCATTCACTATGTGAAAACGCACCCCGTCAGTGCCGTAAAGTCGCTGCAGGAGATGCATGGCGAGATCCGTGACAGAGCAGAATGATAAAGGGAAATCGCCGGGAACCATGTAATTGATACGAAGAAAAGATACAAAGAAAAGATAGAAAGAACAATGTAATTAGTGTTTGACAGATCCATAAGACTGTGATATGCTATCTGAAAATTTACAGCAGCAAGCTGACAGTCCGGCAATCCGGACTGTCATGTGGAGGAAAGTATGAGTACGATCAAGCAGGTTCTATTTATAGCCATTATGCAGGTACAGCAGATTTTTCAGATCACGGTCACAGCCTGAGGGCGGCGGGAAGCCGCCGGAGCGCATGGCCGTAAGACGGAAAGTCTTATTTGGCTATGCGGAAATCAGGATCGAAGACAGGAGAACCGCATGGAAGATACATTTTAGGTGTATGGAACATGGCGGTTCTTTTTTTGTCCTGTAAATGGAGGAAGAGGGAGGAGAAAGTCATGCAGGCAATCAGAGTGGAAGCGTTAACGAAGACATTCCGGGTGAGGCGGAAGGAAAAGGGAATGCGGGGCAGCATCAAAGCGATCCTGCGGCCGCAGACGGAAGAGATCAGGGCAGTGCACGGGGTTTCTTTCGAGGTGGAAGAAGGGGAGATGCTGGCATTTATCGGGCCAAACGGCGCCGGCAAGAGCACCACGATCAAGATGCTGACGGGAATTCTCTATCCGGACGGCGGCAGGGTGGAAGTGCTGGGCATCGATCCGACGAAAAAGCGCAGACAGCTGGCGTACCAGATCGGGACGGTGTTTGGCCAGAAGGAACAGCTTTGGACGCATCTGACGCCCTATGATAATTTCCGGTTCTTCGGTGCGATCTATGACATTCCGGACGAAGAGATGGAACACAGGATCGGTGAGCTGGCGGAGCGATTCGAGCTGCATGAGTTTATCAATACGCCGGTGCGGAATCTTTCGCTGGGACAGCGCATCCGCTGTGAGATCGTGGCGTCCCTGATCCACAGGCCGAAGGTGCTTTTCCTGGATGAGCCGACCATCGGGCTGGATCCGGTGGTGAAAGAGCAGGTCCGGAACCTGATCAGGCAGATGAACCGGGAGTACAACACAACGATCTTTCTGACCAGCCATGACGTGGGAGATATTGAAAAGCTCTGTAAGCGGATCATCATCGTGAACGACGGGCAGATCGTTCTGGATGATTCCATGGAACATTTGAAATATCATTACCTGCACAAGAAGATCGTGGAGGTCAAGATGCAGGAGGAGACGAAGCTGCCGCAGGTAGCGGGCATTACGGTTTTAAAGCAGAAGGGCAGCCATGCCAGACTGGAGGTGGACACCGGTGCGGTAGAGATCGGCGACGCACTCAGGCGGATCAATGTGGAGAACATGGAGGATATCAATATTTCCAATGTGCCGCTGGAAAATATCATCATGGAAATTTACAAGGCAAAGGACAGGCAGCAGGCAAAATCGGCTGTAGAGCCGGTGGGTTAAGGGAGGATGGCAGCAGGATGAGCAGATATGAGAACAGTGCGGTTTCCAATGCAGGGGATATGGTAAAAAGGCGGTTACCGGGGCGGTTGTGCCGTGGGCATGGTATACCGGGACGGAAATACGGGGTCATCTATCGGGCGGTGCTGATGGAGAATCTGCAGTATGTGGCGAATATGGCGCTGGGGTTTTTCGGGTATTTTGTGTTTATCTATATTTTCATCAAACTTTGGGAATATATGTATCGGACGCCGGAAGAGTTGATCGCAGGGTACTCGAAGGAACAGATGATCTGGTATGTGATGATGACGGAGATGATGTGGTTCGGCTCTAATGCGAGTGCGGTGGGCCGGCAGGTGAAGACGGATATCCGTGGCGGCAATATTGCTTATCTGATGAATAAACCCTATCACTACACCTTATATATCCTGGCAAAATATACCGGAGAGTGGAGCATCCGGCTGCCCATGTATGCCGGACTTGCGGTGGTGATCGGCACGGTGATGGTGGGGGCGATACCGGGTTTCAGACTTATCAATGTGCCGGCGATGGCGCTCTGCATTATGTTTGGCCTGACCATCAATGCGGTCTTTAAGATCTGCATCGGCCTGCTTTCGTTCTGGATCGAGGATGCGACGCCTTTCCAGTGGCTGTATGATAAGCTGATTCTGGTGGTGGGCACGATCTTTCCGATCGAGATTTTCCCCAGGGCGCTGCAGCCCTTCTTCAAGCTGACGCCGATCTATACGGTGTGCTACGGGCCGGCCAAGCTGATCGTGGATTTTCAGCCGGCAAAATGTGTGGAGATCCTGGCGGCGCAGGTCGTGTATCTGGCGGCCGGCTGCGGACTGATGTTCTTTGTTTACAGAAAGGGGGTTAAGAAGCTGTATGTTAACGGCGGTTAAAAATCAGACGAGGGTGTGTCTGCTCTCTTTAAAATATAATATTATGCGGGAAATGGTCAATAAGGTTACATTTTTGATGAATATCATTTTCATGATGCTGAACAATGCGTGTATTCTGATACAGTGGTTTATCCTGTTCCGGCTGCGGGAGGAGATCGGGGGATATACGATGCGGGAGATCATGATGCTCTGGGGGCTGACCGCGGCTTCCTTCGGGCTGTCTCACATTTTGTTTGCAAGGGTATTCTCCCTGCCGGAGCTGATCGTCAGCGGTAAGCTGGATTCTTATCTGGTGCAGCCTAAGAATGTGCTGCTGGGGATATTGACATCCGCCACTGCCGTATCGGCCATCGGGGATTTCCTGTATGGGGTTGCGCTCCTTTTGTTCTGCGGCCTTGGTGTGGGCGGTTTCCTGCTGGCGCTGCTGCTCATCGTGACCGGGACTGCTATTCTCACGGCGTTTGCCCTGCTTTTCGGAAGCCTGGCTTTCTGGTTTGTACGGGTGGAGATGCTGGGAAATCAAATGGTCATGGGACTTGTCAGCTTTGCCACGTATCCGGACGGAATCTTTCAGGGAATTTCCAGATTCCTGCTCTATTTTATCATCCCGGTGGGGATGGCGGTCTATCATCCGGTACATATTCTGGCGGAGTTTGATGCCGGAATGCTATTCACGGTGCTGGGCTATGCGTTCCTGCTGTCGGCGGCGGCCGTGGCGGTGTTCTACAGGGGACTGCGGCAGTATTCGTCCAGCAGCCTGATGGAAGCGCGGATGTAGTCTTAATACTATCTTAAAGAAATTAGTACTTGACAATACATAGTAGTAGGTTTACTCTAATACCAGAAGCGAAATGACCGGAGCGGGTTACTGATGTGCACTGTCTGAAAGTGGGATACGGTGTTGTTCGTGTACCGCTATGGAGGGATGCCGTGATATGAATCCACAATTTAAAAAAGGAGTGCTGGAACTGATCGTGCTGGAATCCGTGCGCCGTAAGGATATGTACGGGTATGAGCTTGTCGAGGAGGTCTCGGAGGTTATTGATGTGAATGAGGGGACCATCTATCCGCTGTTGAAGCGCCTGACCAACGAACGCTATTTCGAGACTTATCTGCGGGAATCGTCCGAGGGGCCGCCCAGAAAGTATTATCATCTGACGGCCGCCGGGATCCTGTACCTGGAGCGGCTGGCGGCGGAATGGGAAGAGTTTCAGGCGAGAGTCAATGCATTTGTAAGAGGCGGCGGAGGGTAACGGTTTCGCCCGGAGCAATGCGAAAGATGCGGCGAATAGAGTTTCGTCATGGAATGGAGGTAGACATGAGCAAAGAGCGATTTTTGAGTGAGCTGCGGGAATATCTCAGTATTTTGGAGGATCAGGAGCAGGAAGATATTCTGGCGGAATACGCCCAGCATATAGATATGAAGATGTTAAAGGGGCTGAGCGAGGAGGAGGCGATCCGTGATTTCGGTTCTGTCAAAGAGCTGGCGGCGGAGATTCTGGCGGCCTATCATGTGGATTCTGAACATGCGCTGGCGGCGGGACGGCGGGGAATCTGGCCGGTTACGCCGGGATCAGGCAGGAACAATGCCGGTTTTGGTCGGTCGGAACCGGGCAGGCATGGCCGGGGACTGCCAGGACCGGGCAGGATATTTGGCGGTGTAAACCGGCCGGAACAGACCGGGCAGGCCGGGAGCGGGGCGCATGAAAAGGGGCTTTCGGCATACGGGACAGAAGAGGCGGAAGGGGATGAAAGACCGGAAACCTTTTTCGGGAGATTCTGCAGGCGGGGCAAAGAACTGCTGCTGCGTACGCTGCGGGGGATGCAGGCAGGCCTTTGTTGGATCGGCAGGAAGTGCCGTGGTGCGGCAGCGTGGTGTGCGCGGCCTTTTACCGGCAGAGGAACACAGGCGGACAGCCCGGATGTTGATGAGGAATATGCCGGCCTGTTGGAAGACGGCGAGTACGCGGGATCCGATGCTGTGGCGAAGAATGTTAAAGATGACAGATGTGTCACAAATGAGGAAAGCGCCAAACGCGAATGTCATGACATAAATGTCACAAATGGCAATGCTTTACGAAGGAAGAAGGACGGAATAAGAGAAACGAAAGAGAGGAGCAGCGCAATGGGAGGATTTTTTGGAGCGATTGGCCGGGGGATGGTGCAGATGTGGCAGTGGATGCTGGACTGCTGTATTTTTGGGCTGCGGCTGTGTTGGAATACCGGCTGGCTGCTGTTTTCGCTGCTGTGTGCGGGGATAGCCATGGTCATGCTGCTGGGAGTCGGCATGACGATCGTGCTATTGTGCTGCGGGTATCCGTTTACAGGAATTTTTATAACCGGTCTGGGAGGGCTTCTGTGCTTTGGCGCGCTTGCGGCAGCAGGATTCGGAATGATGATCCGGAAGAAAAAGGAGAACGAAGACGGAACAAAGGGGAAGAGGATGGAGGAGGTGCACTATGAGCAGACTGCATAAAATATCGATCATTGTATTCTGTTTCGGGGTTTTGTTATGCGGAATCGGAGCTGGTGTGGCATTTATGGAATTTGGCGGATATACTTACGGGGGAAAATATATTCTGGGGGAGCCGGATATGAGGACGGATCTGATCGATGTCGCATTCGAGCCGGAAGAGGAGCCCCTGGATATTTTCGGGGTGATCGGATCCTATAACCGCAGAAGTACCAGGATCGAAACGGACCGCAGTGTGCCGAAGAATACCGCACGGTTTTGCGTAACCTATAATGCAAAACGGGTGGAACCCTTTGCATGGCTGGAAGAAGAGGACGCGAGGATCGACTTTGGCTGGTACTGGAAGTATACCGGTGACGAGATGGGACTTATGATGGAAGCAAAGGATGTTATTCTGGAAAAACTGAAAGAAGGGGAACTGGTTTCCTGCGATATTGCAGAAGTGGAGAGTGTGACAGTGCTGATCAATCCGGCCAATGAGGGGGACGTGCGGATCATGTATTAAAGGTTACGATTCGGTTACTATGAAAGTCAGAGACTTTCACAGCATGGTGTAAGTTTATTTGCAGTGCAAAGGAATTCTTAAGAATTTTTCGTCTTTCTGTAGATGACTTATTGTGTTATGATAATTGTATAGTGTTTCCGCTGCTTTACGCGCAGGATAAATTTTCATGTGCAGGGAGAATGCATGAGGCGATGCTGGCAGTAGCGTTGTTTGAAGCTGGCGCGGCAGATGGAAATTCAGACATGTATAAAGCGTGGATAATTATTGTAGGTTATACTGGATGAGTCAAGCGTAACAGGCATGGAAACGGAGCTTACAGGTTAAAGCAGCAAAGTCATCAAAGGGGGATGAAGAAATGTATCGGAAAAGAAGAACAGCGGTTTTTCTGGCAGGGGTACTTCTGGCAGGTATGTTGAGCGGGTGCGCCGGGCCGGCAGGAGGCGGAACGCCGGGACAGGTGGAAGGAGAAAGCTCTGGGGAGCAGGCCGCGACCGGGACGGATGCCTCCGGGGGAAACCGTGAAAACACCGCGGATACAGACGGAGCGAACGGCTTAGAAAGTGCAGGCGGTACGGATGGCGCCGGAGCGGCGCAGACAGGCGGCCGGCCGCAGCTGGTCACGCCTTCTGCTTCCGACGCGGCAGATCTGGCGGCATTGGGCGTGACGCCCTGTGTGGAGCCTTATACGGTGGAGCCGGACTTAAGCAATATTGACAATCTGTGGCAGTTTTATCTGGACGATGAGGTGAAGGAGAAACTGGTGGAGAACGGGTTTGTGGTGTTTGGAAATGCCGGGCGGGAGTTTTTCCAGACCTACGAGATCGACCGCTATGAGCAGATCGCTCATTTTGTGACGGTGGATTCTTTGATGCACACGTACCATCTGTATTTCAGTTATCTTTTGAAAAATATAGAAAAGACATATCTGTCGGAAAATATCCTGCAGCTGAGCCGCAGGATGCTTGACAACAGTGTGGCACAGTATGAGAAGCTAAAAGGCAGTGAGTGGGAAAATGCTGCGAAACGTAATGTTGCCTTTTTTACCGTGGGTATGAAACTGCTGGATGACAGTACTGTCATAAATCCGGAAGCGGCCGATATGGCATCGTATGAACTTGACTGTATCGGGAAGGCAGACAGTATTTACGAATCGGCGATTACGGGAGAGATGGAGGACTATACCCAGTACGCACCCCGGGGCTACTATGAGGGAGACGAGGAACTGGAGCGGTATTTTAAGGCGATGATGTGGTATGGCCGGATTCATTTCGAGCAGAGAAGTGAGGAACTGGACAGAAGCGCACTCCTGATCTCCCAGGCGCTTTTGGCGGATGGGGAGGCTTACGGCCTGTGGGAGTCCCTGTATGCCGTGACCAGCTTTTTTGCGGGAGCCAGTGACGATCCGGGTGTGTGCGAGTATGGGCCGGTGATCGAGAAGGCCTACGGCAGCGGTGTGAAGACAGAGGAGCTGGCCGGGAACGCGGAGGGATTTGCGCGTTTTCATGAGATGACGGGAGCGCTTACGCCGCCGCAGATCAATTCCGTGCCCATCGGGGACGGGGAAGACAATGTGATTCTGGGCTTCCGCTTTATGGGGCAGCGTTTTACCATAGATGGCGCGATCATGCAGAAGCTGATCTACAGCGCGGTGCAGGAAAACGAAAACGGGGACAAACGTATGCTTCCCGATGTGCTGGATGTACCGGCGGCGCTGGGCAGCGATCTGGCTCTTCGCATTCTGGAAGAGAACGGCGCAGCAGAGTATGCGGGCTATTCGGAGAATATGAACAGGCTGCGGGAGGCGCTTTCGCAGGAAAATAATGCCCTCTGGTCGGCCAGTCTGTACGCGAACTGGCTGCACACACTGCGGCCCCTTCTGGAGGTGAAAGGCGAGGGCTACCCGGTGTTTATGCAGAGTGAAGAGTGGCAGAAGAAGGATCTGGAATGCTTTGCGGGCAGCTTTACGGAGTTGAAGCATGACACGATATTGTATGCAAAACAGGTGATCGCGGAGATGGGCGGCGGCGGTTACGAGCAGGAACCGGACGACAGGGGGTACGTGGAGCCGGAACCTGTGGTCTATGCACGGTTTGTGGAGCTGGCGGATCGAACGGCCGAGGGGCTTAAGCGCTACGGGATGTTGAACAGCGTTGAGGAAGAGAATCTGACACGTCTGTCACAGATTGCCGGCCAGATGCTGGAGATTTCCAAAAAGGAGCTGCGGGAGGAAGTGTTGACAGACGAGGAGTACGAGTTTATACGGAACTACGGCGGCAATATCGAGCATTTCTGGTATGAGGCGGCAAAAGCGGCGAGCGGCAGAGAAGAAGGGGTGGAGGTACAGGAATTCCCGGCGGCGCTTGTGGTGGATATCGCCACGAATCCAAACGGAGAAGTGCTGGAAGCGGCCACGGACGTTCCATCGTTTATCTGGGTGATCGTGAAGGTGGACGGCAAGCTGAAGATCGCCAGGGGCAGCGTGTATTCTTTCTATCAGTTCAGCTGGCCCATGGAAGACCGCCTGACAGATACAAAGTGGCGGCAGATGATCGGCGTGATGGAGGGCGATGACGGCACATACAATCTGGAGAAGCCTGTGCAGAAGCCGGCGTGGACGGAAAGCTACCGGTGGATCTATGAGTATTGAAAACAGAAGCCGGGGATTTCATAAAGCGGTATGATGGGAAGCGTGAACTTTGAGAAGAAGGATGACAAAGAGAATTTGTATAGTGATAATGGCGTTGGTATGTACCGGCGCCGTTTTCTATGGACTCTGGCGGGCCGGGGCATTTCTGCCGGCGTGGATTTCCTGGGAGAGCGGGACGGTGTGCGACAGGTCGGGAGCATATACGGCGGTATTGGAGAAAGGACAGGTTACGGTGTTTTGTGACAACACTGTCATATGGAATTCACCGAAGGAGATAAAGGTGCAGCAGATCCTGTTCGGCGATGCGGACAATGATCAGGAAGAAGAACTGCTGCTGCTCTGCTGGAAGATCGGACGATTCGGGGAGAGCAGGCCCTTCTGGATGGAGCGGGATGAACGGAAATGGTCGCAGCATATATATGTCTATCAGTGCCGGCAGGGTAAGGTGAAGCCGCAGTGGATGTCTTCTTATATCGGGCAGGATGTGACAGATATGTCAGTTCAAGCGAAGGAAAGAATGACGGGTGACAATCGGGAAGGGGATGTTTCGCAGGAGCAGAATCGCCTGTTTCTGACGGATCCGGCGGGGAAGGTCAGCCGTTGGGTCTGGCTTTCCTGGGGCTTTACGAAGGAAGAGACGGAAGTATCCTTTGTGGTGTTCGGAGACAACCTGATCCATGAACCGATCTACCGGTACGGCCTGCGTCACGGCGGGGATTTCGGCTTTTTGTATGAGAACAGCAGGGAACTGATCGACAGGAATGATGTGGCGGTGATCAATCAGGAGACGCCGCTTACAGGCGATCCGGCCATGTACGGCGATTATCCCAGATTCGGCACGCCGGTTCAGGTCGGGGAAGCGATCGTGGACGCCGGATTTGATGTGGTCACCTGCGGCACCAATCATGCGCTGGACAGGGGGGCGGCAGGCGTAAATTTTACGAAACATTTTTTTGACGGACAGGGAATTGTCTGTCTGGGGATCCAGTCTGAGGAAGAAAAAGAAGAGCAGCCCTATGAGGTTGTGACAAGAAATGGAATCCGCTTCGCGCTGTTCAATTATACCTACGGAACGAACGGGATCAAAATACCGGACGAGTGCCCCGCTATGGTGCATCTGCTGGAAGACGAGGACAGGATTCGGGAGGCGGTCAGGGCAGCGAAGGAGGAAAGCGATATGGTGCTTGTCTTCGCCCATTGGGGAACGGAATATGCGAAGGAGCCGGATGCTTTTCAGGAGAAATGGACGCAGATTTTTCTGGAAAGCGGCGTGGATGCAGTGATCGGCACGCACCCGCATACACTCCAGCCTTACGAAATGCTGCAGGACGGGAACGGTCATCAGATGCTGATCTATTATTCCATCGGCAATTTTGTCAGCGCCCAGTATGAGCAGGCCTGTGTAAAGGGCGGAGCGGCGGAATTCACCGTGTCCCTGACGGCGGACGGCTATAAGATCACACAGTATTCGCTGCAACCGCTGGAGATCACGCATGAGAAAGGAAAATACAGCGTTGCACAAAAATCTATTCAATAAAACATTAACGAAGAAAGCGCTGTGATTGCGCTGCCGGGGAATTTTTTACTTTGGGGAGCGGCGGTTGCTTTTTTGATTCTTACGTTTCTTACAGGATTGTAAGATGCTGATCATAGTGACGATGATGCTGATGATCGTCACTATGATACCTGCAAGATTTACAATGCCTGTGATTGTTTCTGATATCATATCCTGTACCTTTCACATGATTTTCCATTATGTACCACCTCCTCAAATACGTACCCGGAAGTTCTCAAAATGTACTCATTTTGGCGAAAGGTGAACTGCTTACAAAAGTATTTTATGTTGAATAATAGGATGAAATAGCCCCTTTATTGTGGTATACTTAGAACACTTGTGGCAACCATTTGGCTGTGGGAAAGTGTACGTGGCTGCCGTTTGTGATAAAACGCAGGAGGAGCGGAAAAGTGGAAAGAGAAAAATTGGGTTCAAGGATGGGGTTCATCCTGTTATCGGCGGGGTGTGCGATCGGAATTGGTAATGTGTGGAGGTTTCCGTATGTTGCAGGGATGTATGGGGGCGGCATGTTTGTGCTGTTTTATCTGCTGTTTCTGATCGTTATGGGCGTGCCTGTCATGACGATGGAATTTGCGGTGGGCCGTGCCAGCAGGAAAAGTGTGATCAGGAGCTTTACGGAGTTGGAGAAACCGGGACAGAAGTGGCATTTGCACGGCTATATCGGCATGGCCGGGAATTATCTGTTGATGATGTTTTACACGACAGTGGCGGGATGGATGCTGTATTATTTTTACCAGATGCTGACCGGAAAATTTACCGGCAAAGATCAAGAGCAGGTGGCAGGCCTGTTTCAGGAGATGCTTGAGAGTCCGACGGTGCTGACGGTGGTGATGGTGATCATCGTAGGGACAGGCATACTGGTCTGTTCCCTTGGTCTGCAGAAAGGGGTGGAAAGGATCACCAAGGTCATGATGATGCTGCTTCTTTTTATCATTGTGGTGCTGGCGGTGCGCAGTATGACGCTGGAAGGCGGAACGGAGGGTTTGAAGTTCTACCTGCTTCCCGATGTGCAGAGAATGCGGGATGTAGGCATTCTGGAGACCATCACGGCGGCCATGAATCAGGCGTTCTTTACGCTGAGCCTGGGGATCGGCTCCATGGCAATCTTTGGCAGCTATATTGATAAGAGCCGTACCCTGCTGGGAGAATCGGTGAATATCGCGATGCTGGATACTTTTGTGGCGTTGGTTTCGGGGTTGATCATTTTTCCGACCTGCTTTGCTTTTGATATCAGTCCGGATATGGGGCCGAGCCTGATCTTTATCACGCTGCCGAATATCTTTAATCATATGGTGGGCGGACGCGTGTGGGGGACGCTGTTCTTCGTGTTTATGACGTTTGCGGCCTTCTCCACGATCCTGGCAGTGTTTGAGAATATCATATCCTGCGGCATGGATCTTTTCCACTGGAGCAGGAAGAAATCCTGTCTGATCAACCTGGTGGCGCTGATCGTGCTGTCGCTGCCTTGTGTGTTCGGCTATAACATCTGGTCTGCGATCCAGCCGCTCGGGGAAGGGAGCACGATCCTGGATCTGGAGGATTTTATCGTCAGCAACATGATGCTGCCGGTGGGGTCCCTTGTCTATTTGTTGTTCTGTGTGACGAGATATGGATGGGGATTCGACCATTATCTGAAGGAAGCAAATACCGGAGAGGGTATCAAGATGCCCGGAGGTGTGCGGTTCTATGTGACCTTTATCCTGCCGGTGCTGCTGTTCTTCCTGACGGTCAAAGGGTGGATCAGATAAAGTGTGATAAACTGTGGTTCAGTGAAGAAGTAACGGACTCATTTCAGTGAAAGGGGGATACCGCCTGTGAAACTGTTGATCAAACAAAGAGTGTTTTCCTGGACGGATACTTATGATGTGTATGATGAAAACGGCGGGAAGAAGTATTTCGTCAAGGCGGAGTTTCTGACGCTGGGGCACAGGCTGCATGTTTATGATGCGGCGGGCAGTGAAGTGGGTTTGATCCGGGAAAAACTGATGACACTGCTTCCGGTCTTCGAGATTGAGACAGGCGGTGCGGTGCGCGGCCGGATCGAAAAACGTTTTACCTTCTTTAAGCCAAAGTACGAGGTGGATTTTAACGGCTGGCGTGCGGAAGGAGATTTCCTGGGATGGAACTATGACGTTTATTCCGGATGCAGTGCGGTACTCCACATTTCTAAACAGTTGCTCCATTGGGGAGATATGTATGCGATCGACATTGTGAACCCTGCGGATGAATTGATGGGGCTGCTGCTGGTCATCGCCATAGACGCGGCAAACTGTACCCATGGGAACTAGTATAAAATTACAGTCATGCGTAAAATTACGGTACTAACAGAAGCAGATTTATGGTAAACTTATCTTATATAGTTCGGAACTTTTTCAGGCGGGAAGGGGGAAATACTTATGGACAATTATGTAATTGCGGTGGCGCGTGGATTTGGCAGCGGCGGAAAGGCGATCGGAACGCAGCTTGCAAAGGAATTGGGAATCTCCTGTTATGCACAGCAGCTTCTGGATATGGCGTCGGATTACAGCGGCATCAATAAGCAGCTGTTCGCCGAGGTGGATGAGAAGCTGCGCGGGGGTTATATGGTGCGGCATCTGATGAAGATTCCTTATACTTATGTGGTGGAGCCGAGTGATAAGGAATTTACGTCCGATATTAATCTTTTCAATATCCAGTCGGAGATCATCAGAGAGCTTGCCAAGACGGAATCCTGTGTGATCATCGGCAAGTGTGCGGACTATATTCTGCGCAATGAGCCGAATGTGGTCAGTGTCTTTGTGGATGCACCGGAGAAGGACTGCATAGCTACTGTTATGGACAGAATGCAGGTGAATGAGAGCAAAGCCAGGGATCTGGTACATAAGACGGACAAATACCGGGCAGATTACTACCGTTATTATACGAGGGGAAGAGACTGGAAGGATCCGCTAAACTATGATTTAATATTGAACAGCTCGAGAGTCGGCTGGGATAATTGCGTAAACCTGATCAGGGAATGTCTGCAGATGAAGCTGCATGTGCAGCTGTGATCTGTATATTCAGGTGAGTGCAGGGTGGCAGGATGTGCAGCAACCGCGATGCGGAAAAGAAATAATGGAACGGGTGTTTTTATGGAAGACAAGAGATTTGCAATATTGATCGATACAGACAATATTTCATCAAAATATATCTCCGCGATCATGGATGAGATGACGAAACATGGAATCGTCACGTACCGCAGGGCCTACGGTGACTGGACAAGCACGCAGGCCAGGGGATGGAAGAATAAACTGATGGAGAATTCCATCACGCCGATGCAGCAGTTTTGCAATACGGTAGGCAAGAATGCGACGGATTCCACGCTGATCATTGATGCCATGGATATTCTTTATACAGGCAATGTGGACGGCTTCTGTATTGTTTCCAGTGACGGTGATTTTACGAGACTGGCGATCAGACTGCGGGAATCCGGCATGAGCGTGGTTGGCATGGGGGAAGAGAAGACGCCCCGTTCTTTCCGGACGGCCTGTTCCCAGTTTACGGTGCTTGAGAATCTGATCGACGAGGATGATCAGGATCTGCAGGAGGAAGTGCAGGATACGGCCCACGAAAGTGCGCACGGCATATCACGCAGCGTTGGACTCAAAGGCAAGGGCAGGAAAGCAGCGGCCAGGAAGGCAGCCGAGGAGAAGGAATCCACATCGATCAGCAAGGAAGTGATCGAGAGCGCCATTATCAATATCATTACGGAGAATGAGAATAAGGATAAGGAGACGGGGCTTGGTGAGATCGGCAGCAGACTGCTGAATAAATATCCGGATTTTGATGTGCGAAATTATGGGTACAGCCTGTTATCCCGTTTTCTGGAGGAGATCCCGAGCCTCAAACTGGTCAAAAATAGCACGCGTATTAACGTGGAACTGAAAGAGAACCAGGAGTCCGAGGATGAGATAACGGCCTATATTAAGACGATCGTCAAGCTGACCGGCAGGAAAGGTATGCGGGTGAACGAGCTGAGCAACAGCGTGCACCGTAAATATGCGGGATTTACGCCCAAAAACTACGGGTATTCGCAGTTTACCAAATTCCTGCAGGCAATACCGGATATGGAGCTTTACGGCGATGCTAATGCGAGGAAAGTGCGTTTTGGGGAAGACGAATAAGGCAATCTTAATAGACTGCTTCCACCTCCGTGATCTGGTTGTCTTCCACGCAGAAGCGCCAGAGGGAATGTCCGGGCAGGCGGTGCTCCGTCAGATAATATGCGTTATCTAACTGCGTGATGTAGTAAGGCGTGCCGCCGCCGATAAAATTTTCATAGATATCTTCATAGCCGCCTTCTGCAAGCGCGGACAGATCCCGGGTGCGCAGAATGGTTGCATGATCCTGATTGCCCGTGATATCCGTGGAGACGGTGATATAGAAATAGTCCTGAATGCGGGTAAGCTGGATCATCCCGGCCATCTGGTCGGGAACAGGATAGGTTTCCAATATCTCAAAAGTGTCCAGATCAGCACGGATGATGGAAGCATTGCCGGATACAAAATAGATTTCGTCCCCGATGATCGTGAAAGAACGCACATATACCTGATCGAGAGAGTCGATGCGGCGGATTTCCGTCAGATACATACGGGTATCGCCGGGGTTGTGGCGGAAGAGATACATTTCGCCGCTCATGGAGCTCCAGGCATAGAAGGTATCTGTGGGTGCATGGTAGATTATGTAGTGCGGCCGGTTTCCGATCTCCTGAAAAGTCTGTGTATGGATATAAGCATCCGCCTGCTTTTCAAAAATTAAAACACGATTTTGTTCTGTGTCGTCGATCAGGTACACTTCTCCGTCACTGGCAAGGGTATGTCCCTTATCAATATCACCCGTCATTACTTTCCAGCTGCTCAGCGGATCCTCCAGATTATCGTGGTAGATCACCTGGTTGTGATAACAGTCTACAAGAAAGTAGGTATCTTCCACTTTGGTAAGCCAGGTCGGCACACTCAGATCGGGATAAGGGTTGGAAGCGCCGGCCGGAGCGGTTTCGCCGGAAGTGGCCGGCGCATTATCGGAGCCGTTTTCGAGTACGGGCTCGGATGCCCGGATGTAATCTGTAATAGGGCCAGGCGTTTGTACAGTGGCTTCAAAGGGGGAGGAACAGCCGCACAGTGCTGCGGCGAAAGCGGCCGATAACAGCAGCGGAGGAACAGCCGCAAATAATTTAGAAACAACTGTTTTTAAAACATTAAATCCTGATTTGATAACTACATATCTTGAATTGCATCTGCTGTAATCTTTATGTTTTTTGTGCTTTTCTCTCATGTCGTATGCTCCCTGTTATTATTTACGGTGCCCTGCGCCCTGTTGCATGGGCATTGAGTACATATAGTAAACGAAATTTCTAATGTCGTTTACATAGTACCCGCCGATCACTTTATGATTTCAGGTATCCGGCCCATTCCCTTTTATCATAACATTTTGATGAAAAATATGGTATACTAAAAAACATGTAAAACACAAAATACAAAATAGTAGTCACAGTTCACGGCCGGTTGAACCATGAATTGTAAAGATAATGGGTGTTATAATGAAAAAAGCAGCAAATCCAAATGCGAATATAACTATAAACACAAATAATATAAAAACAGACTATAATATGACGTTTGGTATTTTGAGCGGACTGGCGATCATTATGGTGGTGGCGGGGCATCTTGGCTATAATATCCTGACGTTGGGAGATCTGTTTCCTTATTATTCTTTTCATGTGCCGCTTTTTATGTTCATATCCGGTTATTTTTACAAAGAGACAGAAGAGACACATCCTTTTGGTTATGTGGTGAAGAAGGCGCGCAGACTGCTGATGACTTATTTGATCTGGAATCTGGTCTATGGACTGGCTGCATGGCTGATGCGTTGGAACGGGTTTGCCATGGGGGAGGAGATCAGCCTGCGGACGCTTTTTCTGGCGCCATTTATGCATGGCTATCAGTTTATCTATAATTATGCGGCCTGGTTTGTGCCGGTGTTATTTGTGACAGAGATGCTGAATCTTCTCATGCGGCTTGCAGGCGGATGGATTTTCGGAAAAGTTTTGAGCAGACAAAATCTTGAATGGCTGTATCTGGCAGGCAGCCTTGCGGTCGGGATGGCCGTAGTATACCTGGCAGTGGGAGGGCATGTCTGGGGAGATTACAAGGCGCCGGGCAGGATTCTTTTTCTCTATCCCTGCTTTCAGATGGGGCAGTTTTATAAGAAGAAACTGGAACAGCATGATACAATGAGGAATCTGCCGTATTTTTCGATTTTGATTGCAATACAGGTGTTATTAAATATAGGCTGCAATGGCCTTGCTTTTAGCAGTGTGTGGTGTACGGGATTTGCCAACGGGCCGGTGATCCCTTATGTGACAATTGTGTCAGGTATTGCTTTTTGGCTGCGCATCGCCAGGATTGCGGCGCCTCTTTTAAAGACGAACGGGCCGGTTCGATATTTGGGGCAGCATACCTATACGGTGATGATGCATCACGTAATGGTCTTTATGGTGGTGAAAATGGTTCTGGCGGGCCTTGCGGCATCGACAGGATGCTTCGCGGACTTTGATCCTGCACAGTTTCGTTCCAACATTGATTATATCTATCTTGTAAACGGTGCGGAGCATTTTAAGATGGTCTACCTGACGGTCGGAATCGCAGTGCCGCTTGGAATACGGTATCTTGCGGAACGGTGTATAAGGGGGAGCCTTTCTAAAAAGGCTTGAGATTGCAATATGGTAAGGAGTATGCTACTCTATGACTATTGACAGCGGGCAGGGATGGCCCGATAACAGAGAAGGGGAATTTGCTTGAACAACGACTATAACGGCTTTATCAACGAAATTTATGCAGGCGGAATCAGAGAATTTTTTGCAGGCGGATCATCGGCAGATTTTCCGGTCCTGCTCTGTGTGGCGGGCTGCCTGCTGATCCTGGCAGTTATGTTGCTGACAGCGCTGTATGTGCTGCGCAACCATACGGTGCGCATCTATAACTGGAACGGGAAACGGTATTGTTATCTTGGCCGGGCCGGCCTGCGCCGGGAGAGGGACGGCTGTCTTGTGAACATCGGGGAGCGGATGGCGGATCTGTCCTACACTACCTTATACCAGATCTGTCCGTCAAAAAGGTTTGTCCGCAAAAACCGTTACAGAGATATGACGCTTCGTGCGGGGGATGAGAGATGCATTGTGCACGTGGATAAGTGTATGCGGCAGTCAATTTATTACAGGAGAGGACTGTCGTTATAAAAGCTGTGCAGCGGTTTTTGAGGCAGAGGGGAGAAGAAGAGTAAAATGATCACAATCAGTCTGTGCATGATCGTGAAAAATGAAGAAAAGATTCTGGCAAGGTGCCTGGACAGCATTGCGGACCTGGTGGACGAGATCATCATCGTGGACACCGGCTCCACGGACGATACGAAAAAGATTGCCGCCGGCTACACGGACCGGCTCTATGATTTCACCTGGATCGGGGACTTTGCAGCGGCGCGTAATTTTGCCTTTTCCAAAGCAGAGATGGAATATATCTATTCTGCCGATGCGGATGAGGTGCTGGACGGGCAGAACAGGGAGGCGTTCCGGCGGTTGAAGGAGACGCTGCTGCCGGAGATTGATATCGTGCAGATGTATTACACGAACCAGCTTTCTTTTGGGACGATCTACAATTTTGACCGGGAACTGCGGCCCAAACTTTTTAAAAGACTGCGGACGTTCCGGTGGCAGGGCGCCATTCATGAGCAGGTAGGGCTGATGCCGGTGATCTATGACAGTGAGGTGGAGATCTGCCACATGCCGGAAGATAACCATAAAGACAGGGATCTGGCTGCTTTTGCGCGTATGACGCAGGCCGGGGTCAGGCTGGATAAAAGGCTGCACACTATTTACGCCCGGGAACTTTTTATCTCGGGAGAGGATCGGGATTTTGTACAGGCGGGGCCTTTTTTCGAAAGCTCCTGTCTCGATACGGAAAGAGGTGTTGACGAGATCAAGGAAGCGTCCTGTGTGGCGGCCCGGGCGGCGAGAATAACGGGTGATATTGCAAAATTTTTCAAGTATGCCATGAAGGTGACGGCCTGTGACGGCTGTGCGGAGATCTGCTGTGAGCTGGGGGCATATTATGCGGGAATAGAGGATATTGACGAGGCTGTTGTCTGGTATTATAATGCAGCCTATGAGACGGAAAGCATCCTGAATGTCAGATGCAGCGGCGAGATTCCGCTGCGCGGTCTGGCGCAGTGCTACCGGATGCTTGGCGATGAGGCGCAGGCGGCGGAGTATGAGCGGCTGGCCGGGGAACGGGCCGCGGCAGGAAATTGATGATCTGGACAGAGAGGCATATATGAAGATGAAATGGGAAGAAAATGTGCGCAGAGTGGTGCCTTACATACCGGGAGAGCAGCCCGGCGGGCGCAGCGTGATCAAGTTGAATACCAATGAGAATCCGTATCCGCCGGCGCCTGGAGTGGCAGAGCGGCTGGCCGCGATGGAGGCAGATAAAATGCGCCTGTACCCGGCATTTCCGGAACAGACACAGCTGGCGGAGGCGTTGGCACAGCATTATCGGATCAAAAAGGAGCAGCTTTTTATCGGCGTCGGATCGGATGACGTGCTGTCGCTGGCGTTTATGACGTTTTTTCAGTCGGACAGGCCGGTCCTGTTTCCGGATATCACCTATTCTTTCTATGACGTGTGGGCGGATCTGTACAGAATACCTTATGAAAAGAAAGCGTTGGACGAGAACTTCTGCATCAGGCCGGAAGACTACAGGCAGCAAAACGGCGGCGTGATCTTTCCGAATCCCAATGCGCCCACCGGTATTTTGATGAAGCCGGATGAGGTGGAGCAGATCATTGAGGCGAACCGGGATGTGGTAGTGATCGTGGATGAAGCCTACATTGATTTCGGCGGTACAAGCTGTCTGCCGCTGATCGGGAAATATGATAACCTGCTGGTGGTGCAGACCTTCTCAAAATCCCGGTCGATGGCGGGCATGCGGATCGGCTATGCCATGGGGAACGAGAAGCTGATCGGCTATCTGAATGACGTAAAATATTCGGTGAATTCCTACACGCTGAACTATGCGGCGCTTGAGGCGGGCGTGGAGGCAGTGCGCGATGTGACTTACTTTAAGGAACACTGTAAAAGAATCGTCGATACACGGGAGCGCGCGGAAAAGGAGCTGGCCGCACTGGGATTCACATTTCCGAAATCATACGGCAACTTTATTTTCGTCAGCCACAGGAAGATACCGGCGAAGGAGATTTTCGAGAGATTAAAAGAAAATGACATATATGTCAGATATTGGAACAAGGCGCGTATCGACAACTGCCTGCGCATCACGATCGGCACAGAGGGCCAGATGAAGGCGCTGTACCAGGCTCTGCAGAAAATTTGCGGAGCGTGAAAGTTTGCGTGCCGGCGGACACATATTTACAATACAAACTTTATAATATATAGTAAAAAAGAGTTGAAAACAGCAAACGGAGGAGATTATGGAGAAATTAGCGGCGGCATTTGCGGTTACTTTGGGAAAGTATGTATCTAAGGAAGCGGTAGTGTTTATCATCTCGATGATACCGATTCTGGAGCTCCGGGGCGGCCTGATCGTATCCAAACTTCTGGAGGTGCCGATCACCACGGCGATTCCGTTGTGTATCATCGGCAATATCATTCCGATCCCGTTCATCCTGCTTTTTATCAAGCAGATTTTTAAATGGATGAAGAAGATCAGACTTTTCCGCGGACTGGTGGAGAAGCTGGAGAACAAGGCCATGAGCAAGAGCGACAACATCAAGCGCTACGAGTTCTGGGGGCTGGTGCTTTTCGTGGGCATTCCCCTGCCTGGAACAGGCGCCTGGACGGGTTCGCTGATCGCCGCGCTTTTAGACGTGGACTTTAAAAAGGCGGTTCTGGCGGAGCTTCTTGGTATCGCGATCGCGACAGTCATCATGTCGATCTTTTCCTACGGACTCCTCGGGGTGCTTTTGTAGAAACAGAAACGTCTCGTGGCAGTCTTTCCGCATGGTCTTGTGGAGGCCCTGCGGAAAAGGTCATATTCCGAAATGGTAGAAAATATGGGTCATACAAAAAGAAAATATGCCGCCTGCCTTCTTGCGGGGATCTTCGCGGTCATTCTGTTTGCCGTGGTCATCGGGGCGGTGCTTTTGCGGGGAACTTTGAAGAACCGCGCGAATCTGGCGCTGCGAAAAGGCGTTATCGCCACCAGTGACAGCACGGAGAATGAGAGCCTGTCGGCATATATGGCGATTGACGGGGATGACAGCACGCTGTCCTCCCGTTGGTCCAGCGAGAATAACTGGGAGGATGCGTCCCACTATATACAACTGGAATTTCCGGAAGAAATTTCAGTTTCTTTTGTTGTCCTGAAATGGGAGCGTCGCAACGCAGTCTCCTACGCGCTGGAGGGCTCGCTGGACGGGGAGTCGTGGACAGTGCTGCAGTCCTTCGACACCGCGCCGGAGATGAAGCATCAGGAGATCGCGCTGGAAGAGGCGGCCAGGGTCAGGTTCCTTCGGCTCAGCACGTATGCGGTATCCATGAATGAGGGGGATTATTCGAACCTGTATCAGAACATCTCCCTGTATGAATTTGAGGTGTATGCGGACAAGCCCGCCGCTTACCGGCTGGAAACGGCCAGGATCGGCTGCGGGGAGGCGGGCGGCCGTTATCTGGTGATGCCGGAGGCGCCGGAAGACTATGAGGTCACTTATCTGGGGGCTGACTATGAACAGATCATCGGAGAAGACGGCGTGATCTATCCGACCATTCAGGAAAAAGAGGTGACAGTGGGATTTCGTGTCAGCAGTGTGGAGGATGCGTCGGATACGAGGGAGATCGCACAAAAAGTGACAGTGCCGTCATATCTGGATGAGGATGACAAGGCACCGGACAAAGCGGAAGGCGGCCCGGAGAGTGGCCTTGAGAACCTGTCTGCGCCGAATGCCTGCCCGGAAGTCATCCCCGCTCTGGCGGAGTGGAAGGGCGGCAGCGGCCGGTTTGTGCCGGCGAAAGATTTGTGCGTGATCGTGGAAAAAGGCTCTGCGCTGGAAGCTGTGGCAGCGCTTTTTGCGGACGGGTATGAGGCGGTGACACAACGTCCCGTGGAGGTAAAAAGCGGCAGCGTGGAGGACATGGCGGCCGGGGATATCTATCTGGGGTATGCGGACGCGGCAGCAGGCCTGGGGGAGGAAGGATATTTCTGTGATATAAGTGACAAGTGTGTCATATTAGCAGAAACTGACACGGGTGTCCGCTGGGGAACGGTGACGCTGCTGCAGATCCTGAGCCGAAATAATGGTATCCCCCAGGGACAGATCCGGGATTATCCGCGCTATGAGGTGCGCGGATTCGGGATAGACGTGGCGCGCAAGCCGGTGTCTCTGGATACGCTGTATGCCATGATGGAGACCATGTCCTTCTATAAAATGAACGATCTGACGATTCATCTGAACGACAATGAGATCCTGAGCACAAGCGGCCTGACGGATTCCGCCGAGCAGGCGATGACGGCGGACAGCGCGTTTCGGCTGGAATCTGACCTTACGGGGGAAGACGGGCAGAAGCTGACGTCATCAGAGTATGCATACACGAAGGAAGAGTTTGCACATTTTATTGAGACGGCGAAAACTTATGGCGTGACGGTCGTGCCGGAGATTGATACGCCGGCCCATTCCCTGTCGATCACGCAGCGGTTTCCTTCATATGCGCTCAAGACCGGACCGGAAGCGGTGGATCAGATCGACTTAAGCAACAGGGAGGCGGTGGAATTCGTCAAAAGCATCTGGCAGGAAGCGTTGTCGGGAGAAGACGCGGCTTTCCAGGATGCCGGGATCGTCAACATCGGCATGGACGAGTATTACGGGGACGGAGAGCAGTACAGGAAGTATCTGCAGGAGATCGCAGAGCTTGTGCAAAGCGAAGGCCGGACTGTGCGCCTGTGGGGGAGTCTGAGCAATATGCCGGGCACCACGATGCCGGATCCGGAAAATCTGCAGATGAATATCTGGAGTACCGTCTGGGCAGATCCGCGGGATATGTATGAGACGGGCTATTCGCTGATTAATATGCAGAACAACCATCTGTACGTGATCCCGGGCGGCGGCTATGACCATCTGGATACGAAGGACCTGTATGACAACTGGGAGCCGAACAAGTTCTACGACTATAACCTGCTGGAAAAAATACCGGTGTATTCTCCGCAGATGCTGGGAGCGGTCTACATGCTGTGGAATGATATGTGCGGCAGGCTGGATGTGGGGATCAGCGAGTATGACCTGTATGACCGGTTTGCGGAACCGCTGCCCGTGCTTTCGGCCGGGCTGTGGGGAGAACGGGCAGCGTCAGGTTATGAGGCATTCATGGATCAGGCGGAGCAGATCGGGCAGGCATCCGAAAAGCTCCGCGGAGGAAAAAACAGGATCTACGATGAAGAGACCGGGCTGGAGCCGTATTATGAAGTAGATATCCGGGTGAAACTGTCTGATGAAGCCGGACAATATACAGAAAACCGGCAGGATGGAAACGCGGGGCAGGCTGTAGAACGGACAGAGGGCGATCCGGGCAGCGTGGCCGCGGCAGAGGAGGCGGATGGTGTGCAGATCATCTCCGAAAGTACCAGTGCTTACGGGACGTGGGCCTTTTATGCGGTGGAGCCGGCAACCGGCCGTGTCGGCTTTGCACGGGAGGGCAGGACCTATACGTGGGAATACGAACTTCCCCGGGAAGAATGGGTGGAATTGAAAGTGGTCGGAGAAACGGGCAGGACTACCCTTTATGTGAACGGTTCGTTTGTGGGGACGCTGGGAAACGAAAAGGCATTCGAGGAATATGCAACTTTTGTCTTTCCGACGGAGCGGATCGGGGAGGAGACGGGGCAGTTTACGGGAGAGATTACATTTAGAACGGTTAAGAGATAACGGAGATATGAGATTATATGCCGGTCTGCCTGCCGGCCTGTAGGACAGCTTGTATGAAAGATGATTTTTCGTAAGAATAAATACGGAAATCATCTTTCGTACAGGCTGTTTCTTTATTGTCTGCGGGACTTTGCGCTGCGGTGTACTGTTTGCATTTGCGCTATTCTGCTGCCGTCGGCGGCTGGTCCTCTTCCTGTCCGTCGGGGTGGAGATGCAGAAGCTCCGGCTCTGTCTTGCTGATATAGGTTTCCAGCGTCAGCTTGTCTACCAGAGAGGAAACGACGCCCAGATGAGAGATACAGAATCCGGCCGCGTAGGTGGCGATGCGGATCGCCTGATCCAGAGAGTAGCCCTCGGACAGATAAGAGACGAGCGCCGAAATGAAGGCGTCGGCGCCGCCGGTCGTATCTACTGCCATAAAGGAAGATGCCGGAAAATATTTATCCATATCGGCGGTCTTGAGGTAGCAGCCCTCTTCGCCCAGCGTGATGATCACGGTCTTGATGCCTTTTTCCAGAAAGTAATTGGCCTGCTCCTCGATAGAAGCGCGGTCGGGACAAAGGGTGGCCGCCTCCTTGCGGTTGGGAATAAACAGATCAATCAGGGAGAGCAGGGATTCCGGCAGGCTTTTTTGCGCGGACGGTTTGATCACGATGCGTGCACCGGCCTGACGGCCTGTTTTGGCGGCTTCCAGTATCGTAGCCATCGGCAGCTCCGTGGACAAAAGGCAGTAGCTGGCATTGTCAAACAGATAGCGGCTGCGGGCGATGCAGTCTGCCGACAGGGAAGCGTTGGCCCCCTCCATAATGGTGATGGCGCTTTCACCGCTGTTGTCCGTATAGATATAGGCCTTGCCGGTAGGCAGGCCGGGATCGCGCCTGATCCCCTGCGTGGAAATATTTTCCTGATTCAGAATGTCCAGTATAAAAGCAGAGTCCGCGTCGTTTCCGATCTTGCCGATCAGCGTCACGTCCCGTCCCAGCTTCGCGGCCCCTACCGCCTGGTTGGCGCCTTTTCCGCCAAGTGTTGTGGTGGCCTGAGAGATCTTCACCGTCTTGCCGGCCTGTGGGAAGCAGTCAACGTTAAAGGTGGAGTCTATGTTGATGCTGCCCACGGACAGGATCTTCTTGCTGCGCAGGGAAGGCGGTATGCTGACGCTGTCCTCGGTGTCCAGGATGTTTTCAATGCTGAAGGAAAGAGGGGCTTCTGTCGTTGTCTTTTTTTCGCAGAGGTTGATCAGCTGGCTGCAGACGTGACAGCCAAATTCCCTGTAGGGGATTTCCAGACAGGAAATGATCGGGTAGGGCATGGATTCCCGTACACTGTCCCTTAAACTGACGAGAGATAGATCAAAGGGAATGTGATAGTGCAGCTTCCGGAGCTGCTCGTAGAGGAAAAGAGCGGAATCCATATGAGAATTTACAAGTCCGGTAAAGTGATGGTTGATTACCTGATTTAATAAAGTTTCATCCGGATAATAAAGAACCATCTTATTATCAAAGCTGATCTGATTGTTGTAAAGGCATTTCTTAAAGCCTTCTAAAACGGGATTGGAACGAACATCTGCTTTTTTTAGGACGCAGCCGATCTTGTTGTGCTTATAGTCCAGGAGTTTCTGTGTCAGATCATACCCCATTTGCTCAAAATCGATGTGACAGGCATTGACCTGTCTGGATATATTGATGTAAGTGACGGAAATATTCTGTTCTGAAAGATAGCGTTCGTATGCCAGGCTGTCTTCGCAGACGGGCTTCCAGATCAGACCATCAACGTTATTTTTGCATATAGTAGTGATATGTTTCAATTCAATGGAAGCATTGTTCTGGCTGTCGAGAAGCATGATGTTATACCCATGTGCCTGGGCAGTCTGTAAAATGCCGTAGATTGTTTGAGCAGCTATGTCAGCACTGGAAACAAGAACACCAAGAATAAAAGTCTTGGCATGGGAAATATTTTTTACGGTGCCATAGGGTGTATAATTATATTCTTTTACTATTCTTAATACGCGTTTTCTGGTTTCCGGGTTAATATCCTGATCTTTGTTGTTGACAATTTTAGAGACAGTAGATATTGAGACGCCTGCCAGACTGGCGATTTCTTTAATAGTCATGGTTTCCTCCATCTTGTAGCAATATATACAATATATACTATCATGTGGTTCTTTTCAATGAAATATATAATTAATTTTAGTCGAAATGTATTAAGAAAATACTTTCCTAAATAATTTTTTTATAAATACATAAAAATTTATTGACAAATACAAAAAATAAATATATGCTTATTGCACAAGAAAAAGTTTTCCTAAAACATTTTCTAAAAAATACTACACAAGAAAACAAATGAAGGAGGATGAAAATGAAAAAGAACATTAAAAAACTGGCAGCGGTTTGTCTGACCGGAGCTATGGTGATCGGTACAGCGGGATGTGGCAATTCGGGATCGAAAGAGCCTGCAACGGATACGAATTCAGAAACCGGGGAGAGCACACAACAGGCAGAAGTTGCCGAAGAGCCTGCAGCTGCGGATGACACTGCTTCCGATACAGCGGGCGATGGAGAGAAGATTTCCATTACGATGTCTACTTATTTGACGAATGATTCTCAGCGTGCACCTCTTTTGGAATATGTGGGAGGAGCGATCAATGAGAAATTCCCGAATGTAGATTTTGAGTTCAAAATTTATTCAGACCGCCAGAATATGTTTGTTGAGGTTGCCGGAGGCGCCGGCCCGGATATTCTGGATCTGGACGGACCGACGGATGTTGTGGAATTTGCTGATGCAGGTAAAGCTGTTGACCTGACGCCGTATGCGGAGCAGTATGGGTGGGATAGTGTTATTTCCGAATGGGCATACAATACGTCTGTTTATGACGGAAAGCTGTATTCCATGCCGGCAGGATTTGAAGGAATGGGAATGTATTATAATCTGGGTGTTATGGAAGAGCACGGGTGGTCCATCCCTTCCAATCTGGAAGAACTGGAGAGCTTGATGGAGGAGATCAAAGGTGCGGGATTGATTCCTTTATCTTTTGGTAATGCAAATTATCAGGGTGCGGTAGACCATTTATACTCCACGCTTTTGAGCTGTCTTTCCGGTCCGGATGTAGTAAAGCAGGCGATCAACGGTGAGATCAAATTTGATGATCCGAAGATGGTTGCATCCATAGAGAAGTTAAAAGAATGGTGGGATAAAGGTTATATTATGGATCAGGCATCCCAGACTGTAACACAGGATGACCAGCTGGCGTTCCTGGCGGATGGCAGAGCGGTTATGTCTATTTGTGGAACCTGGTGGGGACCGCAGATCGTACAGACATTCCCGGACTGTAACTGGACTTTTGAATTGATGCCGGTTTTGAATGAAGAGGCAGGTCCGATCTTCCCGCTGGCAGTAGGAGAAAGCTATGCAGTGAATGCAAATACACAACATCCGGAAATCTGTGCGGAAATTTTAAATTTCCTGTATACAGATATGGATACTTTCTATACAGCAGTAAATAACGGGGCGATTCAGCCTTTCCCGATCGAGGCGTTTGACTTCGAGAAACTGGAAGGTATGGATGAGAAAGTGTTGCATATGAATGAAGTTATGGGAGAGGCTTCTGCTGATAATATCATAGGATATTGTTCCTGGTCGTTCTGGCCGTCAGATGCAAGAACGTATATGAATGAGAATTTTGATGCGGTATTGCTTGGCAGTCTGACTCCGCAGGAGTATATGGCAAATACGCAGCAATATATTGATGAAGGTCTGGAAGAAGGCTCTACACCGATACTTCCGTAAATTGATGAAGACAATCTAAGATAGAGGAGGCTGGCGCTCCAACTGAGTTGAACAGTTAGTGCGGCAGCCCTTTTCTTAAATTGATGAGAAAGGATTGAGGATATGAAACGGAGAAAAGTAAAAAAATCTCATCTGGTGGCTTATGGATTTATTTTACCTGCCTTTATCATTCATCTGTGCATCATCACATTACCTTCTCTGAGCACATTGGTAATGTCTTTATTTGACTGGAATGGATTAGGGAAAGCAGAATTTATAGGCTTTGATAATTTTGTTGAGATTTTTACAAAAGATTCTGTTGTCAAGCTGGCGGTGATACATAATCTGGAATGGCTGGCGGTATTTGTAACAGTTCCCCTGATCCTGGGATTTATCGTTGCGATACTGGTCAGTCGGATCAAGCGTTTTCAGATGTTTTTAAGAACGGTATATTTCATGCCATATGTGATTTCGGCAGTTGTTGCCGGCAGGATATGGACAGCTTATATGAATCCCTTCTATGGTTTAAATACGATATTTGGTAAAATGGGATTTGAGAAACTGTCGAAAGTTTTATGGCTTGGCGAACCAAAGATTGCACTGTTTTCCGTTGCATTTGTAGATAACTGGCACTGGTGGGGATTTGTTATGGTGCTGTTTCTGGGCGCGCTGCAGCAGGTGGATCCGACACTCTATGAGGCGGCAAGAGTAGACGGGGCGAACAGTTTACAGGAATTGATCCATGTTTCAATTCCCGGCATCCGTCAGACCATTGCATTTGTGCTCATCATGACGATTATGTGGTCATTTTTGACATTTGACTACGTATATGTTATGACTAATGGAGGACCTGCGAATTCTACAGAAATTCTTGCGACCTGGATTTATAAAAATGCGTTTGTGAAATACAGGGCCGGATATGCAAATGCACTTTGCGTACTGCAGAGTGGTATCTGTATTATACTGTATTTCTTCCAGAAATGGGTCAGCAAAAGAGGAGGTCTGGATGATGAATAAAAAATGGAAATCTGCAATCTGTACTTTTATAAAATGGTTCTTTTTGATCTGCATGGCTTCTTTTGCGTTGATCCCGCTTCTTCAGGTGGTTTTTAATTCTTTCCGCAGCGATCAGGAAGTGAAGGCTATGCCGATCGGGCTTCCACAGAAGGCTACACTGGAGAACTACTTTGATACATGGACCATCGGAGAATATGGGATTGCTTACCTGAATACCCTTCTGGTAGCGGGGGTAGTGATCGCGGTTGTTCTTACTGTGGTCGGTCTTGGTGCTTATGCTCTCAGTAAACTGGATTTCCGGTTAAAGGGATTTATGACAGCGTACTTTTTTGTAGCCATCTCCCTTCCTTCTTTTTTATACATTGTACCGGACTATTCGCTGCTGAACAGGCTGGGCCTGGTGAATACCAGAGTGGGGCTGATGATCGTTTACACAGCTATGCAGATACCTTTTAATATGCTGCTTTTAAAGACTTTTCTGATGGGAATACCCAGGGAGTTGGAGGAAGCGGCCAAGATTGATGGTTGCAGTGAACTTGATTCGTTTTTAAAGATAACGCTTCCGATAGCGAAACCGATTTTTTTGACGGTTGCGCTGCTGGTCTTTGTGAATGTATGGAATGAGTATCTCTGGTCGAACACTTTTGTTTCGGATGATGCATTGAAAACGGTTGCCACCAGATTTGTCAGATTTACCGGACAGTATGGTTCCAATATGGCCAGGATCTATACGGCAAGCGTGATTACGATGGCGCCGATCGTTATTCTGTATCTGCTGTTTAGCAGAAAATTTATTGAAGGCATGACGAGCGGCAGTGTAAAGGGGTAAAAGGAATCAGAGACAGATTGGAGGAAACTATGAAGCAAGAATATATCGAGAAGATTTATGCAGGCTGGCTGGCGAAGATAATCGGCATACGTCTGGGAGCGCCGATCGAGGGCTGGACTTATGAAAAAATTAAAAATCTCTATGATGAACTATATCATTATCCCGTAGACTACAAAGAGTTTGCTGCGGATGACGACAGCAACGGTCCGCTGTTTTTCCTGCGGGCGCTGGAAGACGGCAGACACGGATTTGACCTGAAAGCCCAGGATGTGGCGGAGGCGCTGCTCAACTATGCGCCTTTTGAACATGGTTTCTTCTGGTGGGGTGGTTATGGGGTATCTACAGAGCATACGGCTTATCTGAATCTGCATAACGGCATGACTGCGCCGCAAAGCGGCAGTATCGCTCAGAACGGCAGTACTGTCGCAGAACAGATCGGAGGCCAGATCTTTATTGATACCTGGGGGCTTGTGGCGCCTGGCAATCCTGACCTGGCAGCCCGGTTTGCGAGAGAAGCGGCCAGTGTGACCCATGATGGAAACGGCATTTACGGCGGTATTTTCGTGGCAGTGTGCATCAGCTGTGCTTTTGTGGAGAAGGATATGCGCAGGATCATGGAAAAAGGGCTGTCCTATATTCCGGCGGACTGTGAATATGCAAAGGTTGTGCGTGCGGTGATGGCATACCATGAAGCGCATCCTGAGAACTGGAGGGACTGTTTCCGTTATATTCATGAGCATTACGGCTATGATAAATATGCGGGTAACTGTCATATCATTCCTAATATTGCGGTTATGATCCTGTCGCTGCTTTACGGGGAAGGTGACTTTACGAATACGCTGTGTATCTGTAATATGTGCGGATGGGATACAGACTGTAACGTAGGCAATGTGGCTACGATCATGGGCGTCAGAAACGGTCTGGAGGGGATTGACTATGATAAATGGCGCAGACCGATCAATGATTTCCTGGCCTGCTCCAGCGTTATGGGATCCATGAATCTTATGGATATTCCCTATGGAGCACTCTACATCGCCAGACTGGCTTATGCACTGGCGCAGGAACCGATGCCGGAGCCGTGGAGGCAGATCGTGGAACAACGAATCGACAGTTGTCATTTTGAGTTTCCGGGCTCCACACATGCGATACATGTCCGGATCGGGAATCAGGAAGAAGAGTCCCGGAAAGACAGTCGGGAATCCTGTATTCACAACACGGACGAGGCGGCGCACACAGGAACAAGAAGCCTGAAATTTATTGCAAAACCGGTGGAGGCAGGGGAGTCTGTCTATGTCTATAAGAAAACTTACTACAGACCTGCAGATTTTCATGACAGCAGATATGATCCGAGCTTTTCCCCTTTGGTCTATCCGGGACAGAAGTTGCATGGCAGTGCAATGATACCGGAATATGGCGACAATGCGCTGGTCTGCCTGTACGTGAAGGATATCCGGTCTGGAAAGATTTATGAAGGCCCGAAAGAGCAGCTTACAAAGGGTGTGTGGAAAGAACTGGAATTTTTGATTCCGGCGCTGGAAGGGGCTTTGTTGGGAGAGATGGGATTTTGCTTCCATATCCAGGGAGTACATACACAGGTATTCGATTTTACAGGAATGATCGACGATCTCTATGCGGACGGGACGCCGGATTACAGCATCCTGCTGGAGCGGGAAAATGAAGAAGTATGGACTGGACTGCATCGGGAGATCAGCCAGTTTTCCAGGCTGAAAGGACTTCTGTATCTGGATCAGGGACAGATGCACTTATCCTGTTCGGATTTTGCGGAAGCCTATACGGGTCATCACAGCTGGAAGGATTATAAGGCAGAATTTTGCTTTACGCCGTTGACGGGTGAAAATCACAGAGTCAATGTGCGCGTACAGGGAGCTATCCGTTCCTATGCCTTCGGACTGCTTCCGGGAGGAAAGGCGGCTATCCTGAAAAATGATCACGGTTACCGGATTCTGCAGGAAATCCCATATGCATGGGAGTACGGCAGGGAATATACAGTCACGATGACGGCAGTGGGAAACAGGATTACTGCTATGATCGACGGTCATATCCTGACGGTAATAGATGAAGAAAGGCCTTTCCTTACAGGTGCAGTCGGAGTATCGATGCAGGACGGAAGTCATGCCCGGTACAGGAAGATCAGGATTTCGGCCAACTGATACGTCAGCGGAAAGGGTAAGATACTATGGACAAAATATTGATTATTGGAAGTTTGAATATGGATATGGTCGCCAATGTGGATCATACACCACTAACAGGTGAGACGATTCTGACCAGCGAGATTACTCTGGTTTCCGGGGGAAAAGGAGCAAATCAGGCTTATGCGGCCGGCAGGTTAAGGGCAGATGTAACAATGTTCGGTGCAGTAGGGGAAGACAGTTACGGGAAGACTCTGCTGGACAGTCTGACTTCGGCGGGTGTGGATGCTGCGGGTGTGCTGAGAAGAAAGGATGCCGCAACCGGTATGGCTTTTATTACAGTAAATAAGGAAGGGGATAACAGCATTGTTGTTGTTTCCGGCGCAAACGCGACGTTATCAAAGGAAGACATCGATGCCGGCAGGGCATTGATCGAGAATACGGATATTTTGCTGCTGCAGATGGAGATTCCGGTGGAAACGGTATGCCATGCGGCGCAGATGGCTAAATCAATGGGAAAAACAGTGATTTTGGACCCTGCACCCGTGCCGGAGCACTTTCCTGTAGAGCTGTATCGGTATATTGATGTCATCAAACCGAATGAGACAGAGCTCTATATGCTCACGGGGATGAACCCGGAGCAGAACAGCATTGAGGAGGCAGCCGGGTGGATTCGCGCCAGAGGTGTCAGAAATGTGCTGGTGACTTTAGGAGAGGCAGGGGTATACCTGGATTCTGAGGAGGTTGGTACTGTGAGAATTCCTGCCGTTGCTGTCCATGCTGTGGATACTACTGCGGCGGGTGATGCTTTTACAGCGGCTGTGGCTGTGAAAATGGCACAGGGAGAGAACCTGCTGGATGCTGCGACTTTTGCCAATCAGGTGTCTTCGATCGTTGTAACAAGAAAAGGGGCACAGTCTTCGATTCCTGCGTTGGAAGAAGTGGAAACGTATTTGCAGTGTGCCATATAGTCTGTTGGTTACATAAGTATACCTTGTTGGATGATTCAAAAAGATAATGGGCAGGAGGAAGCTATGGGCGAGAAAATGCGAATGGATAATGCAAAACTTATTGCACGACTGGAGAAGCCGAAAGGAAAAGTAGATGTGATACTGGATACGGACACGTACAATGAGATTGATGACCAGTTTGCACTGGCGTATTTGATCAAATCAAAGGAGAAGTTGAATCTTCAGGCGATTTATGCAGCGCCTTTTTATAATCACCATTCTTCCGGTCCGAAAGATGGAATGGAGAAAAGCTACAAAGAGATTTTGAAGATTCTGGAACTCATGGACCGACAGGAGTTTAAAGAAGTTACTTACAAAGGTTCGGAATCGTATCTTCCAAGTGAAGAGGAAGCGGTGGTCTCGCCGGCAGCACAGGACCTTGTCCGCCGGGCGATGGAGAGGGAAGAGGAGAATCCGCTCTATGTGATATCCATTGGCGCTATCACTAATATTGCCTCGGCAATCCTGATGAAGCCGGAAATCATTCATAAGATCGTGGTGGTTTGGCTGGGTGGAAACGCGTTGGACTGGCATGACAATTATGAATTTAATTTGTATCAGGATGTGGCGGCGGCCAGAATTGTTTTTGGCTGCGGTGTACCGCTGGTACAGCTTCCCTGTATGGGTGTCGTGTCCGCTTTTGCGACTACTGAACCGGAGTTGACCCGGTGGCTGAAAGGCAAAAATGCTTTATGCGATTATCTGCTGGATAATACAGTGCAGGAGGCTGTACTGGTTGAACAGGGAAAATGCTGGAGCCGCACAATCTGGGATGTTACGGCGGTAGCCTGGCTGTTGAATGAAAACTTTATGTATGAGCGTCTCGAACACAGTCCGATTCCGGAATATGATCATAAATGGGGCTTTGACAGGACAAGGCATTTCATAAAATATGTATATGGAATTAACAGAGACCTGCTGTTTGAAGATCTGTTTGATAAACTGGCAGAATAGAAAAGTAGACCGTTTTTGAAGTATTTCCCAAACTAATTGATTACACAGGAAAAAATATATATAATGGAGCAATCCAGGCAGCCGTCCAACTGATCTGTTGGTGGCAGTGGCGTTGGAGCTGCTCTTGTTGAATCTCAGCTAATAAAGGGAATCGGTGTAAAAGTGCCTGCATGGAGCGGGCATTTTTGCTGTCCCGGTATATAAAGGAGGTGAATAAAATGTGATCATATATGAACATGAAAAAGAAAAAATGAACAAAAACGATTATTAATAATCATGAATAGTGACTAAATTAACAAAAAGCATTGACTTTTTGCATGCCCGGTAGTAGTATTAAAACAAATAAGAACAAAATCAATCAAAAATAAACAAATGAAAAACAGAAATTAAAGGGAGATAAGAATGTTACAGGAAGAAAGACTTGAGAATATATTTGGATATATCAAACGGAAGAAATTTGTCACAGTAGAAGAACTGGCTCAGAAAATGGTGGTTAGCCCGATGACGATCAGAAGGGATCTGAACAATCTTTGTGAACAGGGGAGAGTAGAGCGGTGTCACGGCGGTGCGCAGTTACCGCAGAGTCTTATTTCAGAAATGGATTTCAATACCAAACAGGCACAGAACCAGGAGGCAAAACAGGAGATCGCAAGAAAAGCGTTGGGCTTTATCAGAGAGCGGGATACGATCTATCTGGACAGCGGGACAACGACCTGTGAGCTGGCAAAGCTGCTTTGCGATTACCACAAACCGATATCGGTTGTGACGAATGATCTGAATGTGGCAATGATTCTTTCGGATTCGGAAGTTGACTTAACAATCGTGGGAGGGAATGTGCAGAAGAAGACAAGGAGCATTTTCGGACATGCCAGTGAACAGTTTTTGAAACAGTTCCGGTTTTCCAAGGCTTTTCTGGGAGGGTCCTCGGTAGGAGATCAGTTTGATCTATTTTCTCCCACTTATGATAAAGCGTATTTGAAAAAATTCATCATGGATTTGGCCAATCAGTCTTATCTGCTGGTGGACTCCAGCAAATTTTACCGGCAGTCCATGTGTCTGATCGAGAATATATCCCGATTCAGCGCTGTTATCACAGACAAGAGGTTTGATGAGAAAGAGATGGAACGGATCACGGAGTTGAATATACATGTGATCAACGTTTAAAGAAAAGAGAAGGAGAAGGAAATGGGGAAATATTGGTATCAGAAACAGTTGAGGATGCTGCAGACAGTCTTCCGGGAACCGGATATCATGCATTATGATGCCGTGTCGGTTGTAGATTATCTGAAAAAGACCAGTACGAACTGCATTATTGTAAATGCCGGTGGAATCGTGGATTTCTTTGAGAATGATACGGAGTTGGGGCAGAAGAATCCTTTTATGACTACGGAAGATATGCTGAGGGACCTGACTGGTGAATGCCATGACAACGGCATTCGTGTTATGGTACGGGTCGATTTCAGGGGAGTTGATAAGGCGCGGTATGAGCAGAAGCCTGACTGGTTTGCGCAGGAACCGGACGGCAGTGCGAAGATGGGGTGGAATAAGATTCACAGGCCCTGTTATAACGCCTACTATTCCAATGAACATGCGGTTGAGTTTATTCACAGGATGATGGAGCGGTATGACATAGACGGCGTTTGGGAAAATTGTGTAGGCTTTGGCGACGGGCCCTGTTATTGTCAAAAATGCCGGACAATGTTTCGGGAGGAGACAGGGAAAGAGATTCCGGAAGGTGTCAGTTATGCTTCGGAGGAATTCGCAGAGTATAGAGCCTGGAAAGCCAGGTGTGCGGATGCCCATCTGCAGAGAATGCGGGATGCGGTGAAGAGTCACGGAGAGGACAAAGCCTATTGTGCAGAGATTTTTGGCATGTTTCATGCTTCCAATGCTTTGCAGACAGGAATTGATCTGTACAATGCCAAAGAATATTTTGACTTCCTGGTGAGTCCGGCGTTTCAGGATGGGTCGGCCAATCCGGGGCGAAAGTGGGATACGCTCACCTATGCGGCATCGGCTATGCGTTTCCTCAAGGCCATTGATAAGAACCGTCAAAGTGTGCTGCTGTATGGTAACAACGGTACGAAATGGAGATACGTCAAAGCGCCGTCGGTGGAAACGAAGATCTGGATGTGGGAAGCAGCCAGTGTAGGAGCCGGATTCTGGAACTGCATGTTTAACGGACAGCATCCGGGTCAGACTCTGGACAGAAGAAATCAGGGAATCGAGACAGAGGTTTATCAGTACTTAAAGGATAATGAAGTCTTTCTGGACGGACAGTGCCCGAAAGCAGACGTCGGGATCTTCTATTCCAAGTTCAGCAGAGATGCGCTTGGAAATGATGTGGAGGAAAAAGATCAGTACGGTGTATTCATAAAAGGGGTAGAGCGTGCTTTGGTCGAGAGTCACATTCCCTATGGTTTCATTCCTGACCAGGATTTTACCCGTGAGAGCCTCCGGGGGATTCAGACGCTGGTACTGCCAAATGCGGCTTATATGAGTGACGAGCAGATTGAGATCATTCGAGCCTATGTAAGAGATGGCGGTGGTCTGGTGGCTTCCTTTGAGAGTTCTCTATATGATGAAAAAGGCCGACGTCGGACTGATTTTGGATTGGGCGATGTATTTGGGGTCAGCTTTACGGGGATGAGAAAGGATACTTCGTTTGACTGTTATCAGCTGATCCGGAAGAATCATCCGGTGCTGGAAGACATGGGGGCTGAGGAAACTACTGTGTTGATGAATGAAGGATGTACATTGTTATGCAAACCGATTAAGGGAAAAGAAGACGGTATGGTGTGCAGCTATGTTCCCATGATCTACAATCAGCCGCCGGAATATGCCTGGATTCCCGAGATGCATACAGAATTTCCTACAATCATGGAGAATACTTACGGGAAGGGCAAAGTCATATATTTTGCAAATCAGACAGATAAACTTGTATTTACAAATGGACATGAGGATTTTTGGCACACATTTATCAATGCAGTGACCTGGACAAAGAAGGAAGAATTCAGTCTACGGGTGAAAGCGCCCACAAGTGTTCACGTGGTGCTGATGGAAAACAAAGATCATCCGGAACAGAAAGTGATTTCCTTCGTCAATACGACAGGCGGTTGGAGCAGGCCGCTACGAAGTATCTGTCCGGTATATGATATTGAGGCACTGGTAACTTTAAAAGAAGGAGGCAAGCTGGAAACAACGATCATGAAAGGAGAGGGAGCGATTGCAGTTGAGGAAGTGAAACAGAACGGAAAAGCAATGGCCAGGATCATGGTCAGGGAACTGAAGGATTTTGCGGCGGTTTCAATCCGGGAAGGATGAGGCGGCCAGACTGCCGGATGAAGGGGCAGTAGAGGGTATGACAAATGATGATAAAAAAGAAGGAGGAACTACTATGAAAAGGAAACTTGCACTTGCAATGGCAGTATGCCTGACAGTCTCTGCACTTGTTGGATGTGGACAGACACCGGCCGACACGCAGGGAGCACAGCCTGCGCAGCAGGAAAGCACAGAGGCAGAGGACACGGAAAAGGAAGCTGCACCGGAGGAAGATGCACAGTCGACAGAGGCTGCGGCGGATGATACGCAGACGTCAGGGGAATTGCCGGATGTGCCGGTGACGATACGGTTTGCAACACAGAGCATGGATCGGGAGACATCGGTTATGTATACTGTTCTGGAACAGTTTCAGAAGGACTATCCGAATGTAACACTGGAAATCGAAGAAAGCCCGGGCAACGATCTGATCACGAAGATAAATACGGATGTAATGGGAGATAATACACCGGATATTTTCACTTTCTGGCGTCCTGAAAGCAAATGGAATGTGGACAAGTATATTGAGAAAGGTGCCATTGCAGATCTGACAGACTGGGTAAATGAAGATGAATTCTTTACGGATCTTTTCCCGGAGTATGCATGGAGAACCGCAACAGTGAATGACAGAATCTATTGTATTCCCAGACTTAATTTCTATGTGGAATTTCTGGTGAATCAGGAGATTTTTGAACAGTATAATCTGGAGCTTCCTACCGATTGGGATAAACTGGTAACAGCCTGTGACACACTTCGGGACAACGGTGTGATTCCCTGGACGGTAGATACAAAAGAAGGCCTGGATGATTCATCCCGTATCTTCAATGCGATCGTGAATCGGGCAGTTGGCAACAGTAAGGGATTGGAGTTATTGAAGGGAAATGAAAGTTTTCAGCAGGATGATGTGATACAGGCATGTGATTATTTCCTGGATGTGGTAGTCGGCAATGGACCGGAAGACGCGGCTGCACTTGATTATACGCAGGCGATCACAAAATATTTGAATACTGGAAAATCGGCAATGATTCTTGGCAACTGTTCTCAGATCGATGTGAATCTGACAGACGAAATTCTGGATAAGCTGGTGGCTTTGGATTTGCCGTTAACACCGGAGTCAGTAATTGATAAACCATCTTTGGAACAGGATCTCACGAATCTGGTCTATATTGGGGCAGCGGGATTTGATGATCCTGATAAGCAGCCTTATCTGAAAGAACTGATGAAGAGACTGACTGGCAAAGAGACAGCGCGCAGGCAGGTGGAAGAGGAAAGAAGCATCGTCCCTCACCTCGGTCTGGAAGTCGATGAATCCAAGATCACGGATCTGCAGAGAGAGGCATCCGCGATCGCGGAGAACAGCGACGGCGATAAGTGGCTGTTGTCTTTTGCAAAAGCAGGCCCGGTAGATGAGTTCAGAAGAGTCATCAATGAGGCGTGGGCAGGCAAATATGCGAGTGGAGAAGAACTGGCAAAAGCGCTGGATGATGTGCTGTACGGAAAATAAAGATAAAACAGATCACAGATTGACATCCCCCTCTTAACGAGGGGGATGGTGCTAAGAGAGAGAGGACAGACTATGGGAGGTTTACGATATCAGAAGAAAATCCTGTTGTTTATCATACCGGCATTGTTTCTATATATTTTGTTTTTTATTTATCCTTTTTTTCAGACTGTTTTTTACAGCTTCACGAATTGGGATGGTTTTACCGGGGCATCTCTTGTAGGGGCGAAGAATTTCGGACAGATTCTGGGTGATGAGGTATACAGGACGGCAGTGGGAAGGATTTTTATCTGGGCAGGGCTGTCCATTCTTTTAAAAGTAGGGTCTGCGTTGGTGATTGCATATGTGCTGCGCAAAGGCGGAAAGGGTGCTTCCTTTTTCAGAACAGTGGTGTTTCTGCCTTATGTGATCTCGTCTTCTGCCATGTGTCTGATGTTTTCGGTCATGTACGACAAGGAGATCGGATTGATCAATATTCTGCTGCGCGCGATTGGTCTGGACAGCGTGACACGCTACTGGCTGGTAGATGAGAAGACAGTATTCTATGCCGTGATATTGATCCCCATCTATCAGGCGATCGGTTATTTCTTCGTCATTCTTTTTGCGGCGATGAAGGATGTGCCGGAGGATCTGTACGAGGCGGGAAGGCTGGACGGCACTACACCGCTGACAGAGTTTACGCGGATCACAATTCCTTATATCTGGCCGACACTTGTGGTCTGCATCGTACTTGCGATCAACGGGGCATTTCAGAATTTTGACTACATCTTCATTATGACAGGTGGAGGTCCGGGACATGCCAGTGAGGTGCCGGCAACGTACATGTATAAATCAATTTTTGTAAACGGACAGTATGGATACGGCAGTGCGGCCGCATTGATCCTGTTTGTGATCACACTGGTGGTAACAGGATTTGCCAGGAAGGGCCTGAACCATATGTACAGGACAGAGTAGGGAGGGATGCACCATGAGTAAATTGAAGAGAAGAGGTTATCTTGTTATAAAGAATAGCTTTCTGGTTCTTGTAGTGCTGACTTCGCTGTTTCCGATCTATTGGACACTGGTGAATTCCTTCCGCACTAACACCCAGATCTTAAGCGTATTCCGCCTTTTTCCGGAACAGGTGGGCTTTGAGAACTATGATAAGATTTTTCGGGTAGATGTGCTGCCTACGGCTTTTATGAATTCAGTCGTGATCACAGGCACTACAATGGCACTGACAGCATTGTTGACAATGATGGCGGCCTATGCGCTCAGCTGTTATCGGTTTAAGCTCGGTGGCTGGATCTATTCCCTGTTCGCAGCGGGTATCTTCATTCCCAGTGCAACGACGATGGGTATGATCTATAAGCTGCTGCAGAGTATGCAGCTTTTGGGAAAACGAAGCGGCATCGTGCTTCTGTATACGGCAGGAAGGATTCCGTTGTCTATTTTCCTTCTGGTGGCATTTATGAAGGCGATTCCGGATTCCGTGAAGGAGGCGGCCGTGATCGACGGATGTTCCCCGTGGAAATTATTTACGAAGATCATATGTCCGCTGTCCCAGAATGGACTTATCATCGTGCTGATCCTGACGTTTATCAACGTTTGGAACGACTATATCTGGTCTATGATCCTGCTTCCGTCGGCGTCCAGGAGGACATTGACTGTGGCATTGGCTTTCTTTAAAGGAGAATATTTTACCGATTATGGACTTCTGTCTGCCTGTGTGATCGTAGGACTTCTGCCGATCGTAACGGTCTATCTGATCATGTCGGATAAGATCATCAACGGAATGGCGGCAGGTGCGGTAAAGGGTTGAGTTTGATACAGTTTACAGGAAAGGGATACTGATAAAGATGGAATATACGACATTTGGAAAAACAGGAAGAAAGGTAAGCCGCATCGGATTCGGCGGAGCGGTGGCGGGATTAAAGAATTATCTGCATGAATACGATCCCGAGAGTGATGAGAGCATCAAAGGCGTGGTGGCGGCCATTGACAAAGCACTGGAGAAAGGTATCAATTATTTTGATACAGCGCCCGGATATGGAGAAGGGCGAAGCGAGAAGATGTTCGGTATGGCACTTGAGGGAGTCGATCCGGAACAGATTTTTCTGGCGACCAAAGTAAGTTACGGCAGCTATGACGATGTGATGCGTTCTGCGCATCAGAGCCTCAAAAATTTAAGGCGGGATCAGATTGACCTGCTGCAGATTCACGGAGATTCGATTGGCAGGAAGCGGGCGGATGACATTATGGGCGCCCGGGGGATGCTGGCGGCAATGGAAGAACTGAAAGCATCCGGTATGGTAAAATATATTGGTTTTACCAGTGAAGATAACAATGACGTTGTCTACAGGCTGCTTCACAGCGAGCGGTTTGACGCGATACAGATGTGTTACAACCTCCTGTTTCAGCATCCATATGAACCGAGCAGACCCTTCGGCAGTATGTATGAGGCAGAGGAAAAAGGAATGGGGATCGTGACCATGCGAGCTCCCACATCCGGTACTTTCCAGAGGTGGATTCAGATGGTGAATCCGGAGAATACCTTTAACTACACGAGGGCATTGATTCAGTTCGTACTCTCGAATCCGTTTGTGGATGTGGCGCTGATCGGGATGCGCTCTGCAGAGCGGGTACTGGAGAATGTGGCAATCTGCGAGGATCTGGACGGCAGGATCGATATTGACCGGATGCATACCAGATATGTTTAGGGAATGCATGAGAGGGGAGAGGTGTTATCATGGTAAAAATCGGTCTGGTAGGACTGGGAAAACATATGCTGTCACAGATGATCCCCAATCTGTTGAGACTTCCGGTCAGTATCACGGCAGTCTGTGACAAGGACGGGGATAAGCTGAGACAGATCCGGCGCATTCTTCATCTGGACAGTGAGAAATGCTATCTTTCCTGGGAACAGATGCTGGCGAAAGAGGCGTTGGACGGTGTGATCTGTGTGGCAGATGCAAATCTGCACTATATGGTTGCCAAAACTTCTCTGCAACGCGGCATTCCGGTATTTGTAGAGAAGACGCCCTGCCGGAGTGCCGCTCAGGCAGAAGAATTGTGTCGTCTGCAAAAGGAACATCACTGTTTTGGAATGGCAGGATTTAACCGCAGATATACTACGGCTTATCGAATGATGAAGGAAGTGACAGAGTCGGAAGCATTCGGACGTCCCTGCCTGTATCTGGCAAAATATAATTCATCTGCGTATTCCGACAGTCAATATTTTGTTTTTAATCATGTGATCCATCATCTTGACCTGATGCGGTATCTGCTTGGTGAGATCGACAGCATCGATGCACAGAGGATAGAGAAAGCAGACGGAATGACAGGGTATCATATCAGGTTTCGTTCGGTGTCAGGGTGCATGGGCTTTTTACAGTCGGCATCTCTCCAATGTGAAGCCTACCCTGTGGAACGGGTCGAGATCACCGGGGACGGATGTTGTGTGACGGCAGATAATGTAAAGACGCTGCAGTATAACAGACCGGTTTCTGCCAAAACCGAAAAAAATCCGCTTCTGGGTGAGCATGATTCGCTGTGTTGGAATTACAACCAGGGCCATTCTTCCATGTACGGTCATTATGGGTATGAACGGGAACTGGCGGATTTCGTGGAAGCCGTACAGGAAGGCAGCCGGCCGGAAAATACGTTTGATGATATCTGCGGGACAATGCTGCTTTACGAAAGATTACTGGAACACTGCACCACCGTATCTGGCGGAGCGGAAACCGACTGCAAAGTGTGAAGGAAAAGAACGGGGATATAAAGGAATAAAATGGAAAAAACAATGATAAAAGAAATTGAGGAATACGACATTATCGTGATCGGGCATTTGAAGTGGAATACTTATTTTGGAGAGTCACAGGATGCTCCGCCCAGAGGGGATCCGTCTACCTGCACTTCTGTTCTGGTGCGGGGAAAAGAGCAGGATGGACGAAAGTTCGCGCTGTTGATAGATCCTACACTGCGTCTTGACAAGGAGGCGTACTATTTTGATCTGAACAGAAGATGCGGACTGCAGCCGGAAGACATCACACACTGCTTTTGCACCCATGAACATTTTGACCATCAGGCAGGGCTTGCCTATTTTCCGCAGGCCGAGTGGATAGCAGGAGAACAGACGGCGGAAGAATTGAAGCATTCTCCCTATATCGACGGCAGCAGGGTGCGGGGCGTCAAAGGCAGCTTCTTACCTGGCGTGGAAGCCGTGCCTCTGCCGGGACATACGGATTCTCTGCACGGCGTGGCATTCTGGTATCAGGGCAGGCATATTCTGGCAGCGGGAGACGCTGTGATGACGAAAAACCATTTTCGGGAGAATACAGCCATGTTTGAGAAGGATATGGCCATGGCGGCAGAAACGATCCGGCGGATCAAGCGGACCTATGATGTGGTCATTCCGGGTCATGACAATCTGATCTTAAATACCTGCGTTGCAGCTTCTGAAAATGGTTGCTTTGGCGACAAAGGATAAGAGGACGCGGATCCGTAATTTTCCAAAGGAAAATCTGAAACAGGCAGGAGTATGAGGATGATAAAAGTGTTGGTGATATCCGACGATATGACGGGAAACAACGATACCGGTGCGTTGTTGAATCAGGCCGGTCTGGACACTGTGGCAGCGCTGCGTGACAGTCTTCCCGGGAAATATATCAAGGGCAGGGATGCGCTGTGCTTAAATACGGACAGCAGGGCGCTTCCTGCGCAGGATGCAAAAGAACTGGTCAAAAAAGCGGTGGAACAGTATTGGAAGCCGGGCGTGTTATGCTGTAAAAGAATAGACAGTACGCTGCGGGGGAATATAGGCGCGGAGATAGAAGGAATGCTGGAAATGCTTCCGGAAGGCTGCAGGGCTGTGGTAGTACCGGCTTTTCCGAGAGCAGGGCGCATCTGTATCGGCGGATATATGATGGTGGACGGCGAGCTTCTGACTTCCAGCGGCGCGAAGAGAGATCTGAAGACACCGGTGCATTCTTCCAGAGTACAGGAGATTCTGGCAAAAGATTGCAGAAGAAGTATACAGACAATAGAGCTGCCGGAAATTCGGAGTGGAGAAAAAGAACTGGCATATAAGATACAGAAATCGGAAGCGGATATTCTGATCATGGATGCCATTTGCGAAGCGGATATTGACAGGGTTGCGAAAGCCTGTGTAACGGCGGATATCCCGGTAGTCTGCGTGGATCCGGGGTGTTTCACCGTCAGGATGGCACAGCGAAAATTTGTGGAGAAGACGCGCAGTGCCAAAAATCTTCTGGTGGTGGGCAGTCTTTCCGAAGTGACGCGAAAGCAGATCGCCTTTCTGGCAGAGCAGACAGAGCTGTTTATCTGCCGGGTGCCGGTCAGGCGTCTTTTGAGGGAATTTGAGAGCGTGCGGCAGGAAATACTGGAGAAGGTCCGGGAGAATGCTTCACAATATGAATCCATCTGTCTTTTGACAGATGAGAATGAGCCGGAAGAAGGCATTGCCAAAGCGCAGGAGATCTCGGACCGGTTTACGGAAATCGGGGCCGGCGTCTGGAGAAACCTGGAGGCAGAGATTGCCTGTGTTTATCTGTGCGGCGGAGATATTGCCAAAGACTTTCTGGATAAAGTCCGGGTATGCGCGATTGACATGAAAGAGGAAATAGCGCCGCTTGCTGTCTATGGGACGGCTATCGGAGAAAATCAAACGACAAAGGAAAAAGGGTTCCAAGTATTGACAAAGGGTGGTATGATAGGTTCCGAAAGCACTGTATATGAGATGCTTGTATATGCGAAGCGCGCACGGAGAGAGGAAGGAGATAAAAGAGCATGAGGGCAAAGCGAAACATTGTGATTCCGATTGGAGATATCGCCGGGGTGGGGCCGGAGATCGTTGTCAAAGCATTGAGTCATCCGGAAGTATATGAATGGTGTAATCCGGTCGTGGTGGGGGAACGCACGGCATTAGAGCGTGCGCTGCAGGTGACGGGCCTGCCGCTTACACTGCGGGAGATACAGGATGCGAGGGCGCAGGAATATTGTTATGGTCAGGTTGCCTTCTATGATTTGAAGAATGTGAATGCTGCGGAAATTGCATTTGGCAGGATACAGGCAGGAGCGGGAAGAGCGGCCTATGAATTTATCGAGAAAGCGGTAGATCTGATGAAAGAAGGCCAGGCGGATGCCATCGCTACCACCACGATCAACAAAGAAGCGTTGAAGGCGGCTGAGATACCTTATATCGGCCATACGGAGATCATAGGAGCCCTGCTTGATACGCCGGATCCGATGACCATGTTTCAGGTACGGAATCTGAAAGTCTTCTTCCTGACCAGGCATCTTTCACTTAAAGATGCGATCGCGGCCGTGACGCGGGAGAAGGTCTATCAGTACATAAAGAGATGCTGTCAGGGTATGAAGAATCTGGGCTATGAGAATCCCAGACTGGCAATCGCGGGCTTGAACCCGCACAGCGGGGAACACGGCCTGTTTGGCTGGGAGGAAGTGGAGGAGATCATGCCGGCCGTAAAACAGGCGCAGGAGGAGGGAATCATGATCAGTGGACCGATCGGGGCAGATTCTGTATTTCATCTGGCGCTTGCAGGAAGTTTCGACGCGGTCATCTCCCTTTATCATGATCAGGGACACATCGCAACCAAGATGGTGGACTTTGAAAGAACGATCTCGGTCACGATCGGAATGCCTTATATCAGGACTTCGGTGGATCACGGAACGGCCTTTGATATTGCGGGAACGAATAAAGTAAGCGAGTTGAGTATGTATGAGGCGATCAGACTGGCAGCAGAATATGCCGATGTGTATACAGGAAAGACCTGCTGAGGATAAAAAGTGTTGCTGCTGCTGTACGGCCTTTGGCAGAAAACTGGCAGGAAAAGTCTATTGAAATATCTGTCTTATTTTGGTACTATAAATAATAAATATAGTCCTATACGTGTGAAGGAGGAGAAGTGAGATGAATGGAACATATGCTCTTGCGACAGGTATTTTAGTTGTGTACATGGTGATCGCTCTTGTGATTGCAGTCATAAGTCTGGCCGGTATGTGGAAGATCTTCGTTAAAGCCGGTAAGCCGGGCTGGGGTGCGATCATACCTTTTTACAACATGTACTGTCTGTTCGAGATGAGCTTTGGGACAGGATGGCTGTTTCTGCTGTGCTTTGTGCCCTGTGTGAATGTGGTGATCTCGATCATCATGTGGATCAAGCTGGCACAGGCTTTCGGCAAGGGAGCGGCTTACGGCATCGGGATTTTATTCCTGCCGGTAGTGTTCCTACCGATGCTTGGCTTTGGCGATGCGCAGTACATCGGGCCTGCGAATCATTGACAGAACGAGTGAATAAAACAGCCTTTGTATTTTTTTCAGTACAAAGGTTGTTTTTTGTTTTTGTCTGTGTTATATATAAACTATATACTTTGAAATGCGATGAAGGAGACTCACCCGGCGGGAAGCGACAGGAATACGGCGTCACCGACTGAGAGCGCTGTTTGTGAAAGGCCGGGAACGGGAACACTCCGGAGCAGATTACCTGAACTGTATGCCGCAGGGTCATCACAGAGTACGGAGTGATTTTGTGATATCCGGCACAGAGGCCGGAGCAGATGGCGGGAAGATACACTAGGGTAATACGTTGCACGCGTTAAGTGTCAAGAGTGGGTAAGGCGAAGAAGCACCTTGTTGGAGGTGCCGGCTTATCAATGCGGGTGGTACCGCGGATACTATAACTATCCGTCCCGGAATGCAGAGATGTGTTCCGGGACTTTCTTTTTGTCTTCCGGAGCACGGCAGTCAGCGAAAGGAGACCAGAACAATGATGATCAGGAACATCTACAGAGACGTAACCTTACAACAGATCGGCGAGTCCGATGTCGGCCGGGAAATCCGGGTGGCGGGCTGGATCGAGAACATCAGGGATCATGGCGGCGTATCCTTTGTGGATCTGCGCGACATGTACGGTGTGCTGCAGATCGTGATGCGTGACACTACCCTGTTAGACGGCCTTACAAGAGAGATGAGTGTTTCGATTGCCGGACTGATCGAGCACAGGGACGAGGAGACGTACAACCCGAGGATCCCCACCGGCACGATCGAGATGGAGGCTCATGAGGTGGAGGTGCTGGGCCGGGTTTACCAGCCGCTTCCTTTTGAGATCATGACCTCGAAGGAGACCAGAGAGGAGGTGCGGCTGAAATACCGTTACCTTGATCTGCGCAACCAGAAGGTGAAGGACAGCATCATTTTCCGTTCCGGGGTGATCGCATTTCTGCGTGAAAAGATGGTACAGATGGGATTCCTGGAGATTCAGACCCCGATCCTGTGCGCATCGTCGCCGGAGGGAGCCAGAGACTATATCGTGCCGTCCAGAAAGCATAAAGGGAAGTTTTATGCTCTGCCGCAGGCGCCGCAGCAGTATAAGCAGCTGCTGATGGTGTCCGGATTCGACAGATATTTCCAGATTGCCCCCTGCTTTCGGGATGAAGATGCCAGAGCGGACCGTTCACCGGGAGAGTTCTACCAGCTGGATTTCGAGATGAGTTTCGCAACGCAGGAGGATGTGTTCCGTGTAGGCGAGGAAGTGTTGTCGGCGGTCTTTGAGAAATTTGCGCCGGCCGGTTATGCGGTAACGCAGGCGCCCTATCCGGTGATCAGCTATAAGCAGGCCATGCTGGAGTTTGGAACCGATAAGCCGGATTTGAGGAACCCGCTGCGCATTATTGACCTGACGGCATTTTTCCAGGGGTGTGAGTTCAAACCCTTCCATGGCAGGACAGTTCGGGCCATCCGGGTACATGCGCAGATGTCCAAAGGCTTCCACGAGAAGCTGCTTCGATTTGCCACGGATCTGGGTATGGGCGGCCTGGGGTATCTGGAAGTGGCGGAGGATCTGGGCTACAAGGGGCCTATCGACAAGTTCATTCCCGGGGAAAAGAAGAAGGAGCTGGCTGCGCTGGCAGGACTCGGCGCGGGGGACACGATATTTTTTGTCGCGGACAGGGAAGAGCGGGCAGCCTTTTATGCGGGACAGATCCGCACGGAGCTTGGGCAGAAGCTGGGACTGATCGAACAAAAAGCGTACCGGTTCTGTTATGTGAATGATTTTCCGATGTTTGAACGGGATCCGGAGACGAAGCAGATCGGCTTTACCCACAACCCCTTTTCCATGCCCCAGGGCGGTCTGGAGGCGCTTACGACCAGAGATCCGCTGGAGATTCTTGCTTACCAGTATGATATCGTGTGCAACGGTGTGGAGCTGTCTTCAGGGGCGGTCCGCAACCATGATCTGGCTGTGATGGTGAAGGCTTTTGAGATAGCAGGATACGATGAGGAGACTTTGCAGCGTAAATTCGGTGCGTTGTACAGTGCGTTTCAGTTCGGTGCGCCGCCGCACGCGGGTATGGCGCCGGGGGTGGACCGCATGATCATGCTGCTGCGGGGAGAGGAGAACATCAGAGAGGTGATCGCTTTTCCCATGAGCGGGACGGCGCAGGATCTGATGTGCGGTGCGCCGGGTGATGTGACGGAGAAGCAGCTGCGGGAAGCACACATTAAAGTCAGGGCATGAGAGGAGCAGGTTATGGCAAATATCATAAGCGATGAGACAATAGAATATATCGGTATTCTGGCGAAGCTGGAGCTGTCCGGGCAGGAGAAAGAACAGGCCCGGTCGGATATGGGCAGGATGCTTGACTATATCGACAGGCTGGGCGAGCTGGACACGTCGGATGTGGAGCCTGTGTCGCATGTGTTTCCGGTACACAATGTATTCCGGGAGGATGTGGTGATAAACGGCGATATGCGGGAGCAGATGCTTTCGAATGCGCCGAAGCAGAAGGACGGAATGTTCGTGGCGCCCAGGACATTTGCGTAATGTATGGAGGAAGAACGGAGTTGAAAGGAGGCTGTCAGAGATGCGTATGACGGAAATGACGGCGGTGGAATTGTCTGCCGCGATCAGGGCAGGGCAGGTGACGGCGGTGGAGGCAGTAGAAGAGATGCTTGCCGGCATAGAAGAAAGAGATGCGCTCTACAACTGTTATGTGACGGTGGACCGGGAGGGCGCTCTGGCACAGGCACAGGCGGTACAGGCACAGATCGAGGCGGGGGAGCTGACCGGGCCGCTGGCCGGTGTGCCGGTGGCAGTGAAGGATAATCTGTGTACCAAAGGGCTGCGGACGACCTGCGCTTCCAGGATGCTGGAGAATTTCGTGCCCACTTACACGGCGGAGGCGGTGGTGAATCTGCGCAAAGCGGGCGCGGTCATTCTGGGCAAGACCAATATGGATGAGTTTGCCATGGGATCCACGACGGAGACGTCCGCCTATGGGGTGACGAGAAACCCGTGGAACCGGGAGCATGTGCCGGGCGGTTCTTCGGGCGGTTCGGCGGCCGCGGTGGCAGCCGGGGAGTGCATCTGCGCCCTGGGCTCCGACACCGGCGGTTCCATCAGACAGCCGGCCGCTTACTGCGGCATGGTGGGGATGAAGCCCACCTACGGCACGGTGTCACGGTATGGGCTGATCGCCTATGGTTCCTCCCTGGATCAGATCGGCCCGCTGACGAAGGACGTAAGAGACTGCGCGGCAGTGCTGGAGGCGATCGCCTCTCATGACGTAAAGGATTCCACCTCGCTGCAGCGGCAGGATACGGATTTTATGGCTGCGCTGACGGAGGATGTGCAGGGGATGCGCATCGGTATTCCCAACGATTATCTGGGAGAGGGGCTGGACGAGGATGTGCGGGCAGCCGTCTTAAAGGCGGCGGAAGAACTGGCCGGCCGGGGAGCTGTGGTGGAGCGGTTCGACTTAAGTCTGGTGGAATATGCCATTCCGGCTTACTACACGATCGCGGCGGCGGAGGCCAGTTCCAATCTGGAGCGGTTCGACGGCATCAAGTACGGCCACCGTACAACAGATGATGCCGGGCTTCACAGCATGTACAGGAAATCCCGTTCCGAGGGCTTCGGGGAGGAAGTAAAACGGCGCATCATGCTGGGCTCCTTCGTGCTCAGTTCCGGTTACTATGACGCTTACTATCTGAAAGCGCTACGGGTAAAGGCTCTTATTAAGAAGGCGTTCGATGAGGCATTTGCGAAATATGACGTGATACTGGGTCCGGTGGCTCCCACCACGGCGCCGAGACTGGGAGAGAGCCTGGCGGATCCCCTTAAGATGTATTTGGGAGATATCTACACCATCGCCGTAAACCTGGCGGGCCTGCCGGCCATCAGCCTTCCCTGCGGAAAAGACAGGAAGGGCCTGCCCATCGGGCTGCAGCTGATCGGGGACTGCTTTCAGGAGAAAAAGCTGATCCGGGCGGCCTATACGTATGAGAAGAACAGAGGACCGTTCGGGACAGCTGGCGATGCAGAGCATGGGACTGCGGCAGATGAACGGACGCAGGCGGATGCCGGAAGTTTTCGGGCGTCAGGGGAAGGGCAGATATCGCAGTGTGGAATGCTTCGGCATGGAGGGAAAAGCGGAAAGCCGGAAAGCGAACAGAGTACAGAGGGAACAGACAGAACAGGAGGGATACCGTCATGAGTAAACAATATGAAACCGTGATCGGGTTGGAAGTGCACGTGGAGCTTGCCACAAAGACCAAGATCTTCTGCGGCTGTTCCACCGCGTTCGGGGCGGCCCCCAATACCCAGACCTGTCCGGTCTGCACGGGGATGCCGGGGTCTTTGCCGGTGTTGAACAGGCAGGTTCTGGAGTACGCCATTGCGGTGGGCCTTGCCACCAACTGCGACATTACCCGCTATGCGAAATTCGACCGCAAGAACTATTTTTACCCGGATAATCCGCAGAACTATCAGATTTCCCAGCTCTATCTGCCCATCTGCAGAAACGGCGGCGTGGAGATCGAGACGAAGGAGGGCGGCCGTAAGACGGTGGGGATCCATGAGATCCATATGGAGGAAGACGCCGGCAAGCTGCTCCACGATGCGTGGGAGGACTGTTCTCTGGTGGACTACAACCGTTCCGGTGTGCCGCTGATCGAGATCGTGTCCGAGCCGGATATGCGCAGCGCGGAGGAAGTGATCGCCTATCTGGAGAAGCTGCGTCTTTTGATCCAGTATCTGGGCGCGTCCGACTGTAAGCTGCAGGAAGGCTCCATGCGGGCGGATGTGAATCTGTCCGTGCGGGAGGCGGGGGCAGAGCAGTTCGGCACCAGAACGGAAATGAAGAACCTGAATTCCTTCAAGGCCATTTCCCGGGCCATCGCCGGGGAGACGGAGCGGCAGATCGACCTGATCGAGTCCGGAGAAAAGGTGGTACAGGAGACGAGAAGGTGGGACGATGTAAAGGGCGAGTCCTATGTCATGCGGAGTAAGGAGGATGCTCAGGATTACCGCTATTTTCCCGATCCGGATCTGGTGCCGGTGGTGGTGAGCGACGAGATGCTCCAAAAGATCCGGGCCGCGCAGCCGGAATTTCGCAATGAAAAGATGCGGCGCTACAGGGAAGAATTCGGGCTTCCCGATTATGATATCGAGATCATTACCGAGTCCAGGCATATGGCGGATCTTTTTGAGGCGGCGACGGCCATCTGCGGCCAGCCCAAGAAGGTGTCCAACTGGTTGATGGGAGAGACCCTGCGTCTGATGAAAGAGAAGGAGACGGACGCCCAAGATCTGTGCTTTTCACCGGAACATCTGGCGAAGCTGATCCGTCTTACGGACGAAAAGGTGATCACCGGAGCCGTGGCGAAGGAAGTCTTCGAGGTGATGTTCACGGAAAATATAGATCCGGAACAATATGCAGAAGAGAAGGGCTTAAAGACCGTCAACGATGAAGGGGCTCTGCAAAAGACGGTCGCGGAAGTGATCGCCGCCAATCCGCAGTCTGTGGAGGATTACAGGAACGGGAAGGAGAAAGCCATCGGTTTTCTGGTAGGCCAGACCATGAAGGCCATGAAAGGCAAGGCCGATCCGGCGGCAGTAAACCGGATCCTGAAGGAGGCGTGCAGAAAATAGGGCCGTCAAAGGCCCTGTTCTCCCAACTTAAGATATGCAAGAAATTTGACTACAAGCTCCGGCTGGCTGTTGGAGACGGGAATGCCCAAGACCACATCAGCCGGATGTCCCTGATAATCATATTTGCTGTCTGCAAGATAAGCGTACAGCCCTGCGTCGGCCAGCGCATTATCCTCAGTGACGATGATTCCCACTGCCACCGGATCTTCCATGGTGGAGGGATCGCTGTGGTCGATGGTCAGCACGGAAAGATCGCGCACCTCGGTGGGATCGTAGTCGTCGTCGGGGAAGGTGGCGGTATCCGTGTAGTAGAAGTAAGGGCGGTATTTCTCAAGCTCTTCGGCGGATAAAACATCCTCAAGCGGACAGAAATATTCTGCCTGCGCGTATTTTTCGAAAGTAGCCGTCTCGGCAACGATGGTACTGAGGGAGCCGGTCTGCATCATAGCTGCCATCTTCTGCTGATTGGCCATGGTATATTGTGACAGATCGGTATCGGAAAGGGTCATGGAAGTGTCAATATAAACTTCATATTCGTCAGGATCGATTTCGGCATATGCCTGGAATTCGTCGGCCCATGTCTCCGGCAGAGCGGCGCTCACATCGTTGACACCGGCATTGATCAAGGCGGCGTAAAAGCCGTAGTCTTTGTAAGTGGCGTACTGATAGATAAAGGAAGAAGCGGCAATGACCACAGCGACTGTGACAAACGCATGAATTTTATAATAATCCCAGAAATAGGCGAACTTCTCCTTCGGACTCATGCGGCCCATAGCCTTTCTGCGTTCTTCTCTGATCTCGTCTCCCACTGAATTACCGATTGCCATGCTCGTATCTCCTTAAACGAAATTTCTAATGTCGTTAACTATATCTATGATAATTAGTTTGAAAAATAATGTCAATGAAGGAACGATATAATTGTATGAATTTTTCATTAAATAAAAATAAATTGGGGGAATCTGCTTCGTGAGAAAGTCTGTTGTATTTTTAAAGGGGCAGTGATAGAATGATAGAAGTATTTGCCAGAGAAGAAAGGAATTGTGAGAATTATGATGCAGTCAAGAACACACACATGTAATGCGCTCAGGCTGTCCGATGCGGGAAGTCAGGTGACACTGGTCGGATGGTTTGAAAATATCAGACAGGTCAGTAAAAATCTGGGATTTTTGCAGCTCCGTGACTTTTACGGGGTGACGCAGATCGTCTTCGAGACGGAAGAGATGATGGAGCGGTTAGAGGGCGTGAACAAGGAGTCCACGCTGCTGATCGAAGGTACGGTGCGGGAACGTTCCAACAAGACGAACACGATTCCCACCGGTGAGATCGAGGTGGTGCCCTGCCGCGTGGAGGTGCTGGGCAAGTGTACGAACAATGTGCTGCCCTTCGAGATCAGACAGTCCAGGAATGCGGATGAGAATATCCGTTTGAAATACCGTTATCTGGATCTGCGCAATCCGGAAGTGAAGGACAGGATCCTCTTAAGAAGCCGTATTGTGACGGAACTGCGCCAGCGAATGAACGATCTTGATTTCGTGGAGATCACCACGCCGATCCTGACCTGTTCGTCACCGGAAGGGGCCAGGGACTATCTGGTGCCGGCCAGGAATCATCCCGGGAAATTCTATGCGCTTCCGCAGGCGCCGCAGCAGTTTAAGCAGATCCTGATGGCATCCGGATTTGACCGCTATTTCCAGATCGCTCCCTGTTTCCGGGATGAGGATGCAAGGGCGGACCGTTCCCCGGGTGAGTTTTATCAGCTGGATATGGAGATGGCTTTTGCCTCTCAGGAGGATGTGTTTGACGTGATCGAACAGGTGCTGCCGCCGGTATTCGAGAAGTACGGCACATACGATCAGGCTTCCGCGGCGCCTTTCGTGAGAATACCTTATCTGGAAGCGTTGGAGAAGTACGGCACGGACAAGCCCGACCTGCGCATTGACCTGCTGGTACAGGATGTGACGGAATTGTTCGGACAGTTTGATTTCGCACCGTTCAAGGATCAAGTGATCAAGGCGGTGGTGACGGACGGCTATACGGCTACGAGAAAAGAGATTGATAAGATGTGCGCGGATGTGGAAGTGGAGACCGGCAACAAGGCTTACTGGTTCCGTGTGGACGAGGCCGGCAATTATGTGGGCGGTATCTCCAAGTTCCTTACAGAGCGCAAAGAAGAGGTGGATAAGCTGCTTGGATTAAAGCCGGGCGATTTCGTGGGCGTGACGGCCGGAGACAGGAACGCGGCGGTGAAGACTTCCGGCGTGCTGCGCAGAATGCTGGGCATGAAGTCGGAGGGCCATTTCAGACAGTCCTGCTACGAGTTCTGCTGGATCGTGGATTTCCCCATGTACGAGATCGGGGAGGAGTCCGGAGAGATGGAATTCTGCCATAATCCTTTTTCCATGCCGCAGGGCGGTATGCAGGCGCTGGAGACGATGGAACCGCTTACCATTCTGGCTTATCAGTACGATCTGGTGTGCAACGGCGTGGAGCTGTCTTCCGGTGCGGTCCGTAATCACGATCCGGAGATCATGGTGAAGGCGTTCCGGCTTGTGGGACTGGGCGAGGAAGACGTGAAGGCGAAATTCCCGGCCATGTACAACGCATTCTGCTATGGTGCACCGCCGCATGCAGGCATCGCTCCCGGCGTGGACAGAATGGTCATGCTGTTAGCCGGGGAGGACAGTATCAGGGAGGTCATTCCTTTCCCGATGAACAAGCAGGCCCAGGATATTATGATGGGTGCGCCCGCCGAAGTGGATGCAAGGCAGCTTAAGGACGTGCATATCGAGATCAGGATGCCGAAGGAAGAAAAATAGAATGTAGAATCTAATATAGAATTTTTATGCTCCTTCCTGTCGGGCGGATGGAATGATCCGTCTGACAGGAAGGAGATTTTTTATAAAAGTTGAAAAAAATAGATATTGAATTTTATTGGTTGCCGTGGTATGCTTCTATAAACTTTCAACTTGTAGCTTTTAACCTGTGTTATTCGCATACTTGATTTATCGGCTGTAAAAGCGAACCTCTTGCTTGAAACTTTGTCCGGTTTGTTATATGATTAAGATATATATTTCGACAAAATGATCCCGGAGAGGACGTGCCGGTCAGAGGCGGTGTTTTTCAGGCCTGCGGATTGATGCGGCAGGAGCGGCCCGGGCCGGGAGCAGGTCGAATACAGGAGGTATCATAGATGAGTGAAACATATGTGGAATGTCTGGTGGCCAGGAAACCTTCGGTGATCCTGTCTTTTTTGAAAATACTGCTGATCATGCTGACGGTGGTATTTCTCATGGTGGGAGGGGTGTTCCTTCCCGGTCTGGTGGTGGCGATCATTACCGGCGTTGGTGCGTACTTTGCCACGATGAATGCAAACATCGAGTATGAGTACCTGTATCTGGACAGGGAGATCAGTGTGGACAAGGTGATGGCCAGGAGCCGCAGGAAGAAAGCCAATACTTTTTCGGTTGACAAGATGGAGATCCTTGCTCCGCTCAATTCACACAGACTGGATTCTTACAGGAACCGTAATTCCAAGACGCTGGATTACAGTTCCGGTGTTGCTGCGCAGCCGGAGAGACGGTATATGATGATCTGCGAGGGAGATATGAAGGTTATTTTTGAACCGAATGCGGAGATGATCAAGGCGATTCAGAGCATTGCGCCGCGTAAGGTGTTTACAGATTAATAGGTATGCATGTGATCATGGAAAAGAAATACTGTCAGTTAAGTTAACTGGCAGTATTCTTTACATAAATGTAACTATCGATACTGTTTAAATTTTTTATGGTAAACGACATTAAAAATTTCGTTTACTATAACACAGGAGGAGAGAAGATGGGTCAGATTATTGGCGAAGGAATTACTTTTGACGACGTACTGCTGGTGCCGAGTTATTCCCAGGTGATTCCGAATCAAGTGGACTTGACAACATGGCTTACGAAGAAGATTAAACTGAACATCCCGATGATGAGTGCCGGGATGGATACGGTGACCGAGCACAGGATGGCGATCGCCATGGCCAGACAGGGAGGCATCGGTATTATCCACAAGAATATGTCAATAGAAGCACAGGCAGAAGAAGTTGATAAGGTAAAGCGTTCAGAAAACGGTGTCATCACGGATCCTTTTTCGCTGACACCGGATCATACATTGGCCGACGCGGATGCGTTGATGGCCAAATTCAGGATCTCCGGCGTTCCCATCACGGAGGGCAGGAAGTTAGTCGGTATCATCACAAATCGTGATTTAAAATTCGAAACAGATTTCACCAAGAAAATTAAAGAGTCCATGACGTCGGAAGGGCTGATCACCGCAAAAGTGGGCATCAACCTGGAGGAGGCGAAGCAGATCCTTGCCAAAGCGAGGAAAGAGAAGCTGCCCATCGTGGACGACGATTACAATCTGGCAGGACTGATAACCATCAAAGATATTGAGAAGACGATCAAATATCCGCTTTCCGCCAAGGACAGCCAGGGAAGACTGCTGTGCGGCGCGGGCGTGGGCATTACGGCCAATGTGCTGGACAGAGTGAGCGCGCTTATGGATGCCAAGGTAGACGTGATCGTGCTGGACAGCGCTCACGGCCATTCCGAGAATGTACTGCGCTGTGTGAGAATGATCAAGGAGAAATATCCCGAGGTGCAGGTGATCGCTGGCAATGTGGCTACCGGCGAAGGGACGAAGGCCCTGATCGAGGCGGGAGCAGATGCCGTAAAGGTTGGTATCGGACCGGGTTCCATCTGTACCACACGTGTAGTGGCGGGTATCGGTGTTCCCCAGATCACGGCGATCATGGATTCCTATGCGGTTGCGAAAGAGTACGGTATACCGATTATTGCCGACGGCGGTATTAAGTACTCCGGCGATATGACCAAGGCCATCGCGGCGGGCGGCAATGTTTGCATGATGGGCAGTATCTTTGCCGGATGCGACGAGAGTCCGGGTACGTTTGAACTGTATCAGGGCAGAAAATATAAGGTATACCGCGGTATGGGTTCGATCGCGGCCATGGAGAACGGCAGCAAGGACCGCTACTTCCAGTCCGATGCCAAGAAGCTGGTGCCGGAAGGTGTGGAAGGCCGCGTGGCTTACAAGGGAACCGTGGAGGATACGGTGTTCCAGCTGATGGGCGGTATCCGTTCCGGTATGGGTTACTGCGGTGCATCCACCATTGAGGAATTGAAGCAGAACGGTAAGTTCGTGAAGATCTCGGCGGCATCTCTGAAGGAGAGCCATCCACACGATATTCATATCACGAAGGAAGCGCCGAACTACAGTGTGGATGAATAGAAGACGAAACGGCCGCGCAATATGCGGCCAATGAGGCACTGAAAATACAGGGAAGAAAGGCACGGTTATTTATTATATGGAAAAGAAATCTTTGGCGAAGGAGCTTTCCGGCAACAGCTATCCCGGAAGGGGGATCGTGATCGGGAAATCCGCGGACGGGAAATATGCGGTGACGGCTTATTTCATTATGGGAAGAAGCGTAAACAGCAGGAACCGGATCTTCGTGGAGGACGGTACGGGAATCAGAACACAGGCGTTTGATCCTTCCAAACTGGAAGATCCCAGTCTGATCATCTATGCTCCGGTGCGGGTGCTGGGCAATAAGACGATCGTCACCAACGGCGATCAGACGGATACCATCTATGAGCTGATGGACAGGCAGCAGACCTTTGAGCAGGCGCTGCGCACCAGGGAGTTTGAGCCGGACGGGCCAAACTATACGCCGCGTATTTCAGGGATCATGCATCTGGAAAATGGCGGATACAATTACGCCATGTCTATTTTAAAGAGCAACAATGGCGATCCGGCATGCTGCAACCGTTTTACGTTTGCTTACGAGAATCCGCTGGCAGGTGAAGGGCGGTTTATCCATACTTATATGGGGGACGGCAATCCGCTGCCGAGCTTTGAGGGTGAGCCGAAGCTGGTCGGTGTGGAAGGCGATATCGACAGCTTTACGCAGATGATCTGGGAGAATCTGAACGAGGAGAATAAAGTTTCGCTGTTTGTCAGATTTATCGAGATTGAGAGCGGAAAGTATGAGACGCGTATCATCAATAAGAATCAGTAAGATATTCATCCGGTCGGGCATGCAGCGGTGTATGCCTGCCGGATGATTGTAACAGTGAAGACAAAAGGTGAAACTGTTGCCGGAAGTCAGGACTGAGAAAGGATTGTGAGATTCATGAATGAACTGGAATTGAAATACGGCTGTAATCCGAATCAGAAACCGTCCCGCATTTATATGGCGGACGGCAGTGAGCTGCCGATCAGGGTGCTGAACGGGAAGCCGGGGTACATCAATTTTCTGGATGCTTTTAACGGATGGCAGCTGGTGAAGGAGTTAAAGAAAGCGACCGGGATTCCGGCAGCGGCTTCTTTTAAACATGTGTCTCCTGCGGGAGCGGCGGTGGGCCTGCCGCTTACGGAGGTGGAGAAGAAGATCTACTGGGTGGACGATCTGGATATGGAGTTTACGCCGCTGGCCAATGCCTACGCGAGAGCCAGAGGAGCGGACAGAATGAGCTCCTTCGGGGATTTTATTTCTCTGTCGGATGTGTGTGATGTGGCGACCGCCAGGATCATTAAGCGGGAAGTGTCTGACGGTGTGATCGCACCGGGCTATGAGCCGGAGGCGCTGGAGATCCTGAAGGCGAAGAAAAAGGGCGCTTATAACGTGATCGAGATCGATGAAAGCTATGTGCCTGCACCGACAGAGGTGAAACAGGTATTTGGCATCAGCTTCGAGCAGGGCAGAAACGAATTGAAGATTGATGATGACTTTTTTAACCATGTCGTGACGGAAGCAAAGGAGCTGCCGGAGCAGGCGAAGATCGATCTGGCGATCGCCATGATCACGCTGAAATATACGCAGTCCAATTCCGTATGTTATGTGAAGGGCGGACAGGCTATCGGTATCGGGGCCGGGCAGCAGTCCAGGATCCACTGCACGAGGCTGGCGGGATCCAAGGCGGACAACTGGTTCCTGCGGCAGGCGCCCAAGGTACTTGGCCTGCAGTTTGTGGACGGCATCGGACGGGCCGACAGAGATAATTCCATCGATCTGTATATCGGTGAGGATTACATGGACGTGCTGGCGGACGGCGCATGGCAGAAGATCTTCAAGGTGAAGCCGGAAGTCTTTACGGCGGAAGAGAAGAGGGAGTGGCTGAATGAGATGACTGATGTGGCGCTGGGGTCTGACGCGTTCTTCCCCTTCGGTGACAACATCGAGCGCGCCCACAGAAGCGGTGTGAAATATGTGGCGCAGCCGGGCGGTTCCGTGCGCGATGATAATGTGATCGCGACCTGTGACAAGTACGGTATGACCATGTGCTTTACGGGAATCAGACTGTTCCATCATTAAAACAGGAAACAGCAGAACAAAGTAAAACAGGATAAATGAAATGCCGTTGCATGGAGATATTTCTTCATGCAATGGCATTTTTCAGTGGTTATGGTCTTGATTTCAGTTGTATGAGCGATCTTTTTCACGTTTTATAAGCGAATCGCCTCGCCGGTAAATGGATGAGATTTTTCGAACAGGGACGCTTCATTGCTGATCGCTTCGGGGGTTTTTGCGTCAAAATATTCTCTCTGCCATTTTGTATAGTCGAATTTTTCGCGGATAATAATGGAAATGAATTGTTCTGCTTCTATACTTCCCAGATGCTGCGTCAAACATTTCATCCCCTTGTTCATAATTTCAGTCATGCTTTCCATCATATAGCGTTTCCTCCATTTCTATAATGAATTCGATCGGTGAAACCATCTTTATTGCTTCGCTTTTATATTTTAGTAATCGCTTATCGGTAGAGATAAAGTATTCACATTTTGCATAAACTGCGGAAGCTACATGACAGGCATCTTTAAATTTGACCCCGGTCTGCATGATTTCAGCAGCTTTTGCTTCTATAAGCATTTTACGTTCGTCACCTACATATGCGTAAGTATTTTCACGAATAAAGTCTAAAATTGTATTGCGACGCATTTCAAATGGATTATTGCTGCATTCATATCGCAGCATATATGATGTGATTAATTTAAGTTTCTTATCCCTGATCAAGGCCTGGATATGCAGCTTGGATTGTGTTTCCAGAAATATTTTCAGTTGGCTTTGATCGTCGTATGGTCTGTTATAGCAGCACATATCGAGATAAATTTTCAATGGTTTCACATCACTTCCAACGATTGACATATGATCGTTAAAGATAATAAGTTGATTATGAGATAATTTTATCATAAATGTGCATATAAATCATCTTTATTTTTGGGAGTGAGTCTGGTTTGTATGACTATATGATATGATGAAAGAAATCAGAGATTTTTCAGGAAGTTGGCCACGCAGAAAATACACATATAATTTGATTTTTCAAGCCGATAGTGTTATTATTTTAACGATGGGTCTGCCAAAAAGTGAATCTGCTTACAGGAGTCTGCGAAGCAGATCCCGCAAAGTTAATTTGCGAAGCTGATTTACTTTTTTTACAAGGCAGCAGTACGATGATAAAACAAAGGAGTGGAAGGGAAAATGAGTAAGAGTTTTGAGGATTTGTTATCAAAAGTGTCCGAGTGCAGCGTCAAGAAAGTGGCGGTAGCGGTTGCACAGGACAGCGCCGTGCTGGAGGCGGTAGCGGCAGCGAAGGAGAGGAACATTGCCGAGGCGGTTTTGGTCGGCGACGCAGATAAGATCAGGGAAGTGGCGGCAGCAGACAACGTGGATATCAGCGGCTTCGAGATCATCGACGAGAAGGACGATTATACGGCGGCCCTTAAGGCGGTGGAACTGGTACACCAGGGGAAGGCTGACATGTATATGAAGGGCCTGATCGACACCAAGTCTTTCTTAAAGAGCGTGCTGGATAAGGAAGTAGGTCTGAGAACCGGCAAGGCATTATCCCATGTGTGCGTGTTTGAAGTAGAGGGCGTGGATCATCTTCTTTTCCTGTCAGACGTGGCTTTCATGACCTATCCGACTCTGGAAGATAAGGTACATATCATCGAGAATACAGTGGACGTCTGCCATGCATGCGGCATTCCGAATCCCAAGGTAGCGCCGCTGGCAGCAGTGGAAGTTGTCAATCCCAAGATGCCGGTAACCGTTGAGGCGGAAGAATTGACGAAAATGTGTGAAGAGGGCAAACTTACAGGCTGTATCGTAGACGGACCGCTCTCCTTGGACTTGGCTATCGATCCGGAAGCGGCGAAGCATAAAGGGGCAGAAGGAAGAAAGATCGTTGGTGATGCGGACGTGCTTCTTTTCCCGGATATCCACGCGGGCAATCTGGTATACAAGTGTCTGGTACACACGGCGAAGGTGAAGAACGGCAATATCCTGACAGGAACAAAGGCTCCGGTCATCCTCACTTCCCGTTCTGACGATTTTGAGACGAAGGTGAATTCCCTGGCGCTGGGCGCAGTTATGGCGGAAGCGCTGTCCAAGATGAATTAATATCGAAGGTAATGCAGGAAACAGCAGACTGTATGACACAGGAGGTAAAATAACATGTCAGTAAAAAGTTTGATCATTAATCCGGGTTCCACTTCCACCAAGATCGGTGTGTTTGAGGATGAGACCCTTTTGTTTGAAGAGACACTGCGGCATTCCACGGAAGAGATCGCACAGTATGCATCCATCGTGGATCAGAAGGATTTCCGTAAGGATATTATCGTGAATCTGTTGAAAGAGAAGGAGTTCGATATCAACTCCCTGAATATGGTAGTAGGCCGCGGCGGTATGTTAAAGCCGATCCCGGGCGGTACCTATGCAGTCAGCGATGACCTTCTGGAAGATCTGAAGATCGGTAAGCAGGGACAGCACGCCTCCAATCTGGGCGGTATTCTGGCGAGAGAAATCGGGGATTCCATCGGTGCACCGTCTTATATCGTGGATCCCGTGGTAGTTGACGAGCTGGAACCCATCTCCAGATATTCCGGCGTTCCGGAGCTTCCCAGAACCAGTGTGTTCCATGCACTGAACCAGAAGGCGGTAGCGAAGCGTTTTGCCAAGGAGAACGGCAGGGATTACAGCGCACTGAATCTGGTGGTCGTACATATGGGCGGCGGTGTTTCCGTGGGAGCACACAGACAGGGCAAGGTAGTGGATGTGTTTAACGCACTGGACGGCGACGGCGCTTTTTCACCGGAGAGAGCGGGAGCAGTGCCCAGCGGAGCGCTGATCAGGATGTGTTTCTCCGGAGAGTATACCGAGAAGGAAGTCTATAAGAAGATCGTAGGCGGCGGCGGTTTCAATGCTTACTGCGGCACCAACGACATGCGCGACGTAGATAAGATGGTGGACGACGGCGATGCGAAGGCGGAGGAAGTGCGCGCTGCATTCATCAGGCAGGTGGCGAAGGATATCGGTTCCATGGCATGTGTTCTGGAAGGCAAGGTAGACCAGATCGTTGTTACCGGCGGTATCGCATACGATGAGGCGGTGGTAGACGGACTGAAAAAGCAGGCAGGCTGGATCGCTCCCATGACCGTATATCCCGGTGAGGACGAACTGCTGGCGCTGGTACAGGGCGGACTGCGCGTGCTGAACGGGGAAGAGACCGCGATGGTATACTAAGGCAGGAAAGTATGCCGGATAAATAGAGATAGACAGGGTGTGAAGCCGTTGCAGTGAAGGCGGTCTTTACACCCTTTTTATTGTTATGCATTCTAAGAGACAGGACAAGGCCTGGGTATTTACTATGAAAGTCTTCGACTTTCACAGCATGGATGGCCATGCGGCCGGCCCGACGGCAGGCTGAGCATGATGTAAGTTTACTGCACTGACTTCGTGAAAGAGCAGGAGTTGAAAGGATTTGTGATGGTAAGTTCAGTCCTGTGCTTGACATGAGAGAAGAATTGCTGTAAACTGGTTTATAATATAAACAAACAAATAAACCAATGAGCCGGGAAACGAAGCCATACAGAGAAGGGAAGGCGAACAGGATGAATGACAAAATCAATATCGCACTGCAGGACATTACAGCCATCAAAGAGACACTGGATGATGCCAAAGTACATTACAGGGGCATGTACCTGATGTGTTTTCTGCTGGCGGCTTTTAACGGGGTCAAATATGTGTGGCTCCTGCTGGAGATGCATTTCATGCCCCGTGTTATGCTGGGAAGTTATGTGATGAGCTATATCTGGCCGCTTTTGCTGGTGGTGAGTTTTCTCTGGATTTATCGCAGTGAGAAGAAATATTCGAATAAATATTATCTGAGCATGTTCGGGATCTGGGGCTTTATGGCGGGGGTGATACCGGCGACAGCGGCCGTCGTGAATGTTTTCCGTCTTTTTACAGCGGACGGACTCGTTGTGGAAGGGGCAGGACAGATCCGGGGCAGTAATTTTATGGAAAGTATAGCGAGTATCCTATTGGTCTCCATTTTTCTCGTCATATGCGGATACATTCTACAGAAGAGGATTTTCATGGCGCTGGCGGTTTTGAACCTGTTCTGTTTTATGCTCCTGGAGACATGTATGCCTTCGTCCGGCATTCCCTTTTCCGTAGGCGGGCAGACACAGACGAATCTTGTATACAGTTCGGTCTATTCCATAGCCGTTACCTGTCCGGGGTATGTGGCGCTGGGCGTTTATCTGTGGAATAAGAAGAAAGAAGAGCGCCGGGAATCCGGAGAGCGCCGATAAACGGGGCCACCGGCAGATAGAACTGAAAGAAAGGCATGACTGTGATCAATGAACATAGATACGATACCCGAAGCGTTCAGCGTGACGCTGCGGCTTAAGATCCTTACGGCGCTGGTCAGCGCCTCGAGAACCTTTAAAGAGCTGCGTGAGATCACGCAGGCGACTCAGGGAAATTTGAGCGTACAGCTGACGAAGCTGGAGGAATGGGGCTACCTCACCTCACAGAAAGTGATTGAGCAGAAGAAAACCAAATCAACCTATACCATCACCCCTTTTGGACTGCAGCAGTTTGAGGAGTATGTTTCCCTGCTGCAGTCGGTGCTGCGCGGCGATGCGGAGGCCTGAATGCCTGCATGTAACAGGCAAAAACACTCCCGCAACCTGAAATTGACAAAGTGCATTGCAGGAAAGATGGCAAATAACAGGCTGCGTCCGATAGTATTTACCTGCCAGGCAGCCGGAGGCGGCGAGGTGAGACTGACAGCCGCCTCTTTGGCAGCCGGGTAAAACTGAGCCGTGGAGGCAGAGAAAGGATGCAGGAGGTGCAGAGATGAAGTTAGGAGAAAAAATCGTTAAGCTGAGAAAAGAAAGAGGACTTTCCCAGGAGGCGCTGGCCGAGCAGATCGGAACTACGAGGCAGGCTGTCAGCAAATGGGAGAATGATCAGGGTTTCCCGGAAACGGAGAAGCTGCTGCAGCTGTCCAATGTGTTTGAAGTGTCAGTAGATTTTTTACTGAAGGATGAAAAGACGGAAACCGGGATTGACGAGAAAGGCTACTATGTCAGCAGAGAATTTGCCAGAGGATATCTTGCGAATGAGAAGAAGACGGTTCTTAGTCTGGGACTGTGCTTTTTCTTCTGGGCATTGGCCGGTGTGCCCTGGGTGATTTTTCCGGAGAATGCGGCATGGCGCATGGCAGGCATGGGCGTATGTGTGATTCTCGGGATTCTGATGCTGGTATCGGCCATGTTCACAGAGCAGGACCGCTATAAGATTCTGCGCCGGGAACCGCTGCTGTTTGATTATGATGTGCTGAGAGAGCTGACGGCGGAATATGGGATTGTGGGGAAGAAGTGCAGATGGATCGCAATGCCCAGTGTTTCCATGTTTATCATCGGTATGATCGTCATTTCGCTGACGGTTGGCGGGACGATACCGTGGACGGGATACCATGCGCTTGTGATTCTTGTATTTGCAGCCAGCCTGTTCGGATATGTCTATTCGCTGGGCCTTATGGAAGCCTATGAACTGCTGGTCCGGAATGAAAAGCATACCGGCAGCCTGTGGTTTCGGCTGAAGAAGAAGATCAGGGAGAAGCTGTAAGATCTCCCGGCAAGACTCCAGGGTTTTCTTTTTAGTTGAATTTACCTTCTAAATCTGCTACAATATACGTTGGTCTTTTATAATTTTATATTTATAGAAAACGGCAGTGCATATATATGTAAGCTGAGCTGCCGCAAAGCCTGAAAAGATCAAATACCGGCGCATTCCGACATGAAGGAAGGGCCGGGCAGTTATTTCAGCAGCCAAAGAAAGGTAAGTAGTGCATCGGAGTGCAGGGCAAGGCATCCGGTACACGGAAACGAGGCGGTCATGAGTGTAATACAGAAAGTGTTTGGAACGCATAGTGAGAGGGAGATCAAGCGCATCAGCGGTCTGGTCGATAAGATCGAGAGCCTGCGCCCCGGCATGATGGAACTGTCGGACGAGCAGCTGCGCGATAAGACGAAAGAATACAGAAAGAGACTGGAGGACGGCGAGACGCTGGACAGTCTGCTGCCGGAGGCTTATGCCACGGTGAGGGAGGCGGCCCGCAGGATCCTGAAGACGGAGCACTACCGTGTGCAGCTGATCGGCGGTATCGTGCTGCATCAGGGGCGTATTGCCGAGATGAGGACCGGTGAAGGTAAGACACAGACCTGCCTGCTGCCGGCGTATCTGAATGCTCTGGAAGGCAAGGGCGTACATGTCGTTACCGTCAATGACTATCTGGCGAAACGTGACGCGGAGTGGATGGGACAGGTTCATGAATTCCTGGGCCTGAAAGTGGGCGTTGTCTTAAACGACATGAAATCCGACGAGCGTCGGGAAGCCTATAACTGTGATATCACTTATGTGACCAATAATGAACTGGGGTTCGATTACCTGCGTGACAATATGGTCATCTACAAGGAACAGCTGGTGCTCAGGGATCTGCACTATGCCATCATCGACGAGGTGGATTCCGTCCTGATCGACGAAGCCCGCACACCGCTGATCATTTCCGGGCAGAGCGGCAAGTCCACGAAGCTGTATGAGGCCTGCGACATTCTGGCCAGACAGCTGACCCGCGGCGAGGACATGGAAGAGCTGACCAAGATGGATGCCATCATGGGTGTGGAACGTGAGGAGACGGGTGACTTTATCGTCAATGAGAAGGATAAGGTAGTGAACCTGACCGCACAGGGCGTGGCCAGGGTGGAGCGCTTCTTCCAGATTGAAAATCTGGCGGATCCGGAGAATCTGGAGATCCAGCACAACATTATTCTGGCCCTGCGCGCTCACAATCTGATGTTCCGCGACCAGGATTATGTGGTGAAAGATGATCAGGTGCTGATCGTTGACGGTTTCACGGGCCGTATCATGCCGGGCAGACGTTATTCCGACGGCCTGCATCAGGCGATCGAGGCCAAGGAACATGTGAAAGTGAAGCGGGAGAGCAAGACGCTGGCTACCATCACGTTCCAGAACTTTTTTAATAAATTTGAGAAAAAAGCAGGTATGACCGGTACGGCTTTGACGGAAGAAAAGGAATTTCGCGATATCTACGGCATGGACGTGGTGTCGATTCCGACCAATAAACCGGTTGCGCGTATCGATCATCAGGACTGTGTATATAAGACAAGGAAAGAGAAGCTGCGCGCCATCGTGACGGCGGTGGAGGAGGCGCATGCCAAAGGACAGCCGGTGCTGGTGGGCACCATCAATATCGATGCTTCGGAAGAGTTGAGCGGCCTGTTGAAACGGCGCGGCATAGAACACAAGGTGCTCAATGCGAAGTTCCACGAGATGGAGGCCGAGATCGTAGCCGACGCCGGTATCCACGGGGCGGTTACCATCGCAACCAACATGGCGGGCCGTGGTACGGATATCAAGCTGGATGAGGAATCCAGGGCCGCAGGAGGGCTTATGATCGTCGGTACGGAGCGGCATGAGTCCAGACGTATCGACAACCAGCTGCGCGGCCGAAGCGGTCGTCAGGGTGATCCGGGTGAATCCAGATTCTATATTTCTCTGGAGGACGATCTGATGCGCCTGTTCGGTTCGGACAGAATGATCGCCATGTTTAATGCGCTGGGCATTCCGGAAGGACAGGAGATCGAGCACAAGGCGCTGACGAAGGCCATCGAGTCGGCACAGAAGAAGATTGAGAACAACAACTTCGGCATCAGAAAGAACCTGCTGGAGTATGATCAGGTCATGAACGAGCAGAGAGAGATCATCTATGAAGAGAGAAGACGCGTCTTAAACGGCGAAAGCATGCGGGATGCCATTTACAAGATGATCACTGATATCACAGAGAACTGCGTGGATATCTGCATCGGCGACGACACGGATTTCGAAGAGTGGGATTTCAAGGAGCTGAATACGCTGCTTTTGCCTACGATTCCCCTGCAGCCACTGAATGCGGAGCGGGTATTGAAACCGAAGAAGAACAGTTTGAAACAGCAGTTAAAGGAAGAAGCGGTCAAGCTCTATGAGGCAAAGGAAGCAGAGTTCCCTGAGCCGGAAGCAATCCGGGAAATTGAGCGCGTGATCCTTCTTAAAGTGATCGACCGGAAATGGATGGATCATATTGATGATATGGACCAGCTGCGGCAGGGGGCAGGATTACAGGCATATGCCCAGAAAGACCCGCTGGTAGAATATAAAATGAACGGTTATGAGATGTTCGACGATATGACCCAGAACATCAGGGAGGAGACCGTCCGTCTGCTGCTCCATGTACGCATCGAACAGAAAGTAGAGCGGGAGCAGGTAGCCAAGGTTACCGGCACCAATAAGGATGATACGCTCCAGAAGGGCCCCGTCAAGCGTGTGGAGGCCAAAGTTTATCCCAATGATCCCTGCCCCTGCGGTTCCGGGAAGAAGTATAAGCAGTGCTGCGGGAGAAAATAAGATCTGTATAGAAAGAATATAACACATTCGATGTTATAAAATAAAAAATAAAGGTGGTGACGTTAAGTGGTAGAATTGGATAACATGAAATCCGAGCTCCTGGCTTATGAAAGTCCCTTAGCGGAAGTGAGGGATTCACTTTGACTTAGCGAATAAGTCGAAGCGGATTGAAGAGCTGGAAATGGAAATGCAGGCCCCTGATTTCTGGAACGACCCGGAGAAGTCGAACCAGAAGATGCGGGAGGCCAAGAATCTGAAGGATATCGTCGGCACGATGGACGGTCTGTCCAGCCAGTACGATGACATCCTGACACTGATCGAGATGGGATATGAAGACAATGACCCGGCGATCATACCGGATATCCAACAGGAACTGAAAGAGTTTAAGGAAACCTTTGAGAATATCCGGATCAATACGCTTTTGTCCGGGGAGTATGACAGGAACAATGCCATACTGAAATTAAACGCGGGCGCGGGCGGTACGGAGAGCTGTGACTGGTGCAGTATGCTCTACCGTATGTACACGAGATGGGCGGAGCGCAAGGGATTTGCCCTTGAAGTGATCGATTATCTGGACGGTGATGAGGCCGGGATCAAGTCGGTAACCTTCCAGATCAACGGGGAGAATGCTTACGGCTATCTGAAATCAGAGAAAGGCGTGCACAGACTGGTGCGCATTTCGCCTTTCAATGCACAGGGCAAGCGGCAGACCTCGTTCGTATCGCTGGATGTGATGCCGGACATTGAAGATGATGTGGATGTGGAAGTTAAAGACGAAGATATTCGAATCGACACCTATCGGAGCAGCGGTGCGGGCGGACAGCATATCAACAAGACTTCTTCGGCGATCCGTATCACCCATTTTCCGACGGGGATCGTGGTAACCTGCCAGAATGAGCGCAGTCAGTTCCAGAATAAGGACAAGGCGATGCAGATGCTGAAAGCCAAGCTGTATATGCTCAAACAGGAGGAAAATGCCGAGAAACTGTCCGATATCCGGGGCGATGTGAAGGAGATCGGCTGGGGCAACCAGATCCGCTCCTATGTCATGCAGCCCTACACGATGGTCAAGGACCACAGGACCAATGAAGAATCCGGCAATGTGGATGCGGTGATGGACGGAGCGATCGATCCGTTTATCAATGCGTATCTGCGGTGGATCAATTCCTGATTTTACGAAAGTTTACAGGAACAATTAAAAATCCCTCAGCCTGCGGTATTTCAGGCTGAGGGATTTTTTAACTGTTCCCATTAGGGTTACTATTTTGTAGCTACGTTTGCAGTAAAAGGTTATTGTCTGCCCTGATTTTTGACAATGTCCATATAAAACTCTGCCAGCGTCGCATTCATATACGGAAAAATCCAGAGAAACGCAACACCGCAGGAAAGTACACCCAGCAGCAGGAGCGGCAGATAACTGAGGTAGATATAGAACAGCCTGCCTTTGTGGCCGGTCATCAGTCTGCGGCTCATGGAGAGCAGTTCCCGGGCGCTGTACTGTGGAAAATCATGCAGCAGGAAAAAGGCCGGTGCATAGAACAGGTTCAGTGCAAGAGAGACGATACCGGACAGGATCATGCACAGCCCGTACTGCGTCAATGCGGAGGCATCCATGCGGAGCGGCATTCTGTACATAATGATATATTCCGGTATATTGCCTATGAAAGTGAGCAGTGTGATCCAGGCCTGGATCGTGAGCGCCTTATCGGAGTACATCCGGAAACCGTAGAAAACATCGTTGACAGTGGCCATATGCCCGGTCACGATTTTCAAGTAAAAATATGCCGTGCCGGAAGAAAGCAGTCCGCTGAAAACAGATACCGCAAAAAGCAGCGCGTAATGGATGATCACGCCGAAGACAGTACTCGTACCGCCGGCAATGGACGAAATGGAGATGGTGGCGAAGCCTGTGAGAAAAGTCACAAGCAGATAAGCGCCGACAGCGCTTCCGTAACGTCCGAACATATGCTCTTTGGCAGCGGCTTTTAACGCTGCAGAAGACTGATGATAACTCATGTCTGACCTCCCTTGTGCAGCTTTGAGAAATGATTCTCAAAAACCTGCGTCGAAATTTCTTCCCCGGTATTTGCCTGCCGCATCGGCGGATTTCATATCCTTCTGATAAGGGTTTTCTTCATTGTAATATTTGATCTGGGTAGCGGTGGTGCCGCCGGATACATAGGTGCGCCCGCATTCCGGACAGACTGCCGACTTGATTGTTACGTTGCAGGAGAGCACTTTGCCGTTGTTCTGGGCAGCATCCTTGTAGGCGTTGCTCACATGCTCCTGTTCGTGACTCCGCACCCTGGATGCGGCAGCGTTTGGATCGATGTGAGACGCCGCTTTAAAAGATACGTTTTCGTCTGAACCGTCCTGATATTTTCGTTCTTTGCATGTCTGACATTCGGCAGGGGATGATTTCCGGCCGGCTTTCTTTTCCGTGGATTCACCGGGGTTGCGGACGACGGTGCGCTCCGCTTCCGGGCCTGCTTTGATATGATTATAACCGTTTACAGCATTATAATTGAAACCGGTCATTTGCGTTTCCTCCTGTTTTGAAATTCAGAAAATCCCATGTCTGTGGCTGGCGTACAGCGGCTATGGAATAGACGTTGTGTCGTCATAGAGTATACTTTCAATCATTTCGGTATAGGACATGCCGTACTGCGATTCAAAGATATCATTGACCTGCTGCATGATGTCCGGTTTGGTGTAAAGCATATAGAGAGTGGTCGAACACAGGGCGCAGTTGGCGGCCAAGCCGATGGCGGCACAGATGATGCCGGCTCTTGCTTTGGCGGTCATTCCGGGGGCACGGCCTTTGGACAACAGCGCCAGCACAATGGCGATACTGCCAAAGATGAAGGGCGGATAGATGGTCATGGAGAGAAAGGAAGCCAGCGCCAGGATACCCAGCACCATGGCTGCCAGTGCCAGGCGATCTCCCGAAATATACGCCGGATTCTGCCGGAGATTCGGGTTCTGACCGTTATTGCTGTTATAAGGATTATGATTATGATACGGATCATTGCCGTAAGGATTGTTATCGTACATGAAAAAAGCCTTTCTGTGGTGCAATCGTTTCGTTAATGCATGCGGTTATGCCGGACACAGGATAGTGTGCGTATCGGTAGAAGTTTTCCAGACGCACAGGACACTGCGCGGGCATGAAATCAGTATAGCACAGTTTAAATTGAAAAACTACAGAAACATATAGATGGGACGCATTTCGAAATTATTCTTTAAAAGCCAGAAGGGATATGGTATTATAATCGTATCTTTCTTTCATGGATATTTATATCATGTGCCATGTTATGCCTTATTATTAATGGGCTGCATGGTTGTCTGGATAAAAATATGATAGAATGCAGGAGCGGATTGAGAGAGGGTTATGGTGACAATTAAGGATATTGCACAGAAGACGGGCGTAACGGCGACAACAGTCTCACGGGTAATAAACAACAGGGGATATATCAGTGATGCGACTAGGGAGAAGGTATGGAAAGCGATAGAAGAGATGCACTATCGTCCAAATGAGGTGGCGAGGCAGCTGGCCAGACAGCATACCGACACAATTGGTATTATTGTACCGCACATATCACATCCGTATTTCGCTAAACTGATCAGCAATCTGGAATATGCAGCCACGCGGCATCACTATAAAATCCTCCTTTGTAATTCCAGAGAAGAGCCGGAGAAGGAAGCGGAATATCTGGAAATGTGTATTGCCAATAAAGTTTCCGGTATTGTTCTGTGCAGTAAATATTTGCAGGCAGAGAAATTCAGATTTCTGGACATTCCGATCATTAACCTGGAACGCATGGATGAGAGGAAGGATATCATAACGATTCAAAGCGATAATTATGAAGGGGGAAGGCTGGCAGCACAGCATTTGATTGACAAGGGCTGCAGAAGTCTTCTTCATTTTGGTGGTGTTGCCGGGAAGAATATGCCGGCGGATAGAAGAGCAGATGGGTTTCGGGATGTTTGTCTGCAAAAAGGCGTGTCTAATGTGATTCTTCAAAGTGATCAGAAGGATTTTGAATCATTGCAGTATCAGGATCATATCAGAAAAAGCCTGGAGAAGAATCCGGCAGTAGATGGAATATTTGCCAGCAGTGATCTGATCGCACTGCAGGTGATTCAGGTATGCAGTCAGATGAAGATTGAGATACCGGCACAGATGAAACTGATAGGGTTTGATGATGTGGGTATTTCTTCTATGGCGACTCCTGCCATAACGACCATTCACCAGCCCATCAGAGAGATGTCAGAACTGTCGATAGAATATATCGATAAAAAGCTGCGGGGAGAAACTGTGCCGCTTAATGTTTATATGCCGGTAAGATTGATAGAGAGAGATTCCACATGACTGTCCGTATCCACAGAAGACTGTTGCAGAAATGTAGCAGTCTTTTTGATTGGGGAGGTCAGGCGCTGATTTCCGGCAGCATTGCTATGATAGTTCGGTATTGTATGCGTAATATATAAACGATAGACATATATTTCGAGATAATAGAATGAAATAGTTAAAATAAAATGGAGATAGTGTGATGGCAAGAGGTGTGTATAGTTAAAAATGGTCAATAAAAATTATATATAATATACAAAATTAACAAAATGAATTTGTGAATTATACATAAAATGTAAATTATATATATGTTAACGATTGACAGAAATGAACTGGGGGGGGGTATATTGTACCTATCAAGATGGTTCAGAAGAACCAGAATAGGAGGAAAACAATGAAGAAAAAAGTTTTATCAAGTCTGCTGGCATTAACGCTGGTAATTGGAGCGCTGTCCGGATGTGGAAATTCAAATGCGGGTAACGACAGTGCCGGTAGTGACGGGGCTGCTGACGAGAGTGCAGCACAGGCAGGGACTGAAAGTGAAACCGGCGAAGAAGGGCAGAGTGCAGAAGAGCCGGCATCCGAAACGGCAGCAGAGACGGGTGCAGATTTCAGCGGGGTTTCCATTACAATGCTGAATACGAAGAGTGAGATTCAGCCGCAGCTTGAAGCGGCGGCTGAGGAATGGGGCGCATTGACCGGTGCCACACTTGAGGTATATACGATAGGTGGTGACAGCTCACCGGCAAAGGAGATTGGCTCCAGATATGCAGCCAATAATGCGCCGACACTGGTCATGGGTGATCCTCAGGATGTGTCAGATTTCTGTGAAGAGTATGGAGCAGATCTCAGCGGAGAATCCTGGGCTGCTAACGGAGGAACGAAGTACGGTATTATGAAGGGAGATGTGCTCTACAGCTTTCCATTCTGTATCGAGGCCAGGGGGCTGATCTATAACAGGACAGCTATTGAGGAGATACTTGGAGAAGCATGGGATCCGGCATCCGTAACCAATATGGATGATCTGGCGGCATTGTTTGAACGTTTGGCGCAGGCAGGTATGGAATTGCCGGTAGCGCTGAACATGGAAGACTATAGTATTGCAGGGCACTATCTGACACAGATGTATGAGGAGCAGGATGGTACACTGGCGACGACAGAGAAGTTTATGGAAGATCTGAAGGCAGGAACGGTAGATTTGACTGAGAATGTAAGATTCAATGCAATGATGGAGACATTTGAGCTTCTGATGAAATACAACTCCAATAAGTCTGATCCACTGGCGGCAGATTATGATATGAATGCGGCAGATCTGGCAGAAGGAGAGGTGGCATTCTGGTTTAACGGAAACTGGGCATGGGCAGAGATTTCGGATTACATAGAAGAAGGCACGGAACTTGGCCTTATGCCGGTGGTACAGAATGATACGACCGGTAATGAAAATGTTAACACCTATCTTTGCGGCGGCGCTACGAAGCAGGTCATGATTGATAAGGAATGTAATGATGAACGGCAGCAGGCGGCGGCGAAGAATTTTCTGGACTGGCTGGTTAATTCGGAGGCCGGACAGAATGTGCTTGTGACTGAGTGTTCCCTGGTACCGGCTATTTCCACGATCACGCAGGAAGCTACGAATCCTCTGGCAAGATCTGTACAGCAGTATGCGGCTGAAGGTAAGCTGTTTGATCAGCCGTCAAATTATCCTGGGGATCACTGGGCAACAGTAGGAGCCATCATGCAGAAGTATCTGACAGGTGAAGAAACCCGTGAAGAATTCGCGAAAGAAGTACAGGATTACTGGACAGGACTCAATTAGTGGGGACAGAGCTGTCGGTCAAGAGACTGGCCGGCAGCTTTTTTGGTATGAGCAGGAGGGTTGAGATGTATGAACAGGATAAAAAATAGTATAACAAATAATATCGGTATTTTTCTGGTATTTGCAGGACCGGCTGTGCTGGCGTTTTTGGCAGTTATTATCATACCTTTCATCTATGGTATCTATCTGACTTTCACCAGTTGGGATGGTATTTCCAGAAATAAGCCTTTTGTCGGAATGGCGAACTATGTCAGCGTTATCAAGGATGGGCCGTTCTGGAGTTCTCTTGGATTAACTGTTTTCTATGTGATTATAGCGGTTTTGACGGTTAATGCCGTTGCGTTTGCGCTGGCGCTTCTGGTGTCGGGCAAGATTAAGGGAAGCAATTTCTTCCGGGCCGGATTTTTTACCCCGAATCTGATCGGCGGCATTATCCTTGGCTACATATGGCAGTTTATTTTTAAGAATATCCTTGTAAGTATTGGCGATACGCTGAACATTGCTTTTCTGCAGAAATCATGGCTTTCCAGCAGTGCATTGGCTTTCGCGGCATTGATCGTTGTCACGATATGGCAGTATTCAGGATACATGATGCTGATCTATATTGCCGGGCTTACCGGTGTGTCTGAAGATGTTCGCGAAGCTGCACTGATTGACGGATGTACCGGCAGCCAGGTTACGAGATATATAATCATTCCTCTGATGCGGTCTTCTTTTACAATTTGTATTTTCTTATCGATTACAAGATGTTTTATGGTTTACGATCTGAATCTTGCATTGACAGAAGGCGGCCCCTTCGGGTCAACGACAATGGCGGCCATGTATGTGTATCAGAAAGCATTTTCATCCAAGCAATATGGCGTCGGACAGACAGAGGCGATCATTCTGTTCCTGATCACGGCGGTCATCGCAGTTACGCAGACCATGATCAGCAAGAGTAAGGAGGTGGAGGCATAATGGATAGAACAAAAGAGAATTCTTCATTAAAAACCGTAGGGATAGTTAAAGTGGTAGTGCTGGCTGCTGTTTTTCTTATCTACATGTTTCCGTTTTATATGCTGCTCCTGAATGCATTCAAGTATAAACGTGATATCATTAAGATGCCCTTAAGCTGGGGCGGGAAAAACGGTTTTACGCTCAATAATTTTGCAGAGGCATTTCAGAAGATGAACTTTATGACTGTTTTCCTGAACTCTGTCATCATCACGGGTGTGAGCTGCCTGTTGATCATTTTGTTCTCTTCCATGTGTGCTTACATCTTCGTCAGAAAAGACTGGAAGATTAATAAGTTTCTGTTTCTGTTGATGCTGTTTTCCATGGTGGTGCCTTTTCAGGTTGTGATGATTCCGTTGATTTCCATATATGGTGGTACTTTCGGGATCCTGAATCACCGGGCGACGCTGATCTTCATGCATGTTGGCTTTTCCATGTCCATGTCGGTGTTTATGTTTCATGGTTTTATCAGGGGCGGCGTGCCGATTGCCCTGGAAGAAGCGGCAGGTATTGACGGAGCGGGGCCGTTAAGGATATTTTTTCAGATTGTATTTCCGCTCTTAAAACCGACGATTGCTACGCTGGTTATCCTGCATGCTCTCGCTCTGTGGAATGATTATCTGCTGCCGAGCCTGATTCTGACAGACAAGGCTTTATATACCATTCCGATTGCGACTAAGCTGTTCCAGGGGGCGTATAGCAATGATATGGATCTTTTGATGGCGGCGCTGGTAATGGCTATCATTCCGGCAATTATCCTGTATCTGGCCCTGCAGAAGTATATTATTGCGGGTGTGGTAGCAGGCGCCGTTAAGTAGGAGGCAGGCGGCTGAAGACGAGTGCCGGTGAAAAGGGCATGAGATCAGGATGCCAGGTTGTATGCGGCCGTAAAGGTATCTGTGAAGATGCCGGCGGGGGCAGTGGAAGAGAGTTTCACTGCCCTGTTTTCATAATAGAAGATATAAGGAGATGCGAATATGCGATATTGTTTGGAGGTTCAGAAGGATTATTTATTGTTTCCCATCATGCCTCATAGCAGGGAAAGAGAAGTCATGATTTTTCTTGACGGCAGGAAAATTTATCATTTTTATGCGGCTCTTTTGGTAGAGAAGAGGGAGGGAGAGGACTCTCTGTATGGAGAATTACCGGTAAGAGAACTGAAAGGGAAAGAAATTGAGATCGAGATCAGCCCGCTGAAGGATACGGAGAAGATTTCTCTATGCCAGAGTGACGTGCTGCAAAAGAGAGAAGAAACATATTATCCGTGGCTGCATTTTGCGCCTCAGGCAGGACATATGAACGATCCCAACGGATTGTGTTATTACCGGGGAGAATATCATCTGTTTTTTCAACACAATATGTTTGATATAAAGTGGAATAACATCAGCTGGGGACATGCGGTAAGCCGAGATCTGCTGCATTGGGAACAGGTAGAAGAGGCGCTCCTGCCGGATGAAAACGGTGAGGTTTACTCGGGATGCGCAATTGAAAATATTGATGGCAGGATGCCGGACTGTCCTGAGGGCGCCCTCCTGCTGTTCTATACCTGTGCAGGCGGAAAAATGGGATGGAGTGATGAACTGAAATTTACGCAGAGAGTGGCATGGAGTCTCGACGGGCGCAGTTTTACAAAGCTGGACAGACCGGTGATTCCTCATATAGCAGGTGAAAACAGGGATCCGAAGGTAGATTGGAACGCTGAGAGTGAATCTTACTATATGGTGTTGTTCCTGGATGGCCATGAATATGGGATTTTCTGGTCTGAGGACATGAAGAAGTGGGAATTAACACAACGTCTGACCATTGAGGAAAGCTGGGAATGCCCTGATCTTGTCAGAGTGCCTGTGCATGGAAAGGATCATAAGAAATGGATGTTCTGGACGCCGGATGGTTACTATCTGATTGGAGAATTTGACGGCAGACAGTTCACACCGGTTCAGGAGACGAAGAAAATTTACGGTAATATCCAGAAAGAAAGGAAAAGCTATGCAGCACAGACGTTCTGGGGAGTGGAGGACCGGGTAGTACAGATTCCCTGGCTGACAGTCGGTGAGCAGGGGTGTTACAGCGGTATGATGGGACTTCCAAGGGAATTGGAACTGCTGGAAAAAGAAGAAGGCCTCGTGTTGGCAGAACATCTGGTACGGGAATTCTATAGAAATGAGAAGCGCCTGTGGAACGAGAAGATTGACGGGGAAACCAGGTTTACATGGGCTGAGAAGGGCGTGGCACTGTTACAGATCATCAATGAGAGCGGCGGTTCTTTTTCCATGGAATTTGCCGGGATCACTGTGACATGGGAGGAAGAGACGGGCGTGCTGCGGATCGGACAGCTTTCGCCTTCGATTTTATCGAAGCTGGAAGATATGACGCTGATAGCGGATAAAGGCATTCTGGAGGCTGGATGCAATGGAGACACGGTCTGTTATTTCACGGAACTGGAGCAGGATTTTCCGCAAAGGGCTGTGATTGAAGGAAATGTACAGGTATCGCTTGGCATTGTAATTTGAGTAAGATGCGGGATATTTATAGTAAACTTACATCATGCTTAGCCTGCCGCTTGGCGGGCCGCATGGCCATCCATGCTGTGAAAGTCGAAGACTTTCATAGTAAACCACATTAGAAATTTCGTTTACTATAGTTTAAGACAGAAAATGTTCATATGTATAGGAGGAGACAGACTATGATGGATTGTTCCATGGGACAAATGCCCTGGTTGAGACACGGAAGATCGAGGGCGGTCAATGCAGAGAATCGGACCGGGGAAAAGGGAAAGGCAGGTATGGCAGCCAGCGGATTAGGGACAGGGCGGAAAGGAAGCCCCTGCCTGAAGGAGATCATGCCGGGAGATACGGTGACGCTTGCTGATATTGACGGATGCGGAGTCATAAACCATATCTGGGTAACGCTCGACTATAAGACTGGTGATGCGGACTGCTTTCTGCTCAGGGATATTGTATTACGGATGTACTGGGATGGAGAAGAAGAGCCTTCGGTTGAGGCTCCGCTGGGCGACTTTTTCTGTTGTGGTTTTGGGCAGACTTATTCCATTCATTCGCAGCCGATCGCGGTACTTCCCCGAAGGGGATTTAATTCTTATTTTTCTATGCCTTTTCGCAAAGGGGCCAGGATCACGATAGAAAACCAGCATAAGAATCCCGTGCGGGAGTTTTTCTACCAGATTGATTATGTACTCTATGATGATCTGCCGGAAGATACGGCATATTTTCATGCGCAGTGGAGAAGGCAGCCGATCACGGAAAAGGCAAATGATTATGTGATTCTTGACGGCGTGAAAGGCAGCGGAGTATATGTCGGAACCTGTCTGCAGATCCAGACGTTGGAACGGTACTGGTGGGGAGAAGGCGAGGTCAAGTTTTATATTGACAATGATGAGGCCTTCCCGACAATATGCAGTACAGGGTTGGAGGATTATTTCGGTGGGTCATGGAGTTTTGCAAAGTACGATAAAGACGGGAAGATGACAGAGGATACTTACAACACGCTATATATGGGATATCCGTTCTATTCCAGGGATGATGATCTGCTTAAGAATCCATATCATAATACAGATGTGCCGCCTATGAGAGTTTTTTACAGGTTTCATATTCCGGATCCTGTCTTCTTCGAGGAAAATATAAAGGTGACGGTACAGCAGATAGGGGCATCCTATAAGGGATTGTTTGAACGGCAGGATGACTATACAAGTGTGGCGTATTGGTATCAGAACGAACCGCATAACGCATTTACGAAACTGAAAGAGGCTCCGGAGCGCTGGCCCAGATAATCTGTGCTTTTATGTTGTTATGACTTTGCTCTTTTCTATATAAATTAGGTGGCGGGAATGGGAGGGTTCATGATATAATAGAACATGAAGTTGTACTAAGGTGCTGAAGGACAGCACACAAGTACAACTAAATCATGTTCGACATAGAGTTCTGCTAAGGCTGCAAAGAACGCAGGCCAGGCAGAACTAAATCATGTTTAACACAACCTGTATATGCAGGAAAAGCAAAATCATATCGTTAAGGAAGAAAGGCACAAGAACAAGGATGGACATTATTTTAAAACTCAAGGATGAACTGAAAGTGGAGAAATGGCAGGTAGAAGCTGCCGTGAAGCTGATCGATGAAGGGAATACCATTCCTTTTATCTCCAGATACCGTAAGGAAGCGACGGGTTCCCTCAATGATGAGGTGCTGCGTGACCTGCATGAGCGGCTTACTTATCTGCGGAATCTGGAAGAGAAGAAGGAACAGGTTTTAAAAAGCATAGAGGAACAGGGGAAACTGACCGAGGAGCTGCAGGCGAAGATCGTGGCGGCGGAAACCATGGTGGTGGTGGAGGATCTTTACAGGCCTTACCGTCCGAAGCGTAAGACCAGAGCCAGCGTGGCCAAAGAGAAGGGGCTGGATGGACTGGCGCAGTTCATTCTGGCGCAGGAGACGACGGCGCCTATCGAGGAGGAAGCGGCCAAATATGTGCACGAGGATGAGGATGCTACCAGGACGGTGGCTACCGTGGGAGATGCCATTCAGGGCGCTAAGGATATCATCGCCGAGATGATCTCGGATGAGGCGGATTATCGTATCTATATCCGGAATATCACGACAGAGGAAGGTAAGTTGACAAGCGTTGCCAAGGATGAGAAGGCAGAGAGCGTGTACGAGATGTACTATCAGTACGAGGAACCGGTGAAAAAGGTTGCCGGCCACAGGACGCTTGCCTTAAACCGCGGAGAGAATGAGAAATTTCTGGTGGTGAAGGTGGAGGCGCCGGTGGAGCGTATTTTACAGTACCTGCGCACGAAAGTGATCACGAAGGACAATGCGGTCACTTCCCCGATTCTGGAAGATGTGATCGAAGACAGCTACAGCAGGCTGATCGCACCGGCCATCGAGAGGGAGATACGCAACGATCTGACGGAAAAGGCGGAGGACGGCGCAATCTCCGTATTTGGCAAGAACCTGGAGCAGCTTCTGCTGCAGCCGCCCATCGCCGGCAAGGTGGTTCTTGGCTGGGATCCGGCTTTCCGTACCGGCTGTAAGCTGGCGGTGGTGGATGAGACGGGTAAAGTGCTTGACACGAAAGTGATCTATCCCACGGCACCGCAGAACAAGGTGACGGAGGCCAAGGCAGAGCTTAAGAGATTGATCAGGAAATACAATGTATCCCTGATCTCGGTCGGTAACGGCACGGCCTCCAGAGAATCCGAGCAGGTGATCGTGGAGCTGTTGAAAGAACTTGATACGCCGGTACAGTATGTGATCGTCAACGAGGCGGGCGCGTCGGTGTACTCGGCGAGCAAGCTGGCCACAGAAGAATTCCCCAACTTTGACGTGGGACAGAGAAGCGCCGCTTCCATCGCCAGAAGACTGCAGGATCCGCTGGCGGAGCTTGTGAAGATCGATCCGAAATCCATCGGTGTGGGCCAGTACCAGCACGATATGAACCAGAAGAAATTGAGTGAGGCGCTTCATGGTGTGGTGGAAGACAGCGTGAATAAAGTAGGCGTGGACTTGAATACCGCTTCTGCATCCCTTTTGGAATATGTTTCCGGCGTGAGTAAGGTGATCGCCAGAAACATTGTGGATTACCGGGAGACCAACGGCAGATTTTCCAATCGTGCGCAGCTGCTTAAGGTGGCCAAGCTGGGGCCGAAGGCTTACGAACAGTGTGCTGGCTTTATGCGCATTGCGGACGGCGACAACCCGCTGGATGCCACCAGTGTGCATCCGGAGTCATACGAGGCGGCGAAGAAGCTGCTTGACAGGATGGGCCTGACCATGGAAGACGTGAAGGAAGCCCAGAAAAAAGCGGCTGCGCAGAAGGCGTCAGGTAAGAAGGCAGCGGCAGCGCCGGTAAAAGAGAAAAAGAAACAGCAGCCGAAGGTGGTCATCCGCAATACCAACACCGCCATGGGCAAGGCGCTGGCGGCGGCTATGGGCGGCATGACGCTGGAAGGAGAAGACGCCGGCAGGAACAGTAACGGCAATGCAGGCGGTAAGGCAGCCAAAGGCGGCGATAAGCCGGATATGACGGTCAGCAGTCTGGAGAAGAAGATCAAGGATAAAAAGAAGCTGGCGGAGGAACTTGGCATCGGTGAGATCACGCTGACCGATATTCTCAAAGAGCTGGAGAAGCCGGCCAGAGACCCCCGTGACGATATGCCGGCACCGATCCTGCGCAGCGATGTGCTGGATATGAAGGACTTAAAACCGGGCATGATCTTAAAGGGCACGGTGCGGAACGTGATAGATTTCGGTGTGTTCGTGGATATCGGCGTGCATCAGGACGGGCTTGTGCACATTTCGCAGATCACCAACCGCTATATCAAGCATCCGCTGGAGGCAGTGAGCGTGGGCGACGTGGTGGATGTGCAGGTGCTTACGGTAGATGTGGCCAGGAAGCGGATCGGGCTGACCATGAAGATCAAGCAGGAACAGGACATGCAACTGTCCTGAGGCAGACAGGAAAGCCGCCGGGAAAAACGGACAATAGTAAAGCAGTCATAAATGACAGGAAGTCAGGTTTGATTTACCTGACTTCTTGTATCGTTAACGGCATTGGGACTTTACATGCCTGACAAGGCTGTCCGCATAAATGCAGTAGATGCCGTCTTCATATTGTATAGCGCAGTCGGGCAGGTCCGCAGCCGTATTATGTGTGACCTTCTGTATAGGTCACGGGAGTCTGGTTATATTCAATCGTCAGTTCGTATTCTGCATCCGCATCAGCCGGGGTGTAGCAAAAGGCCAACAGCACATAACGATTGGCGGATTTCATTCTTGCAAGGAGTGGTGAATTTGACTTGATATCCACAATGCTGACGGTGATCAGGTCGCCCTTTTCACTGCCGGTGATCCGCGGCTCATAGGCATAGGTATGGGACAGGCCGTTGTAGTAGATATATTGGCAGCCGTCCGACTCGATCACATACCACCTGCCGTCCTCGCAGGTGTCCAGGGCTTTTCGGACTTTGTCCGATACTTCCGCCCGCGTAAGGCGGTTCAGATCCACAACAGCCGGTTCAGTGTTCATGGATGGTGCAGGGGTGGAAACATCGGAACGGCGGGGTGTAATGTTTTCCTCTGCAGTATCGGACAGGGTATCATACAGATCGCCTATGATCCCGGCGGCCTCTTCTGCGGGCAGATATTCTATGCGGATGATTTTGTTGCTGCCGTCGCGTACCAGCCGCAGATCCACAGTCCCCCGGTCGTTATAGTCGAAATTTTCGAAAGAACCGTCAGGGCGCAGATCCATCAGGATGCGGATGCGGGTATTCTGATAATAGTAATCATTTTTGACAGTGACAATACCGTTTTCATTGTATTCCTCCAGAAGTCCACGGTTTTCCAGATAGTCGCTTAAGTAATACTCATCGAAATCCTTCCTGTCATCATCAAAATCATAGGTATAATCGTAATCAAAATCATAATCAAAATCATCATCATTATAATTATGATCGTCATTATCGTCCGGATGATCGAAACCGTCAGCTGAAGCGGAATAAGACTGTCCATCGGAGGAAGACCATGCGTCCTGAATATCGCCTGCGACCAACAGGTAGAGCTCCACATCTTCCTGTGAGATCCTGCCGTTTTCAAGCAGAGTACGGCACTGGGATTCCAGATTACGGACAAGGTTTGGCATATCTTTTCTTCGGAACGAGCCGAAGGTGGAGTAGCGGTCTTTGTAGACAAAAACCAGCTTATAGAAACCGTTTGTAACGTTGGAAAGGGGTTTGTCTGCTTCGCCTGCGCCATCCACATAGATGTAGTAGATGGTGTCCTCGCATTCTATGCGGTAGTCGGACCGGGACGGTGCGGCAGAGAGAGGAGCGTCGGCAGCGTCAGCAGCGGTATGGCTGTCCGGCGCGGCATAGGCGCCAAGGACTGTTGCGGCACCAAGGAGAAAGCCGGTAACAAGCAGGGTGATAAATTTTATCGGTTTAGAACATTTTTTGTATTGCATAATTGCATTCAGTCTTCCTTTCAATAATTCTTTGCTTTCGTGTAAGGTGACAGAGGCCAGTGTATCTTTGTAGGAACCGCCCGCGCCTACGGCATTTACCAGGGTAGTGCCGTAGGATTTCCTTGCATTATCGGAAAGTGTGGCAATAACTCTCTCATCACAGGAGAGTTCGCAGAGTCGGTTTATCTCCCGGCTCATAAGATAGACGCAGGGATTAAACCAGTGCAGGCATACGGTAAGCTGTGACAGCCATTTATAGAACATATCCCGTCTTCGGTAGTGCGTCAGCTCATGCAGAGCAGTATAGTAGAAGTCGCTTTCCGACAAAGAGGTATGGGGCAAAATGATGCGCGGACGCAAAAAGCCGATCAGCAGAGGCGAGGAGACGAGGCTGTTGACGTACAGATCGACAGCGCCTTTTATCCGGTTCTGTTCCATGATATGACCGAAGCTCTCCAACAGACCGATGTCTTCCAGCGGCCGGCTGCCGGCATCAACATATTTGACGAAACTCTGATAGACGGTGAGCTTACGCACGAAAAGAAGCAGGGCGCCGGTCAGCCAGAGGAAAAAGAAAATTTGGCTGTGGTCTTCGTTATATGCCTCTTTGTCCGGAGAGACGGCGGACGCGGACGGGCTGTTTTCTGCGGTAGTCGCGTCACGAATAAGATCATCGCTGCTGCCGGCTTCGTGCTTTATGGTGTTGTAGGCAGTCATGGACTGATCGTTTGGAGATTCGGGAGCGGCTGTGCTGTCCGTCCCTCTCATCTCTTCCAGAGAAAAAAGGCTGCCTGCCAGGCTTGTTTCCGGTGTGACCGGCAGCAGCAGCCGCAGGATCACCACAATCCAGATATAGTACTGCCAGCTTTTGCTCAGACGGTTCCTGTATAAAGGGCGAAACAGGAGTAAAAGCAGGATCAGCAGACTTCCAGACAGCGAGAGGGAGAGGATCAATTTCATCAATGCGGTCATGTTAATCGTATGCTCCTTTCTCAGGCAGCAGGGTATCATCCCTGCGGTGTCCCGGATTCCGCTTTTTCGAGGATGGTCTGCCAGTGTTTTTTCAGATCTTCATAATCCGAAGCGGACAGCAGGTCCTTTTGGATCAGTGTGGATACAAGCCCCTTGGCGTTTCCTTCATAGACTTTGTCAAGAAAATGTTCGGTCTGGGAAGACTGGTATTCATCGGCGGAGACGATCGCCGTATAACGGTTGCGGTGGCCGATCTTATTTGTTTTGAGAAGTCCCTTATCGATCAGCCGGGAGAGAAGGGTAATGATCGTATTCTTCGTTAAATGCATGTCTCTGGCGGACAGCGATGCGACAATCTCTGCGTAGAGCGCCGAACCGCCATTGCCCCAGATCGTTTTCATAAGTTCCAGTTCATAGTCTGATATCTGCTGCATAGTTTCCTGCCTTTCCTGTGTATGACAGCCGTCCGGTGAGGATAAGAAAAACGGTGCCTGCCGGGGTGTGTTTTAAGATCACAAATTGTAATCTATAAGTTTAAGATAACAAAATGTACTCTTCGTGTCAAGAAAAATATTTTCCGGATTTTTACCTGTTTTAGATGGGTTTAAAGGGATAAACAGCTTGACGACTCCGGCAAATACGATTATGATAAAGGTGAAGAAAACGAGCGAACCTGACATCAGTACTTTAATAATATAGTAGGAAACAGATATTCGCAGGAAAGGAGGACAGTCATGAGTGCGATGACAATTAACGGTGGATTTTTGAATTCTTATTCCCACATTGCCAGCGGCAAGCGGATCAATTCGGCGGCGGATGACGCTGCGGGTCTTGCGATCGCGAAGAAGATGGAACGGGAAGAGACCGGACTTCGTGTCGGCGCCGAGAATGCGCAGGCCGGAATCGGCGCTCTGAATGTGGCAGACGGTGCACTTGACGGTGTGACGGACTATCTGCAGAGGATCAGAGAGCTTGCACTGCGATCCATGAACGGGTTGAACTCTGCCGAGGATAAACAGATCTACCAGAACGAGATCGATCAGTTGAAGGAGGGTATCCAGTCACTGGCGAAAGACACCTCGTTGAATGAGCAGAAGCTGTTGGACGGCAGTATGGCAGATATGGGACTGGCAACGAATCCCAATGGCGGCGGCATGAAGATTCAGATGGCGAATTCCACACTGGAAGCGCTGGGGATCGCCGATCTTGATGTGACATCGGCTGATTTCAGTCTGGATGCCATTGACAAGGCGCTTAAGACGGTAACGTCACAGAGGGGGAATCTGGGAGCCTTTACCAATCGTCTGGAACATACGTTTAATTACAATACGAGAGCGTCCTTAGAGCAGCTTGGATCCAGAAGCCGTCTGGAGGATCTGGATCTGCCGAAGGCAGTTTCGGAGAAGAAGAAACAGGAAGTTCTGGTCGGCTATAAGAACTTCATGATGCGGGAACAGATGAACCAGCAGAATTTCATGCTGAGAATGTTCCAGTAGCATTGTATATTTCGATGCCTGCACCCGATTTTTCGCATGTATTTTTGTCGAAGTCAATACAGCGGATCAAAATTTTGCTTGCATTCGAACAGATCGCGGTGTATACTGATTTCTGTGAGATAACTGATTTTATCCGTTCAGGTATCGCACAAAGTAAACATTACAATTTAATCAAATGAATCAAAGAAAAAGTTCTTCGGGGTCGGGTGCAATTCCCTACCGGCGGTATAGTCCGCGACCCGCTGCAGTGTTGATACACAGAATCACGAGAATGCGAAACTGCTGCGGCTGATTTGGTGAGATTCCAAAACCGACAGTAAAGTCTGGATGAGAGAAGAAATGACAATGTAACACATGCATGATATGGTTATGTGTTGTATTGTTTACCTTGTCTATGATCCCCGGAGCTGATGCTTCGGGGATTTTTTAGAACTTTTTCCGCCGGTAAGAAAGGAGAAAGAAGTAAAATGGGTAACGGATTATTGCAGAGTATTGCGGACAATGTTGTGTTTGTGCTGGTATGTGTGGGGGTGGCAGCAGGACTGTTTGCCATCGCCTATGCGGCGGAGAAGTATGTATACAAAAGAGACGGTATTACGGAGCGGATCTTAAGCACCAGGAAGATCACCATGATCGGCCTGTTTTCGGCACTGGCGATGATCTTACATATCTTTGATTTCCCGGTGCTTTTTTTGGCACCCGGATTCTACAAGCTGGATTTCAGTGAGATTCCGGCGTTGGTCGGCACTTTTGCCTTCGGGCCGGTGGCGGGGGTGATGATCGAATTCTGTAAGATCCTGCTGAAACTGGTGGTGAAGGGAACGAGCACGGCTTTCGTGGGTGATCTGGCTAACTTTGTGATCGGCTGCAGCCTTGTCCTGCCGGCTTCCATCATCTATATGTTTAAGAAGACCAGAAAGAATGCCATGCTCGCCTGCCTGGCGGGGTCTCTGGTGATGACGGTGTTTGGGACGGCCTTCAACGGCGTGTATCTGCTGCCGGCCTTTTCCAAACTGTTCGGTATGCCCCTTGAGGCTATCATTGCAGCCGGAGCAGAGATCAACGGCAATATCAACAATATCACCAGCTTCGTATGCTTTGCGGTGGCGCCGATCAACATCATCAAGAGTGTGGCGGCATCCGGAGTTACACTGGTCATTTATAAGCCTTTGAGCCCGATCTTGAAGCATGCCCATGTTCCGGCCGGGCAGAAGGTGACGGACAACGTGAAGAATGTTACGCAGTAGAAGGAAATTATTCCCCGATAAATGGAATCAGAGCAAATTGAGATCGACCTTTACAGGAAACAGGAAATAAGAAAATCTGCATCGTGGACAGAGCAAGTTCATGATGCGGATTTTTTGTGATCTTTTTTTCACCGGCAGAAGTTATTTGTTAGAGAAAAGAAAAAGGTCGTGAATACAATTAAGATTAATTTAAGGTTTTGAGAGGTACGTTTTAAGAAATAAGTGCTATTTTATTGATGAAAGTTATTTTTAGACAAAGAATGCAATATATTTTGAAGAAAATGGAAGTTCGGATCCGTTACTGATAAGGGAGATCAGTACGGGCTGCCTGTACAAACCTGTAGATTGAGAAGGAGGCATGGTTAGTAAGATGGAAGCATTGGTGGAGATCAGGGATATCTGCAAGACGTATAATCCCGGTGAGAATGAGGTGAAGGCGCTGGACCACGTGAGCCTGACGATCTATGAGAAGGAATTTGTAGCGATCATCGGGCATTCCGGGTCCGGGAAGTCTACGTTGATGAATATGCTTGGATGTCTGGATGTGCCGACCAGCGGTGAATATTATCTGCATGGCCATGATGTGGCCAGTATGTCGGATGATGAGCTATCGGATATCAGGAATCAGGAGATCGGCTTTGTCTTTCAGGGATTTAATCTGATTCCCAGCCTGACGGCGCTGGAGAATGTGGAGCTGCCGTTGATCTACCGGGGTGTGGGTAAAAGAGAGCGGATGGAGCTTTCCGATAAGGCGCTGGAAAAGGTAGGGCTTGGTAACCGCAAAGAACACAAACCCTCGGAGATGTCCGGCGGGCAGCAGCAGAGGGTGGCGATCGCCAGAGCCATAGCGCAGGCGCCGCCGGTTATACTGGCCGATGAGCCTACCGGCAATCTGGATTCCAATTCTACCAGAGAGATTATGGATATTCTGAAAAGTTTACATGAAGAGGGACGAACCGTCATTTTGATCACCCATGACAATGATATTGCAGCACAGGCGAAGCGGGTGGTGAAGATCATGGACGGTAAGATCGTGGAAGATTTTTACCAGGAAATCTGATAATAGATGTTTCATAGAGGGAGGAAGCCGGAATGGAGGAAAAAATGAGCAGGGCGGAAAAGAAGATGGCACAAAACAGCATCACTACAAAAGATATGGAAGAGACAGGGATGACAGGCATGGATTCACAGGAAACAAAAACAGCGCCTGACGGTATGGCAGTCGGAGCGGAAAGCGGGACGGAGACCGGAAAAGGCAGGAAGAAAAAACAGAAAGAACCTAAGATAAAGAAGCCGATGGAGAAGGCAAGAAAGAAAAAGATCATACGGCGCAGCATCCTTGGCGGTGTGGCGCTGGTGATCGTATTCTTTGTAGTGGTCAATTCGATGGCGGCACAGAATATGGGCCTGATGGTCAGTACGGTATCCGCCGCGGTGCAGGACGTGGAGCAGAATCTGAGTACCAGCGGCACGGTCAAAAGTGAAGAGACGAAGACGTATTTCGCACCGGTGGCAGTGGAAGTCGGCACGGTGGATGTGGCGGCCGGAGACAGTGTGAAAAAGGGACAGTCTCTGCTGCGGTTTGACGCGGATGCCCTTGCGGAGGCAAAACAGATGGCGCAGTTGAAGCTGCAGGCCAATGAAGGGGGCTACAACAGCTCGATCTATAAGAATAACAAGTACATAGCCGATCTGGGTGAGGCCAACGTGAATCTGGGCGTTCTGGAACAGCAGATCGCGGACAGTGAGAACTATGTGAAAGAACTGGAGCAGAAGATCAATGATAAGAAGGCGGCCATCGCCCATGAGGGAACGCTTTTGCAGATTTCGCTGCTGGACTGGTCGGATAAGCCTGATTCGGAGGAATATCTGAATCTGCAGAAGCTGATCCAGTACAACAGCTACGAGCAGCAGAACAACAAAGAAGTGGCGGCGTGGCAGAAGGAGATTGATACCTATCAGGAGATGATCGCGGCTTACAAAGAGTACCGCTCCGAGATGAAATCCCAGAAGAGCGCGTCCGAGGGCGGCTCCATGGACAGCGGCAGCAGAAGCCAGCTGGAGGCCAACACCGAGATGGAAAAAATGAATAACCAGGATACGCTCACGGCGATCGAGGAAGTGGAGAATGGTATACAGTCAGACTTTAACGGCGTTGTCACGGAGGTGGAGATTGTGGAAGGTTCCACGCCGCAGGAAGGGCAGAAGCTGCTGACTGTGGAGAGTACGGAGAAGGTTAAGGTGGAGATCACCGTTTCCAAGTATGATCTGGATAAGATTGCCGTAGGACAGGAAGCGGAGATCAACATTGCAGGAAAGGAGTATAAGGGTAAGGTGAGCAAGATCAACCGGATGGCGACCACCAACGCCAGCGGTGCGGCAGTGGTAGGAGCCGAGGTGGAGATTGAAAATCCGGATCAGTCCATTTTCCTGGGTGTGGAGGCAAAAGTGGAAGTCCATATGGCGACGGCGGCAGATGTTGTGACCGTCCCGGTGGAGGTGGTCAATACGGACAGAGAAGGCGATTTTGTATTTGTGGCCGAGGAAGGCCTGGTGAAGAAGAAACGCGTTACCACCGGTATTTCTTCGGATACCGATATCGAGATACAGGAAGGACTGACAGCGGGCGAGGCGGTGATCATGACCACCGGACAGGAACTGGAAGAAGGAACGCCGGTGACGGTGCTACCTCAGAATCCGGGAATGGCGGAATAGGCTGAAAGGGAAACTGTAACAAGAAAGGTACAGGTTGTAGTAATGGCACAAATATGGGAATACATCAAGATTGCCCTGATGAATATCAAGAGCAACAAGGGCCGCTCCATTCTCACCATGCTGGGTATCATTATCGGTATCGCTTCCGTGATTCTGATCATCTCCATCGGTAACGGTATGCGCAGCGAGATCAATAACGAACTGGAAAGTATGGCGGGCGGACAGGTGGCGCTGTATACGAACGATTCCGTGGAAGGCAATGATGTGGTGTTCACGGACGAAGATTTTGAACTGGTTCAGGAAAAAGTGGAGCATGTGAAAGGCGTTACGCCCCAGTATAGTATGTGGGCGAATGCGGAAGGCAAAAAAGGCAATTTCGAGGCGATCGTGTATGCCGGTAACGAGGCGCTGGAATACTGTGCGGCTACGGAACCGCTGGCCAGGGGAAGATATTTTACCCAGAGCGATTATCTGTCGGCGCACAAGGTGTGTGTGATCAATGAGAGCAGCGCCAGAATGCTTTTCGGGACAACGGATGTGGTGGGCATGAGCTTTGATCTGACGATCTATAACGTGACCCAGGAGATAACCATCGTCGGCGTCAGGGAGGACAGTAAGGCTACGCTGATCTCTGCATTAAACGGCGGCGGGAACCTGCAGATCGAAATGCCGATCTCCACATTGGGAGCCGGGTACACATTCTGGGTGGAAGATTTCAGCCAGTTTTACATAGTGGCCGAGAAGGCGGAGTATTCGGCGCAGGTGGCGGCGGATGCCATCAGACTGATGGAGGGCAGACATAATGTGCGCGGCGAGAATAAGATCATGATGCAGAGCTTTGCCGATGTGCAGTCGCAGTTCGACAGCATCTTGGGCATTGTCACGGTATTTATTTCCTTCGTGGCGGCCATTTCGCTGCTGGTGGGCGGTATCGGCGTTATGAATATCATGCTGGTGTCCGTGACGGAGCGTACCAGAGAGATCGGTATCCGTAAAGCGCTGGGGGCAAGAACCCACTCGATCCTGCTGCAGTTTCTGGCGGAGGCGGGTATCATTACGCTGATCGGCGGCCTGGTGGGGATCGCCATCGGATCGGCGGGAGCCGTGGGTATCTGCGGTATGCTGGGATTCCCGGCGGAAGTGAAGGCGACGACAGTACTGTTTGCGGCGGTGTTCTCCTCGGCGGTGGGTATTTTCTTCGGTATCTATCCGGCCAGAAAGGCAGCCAGGTTAAGTCCCATCGAAGCACTGCGGCATGAATAGAAGAAGAGGATCAGACACTGACAGTTCCCCGGTTTATCCTGTATTTGTTATGGGATATGCCGGGGATTTATGCAAAACGGTGCTCTTTCATTGGCAGGCAAAAGAGCCATGAGTTTTTCAGAGCTGCTAAATAGTCAGAATATTCAGAAAAAACTATACATAATAACTGAAAGAAATTGGTAAAAATAACGATATTAGAAAAATAATAAAAAACAGGTTGAAAAGCCTGAAAATATGTGCTACTATATAACTACATCAAAGGAAAGCCAGAGGAAAAAGAAAAAGCTCAAGAGAAACGAATGGCAGGAGCTTGGAAGAGCATTTGGAAGCAAATGACACAGACTTTAGAAAACAGCAGACAATTCTGGTAGAGTGGATGCTTCGGAGAGGAGAGGATTCCATTGGCAAAGGTAATAACCTGACCACAATAAAGTAGATCACTTAACAAATAGATTGAGAAGAAGCTGAGAACAAAATTTTTGTACAGCAAATGTAAGGTTAAGGAACAGCATTTACAATATATGTGAGCAGGGAATCAAAACGGTAACCGGAAAATTTGATGTTTGGCATGAAAGGATGCCGGGAAAGAGGAAAAATTGAATATTGAAATAAGTTGAAGCGGTCGTTGTATCTTGCCAGAGAAGGAGATAGAACGACCGCTTATACTATGCCTGGATGCATTTGCGGCAGGCTGCCCGTAGCAAAGCCGATTCCGATTATAACACTTTATCAAAGCACCACTGTAAAACAGCTTCCGCCGCCTTCTGCGTCCGTAACCTGAATGCTGCCACCGTGGGCTTTTATGATCTCGTAGGCGATGGACAGCCCCAGGCCGAAGTGATCCTTCCGGCTGCGGGATTTTTCCACCCGGTAGAAACGATCGAAAATCCTTTTCTTGTCTGCGTCCGAGATGCCGATGCCGTTATCCTGTACGCTGACGGCGAAGCGCTCTTTATGCCGTGCGAGGGACAGTTCGATGCGGCCCTGATCCGGCGTATAGCTTATGGCATTGTGCAGGAGGATGGCGATCACCTGACTGATGCGCTCCGGATCCACATCGCACAGCGGCAGTGCACCGTCGGGCAGTGTTAACGACAGCTGAAGGGATTTTTCCCGGGCCAGCGGTTCAAAGGCTTCGTAAGAATTCATCAGTAACGTGTCCAACTCCGTGGGTTCTTTTCTGACAGGGAAGCGGTGGCTGTCCGACTGGGAGAGGGTAAGCATGTCTGTGACGAGAGAAGAGACGCGCAGCCCCTCCTGATAAATGGTCCTGATAAAACCCTCCTGCCGCTCCGGGGGCGCGTCACGGCAGCATTCCGCCGCCGACAGGATGACAGATAAGGGCGTGCGCAGCTCGTGGGAGGCAGCAGCCACGAACAGGGCCTGCTTCTGCTGGTTTTCCGCGATGGGTTTCAGCAGGATGCCGGTGAAGAACCAGGCAAAGACACCCAGCAGAATGGTAGCGGCAATGTCGATCAGCAGAAAACGGACGCGCTGCTCCTGCATCTGCAGTTCCAGCCTCTGCAGAGAAGAAAGCACCACCACCTCCAGCACAGAACTGCCCGTACCGAGCTGGATCACACTGCAGAAATACCTTGTTTCCGTTGAGGGAGAGGAGAATTCATATTCGTAGTGGGTAAGGGTGCCGTTTATGCCGTCGCTCACCGTGACGGTGGCATTTTGTTCCGACAGTTTGTTCCGGCTGTCGCGGCTTTCCAGAAGGAGCCGGCTGCTGCCGCTGTCCGCCGGATCATTCAGTTGATTAAAGAGAAAAGGGACGCCGTTATCCAACACAAAGAAACGATAATTCCCCTGTGCTTCCATCTTGGAAAGCCACTCCATGGAAATGACATTCTGCTGTTCCAGATTGGTGGAGATGGTGTTGATATCGTTTTGAAAGGCCTGAAACTGATTGCGGTACAGGCCTTTTTCCGATACATAAAGATAGCAGAGGGACATAACGAGCATGATGACGGCGGTGATCCCTGCGCAGAGCAGCGTCAGCCGCAGATGTACTTTTTTAAACATGGTAAAATGAGTTCCTCTCTACATACTGTGATTCCATTTAGATAAACGCTCTGCTTTCTTCCGGCAGGCGGCGGATCAAAGAATGATTTACCTGTCGGGCGATAACTGCTATTGCAGCGTATAGCCGATTCCCCGCACGGTCTTGATCTGCAGGCTGCTTCCGGTATTTTGCAGGCGCCGGCGCAGGAAATGGATGTAGTTGTCGAGATTTCCTTCTTCCACGTTGCTGTCCGGGCCCCAGACTTTCATGAGGATCATGCTCCGGGGCAGGGTCTGGCCTTTGGAGTGGAGGAAAATTTCCAACAGGGCGGCTTCCTTCTTAGAGAGGGTACAGTGTCCGGCGGGACCGGTGAGAATGCTCTCGGCGGCCTGCCATGTAATGTCCCCCACCGTAAAGGAGTCATCCACCGCCAGTGCGTGGGGTCTTCTGGAAACGCAGCGGATCCGGGCCATCAGTTCCTCGAAGGCAAAAGGCTTCACCAGATAATCGTCTGCGCCCAGATCAAGGCCGGTCACCTTATCGGTGAGCGTGCCAAGCGCGGTGATCAGGATAACGGGGGTCTTGATGCCCTTATGGCGGAGGGCAGTCAGGATATCCGTGCCTTCCATGCCGGGCAGCATTCTGTCAAGCAGGATCACGTCGTAAATATTCTGCTCCCCAAGGTACAGCGCTTCTTCCCCGTCCAGACAGGAATCCACGGTGAAATGCTGCTGTTCCAACTGGTAAGTCAGTGTATCGTTCAAATGTCTGTCGTCTTCGGCGAGTAAAATTCTCATGCTTAAGCTCCATTCCATAGATAAGTTTGTCTGGCAGCCTGTTGTGTTCTGTCTGCATCGAACAGCGGTCAGCTGCGTTCTGCTTCATATACCGGCCGGTTGTCTGCGGCAGGAAGAACAATGAACAGGAAAACGCTTCCTACACCCATGCCGCCAAGCAGAACCGCCACAGCGCGATAAGGGATGAACTGCCCAAGTGCGCCGGCCAGAAACTGGAAGGCCACCCTGCCCACGGCGAACAGTACATTGAAGAAGGCATTGACTCTGGCCCGCATCTGTTCCGGCAGATAGGACTGCACGGCGCTCTCCCGGATGGTAGCGCTGCAGATGCCCAGACTGCCGCAGTGTATAGGAAGAGGCGGCAGCTTTTTTTGCTTCCCGGATCAGGCTTTCCGTCATCACGGAGCAGAGCGTGATTCCCGTCACGAGAAAGAAGATTCGATCTATGGTCAGATTTTCATAGAGAAAAGCAGATCTGAAATAAATGAAGTTGCAGGTAGAATTGATCAATTCCCTTAAAGTATAGTAAACGAAATTTCTAATATCGTTAACTATAGTTTATAGCATGGAAAAGGATAGAAAACAATAAAATATTTTGAAATCCGTGTAGAAAAAATCTGGCTGTATTAATGACAGATTAAATTATAAATACAATATATTGTAGAAATTGAATTTCAAAGTACAGTAATATACAAGATAATGTATTGTATAATTTTATAAATATAGTACAAACGACTTTCTTTAAATTTTTTTGATTTTTAGAGATTAAATAGAGAAAAGGCTGTTAGGATGAAATAGTGAAGAAGATGATCAAACCGTGCAGGGAGGTATATGGTTTCATGAGATGGAAGAGCTATGAAAAGAGGAAACAAAAGAGCAGATGGCTGGCAGCGGGCCTGGCAGCGCTTATGACGATGGCAGCGGTATGCGGCTGCGGCGGTGGAGAAACCGGGAGGAGCAAAGGCGATAAAGCAGACGGATCGGAGGGCACCGTGACCGGCGAAAACGGCCAGTCGGCGAAGTACGGCGGAGACGGTGAGGCCATGGGCAGATATCTGGAAGAGGAGAGTGACCTGTCGGAGTATCTTGAGGGGTATCGGAATCATCTTTTCAGGTTGCAGGACGGGAAGCTGGTCATTGCCGAGCCGATGCAGCATCTTCTGGTGTCGGAAGATAACGGTGCAACCTGGACATGGGAAGAGAATGACTGGCTTTCACCCCTGATCGAGGAAGGCAATTATATCCAAAGCATCGCGATCGGGGCGGACGGAACGAAGGGTGTTGTCTATATGCTTATGGATGCGGCCGAAGGCATGGCAGGTGACGGACAGGACGAGGATGAGCCGGAAAGCGGCGAAGAACAGGACGGGGATCAGCAGGAAAGTAACGGGAAACAGGAAGAGGATCAGCAGGAAGGCAGCGAAGACCAGAACGAAACAGACAACGGGCAGACGGCACAGGATACCGATGCGGCGGCCGGAGGAGACGGTGCAGAAACGGCAGATGATGCAGCGGACCCGGATGCGGCAGAAGATGAGCCGGAAGACAGCTTCCAGGAATCAGCCGGCAATGAATGGTGGATTTCCCCGAAATCCTCGGTGCTCGTCGTGAAACCGGACGGCACGCAGCTTCCGGTGGAATTTCCGGCAGCGGAGGAGGAGTATCCGGTGCATATCTGGATCGCGGACAACGGACGCATCTTCCTTGGCACTTACGGCGATGTGCTCTATGAGGTGAAGGAGGACGGCAGCTGTGAGAGTTTCCTGACACTGGAAAACAGTCCGCAGATGATCGCCTTTCAGGGCAACCGTATGATCATAGACGGTTACGAGTTTGAGGGTCTTTTGATCTATGACATGGAAACGCAGGAATATATCAGCGATGAGGTGCTGGATACTTTTGTGAAAGAGAATTACGGGGACCGCACTTTTAACGGCGGCAGCTGGTTCGATCTGTATTGTTTTCCGGGTGGGGAGGATGTGATCTATCTGGCCGGGAAAAAGGGAGTTCACCGCCATGTGATCGGCGGCGGCGCCATGGAACAGATCATTGATGCCAGCCTTTCTTCCTTCGGCAATCCGGCCAGACATCTGCTGGGGATGGTGACGCTGGACAATAACGAGTTTATGACAGTTTTTACAGATGCGCGTCTGGTTCGTTACGTCTACGACACGACAGTGCCCACGGTACCGAATGAGACGGTGCGGGCATACAGCCTGACGGATAATGCTTCGCTGCGGCAGGCAATCTCTCTGTATCAGGCGCAGAATCCGGAGGTGTACGTGGAATATGAGATCGGTATGGAGGAAGGAAGCGCCGTCACGAGGGAGGATGCGCTGAAGAAGCTGAATACCCGGATCATGGCGGGACAGGGACCGGACTTTCTGATTCTCAGTGATCTGCCGGCAGACTCTTATATAGAAAAAGGGCTTCTCGCAGATCTTGGCCCTTTGATCGACGGTCTGGAAGGGGAGGAAAAGCTGTTTGACAATGTTGTGGATGCATTCAGGAAAGACGGCAGTCTCTATACCGTCCCCTGTGATGTGAACCTGCCGACGATCCTGTGCCGGGAGAAGTATATAGCGGACGTTCAGGATCTGGAAGATATCGCGGATGCGATGGAAAAGCTGCGGGCCGACAATCCGGGGAAAGATCTGCTGCGGGTCTGCTCGGAAGAGGGCGTGATGAAGACTTTCAGAGTAGGCTATGCCCCTTTCTGGAAGACGGAAGCGGGAGAGATCGATCCACAGGCGGTGGAGGAGTTTCTGACACAGACGAAGCGGATCTATGATGCGCAGATGGACGGCCTGCCGCAGGAGATCGTGGAGGACTATGAGAGACGGAATGAGGAGTATATAGAATATACCGGAACGCGCTATGAGGATGATACGTATTTTGCCTACGGCATGGACGATATGAACTATACGATGGGATACCGGCAGTTTTTGGCCGGAACACTGGGCGGCCCTTACGGCTATGCGGAGCTGACAAGCGTACCGCGGACGAAGCAGTTTGCGGACTGCATAAACGTTCCCATGGACGGAAAAGAAGGCAGCGTGTTCTGTGTACATACGCTGGCAGGGATCAGCGCGGTATCGGAGCATCAGGAACATGCGGAAGGCCTGCTTAAGGTGCTGCTGGGTTCGGAAAGTCCGGCGGACGGTTTTCCGGTAAATCAGGCGGCTTTTGAGAAGGAGCTCTATCCGGATGACTATGAATCGCCGGATGTGCCTTATTCGGATATGGCTTATGTGGAGGAAGACGGAAAGGCATACACATGGACAATCTACTGGTTTGACGAGGCGGCGGCGGATGCGCTCCGCAGTCGGATCAGATCGGTGAACAGGGCTTATGTGGAGGACCGGGAGCTGGAAGAGGCAGTCTATCAGGCCGGGACCGCCTACATGCGCGGCGAGATGAGCGTGGAAGAAGCGGTTGCGGATGTGGAGAAGAGCATGTCAATCTATATGGCGGAATAGAGCAGGCAGAGGGCCGGAAGAAGGAAACGGCCGGAAAGAAATGCGGTGCAGATGACAGCGCAGGATGGAGGAGATGTTTGATCAATGAGTGTGACAAAGCGTAGGAAAAGGCGAAAGGGCGGCTTGCGGGCACATAAGGATATGCGGGCGTTTCTGGTGTTTTTGGCGCCGAGTCTTACGGGGGTGGCGGTGTTTGTGCTGATGCCGTTTCTGGATGTGTTCGGCCGGTCTTTCAAGACGGTGGTGACGGGGCAGTTTGTCTGGTTCGAGAATTATAAGACCATCTTTGCGAACCAGGCATTCCAGCTGGCGGTGAAAAATACATTCCGGTTTACACTGGTCTGTATTCCGCTGCTGGTAGTGATCGGGCTGATGATCGCCATGCCCGTCAGTAAGCTAAAGAGTATGGGGACGATCAAATCGCTGTATCTGTTCCCGCTGGCAATGCCTACGGCCACCATTGTGATCGTGTGGAAAATGGTTTTCTATAAACAGGGATTCTTAAACCTGTTTTTGACGAAGCTGGGAGCGTGGACAGGGCTGTGGGGTGAGTTTCATACGGATTACCTGGGGACGGGGGCGGCCTTCTGGGTGCTGGTTTTCAGTTATATCTGGAAAAATACAGGCTACACGGTAGTGCTCTGGCTGGCAGGGATTCTGGGGATTCCCAATGAATATCTGGAGGCCGCCAGAGTGGACGGGGCCACGGAGCGGCAGTGCTTCTATCGGATCATTCTGCCGAATCTGAAAGGGAGTCTCTACACCATCGTGATCCTCTCCTTCCTGAATTCTTTTAAGATCTACCGGGAGGCTTATCTGGTGGCGGGCGCTTACCCACAGCAGGATATGTATCTGCTGCAGCATCTTTTTAACAACTGGTTCGTCAATCTGGATTTCGATAAGATGGCGGCGGCAGCGGTCTGTGTGGGCGGATTTTTGTTTGTGGTGATCATGCTGCTGCAGAGAATGTGGGACAGCAGGACATAAGGCTGATAACTTTACGGTTTGCGGCCGGTTGACCGTGAACCGTAACACCATAGTGGATATAAGAATCAGGAAACAGATCAGGTTGAAAAAGAAAAGGATGTGACAAAGAGATATGGATTTTAGGAAATTGGGAGCAGGGTGGAAAGAGCTCAGGCGGGGGATTACGATCTGTCTGCTGTTTGTGCCGACGCTGCTTGTCTGTCTGCCGATCGTACTGCTGGTGACGGGATCGGTGATGGGGAACGGAGAGCTGCGGCAGTATCTGGAGCCGGTGTTTTCGGATGCGCTTACCTATATCAGCTGGAAGCTGGTGCCGGATTATCCTACCTTTGAAAGCTACGGGAAACTGCTTTTTATGACGCCGCAGTTTTTTGTGCTGTTCTGGAATTCGATGAAAATGGTGGGCTGTATCCTGCTGGGGCAGCTGGTGATCGGGGTGCCGGCGGCGTGGGCCTTTGCGGTCTATGAAGTGCGGGGGAGCAGGGCGTTGTTTGTCCTTTATGTGGTGTTGATGCTTCTGCCCTTTCAGGTGACCATGCTGTCCAGTTATCTGGTTTTAAACCGGCTGGGAATGCTGGACACGCCGGCAGCGGTGATTTTGCCGGCGGTGTTTTCCACGTTTCCGGTATTTCTGACGTATGGCGGATTTCGCTGTATTCCCGTGCAGCTTTTTGAGGCGGCGCGGATCGACGGTGCGGGCGAGTGGCGTATCTTCTGGAAGCTGGGGCTGCCGCTTGGCAAAAGCGGCCTGCTGTCGGCGATGGTGCTGGGCTTTCTGGAGTACTGGAACATGATGGAACAGCCGATGGCATTTCTGGAAAACAAGGCGTTGTGGCCGTTGTCCCTGTACCTGCCGGAAATTACCTGGGCGCAGGCGGGATATGCCTTTACGGCATCCATCATTACGCTGATTCCGGCGGTTTTCGTGTTTGTCTGGGGACAGGATTATCTGGAGCAGGGCATTATTTTTTCCGGTTTGAAAGAGTAATGTAAAGCGGCAGACCGCAGCCGGTAAGAAATATGGCGGTCGATAAGAAATGAAAAATAAGTGCAGCAGGAGGAGATAACGTTGGAGGATAAGAGGAAGAAAAAAATCGTGACGGGATTCCTGGTATTTCTGGCGGCCATGTGGCTCTGTACCGTGATCTCGAAAAGCATCTATGCATCCAGGCTTCCGATTGTTTCGACGGAATCCATTGAGAGTAAATATGTGGAGCATGTGGTGAAGGTAGACGGTATCGTGGTGGCCGGGGAGAAGAATCCGGTCACGGCGCTTGGCGGTCTGCGGGTGGAGCGCCTTGCGGTGCAGGTAGGCGACCAGGTGGAAGAGGGGGATGTGCTTTTCGCCATTGATCTGGAGGATCTGGCGTCTATTATGGAAGAAAAGCAGAATGCCATCGCCAGGATTCAGACACAGGTAGATACGATCCTGGCCAATGAAGAGCTGGCAAGGCAGCGGAAGGCGCTGGAAGAACAGCGGGCCAGAGAGGATTACGATGAACTGGCAAGGCACGAGGACACGCTGGTGGGCCGGGCGGCGGAGGCTTACAGTCAGATCAAGGACGAGATAGGGGAGCAGCGGGAGGGCTCTTTTACGGAAGACGGCGAATATATCAGCGGCGCAGCCGATGAGGAACTGGAGGATGCGCTGCAGCAGGCGGCCTATGCGGAAGCGGATGCCAAATGGCAGAGGGATTCGGCGATGAAGGATGCCGGTCGAAAGGTGGAAGATATTCTGGCGCCGGAGAATGAGGACGCCACGCTGGAGGTGAGCCGGCTGGAGCTTGCCGATCTGCGGGCGGATCTGGCGCTCTATCAGGAAGTAAAAAATGCAAACGGGGAGATCAGGGCGGAACATGGCGGCATGGTCACGGATATTTTCATCACGACGGGCGGCAGAACATCGGATTCGGCGGTGATGCTGCTGGCCGATGATTCCGTGCCCTGCCAGTTCAAGACTACGCTGACGCAGGAACAGAAAAAGTACGTGGGGTTAAACGACACGGTGACCTTAAAGCTGGACGGCAGCAGTAAAGAAAAGGAAGCGGTCATCGACTATCTGGCGGAGAGCAGTTCTGCTCCCGGCAGCTACGAGGTGTACATCAATCTGCCGGAAGGAACGGGGGTGCCGGGGATGTCGGGCACGATGAGCCATGTAGAGTCTGGAGAGAAGCGTCCCTGCTGTGTGACGCCCGCCGCGGTGACGACGGTGGAAGGGCGCAGTCATGTTTATGTGGTCAGAGAGCGGGAGGGCATTCTGGGTATGGAATACTACGCGGAGCAGGTCAGCGTGCGGATCGCGGATCAGAACGACTACTTTGTGGCGCTGGAGAATGCGCCGCTGGATCAGGAGGACAGGATCATTATATCTTCTACCAAGGCGCTTGAAAATGGGGAGATTGTCAGGCTGTCGGAGTAGGATAAGATAAGTCATTGAGTATGGTATTGGCAGTTCGGGGAGGCCTGCGCAGCAGCTGTGCAGGCCTCCCCGAAGATTACAGCTTCCCGCACAGATACGCGTAGGCGTTCAGGATCGTAGCGGGGCGTTTTCCGGCGATGAAATAGTAATCCATCTGTACTTCCTGTTCTGCACAGAGGTAGGTGCCGTAGGTTGGCAGGTCGCAGCAGATCACCGGGCTGTCGGCGGCCAGAACGATGCCGTATCCCTTCTCGGAAAGCAGGAAGGGCAGCGTGCCGGGAGCGGTCACAGCCTGTGGTTTTTGGCCTGGCGCCATGCTGTTATGTGCGTTGAAGACAGGCTGGTCTTTGTGAGAGATATATCTGGCGGTTTTGCGGATGTTCATGCCTTTGGTCCCTCCGGCTCCCATAGCGTAGACGGTCTCGTTTTTGGGCCAGTCGGGGTAGAGCCAGATTTTCATCCGGCCGCCGGCAGCCCCTTCCAGCTGCCGGCACTCTTTGTTCCGCTCCTCAAACAGCAGTTTCTTATCCCGCGTCATAAAGCGGATGGCGCCGCTTGTCTTATCTGTCTGCACAAGCAGCTCGTCGGTCATCAGGTCTATGGTGGTGGCAGATTCTTTGTACATCCAGGTGCGCTCTGTCCTGCGGACGGCGATGGCGGGATGGAAGCGTTCTTCAATCTGTCCGCTCTTTGCAAAAGTGACCCGCACGATGGCGCTGCCCACGGGACTTAGGCGCAGTACACCGTAACGGCTGTGAAGATAGAGGCCGTCCGGCTGCTTTGCGCTCCAGCGCACGGCCAGATCGATCCTGCCGTGGCCCGCCGGGCGCAGAATCTCGGTGGCAGGCATATCGCCGAATTCCGGGAAGGTGTCCTGCATCACAGGGGCGTTGTTCTCCGGTTTTGGCAGGGCAGGGTTCTGTCCGTCCGGGGTGTGCGCAGCATGGCGCTGTAGTGACCTGCCGGATTTTCTCTGTTCAGCGGACAGGGCATGAGGAGCGCGGGTGGTGTCTGCGGTCCCGGTTCTTGTCCCGGCGCTTTTCCGGGAAGTGGTATGAGCTGTTCTGACAGGTGCGGCGGAAGAAAGCGGGCCGTTTGCAGCGGGCGCCTTGTCTGCCGGAAGTGGATGTTCCGGCACGGGATCCGTGATCAGACCGGTCAGATTTCCGGTGTGCAGGATGCAGAGCTCATGCAGGGCGCGGGTTGCGGCTACGTAGAGCAGCTTTGCATGGCCGTCCTCCACGGGATAGTCTTCCCGCGTGGGATTTAAGAGCAGTACGGCGTCAAATTCCAGTCCCTTGGTATAGTCCACCGGCAGAACCATAATGCCGTTGCCGAAGACTGCCTTCTCCGGATCGCTCTCGATGCCTTCCAGCCAGGCGGACAGCTCACCGGCGGTCTTTGCGGCATCGCTTAAGCTGCGGCAGATCACGGCGATGGTATCCCAGCCCTTTTCCCGCCAGCCGCGGCAGGTGTCGGCCACGGATCTGATGAGGGCAGGCCTGTCCGGCAGCTGTCTTGTCTGAACCGGACTGCCATGACGCAGGACGGGTTCTACCGGATAGACGAAGAAACGGCCGTGGCGCAGGATGCGGGTGGCAAAGTCGGAGATTTCCACCGTGTTGCGGTAGCTCTTTTTCAGAAGGCCGAAGGTATCGGCGGGGGCGGGCAAAAGCAGTTCGCGCAGCGCTTCCCAGTCGTTTAAGCCGTAGCCGAAATGGATGTTCTGGGAGACGTCGCCCATCACCGTATAGGTACAGCCGCGGATGCAGGCGTGCAGGACGTGGTAGGCCATCATGCCGAAATCCTGTGCTTCGTCGATGACGATATGGTGCGCCTCGCTGATGACTTCCGTCTCCTTGACCCGTTTGTAGAGGTAGGCCAGTGCGGCCAGGTCGTAGACATCGAAGGCGGTGTCCGGGATGGCGATCGTTGCGCCGTCTGCATTCTGTTTTACCAGAAAGTCATGATAAAGTTCATAGATTGACTTTTTCCAGACATTTGCGCCGTAATGCCGGCGGTAGGCTTTGAGGATGGCTTTTTTCTCCGGGTCCGTGTATTTGATGCCTTTGCCCAGAAATTCTTCTTTGATCTTATTGCGCAGGCGGTCGTTCAGCATGTTGATCTTGCTCTGGATGGAGACGGTGGGATTCTGCCGCAGGTAGCGTTCCACGGCTTCGCCTTCCAGCAGGCAGACAAGGTCGCGGGGGTTGGTTTGGCCTCCGGTGGTGTCGAATACGCCGAACTTACCGTCCAGCAGGCCTTCTACGAACTGCTTCGGGTTCAGGTAGACGGATTTACAGGAGATGGTGCGCTCTTCCAGCCGGCAGCAGTAGTCTTCCAGTGCCTGGAACCAGTCGGCGCTGCCCTTGATGCTTTCGTCAGCGCCCGAATCTGCCGATCCGGAAGAAGAGGCGGCGGAGGACACGGTCCGGTTCACACTTCGGATGGTATATTTCTCTTTATCCCAATCTTCATACAGAAGCCTTACGAAAAGCTCTTCCATGGTCATCTGGCGCACGCCGTAGACGTCCAGATCCGGCAGGACGCCCGTGATATAATCCAACAGGATGCGGTTGCTGCCCACGATATAGAAATCATCGGGGCGGAAACGGTCCTCGTAATTGTAGAGGATATATGAGATCCGATGCATGGCTACGGTGGTCTTGCCGGAGCCTGCCACGCCCTGCACGATGATATTGTGGTAGGGTGATTTACGGATGATCTCATTCTGTTCTTTCTGGATCGTGGCAACGATCTCACTTAACACGGCCTGCTTGTTTTTGGCCAGATATTTGGTGAGCAGGTCGTCGTTGGCGATCACTTCGCTGTCGAAATAGTCGAGCAGCTTACCCGATTCGATCTCGTAGGTACGTTTCAGCTGCAGGTCGATGGCGATTTTGGCCTCACCCGGTGCCTGGTAGCTGCATTTTCCAAGGCCGTTTTCGTAGTAGACGCCTGCCACGGGAGCGCGCCAGTCAATGACGATCTGGTGAGTGGAGTCTTTGGCGATGCCGCCCTTGCCGATGTAGAGAGATTCCGTCTTGTCAAGGGATTCGTCATGAAAAATGATCCTGCCGAAGTAGGGCTTGTTCTGCGCCTTTTCATTTCGCTGCAGGGCGCGCTTCATATGGTCGTGCAGGGTGACGGTGTTATTGAGGATGGTGAGGACTTCCACGTCATTGTCGTGATAATGGGCAAGCATTTCGTCGATATCCTCCTGCATCCTTGCAACTTCTCTCCCATAATGGGATAGATTGTCCTCCACGACGGCAAGCGTCTGTTGCAGGTAGGCTTCTTCGGCCTTCCGAGAAGTGGCTGCGTTCGTCTGGGTTGGTTTTGTGCTCATGTGTGACCTCCTGTGTTCCGATGCCGGACAAATGATAGTAACAGTTCAGCCCAGCACTTTGCATTTACTGCAATTGCACTTTGCTTTGGCAAAGTGCGTGAGAATGCGTAAATTTTGCCAAAGGAATCTGCCCCTCGCCACAGGCGACTTGGAATGGGTAGATTCCGTAACAGAGAAGCCGAAGGCTGAACTGTTACCTATTGTAAGGAAAAAGAGAAAATATTACTAGACTTTTATTTTCTGATGTGATAAAGTGGATATTAGAGTTGTGCCTGAAATAAATGTTCTTAATATAGTCAACAGAAGTTCACTTTTTGGGAAAACAGTGCGGAATAAGTGCACCTGCAGATTCGGATCAAAAGGCGGGATCTGTCATCTGTTTTTCTAAGTATCTGCGAAGATCGTTCATGATGTTTGTCTCCTTTCCCGGGTTCTGTGCTCATAATCGGCTTTGTATTGTCTGGGCCGGTTTTCGTTGAGCGCGTGGTAGTCAAACACAGTTCCCTTTCTTATAAGACATTCCTTTTTTGATAGAATATCAATAGTTTTTCATTTTTTTGTTGCAGATGTTACTTTATTGCTTTTCGGGAGAATGAAATCTCCGTCTGGGTGATTGGAAGCGGGAAGCGTTCCGGTTACAATAGACTCATAAGATACGGAAAGAAAAGGGGGATGCGTAAATGGCGGCGATCAGGCTTAGGATTTACGATCTGAGAAAAGCAGGGCAGATGAGTCAGAAAGAGCTGGCGGACGGGGTCGGCGTTTCCGTGCAGACGGTGAGCAAGTGGGAGAACAATGTCTGTATGCCGGATATTGCACTGCTGCCGGATATCGCGAAATTTTTCCGGGTGACGGTGGATGCGCTTCTGGGGCTTGTGCCGCTGGCCGGAGAAGAGTATATACCGGTTCGGAGCGGAGAGAAGGATTACTGGGAGGACAGGCTGGCCTATCTGAAAGCCAGCAGGCGGGCGATGTGGAACGAGGATTATCTGCGCTTTCTGGTGGAGCAGGTGTGGGAGATCGACAGGCCGGTGGACGTGCTGGACTGCGGCTGCGGCTTCGGATATATGGGCCGGATGATGCTGCCGCTTCTGCCGGAGGGCAGTACTTACACGGGGATTGATTTCAGCGCCGGCCTGCTGCAGGAGGCAAAACGGCTTCTGGGACAGGAGAGCTGGCAGAGCAGGTTTATCTGTGATGATTTTATTTCGCATGAATTTCACAGGCATTATGACGTGACGATCAGCCAGTGTGCCATGCGCCATGTGAACGATCCCCGGGCTTTCCTGCGTAAGATGATCGCGCAGACGAAGCCGGGCGGTCTGGTGATCGCCATTGATGTGAACCGGGAGCTGGAGAGCGACGGGCTCTATATAGAAGGCCTGGAATACGCCGGACTATGCGACCGCATGGGATTTCGTAAGATGTGGGAGAAGGAGCGGCAGTGCCAGGGGCGGGACTACGCCATCGGTATGCGGATTCCGTTGATGATGTGGGAAGAAGGGCTTGCGGATGTGGACGTGCGGATGAATGACCGCGTGTCGCTGATCTGTCCGGAGCGGGAGGATCATGAGGAGATGCTGGCCTGTTTGCTGGAGGAAAAAGGCTGGACGGAGCGTATCAGCGCCGAGGCGGAGGAAGAGACCGTGCGCGGGTTTATGAATCACGGTATGGACCGGAAAGAGGCGGAGAGTCATTGCCGCAGGCAGCGGAAGATCCAGCGGTATGCAGCGGAGAACAAAGCGGCGCTTAGATGTTTGCATTATCGGGGGCTGCTGGTGAGTTATGGGTGGAAGAGAAAGCCCGATGCAGCTGCGATATAGGCAGCATAAAGGAAAGAAAAACAAAGCAGGAGGAAAAAGAAAATGGGAATTGTGATCAAAAATGCGTTGGCGGTTCTGCCGGAAGGGGCAGAGGATGTGGTACGGGAGACGAGTATCTACGTGGAGAAGGACAGGATCGTGGGGATCGGACAGGCACCGGCGGGATTTCAGGAGGAAAAGGTGATCGACGGGACGGATAAGCTGGTGATTCCCGGTCTGGTCAATTGCCATACCCATTCTTACATGTCGTTTATGCGGAATGTGGCGGATGATCTTTCCTTCATGGACTGGCTGTTCGGCACCATTGATCCGATCGAGCAGCAGATGACGGATGAGGATACGTACTGGGGTGCGAATCTGGCCATCATCGAGATGATGAAGAGCGGGACGACCTGCTTTAACGATATGCAGATGAACATTCACCAGACTACCCGGGCGGTCAGGGAATCCGGGATGCGGGCGGTGATCAGCCGTGGGCTGGTGGGCAGCGGCAATGACGAGGGCGGACAGATGCGGCTGCGGCAGGCTTACGAGGAGCGGGACGCGGCGAAGGACTGCGACCGGTTGTCCTTTGTGCTGGGTCCCCATGCCCCATACACCTGTGATGAGGCATATCTGAAAATTGTTGCCGAAGAGGCGAAGAAGAACGGTATGGGCATCCATATCCATCTGTCGGAGAGTGAGAGCGAGATCGGACAGATCAGGGAGAAATACGGCTGCAGTCCGATCGCGCTGGCAGACAGATGCGGCCTGTTCGAAGTGCCGGCTGTTGCGGCCCACTGTGTGCAGATCGATGAGGCGGATATGGATATTCTGAAAGCAAAAAACGTCAGCGTAGTGACCAATCCGGCCAGCAATATGAAGCTGGGCAACGGTTTTGCGCCGGTGGCCGGTATGCTGGCAAAGGGGATTAACGTCTGTCTCGGCACGGACGGCGCCGCCAGCAACAACTGTCTGAATATGTTCCATGAACTGAGCCTGCTTACGCTGATCCATAAAGGCACGGGCAGAACACCGCAGTGCGTCAGCGCCAGGGAGGGCTTTCGCATCGCGACGATGAACGGTGCCCGGGCGCTTGGCATGGAGAAGGAGATTGGCAGCATTGAAGTCGGGAAAAAGGCGGATCTGGCGATCCTTGATCTGAATACGCCTTCGCTGACACCGAGAAATAACCTGATCGCAGGCCTGTCTTATTCGGCGAACGGGTCGGAGGTAGAGACCGTGCTCATCGACGGTAAGATCACCATGGAGAACAGGAAACTCCTGACCGTCGATGAACAGCTTGTGTACCGGAAGATTCAGGAGATCATCGAGAGGATGGGGCTGGATAAGAAAGTATATTAAACAGTCGGTGACCGGTATCATCCCGGCAGCCGCACGACGAACACACTCCCGCAGGGCAGATTGTCCTGCACGGATATTCTGCCGTGGTGGGCGGAAATGATCTCATAGGCGATGCTTAAGCCAAGCCCGAAGTGCCCTTTGGTGCTTCGGGCTTTTTCTGCCCGGTAGAAGCGGGAGAAGATGCGCTTCTTATCGCTGTCGGGTATGCCGACGCCGGTGTCGCTGACGGTGATCTCGAAGAGATTTTTTCTGTCCTGACGGCAGGTGAGCGACAGTGTTACAAGGCCGTTTTCCGGTGTATAGCTGACGGCATTGTGCAGCAGGATGGAGAGCACCTGTGCGATGCGGTCGGGATCGCAGGATAAGCTCGGCAGCGGCACATCCGGCAGCGTCAGGGAGAGGGTCAGTTTCTTTTGCCTGCACAGCGGTTCAAAGGCTTCGTAGGCATTGGTACACAGGGTATCCAGCTCGACTTCCTTCTTTTCGATGAGGAAACGGCCTGAGTCGGAGTGGGCCAGAGTCAGCAGATCGTCGATCAGCGTGTTCATGCGCCGGCCTTCTTTGCGGATGGTTTGGAAGAAACCGGCCTGCTCCTGCGGGGTGGCGGTGATACAGCATTCATTGGTGGCCAGGATGGCGGACAGGGGCGTGCGCAGCTCGTGGGAAGCGGAGGCGATAAACTGCATCTGGTTCTCGTGGTTCTGCTGCAGCGGTTTTAGCAGTCTGCCGGTAAAGAACCAGGAGAAGACGGAGAAGGCCAGAGCCGCCAGCAGGTCAAGCAGCAGGAAAAGCAGCCGTTGATGGGTGATCTGTGCCTGCAGTCCGGCCAGCGGATTTAAGATCAGGATGCGGGAGTGGGTCTGACCGCGTTCAATGTCGATGAGGCTGCTGTAATAGTGCTCCCCTGTGGAAGGCGAAGTGAACTCATATTCGTCATGATGAATGCCGAAATAGTTGCTGCTATAGGAGATGACCGTTTCGGATTCAAACATCATGTCGTATGCCTGCAGACTTTCTGACAACAGATATTGACCGGACAAGTCATTTGAAGAGCCGGTATCGTTGCTCCCTTTTGTACCAGATGCACCGGTTTTCAGGGTATTGTAGAGAAAAGGTTTATCGTTGTCAATGACGAAGATCAGATAGGCATTTCTGGCTTCCAGTCCGGCCAGCCACTGCATGGAAATATAGGTGGACTGTTCCAGGCTGGAAGCGATCGTGCTGATGTCGTTGCGAAAAGAAGCGAAATGGTTTTTGTAAAGGCTGTTTTCGGATACCTGCAGGTAGAGCAGGGACATGAAGATCATGATCGCGGTAGTCGTACCGGCACATAATAAGGTAAAAAGAAAATGAGCTTTACGGAACATGCGGGAATCCTTTCTGGACGCTTTTTATGCGGGCATTGCCCTTTTAACTGATGAACAGGCCATATCCCACGCCGCGCACGGTCTTGATCTGCAGCGTGCTTTCCACGGATTTCAGGCGGCGGCGCAGGAAATGAATATAGTTGTCCAGATTGCCGGTCTCCACATCGCTGTCCGGGCCCCAGACTTTCAGGAGCAGGGTATCCCGGGCCAGTGTCTGCCCCGGGGTATGCAGGAAGGCTTCCAGCAGGTCGCCCTCGTGTTTGGAGAGTGTGCAGGTGCCGGAAGGGCCGGACAGGCACATGTCACGGACGGCCCATGAGATATCGTGGTAAGTGAGCCTGCCGTCTGTCTGTCCGCTCAACATCAGAGAGCGTCTGGTAACGCAGCGGATTCTGGCCAGCAGTTCTTCAAATTCAAAAGGTTTCACAAGATAATCGTCGGCTCCCAGATCCAGCCCCAGGATCTTATCTTTCAACGCTCCCAGCGCCGTGATCAGGATCACGGGAGCAGTGACGCCGTGCCTGCGCAGGGAGGAGAGCACTTCGGTTCCTTCCTGAAAGGGCAGCATACGATCCAACAGGATCACGTCGTAGATATTCTGTTTTCCATAATAAAGAGCATCTTCTCCGTCGTAGCAGCTGTCTACATTATACCCCTGTCCGGTGAGCTGCCAGGTCAGGGCCTTATTCAGATCCCGGTCGTCTTCCGCCAGTAAAATACGCATGTGAAATTCTCCCTTCAAATTTTCTTTTTTTATGATACCACAGGATTCTTTAAATAATCTCTAAGAATTTCTTAATATGTTTAGAGATTTCTTAGAGATTATTCTGATAAGATGCAGTAAAAGAGAGCAGGCTGAGAGAGGGAGGAAGGTTTTGGCGATGAAGAAGATGTGTTTGCGAAAGACAGTGAGTTTCCTGCTGGTTCTTAGTATGATCGCAGCGTTTACAGGCTGCGGCGGAGATCCGACATCTTCCGGCAGTGGGACGGATGCCGATAGCGGTATGGATGGCGTCAACATGGATTCGGTATCCGGAGACGTAGACGCCGTGGAGGCGGATGGCGCAATAGCCATGGGACGCTACGTGGAGACGGAGCTTGACCTGACGGAATTTTTGGCAAACAGCGACGGCAACAGAGGACTCCGCAGGCGCTTAGACGGCAGTCTGGTGATCTTAAGCACGATAAGCGGCCTTGTGGTATCCAGGGATGAAGGCGCTACCTGGCAGGTGGAAGCACCGGACTGGTTTCGGGCCATGAAGCAGGAAGAGAAATATATCATCGATATGGATATGGCTGCGGACGGCACCATGGCTGTCCTGTATAACAGCGGCTGGGCGGAGGAATATGACCCTACGCTGATGCTGGTGCTGCCGGACGGTACGCAGGTGCCTGTGGAAGCGGAACTGACGGAGGAGGAGAGCAGTTTCAGCACGCTGGCCGTTTCCGGGGAAGGCAGGATCATAGTCGGTACGGCGTCGGAGACTCTGTATGAGATCCATACGGACGGCAGCGCAGAGAAGTACCTGACGGTGGAAGAGCGGCCGCAGTGGATGAAAATACAGGACGGTCTGCTCTTTATGGACAGCGAAGTCGGCGATATGCCGGTAATCTATGATATGGAAGCGGAAGCCTGGGTGGAAGATGATGTGCTGCAGGAGTTTGCGGCGGCCAATTATGGCGACCGTTATTATAACGGCTACACCTTCCAGAACATGTACCTCCTGCCGGGTGAGGAGCAGACGGTCTACACCATCGGCGGCAAAGGGATCCACCGTCATGTGATCGGCGGCAATATGATGGAACAGATCGTGGACGGGAATCTGTCCATGCTGAGCGATCCAAACCATACCATCAATTCGGCCATCCGGTTGGAGGGGGATGAGTTTCTGGTACTTTTTGCCAACTGTAAGCTGATGCGCTTTACCTACGACCCGGATGCCCCGGCGGTGCCGGAAAATATGCTCAAGGTCTACAGCTTGAGGGAAAGCGATGACATGCGGATGGCCATCGCCGGCTTCCAGTCTCAGAATCCCGATAGTTTCATCTCCTATGAGGTAGGGATGCCGGAGGGGGCGGCGGTAACGAGGGAAGATGCGTTGAAGAAGCTGAATACCCAGATCATGGCCGGTACGGGGCCGGATCTTTTGATCATGGATGATCTGCCGATCCGCTCTTATGTGGAAAAGGGGCTTCTGGCCGATCTGACGGAGTATCTTGCACAGTACAGTGTGGAGAATGCGCTTTACGATACGATCATCAATACGATGAAAATAGACGGTAAGGCCTATATGGCGCCGGCCACGGTCAGTCTGCCCATGATGGTAGGGGAAGAACAGTATGTGTCGAATGTGACGAGCCTGTCAGATCTGGCGGACCGGATTGAGGCGAGACGAAAAGCGGATCCCGGACAGGATATCATCGGGATGATCAGTGAGCGGGGCGTCCTGAAACGCTTCGCTCCGGTGAGTGCGCCGACCTGGATCGACGGGGACGGCCGGATCGACAGGCAGGCGCTGGGGGAGTTCCTGGAGCAGTGCAAGCGGATCCACGGGGTACAGATGGAAGGCCTTGCGGCGGATGCGATCGCCAAATACGGGGAGAGGGACGCCAATCTGCTGGAATATTACGGGATGGACGCGGATCTTCTGGAATGGCGGGTGACACACGACTTTTTCGAGGTGCTGACAGGGGAGATGGCTATGGCCTCCGGCTGGGTGGAATCTGCCGCCGACTGGCGGGAGGTGGTCTCCATCAACAGGGCGGACGGTTTTCAGCAGTATGCGGCCGCAGAGATGAAAGGGCAGTGCAGCGGTGTATTCAGGCCGAACACATTGCTGGCGGTCAGCGCGGCTTCCGGGAAAAAAGATGCTGCAATGCGGTTTTTTGATTATTTCCTCTCGGCGCAGGCGCAGAGCAGTTATGACGGACTGCCGGTGAACCAGGAAGCCTTTGACATGCAGTTTACGCCGGTTGAGGAGTATCTGGCAGAGGATGGAGGATACAGCTATCTCTCCGTGAGCAGTAAGGACGGCACGAGACTGGAGTATGTGGTGTACTGGCCCGATGATGAGCAGATCCTGGCCCTGAAAGAACAACTGGGCCATTTACAGACAGCCTATCTGCCGGACAGCGTGTTGGAAGATGCCGTGTTTGAACAGGGAGTGGCTTATATGCAGGGTAAACTGTCGTTGGAACAGGCGCTTGACGAGATCGAGCAGAAAGTTTCCATCTATATGGCAGAATAATGATAGAAGAAAAAGCCAAAACGTAACGGTACAGTTATCTGTACTGTTACAAGATTCATAGAAAGGAAGAGGAGAATATGTTGAAAAGGAATCTGAAAAAAGCGTGCAGTCTTCTGCTGGCGGCTTCCATGGTTTTTGCCATGGCGGGCTGCGGCGCGGGAGGTGCAGCAAGCGGAGAACAGGAAACGACCGGCAGCACGGACGCTGCCGGGGAAAAGGAGCAGGACGGTACGGCCGGGACGACCGGCGGAGACGGCCCGGTGGCCATGGGCCGGTATGTGGAGGAAGAGATCGACCTGTCCGAACAGCTGCAACAACCCAGCAGCATGAGCAGGCTGGCGGACGGCAGCCTGGTGATCATGGACAAATCCGCAGGGATGCTCGTATCGAAAGATGAGGGTGCAACCTGGACGGCAGAAATGCCGGACTGGTTTGCCGAACTGAAAGCCAATGAAACTTATATCAGCAGCATGTACATGGGGCCTGACGGCACGGCAGCGGTGATTACCGGGGAGAGCAGCGGGGAAGGCGACGACGTGACTTTTATCCTGCGTCTGTCTCTGTACCTGCCGGATGGCACACAGGTTCCCGTGGAGAAGGAGATGACCGAGGATGAGATGTATTTTAAGCAGGTGGCCTTCAAGGAAGACGGAACCATTTTGGCCAGTACTTACAGAGGAGTCTACGAAGTGCAGCAGGATGGCAGCTGCGAGCAGATCCTGACGTTAGACTATAATCCCCAGTGGATGTGGGTCAGGGATAATCTGCTTGTGGTCGATAACGACTGGGGCGAGCAGGAGATGCCCATGCTCTATGATCTGGAGGCGGGAACGGCCTTTGAGGATCAGGTGCTGACGGAGTTTATGGCGGAAAATTACCAGAGCCGCAGCTTCAACGGCATGGATTACTGCGACGTCTACCTGCTGCCCGGCGAGGACGGCACCGTCTATGTCACCGGCAGCAAGGGCATTCACCGCCATGTGGTCGGCGGCAATATGATGGAACAGATCGTGGACGGCAGCCTGTCCATGCTCAGCAATCCGCAGTACTATACGATCTCTATGATGCAGCTGGAGGGGGACGCTTTTCTGGGACTTTATACGGGAAACAAGCTAATCCGCTTTACCTACGATCCGGATGTGCCATCGGTGCCGGAACAGGTGGTCAAACTCTACAGCCTGCAGGAAAATGCGAATATCAGACAGGCAATCTCCCGCTATCAGGTGCAGCATCCGGATGTGTTCGTGTCCTATGAGGTGGGTATGGGCAGCGGGGATTCCGTTACGAGAGAGGACGCCATCAAGAAGCTGAATACCCAGATCATGGCCGGGGAAGGACCGGATCTGCTGGTGATGGACGATCTGCCTTTTGATTCATATGTGGAAAAAGGCATGTTGGCGGACCTGACCGATTATCTGGCGCAGTACAGCGCGGAGGAACCTCTTTTTGACAATGTGATCGAAGCGCTGAAAAAGGACGGAAAGGCCTATGTGGCGCCGGCCACGATCGGCATCCCGCAGATCGCAGCAGCGGCGGACGGCTTGGAGAATGTGAAGGATCTGTCAGATCTGGCAGACGTGATGGAACAGCTGCGGCAGGCACATCCCGACAAGGACATCTTGGGCATCGGCAGTGCGTCGGCGCTTTTAAAAAGGCTGGCAGCCACCAGTGCGCCGAAGTGGATTGCGGCGGACGGCAGTATTGACAGAGAGGTATTGCAGGAATATCTCGAACAGTGCAAACGGATTTACGATATTCAGATGGATGGTCTGGATCAGGAAACGGCGGAAACCTATCAGGAAAGAATGGGAAGGCTGGCAGAGTATTATGGCGTCGGCATGGAGCAGATTGATTGGGAAGTCTACCTGGATCTTATGTCTTATCTTGGTAAAGAGCAGCATATGATGATCGGATGGATGTGTGCCCAGTACGGGTATCTGGAACTGGTATCCCTGTCCAGGAACGAAGCCTCCAAAGATGCGAAAGTGATACCCATGCAGGGACAGTGTACCAAAGTCTTTAAGCCTGCGACCATGCTGGCGGTCAGCGCGGCTTCCGGGCAGATTGATGCGGCGAAAGATTTCATGAACACATTCCTGTCTGCGGAAGTACAGAGCGAGTATGACGGACTGCCGCTTAACCGGAATGCCTTTGACACCCAGTTTACGCCGAAAGAGGATATTATGGGTGCGGAAGGGGAATACACGTCCCTGTATACGACGGATGCGGACGGCAACGGGATCGGCTATACCATGTACTGGCCGTCGGATGAGACCATAGCCGCTTTCAAGCAGGAACTGTCAGAGCTGACTACGGCGTATGTGCCGGATCAGATGCTGGAAGGAGCGGTGTTCAAACAGGGCGCCGGCTATATGCAGGGAGAGCAGACGATCGAGCAGGCGCTGGATGAGATCGAGAGAGCGGTAGCCATCTATATGGCGGAGTAACAGAAAGTAAACATCTGCATGAGTGACAGATAAGGGAAATAAGGGAAATCCGGCGCGGCCTGCGGGCAGGCGGCCGTGATTTTCCTTATTTCGTCTTTTCATAAACCCATGTTCTTTAAGTCTTTTACGAGATTGACGTAGAACTCGCGCACATCAAAGCCGGGAATGTTCTCCCGATTTAAGTCGATCATATCGCCGTGGGAAATGCCCCGGCCGGCGGGAACTTCCGGGCAGATAAATTTTGCACCCCATTTCATGCTGTCCAGGGACACCAGCCCGTCGCACTCGCCGTCGAAGTGCTTTACAAGCGGATAGGACATATTTAAAGGGAATCTGCCGCTCACCGCATGATGCATCCTGCTGCCCACACTCTGGTAGTAGACTTGCGGGTCGTCCGGCAGCAGCTCATTCAGACGGGAGCAGGAGGAGGCGGTCAGATCCTGTACGGCTTCCAGAAAATCAGGCTCTCTATCCCCGAATCGTTTCAGGGCGGCGTTGTATTTGACGGCTACACTCTGACATACCCTGTCCGGTATCCTGTCCAGCAGATAATCCGCAAAGATACATCCTCTGTGGGGCGTGTTGACGGTGGTCAGGGAAGCCACGTAAGGAGCGGCTCCGCTCCTCGAGATGGCGTAGCGGCTGTCCAGACCGCCCTTGGAGTGGGCGATGATATTTACCTTCTCACAGCCTGTTTCCGCGAGGATCTGCCGGATGCGCCCGGCCAGTTCCTGTCCGCATTCCGCCACGGAAGCGGCCGACTGTTGATTACCGTAGAAAAGCACGGCCCCGTTTCGTTTCAGTTCGCCGGGGATCCGGCCCCAGTAATTGAAGAACCGGAAGTCCCGGAAGAAGACGCCGTGCACGAGAAGGATCGGGTATCTGGTACGGCATTCCTGATTCTCGGCCCGGATCTGGTTCAGCAGATACTTCTCCTCTTCCAGCAGCACTTCGCTGCCGGCGATGCGGATGATCCGGCACAGTACGTAGAGGTGTACCAGAGGCATAAAACCGCAGACGATCCCGATCACCCGCCACCTGATCCCCAGCTGTACGGAAGTCAGGTAGACGCGCAGGATCCCGTTCCAGAACAGAAGAAGCTCCACGAGGAAGACGCTCAGAAGGTAGCGCAGCCAGAACGTCCACGAAGAAAGGAAGGGGGCACTGGTTTGCCTGAGGGCGATAACCTGGAACAGTCCGGCAGTGCAGCAGACGGTCTCAAAGACTGTGGTCGCGAGGAAGATCTGCAGCAGGGCCGTACCGTCTTCCAGAACTTTGCTGCGGATGGTGGAAGTTCTGCGCACGCTTAAGAGCGGGAAGAAATTGATGTATACGATCAGAAGATACCCCAGGATCTCCGCCGCCGTACACCATGAAGGGAGCGGGGCGGCCGGATTTGTGCCGGCATACGGAAGGCGGCAGAGGAGGCGCAGATTAAGCGTCATAAGGATCAGGCAGCAGGATAAAATTTTGCAGAGTATTTTTTTCATGGCTTTTGTATCCTTTATGTTTACGAAATGAGATGGCCGTTTACGGTTGCCAAAAACCGGAATATGGTATATGATGCATCATGACAGTTTTGAAAACTGCATAGATGGTGCAGCGTTTTTTAAAAATTGCACAGACGATGCAGTATGTTTGAAAACTGCATGGATGATGCAGCGTGTTTAGTATTATGTATATCATAACCGAGGGAAGATCAAATGGCAACAGAAACGAAACCAGCAATGACAAGGGAAGAACGGATGGCGACGCAGCCCATCGGCAGGCTGATGGCAGGCATGACGCTGCCGGCTATCCTGGCGCAGATCATCAATATTTTATACAGTATTATCGACCGGATCTATATCGGCCATATGGAAGGGGTGGGAGCCAATGCCCTGACGGGGGTAGGCGTGACCTTCTGTATCACGGTATTTATCTCGGCATTCTCTGCTTTTATCAGCAATGGCGCGGCGCCGCTGGCGGCTATCTGGCTGGGCAAAGGAGACAGAGAACATGCGGAAAAGATCCTGGGCAACAGCGTCAGCTTCCTTATGCTTTGTACGGTGGCGCTGATGACATTTTTCTATGCGTTTCAAAGACCGCTGCTGTATATGTTCGGAGCCAGCGACGCCACCATAGGCTACGCCATGGACTATCTGTCGATTTATCTGCTGGGCACACTTTTTGTGGAGCTGGCGCTGGGCCTTAACGCCTTTATCATCTGCCAGAGTCAGCCCCGGATCGCCATGTTTTCCGTGCTGATCGGCGCGGTGGCCAATATCGTGCTGGATCCGGTCTTTATCTTCGGCCTGCATATGGGGGTAAAAGGAGCGGCCATCGCTACCGTGATCTCGCAGGGGCTGAGCGCCGCCTGGGTGATGTCCTTTTTACTGGGAAAAAAGACGTCCCTGAAAGTGCGCAGAAGCTGTATGCGTCTGGAGGGACGGATCCTGGGAAGCGTGTTCTCTCTGGGGATCTCGCCTTTTATCATGAATGCCACGGAGAGCTTTATCAGCATCGTATTAAATCACGGCCTGCAGGCTTACGGCGGGGACCTGCATGTGGGATCGCTCACCATCATGCAGAGCATCATGCAGCTTTTCTCCGCGCCCATCAACGGTTTCACACAGGGTATGACGCCCATCGTCAGTTACAACTACGGATCCAGGAATTTCGACAGGGTGAAGCTCCTGTACCGCTGGATGATCGGGATGTGTTTCGGCTTCCGGTTCCTTTCCACGGCTACCGCCATGCTCCTGCCAAAATTCTATGCCGGATTCTTTACGAACGAGACGCAGCTGGTGGCGCTTACGGGGGAAGTGATGCCGATCTTTATGGCGGGTATGCTGGTGTTCGGTCTGCAGAACGGTATCCAGCCCACCTTCCTTGCGCTGGGACAGGCGAAGATCTCCCTGTTTATCGCCGTGCTGCGCAAGATCATCCTGTTGATTCCGCTGGCCATCATCCTGCCGCGTTTTATGGGCGTGATGGGGGTATACTGGGCGGAGCCGATCTCCGACACGATCTCGGCGGCTACGGCGTCTGTGCTTTTCATGCTGAATATCCGGAAGATATTGTCGGAGGAATCGCTGGCGAAGATACATTAAGAAGATGTCATGATCATTCTTTTCAGATTGGCATGGAACAGCAGATGTATAAAATGCTGTATAAAATCTGCAAAGAATGGGAATTGCTGTCTTGACAGGGAAATCATCCTGTGGTACGCTACCGTCATGCGATACAAATGTAGTACACGTTAAGAGGGAGTAGTTATCCTGTGTAAGCAACATACCCTGGCGCACGCCATGTTTACACGCTTTCTAGCTTTCTACTTAGAAAGAACGAGACTTTTAGCATCGAAAATGCCGGAGGTCTCTTTTTGTTTGCCTGATGCCTCCGGTGTGAGTTGAGAATCGCGCAAAAGGTATGCCGCAGACGGCGGCAGAATGAGAAAGGAGCAGGGTATTATGGCAGTGGTAGTTCAGTTGGTGTTGTTGGCAGTGGGGTTCGTTCTTCTCGTCAAGGGGGCGGACTGGTTTGTGGAAGGTGCGGGTAAGCTGGCGGAGAAATTCGGTATTCCGCAGCTGGTGATCGGTCTGACGATCGTGGCCATGGGTACATCTTTGCCGGAGGCGGCAGTCAGCGTGTCGGCGGCGCTTAAGGGAAGCGCGGAGATTACCATCGGCAATATTGTGGGCAGTAATATTTTGAACGTTCTTTTGATTCTGGGAATCACCTCGGTCATCAAGCCGATTGCGGTACAGAAATCAACGGTACGCTATGAGATTCCCTTCGTCATTGCGGTGACGGGGCTTTTGATGGGGCTTGGCCTGACAGATAACGTGGTGGCCTTTACGGACGGCCTTATTCTCTGGGCCTTGATGATCTGTTATCTGCTGTATCTGCTGTGGATGGCGAAGCACGGAGGGGACATGCCGGAGGAGCTGCCCGGTGAGGACAAAGAAATGCCGGTCTGGAAAATGCTCCTGCTGATCGTGCTCGGCGGCGTGATGATTGTCTTTGGTTCCGATGTGGCGGTGGATGCGGCCACGGAACTGGCGCGCATCTTCGGCATGAGTGAGCGTCTGATCGGCCTGACGATCGTGGCCTTCGGCACGTCGCTGCCGGAGCTTGTGACTTCCGCAACGGCGGCAGTCAAGGGCAAGGCGGATATCGCGGTGGGCAATATCGTGGGCAGCAATATTTTCAATATACTCTTCGTAGTCGGCACGTCGGCCCTGATCACGCCGGTCACCTATGTTTCCGATTTTCTGGTGGACAGCGTGGCGTGCATTGCGGCTGCTGCGCTCCTGTGGGTGCTGGTATGGAGGAAGCACAGGCTTGGCAGACTGGGCGGTGTGTGTCTGCTGGCGGGGTATGCGGTGTATTTTGTGTATTTGATCGGGTGACAGAGTTTGCGAAGTGTAAAGCCGAAGATTGAATTGATATAGAAATTAAATACGAAGAACGGAGAGCAGATCTTCCGGTGATAAAATTTTACCGGGAGATCTGTTTTTTAATTTAGTTATTCGCCGGACCTGCAGTTGTGTTATATTTTATATAATGTTATTGAAAAATTACAGGAGATAAATATGGGTATGATAAAATTGATGAAAGATAAAGCGGTTCTGTTTATTCGAAGTACGAGAATCGGAAGTAGACTGATTATTTTGTTTCTTGTTTCTTTTCTGTTGCCGATCTTATTATGCTGCCTTGTTCTGTTCAAGCAATCCAGTGATACCATGTTCAATAACATCAATAAAATGATATCCACGGTAAATGGTCAGACGGCGGTTTATCTGGGAAGCAAGATGCAGAAGATTATTTCTGACGGTGTGGAGATATCGTATTCCGATATCATACAGAATGTATTGAATAACTTTGACCAGTATGATCCGGTAGCGCTGCATACGGCACAGGCTGTTTTTGATAAGGATATGAAGAAGAAATTTGTCTATAATGATATGGTAACGGAGATCAGTATTTATACGTCCGATCTGCAAAAAGCGACCATGTATGGACCGTATGCATACCGGTTTCATCCCACGCAGGCGGAACTGGCATATATTGTTGAGAAATGTGAGGAAAGTGAAAGGAGCGGTGTGCTTGTATCCGTCAATGCATCCAACAGCATTATTTTATGCAGGCAGATTACGGATAAGAAGTCGTGGAAACCGATTGGCTACCTTGTTATGAGAATTGATGAGAACAGGGTTTCAGAGGTGTTTGAAGATACACTGTCACAGATTGATGCAAGATCCTTTATCGTTGATCAGGACGGGGTGATTGTTTCGTCAAAGTATACCAGTGAGCTGGCGAAGAAGATTGAAAAGGAAACTTTTCTGCAGAAGCTGCAGGAAGCACAGGACGGTACGTTTCCCGTCATATGGAACGGCAGGAAACAGATTGTCAATTATGCACAGATCATGGGAACGGACTGGCGGATTGTATCGATTGTGCCGGAGTCCTTTTTTCGTGTGGATTCCAAACAGCTGTCGATCAAGCTGGGTATCACGGTATCGGTATGCATTCTGTTTTCCATTGTAATTTCAGTGGTGGTCGCATCCAGCATTTTATCTCCTGTAAATCATATTATCCATGCCATGAAAGAGTATGAAGATGAGAACAGTGACAGTATTATTCAAGATGTGGGAAATGATGAGCTGACCTTTATGTCTCATACGTTCAACCAGATGATTCTGAGGTTGAATCAGATGATCGCAGATATACGTGGTTATGAAGTGCAGAAAAGGAAGTTGGAGATTCAGACGCTGCAGGCACAGATCAACCCGCATTTTCTTGCCAATACGCTGAATATGATTGCAAGCATGGCGGCTGCCAAAGGTGAAACGGGGATTGAGAATATAGCCAATTCACTGGTGGATCTGTTAAGAGACTGTATTCAGACGGATGACCGGTTTGTTGCGGTGGAGGATGAGATATCCATGCTGCAAAGTTATATCAATATTCAAGATTACAGGATGTTTGGAAAATTTACGGTACAGATGCAGATAGATCCTCAGATTCTGTCATGCAGGATGCCGCACCTGGTATTGCAGCCGATTGTAGAGAACTCGATTATTCACGGTATTTTATCTCTGAAAAGCAAGCGGGGGCAAATTTCCATCAAAGGCTACAGAGAAGGAGATATGCTCTGTTTCAGTGTGACGGATAATGGAAAGGGCATGACAGAGGATGAGATAGGACATATTCTTTTTGAAGAAAAGAATAATCAGGAGACGGGACGCTTTAACAGCATCGGTGTCAGCAATATCAATAAGAGGCTGCAGCTGTTGTTTGGTTCGGAATATGGGCTTTCAATATCCAGTTCTGTCAATTTGTATACGACTGTGCTGGTGAGAATGCCCGCTGTACTATCAGATTCAGAGGAGCTGAACAATGTATAAAGTATTATTGGTGGATGACGATTCTATTATCAGAGTAAAACTGCAGAATTTGATTGACTGGAATACGTTTGACTGCGAAATTGTTGCAGAGGCATCCAATGGGCAGGAGGCGCTCGACTATATTGAGTCTTACAGACCGCAGATCGTGATTACGGATATGGATATGCCCGGGATGAGTGGTGTGGAACTGATCAGACACATCCGGGAACGGCATGAACAAATTGTGGTGATCGCCTTGAGCGCTTATGATGATTTTCCGTATGTCCGGGGCAGTCTGAAATGTGGAGCCATTGATTATCTTTTGAAACATCAGATGACAACAGCTAAAATGGAGGCGGTCATTAAAGATGCGATCTGCAGAGTCAGTGTCAAAGGAGGAGTTGTAGATGCGGAATTTCCGGTGAGCGATAAAGCCTTTTTTCAAAAACTGCTGCGGCCGGGCGACGAGAGTGCCGGAGAAATGTTGGAAGAATATTATCGCAGCAACGGTGTTCTTAAAAATAAAAAGCTGATCATGGCACTGGGGACATTTGGCAGGGCGCCCGTGATGGAGAAGATGAGTGGGAAACAGAAGTCTTATGTGGAGTCAATCTTTCAGGAGACGCTGGCATTTTATGAGCAAAAAATCCTTTTTTGCTTTTATGAAGAAAAACCGGTCTTTCTGTTTTTTATGGAACCGATGCAGGATGAAAATTACGTCATAGATTTTCTGAATCAACAGATTGAGAATATTGACAGGTTTGTAAGCGCAAGGGTATGCTTTATGATCAGTTCTCCCTTTTACGATCTGAAGAATATCAGAGTTGTCCTTGAGGCATTACAGCAAAATGATTTATCCCAAAGGAGTTTTGACAGTCTGCCTGCAATCTCGAAAGAGGACGGACAGGCGGCGGGCAGGAGCACTCCGATCACATTGACGCTTCAGGATGAGCAGTGGCTGTGCCAGAATTTAAGAGAGAAAAATATGCCGGTCATTGCGCCTTTTCTGCATAATAAATTCAGAGAGTTGATACAGAATCATGTAGGGTTGTCCCAGCTGCAGTTTCTGGCGATAGACTGTATCAATGTTTTGAATAAGCAGCTGCAGGATGATCATTACAGCGAGAAGGAAATATATGGCACCCAAAATCCTTTTGCGATTCTGCAGGACGCGCAGAGTGGTGTGATGTTGGAGAAACTACTTCTACAGTTCTATGGTCTGTATTGTAATGCGGATAATACGGAGGAGCGATATAATAATCAGATCATCAACCAGGCGATCAAATATATCAAAGAGCATATCTCGCAGTCTTTTTCTTTGAAAGACATTTCTTCTTATCTGGCTGTAAACAGTGCTTATTTGAGCAGATTATTTAAGAAAAATACAGGAAAAACAATCGTCACATATATAAACGATGAAAAAATGAAAATGGCCAGGGAACTGATTGAATCGGGGGCGCTTACGCTTAAGGAGGTGGCGTTGGCAACCGGTTTTCAGAACTACAATCATTTCTATTTACTTTTTAAAGAGACATACGGGATTTCGCCCTCTGAGATCAAAAAGTCAAAATAGAGAGAGACGTTGTCAAAATCGATAATTTTGATTTGCTCCTTTTTTGATTACAATGGAAACAAAAAAAGGAGGAAATCAAGTATGAAAAAGAAGTTAGCGCTTTTGATTGCCGGTACGATGGTGATGTCCGCGGCGCTTATCGGCTGTGGTTCCGGCCAAGCAGGAGGGGTGCCGGCGGCATCTGACTCTCAGGAAGCGCCGGCAGAGTCCGGAGCATCCGGTGAAGCAGTGGATGAGGCTGTGGAAACAGAGGAAACGGCAGCGGAAGAAAGTTCTGCATCCGGTGAGGATGTTTCAGCTATTGGTTCTGACGATCCGGAAGCTACCGAGTTGGAGCATTGGACTTTCACGGAATTGTTTACTGCCTTCTATGCGGATATGGTGGAGCAGTGGAATGAGGAAAATCCGGATAAGCCGATCAGGATCAATGTCCATGTCCTGCCCTATGACGACATGCATAATAAGTTGCAGATTGCCCTGAATTCCGGAACCGGTGCGCCGGATACGGTTGATATCGAAGTCGGCAGATTTTCCGGATTTACAGAGGGGGATGTACAGCTTATGGACATGACAGAATATGCACAGCCCTATAAGGAATATGTGGTTGATTCCAGACTGCAGTTGTTCAGCCGAGACGATAAACTGTACGGCTGCCCCACGCATGTAGGCGCTACGGTTGCCTTCTATAATGAGAAGCTGCTTGGCGATGCGGGGATCGATTATACGACGATCAGGACGTGGGATGATTTCAAGGAAGCGGGCTCGAAGTATTATGAGGCTACGGGAAAGGCTTTCGGCAATCTGGATACAGGGACGAACATGTTCTTTAATCTGCTGCTGGCTCAGCTGGGTGGCGATTATCTGGATGAGGCGGGAAGTATTTCCGTTAATAACGAGAAGGTGGCTGAGGCGCTGCAGATCATGAAAGATATGCAGGAAGCCAATGCGGTAAGCCTGGTACCCGGTGGAAATGTAGATGCGGATGAAGGCTATGCGGCGTATAACAGCGGTGAGTTTGCGGTTATGATCATGCCTCTCTGGATGAGTAACAGATTCGTTAATTATATGACGGATTTGGACGGTCAGATCGCTGTTGCGCCGGTTCCGGTGTTTGATGATTCGACGACAGTCCTTTCAGCCTGCAATGGCGGTACGGGAACGGCGGTCGTAAAGACCAGTGAGAAAGCGGATATTGCAGCAGAATTCATAACTTATGCGAAGTTATCCGAGTATGCAAGTGTCATTCAGTGGGATACGCTGGGGAACGATCCCTGCAATATGTCCGTATGGACCGATGCATCCGTGACCGAGAATCCGGATAACAGATATCTTGCCTATTATACGAATAATCCGTTTGATACCTTGAACGCGGTGAAAGATGGGATTATGATTCTGGATTCCCAGACGACCAAATATTATCCGTCCATTGGCAATTCGTTCAACACGGAAGTATTTAATGCGGTATTTGAAAACGGAGATGATATTCAGGAGATTTTGGATATTGTTCAGGACGAACTGGAAAACGAGTTTGCGTATTGATCGAATCAGGATTCTATTTTGGAAGAAAGATGGGTGGACTGGAAACAATCCACCCTTTTTCAAAATCAGGTTCATGAATTCGGTGTGGAATGCTTCGAGACGGAGGAAAGTATGAAGAAATTTTTTTATTCAACAAAAGCGGCACCGTTTGTATTCATCTGCCCATTTGTACTCACGGTTGTTGTTTTTTGGCTGCTGCCGATTGGGAAATCGGTCATGATGAGCTTTCAGAATGTGCTCCAGGGACAGGAAGAATGGATTGGGCTGCGCAATTACAGGCAGCTCCTGAATGATCGTGTCTTTCGGATTGCAGTGGGAAATACATTTAAATTTACAATCGGAATGCTGCTTTTGCTCATTCCGCTGCCAATGGTGCTGGCCTGTATCATCAACAGCAGAATCTTGAAATACACGAAGATTTTTAAAACAATTTATTTTATTCCGGCGTTGACCTCGGTTGTGGTGGCGGGTACTGTTTTCAGACTGATATTCGGGGAAGGTGACAGAGCGCTGATGAATCAGGTGCTGCAGCTCTTTGGCGGTGAATCTGTCAAGTGGTTAAGGCTCAGAACAACAGGATACGCCGCACTGCTGATCCTGGCATGTTGGAGATGGATCGGCGTCAATATGATGTATTATATTGCCGGACTACAGAATATCCCTGCAGAATTATACGAGTCGGCATCAATTGATGGAGCGAACGGCTTCCGACAACTGGTCGGGATTTCCATTCCGCTTCTGAAACCTACGACTACCTATGTGCTGACGATCAGTATCAATGCCGGATTATCCATGTTTATAGAAAGTTATATGCTCTGGAAGGGAAACAATTCACCAGGTAATATAGGGCTGACTATCGTAGGATACCTGTATCGGCAGGGAATCGAGAAGAATGCAATGGGATATGCTTCCGCAGTAGGAATTCTTCTGCTGTTGGTAGTTCTGGCGATCAATATGACGCAGCTATATCTGACCGGATTCTTCAGGAAGGAGGAAAGCGTATGAAGAAATACGGAACTTCTCTGGCGGTACGCAGGATGGAGTCCTGGCTTTTGTTTATGATGATTGCACTTTTTATTATGGTTCCGTTGTACGCTCTTTTTCTGGCAACCTTCAAGGACGGAAAGGATATGATTCAGTATGGCCTTAATCTGTCGCTGGAGTGGGACAGGATGCATTTGAAGAATTACGGTATGCTTTTTTCGGGCAGCGCCCAAAGATACTGGATCTGGTACCGCAACAGCATGTTGCTCACGGTTGCACAGGTGGCGATTACATTGCTTATCAGTGCCTGTGTAGCCTATGGATTTGCGGCCTATGAATTTCCATTTAAGAATCTGGCATTTGTATTTGTACTGATCATTATGTCCATTCCTTTTGAAATTCTGATGCTGCCGTTGTATCAGCAGATCAATGATATGAAGATGAGCGATACCTATACGGCTGTTTTACTGCCGTTTCTCGCGCATGCATCGACAATCTTTTTCTTCCGGCAGTATATCAGCGGTATACCGGCGCAGATCAGGGAGGCAGGAAGGATTGACGGAGCGACCGAGTATGGCATTTTCTTTAAATTGATCTTTCCGATTATGAAACCTTCCTTTGCGGCAATGGCGATCATGAATGGTATGAACAGCTGGAATAATTTTCTCTGGCCGCTGCTGGCCCTGCGTTCTGACACCAAATATACGCTTCCGATCGGATTGAATACACTGATCACACCCTATGGAAATAATTATGATCTGTTGATTGTCGGTTCCTTTTTTGCTATCATACCGATTGTCATTTTATTTTTGGCCTTTCAGAAATATTTTATAGAAGGAATGACGGCAGGCGCAGTAAAAGGATAAAGGGGATGGAGAAAAGGGTGAATAAATTCTCTGATGAGCAATTTATTTAACCAAGAATTTGTGACGCTTCGGTATGGAGGTAAATATGATAGATGTGTCAGAATTAATCAGGCAGAATATAGCGAAGACGGCAGAGCGAATGCAGGGGTATGAGGTGACCACAAAGGAAGAAATGATTCCTCGGATGTGTCTGGAAGGTTATGGGGATTACCAGCTGGACATAAAGTATGGCGGACGGACATCATATGAGAAGATGGATTTGTTTTATCCCGAAAAAGGGGATATGCCGTATCCGGTATTTATTGAAGTACATGGAGGAGCCTGGTACTTCGGACAGAAATGTTCTATTGAGTTTGAACCTTTTCTCTGTGGGCGCAGGCGGGGATATGTGTGTGTCTCTCTGGGGTATACCTTAAGCCCGGAAGGCCATTATCCGTTGCCAGTACAGGAGATTAAAGGCGCAGTAAGATACTTGAGAAAAAATGCAGACAGACTGCGAATCGATCCGGACAGGATCGTACTGTGGGGCGGATCGGCCGGTGCACATCTGGCAGCGCTGGCGGCAAACAGTTGTGATACAGGCTATCTGGAGGGGGATATTTTTGGCTATCGTGGAATCAGTGCCAAGCCGAATGCACTGGTGCTGTGGTACGGCTGCTTTGATTATTACCACAATGGCAGGCTGTTGGAGGATTGGGTCTATCAGAATTTCTTTGGTACGGACAATCTGGATTCTGTCAGGGAGGAGTTGGAGATGTCAAGTCCTCTTCGACATATTACGAACAAAGCAACGCCGACATTTTTGCAGCATGGGCGTTCGGATACGGTAGTTCCGTATACACAGTCGGAAGCATATTATAAGCTGCTTTTAAAACATATGAAACAATGTCGGTTGGAGCTTATGGAAGGAATGGATCATGCAGATGCGAAACTGTTTACGAAGATCAATATCATGCGGATGTTTGATTTCACAGATATGGTGCTTGGACGATAAAAGGGCAGATCGGTAATAGCCTGTTATGTCTTCGTAGTCCATAAAGCGGCGAACTGTATATTTATACACAGTTTGCCGCTCGCTTGATTGCTTGTGAGATTTGTCAGTCAACCCGTTCCCTGCCCCAAAAGAACACGGCTACCGTGCCTGGGCCTGTGTGACTGCCGATGGTGGTGCCGATGCTGTTGATCAGCACCCTGCCGTCCAGATGCGGGAAGCGCTCTTCGATCAGGTCGGCGACGGCTCTGGCGTCTTCCCCGCAGGCAGAATTCGAGATATAGCATTTGCCGTTGTACGCACGGCCTTCCTCGATGCATTCCTCCATCTTGTCCACGACAGCCTGAATGACCTTGCGTTTGGTGCGGATCTTGTAGCGGGGGATCAACTGGCCGAGGTGGTTGACATTCAGCAAAGGACAGATACTTAACATACCGCCGATAAAACCGGAGGCCCTGGAAATGCGGCCGCCTTTAATATAGAAGGTAAGGTCTGTGGAGAAGAACCAGTGATTGAGTTTTAACCGGTTGGCAAGCGCCCAGGCGTGGACTTCGTCCAGACTTTGCCCCGCATCCCGCAGATCGGCCAGCCTGTCCATCAAAAGACCGTAGCCCGAAGAGGCTGCCAGAGAATCTACGATATAGATCTTGCGGTCGGGATAGCGTTCCAACAGAGTATCCCTTGCCACCATGGCGGAGTTGATGCTGCCGGAGATGCCGGAAGAAAGGCTTAGATGCAGGATGTCTTTGCCTTCCTGCAGAAAGGGTTCAAAATAGGTGCTGTATTCTTCTACGTTGATTTGAGAAGTTCTGGTGTCTGCGCCGCCGGTCATGGCATCGTAGAACCTGTCGAAGGGCATGGATCTGCCCAGATCATCCAGATACTGCACGCCGTCCAGTTCATAATGGAAACAGATATAGGAGATGGACCGGCTGCGGAAGTGCTCTTCCGACAAGTCTGCGGTGGAACAACAGCTGAGAATATATTCGTTCATAGAAGTACCTCTTTTCATTTTTATTTGGGGTTAAGAAGCAGTGTAACACTTTTTCCCTGAAAATTCAATTCTTTTGCGTTGACAGATGACGGTGACGGCAGCAGTCGGACCCGGGGATTTGTTGTTGGAAAGGTCTGGGATACTATGGAAATTTGGACGGGGAAGCTGTTTTTTGCTGTGTGGTCTGGAATGGGGAGATGGTATGGCGGGATAACTCAAGGAGGAACTGCGGCAAAACTGCCGAAAACAGGCAAAAAATGTATTGACACACGCGGGTGCGTATACTATAATAGGCGGGTATGAAAGTGAAAAGAAATGCCAAGCCAAAGCCCCGGCGAAGCATTTTGAAGATAAGAAACAGGATACACCCGTTGTTGCAATGGTTCATGCGTGTGGCCGGACATCCGCACAAAGAGCAGGAGGAACAGCACAGCTTATTATTTGGAGGTAATATTGATGAAAACTTTTATGGCAAGCCCGGCTACGATCGATAGAAAATGGTATGTAGTTGACGCGACTGATATGACGCTCGGACGTTTATCATCCGAGGTTGCTAAGGTGTTAAGAGGTAAGAATAAGCCGATCTTCACACCGCATATGGACACAGGCGACTATGTGGTCGTTGTGAATGCGGATAAAGTTAAAGTTACAGGAAAGAAGCTGGATCAGAAGATTTATTACCATCACTCGGATTATGTGGGCGGTATGAAAGAGACTACCCTGAAAGAGATGATGCAGAAGCATCCGGAGAGAGTAGTTGAGCATGCAGTAAAAGGTATGCTCCCGAAAGGCCCTCTGGGAAGACAGATGTATACGAAGCTTCATGTATATGCAGGCGCAGAACATCCGCATGCAGCGCAGAAGCCGGAAGCATTGGCGTTTTAATTCACAGGGACTGAAAGGAGAAGATAATAATGGCTAAATCAGCAGCAAAATATTATGGAACTGGTAGAAGAAAGAAATCTGTTGCCAGAGTATATTTAGTACCGGGTAAAGGTGAGATCACTGTCAATAAGAGAAACATTGATGATTATTTTGGATTGGAGACGCTTAAGGTTATCGTTCGTCAGCCGCTTGCAGCGACCGATACGGTAGATAAGTTTGATGCGATCATTACCGTTAAAGGCGGCGGTTACACAGGTCAGGCAGGTGCAGTAAGACATGGTATCGCAAGAGCATTGCTTCAGGCAGATCCTGATTACAGACCGACTCTCAAGAAAGCAGGATATCTGACAAGAGATCCTCGTATGAAGGAGAGAAAGAAGTATGGCCTCAAAGCGGCTCGTCGCGCTCCGCAGTTCAGCAAGCGTTAATCGGCTGTTCAAACCGTATCAAAATTGCTCAAAAACCTCGGAAAATCAAGGTTTTCCGGGGTTTTCTTATACCCAAACAAGCTGATATAGTTTGACCTGATTTGACACAACGAGAGCCATTTTCACCCAATTTTTAGTGGTTAAAAATAGGACAACCGGCAAAAATGGAGGTAAAAAACGGGCTTAGTGGTTAAAAAATAGGACAACCACAGCCCTGATTTCGGGGTATTTCAGAGGCGATTTTTACTCCCTCTCACCCCTCAATTTATACGAGAACAGTTTGGCGTAGTTTGACCGAATTTGAATAATTGAATATGATTTTAATGCAGGCACTCAGTATTTTTTGCTGGGTGCTTTTTGCGGTGCGCCCAGTATGGGCGCAATCTAATCGGTGAAAGTCCGTAACACGCCCTGGTAGTGGGAAGTGTATAGCCAAGAGCAAGGGTGTCCATCGTGAGGTGGAATCTGAAGAAAGCTTTAGGCAAAGCTCTGGTCTGACGAACAGAAATCACATCAGGCTACAGTTGGGGATAAGGTTGCCGTACAAACTAAAGTCCAATAACTACTCGGAACTAATTGTGGTAAATGTGGCAGATGGATGGAGCGAAAGATTGCGTTCTTACCTGGGGAGGTCTCGTCAGCGGATAGAATTACATCAACAAATGCATAAGAAATCCGTAGTAACAACGAATGGCGAGAAGTCAGCAGAGGTCATAGTACCATTGTGGTTGCAAACATGATGGGAAGGACTGAACTTTAGGAGATGTGAGTAAATGAATGTAACCAATGACAGATTTAAGGACAGACAACTTCATAATGAGGACTATCTGCAAATGGTATCTGCGGAACAGAAAGAGTATGCGGAAGTGTCCGCCTGTCAGAGGATTGCTGAAAACAACCACATCAACACAGACTTTCAGACGGACGGGCTGTTGGAGAAGATTTTACAACCAGCTAATCTAAACAATGCGTACAAGAAAGTAAAATCAAACAAAGGAGCAGGCGGTGTTGATGGGATGAGCGTGGATGAACTTCTGCCGATCCTCAGAGATAACCAAGTGCAGCTAATCCAACAGTTAAAGGATGGGAAATACAAACCCAATCCAGTTCGCAGGGTAGAAATACCCAAAGAAACAAAAGGAGAATTTCGGAAACTTGGAGTACCGACAGTAGTTGACAGGGTATTTCAACAGGCAATTACACAGGTACTGTCCCCGATTTATGAGGAACAGTTTTCGGAGAATAGTTTTGGCTTCCGACCAAAAAGAGGTGCGCATGACGCACTGAAACAATGTCAGCAGAATGTCAATGATGGATATGTGTATGTCGTGGATATGGATTTAGAGAAATTCTTTGATACGGTATGCCAGAGCAAACTGATAGAAGTATTATCAAGAACCATTAAAGACGGGCGGGTAATATCGCTGATACACAAATATCTCAATGCAGGAGTTATTAGTGGAGGGATATTTGAAAAGACAGAAACAGGAATGCCACAAGGCGGACCGCTAAGTCCATTACTTGGTAATGTCATGCTGAATGAACTGGACAGGGAACTGACACGCAGAGGGCATAGATTTGTGCGGTATGCGGATGACTGCATGATATTCTGCAAAAGCAGAAAGAGCGCAGAGAGAACCTTGAAGAACATCATTCCGTTTATTGAGGGGAAACTTTTTCTGAAAGTGAATCGAAAGAAAACAAGCGTGGCACATATCAGCAAGGCAAAATACCTTGGATACGCATTTTATCGTTATAAAGGGAAATGTAGATTTCGGGTGCATCCAAAGTCAGTGACAAAAATGAAAGACAAAATCAGGGAACTGGCAAAAAGAAGTAACGGATGGGGAAATGAGTACAGAGCCATGAAACTGACGCAGTTTGTCAGAGGATGGGTAAATTATTTCTCACTTGCAGATATGAAGGGACTGTTAAGGGAAACCGACGAATGGCTAAGACATAAGATAAGAACCATCTACTGGAAACAATGGAAGAAAGTCAGAACGAAATTCAAGGAATTAAAGAAGTTAGGTGTGGAAGAAGAAAAGGCATGGATATGTGCCAACATGCGGAACGGAAACTGGTATTGTGGTGGATATTTCGTATTGCAGACTGCATTTAACAACAAGAAACTGCGTGAACTTGGATACCCAACATTCACAGAGTTATATCAGAAAGTATGTGAAAACTAAGGAACCGCCGTATACGGAACCGTACGTACGGTGGTGTGGGAGGTCGGTAGATAAAATAATTATCTACCTCCTACCCGATTTTCTTGATGCCGCTGATAGGATGGTTTTGCTTTCCGTTCCCGAAAAATAGTCGTTTCGTGCCATCGGGTGAAAAACAGAGAATTTTTAT